>ERZ824978.29-NODE-29-length-208825-cov-11.631293_pt1 | contig 208825 bp, 167 predicted proteins | sample MGYA00519860_ERZ824978 | MGnify/ENA primary metagenome ERZ824978 (study PRJEB31778, sample SAMEA3449184) | human gut metagenome | biome: human gut; feature: human-associated habitat; material: faeces | place: United Kingdom | collected 2010/2012 ... | reverse complement strand
CGGCACTCGGAATAGCCGGTGTCGGAACGGCCATATCCTCATGGAGAAGCAAGGCGGATCCTGACAAAAACATGCCGGGCTTCCAGATCGATATGATTATCGAGCGCGCAGACCGTATCATCCATTTATGCGAAATGAAGTTCAGCACTGACCGCTATGCCATTACTGATAATTACGAGATGAAACTCCGCGAACGGATGGGATTGTTCCGTATGGCGACAAAGACCAGAAAGACATTGGTAATCACATTTGTCACTACATACGGCGTGGTGGACGGAAAACATAAAAGTATCGTCCATAGTGAGGTCACCATGGACGACCTTTTCAAATCATAGGAATATACTGTTATGGAAGTCGGCCTATCATTGTCCTGATAGCATAAACAACAGATGTAGGTCGGATTCTTGCCGCAGACAGGGCAGTTGACAGGCTTGAAGCTGTCACGATGCGTTTGCCATCCTTGGAAACCAGAAACCTACCTCTTTCAAGAACGGACTGCCAGTGCGCCTGTATGTATGACCTTTCAAGTAGCGCGTCGAAAAGCACGGCCACATGGCGGATGTTATTCACACGGATTCGGAAGCCCTCCTTGCAGGCAAAGAGAACTTCCATATCCTCCATACGAACTGTAGGAACATAGAACAGATGGTAAGTATTGGCACAAGACACAATACCTGCCATCTGTTCCTTTGAAAAATTACACTCGAACGAAAGTGAAGTTGCGGTCGCCATTGGATCCGCATCATACGCAAATGCCGGGCTGTTTATTTCAGATGTGTCATACATCCTTTTCATTTCCATGCAATCCTCCAATGAGAATGCTCCTGCAGAGAAAATTTGTCGCACATAATCTTGGCAATCATACAGAATGCCTCGGACAACATGGATAATCATCTCATGGCAATTCCGGCAGACCACATTGTCACAGTCTATATACCGGTGACTGTTGATGAAGTCGTCCACGAAGCGGCGATAAAGTTTGCCGTAGTCAATGACATCCTGGAGATAAGTTTCTCTCGCAGAAGCGAGTAATGCAAAAAGTTCATTCCTTACATCCTGTTCGGCAGTGATGTGCCGATGATGCAAATCTCTTCCCAAAAGAGAGAATACAGTTTTCTGACCTGTTCATTTTGAAATTGATTAAATGTTTATACTATTGTGATTGTTTCCTTTTCAGATTTTCTGACAATTATAATGCTGACTTCATACAGTAAGCCAATGCCACCGCACATTAAATACAGAAGTGATGGTAACGAAAATTGCAATTTAACACATCTTTATTTACAGTTTCCACCCCGAAATACTTTCCTGTATATTCCACAAATAGGCATATAGCCCTTCTTTTCGGACAAGTTCATCGTGTGTGCCTTCTTCCTTTATCCGCCCGTTGTCCAAGACGATTATCCGGTCGGCATCCTTGATTGTTTTGAGCCTGTGGGCAATGGCAATGACGGTGCGTCCTTTAATCAAAGAGTCGATGGCTTTCTGCACTTCTACTTCATTTTCTGGGTCGAGCGAGGCGGTCGCTTCGTCCAATAGGATAACAGGCGCGTCTTTCAGTATGGCGCGGGCGATGGATATGCGTTGTTTCTCGCCTCCGGACAAGGTACAGCCTCCTTCGCCAACCATCGTGTCGTAGCCTTGCGGCAAGTGCATGATGAAGTCGTGGCAACAGGCTTTCTTGGCGGCGGCAATGATTTCCTCGTCCGTCGCATTCGTCTTGCCGAAACGGATGTTGTTGCGTATGGTGTCTTGAAACAGATAGACATCCTGGAACACCATAGAAATGTGGCTCATCAGACTTTCGGGAGCTATCTCGTCCATCGGTACACCACCAAAGAAGATGCGTCCCTGCTGCGGGTCGTAGAAACGGGCGCAAAGTTTCATCACCGTGCTTTTCCCGCTTCCCGAAGGGCCAACAAGAGCTGTCAAGGAGTTTTGGGGGAGCGTGACGGTTATGTCGTGCAGCACTTCCTTGTCCTGATAGGCAAACGATACGTGCTCAAACCGGATGTCGCCTGCCGTTGGGGATTGCCGTTCACCTTTCATTTCCGGCTCGTTCATTAAGAAAAGAATACGTCCTCCTGCAATGGAAAAGTATCGGAACTCTGTGAAATTGGTCAGGGCGGAAGTCAATGGGTCGAACACACGGGAACCGACTACGAGAAACAGCACGAACACAAGTATGGAAAGTTGGCCTCCCAACAGCAGGTATGTTCCGCACAGCACCATCATCGTCAGCCCTGCACGTACCAACGTGATGCTCAACAGGACGAACGGCCCTAACAGGGCTTCCTGACGGATGCAGGCACGGCGAAGTTCGGCAAAGGCATCGCGCAGCCGGACGAAACGGTCGCCCAACAGATTGTAGGCTTTCATCACCCGGATGCCCTGTAAGTATTCCTCCAAGCGGTTTCCCGCATTTATCTTCGCTTGGATTTGCCTGCCGCTCAGACTTCGCTGCGCCTTTGTACTTGCCCATAGGACGAGCAAGGCAAGCGGCAAGGCGGCAAACATACTGACCGCCATCCTCCAATCTATCCATATCAATGAAGCAAAAGCCAATACAGGCATTACCACGGCACCCATCAATTGGGGGAGATGGTGAGAAATTCCCGTTTCTGCCATCATGAAATCCGTAATAAGCATAGAGGACAAGTCGCCGGGGTCGCGCCTTGACAAGAAACCCAATGAAAGTTTCCGCAGGTGTTCCGCCAGCGACAAGCGTCCCGAAGCACTCATTTCGTATGCTCCACGAAAATTGGCACGGTAAGATGCCCGTTCCGCCAAAGCCATGACCAGCATATACACAACCATAACGCCGAATATCCACCAAAGACGGGTCGTGTCGAGCGGCTGTCCGCTTCCGTCAAACGCATTGAAAATGATGCGTATCGCCTCTATGGAAAGGCAAAACGGAACGATATTGACCAAATTGGCAAGCATGGTGTAACCCACAGGCTTGTAAAGCCGTTCGGTATGTCCTATTGTAATGTTTTTGATTGCATTCATATACAGTTCTCCTTTTATTTAATTTTTGTTCAACGTCCAATGGTATGCGCTCGTATAGGCATCCCACATATTCTTATATACGCCCTCGGTCACGGACAGTTGTTCATGCTTTCCGCATTGCACGATACGTCCCTCTTTCATCACGACAATCTGATGCGCGGAAATAACGGAAGAAAGACGATGGGCAATCACGATGACCGTCTTGTCCTTTATCAGTGACTGCAAAGCCATCTGCATTTTATGCTCGTTTTCAGGGTCGGCAAAGGCAGTCGCTTCGTCCAGTACCAGTATCGGCGCATTCTTCAATATGGCACGAGCCACACATATCCGTTGGGCTTCGCCGCCGGACAGAAAGACGCCTTTGTCGCCAATCCGTGTTTCGTAGCCTTGCGGCAGACACTCTATGAAGTCGTGGCATTGGGCAGCTTTTGCGGCGGCTATCACTTTTTCTTTTGTGGCATCAGGAGAGCCGACGGCAATGTTCTCATACAGCGTATCGTAGAAAAGGAAAGTGTCTTGAAACACGAATGAAACCATGTCCATCAGTTTTGCAGTAGCTATCCGGCGTATATCCACACCACCTATGCAGATTTCCCCTTGCTCCACATCCCAAAACCGGGGTATCAGGTTGGCAACCGTTGATTTGCCGCTTCCAGACGGACCTACGAGAGCGGTTATCTTTCCTTGTGGCGCGACAAAGCTGACATCACGCAAGGCTTCCGTACGTGTTCCCTGTTCCGTGTTTTCGTAGGAAAATGACACATGACGAAATTCCACATCGTAAGCGGTCGGCACTTGCGGATGTTCCGGCTCCGGCACAGGCTTCTTTTCCAATATGCGGTCAATGCGGTTCACCCCTTCGTTAATTTCGCGCGTATTCCCTCCTAAAAAGGTCAGTTTGTAAACGGGAGAAGCCATACCCGGCCCCATGATGATAAAAAACAGCCACACCACTGCCAATGAGAGTGATTGCGGACTGGCTTGCAACAGCAGGATGCCCATCGGGAGGATGAATGTCACCATCGAATTGAGCAAGACGGTAAATGCGATCATCCCGTTCTGATAAGTGTCACAGCACTTCAAGGCGAATGTCTTGTATGCTTGTATCTCGGCGTTGAACTGACGGAACGAACGGACACTTTGCCCGAAAATCTTGACGACAGGCATTCCACGCACATATTGCACGGCGGATGCGCTCATTTTTTCCTGTGCATCGTAATAGATGGACATGAACTCTCTTGCCCGTTTTCCCATGAAATTGGAGAATTGCAGGAAGAGGCTAAGCACCACAACCGCCAGACAGACCACCGTCAGCCATACATCCAAAGAGAAAAAGATGACCAGCATCACCGCCACTGTTGCCACGACATTGACCAAATCCGGGATGGTATGGGCGATGAAGCCTTCAATCTTTTCGATGTTCTGGTCCATCGTTTTCTTAATGGCTCCCGTGGAAGTGTTGTTCAGATATCCCAAAGGTAACTTGCCGATATGCTCGGACAAACGGATGCGCAACCCGTACAGAATACGGAATGCCGCCACATGGGAGGACATCAGAGCAGCATAGAGCAATATCAGTCCGCCAACAAGCCCTCCAAACGCTATCCATCCCCAACGCATCATGTCCGCTCCATCCGAAGCGGCAGGATTTACGCCATGCGAGAGCAGTTCTTTTAAGATTTCATAAACCGCCCAATAAGGCACAAGCATACATACCGCACTTCCGGCGGACAGCAGACCTGCTAATATGAGCAGACCTTTCCTTTGCCCCGCTATCGCGAACAGTCGGGACAAACCTTCTTTCTTTTTTGACTTCTCCATTGTTATTGCGTTATTTTGAAATGATTTTATACCCCAGCAACGAACTGAACTTGTAGCACAGCCGAGTCATCCTCCCCAATATCTGCCCGAAGAAAAAGCCCCAGCGCGGACGGAAGAACTTCATATAGTTGGCTTGCTCGATAAGCCGCAAAGCCGGTTCCCATTGTTCCACTAAATGCCCGTCACTCAGCCCTGAACGGATTTGAGCCTCGTGTTTGCGAAGAGAATCGGGCTTTACTCCGTGTCGGCTCATCATCGTGCCGCACACGTCAAACCATAGTTCGCCTCCCCCGAAACGGCTCGCTACGTGGTGCAGGAAGGCTCTCACTTGTTTCTCATAAAAATACATCAGCACACCTTCCACGATGAAAATGAATTGCGCATCGGGATGCTTCCGAAGCAGGTCGTCCATCCAATCAGTTTCCAGTAAGGATGCCGCGATATAGGCATTTCCCTGTTGTTCGGGTATCAACTCTCGGCGCAAAGCGATGACCTCCGGCAAGTCCAAATCATAAAAGACCGCTTTCCGGTCACCAATACGCTGGAAACGGGTGTCCAGTCCGCAGCCTACATTGACCACGACCGGATGGGGATGCGCTTCGATAAACCGCCGCACGGCACGGTCGAAATACCATCCGCGCACCACACATCCCACTTCGCTCAGTTTTGCCCCGTCAAATTGGGAGTAATCGTATTCCAGACTGTCCGCCAACCGCTCCGCAGCCTTGTCATACAGGATGGGATTATCCCGGCGGCTTTCTTTGGCTCTCATGTATAACGGAATAAGCAGTGTTTCCGCCACAATGCTCTTAAACTCGTGTTTCTGTTTCATGTCTTTATTCTATTAGTGAACGATATTCAGATTTGTTCATAAAAAAAGGAGGAAACCTCCGTGAAGATTTCCTCCCTGCCAGCCGTCCTGATGCGGTTGATTGTCTGTATGTGCGTTGCTTGTATCTCATATTTTGATAATTGCCCTCCAACCTTGAATTTCAAACAGTATGTAATCGTGCAGAATAGCCTCCATTTCCTGCCGAGGTACGGAGTGCATCAGCAGTTCCTCGAACATCGTAAACATCCATACCGTATGCAGATGGATGATGAAATCGGACACCGCCGTATTGATTTCGGGATGCTTTTGCTGCATGGACGCGAACCACGCCTTGACCAATTCCGTAGAACGGTCAGTATAATTCTCGCGGAAGCGTTCCAACGAAGAACCTTGCGCACGGAACAACAGGATTCCCATCAGCGCGCGGTGCTTGTCAATCAGCGAAACATATTCGTCTATGCAGGATTTCAGGTATTTCTCCGACCGCATCATCATAATGTCCTCGCCTCGTATGCCGTGGTGTTCTTGCAGCATGGCTTCCAAAGCGCACAAGACAGGACGGACTACTTCATGGAATAATTCATCTTTGTTCGTGAAGTAGTTGTAGATGTTTCCGACACCAACCCCTGCCAATTCCGCTATTTCACGCATGGAACTTTTGGAATAGCCTTTCCGCTCGAATTGTTGTCTGGCAACCTTTAATATTCGTCCTCGTATGTCCTCTTTCAGCACTTGCATTTATAACAAACAATGTCTGTTTTTAATTTTTTGCAAAGGTACAAGGCTTGAAATTGTCGGGCAATACCCATTTTTAGGGATTTAATAATACTCGGATAACAAGATATCTATAAGCTATGTAATGGTGCAAATTATTAATATGATTTCGTTTTAGACGGGAACTTTGCGGTATCAAATTACAATGAGTATTAATAGCAGCCCACGCTATAGCGTGATAACCACTATGCTATCCTTGTATTTACTTATGAAATCAATCAGCCGAAGTCTGAAACAGTTTGCCATATTCTTCATCTGTCACGGGCTCCAGCCATTCGTTGGATGCATTTTCTCCCGGAATCTCAAAGGCAAGATGCGCAAACCAGCTGTCCGCTGCCGCACCATGCCAGTGCTTCACATTCGCCGGGATATGAATGACATCGCCCGGAAGCATCTGTACGGCAGGCTTGCCTTCTTCCTGATACCAGCCCCTGCCTGCCACACAGACCAGCATCTGTCCGCCTCCTTTGGTCGCATGGTGAATGTGCCAGTTGTTGCGGCAGCCCGGCTCGAAAGTGACATTGTTGAACGGTACCTGCTCCTTGGATATCGGAGCCAGATAGCTGTTGCCGATGAAATATTTGGCGTATGCGGTATTCGGTTCGCCGATGGGGAAAATCATCTGCTGTTGGAAGCGTTCCTTCTCAGTAGCTGCATCGTCATCCGCCCAGACCTCCTTTGCCACACGGAATCCGGCCCATGCGTTTGGCCATCCGGCATAGAAAGCGGCTTGTGTCAGCAACGCCGCTATTTCCTTGCGGGTGATGCCATGCTTCTTGCCCATTTCAAGGTGCGAGCGGAAAGAGGAGTCAAGCATCCCCTTGCCGAGAAGGATAGAGATAGTCACCATGCTGTGGTCGTGGAGCGAAAGCATGGAATCGTTCCAGACCGCTTCTCCGAAAAGAACATCATCGTTAAGTTCGGCGAATTTTGGAGCAAATTCTCCCAACTGCATGCGTCCGGCAGTCTGTGTAATCTTTTCTTGTGCCATAATTCCTTGAATATTTGTCATTGATATTGCTAGTAATAAAAACAGAATCTTTTTCATATAGTCAATTTGTTTTGAATGTGAGTAAAAAGTTTACAGTATCAATAATGTGAGAAGAAAAGGCTCTTGCCTCCGTCCAATACCTCGCGGGAGATGCCGCTTTTGCGGATGGTGTTTCCACACCGTTGTGCAATCTTACTGTTTCCATATTATCATACATTTATATAAATCGTTCTATCTTGTTTCCTGTTGCTAAAATACAGCAATTCAAGCTATGGCAGGATAAACATATCCTCTGCGTTTGTACCAATTTTACAGAAATATCAGTCCAAATCCTTTTTCCGCAACCAATCGTACATCAGTTCAGCCACCTCCGCATTATTCAAGTCCGACATCGGAAAGTGCGTGTTGCCATAAATACACCACAATGGAGCATCTTGCCCTGCTTCCCGATTTTCCTATCTTTGCGGACGAAACAACCGGTAAAAAATATGAGTATCACTAAACCGCAAAATATATTGTCCATACAAAGCCGCGATGAATTTCGCCAATGGCTCATGACGCATCATGCCACTGCAAGGGAGTGCTGGGTGAAAGTCAAACGCGGACGTCCTGTGGACGACGGAACATTCTGGTACATCGACGCAGTGGAAGAAGCAATGTGCTTCGGCTGGATTGACAGCACTTTGAAACGGCTGGACGCCGTTTCCAGCTTCCCGTCGAACTTTTTGATGCTAGAAACGTCGTTTCCAGCTTCCCATCGAACTTTTTGATGCTAGAAACGTCATTTCCAGCTTCCTTTCGAACTATTTGATGCAGGAAACGTCGTATCCAGCTTCTTTTCGAACTATTTGATGCAGGAAACGTCGTATCCAGCTTCCCGTCGAACTTTTTGATGCTAGAAACGGCGTTTCCAGCTCCCCGTCGGACATTTTGATGCTAGAAACGGCGTTTCCAGCATGTATGTCACACTTGGCGGCCTTCTGTTACTTCCACCACTTGATATTTATCTGACCATGCTCCACCCCACCCTCTTTTTTACGAACAAACCTTAAAATCCGCCGTCCTTTCGAAAAAGAAACAAACGAGGAACGGAGTGAAAAACTATTTTACTTAACTTCGGTCCTCGTTAATCGAAATCATAACCTTAATCACACTCTGGTAAGCAGCCTTATGAAACTTTTTCGGAATCTATTGACCCTCGTATTGATTATTCTTGTGCACACGACTTCGGCACAAGTCCTCCCGACTGACTCCACCACGGTGACGGGCAAAGACATTGTCAACCGCGCCATGAAGTATATCGGCGTCCCCTACCGCAGCGGGCGCATGAATCCCAAAATAGGGTTCGACTGTTCCGGTTTCACCACTTATGTATTCCAGAAAGAAAACATCTCACTGACCCGCTCCTCCCGTTCCCAGTTCCTGGAAGGGACACAAATCGACGACTGCCGGGAGTTGCGCAAGGGGGACCTGGTGTTCTTCTGCGGCTCGCGCGTGGGCAGCAACATCGGTCATGTGGGCATCGTGACACAGGTGAACCACGAGACGGGCGACTTCTCCTTCATCCACGCCAGCCGCACCGGCGTACGTATCTCCTCCTCCAGCGAACCCTACTACCTGAAGCGCTACGTCGGCGCTTGCCGGGTACTGAGCTAACCCACATTTTTCCAAGGAATCACGATTAGTAGGTATTGACTGTACAGACTGGTCTGTGTTTAAGAAATGGGAATTTACCTATTTCTTGCGATTGTATGCATAAGAGCACTGTGCGTACCTTTGCAGCACAAAAACCACACTACACAGATCATGATGAAGTTATACCTTGCACTAGTCTCTTTACTGATATGCCTCACCGGCATCTCCCCGGCGCATGCACAGCGCCACGGCGACCATCACGGACGCATCCTCATCAGCGGACGGGTCGTCTCTTCCGATAATGAAATCATCGACTTTGCCACCATCCACCTGAAAGGAACTTCCTTCGGTGCCCAGACGGACGAGAAGGGCCGTTACCGGTTCTCGGCTCCGGAGGGCGAATATACCCTCGTCGTCACCGCCATGGGATATAAAGGTGTGCAGCGGAAAATAACGCTCAATCGCCACGAACGGCGTACGCTCGACTTCACCCTCCGCCCCGACACGAAAGAACTGAATGCCGTGACGGTGACCGCCACAGGCATCAGCCGGGTACAACGTTCCGCCTACAACGCCATCGCCATCGATACGCGCGACATGCAGAACACGACCAAGAACCTGAGCGATGCGCTCGCCACTGCACCCGGCGTGAAACTGCGCGAGAGCGGAGGCGTAGGATCGGACATGCAACTGATGCTCGACGGCTTCAGCGGAAAGCATGTCAAGGTGTTCATCGACGGCGTGCCCCAGGAGGGGGTGGGCAGCTCATTCGGACTGAACAACATCCCCGTCAGCTTCGCCAAACGCATTGAAATCTACAAGGGTGTCGTCCCCGTCGGCTTTGGAACGGACGCACTGGGCGGCGTCATCAACATCGTGACGGAGAAACAGCCGCGACGCTGGTTCCTCGACGCTTCCTACTCCTACGGTTCCTTCAACACGCACAAGTCGTTCGTCCACTTCGGTCAAGCCCTGAAGAACGGCTTCACCTACGAGGTCAATGCCTTCCAGAACTATTCGGACAACGACTACCACGTGGACGCTCCCATCAAGAACTTTGAGACGGGCAGCTTCAACGAGGCGGAGAAGGTGCGTGTCCGCCGCTTCCATGACAACTACCACAACGAGGCTGTCGTGGCTAAGGCAGGCATCACCGGCAAGCCGTGGGCAGACCGGCTGATGGTAGGCTTCACCTATTCACACATGTACAAGGAGATACAGACGGGCGTCCGTCAGAAGACCGTCTTCGGGGAGAAGCACCGCCACGGACACTCCCTGATGCCGTCTCTCGAATACAGCAAGCGCAACCTCCTGACCAAAGGGCTCAACGTGGTGCTGACCGCGAACTACAACCGCAACGCGACCACCAACGTAGACACCGCACGTTACCAGTACAACTGGCTGGGCGAACGGCAGGAACTGAACTCACCGGGTGAACAGTCGTACCAGCGGACCCGCTCGGACAACGACAACTGGAACGGTACGCTCACCGCCAACTACCACATCGGGCAGGCACATGCCTTCACCTTCAACCACGTGTTCAATGCCTTCCGTCGGGAGAACACCTCGCTCCTCGCTGCCAAAGAGCAGACCGACGCCATCGCCAAAGAGACACGGAAGAACATCACCGGACTCTCCTACCGCCTGATGCCCTCGGAGCACTGGAACGTGTCGGTGTTCGACAAGTACTACCGCCAGTACGTCGCCGGACCGATGGCGACCACCAGCACCGGAAGCAACTATGAACGGACCAGCCGCAAGGTCGACTCCTGGGGATACGGAGCTGCCGGCACCTACTTCATCCTGCCGGAGTTGCAGGTGAAGCTCTCCTACGAGAAAGCCTACCGCCTGCCGACCATTGAAGAGATGTTCGGCGACGAGGACCTGGAGAGCGGAGACATCGGCATCCGTCCGGAGAACAGCAACAACCTCAACCTGAACCTCAGCTATTCCGCCAAGCTGGACGACCACTCGGTCTACGCGGAAGGCAGCCTGATTTACCGCGACACCAGAGACTACATCCAACGCAACGTGCAGGACCTGAGCGGCGGACGCGAGAATGCCACCTACACCAACTACGGCCGAGTGCTGACCAAGGGCTACAACCTCTCGGTGCGCTATGCCTTCAAGCACCTGCTAAGCGTCGGGGGCAACTTCACGCAGATGGACGTCCGCGACAACGAGAAATACCAGATCGGCAGCACGGGACACGCCGTGGAGAACCTGGGCTACAAGGCGCGTATCTCCAACGTGCCCTACCGGTTCGCCGACTACGACGTGACCTTCTACTGGCACAAGCTGGGCGGCAAGGACAACCTGCTGACACTGACCTACGACAGCCAGTACACGCACCGCTTCTCCTACTATCCGGAGATATTCGGCAGTACCAACGACTTCTATGTCCCCAACCAGTTTGCCCACAACCTGCTGGTGAGCTACAGCCTGAAAGGCGGACGCTACAACTTCTCGTTCGAGTGCCGCAACCTGACCGACGAGAAGCTCTATGACAACTTCAGCCTGCAAAAGGCGGGACGCGCCTTCTACGGCAAGATACGCGTCAGCTTCGGCGGATAAACGAACTTGATTCTCACAACCCCTAAAATATCCCTTAATTATGAATAAGAACTATTTGTTGACCGGCATCCTTGCAACCTTGGTTGCCGGTGGTATGACACTGACTGCCTGCTCGGACGATAACCCCATCGACGACAGCAAGACTCCGGACAAGAACCTGAAGGGTTCCTATGTGATTGCCGCGACCGTGAAACCTTCTGCCGGAACGGAAGCGCACCTGTTGCTGCCCGTCGAATCGCTGGAAAGCGGCACGGTCTCCCCCGTCGGCAACGGACTGGTGAACGAGGGTGCCACCTACTGGCTGTTCCACGGGAACAAATACCTCTATGCGCTCAACTACCACCAGGGCAACGCCGGGACAACCCAGTCGTTCGTGATGGATGGCGACCACAACATCACCAAGCGTACCCAGGAGTACAACGTCAACCGCTTCACCACCTACGGATTCTATGACGGCTACATCATGACGACCTCCAGCGGCAACGGTCCGAAGGAGCTGGCTGACGCCAACGGCTATCTGCCCAAATCGTTCCTCATCTCCTACCTCGATGTGGAGAAACAGACTTACACGTCGAACAAGGTGAATGCCTCCACCCCGTTCCTCGCCGAGAACTTCCTGGGCAACGGAGAGTTCGTCACACTCGCCGGTCTGCAACAGGTGGGCAAGAAGCTCTATGCGGCAGCCGTCCCGATGGGACTGAGCCAGTACGGCTGCATGCAGAAGAACGCGGACGGCAGCTACAAGTGGGTGCTCCCCGGCAACGAAGACCTCATCAAGAAGGAAGCCGGCGGACAGGGCAGCAGCTCCTACAAGAAGGACGAGCTGCAATGGACACAATACCCCAACGAATGCTGGGTGTCCATCTTCACCGACGAGACATTGACCCAACACAAGAACATCAAGACCAACAAAATCAGTTATGCTGCGGGACGATTCAAGTCGCAGTACTACCAGATGACATGGGCTGCCGACGACGGCTACGTCTATGTGTTCTCACCGAGCTATGCCAAGGCCATGACAGACAAGCGTCAGCAGACCACCCTGCCGGCAGGCGTGGTGCGCATCGACACGAAAGCGGAAGAGTTTGACCGGAACTACTACTACAACATCGAAGAGAAGACCGGCGGTCTCTCCTTCCTCCGCACATGGTACATCGGCGGCAACTACTTCCTCATGCTGATGTACGACCGTCCGCTGACCGAATCCAAGCCTGTAGGCAACCGGCTCGCCGTGTTCAACGTCTCCAACGGCAATCTGGCGTACGTCGATGGTCTGCCCGAGGACATCACCGGCTTCAGCAGCATCCCCTACATGGAGAACGGCAATGTCTACATCGGCGTGACCACGGCAAGCAGCCACCTTGCCATCTACAAGATTACCCCGGCATCCGCCAAGGCCACCAAGGGTCTCGTCGTGGAAGCGACCTCACTCGACGGTGTAGGCAAGCTGGGCGACTGACGAACCTCTGAATCCCATTCCTCATGAAAAAAGTTGCAAAGAAACTCCATCTGTGGCTCGCCCTCCCCTTCGGCATCATCCTGACGCTGGTGTGCTTCTCTGGGGCAGTCCTTGCCTTCGAAAAGGAATTCACCCAATGGATGTATGCCGACCTCTACCGGGTGAAAGCCGTGGGTGACCACCGGATGCCGGTTGGTGACATCGCGGCGAAGGTAGCCTCTACCCTCCCCGATGAGGTCAAGGTGACGGGCATCACCGTCTATCCCGACCCTGCCCGCACCTACCAGGTGAACTTGTCCAAGCCTCATCATGCATCGGTCTTCGTCGACCCCTACACCGGCGAGGTGAAGGGAGCCTACAAGCGCATCCCCTTCTTCTTCACCATGTTCAAGTTGCACCGCTGGCTGCTGGGCAGTCGTCCCGACAATGGCGGCATCTACTGGGGGAAGGTCATTGTGGGAACCGCCACGCTGGCTTTCGTCTTCGTCATCCTTTCGGGCATCCTCATGTGGTGGCCCCGCACGAAGAAGGCATTGCGCAACAGCCTGAAGGTGACCCCGGCACACGGGTTGCGCCGGTTCTGCTACAGCTTCCATGTCGCCATGGGAGTCTACACCTGCCTGCTGCTGCTCTGCATGACACTCACCGGACTGACCTGGTCGTTCGACTGGTATCGCGACGGCTTCCATACCCTCTTCGGGGCAAGCAGTCCGCAAGGCAGCGAACATGGACCGTCGGCTTCCGCTGGAAAGCAGAAAGGACGGGACCGGGCAGAGACCTACGCTGCCTGGCAGACGGTCTATGAGGAACTGGCAACCCGGAATCCGGAGAACCGACAAATCAGCATCAATGCCAACCGTACAGCCACCGTCGTTCTCAACCGGTTCGGCAACACGATGGGCGGCGACCGCTATGAGTTCGACCCCTCCACGGGCAAGCTGACGACCTTCACGCCGTATGCCGACCTGCCTGCCTCCGCAAAAATCAGGGGACAAATCTATGCCGTGCATACCGGCACCTGGGGTGGCTGGCTGACGCGCATCCTCTATTGCCTGGCAGCCCTGTTCGCCTCCGCACTGCCCATCACCGGCTACTACCTGTGGTTCCGCCGCGTGTTCCCGAAGAAGGCGCGTCATGCCTGACGGAAGGGGACACAAGTAATTGATTTGCCAAACACAAGGGTTCGACTCACTAAACACAAGCGTTTGACCTGGTAAACATAGGGGTTTGACAGACCAAAGTATAATACTTAGGCAGCCTAAGTATTATACTTATCCCTATCAAACTACTATGTTTACCAAGTCAAACGCTCGTGTTTGCACGGTCGAAGACTTGTGTTTGGCAGGTCAAACGCAAATGTACGGAGGAAGGTGTGTCAAATGGCACACCTTTTTATATAGAAAGAGGGTGCATCGCTCATTACGACACACCCTCTCTTGTATTTCCGGATACGAATCCTTGTTTCTCAAAAGTCGCGCCCCATCTGCTGTTCTTCCTCCCCGTCGACAATCTTCTCGACAAAGTAGCGGGGACGGCGCTTCACTTCCCGATAGATTTTGCCGACATACTCACCAATAATGCCTATGGAGACCAACGTGGCGCCACCGATGAACCAGATGGATATCAGGATGGACGTCCACCCCCATACGACCTCGCTGAACTGATAGGCCCCCAGACAATAGATGATGGCAACCAAGGCAAGGAAGACCATGATGAACCCGGCAATATAAATCCACTGCAACGGACGGACCGAGAACGACGTGATGCCGTCCATCGCCAGGGCAAACATTTTCGAGAAGGGATATTTCGACTCTCCTGCCATGCGCTCCTTGCGGTCATAGTAGACACACGCCGTCGAGAGTCCGATGCGGGGTACCATGCCGCGCAGGAATATGTTCCGCTCGGGATAGGACATGAGTGCCTTCAACGCCCGTCGGCTCATCAGACGGAAGTCCGCATGGTTGTAGATGATTTCCTCGCCCAGGTTACGCACCAGCCGGTAAAACATCAGTGCGGTCTGCCGCTTGAAGACGGAGTCGGTCTTCCGCTCCTTGCGCACCCCGTAGACAATGTCCGTCCCCTGATTGTACCGGTCCACCATTTCGTCGATGGCTCGCGTGTCATCCTGCAGGTCGGCGTCGATGGAAACCGACACATCACCATGGAGCGACGCCCATTCCAGTCCTGCCCACAGTGCATTCTGATGCCCCACGTTGTGCGCCAGCTTCAGTCCGCAGACAGCCTCATGCCGACGGGTCAGACGCTCGATGATGCTCCAGGTGGCATCCTTGCTGCCGTCATCGACGTACAGAATCTTTCCGGTCCCGATTTTCCCGTCCTGCTGCAGACGGTCTATGACTTTCAGCAGTTCATCGGTCGTGTAGTCCAGCATCTCCTGCTCGTTGTAGCAAGGGACCACTATAATCAATTTTGATTCATGCATGATGTATATTATATAAGGTATGTTTCCGATAGCACAAAAGTAAGCTATATTCTTAAAAATTCAATACCGGGGGACGAATTATAGCGAAAAAAGCATAAGTTTGCGCTACTGATTTAAATGTATGACACTATGAAAAAGATTCTATTTCTCTTATGTCTGCTCCCCTCATTGCTTTGGGCGCAGGATGATGCCAAATATTTGGCAGGAGCTGTCCCCGTGGAAGACGGCTATGTGACCTTCCGTCAAACTTTCAAAGCCCCCTCCCTTTCCCAGAAAGAACTTTACCAGGCTCTTCTGATGTGGGCAAACGACAAGTTCCAACCCACGGACCAGTTCCCCCAAAACAAGCTCATCACCCAAGACGAGGCCAACGGTGAATTGGGAGCCATCGGAGAAGAATACTTGGTGTTTTCCTCCAGCCTGCTGTCACTGGACCGTACACGCATCTACTACCAGTGTCGCGTGGAGTGCGGTGCAGGTGAATGTACCGTGGAACTGAGCCGCATCCGCTATTGGTATGACGAGGCACGCGACGGAGGTGTGCGCTACCGTGCCGAGGAACTCATCACCGACGAGTTCGGACTGAACAAGAAGAAGACCAAGCTGGCACGCGTCGTCGGCAAGTTCCGTGAAAAGACCATCGACTTCAAGGACCAGCTGTTCAAGGACATCGAAAATGCCATCGGCAAGAACGCCGTACAGGCAGCTCCCGCCGTGACAAAAGCCCAGCAGGCTCCTGCCACTTCCGGTGTGACCACCAATGACAAGGTCGTGACCGTCAATGTCCCCACGACTGCACCTGCTACCCCCGTTGTCACGACTGTCGCCAACAATGCACAACCTGCACAGACAGCTTCCGCCGCTCAGGGCATGGAAGGATTCCGCAAGGTCAACCCTGACCAGATTCCCGGCAATGCCGTGAAACTCATCAGCGATGCCTTCATCATCACTGCCGGCAATGATGAACTCTTCAACCCCATGGCAGGCGGATGGGGCGGATTGGGCAACCTGTTCAACCGACCCGTCGCCTACTGCTTCATCGACCCCTCCCGCTACACCTACGGCATCATGCAGAAGAACGACACCTACACGCTGTCATTCTATACACCTGCCTATCAGGATGCCATCCAATATGTAGGTACCCATTCCGGACGCGACGGCAACAAGGTAGCCGGCAGCAAGCTGACCCCCATCACGACTCCTTCGGGCAGCAAGGCTTTTGCCGAGGCATGGCTCATCATCGAGTGCAAGAAGATTGCCACCCAGCTGCTGACCCCGTCGTCCGTCACCGACGCAGCCGTGAAAGCCCAATACCCCAACAAGCAGACGGAAATGTTCGTGGGTGAAATCATCGGTGTCTGGATGAAATAACCCCCTCCGGACTCTCCAACATCCGCGTACCGTCTCAGCCAACGGTACCGGGAAGAGAAGCACGAAGACACAGCGAGAGACAGGACAGCCTGTCGCCTGAAACTGCACGCGGTGTCTTCGTGCTTTTTGTATGCCGTTCCCAGCACGACAGCAACCTTTCAGAGCCAGGAGGAAACAACAAAAAGACAAATGATAGTTTCATTTACAACCATTCCGACCTTCCCGGTTAAAACACTGTCATGTTGTGTATTAAGCCGTATATTAAGCTCTTTCCATTTGAGATTATTAACAGAATGTACAATTTATAACCTCTAAAAAGTAGGTATTCTCAAATTAAAAACTATCTTTGTGACAGCAAAACAGGTTTGATATGCACAAAACAAACGAAAATGTGAATATTGCGAAAGCGTTGCTGGATGCCGGAAAAGTGGACGAAGCCATCCACCACCTCGACGAACAGCTGGCTGTCCCCTCCCCGGAAGCAGCCGACGAACTTTACTACCTGCGTGGCAATGCTTACCGCAAACTGGGAGACTGGCAAATGGCCCTGAACAACTACCTGGAGGCCATTGCACTCAATCCCGAAAGTCCTGCCGTCCAGGCACGCGCCATGGCGATGGATATCTTAGAGTTCTATAACAAGGATATGTACAACCAATAAAGTAATTTTTATGGCAACAGTTAAAGGGGCGATAGTCGTCGACACCGAACGCTGCAAAGGATGCGGCCTGTGCGTGGTGGCGTGCCCGGTGAAAATTTTAGGTCTCTCCCAAAAAGAGGTCAACAAGAGAGGATACCCGTTCTCGATGCAATTGGAGGACAAGTGTATAGGTTGCGCTTCGTGCGCCATTGTCTGCCCGGACGGGTGTATTTCTGTATATAAAACAAAAATCTAAATTTTAACTATATGGCAGAAGATGTTGTACTCATGAAAGGTAACGAAGCCATTGCACACGCCGCAGTCCGTACCGGTGTAGACGCTTATTTCGGTTACCCCATCACTCCACAGTCGGAAGTCCTCGAAACACTTGCAGAATTGAAGCCCTGGGAAACCTCGGGCATGGTCGTGCTTCAGGCAGAAAGTGAAGTTGCTGCAATCAATATGGTTTATGGTGGAGCAGCCACCGGGAAGAAAGTAATGACCTCTTCCTCCAGCCCCGGTGTCAGCCTGAAACAGGAAGGCATCTCCTACATTGCCGGAGCCGAACTCCCGGCAGTCATCGTCAACGTGATGCGTGGAGGTCCCGGTCTGGGAACCATCCAACCCAGCCAGGCTGACTATTTCCAGAGCACCAAGGGTGGCGGACACGGCGACTACCGCCTCATCGTCCTCGCTCCCTCGTCGGTTCAGGAAATGGCTGACTTTGTCGACCTCGCCTTCGAACTGGCATTCAAATACCGCAATCCGGCACTGATCCTCTCTGACGGCGTCATCGGTCAGATGATGGAGAAGGTCGTCCTCCCCGAACAGCGTAAACGACTCACCGACGAGGAAGTCATCGCCCGTTGCCCCTGGGCAGCCAACGGAAAGCCCAAGACCCGCGAACCGAACATCATCACCTCGCTTGAACTCGATTCCGCCATCATGGAGCAACGCAACATCCACTTGCAGGCCAAGTACAAGGAAATCAGCGAGAAGGAAGTACGTTTCGAGGAAATCGCCTGCGAGGATGCCGATTACCTCATCGTCGCCTTCGGTTCTTGCGCCCGCATCGCCCAGAAAGCCATTGAGCTGGCACGTGAAGAGGGCATCAAGGTCGGTATCCTGCGCCCCATCACCCTGTGGCCGTTCCCGTCGAAAGAAATCGAACGTCTGTCACACCACATGAAGGGCATCCTCACCGTCGAGCTGAATGCCGGACAGATGGTTGAAGACGTACGCCTCTCTGTCAACAACGGCGTGAAGGTGGAATACTTCGGACGCATGGGCGGCATCGTGCCTGCTCCCGACGAAGTGGTCACCGCTCTCAAAGAGAAATTAATGAAGTAACCTGCGCTTATGGACAAACAGCAAATCCGTAACCTGCTCAACCTCTTATTTATTATAGGAACGGTTGTCACCATCATCCTCTACTTTGCCGTAGACAGCCCGCAACCGTTCTACTATGCGTGTGGTGTGTCACTCGCCATCAAGATGACGGAAGTAGTGATGCGCATGATACGTTTCAAGTAAAAAAACGCAAGACTTATGACAAGAGAAGACATCATCAAACCCGAGAATCTGGTTTACAAGAAACCGACTCTCCTTAACGATAACACGATGCACTACTGCCCGGGTTGCAGCCATGGCGTGGTGCACAAACTGATTGCCGAAGTAATCGAAGAGATGGGCCTGGCAGACAAAGCCGTCGGCGTATCGCCCGTAGGTTGTGCCGTGTTCATGTACAAGTACCTTGACATCGACTGCCAAGAGGCTGCACACGGACGTGCGCCTGCCCTGGCAACTGCCATCAAACGTCTCTGGCCCGACCGCCTGGTGTTCACCTATCAGGGTGACGGCGACCTGGCTTGCATCGGTACGGCCGAGACCATCCATGCGCTCAACCGTGGCGAGAACATCACCATCATCTTCATCAACAATGCCATCTATGGCATGACGGGCGGACAAATGGCACCGACCACCCTGATGGGCATGAAGACCGCTACCTGTCCCTATGGCCGCGACGCGAAAATCCACGGCTATCCCCTCCACATGACCGAAATCGCCGCTACGCTGGAAGGCACCGCCTACGTGACCCGTCAGTCCGTTCAGACGGTAGCCGCCATCCGCAAAGCCAAGAAAGCCATTCGAAAGGCATTCGAAAACTCCATGAACGGCAAAGGCTCCAACCTCGTCGAGATTGTGGCAACCTGCAACTCGGGCTGGAAGATGTCGCCTGTGGCTGCCAACAAATGGATGGAAGAGAACATGTTCCCCTATTACCCGTTGGGTGACTTAAAAGATAAGGAGTAAAACACTATGAAAACAGAAGAAATCATCATATCGGGCTTCGGCGGACAAGGTGTGCTGTCGATGGGTAAGATACTCGCCTACTCGGCCCTGATGGAAGGAAAGGAAGTGACCTGGATGCCGGCATACGGTCCGGAGCAACGTGGCGGTACTGCCAACGTGACGGTCATCATCAGCGACGAACGCATCTCGTCGCCCATCCTGAGTACCTATGACACGGCTATCATCCTCAACCAGCCCTCCATGGCTAAGTTTGAAAGCAAGGTCAAGCCGGGTGGAACCATCATCTACGACGGATACGGCATCAGCCAGCCGCCGACGCGTAAGGACATCAAGGTCTACCGTATCGACGCCATGGATGCAGCTGCCGAGATGAACAACATGAAAGCCTTCAACATGATTGTGCTGGGCGGACTCCTGAAACTCCGTCCGATGGTGTCCATCGAATCGGTACTGAAAGGACTGCGCAAGACGCTGCCCGAACGCCACCATCACCTCATCCCGATGAACGAGGAAGCCATCCGTAAAGGGATGGAAATCATCCGGGAACATGAATAAGCAACCCGACGGACACTTGTCCAGACTCCAATAGACGCAGACGACGCGGACTACACAGCAACCTGTTTCCTTGTGCAATCCGCGTCGTCGGTGTTTTTTATTCGCTCACGAGAGATGTCTCTTTAGCCCCAATCGTCATGCAAATACTACTATCCTGTGCCAAGACCATGGCAGACAGCACCGGGACTGCCGTCCCCCTCACTACCCTTCCCCCGTTTGAAACAGAAGCGTCGCAACTGGCGCTGCAACTTGCCTCCCTCAGCACCGAGGAGGTGGAACAACTGTTGCGCGTCAACCGACAGATTGCGTCGGAGAACCAGCTGCGTTACCGCCATTTCCACGATGCAGACAATCCGCAACTGCCGGCACTGCTCGCCTATACGGGTATCGTGTTCAAGCGCATTGCTCCCGATGACTTCAGTGCCGACGACTTCCGCTATGCGCAGGCACACCTGAACATCACCTCTTTCCTTTACGGACTCCTACGTCCGCTGGACCTCATCCACAACTACCGGTTGGAAGGCGACGCCGTGCTGCCCGACAACGGCGGACAAAGCATGTTCGCCTACTGGCAGTCCCGACTGACCGGTCTCCTGCTGGAGCGCGTCAAGGCCGACGATGGCATACTGGTCAATCTTGCCAGTGAGGAGATGAAACGACTGTTCGACTGGAAACATGTCTGCCGCGAGGTGAAGGTCATCACACCGGAGTTCCGCGTATGGAAAGGGGACAAGTTGCGGAGCATCGTGGTCTACACCAAGATGTGCCGCGGAGAGATGACACGCTACCTGCTCAAAGGGCGCATCACCGATCCGGAGGCTCTGAAGGCTTTTACCTGGGAAGGCTTCCGCTGGGACGACGCTGCCGGGATGTTCACCCTCTGACGCCTACTCCCCGTCAACAAAACGGAGGGTCTCCACCTTCTCCAGCCGGGCATGCAGGCGCGGCATGGACAACCGACGGATGCGCAGACGCATCATGCAGTCCATGTCGTAGGTCTGCGAGACGATGGTGGGTTCCTCCTCCTTCACAACTCGCATCACGTCGTTCATAAAGGGATATTCAAAAAGGACTTCCACCTCATCGTCTACCGTCCGCTCGACAAATGCAGCAGCAGCCAACGCCTCAGCAGCTGCCGTGCGATAGGCCACGATGAGTCCGCTCGTCCCCAACTTGATGCCACCGAAATAGCGCACCACGATGACGAGCACATCGGTCAGTTCATTGGAATTGATTTGCCCGAGGATGGGCTTGCCTGCCGTACCCGAAGGCTCTCCGTTGTCATTTGCACGGAAGTCCTTCCGCTCATGCCCCAGCATGTAGGCATAGCACACGTGGCGTGCGTCGTAATATTTCTTCTGATATTCTTCCAGGCGCATCTTCACCTCCTCCACCGTACGCACCGGCAGGGCGATGGCGATGAACTTGCTTCTTTTCTCCGTATAGATGGCCTCCGAGGGAGCGGCAATGGTTCTGTATTCGTCTGCTTCCATGATTATCTTTCACATCGGGATTCTGTCTGCAAAATTACAATTCCAATCGCCAATACACAATTGGCGGACGACAATATCACCATTTTTAGGTATTGACACGCATCGGTCAAGCTCCTACTTTTGCAGCCGACCGTAAAAAGAACACGTCATGCAGACATTGAAACACTCTGTTGAAAAGCGACTGCTCACCGCCTCACGGGCCATCTTCCTCCGGAAAGGCTTCCAGAAGGCATCCATGCGCGACATTGCCCGTGCATCGGGTATCTGCCTGAGTAACATCTACAACTATTTTCCCAGCAAGGATGCCCTGTTCTGTACCATCGTACGCCCTGCCATCACCACCCTCGAACAGATGCTCCGGCTGCATCCCGACACGACGGAGCCCGACGACTTACAGACACAGGCGGCAGATGACCCGGAACGAATCATCAGGGACTGCACGGCCCTGCTCAGCAAGCACCGCACCCAACTGAAGCTGTTGTTCTTCTGTGCACAAGGCTCCTCTCTGGACGACTACAAAGAGAGGGTCTCCCGGCAATACAGCACCCTCCTGCCACAATCACCCGCAGGGACTGACGGCAAGGATACCATCTCCGGATTCTACAACCGGCTTCACACTGCATGGATGTTTGCCTTGTTCGAGGAGATTATCCGGCAGAAGATACAACCGAAAGACTATGAGCCCATCCTCCGGGAATGTCTCACCGGAGAGAGCTGGCAGGCAACCCACAGCCATAGCCTGTAAAAACACCAAGGTCCTCCATCAGGAAGGGGTATTCCTTCCGATGAGGACCTTGGGCATCTTTGTGGTTAAGTGTATAAAATCAAATCAACTTCTCTGTAACAATCGCTCTATCAGATGGAGAAGCGCAGGTCAATTCCGAACTGACGCGGCTTGCCGGGCTGCATGAACCACTGGCTCATGCTCTCAATGCCAAACGTGTGATAAGAGCGGTCCGTCAGGTTACGTCCCCACAAGTCTATGTCACACACCTTGGTACGCAACTGGATGTTGGCATTGCAAGTCCCGTAGAATCCCTGTCCCATCGTGTTGGCTTCATTCCAAGTGGTCTCACCCACACCCGTATAACCGGCATGGAAGGTGATCTGCCGCAACGCATCGCTCTTCAGGAACATCGAATAGGAAGCTCCCACATTGAGTGTATGGCGGGGTACGAAAGGTACCGTGTTGTCTGAATAGTCGATGAACTGCTTGTCGTCGGAATCCAATGTAGACTTATAGTCGGTGAACGTGGCGCGTGTATAGCCGTAAGAGGCGTTCATGCTCCAGTGGCGGTCAAAACGTGCAGCCAAAGCGGCTTCCGCACCCACACTGCGACTGCGTCCGGCGTTGACAGTCAAGCGTCCCAGTCCGGAACGTGTCATGCGGGCAATCTGCTGGTCACGCGTATCCATGCAGAAGGCAGCCAGGTCGGCATGCAGCTTGCCGTTCCACAGGGTCAGGTGGGTACCGACCTCGTAACTCCAAGTGTATTCGGGTTTATAGTAGGAAGCTGCCACATCTGGCTCTACAGCCGGAGGCATACTGCCTGCAATGGTATTCTTAATTTTCTCCTTCATCGCATTCATTGCAGGTGGGAAGTCCATCTTGTCAATCATGTCGATGCATCCTTCTTTCACTTCCGTCATCCATCTACCGCTTAAGCCCGTCTGTATCAGTTCGGAGAAACCTTGGATGTTGTATCCGCCCGAACGGTAGCCACGGCTGACGGTCGCATAGATGTTGTTGTCCGCATTGAAATCATACTTCAGCGAGAAGCTGGGCAACAGCTGGGTGTAGTGGTTCTTCAACTTTCCTCCCATCGCATACGAACTGTTGTCGAAAGTAAGTGCCAATGGATTCCGCCCCATCGCGATGCTGAAGTTATAGCTGGCTGCCGCACTGGCATCGTAGTCCATCGAGAGGCGTTCGTGGTCGACACGCAGACCTACGGTCAGCGAAAGTCCGTCAACCAACAGGTTGTTGAAGGTAGACCGATGGAAGAGAGCCAGGTCAGTCACCGGCGTACGGAAGTTGGAATAGACCGGCATGCCTTCACTCGTGATGTCGATACTCATGGGAGGAGCACCGTGGATGTTCGAGAAGACTCCGTTAAGCATCCCTGCCAGCATGGAGATACCGTCGCGATGGAAGAACACGGGACTGTTCGTACGCATATTCTGATAGGAAACAAATGCACCGGTCACCCACTGCCAGCGTTTGCCGGGCAGGCTCTTCAGCGAAAGCTCTTCCGTCAGGGCGTTCAGCCGCTGTTTCTGTTCAAGGGTGTAAATCTCCTTCGAAGTGAAGTCCTGGTCGATGTACATGCGGTCATCCAGCCGTTGGTAGCTGGTCACCGAGTTGAAGATATAGTTGTTGCCCTGATAGGTTGCCGAGAGTCCGGCATTGAACAGGCCACGGCGGTACTTGCCTTCCTCGTTTGAGCTGACGGGGTCAGTCACCCCCGTATCTTCATGATAGAGACCGTAGACATAGCCTCCCTCGTCGCTGTACTCATAGTTGGCAGTGAAGTCGAGCTTCCAGTTCTCCGTAGGCAACCAGATGGCACGCATACGTCCGCCCCCGCTTTGCAACGGATCGGCATAACGGTCCAGGTAAGCGTTCTTGAAGAAACCACGTGCGCCCTCATAGAAGCCACCCGCCGAGAAAGCAAAGCGGTCGCTGATGCGGTGATAGTGCGTCAGTGAAGCACGATAGGAATTGTTGGCGGTGGCTCCACCCAACGAAAGCTGGGTACCTTGATAGCGGAAGGGGTTACGGGTATAGACACGAATCAGTCCGCCCATGGCATTGCGTCCGTAAAGGGTTGACTGCGGACCGCGCAACACGTCGATGCGCTCGATGTCGTAGGTATTGAAGTCAAAGGCTGACTTATCGAGATAGGGCACGTTGTCCACATACAGCCCGACGGCGGGCGTATTGATGCGTGAACCGATGCCGCGGATGTAAATGGCAGAGGTCAGTCTGGAACCGTAATCGGGCATATAGAAGTTAGGTACCAGCCCCGTGAGGTGCTTGATGGATGTCACCTGGTCGGCCTCCAGCTGCTCGCGCGAAAGGATGGTCGACGACAATGCCTGACGGCGGAAGGTCGTGTTCTCCTTAGGCGATGCCACAACGACAATCTCTTCCACATTGACTACCTTGGTCGTATCGCGGTCGGCAGGTGCAGCTTGCACTCCTGCCACAGCCAGACACACACAACTTGAAAACAGTATTCTTCTATTCATCTTTACTTGTTTATTTATGCTGCAAAATAAGCGCATGCAGCGCGGACGGGCAATCCTCATTTATTAGGATTTTCACAAAAAAAGAATCCCCCTGCCTGCTCCTTTCGGATGACAGACAAGGGGATTCGGGGGTTATCACAATAAGTCTAACTGTCAGTTGCGGAACACCAGACCGTCGTTGGCGGCATCCACCACGATGGGTTTGCTGCGGTCGACCTCCTGTGCCAGGAGTTTCTTGGAAAGGTCGTTCAACAAGTAACGTTGGATGGCACGTTTCACAGGACGGGCACCGAACTCGGGGTCGTAGCCGGCACTTGCCAGGAAGCGGATGGCAGCATCGTTCATCTGCAAGGTCACTCCGTTCTCTGCCAGCATCTTCTGGATGCCCTTGATTTGCAAGGCTACAATCTGCTCGATCTGTGCCTTGTTCAGCGGCAGGAACATGATGGTCTCGTCGATACGGTTCAGGAACTCGGGACGGATGGTCTTCTTCAGCATACTCATCACTTCGTTCTTGGTCTCCTCCACGAGCTGTTCGCGATTGGCATCGGTCATCTTCTCAAACTGGCTCTGGATATAGGCACTGCCAAGGTTCGACGTCATGATGATGATGGTGTTCTTGAAGTTCACCGTACGTCCCTTGTTGTCGGTCAGACGTCCGTCATCCAACACCTGCAGGAGGATGTTGAACACATCGGGATGTGCCTTCTCTATCTCGTCGAAGAGGACCACCGAGTAAGGCTTACGCCGCACAGCCTCGGTGAGCTGTCCGCCTTCATCATAGCCGACGTATCCGGGAGGCGCTCCGATCAGTCGGGAAACGGAATGCTTCTCCTGATACTCACTCATGTCGATACGAGTCATCATCGAGTCGTCGTCGAAAAGGTATTCAGCCAACGCCTTCGCCAACTCGGTCTTACCGACACCCGTCGTACCCAGGAAGATGAACGAGCCGATGGGTCGTTTCGGGTCTTGCAGTCCGGCACGGCTCCGCCGTACGGCATCTGCCACAGCCTGGATGGCCTCGTCCTGACCGACGACACGCTTGTGAAGTTCGTCTTCCAGATGGAGCAACTTCTCGCGTTCACTCTGCAACATCTTGCTCACGGGGATTCCCGTCCAGCGTGATACGACGTCGGCAATATCCTCGGCGGTCACCTCTTCCTTAATCATGGCATTGTCGCCCTGCTTGTGTTTCAGGTCTTCCTGAATGGATTTGATTTCATTCTCCAAAGCCTGCAACTTGCCATAGCGTATCTCTGCCACCTTGCCGTAGTCGCCTTCACGTTCGGCACGGTCAGCCTCGAACTTGAGCTGTTCGATTTCCTTCTTGTTCTGCTGAATCCGGTTCACCAGTTCCTTTTCGCTCTGCCATTTGGCACGGAAAGAAGTATCCTGCTCCTTCAGCTCGGCAATCTGCTTGTTGAGCTGGGCCAGTTTGTCTTCATCCTTTTCCCGCTTGATGGCTTCCCGTTCGATTTCCAGCTGTTTCAACCGACGTTCGATTTCATCCAGCTCTTCCGGCAACGAGTCACGCTCCATCCGGAGTTTGGCGGCAGCCTCATCCATCAGGTCAATCGCCTTGTCAGGCAGGAAACGTTCAGTGATGTAACGGTTGCTCAACTCCACGGCGGCAATGATGGCCTCATCCTTGATACGCACCTGATGGTGGTTCTCATAGCGTTCCTTCAAGCCACGCAGGATGGAAATGGAGCTGGCAATGTCCGGTTCATCGACCATGACGGTCTGGAACCGGCGTTCCAGTGCCTTGTCCTTCTCGAAATACTTCTGGTATTCGTCGAGGGTCGTGGCACCGATACTGCGCAACTCGCCACGTGCCAATGCCGGCTTCAGGATGTTGGCGGCATCCATGGCGCCTTCGCCTTTTCCGGCACCCACCAACGTGTGGATTTCATCGATGAAGAGGATGATGTTCCCCTCCGACTGCTTCACCTCATTGATGACCGACTTCAGACGTTCCTCAAATTCGCCTTTATATTTGGCACCAGCCACAAGTGCACCCATATCCAGTGAATAGAGCTGCTTGTTCTTCAGGTTCTCGGGGACATCGCCACGGAGGATACGTTGGGCAAGTCCCTCCACGATGGCGGTCTTACCGGTACCCGGTTCACCTATCAGAATCGGGTTGTTCTTCGTACGACGGCTCAGGATTTGCAGTACCCGACGGATTTCCTCGTCACGGCCAATCACCGGGTCAAGCTTCCCGGTACGGGCAGCCTCAATCAGGTTGATGGCATACTTGTTCAGCGACTGGTAGGTGTCTTCACTTGACTGCGAAGTCACTTTCTGTCCCTGACGCAGTTCGTTGATGGCGGCACGCAACTCCTTTTCAGTCACTCCGGCATCTTTCAGGATGGTCGACGCCGTACATTTCACCTGAAGGATAGCCAGGATGATGGCTTCCAGCGAAACATACTCATCGCCCAGTTCCTTAGACAGTTCTACAGCTTTCTGCAGGACCTCGTTCGCTTCACGGCTCAGGTAAGGTTCTCCACCTGAAACCTTCGGCAAGGAAGCGATCTGCTTTTCGAGCACCGTCGTTATCTGCCGGTCATTCACGCCGAGTTTCTGGAAGAGAAAGTTCGTCACATTCTCACCGACCTTCAGCACGCCTGCCAGCAAATGCTCAGGCTCGATGGCCTGCTGTCCGAGGCTCTGCACCATGTTGACAGCCTGCTGCACCGCTTCTTGCGATTTGATGGTAAAGTTGTTAAAGTTCATATCTTGTTCTCCTTTCTTTATTTTGCTTTTTCAAAATACGCTAGTCTTACTTCAAACGCCTTGCCAAGTGAAAAATAATGACAAAATGTCGTATTTTCAGCACTTTATACTGCAAGTTTGACACCCCGAAGACGGCATCTCAAAAGATTTCGGTACTGAAAACTTGTCTGAAAAGCCCGAATTTCCTACCTTTATTCCATAATTTAAGGTTATGAAGAAAGAAGATTTGAAAACTGACGAAATTGTCATTCTGATTGACGCCAGCTACCTGGAGAAAATAGGACACACCATGAGGGACTTCTTCAGTCACATCGTCAAGCGGAAACTGCCCAAGGCAGACCTGCCTGCCCTGATTGAAGGTCTTGCCCTGGATGCCGGCATCCGTCCCGGCGACAACCACATCCAAGTGATATTCATCCACCCGAACCTCCTGCAGAAGCTTACCTTCTGTGAACCCTCGGACCTCAACGAGGAGCTGCACAGCGTGGCTTTCCGCAGCAACCTGGGCGAATTTTCATTCAGCTCTTTTTCAACGGAAGCCCTGACGAGCAGTGATTCCATGGTCGCCGACTTTGCGCAGGCTCTCTCCGTGTCGCAGGGCACACGCCAGGTTATCCTGGTGGGAGACATGGCGTTATATGGCGACGAGACCGTGAAAGCCCTGCAGGAAGCCAAGGACCGTGAAGTCTGCCATTTCTCCATCGACCCGAACGAGGCTGCCCGTTTCCCCTTCCGGCATTGCAACCTGGGATACTCCCTGCTGCATGCCCTGGGTGTACGTCCCGAAGAGTTGGAATAACATACATGCCATGTCGGACTTCCGCCTGAAAGTATTCTGTTGTGTAGCTCGCAACCTGAGTTATACGAAGGCCGCGCAGGAACTGTTCATCAGCCAGCCTGCCGTGACGAAGCATGTCAAGGAACTGGAAAACCACTATCAGACCCGTCTCTTCGAGCGTCTGGGCAGCCGCATCGAACTGACCCATGCCGGACGTCTGCTGCTGGACCATTGCGAAGCCATTCTCGAAGCTTATAACCGGCTGGAATTTGAAATGAACCTGCTGCGCAACGAATACAGCGGAGAGCTACGCCTGGGAGCAAGCACGACCATCGCCCAATACGTCTTGCCTCCCCTCCTCGCGCAATTCATTGAAAAATTTCCACACATCACCGTTTCCATGTTCAACGGGAACTCGCGCGAAGTGGAAGTTGCCTTGCAGGAACACCGCATCGACCTTGCCTTGCTCGAAGGTTCCTCCCGGCTGCCAAGCCTGAAGTATGCCCACTTCCTCGACGATGAACTGGTGATGGTGATGCGCACCAAAAGTCGGCTGGCTGTCGCCGAGGAAATCAGCCTCGACGAACTGCAACGGCTGCCACTCGTACTACGCGAAATCGGTTCGGGAACACTCGACGTGATAGAAAAAGCCCTTGCAGCCCACAACATCCGCCTTTCCGCCCTCAACGTCCTGCTCTACCTGGGCGGCACGGAAAGCATCAAGCATTTTCTGGAATGTACCGACTGTCTGGGCATCGTCTCCATCCGCTCCATCTCCAACGAACTGGCGACAGGGAAACTCCGTGTCATCGAAATCAAGGACCTCACCATGAACCGCGAATTCTGCTTCGCACGCCTGCAGGGGCAAGACGGGGGACTCCCGTCCATCTTCATGAACTTTGCGCTGCACGAACGGAAGAACCTGTGAGTGACAAAATGTCAAACGAATCGCTCCACAGTCCCATTCTTCGCACCAAAAGACGAGTTGGTGAGCAGAACGGGCATTCTGGAGCGATTCGCAAAATACAGATAGATACCCTATCTGCATGAATTCTCTCTCTTTGATACCTTTTTATCCCCATTGAAGACATACGGCCAGAAATAGTAGCGGATTGCACATTCTTTTATTACCATCCGATTTATTGACACGCAGGTCCTTCCAGAGAGTGAAACCCGGTGTTTTTGCGTTTCATTTTCCAAAGATTTGACTTCCGGGCGCGAAACAATCGTGTTTGGGGCATGAAACTATATTGTTTGACGCGGTAAACTATATTGTTTGGCTCGCGAAACAATATTGTTCCGGGCACGTTTTGTCTGTTTTTCGAAAACGAAATGTATAGTTTTCTAAAAACGAAGGCTTAACTTGAGGCGAACGTTAATTTGTTTTAGCATTCCCTCTCCAGTTTACGCCGATTTTGAAAAGTATGAGTTAGCGAAAAGAGGCGATTCCCGAAATAGTGTCAGGCAAATGCCTGAATATGCTTTCTGTTTGACAGGATGTTGGAAATGGGTGGCGGATAGGTTCGTGCTGTTTACTTTTCTTTATTCCTGTAATTACTCCGTGATATACGTTGTATCTTAAAAATAGCTTCAGATTACGGTCAAATCTTTACCTTTGCAGACAAAATTGTCCGTTGCTATGACTACACCACATGATAATAACGAAGAACTCTTTCCCGTTGTCGACGAGGAAGGGAACATCCTCGATGCCGCCACACGCGGTGAGTGCCACAATGGAAGCATGAAGCTTCATCCGGTTGTCCATCTGCATGTGATGAACAGTCGGGGAGAGCTCTATTTGCAGAAGCGTCCGCTCTGGAAAGACATCCAGCCGGGACGCTGGGATACGTCCGTCGGAGGTCATGTCGACCTGGGAGAAAATGTCGACCGTGCCTTGCGGCGTGAAGCACGTGAAGAACTGGGTATCACGGAATTTGTGCCCGAGCAACTCTACCGCTACGTGTTTGAGTCCACACGCGAACGCGAATTGGTCTACAGCTTCCGTACGGTGTATGAGGGAGAAATCCGTCCGAGTGAAGAACTGGATGGCGGACGTTTCTGGACCGCCGACGAAATACGTACCAACCTGGGACAGGGAGTGTTCACCCCGAATTTTGAAGATGAATGGAGACGGTTGGAGTCAGTCTTGCAAAAAGATGCTCCCGAGAGGGTGTAAAAATCCATAATGGATTGTATCTTTACAGCATCAACAACCAGCCATTTCAAGTTATGGAGACATTTAAATACATTAGTTGTGTGGTATGCCTGGGGATGTTCCTGGCATGTTCCAATGATGAACCGGTGATAAATGAACCGCCGGTAGTGACACCGAACGAAAAGCCTGCGGAGGCGAAGGACATCATGCTCGCCGTCAACCCCTCTCTTGAAGGGATGAAGACAAGGGCTATTGTGGAAGCGTTCCAAGTCGGACATACGATGGGCGTGTTCGCCACGGACAACGGCGGAGGTGCCGTCAGCTCGAACGTCAGCTTTGCCTATGACGGGAACGAATGGAAGGCGGGTGGCAACGCACCGGTCAAGGGCGACATGAACGTCACGGCGTACTTTCCTTACAGCGCATCGGTGACGGATTGCCGGGAGATTCCCGTAGACCTCACCCGACAGGAGGACTGCCTGTACGGGACGGCAAGGGTGACGAAGCAGGTGCCCACGGCGGCACTCACGATGAAGCATGCCCTGAGCCTTGTGCGTATCAAGGTCATGAAGGACGAATACATGGGACAGGGAAAGGTGGAGAACGTCACCATCTCGGGCATAAGGACCCGGGGACGGCTCGATGCCACAGACGGCAGCGTGGTCCAGGAAGGGAACGCGGGTAGCATCCCGGCAGGTGGAAACTACCTCCTCAACGACGCATCACCGGTGATGAACGAGGCGGTCGTGTTCCCGACAGTCTCCTGCTACGGCTATACGGTGAGCTTTGACGTGGACGGTCACCGGTGCAGCTACGAGATTCCGGCAAAGCACGAGTGGAAAGCCGGGTATATCTACACCTATACGTTCAACCTGAAGGGTATGTACAACGCCCCGGTACAAAGCATAGAAATCATAGGAAAATAAAAGAATTTATTTTCCTTATTATCAGCTATTTGCATCTTTCTTATTTTCTCCATTTTTGCCATATTTTGCCCATTTTCTGTTATTCAGTACACTTTTAGTACACTTTGAAATTCCATTTTCTTTTGTACCTTTGCAATATCGGAAAACAAAAGAAAATCAATTATTTAGCGTAATCACCCGGTTATGGTACCTAAATCGGGATAAAACCTCTAAACAATGGCAAAGTTAGAAAATAAAACGAAAGAAAACCCAAAATTGGAGCAAAATAAACTGTCGGACGGCAGAATCAGCCTATATCTGGAGTATTATTTGGGTAGAGAGGAAAAGCCCGTGTTGGATGAAAACGGTAATCAGGTGTATTATGAAAGCGGTAAGATGCTGGGAAAGCCGAAGTTCGCCGTCAAGCATCACAGGCGAAAAGAAAACCTCAGTTTGTATCTGATAGAAAAGCCCCGTACTTCTGCGGAACGCCAGCAAAACAAGGAAACATTGGAACTTGCCGTAAGGATACGTGCCGAGCGTGAACAGGAGTTCAAGGAAAGCATGTTGGGCTATCGCCTGAAAAAAGACCGGAACGTGAATTTCTTGGATTATTTTCAAGCCTATATCAATGACTATACCAAGAAAGACATTCGGATGGTGCAAATCGCCCTAAGCCGTTTCAAGGACTTTTTGAAGGAGCATTACCCGATGCACGAGTTCGGCATCAAGCCGGAACTTATCACGAAGGACATGATGGAACAGTTCGTAGCTTATCTGCAATCCCGGAGCGTGGGCGAAGGGGCTAAAAGCATCTTCCAGCGTTTCAAGAAGGTTATCCACTATGCGATTGACCACGATGTGATGCTGAAAGACCCCTGCAAAGGCGTTACCTGCAAGGCGGATAGCCAGATACTACGCAAGGACGTGCTTTCGCCGGAAGAAATCCAGCGGTTGATTGCGTGCCATTATGACAACGAGAACCCCAACGTAAGGCGTGCGTTTATCTTTTGCCTGTATTGTGGCTTGCGCTTCTGTGATGTGAAAGACCTTACCTATAAGAATATCGACTACGCTAATAAGCTGCTAAAATTTGAGCAGAACAAGACCAAAGGTCATTCCGCCAGTAGCGGTGTGGTTATTCCGCTCAATGACGGGCTTCTTTCGCTTGTGGGAGAACCGCCGGCAGACGGTAACAAAGACGCTCTCATCTTCAACCTGCCTTCGTATGAAAGTTGCTGCAAATCCGTCAAGCGTTGGGTGAAAAGAGCCGGGATAGATAAGCACATAAGCTGGCATTGCGCTCGTCACTCATTCGCCGTGAATATCCTCAACAATGGGGCGAACATCAAGACGGTTGCCAGCCTGCTCGGGCATAGCGGACTGAAACATACGGAGAAATACACCCGTGCGGTGGATAAATTGAAAGAGGAGGCGATAAACAGCCTGCCGGAATTAAAGTTTTAACCATAAAAGACTTACCTTTGCAATTATGGACTTTGAAGCATTAGTAAAACATATCAGCACGATACAAAGCACGTTGCAGGCACAAGCCGCACACGCTGTAAACCTCGCTCTGACTGCCCGCAACTGGCTCATGGGCTGCTATATCGTGGAGTTTGAGCAAAACGGTGAAGACCGTGCCGCATACGGCGAGCAACTGTTGAAGAAACTGGAACAGCGGTTGAATGTCAAAGGACTGAACGAGCGCAGGTTTCGTGAGTTCCGGCGGCTATACCTTGTTTATCCGCAACTGAAAGAGCCTATCGCACAATACATATTGGCAGGAAGCGAAATTCGGCACACACTGTCCGCCGAATTCACAGACCCAATTCGGCACACGGTGAGTGCCGAATTACAATCCGTTAATAATCAACCAAGTGAATGGAATACACAAGCTGATAGATTATTTGAAAGATTACCGTATTCTCATTTAAAGTTTATTTCTAAAATAGAAAATCCGGTCAAACGTGCTTTCTATGAAATGGAAACAATAAGGGGTTGTTGGTCAGCAAGAGAACTGGAGCGGCAAATCAATTCCCTCTATTACGAGCGCAGCGGATTGTCGAAAAACAAAGAAGCCTTATCTGCTTTGGTGCAACGGCAAGCCATGCCGCTGCAGCCCAAAGACATTATTAACACGCCCGTTACGTTGGAGTTCTTGGGATTGAACGACCGTGCTTTGGTAACGGAAAACGACTTGGAGCAATCCATTCTCGACAACCTGCAGCACTTTCTGTTGGAAATGGGGCATGGGTTCTGCTTCGAAGCACGCCAAAAGAGAATCCTGATAGACGGGGATTATTTCTTTGCCGACCTCGTGTTTTACCACCGCATTTTGAAATGCCATGTCATCGTGGAATTGAAGATAGACAAGTTCCGCCATGAGTACGCTTCGCAACTGAACCTATACCTTAACTACTTCAAGGCGGAAGTGATGCAGCCCGACGACAATTCGCCTGTCGGCATCCTGCTTTGTACTGAGAAGGGCGACACGTTGGTAAAGTACGCCACTGCCGGATTAGACCCGAATGTTTTCGTGCAAAAGTATATGATAGAACTTCCCACTGAAGAGGAAATTAAGAAGTTCATTTCAACTGCAAACTATTAGCAATAAAAAAAACACTACTGGCGAAAAGAAGGAAAGCCATTCTTTCTCTTTTCGCCAGCACGTTTATTACTGCCAACAAGAATAGGTTTAGGTTAGTTTGGATGTATATACAAAAGACAGAACTAAACCGTAAATGCAGACGATAATTATAGCAAGTCACTTATGATACATTCTGTTCTTCCAAGACTATATTAGCATCATTATCGCATTTTTCAGGCTTAATCCGCTCTATACGACGAATATGTTTTGCCCTATTAGCTATAATTAACGGTACACGCTCGACAACAACAACCGATGTGTCAAGCCCCAACGCACTCGGTTCTCCAATGCCTATCTTTCTAATTAAGGCATAAAGGCTCATCAGCAAATTTTGTCGGCGGTTACGGGAATCTTCAGGATAATATATCCGGTGGATAATAATAAAGCGAAAATCACCCGGTATGCCATTCTTATGCAATGAAGGATAAGAGCTTGTTAGTTCTACTTCACCATCCGCAACAAGGTCATCAACTACTTGTCGTAAATAAAGGCTCACGCGCGGTTCTATACGAAAACCTATACGCATGGTTATACTAAACAATGTCCCTTTTATTAATGTGGAACAATTATATTCAAGTGTGTCTGGTGTATCCACAAATTCAAGGTTAATAAGCCAATAATGATCTGCCCGTTTAGGCTGCTTATTAATTATGGAATACAACAATTTATCGTCCACACAACCTTCTTTGTCTGCATGATTCACATAGACAAGATTAGAAGCATATTTGGATATGCTTTCGTCCGCCTTAATATCAGAAATAATGTTGTAGTATTCACTTAACCGTTTGGAAGACATATGTTTTCGACGAATTTTGTTGGCACTTACCCATACAAACATGATAAAACATAATAATCCACCTATTAACAGCGTAAACCAACCTCCGACCATAAATTTGGACAGGTTTGCAGCAAGGAAAATACCTTCAATAACACAATATCCGCCGACAAACAGTATTGATAGAATGCGTGGAATGTTATGCATATGCAAATAGAATCCCAACAACAATGTTGTCATCAACATTGTAATAGTTATGGCAAGTCCATAAGCGGCTTCCATGTGGGTGGAATCTCGAAACAACAATATAGTAAATATTACTCCAATATACATTACAAGGTTTACCATTGGAATAAATGACTGACCTTTTACGTTGGTAGGGTGCTTAATACGCATACGAGGCCAGAAATTCAAGTTCATAGCTTCACTCAATATGGAAAATGAACCGCTTATTAGAGCTTGGCTCGCAACAATAGCTGCCCCGGTAGCCATTGCTATGGAAAACAACAGTATTTCTTGTGGCATGATTGAATAAAATGGGTTCACTGTACCTTCTGCACTTTCCGGATGATGCAATACCCACGCTCCTTGCCCCAAATAATTTAGAATAAGCATCACCTTTACAAATATCCAACTGACCGTAATATTTCGTCTGCCACAGTGCCCTAAATCAGAGTATAAGGCTTCTGCACCAGTGGTACACAAGAAAACGGCACCCAATATCAGAAACCAGTGGGGGGATTCCACTAATAACCGTATGGCATAGTAAGGATTGAATGCCTTGAATACTTGAGGATAGGAAGTCAGACTGATAGCTCCGGCGATTCCAAGAAGCAGGAACCAAAGTAGCATAAATATGCCAAATGACCGTCCTATATTTTCTGTACCAAAACGCTGAACGAAAAATATAATGGTAATAATGGTCAGTGTAATAGGAATCACAGGCAGATGCGGACTGATACTTTCAAGTCCTTCTATGGCAGTTGTGACCGTAATGGCTGGAGTGATAATACCATCAGCAAGCAAAGTGCTCGCACCGATAATGGCAATGATGTAAATCCACCTTCTTCTGTGGCGGCGTAAAAGGGCATAAAGCGCAAGTATGCCACCCTCCCCGTTATTGTCGGCACGGAGAGCCACCAGCACATATTTCACCGTAGTCTGAAGAGTAAGCGTCCATATGATACAAGACAATGCGCCTAAAACATAATTTTCATCAAGAGCTTCTCCAGTATGAATGATGGCTTTCATAACATAGAGTGGCGATGTTCCAATGTCACCAAAAACAATACCCAATGTGATGAGTAACCCGGCAAATCCAAGTTTATGTTGAATATTGCCTTCTTTTGATAGGTTTGCCATAAAAAGTAGTTTTTTGTTCTACATATATTTGTTTTCCTTTTAAGCGGCGCAAATATAAAATAAAATCTTAACAATAAGATTTCACTTTTCTTTTTTCGTGAAAAATATCATATAAACCTTGACGATGGTCAAGGCTTGTCTAAAAAAATAGTCTGTTTGAATTACGTATAACTATTAAACTCAAAAGCCGAAGTTATGGGACTTATCCTTCACCTCGGCTTTTTGCTATTTACTGATTTTCTAACCTATCAGCTTCCTTTTTCAACTGCTCAGCCTGCTCATTAAGCAGCTTTGCCCGTTCCAAGGCTTCCGCCTGCCTGCGGCAACGTTCCTCAAAATCTAGTACCGAATCCGTCAGGTTGCGGATAAAACGCTCGTCCCGCTGCCACTTGAACTTATTCTCCAGTCTTTCAAGGGTATTGCCGTCCGCTTGTCCCTGCATCAGCAGATAACGGTATTTCATGTCGTTGTCCTGCAACTGCCCCATCCGTTCAGCCAGACGGACATTCAGGAACAGGGACGTGGCACAGACAATCAGACCTGCCGAAAAGAGGAATAGCTTCGGGCGTACCAAAGAAGTTACTTTGTTGTAAATCCGCCGATGAAACGGTACGGGTTTGGCTTCTTCTTTTTCTGCCATGCGCTCATCATGGTACCGCTTCATTGTTTCCAGCATTTCCTTGAGACAGCCGAAAGTGGCTACTACATAATTCTTGACCTCCCCGAAAGATTGCCGTTGTTCCTGTCCTGATTTCCGCAGTTCGGCAAGCCGGGTCAGGATGTCTTGCAACTCTTTTTCGGGAACCGCCGGGTTCCTGCGTAACTCAGACAATGCCCGTTCTATAGCCTCCAGTCGGGAAAGGGTTTCCTCGCGTCCGGCTGGCGTCACCTGCGCTTCCTGCTTCTCCTTCAGTTCCGTGACCATGGAGAGAAGCCCCTCTAAAATCAAATTTTCTTCCATATCCGTTTACAGTTTAAGTTGTCTTTTCTTTTTCTTCTTCTTTTTTCTCAGACTCCAGTCAATTTCTTCGTCCGATGGAGCAGACGGCGAAACATCGAACAAGCTGAACAAGCCGCCCATTGAAGGGCTGTCGTTCCTTTGCGGTGTTTGCTCAGGCTCCAAAATAGGTGCGGAAACTATCTGCTGGCTATTTTTTTACGGTATCCATTCCTGCGTTCCCGAAATGCTTATCCAGTTTGGAGAAGCTGAAATTGCGGTCTATTTCCGAACCTTTGAACGTATAGGCACCTTTGGTGAAGGAGATGCCCTGCACTTCGTCTGTACGCCCTTTATACTTGAAGCGGATGCCGATGCCCTTTTCTGCCAGCCGCTCCTGTAACTGCCGCCAACTTTTGGACTTGCCGATTTCATTCCTCACAGCCGTGTAAATCTCGTATTTCGACTTGTCCGGCTCTTTCAGGCGATGCCGCTTAACCAGTTCCTTGCCTTTGGCGAAGTATAGCCCGTGCTTGGCTTTCAGCTTCTTGCACACCTGCTCGTTGCGGTACATGTCGTTCCTGTCCGAGATGGTCTTGCCGTTGTTGTCTATGCGATTGAACACGATATGCACATGCGGATGCTCCCTGTCTTGGTGGCGCACGATGATGTACTGCGTATCGGTGATTTTCATCTCTCGCATATACTCTTGCGCAAGTTGTATCATCTTCTCGTCCGTCAGCTTGGGCGCATCGTTTACCGAATAGCTCAGCGCGATATGTCCGACTGGCTTGCCCAGACGGGGATTCATGGAGGCTTGTGCGCAGAAGCAGCGGATGATGTCCTGCCTGCTTTCCGTCAGTACTCCGTCTGCATGGAGCAAGACCGCCTGCTGCTTGCCCAGCACGTAGTCCACACAGCCCTTAAACCCGCTTCCTTTCCTTATTTTTCCAATCATCCGACAAATGGCTTATGATTTCCACTATCCTGTTCTTAAGTTTCACCAGTTCGACCGCCACTTTCGCAAAGCCTCCGGCATTTGCCCGGTGTGCCAGCTGGTTGATGTTGTTCGCTTCGCCTGCCAGTTTGCGGAGGATGTCCGTATCCTGCCTGTTCAGCCGGGGCGTTATCTCTGCCGACACGACAGCCTGCCGCACATACTCGCTGACACGCAGCCCGGCTTCTGATGCCCGCTTCCTAACGGCGTAATACTGCAACTCGGTCAGCTTCGTGCTGACCACACGTCTTTGCTTGTCTATCCGGTTTTTTGCCGGACGACCGCCTGATTTGTTCCTTGTATCTGTCATACATTTTTGTCTTTGGAAGTTGTCTTGAAAATTGCGACCGACGGGAGCGGTTTCCTTTGCGGGGAGCAAAGCAAGGCGGTTTCGGTCTACCGAAACATAACCTTGCTTCCCCTAAGAAACGTCTGCCCGTTGCTCACAGTGTCTATCTCCGCCGGGTTAGATTCCCCTGCCTTTCTTCTGCCTTAGCAGCAGTTTCTGTCCGTTTTTCTGTTCCTGCTTCCTGCCGCACAGGTAATCGTTCAGGTCGGAATATTCCCGGTAATTGTGCGAGAAATCCCGTACCCGATAGGAGTATTCCGCTGTGATGGCTTGCGTTGCCCGGATGCCTGCCCCGTCATTGTCGAGCAGGCAGTGGATGCGTTCATACTGCCCCAATGCGTCAATGGCTTTCTGTACATTGGCGGTGGAGTTGAGTATGACTTAATCCTGCCTGTCAAGGTTGGGCATGACAGGGCAGTTCTTTGTCCTTAGCGTGAGGAATGAAAGATAATCCATGAAGCCTTCGAACACCAGGCACTTCTCCCTCGGTTCGCCCTGTTGCCGGATATGGGTGATGTCTTTCGGGGCGATGCAGCCTTTGAAAAAGGAGTTGCGCACCTCGTAGCCGCCAGCCACATTCGGGAAACCGATGGCGAAGTAGGGCTTGCCGTCATGAGTGAAACGCAGTTCCCTGCATTCTCTTTTTGCCAGTGTAAGGTCAATGCCACGCCCCTGCAAGTAACGGAGCAATGCCGGATGGGTGAGGTCACGGACTTTCAAATGTTGAAAACTCGGTGCCGACCTTTGCTGCCGAAAAGAAAAACTGACCGGGCGGACATGCTGTGCCTGTTCTGCTATCCGGTTTAAGAGGTACGGCAGATGGTCGGAACAGTAAAGTTCCTGTGCCAGTGCGATGATGTTGCCGCCTTTGCCAGCCCCGAAGTCATACCATTGTTCCCGTTCTGTGTTTACTTTAAAGGATGCTTCATGTTCCTCCCTCAGTGGCGATTTGTACCATAGATTCGCTCCCTGCTGCTTGACGGGTGAATATCCCAGACTGTGCAGGTAATCGGTGATGGGTATTTTCTTTGCTTCTTCAATGTTCATAATGCAAACTTTTTAGTGGATGATGAATAATTGGGAAGTGTACCAGTCCGGTTTAGACCTTCATATATACGCCCGTACTGTACCGGACTTGATTGCCGGGAGTGACGGGAAACGGGAAGTCTGTTCCCCTTATATATGTCCGAACTAAACCAAACCTGTTTTAGTAGTGAAAATCGGGATTGTAACGGTATCCCTTTCCTTCCTTTACAATCATACGCTTGTTCACGAGGAACGTGTTCAATGCCACGAGGACATTGCGTCCCCGCTCGTAGCCGATGCTTGCATAGCCCTGCTTCAACGCCTGTATGACGTTGGAATAGCCCTGCACGGTGCGCTTGCCGAAACCGTTTTCCAACGCCGTGCGGTGCTGCTGTTCAGTCAGTTCCGTAAGCGGGAAACTTTTTTCCTGCTTGGGCTGCTGGAATACATAGCCGTCCACGACTTCGGGCAATGCGCTGTCGTTGATGCGGAAGGCGAAAGGCTCGAAGTCCCGGTCGCGTATATGTGCCGCCTTTACCTCGCTGATGTTCCCGTCCTGCGTGCTCTTGGTGATTTGCAGGACGGTTTCCGCCTTGTTGTTCAGTTCCGTGCCGATATGTCCCCTCGTATTGTCATCCCCCTTGTTCAGATGCAGCACGGTATGAATGTGCAGGTTGTATCCGCTTGACCAGCGCATGAGCAGGTTTATCAGGTCGGTCGATTCGCTGGGGCTGTTGATGTCATACATCAGGTCGCGGATGCCGTCAATGATGAGCAGCCCCACATCGGGCATGTTCTCCAGCATATACTCGATAATCCGCTTCCGCATGTCAGGGGTCTGTTCCCGAAGTACGATGAAAACAAAGTCGTCCCTGTCTTGGTCGGTCGGCAGCCCGGCAAGCCGCAGGATGCGTTCCATCACCTTGTGGCAATGGTATCTGCTCTGTTCGGTGTCCACATAAAGGATTTTCCGTTTGTCCGGAGGCAGGCACGCCGAATAGTGCAGCACCTCGTCATTGGTCAGTGCCGCTGCAACGATGGCGGAGATGTTGAACGTCTTTTTGCTTTTCGCCTTTCCTGTGGACGCGCTGAAATTGCCCAAAGTCCCGATGGTGGAGCCGTTCACCCAAAGGATTTCGGGCGGCACGTCGTAGGTATCTGTCACTTTTAGGCGGATGATCTTCCAAAGAGCTGCGAAGTCCTCCTTTTTTCATGATGGCACTCCCTTTAGCCTCTATGCTTTCTTTGTTTTCCATGGGCTTTACTTCTTTAAGGAACGGTTAAGGACATACTTCTGCGCTTCATGCTCTATCTGCGTTTTGGTCTTTACCGGATTCTGGCGGAGCCATGCTTCCAGTTCAGACTTCTCGAAATAGAGCATCTTCCCCTGCGGCTTGTAGTGGGGAATCAGGTTGCCTGAAGTCAGCTTGTAGAGATAGCTTTTCGACAGGCAGAGGAATGCGCTCGCTTCATCGAAGCTAAGCACATTCTTGGTCATAAACAGCATTCTTTCGAGTTCTTCCACTCGCATTTCCAAAGTTTTTTCCATATTGCTTGAAACTTTTTGGTGAAACAATATGAAGGTGCGCACCCTCGTTTTATTTTTGATGGGGCAAAAATCGGCATCCTCCAAAACATCAACACATAAGTTACGGGTAACTCACGTGAAATATTTTTGTTTTGACCTATGCCGACATGCCGCATCGTTTTGTTAACGGGGGCAAAGTTAAAGGCTTGGAAATTAAGTCTAATTGAGCTTTGTTTGACCGCTCAGACTATGCTCAACCTTTTTGCAGTTGCTTGATGTATTTGTCTATGATTTCGTATCCTTTCGGGTAGATGCACTTCACGTTGTCTGTCGCGCTCGACAAGTCGCTGCGTGTGAGGTATTTGTCTTTTATCTTGGCAAGTACCAGCTTGTTGTTGGCTATGACGGACTGCCACTCATAAGCGATATAGTTGTAGCAGCTAAGCTGCATCATCAGATAAGCCAGCAAGCGGTTGTTGTTGGACTTCAATACCCCGTTCAGTTTGCAGGCGAAGAAGTCCGAAAGGATTTTCGGGGTGATTGTCGTGGTGAATATGTGCGCTTCGTTGATACATTCGACCAACAGTTTGATTTGTTGCGTTGTAAGGACTGATTTGAATGGATTGGATTTCCCGACTATCTTGGTCGGCTCAGGCTGTGCCTTCTCTTCTTCTTTTGGCTGTTCTTCTGATTTCTCATCCAAAGGAACAGAGGCATGACTGGCGTCCTCCGATTGTTGGAGGTATTCCAGATATTGGGTCTGCATGACAAGGCGCACAATGGAAGAAAAGAACGGAAGCTACTCATCATAGCAAGTGGAAGATTGCAGGTATTTGTCCATATCAAAAGAAGAACATTGGAACGAAATATATTTTTTCCGCTTGTCAAAAGAGAGATTCTCGAAGAAACCGCTTTCCCAAAGGAAGTCCGGCATCAGTATGTCAAAACGTATATTGTGCAGGGCACGGTTCTTTTGGCATAGGGATACAAGGTTCTCGGTCACGTTGAAAATTTCTTGCCGGATGTAGTCATTCATTTGCGCTTCCGTCAGGTATTCACGCTTTAAGGCAAGCGCATTAGTTTTCATCCCGTATTCATGGGCAACACATTTATCAAGTAACTGCTGTATCTTTTTGAAGTTGGTTTCTCTGAAATCTTCCATATACGTTGTGCATTAAAATCGGTTTGGGTTACAAAGATAAGTGATGGATACCGTTTTCAAAGCAAACAAAAGCAGGAGAAAGGAAGAAATATGCAACATCTTCGTTAATAAAGCATAAATATAAGGTTGATAAAACGGCGAAAGTACTCTTTCTTTTTCTTTTCGTCAGGAAGTACACTTTTAGTACGCCCGATAAAAAGAAGAATCCTTGATAATCAGTTGATTACCAAGGATTTGAAGTACCCAGCCCCGGTATACATGGAGGATATGCCCATCGATGTGGAGTACTGGGGAAAGTACGGCAAGACGGACGAGATTCAGATACGGGAGTGTGGAGAGGATGAAGTGACGATTCGACCGAACTACACGGAATATGGTTATGAGTGTTATCAGAACGAAGGTAAGGTATTCGGTTTATTTTGGACTGGATGGTGTTCTTTTGAAGGCAAGCTCCGCTTTGTCCTGATGCAGAACGGACGGATTGTCGAGCAATACCAGCCGATTGACATCCAAGTAGAGTCTGGACAATGGGATGGAAAATGTATCCAATGCTATGTGACTGTATCTCCTGGGATGTATGAATTGGTCCCGCTATTCCAAAAGAAGGGAGAAAGCTCGTGGTTTATGGCAGTGGATTATGAAAACGGCAGCACGCAGGAAGAATGGATGTACGAGGTTCTTCCTCCGGCACCGGATAACCTGCCGGCGCTCCGGATGATGCAGGTCGAGGGTCGAGAGTATAACTCATTTCTAGTAGACAGGGTTCCAGATGGTTCTCCTTGGAACTTGATTTATACCATTTCCAACAAAGGGGAAGGTGCCCTACGTGGTGAGATTCAGGCACGTTGGGAACGTGAGTTCAAGTTGAGGTCTAACTCCTACCGACCGAGTACTAAATACTCCAAGGGGACTGAAAATGACATTGAGTGGAATGATGTTGTCGGTCAGACACAAATAGAAATTCCAAGTGGTACAAGGTTTTGGAAGGGTAAAATGGAAATTCTTATCCCGAAGGGACGGCTAGAACCCAAACATAATGGAGTAGGATATGCTGGAGGTATATTACACTTATATTGGCGAGCTGAAGGAAGCGATAGATGGATACTGCTTCGCCAAGATGCAGACTTTCTGTTTAACAGAAATTTTGATGGCGGTATTTATTCTTTATTGGACAATACAACAAATCATTTAGACCTTTCCCTGTATAGTTGGCGATAAATTTATATCATTGCTTATGAGCAAAGAATTAGGAAAATGGCTGATGGATGTAGCAAAATATATGGTAACAGCTTTGCTACTGTCTTCTGTTTTCGGAGATTTGGAAAGTCCATTAATACTCATCTCTATAATCGTTGCATCAGGTTCAACATTAGGAGCTGGACTATGGCTGGTTAGAAACAAAAAAGAAAAGGAGGAATAAATATGGGTGCAATTGTAGTATCTATTTTCGTTACTGTCGTAGCTATTGTTGGGGTTGTTTACTTTAACTACCAAGACAAGAAAAAGCCCCAAAAGCTAAGTAACCAAGAAAAATGAGAAAAACATCCCCTGTCGCAATGAACGGCAGGGGATGTTTTTTTTTGAGGTTCTTTATCACTAATTAAGATCAGGATAGTATATAGGATTATAATAAATACGGATGATAACCTTCATATTTGCTTCTGCTACAAAAGATACAGCTCCAGCATGCGCCCCTCCTCTTGGAGCATTTACATCGCTGCTTATTACATCTATGTATTCGACGGTTGCTTCCGGACGGTATCTTCCGTCAATGCGGATGGTTGATTGGTCAACAACTACGACTACGGAAGCCCCCTTCTCTATTTTGAAACTTCCTGTAGCTCCATTGAATTGATAGCTCTTGGCATGGGTCTCATCAGTCACTTTTACAAAAGCCTCGTAGTTGACCAAAGTTCCCAAATTAGGATTCATGTTCCGTTCGAAAGAGACATCCACTGTCACAAATTCTTGCTTGACAAACCGAGCTATGAATGTACTTCCGGCATGGACGAAATACGTACCAACCTGGGACAGGGAGTGTTCACCCCGAATTTTGAAGATGAATGGAGACGGCTGGAGTCAGTCTTGCAAAAAGATGCTTCCGAGAGGGTGTAAAAATCCATCGGCTGCGTACGCATTCTTTATTATTGTTGTACCTTTGCAGCATAGCGCGGTGGGCGATTGACCCGTAAGCCCGCTCACAGAAAGACTTAAGAACTAAAAAGCTCAAATAATGGAAAGACTGAAAACCACCTTTGCCGGACTGGACTTGAAGAATCCGTTCATTGTCAGCAGTTCGGGATTGACCGATAGTGCCGAGAAGAACCGTCAGCTGGAGCAGGCGGGGGCAGGCGCCATCGTCCTTAAATCGCTTTTCGAAGAACAGATTATGTGGCAGGCCGCCCATCATGCAGCCGAGACGGACTACCCCGAGGCGGGTGACTATTTGCAGGGCTACCTTCGTGCCCACTACCTGGATGAATATACCCGTCTGGTGAAAGAGACCAAGAAGGTGTGTACGATTCCTGTGATCGCCAGCATCAACTGCTACACGGACCGTGAATGGGAAGAGTATGCCAAGGTGATCAAACAGGCCGGAGCGGATGCTATCGAGCTGAACCTGATGGCGCTCCAGGCATCCGTGGATTATCAATACGGTTCCTTTGAACAGCGTCACATTGACATCCTGAAACACGTGAGGGAGCAGGTGCATGTGCCGGTTATCGTCAAGCTCGGAAGCAACCTGACGAATCCCGTGAAGCTCATCGCACAGCTTCAAGCCAACGGGGCAGCAGCCGTGGTATTGTTCAACCGCTTCTATCATACGGATATTGACATCGACAAGCTGGAATATACTGCCGGCCACGTGCTCAGTCACGAGAGCGAGCTTGCCAACTCCCTGCGTTGGATAGGCATTGCCTCCGGAGCAGTGGGACGCATAGACTATGCGGCATCCGGAGGTGTGACTTCCGGACGGGATATCGTCAAGAGCATCCTGGTGGGTGCTTCGGCTGTGGAAGTATGCAGCGCACTGTATAAGGAGGGTGCAAAAGCCATTTATCCCATGCTGGAAGCCATGCGCGACTGGATGGCACTGCACGGTTATGAGACCGTCGGCCAGTTCAAGGGCATGATGGCTGCCAAGGACCCCGAACAGGTGAATGCCTTTGAACGCACGCAGTTCATGAAATATTTCGGTGAAAAGAAATAAATGTACTTACTCTTTTTTACGCAGACGACGCGGATGACGCAGGTTGTGTAGTCCCTGAAATAATCTCGGGAGATGAACCTTGCATCATCCGCGTTGTCGGTATCTGAGAGGGACGGCATGCGATGCGTCCCCGTGTACAGACAGTGTCTAACTCAATCTATCATGTAAATGAAAAATAAAACATTCTTATTGATTCTTCTCTGCGTCTGCATCGTCACGGTGTTCCCTTTCCTGGGGGAAACCTTGTTCCAAAGCAAGGGGGAGCCGCGTGAAGCCATTGTGGCAGTGTCGATGCTCCAGACGGACAACTGGATTCTCCCCATCAACAATGGTGGAGATATCGCCTACAAACCCCCGTTCTTCCATTGGTGTATCGCAGCCTTCTCAACCCTTACCGGACAGGTGACGGAATATACCTCGCGGTTGCCGTCAGCGCTTGCCATGATTCTGATGGTCGTCTGTGTCTACTTGTTTTATGCCCGTCGGCGAGGAACGGAAGTGGCATTGGTGACAGCTCTGGTCACCCTCACAGCTTTCGAGGTGCATCGTGGCGGATGGGCCTGTCGCGTGGATATGGTGTTGACACTCTTCATCGTGCTTGCCTTGCTGCAGCTCTTCCGTTGGCAGGAGAGGGGCGGACGCGGTTTCCCCTATTGGGCGGTGCTGTGGATGAGCTGTGCGACGTTGACCAAAGGTCCGGTAGGCATCATCTTGCCTTGTCTGGTGACAGGAGTATTCATGCTTCTCAGAGGACGCCGCTTCTGGTATGCGGTCGGTAAGATGGCTGTGATTGCCGTGGCGTCCTGCGTGTTGCCGGCGGTGTGGTATATTGCGGCCTACCAACAGGGAGGGGAGGAATTCTTCAATTTGGTGATGGAAGAGAATTTCGGGCGTTTCATGGGCAAGATGAGCTATGAGTCGCACGTGCATGGCATGCACTATAATTTCATCACGGTCCTGTCGGGGTATGTGCCATACACCTTGTTGCTTGTCATGGCATTGCCGTGGGCGATCCGTCGGTTGCGTGCCTGGCAACGTCCGAAGCATTGGTGGCAGTCGTTCAAGACTTATATCCGGGAAATGGATGAGGCGCGACTTTTCTCCCTGTTGAGCATTGTTCTTATCTTCATATTCTACTGCATTCCCAAGAGCAAGCGCAGCACTTATCTCCTTCCCATTTATCCCTTCTTCGCTTATTTCCTGGCAGAGTTCCTGCTTGGGCTGTCGGGCAGACGGTCGCCGTTGTTGCGTGCCTATGGCGTCATACTGTCTGTTGTCGCTTTTTTGCCGATGCTTGCCTTTTTCCTCATCAAAGGCGGTGTGGTGTCCAAGTTCATCCCGGCTGATAAGGCTGAGTCAAGCTTTGGACTGATTGTTAATATTATGGAGACTACGCCGATTGACTGGATACATTGGGTCTACATCGTACTTCCCGTCGTAGCAATCTTTATTTTCGTGAAGTATATAAGGGAGAAGCGCGCCTTGCTTTATCCCGTGTTGGGACTTGTCTTCACCATCTATATCTCGCTCGATTCGGTCTACCAGCCGGAGGTGATGAATGCCAAGTCGGACAAGCCCATTGCGGAAGACATCCGTGCGCAAGTGCCAGAAGGTAATTTATACAGTTACATTTCCATTGATATGATGCGTTACTTCACGGTGAATTTCTATCTGGACAATCGGGTACTCCAGTTTGAGAACGAGCAGCCGCGTGAAGGCTACCTGCTGATTGGTCCGAATGACTATGAATCATTTGTCAAACGTCATACGAACTATGAGTTTGAAGAGGTATACCGCAGTGTGAAGAAGAGCTGTGATACGAAGCAACCGATTGTGATGTATCGTTTCCGGATGAAGCATTAGGGAGAATATGATGATACTAAAAAAGGTAATGTGACGTCCATTCACATTACCTTTTTTTATTTAGGATTGAAAACCTTTCCACAGATTGCCTTCCGGCAAGGGGGCCTCCAGCTCAATCAGCTCCTTGGAGACAGGATGTATGAAGCTCACCCGACGTGCATGCAGGCAGATGCTTCCATCGGGGTTGGAACGGGGAAATCCATATTTCAAATCTCCCTTGATGGGACATCCGATCTTTGCCAGTTGGCAACGTATCTGGTGATGGCGCCCTGTCTTCAAATCGACTTCCAGCAAGAAGTAATTCTCCGAATGGCCAATGAGCTTATAGTGCAGGATGGCTTTCTTCGCTCCGGGCTTCTCACGGTTGTATGCATACGATTTGTTCTGCTTCTCGTTACGCACCAGGTAATGCTCCAGAGTTGCTTCGGTCTCTTGTGGGCAATTCTTCACAATCGCCCAATACGTCTTGTGTACATCACCATTCTTGAACATCTCGTTCAAGCGTGCCAGTGCCTTGCTGGTCTTGGCAAACACCACAAGTCCGCTTACCGGACGGTCAAGGCGGTGGGTTACACCGATGAACACATTCCCGGGTTTATTGTATTTCTCCTTCAGGTAATGTTTCACCAGTTCTGATAGCGGTGTATCCCCCGTTTTGTCTCCCTGGACAATTTCAGAAGCCGTTTTGCTGACGACAATGATGTGGTTGTCTTCGTAGATGACTTTCATGCAGCTTACATGTTCATGCCGCCATCCACCTGGATTACCTGTCCGCTGACATAGGAAGACATGTCGGAAGCCAGGAAGGTAGCAATGTTTGCCACATCTTCAGGGGTACCTCCACGACGGAGAGGAATCTTCTTGCACCATTCGGCCTTTACTTCCTCAGACAGCTTGGCCGTCATATCGGTAATGATGAATCCCGGAGCGATGGCGTTGGCGCGGATGCCACGTGAACCCAACTCTTGTGCGATGGATTTTGCCAAGCCGATCATTCCAGCTTTGGAGGCTGAGTAGTTGCACTGTCCGGCATTGCCATGTACACCGACAACTGAGGCCATGTTGATGATGCTTCCTGATTTCTGACGCATCATGATGGGTGTGCACGCATGAATGAAGTTGAAGGCAGATTTCAAGTTCACGGCGATTACCGCATCCCATTGAGCCTCGCTCATGCGCATCATCAGACCATCTTTGGTAATACCTGCATTATTCACCAGGATATCCACCGAACCAAAATCCTCTTTGATTTGGTTGACAACTTTCTCGGTCTCTTCAAAGTTGGCAGCGTTGGATGCATAGCCCTTCACTTTCACGCCAAAAGCGGCAATTTCTTTTTCTGTATTTTGCCCGTTTTCGTCAATTACCAAGTCAGTAAAAGCAATGTTTGCACCTTCAGCTGCAAACTTCAGTGCAATCGCCTTGCCAATGCCGCGTGCAGCACCGGTCACGATTGCAGTCTTTCCAGTTAGTAAACCCATAGTTTTTCGTATTTATTAGTGATAAGTAATTCTTGTTCATTCCATTTTTCCCAAAGCTCCGAAGACCAGCTTCTCAACGCATCTTTTACTCTCTTCGTCAGGGACTCCGTCTCCAATCAGTCCACGGATGTATGGGATTTCAATGCCTTTGATGGAATAATGCAGGATATCTGCCACCAGGTTGACATTCTCTATATGAAATACCCCTTTTTCATTTCCTTCTGTCAGGATGTCCCTGTATAGCTGGATTTCCTGTTTGTCGAATTCTTTCCGGCATGTTTCCACAGTCCAGATATCGCGGAAGAAGGATGCTTTGAGTGTTCCGTTGCGGTAAACCACTTCCTTCACAATACTCAAGCGGGTATAAATGAGCTCCAGGATCTTTTCGTCGGGTGGGATGTTCTTGACAACTACCGTTTTCATTTCTTCAGAAAGTCGGTTCAGTTCTGATTCTATGACGGCCCAGTAAATGTCTTCCTTGCTTTTGAAATAAGTATATAAGGTACGTCTTCCCTTTTTGGAAGCCAAAGCAATGTCATTCATCGTGGTGTCATCTACTCCTTTCCTGGCAAACAACTGTCTTGCCACCTCGACTAAAAGATTCCTTGTTTTAGATATCGCCATAGAGAATTCCCTTCCGTATACTTATTATTAATGTAAATCACTGGCGAAAATAGTACATTTCTTTTTATTTACAAAAGGATTGTGGATATTCTTCTCGCTTTCTTCAGAATGGAAGTTGTAGTCCGATTACGCTTCTTCAGTGAGGCTCTGGTGGAAAAACAGACAAAAAAATCTCATGAATATTCAATTGCTAATTTATTGTTTATTAGTATTCTATCGATGCTGTATTTAAAAAGCTGCAAAAAAAGTGCTGCAAATGTTTGCTAGTAACAAAAAAAGCCGTACCTTTGCATCGCAATTGAGAAACAAAGCAATTGATAAACATCGCGGAGTGGAGCAGTTGGTAGCTCGTTGGGCTCATAACCCAAAGGTCGTCTGTTCGAGTCAGGCCTCCGCAACTAAAATGAGGATAGATTGTTAGAAATGACAATTTATCCTTTTTTTTTTGTTTTGGGCTTGTCTGATGAACCGGGATAGCGTATCAGGAGAACTCCAGTCCGAATGCTTCGCGCAAAAGTTGTAAATTAGGATTTTTCTGGTTCATCATTTGGAACTGTTCCACGCGGTTGTATGCCTTGGTGAGTTCCTGAGGCGTACTGATACGCACCGTCATGGTGATTTTTGAGTTATGAAGCTGTTTGCGCAAATGTGCTTGTATTTGCGGTATCATATCCTTCATGTATTTTTCAACAATTTCATTGTCAACCATTACCTCGAACGTTGTGTCATTCAGCAGGTGAGGAGTCATGGCTTTCATGCGTCCGGCATTGGCCGCTTCTTCTACCGGCAGGAGATTGGCGTATTCAAACCAATAAAAACGGAGGTCTTTCTCATTAAAGATGTAATCCTCCTGAACGGTAGCCGGGGTAGCCGTAGTTGCAGACTGCTGTTTTTCGGCTGTAGACGCCGGGTGTGGACTTTTAATAGAGACTCCTAAATTACCAAATTTCACCTTCGGAATCTGGTTCTCGGCTTTTGGCTCAGGGGTAGGAGCCTGGTGTTGGGACGATTGTGCTTGTTGAGGCTGTGTGGCAGCCGATGCCGAACCGGACTGTAAAACATGTGCAGGTTTGGTCGGCGCAGTCTGTTGAACCGATGAGGTGGCTGCCGGCGCTGAGGATTGCGTGGCAGCCTGTTTAGTGAATATGGGTTTTAATGCTCGTGTAGGGCATTGCCCCACACCAGGCGCTTCGTCGTCACTGGTGAGTTGTGCCAACTGTATGAGCGTCAGTTCTACAAGGAGGCGCTTGTTCTTACTGATACGGTAGTTCAAGTCACAGTCGTTGCAAAGCTTCATGGCCCGGTAGAGGAACTTGGGGGCACAGCGCAGGGCTTGTTCCTGATATCGTTGACGGACACTGTCGCTTACTTCCAGCAGAGGCAGGGTCACCTGATCACGACTGACCAGCAGGTCGCGGAAGTGTGCTCCCAGTCCGGTGATGAAATGACTTCCGTCGAATCCTTTGCTAAGAATTGTGTTGAAGAGCATCATGGCATCGGACACTTTGTTCCCAAGAACCAGATCGGTCATCTGGAAGTAATATTCGTAATCCAGTACGTTCAAGTTGGCGATGACACTCTTGTAAGTAACATTGCCTTGTGTGAAACTGACAACCTGGTCAAAGATGGAGAGTGCGTCACGCATGCCACCATCTGCTTTTTGTGCGATCACGTTCAAAGCTTCAGGCTCTACCTGTATGTTCTCCTTTTGTGCCACATAGAGCAGGTGTTCGACCGTATCGTTGACACTGATGCGGTTGAAATCGTAAATCTGGCATCGGGAGAGGATAGTCGGGAGAATCTTGTGCTTTTCTGTGGTAGCAAGGATGAAGATGGCATGATGGGGGGGCTCTTCCAATGTTTTCAGAAAAGCATTGAATGCAGCTTGTGACAGCATGTGCACCTCGTCAATGATATAGACCTTATAGTTGCCTATTTGAGGCGGAATGCGTACCTGTTCGATGAGCGAACGTATATCTTCTACCGAGTTGTTTGAGGCGGCATCCAGCTCATGGATGTTGAAGGAGCGTTGTTCGTTGAAGGCACGGCACGATTCGCATTCGTTGCAGGCTTCGCCCTCCGGTGTCAGGTGCAGGCAGTTGATTGTCTTGGCAAAGATGCGGGCACACGTGGTTTTCCCGACGCCGCGAGGACCACAGAAAAGATAGGCATGCGCCAGTTTCTGCGTGAGGATTGCATTCTTGAGCGTGGTGGTCAGCGCTTTCTGCCCGACAACGGAGTCAAACGTTGCAGGACGATATTTTCGGGCTGATACAATATAGTTTTCCATCCAAATGGCAATTTTAGTCTAAGTTGGTTGCAAATGTACATTAAATAAATTGTTTTTATAGCTTCTTCCTCTCGAAAACTTTCTATCTTTGCAAGGATTTAAAATGGCAAATCTGTTATGAATAAATTAGTTAGGGGATGGAACTTCATCCGCCGACATAAATACCTGATTACTACTGTTGCTTTCGTTGTTGTGATTGGTTTCATTGACGAAAACAACCTGATACGCCGTGCCAAATATCAATATGAGATCATTACGCTCCGTAAGGAAATCAACCATTATCGGGAAATGTTTGAACGGGATACGGAGCGGTTGGATGAACTGCAATCCAGCCCTGACGGAATTGAGAAGGTGGCACGTGAACGCTATCTGATGAAGTCGCCCGATGAGGATATTTACATTTTTGAAAAGACTGAATGAACGTATGAATAAAAAGCTTCTTGGTTACATGGCTGCGGTGGGAGCCGTGTTGATTTTAATTGGTGCCGGGTCATATATTACCGGCTGGTTGCTTTCTCCCTATCTGTATACGGTGGGTGCCGTGTTGTTTGCCATCGCACAGTTAATGTCACGTTACGAAGGAAACAACCTGGTGATTCGTCGGTTGCGACGTCAGCAGATATTTGGTGCACTGTTGCTTTTGGTTACTTCGGTCTGCATGTTTACCCTGCATCGTAATGAATGGATTGTCTGTTTGACCATAGCCGCTATTTTAGAACTTTATACAGCCTTTCGCATACCTGCTGAGATGGAGAAGGAAAAATTTTAATTAGACCTAAATGTGTAGGGATTATTTTAATTAATAATAAAAACTTTCTGCCTCTATTCGAATGGTTGTACTTTTGTCGCTCCAAATGAATTGTATTTATGGAACATGGAGTTATGAATAAATATCTGTTACTTTCGTTGGTGCTTTTGCTATTGACCTCATGCAATAAATATAAGATTGAAGGTTCTGCTTCGGATGCCGGCCTGGATGGAAGGATGCTTTATGTGAAGGTTCTGAATGCCGACAAAGTGTGGCATAGCATAGATTCTTGCGAGGTCATTCATGGGGAGTTCTCCATGAAAGGAGAGGCTGACTCGACGATGATGGCTACTTTATTCATGGACAACATGGCAATTCTGCCACTGGTCGTCGAGAAGGGTACGATGAAAGTGACCATGAGCGGCACTGAAACCAAGGTGGATGGTACACCGCTGAATGAGGAGCTTTATGATTTTCTCCATAAACAAAGTGAATTGGAAAACAAGGTACAGGAACTCCTTCATAAGGAGAGCCAGATGATTCTGAACGGTGAGAACCCGGACGAGGCTCATGAAATGGTAAACCGTGAAGGCAAGAAATTGTCCGATGAAATGAGTAAACTGGTTGTTGACTTCATTACGGGCAATTTTGACAACGTATTGAGTGTCGGAGTGTTTGCCTTGATTGCCAGTAATATGCCCTATCCGGTGGTGACTCCTGAAATTCAACAAATCATGGATAAGGCACCCGCTTCGTTCAAAGAGCACTTCTTGGTGAAGGAGTTTATGTCTGTCGCTCAGGAAAACATGGAGCGTATGAACGAATAATTTTCCTGTCTATTATCTTTTTATCCGGTTAGGGCACAATACCTTCATAGGGTGTCAGTGTGCTCAGGAAATCCCGGTAGATGTCATTCTGTATCAATAAATCATAGTTTCCGGTTAGAAAGAATTGCTTTTTGGCTCGCGTAATGGCGACGTTCAGTTTGCGATCAATCCATAGCTCGCCATCACGGACGGGTACGCTGAGTATGTCCAGCTGATAGCGTTGGCTGATGGTCGTAGAGTAAATAATGATGTCGCGTTGGCTTCCTTGATAACGTTCCACGGTATCAATGGTGATTTCGTCGGCTTCCGGAATATCCATTTTGCGCAATTCGTGGCGGATAAGAGCTATCTGGTTGCGGAAGGGCACAATGATGCCGATACGTTCCTTCGCATGGAAGGGAAGCAGATTGGTCCGGCATAACGCATGGATGCTTTGCACCAGAGAGGCGGTGATGTGGGCTTCTTCCCGATTGATTTTATTGGAGTCGGCTGCCGGAGGTGTATGGGATGCCATGAATCCCGTGCGGGTATGAGCTACGAAATACTGCAAGGGATGCGTTTCGGCTGTGGGGCATAGACCGAATTCCAGTTCCGCTGTCTGGTGAGGAACAGGGACAATCCCCAGTCTGCCTCCATAGAAATGACGGTTCGCAAAGTCGCTGATGGCAGGGTGCATGCGTCCTTGTCGGTTGAGCATTGCCACAATGCCTTCCATCGGATGTATCTGTTGTAGATGATAGAGCCGTTCAAAGAAGGAGTTGCGTCGGTCGGTCAGCCCAATGGCGTGCAGGGCGGGGTCATGGACCTTGGAATCTTTCTCAGATTGGAGTACGACGGCAGGCAGTTGTTTGTGGTCCCCGACCAGGATAAACTTATTGATGGCACATTGCCCGGTTCCGTTGTGGGCACAGAGGATGCCCAGCAGCTGCGGTTCCAGAATCTGGGAGGCTTCGTCGATAATGGCAACCTGAAACTGTTTGAGCTTGAACAGGTCCGCTTTACCCATGACGGACGCTGTCGTTCCGACAAAGATATGGATGTTCTCAATGGCTTGGCGTATCATTCCACGGTTCGGGCACGATGCAATGACGTTCTGCAGCAGGCGGGGATGGAAACGCTGTTCGCAGGAAAGGCTGCTACCGATGCGCACATAGTCGGGTGTATCGGCGATACTTTCCAGCATCTCGCAGATTTCATCGACGGCACGGTTGGTGTAGGAGAGGAGCAGGATGTTATAACCGGGTTCGGAACAGAACTCCTCTACCATGCTTTTCAAGGCAACCGATGTTTTGCCTGTGCCGGGAGGACCGATAAGGAGGAAATAGTCCTCTGCTTGCTTGGCTTGCAGAACAATCTGGTCGATTTGTTCATTCTTGTAATGTCCGTTGAGGGTACGCTGGCAGCATATTCCCGGCTTCCGCAGTCCCAAAATGAGCTGACGACGCGATTCAGGGGCGGTGAGGAATGTGTACAGTCCCTGATACAGGTTGTTAAAGGAGCTGTCCATGAAGTCGTGTTCCAAGGCATACAGGCTGCCAGACGAAAATACTTGGGTGTTCCGTTGTTTGTGGCGTAGTCGCAGACATACCTCATGATCGTTGATGGACTCGATGTTGCCGCGGAATACCTGACGGTTGGTGGCGTTATCGGTATCGGCATTCCGTTCGTAGAGCAGGACGATGTCTCCCTGACGGAAGTTTGGCAGAAAACCTTCATCATAGTCCGGTACGGATAGGGCAATCAGTTCGATGCCTTCGTTGTCTTCCATGCGGATGATGCGCAAGTCGGTCAGGATGTTTCCTCCGGCTTGTTTGGTGGACAGACTGGCATTCCACAGGTCGGAGAATCCTCGGGAAGAATCCGGCTGCGAGTCTCCGGTCTTTGACAGGAATTGTTCTTTGGCAATGAAGGTGAGGAAGTGGTTGAAGTAGGCTGCCACTGTTCCTTGCATGGCTTCGAGGGGTACCAGTTGCCGGGCAAGCTTGGGACGTTGCCACTGTACCCAGAGTTTGGAGGTGTCTCCATTCTCATTGAGGTTCTCCGGAGTCAGCTGGGACAGCACTTTGTCAGGATGGCCGTTTTTAATCAGCAGTTCGTTACCGACGATGCGGTTACGCAGGTCGATGGCACGCTGTATTTGTGCTTTAGAACTTCGTTCAAGGAACAGTTTCGGGTAGACCGAGTAGAAGAGGAACGAGTGCACTTCTTCCCGCGGAATGTCCAGGTTGTAATAAAGTACCTCCTTGTACAGGGCCATTTGCAGGGCATGGCTTTCCTTGGAGCGTTGTTCGCCGCCCCATTCCTCCGCTTTCCCGGATTTCAGTTCGATGAGGTTTCTTCCATCGCTTTGCAACAGGTCCATGCGCCCCTGAAGCCCCAGGCTCTCGCACAAAAAGGAAGGTTCCAGGACTGCTCGGTTCTTGTCGATGCGGCATTCGCGGGTGATGAATGACTGGGCAACTGTCCGGTGGATATGGTTGAACTGCATGTGGGCACGTGTGAAATAGTCCTGTTGGATATCCGGACAAGTACAGTATTCCATGACATTGGCACGGAATGCCTTCTGGATGGAGCTTTCAAAAGTAGCGGGAGACTCGGGACGTTCGTTCACACAGTCGTCGAGGAACTGATTGGCTGCATTACCTAATAAGGTATAAAAGGAAGTCTCCCGTGGAATGAGTTTATTGACCAGGTATTGCAACGGACTGCTTCCGTAGTTGGTGTAGCAGGCAGCCAGCGCGCTGATGTCTATCAGGTAGTCCGGTTCAAAGACAATGATTTCCGGAGACAGGACACCTGCTTCGTCGGTGTGTACTGCCAGCAGGTTGAGCTGGGCACCCTCGAACAGTTGAGTGCGGAGGGATTCGAAGGCTTCCGGACAGATAACGGGAAACGGTTCGTCAGACGGGAAGGCTTCGTCGTAGGCATAGATGAAGTCCTGGTCCCAACGGACGACGACCACGCGCATCCGCTTGCGCTCTTCACTCTGATAGGTAGAGGTTGGCAGGGGTCTCCATTGCCGGGGCAGGTCGTGCAGCAGGCTTCCCGGAATTGCTTCGGAAGAGAGACGGCTGACCAGTTCGCAAAGGGCTTTCAGGTCGTAAAGATAGTCTTCTTCCGTAAGGGGGAAGGAGCGGGGGGACAGGCGTGTCTGTTGGGCCTGTTTCCCGTGGATACGGAACACTTCGATAGCTTTGGATGGAATCTCCCGCTGTTCGCAGAGATAGTGGAGTCGTGAGAACAAGTTGGAGAAATCGGCGGCGCTGTCAGCAGTGAGCTGCTTGCAGAGGCGGTCGAGCAAGGCATAGAGCCGGATATATTTTTCGCGTAGGGTTAAGTCGGAGCAATGGTAAAAGAGAATTTCTTCGAAGAGTTCGTTTCCTGTCATCGGTGAGTCAATGTTTAATCTTGTCTTTATAGAGTCTGTGTCGTTGGAGGATGTCTTTCACGAAGCGGCAGGTCTCTTCGCCGCGGAAGTATCCGTTCTTGCATACTTCGTCGTTGAAGTACCGTTCGTGACTTTTCAGCTTCAGGTATTTTTCTACGTTGTCTTTCCAGCATGTCGGGTCGGCACCATATTTTTTGGCAAGTGCCATGGCATCTTTGATATGGCCTTCCCCTGCGTTGTAGGAGGCAAGGATGAACTTGATGCGTTCTTCCTTGTCACCAACAGAAGCAAAGCTCTTGTCCAGGCGTCCGATATAGACGACGGCCGCTTTGATGCTTTCTTCCGGGTCATCCTCTTTGCCGGGAGGGACTCCCAGTATTCTTGCCGTTCGGGGCATCAGCTGCATCAGTCCCCTTGCTCCTGCCCATGAAACGACCGTCGGGTCAAAGTTCGATTCAGCGTAAGCCAGTGAGGCCAGCAACCGCCAGTCCCAGTCGATTCGCCTGGCATAGTGCCTGAACAGCGAGTCAAAACGTGAAATCTGTCCTTTCTTTACCGACAGGATGGAGCCGTGAGCGATGCGTTTGCTCTGTTCGAAGTAACGCTTGGCACTGCTCCGGTAGGCATTGGATGTCTTGTTGCGTTTGAACCATTCGTTGGCTGCTTGTGCCAGAAGCGGCTCATCTTTCCGGACGGCCCAGGAAGAACGTTGCACGAAGCTGACATTCAGACGGATGTTCAGGTTGGAATAGTAGGTCCGGTTGACCTTTGCCACTTCATTGTCGCAGATGGTGTAGTCTATCTGTCCCAATGCTACCTGTTCGATGAGGTCTTCTTCCGAGATACTGTCTTCGGTCACCTGATGGATGAGGATACCTCCTCCCAGTTCGTTGTTGAGATTCTCCAGCCGTTGCTGGTAGCGTCCCGGTTTGACATGGATGGTTTTGCCGGGCATCTCGGTCACGTCTTTCAGTGCATTCCGTCCGGCACGTTGAACCAGGACCTGATGGCTCAGGTTTTCTTCTCCGCAGAAGAGGATGCTGTCTTTCCGTTCATTGGTGACATTCAGGTTATAGGCAATGAGATCTCCTTCCCCTTGTTGCAGTTTGCGGATGAGTTCTTCCGGACTGTTGGCAACTTTCACCTTGAGCGTCACTCCCAGTGAGTCGGCGAACTGTCTGCACAGTTCATACTGGAATCCCATCGGCTCCCCGCGATAATTGAAGTAGGAGGTAGAGCTGTACAATGTGAGAGCGACCAGCTCACCCCTTTGTCGGATGGCTGGCAGGTCGGTGGTAGCTTCCGCATGGTCAGCCGTCTGTTGTCGGTTGGCACAGCTGGAGAGGAGCAGGAACAGGACACCGAGGAGTCCCGCAAAGAGCTTTTCTTTACACATGATTTGACCTTGTTTGCGTGCAAATATACCCCATTTGTTTCTATAACTGAGAATTTACGCTTAATTTTGTTTGCAAGAAATTTGGCAACAAGGCGGGCGTACGGACGGTTCGTCCGCTGATTCCTAACACTAGAGACTGTAATTATGATGAAGAAAATCCAGAATCCGTGGCTACATAAAGAGGGCTACAATTGTTTTGGCTGTGCGCCGGGTAATGCCTCCGGCCTGAAGATGGAGTTCTACGAAGACGGCGACGAGGTGGTGAGCGTATGGCATCCAGAGCCGCAATACCAAGGGTGGATTGACACGTTGCACGGCGGTATACAGGCGGTCTTGCTGGACGAGATTTGTGCCTGGGTGATTGTGCGTAAGTTGCAGACTACCGGCGTTACGTCCAAGATGGAGACCCGTTATCTGAAACCCGTATCGACGAACGACTGCCACCTGACCTTACGGGCACATATCAAGGAGGTACGCCGTAACCTAGTGACGTTGGAAGCAGGATTGTACAATGAAGCCGGCGTGTTGTGCACACAGGCTGTCTGCACCTACTTTACCTTTTCGAAGGAGAAGGCGGCAGAGATGGGCTTCCAGTCGTGCAAACTGGAAGAGGAGGAGTAAAGGAAGTGTCTTCCGCTTTCTGTACGGAGAAGCCGTGCATGGAGGCTTTCGGAAACGGTTGCCGGACTATAAAATGACAGCCCGTATGGCTTGGATTTGATAATTTGAAAATAAAATCACCCTAAATGTTTGCATTTTCAAACAGAATGTCCTACTTTCGCCACCGAAACAATTGAGAAACGTATGAGAACAAACACTACATTCCATCATCATTGCCCTAACGAAGATACTCGGTAGGCTGTGTTGTCGTATGTAGTCGTATGATAAAAAGATTTGAGAGGCTTGCCGTTGGGTAAGCCTCTTTTTGTTTCCATGCAATGATGTTAAACTAAATAGAAAAGAATTATGTTACGTATTGCCATTCAGTCCAAGGGCCGTTTGTTTGAAGACACCATGGCCTTGTTGCAAGAGGCAGGAATCAAATTGAGTACATCTAAACGAACCCTTCTGGTACAGGCTGCCAACTTCCCGTTGGAGGTACTGTTCCTGCGCGATGATGATATTCCGCAGACTGTTGCCGGGGGAGTTGCTGATCTGGGCATTGTGGGAGAGAATGAATTTGTAGAGCGGCAGGAAGATGCCGAGGTGGTGCGTCGTCTGGGGTTCAGTAAGTGCCGCCTGTCCCTGGCGATTCCTAAAGAGGAGGCGTACACGGATGTGTCGTGGTTTGAAGGGAAACGCATCGCCACGTCTTATCCTGGTATCTTGAAAGACTATATGAGGTCCAAAGGGGTTCATGCCGATATCCATGTGATTACAGGCTCTGTCGAGATAGCTCCGGGCATCGGACTGGCAAACGCGATTTTTGATATCGTCAGCTCGGGCTCGACGCTGATTAGCAATAACCTTAAGGAGGTGGAAGTCGTGATGCAGTCGGAGGCTGTACTGATAGCCAACCGTCAGCTGACGTCGGAAAAGAGGGACGTTCTGAAAGAGCTCCTGTTCCGCATCGAGGCTGTGAAAAGTGCGGAGGACAAACGGTACGTACTGATGAACGCCCCCAATGAACGGCTGAAGGAAATTATAGCAGTCCTGCCCGGCATGAAGAGCCCCACGGTGATGCCGTTGGCACAGGAGGGATGGAGCTCGGTACATACGGTGCTGGACGAGAAATGTTTTTGGGAGATTATTGGTAAACTGAAGTCGCTGGGTGCAGAGGGCATTCTGGTACTTCCGATTGAAAAGATGATATTATGATGAAAGTTATTCGTTATCCGGAACGTGCGGAGTGGACTTCCTTGCTGGAACGTCCGCACATTGATATGACAGCCTTATACGCTACGGTTAACACGGTACTGACGGATGTACGGACACGGGGTGACCGGGCAGTCTTGGATTATGAAGAGAAGTTTGACCGGGTGAGTCTGTCCTCTCTTCAGGTGACTGAAGCTGAGATGGAGGCAGCGGAGCAGCTGGTTCCCGAGGAACTGAAGGATGCCTTGCGACAGGCTGAGCGGAACATAGCGACCTTTCATGAGGCGCAGCGCTTTCAGGGGAAGAAGATTGAGACGGCTCCCGGTGTGGTGTGCTGGCAGAAGGCAGTCCCCATCGAGAAAGTCGGGTTGTACATACCGGGCGGAACGGCTCCGCTGTTTTCCACGGTCCTGATGTTGGCGGTGCCTGCCCGTCTCGCCGGATGCCGGGAGATCGTGCTCTGTACCCCGCCCGACAGGGAGGGAAGGGTCAATCCTGCTATTCTCTATGCCGCCCGTCTTGCCGGAGTACATCGTATCTTCAAGGCTGGAGGGGTTCAGGCAATCGGAGCCATGGCGTACGGGACGGAGACTGTCCCGAAGGTTTATAAGATATTCGGTCCCGGCAATCAGTATGTCATGGCGGCGAAGCAACAAGTGTCGCTTCATGAGGTAGCTATCGACATGCCTGCCGGTCCTTCGGAGGTGCTGGTTGTCGCCGATGAAAAAGCGAACCCGGTTTTTGTGGCAGCCGACCTGCTTTCACAGGCAGAGCACGGGGCAGACAGTCAGGTTCTCCTGGTGACGACGTCGGACCGGATGTTGGAACGCGTCCGGGAGGAAGTGCAGGTCCAGCTGGAGAAGTTGCCTCGTCGGGAACTGGCGGTCCGTTCGCTGGAGCACAGCAAGCTGATCCTGGTGCACAGCATGGAGGAGGCTATGGAACTGGCGAATGCCTACGCTCCCGAACACCTTATCCTGGAGGTGGAAGACTACACATTCCTGTCTGAGAAAGTAGTTAATGCCGGCTCTGTGTTCATGGGAGCTTATACGCCGGAGAGTGCGGGAGATTATGCTTCCGGCACCAACCATACATTGCCCACCAGCGGGTATGCCCGGGCTTACAGTGGCGTCAATCTGGATAGCTTCGTGCGTAAAATCACGTTCCAGGAATTGTCGCCCGAGGGTATACGCAACATTGGACCGGCGATTGAGAAGCTGGCGTCCGGTGAGCAGCTTGATGCACATAAGAATGCCGTGACCTTGCGGCTCTTGTCTTTACAATGAATTTAAACGACCAGTGACATGAGAACTTTAGACGAACTGACGCGGCCGAACATCCGAAGGCTGAAACCTTATTCTTCGGCACGCGATGAATATAAGGGGAAGACGGCGTCGGTCTTTCTGGATGCAAACGAAAACCCTTACAACCAGCCGTACAACCGCTATCCCGACCCTCTGCAGGGAGAGGTGAAGCAAGCCCTTTCATCCGTGAAGGGGGTTGACCCTGACTCTATCTTCCTGGGTAACGGAAGTGATGAAGCGATAGACCTGCTGTTCCGGGCGTTCTGTGAACCGGCGTGTGACAACGTGGTAGCCATTGACCCGACATACGGCATGTATGAGGTTTGTGCCGCTATAAATAATGTAGAATACCGCAAGGTCCCACTGGACGAAGTTTTCCGCTTCCGTGCCGATGACATGCTCCGGAAGGCAGACGAGCAGACCAAGCTGATGTTCCTCTGTTCCCCGAACAATCCGACCGGCAACAGCCTGGACCGTGCGGAGATGGAACGTCTGCTCGATGCTTTCGACGGGTTGGTGGTGGTCGATGAGGCCTACATCGACTTTTCTTCCGGACCTTCCCTGCTGGGGCAACTGAAGGAGCGCCCGAATCTGGTTATCCTTCAGACCTTCTCCAAGGCATGGGGTTGTGCGGGAATCCGTCTGGGCATCGCCTGTGCACATCCGGAAGTGATAGCCATCCTGAACAAAATCAAGTATCCCTATAATGTCAACCTGCTGACCCAGCGCGAAGCACTTCACATGCTGCAGCAGCCGTTGCAGGTGCAGCAGTGGGTCGATGTGTTGCTGAAAGAGCGGGAACGGCTGATGGAAGCATTCGCCGGGCTGCCCTGTTGCCTGCATGTGTACCCGACCGATGCCAACTTCTTCCTGGCGAAGGTGACCGATGCCAACGGTATTTATGCCCGCCTTGTGGAGCAGGGCATCATCGTGCGGAACCGTTCGCACATCACCCTTTGCGACAACTGTCTGCGCATCACGGTCGGCACATCCGAGGATAATGATGCCTTGCTGGAAGCCTTGTCCCATGAAGCCGTTTGAAGATAAGCCTATGAAAAAGAAAGTACTGTTTATTGACCGTGACGGGACGTTGGTTCTGGAACCTCCTGTCGATTACCAGCTGGATGCGTATGAGAAGTTGCAGTTCTATCCGGGTGTCATCCGCAACCTGGCGTTCATCCGCCGGAAGCTGGACTTTGAGTTTGCCCTGGTCACCAACCAGGATGGACTGGGAACTCCTTCCTTTCCGGAAGAGACCTTCTGGGGAGTACATCGTCTGGTGATGCAGACGTTGGCAGGCGAGGGCATTGATTTTGACCGGGAGTTCATTGACCGTACGTTCCCGGAGGAGCACGCCCCGACGCGCAAGCCGGGGACAGCCATGCTGACGCGTTACTTTTCGAATGAATACGATTTGCCGGGCAGCTATGTCATCGGCGACCGCCTGACCGACGTGGAGTTGGCGAAGAACCTCGGGTGTCGTGCCATCTGGCTGCACGAGGGCGAGGAAGGACTCCCGGACGACCTGAAGGAGGTCTGTGTGCTGGCTACTCCCGACTGGGACCGTGTCGCAGAGTTCCTGTTCGCTGGTGAGCGGACGGCGGCTGTCCACCGGGTGACGAAGGAGACGGATGTCTATGTACAGCTTGGGGTGGATGGAAGCGGACAGTGTGAGGTGTCGACCGGATTGGGATTCTTTGACCACATGCTGGAGCAGATAGCCCGGCATGGCAACATGGACCTGACCATCCGTGTCAAAGGAGACCTGCAGGTCGACGAGCACCACACCATTGAAGACACGGCACTGGCATTGGGTGAGTGTCTGCTGAAGGCGTTGGGTGACAAGCGGGGCATGGAACGTTACGGCTATTGCCTGCCGATGGACGACTGCCTGTGCCGGGTCGCACTGGACTTCGGGGGACGTCCGTGGCTGGTCTGGGAGGCGGAGTTTCGTCGCGAACGGATCGGGGAAATGCCGACGGAGATGTTTCTCCATTTCTTCAAGTCGCTCAGTGATGCCGCCCGGATGAATCTGAATGTCCATACCGAGGGTACGAACGAACATCATAAGATTGAAGGAATCTTCAAGGCATTTGCCCGTGCATTGCGCATGGCTGTGCGACGCGACATCTACAACTACACGCTACCCTCTACAAAAGGTTGTCTATAAAGAGAGAAAGGGAAGAATGCAGTCGGGTGAGGTAACGGTGCCTCATGCCGCCTGCATTTTTTTGAATTTCTTGAGCTGGATCCACAGCAGCCATGCCGTCACAATGGAAGCCAGCAAGTCGGATGCCGGCATGCTGAACCAGACGCCGTTCACACCCAGCCAGGGAGGCAGGAAGAGCAGGCAGGGCAGGAGGAAGAGCAGCTGGCGCGTCAGGGAGAGGAAGATGGACTTCTTCGCCATGCCCAGGCTTTGGAAGAAGTTGGTGGTCACCATCTGGAACCCGATGATGGGATAGAAGAGGACCATGATGCGCATGGCTTTGGCCGCCAGGTCAATCATCTGTTCGTCGGTCGTAAATGCCGAAGCAACCAAGTGGGGGCAGAGCTCACCGATCAGGAAGCCTGCCGTCGTGACACAGGTGGCGCTGTAGATGGTGAGCTTCAGGACGCGGATGACGCGGTCAAACAGCTGCGCCCCGAAGTTGTAGCCGGCGATGGGCTGCATGCCTTGGTTCAGTCCCATGACAATCATGACAAAGAAGAAACCGACCCGGTTGACAATGCCGTATGCACCGATATGGTAGTCGCCTCCATAATCCTTCAGACCTTTGTTGATGAGGATGACGATGAAGCAGGCCGCCAGGTTCATCAGGAAGGGAGACATGCCGATGGCAATGATGTTGGTGACAATCGAACGGTTGAACCGATAGATGCCCCGCTGGAGATGAATCAGTTCATTCTTGTTGCTGAGGATGTGTATCTGCCGTAGCAGGGAGATGGCTTGTGACAGGACGGTCGCCAGGGCGGCTCCCTCGATGCCCCACTTGAATCCATAGATGAAGATGGGAGCCAGGATGGCATTGAACACCACCGTGTTGATGGTCGCAATCATGGCTTGCTTGGGGTGTCCTGACGCACGCAGCACACCGTTCAGTCCGAGATACATGTGGGTGATGACATTGCCCAGCAGGATGACCCGCATGAAGTCGCGGGCATAACCGATGGTGGAATCGCTGGCACCGAAGAAATAAAGGATGGGGTCGAGGAATATCAGGGATATGAACCCGAAGGCAAGTCCGATAATGACGTTCAGCAGGACGACGTTGCCCAGAATGCTTTGGGCGGTGTCATAATCTTTCTGCCCCAGTCGGACTGAAATCAGGGTGGCGGCACCCACTCCCACCAGGGAGCCGAAGGCGGCAGCCAGATTCATGAACGGGAAGGTCAGAGCCAGGCCGGAAATGGCCATCGCACCTACGCCCTGTCCGATGTAGATGCTGTCAATCATGTTATATAAGGAGGCCGCAGTCATGGCAATGATGCCGGGAATGGAGTACTGTGTCAACAGTTTTCTGATGGGCAGTGTGCCAAGCTCGGTTGCTGTTCCTGTGTGTGTCGTCATGTGGTATGGTTGTTAAGAAGTGGTGCAAAGGTAGCCCTTTTGCGTTGTATAATTTCTTTTCCTCTCTTCGTCTTTGCTGAAAAATAGAATAGTTTAACAGTACAAACAAAGTGAAAATAATATCTTTGCCGTTCGCAATACATAAACAGAAAGACGATGAATGACAAGAAAGTTTTAGTGGGAATGAGTGGCGGTATTGACAGTACAGCTACTTGTATGATGCTGCAGGAGCGAGGTTATGAGGTGGTCGGAGTGACCATGCGTACGTGGGATTCTCCCTCGAAGTTCTCGTCTCCGGACCAGGAACTGCCTGACTATATACTGGAAGCTCAAAGCCTGGCAGAGCGTTTGGGCATCGAACACCATGTGGCGGACGTGCGTGAAGAGTTCCGCAAGGTGATTGTACAGAATTTCATTGACGAATACATGAGCGGCCGCACGCCTAATCCGTGTGCCATGTGCAACCCGCTGTTCAAGTTCCGTATGCTGACCGACTGGGCTGACCGCCTGGACTGCCGGTACATCGCGACCGGGCACTATTCGCGCCTGGAGGAGGTGGACGGCCATGTCTATATCGTGGCGGGGGATGACCCCAGGAAGGACCAGTCCTACTTCCTGTGGCGGGTGGACGAACAGGTGTTCCGTCGGTGTATCTTCCCCCTGGGGACTTATACCAAGGTCTCGGTGCGTGAATATTTGCGCGAGAAGGGGCTCGTTGCCAAATCGGAGAGTGCGGAGAGCATGGAGGTATGTTTTGTCGACGGAGACTACCGGGACTTCCTGCGTCAGCAAGTGCCCGACCTGGATGAGCGTATCGGGACCGGTAAGTTTGTCGATGCAGCCGGCGTGACGCTGGGAACGCATAAAGGTTTTGCCTATTACACCATCGGACAGCGCAAGGGACTGGACATCGCCTTGGGAAAGCCGGCTTACGTCTTGAAGCTGAACCCGGAGAAGAACACGGTGATGCTGGGCGACGCGGAACAGCTGAGGACGGAGTACATGCTGGTGGAGCAACCCAAGATGGTCGATGCGGAGCGGTTCTTCCGGGAAGAAGGACTGAGTGTACGCATCCGCTACCGGAGTACGCCCATCCCTTGTGACGTGAAGGTGCTCGATGACGGACGTTGGCTCGTCCACTTCCAGTCGGAGGCTTCCTCCATCACTCCGGGACAGTCCGCCGTCTTCTATGTGGGCAGGCGGGTCGTCGGAGGAGCCTTGATAGCTTCCCAACGCGGAATAGGAATGTATATTGAACAACCATAACGTAATCATGAAGAAGACTTGTTGTATCTTATTTGTTAGTATGTTGTTTGCCGGCACTCTGTTTGCCGGCAATCCTTTGTATCGCTATCGCGTGATGCTTGCCGACAAGCAGGAGACCACGTACAGTCTGTCGAAGCCGCAGGAGTTCTTGTCACAGAAGGCGCTGGAGCGTCGGGAGCGGCAAGGACTTGCGGTCGATTCCACCGACCTGCCTGTGCCGTCGGCTTATCTGAGCCGCCTGGAAACGGAGGGCGTGAAGGTCGTCGGCACCAGCCGGTGGAACAATACGGCACTGGTCGAGACGGCAGACACGGCGCGTATGGAACGTGTGGAAGCCCTGCCTTTCGTCACAGGCGTTCTGAAAGTCTGGACGTCTCCGGACAGCATTCCTCCCCGGGATGCCAACCGGAAGAAGCAGGTGAATCCCTTCCGGCAGGAGTTCAAGGACTATTACGGTCCCGCCCAGAATCAGGTCGAGATGATTGAGGCTGACAAGCTCCATCAGGCAGGATTCCGTGGACAGGGGATGACCGTGGCAGTCATTGACGGCGGTTTCCTGAATGCCGATGCAATCCCCCTGTTGCAGAATGTGAAGATTGAAGGCACCCGGAACTTTGTCCATCCGGGTTGGGATGTCTATGCCGAGTTGGACCACGGGATGAGCGTGCTCTCCTGCATGGCGGCCAATCATCCTTATACCCTGGTCGGTACGGCGCCGGAGGCATCCTATTGGCTGTTCTGCTCGGAAGACCCGGACTGCGAATGTCTCGCGGAAGAGGACTACTGGGCACAGGCGGTGGAGTATGCCGACAGCGTGGGGGTGGACGTCGTCAACACGTCGCTGGGATATTATGCCTTTGACGACCGGTCCAAGGACTACTGTTATCGTGACCTGGACGGACGCACCTCGCTGATGACCCGTTCGGCATCCATGGCAGCGGACAAGGGGATGATTGTCGTGTGCAGTGCCGGGAACTCGGGAGACAAGCAGTGGAAGAAGATTACGCCTCCTGCTGACGCCGACCATGTGCTGACCGTGGGCGCCGTGGACGCACGGGGCATGAACACCACGTTCTCGTCCGTCGGTTATACGGCTGACGGACGGGTGAAGCCCGACGTGATGGCACGTGGCGGACATACCGCCCTGATTCGCCCTAACGGACGGGTCAGCGCCGCCAACGGAACTTCGTTTTCCGCCCCGGTGCTGTGTGGGGGCGTTGCCTGCTTGTGGCAGGCCTGTCCGCAGCTGACGGCGAAAGAAATCATGGAGCTGGTGCGACGTTCGGGCGACAGGTTCGAGTGTCCGGACAACATCTTCGGCTATGGCATCCCGAGCCTGTGGAAAGCCTACCTGAACGCAAACCGCTGACTGTCTCATGGAAGCACTGTCACTCTATGAACTGAACAACCTGGTACGCAGCCGGCTGGAACTGGCTTTCCCGGACGAATATTGGGTGCAGGCTGAGCTGAGCGACGTCCGCAGCAATGCGTCCGGACACTGCTATCTGGAACTGATAGAGAAGGATGCTCGTGGAAACAATCTGATAGCCAAGGCACGCGGCATGATATGGAGTCCGGTCTACAGGCTGCTGAAGCCTTACTTCGAGCAGGAGACGGGACAGGCATTCGTGTCCGGCATCAAGGTGCTGGTGAAGGTCACCGTCAGCTTCCACGAACTCTACGGCTACTCCCTCAACATCGTGGATATCGACCCTTCCTATACGTTGGGTGACATGGCGCGTCGGCGTCGGGAGATACTGGCACAGCTGGAGGAGGAGGGCGTGCTGACCCTGAACAAGGAGCTGGAGATGCCCTTGCTCCCCCAACGGGTGGCAGTCATCTCTTCTGCCACGGCGGCAGGGTACGGTGACTTCTGCAACCAGCTGGAAAATAACCCCTACGGCTATGTCTTCTATCCCCGTTTGTTCCCCGCCATGATGCAGGGAGAGCGGGTGGAAGCGAGCGTCATCGCTGCCTTGGACCGCATCTATGCTCATGCCGAAGCGTGGGATGTCGTGGTCATCATCCGGGGTGGAGGAGCGACTTCCGACCTGTCCAGCTTCGACTCCTATCTGCTGGCAGCCAACTGTGCCCAGTTCCCCCTGCCCATCATTACGGGCATCGGTCATGAACGCGACGATACGGTGGTGGATGCCGTGGCGCATACCCGGGTCAAGACACCGACGGCAGCTGCCGAGTACCTCATCGCACGGGTGCATGAGTCCGCCCGTCTGGTGGAGAGCAGCGGCGAACGTCTCCGTCGGGGAACCCTGTCGCTGCTGGAACGGGAGAAACAGCGCATGGCGCAGTGCTCGTCCCGGCTGCCTGCACTCTTTGCCAACTACAAGTTGCGGGAGGAGCGTCGGTTGGACCGCTGCTCCCACCGCCTGCGCACAGCGGTGAAGTCCGGGTTGCTGGAGGAGCGCTACCGACTGGAGAAATGGGCGCAGTGCATTCCCTGGCTGACGGCTTCCCGGATAGACCGGGAGCGGCACCGGCTGCAACTGCTGGAACAGCGGACGCAGGCATTGTCGCCCGAGCGTCTGCTGGCACGGGGATACAGCATTACGCTGCTGGACGGACGTGCCGTGACGGACCCCTCCCAGGTGGCAGCAGGCGTCCGTCTGGTGACCCGCGTGGCAAAGGGAGAAATAACGAGTGTCGTGGAACAACCTTCGGGCGGCACTCAAACGGAAACCCAAGTTTAACGAACAACAACGATATGGCGACAAAAACAATGACTTATGAGAAGGCGGTGAAACGGTTGGAAGAAATCGTTTCCCAGGTGGAAAACAGCGAGCTTAATATCGACCAGTTGAGCGCGTCGCTCAAGGAGGCGCAGGAGCTGCTCACCTTCTGCAAGGAAAAGCTGTACAAGGCGGACGCCGAAATCAGCAAGATGCTCGACGGCTTCCAGCAGGAAGAGTCCTGAGCGGATGACCACTGACGCATCAGCCCCCCCCCCATCCGTGCACAAAAACGTCCCGACCAAAGATTAAGGCTGTTCCTCCATGGGATAGTCATCGATTATGCGTACCTTTGAAGGACCAAAGTATTATACTTAGGCAGGCTAAGTATAATACTTAGGGTGCCTAAGTATAATACTTTGGTCTGTCTAAGCCGGGGTTTAATCTCGTCTGTCCCGTACCCGTATGTCCTTTAACCGCCGTATGGATGTAGCTGGCCCTTGGAGGAGTGTAGGGGAGGGCGGCTCAGACAGCAGTCAGGGAGGCTTCGAATGGCATTTGAATACTATTAAAATAAACGATTATGGCATTTTTCAAGAAAGTAAAAAAGGCGATCAATGGGAAGTGGTACCCACAGGGAGTCGCTTTAGGAGGACCCGTCGGAACACGTGAAATTGCCGACAGACTGTCGGAGATGTCCACATTGACTCCCGGGGACGTGTATGCGGTATTGGCCAATCTGGGTCAGGTGATGAGCGACTACATGGCGGTAGGCAACACCGTGAAGCTGGATGGCGTAGGAACCTTCTTCTATACCCCGCGCATGAAGGGGCAGGGAGTGGACACGCGCGAGGAAGTCAGTGCCGAGCAGATTACCGGAGTCAGTGTCCGTTTTATTCCGGAGACACGCCGCAGTGCCGGTAACAATGTGGTAGGACGACCGTTGGTTGCCGATAAAGTGGAATGGGTGGATATGGACAAACTGGGAGGAAGGAAGACTTCACGGAGTGACAGAATGTAAGCTTGCTTTGCGGCAGGTTTGCAGCTGACGTGAAATTCTTTCCTCGTTTTCTTTGCTTTATGCAATCTTTTCCTATACATTTGCTGCATGTAAATTCTTTTATATGAGCATCGGCCGGGCGACAGCTTCGCACACGGAAGAGTGATAGCCTGACGCGGTGTTCATAGACCCTTAAAATTTTAGATACAATGAAAGAAATAGATTGGGCGAATTTGTCGTTCGGCTATATGCGGACCGACTACAACGTGCGCTGTTACTATCGCGACGGAAAATGGGGAGAAATAGAAGTTTCTTCCGAGGAGACCATCAACCTGCACATGGCTGCTACCTCGTTGCACTACGGTCAGGAGGCTTTTGAAGGCTTGAAAGCCTACCGTTGCAAGGATGGCAAGATCCGTATCTTCCGCATGGAAGCCAATGCGGAACGTCTGCAGAGCACCTGCCGGGGCATCCTGATGCCGGAACTTCCGACTGAACGCTTCTGTGAGATGGTGAAGAAGGTGGTGAAGCTGAACGAACGTTTCATCCCGCCTTATGAGAGTGGCGCTTCGCTGTATATCCGCCCGTTGCTGATTGGTACAAGTGCCCAGGTGGGCGTGCATCCAGCCAGCGAATATCTGTTTGTCATCTTCGTAACACCGGTAGGACCTTACTTCAAGGGCGGGTTCGCAACCAATCCCTATGTCATCATCCGCGAGTTCGACCGTGCGGCTCCGCTCGGAACGGGAACCTTCAAGGTGGGTGGCAACTATGCAGCCAGCTTGCGTGCGAACAAGATGGCACACGACCTGGGTTATTCCTGCGAGTTCTACCTCGACGCAAAAGAGAAGAAGTACATCGACGAGTGTGGCGCCGCCAACTTCTTCGGTATCAAGAACAATACCTATATCACTCCGCTGTCAACGTCCATCCTTCCGTCCATCACCAACCGCAGCCTGATGCAGTTGGCAGAGGATATGGGGCTGAAGGTGGAACGTCGTCCGGTGCCTGAAGAAGAGCTGGCTACCTTTGAAGAGGCAGGAGCTTGTGGTACGGCAGCAGTCATCAGCCCGATCGAACGTATCGATGACCTGGAGAACAAGCGGTCATACGTGATTGCCAAAGATGGTAAGCCGGGTCCGATTTCTACCCGACTCTACCAGCAGTTGCGTGCCATCCAGTATGGCGATGTGCCCGATCCTTACGGATGGGTAACCGTGCTTGACTAAGCGGAACCGCTCGATTATAGATGCTTGACGCAGGTTGCACAGACCGACATTTGTGCAACCTGCGTTTTTGTATGCTCCATTTTCTTCGTAATTTTGCGGCGTTAACAACTAAAGTGAAGCAGATGGGCAAGAACAAACTGGAGAAATTTGCAGACATGCGGAGCTATCCGCACGTGTTCGAGTATCCGTACTCAGTGATAGATAATGTACCTTTTGAGATGAAAGGCAGATGGAAGGCGGACTTTTTCAAGAACGACCATCCGATCGTGCTGGAGCTGGGATGTGGACGTGGCGAATACACCGTCGGACTGGCACGCAAGTATCCTGACAAGAATTTCATCGGGGTGGACATCAAGGGGGCACGCATGTGGACCGGAGCGACGGAAGCCTTGCAGGAAGGTTTGCAGAACGTGGCTTTCCTGCGTACGAATATCGAAATCATCGACCGCTTCTTTGCTCCGGACGAAGTCAGTGAAATCTGGCTGACCTTCTCCGACCCGCAGATGAAGAAGGCTACGAAACGTCTGACGTCCACCTATTTCATGGAACGATATCGCCGTTTCCTGTGCGATGGCGGACTGATACATGTCAAGACCGACAGCAACTTCATGTTCACCTATACGCGCTACATGCTTGAGACGAACCGGCTGCCGGTGGAGTTCATGACCGATGACTTGTACCATTCCGGTCTGGTGGACGACATTCTGGGCATCCGGACTTACTACGAGCAGCAATGGCTGGACCGGGGACTGACCATCAAGTATGTGAAGTTCCGTTTGCCGAAGGACGGAGCCTTGCAGGAACCGGACGTGGAAATCGAGCTGGATGACTACAGAAGCTATAACCGCAGCAAACGCAGCGGTCTGCAAACCAGCAAGTAGTCTGCTGACCTTTGAACACTTTATGAATGAACATAATCTTAAGACCTAGTTGATATGGCAATTTATCCGAAACTTATATTAGATGCCTTGTCTACGGTCCGTTATCCCGGGACAGGCAAGAATATCGTGGAGGCGGGTATGGTGGACGACAATATCCGCATTGATGGGAACAAAGTGTCGTTCTCGTTGATTTTTGAAAAGCCGACCGACCCCTTCATGAAGTCGGTTGTCAAGGCGGCGGAAACAGCAATCCTGACGTATGTGGGTGAAGATGTCGAGATTGCCGGCAACATTTCGGTGACAACCGTACAGCAGGCACGTCCCGAAGTAGGGAAGCTGCTGCCCCAGGTGAAGAACATCATCGCCATTTCTTCCGGTAAGGGAGGAGTGGGGAAGTCTACGGTTGCAGCCAATCTGGCGGTGGCATTGGCGAAGTTGGGCTATAAGGTCGGCTTGCTCGATGCCGATATCTTCGGTCCTTCCATGCCGAAGATGTTCCAGGTGGAGGATGCCCGCCCCTATGCCGAGATGATTGACGGACGGGAGCTGATTGTCCCCATTGAGAAATACGGTGTGAAACTGTTGTCCATCGGCTTCTTTGTCAACCCGGACCAGGCTACCTTGTGGCGTGGCGGAATGGCAAGCAACGCGTTGAAGCAGCTCATCGGCGATGCTGCCTGGGGCGATTTGGACTATTTCCTGATTGACCTGCCCCCCGGAACCAGCGACATACACCTCACCGTCGTGCAGACGTTGGCAGTGACCGGTGCCGTAGTGGTAAGTACACCGCAGCAGGTGGCGTTGGCCGATGCCCGCAAAGGTATTAATATGTTTACAAATGAGAAGGTCAATGTCCCCATACTGGGCTTGGTCGAGAACATGGCCTGGTTTACCCCGGCTGAACTTCCGCAGAACCGTTATTACATTTTCGGGAAGGAAGGAGCCAAGAAGCTGGCAGCTGAAATGAAGGTTCCCTTGATCGGTCAGATTCCTATCGTACAAAGCATCTGTGAAGGAGGCGATGACGGCAAACCGGTTGCCCTCAACGAAGATACCGTTACGGGACAGGCATTCATCCAACTGGCAGAAGAACTTGTCCGTCAGACGGAAAAACGGAACGCCGAGCAGGCTCCTACACGGATTGTTGAAGTCCACAAGTAGGGAACTGCCACCTCTCTGAATTGAAAACTTGCCCCTGTCTTTCTCATGCCGAAGATTCCTTCCGTGAGAAAGATAGGGGCAAGTTTTTGTGCGGCTGTGCCGTGACTGTTAATCATCCTATAGGGGAGTTTGCCTTTTAGTTAAAGTTCGCCAAACTTCTACTTGTGCGTATGATACAAAGCGAACAAATATATACTTTTGCGCACGAGAAACTTTTTTGTAGTTTTTAGTTTTTAAAGAACAGGGTATAAAGAAAACAATTTATAATAGATAATATGGATATGAAGTCAAAACAAAAGTTCACTTATTCAAGTGCAGGTGTCCTTTGTGCAGGGGCACTCTTATTGTTTAATGCCTGCGGCGGCAGCCAAGGTATGAAGATGGGTGACAATGAATTCACCGTAGAGACGGTGTCTTCCACCTCAAGCCAGCAGACTACCCAGTATCCCGCAACAATCAAAGGTATGCAGGATATCGAGATTCGTCCGCAAGTTTCAGGATTCATTGTCAAATTGTGCGTGGATGAAGGTGCCACTGTCCGTAAGGGACAGGCTTTGTTCCAGATTGATCCGACTCAATATGCAGCAGCAGCCAATCAGGCAAAAGCGAATGTTGCATCGGCAGAAGCCAACTTGCATACGATGGAGCTGACGGCTCAGAACAAGAAGACTTTGTATGATAAAAAGGTCATCAGCCAGTTTGACTATCAGACAGCGTTGAACAACCTGGAGACTGCCAAAGCTACCTTGGCACAAGCCAAAGCCAGCTTGGTTGCCGCTCAGCAGAATCTGGGCTTTTGTACAGTGACCAGCCCCTCGGACGGTGTAGTCGGAACTTTCCCCTACCGTGTCGGTAGTCTGGTCAGCGCTTCGATTGCAGAGCCGTTGACTACGGTTTCGGAAATCGGCGATATGTATGTTTACTTCTCGATGACCGAAAAGCAACTGTTGAACATGACAAAAGCAGGTGGAACCCTGAAGGAACAGCTGGAAAAGATGCCGGCAGTGAAGCTGCAGCTCTCCGATGGTACGATGTATGATGCCGAAGGTAAGATTGATGCCGTGAGTGGAGTCATCGACCAGACCACCGGTTCGGTAAGTATGCGTGCGGTCTTCCCCAACAAGGGAAATGTGTTGCGTAGCGGTGGCTCGGGTAATATCATCTTCCCTTATGCGTTGGAGAACGTCTGTGTCATTCCGCAAAGTGCGACACAGGAAATCCAGGATAAGAAGTTCGTTTATGTAATGCAGCCGGACAGTACCTTGAAGCATACGGAAATCAAGGTGTATAACCTGAATGACGGAAAGACTTTTGTTGTGACAGAGGGCTTGAAGGACGGTGATAAGATTGTGACCGAAGGTGTTCAAACTCTGAAGAACGGACAGAAGATTGTGCCGATCACTCCGCAACAGAAAGAGGCCAAATACCAGCAGGCTCTGAAAGACCAGCGTGAAGGTAATTTGGAAACAGCATTTAATTAAAAAGTGATGATTCAACTATGAGGCTAGATAAGTTTATTAATCGTCCGGTATTATCAACCGTAATCTCAATCTTGTTGGTAATCTTGGGTTTCATAGGCTTGGCAACCTTGCCTATCACCCAGTATCCGGACATTGCGCCGCCGACGATCTCTGTGAGCGCAAACTATACGGGTGCCAACGCCCAGACGGTGCTGAACTCTGTAATCTCTCCGTTGGAAGACCAGATCAACGGTGTGGAGAACATGATGTACATGCAGTCTACCGCTACAAACAACGGCTCGGCACGTATTACAGTATATTTCAAGCAGGGAACAGACCCTGATATGGCACAGGTCAACGTGCAGAACCGTGTGACCCAGGCTCAGGGACTCCTGCCTTCCGAGGTAACTCAGGTGGGTGTGACGACAATGAAGCGCCAGACATCCATGTTGATGATCTTCTCTCTTTATGACAAGGAGGACAAATACAACATCGAGTTCCTGGAGAACTATGCCAGTATCAACTTGATTCCGGAAATCAAACGTGTGAACGGTGTCGGTGATGCCAATGCGATGAGTGCCGACTACTCCATGCGTATTTGGTTGAAACCGGATGTGATGGCTCAGTATAAGCTGTTGCCCAGCGATATCACTTCGGCATTGTCCGAGCAGAACGTGGAGGCAGCACCGGGTCAGTTCGGTGAACGCGGTAACCAATCGTTCCAGTACACCATCCGTTATAAGGGACGTTTGTCCAGCGCGACAGAGTTTGAGGATATTGTTATCAAGGCACTTCCCGATGGACAGATTCTCCGTCTGGGTGATGTTGCCGACCTGGAGCTGGGACGTCTGAACTACAGTTTCAACAACATGGTAAATGGACACAAGGCTGTGACCTGTATCATTTATCAGATGGCAGGTACCAACGCAACAGAGACCATCCAGAACCTGGAGAAGGTACTTGCAGACTATGAGAAGAATCTCCCCGACGGCATCGGACTCAGTATTGCACAGAGTGCCAATGACTTCTTGTTCGCTTCTATTCATGAGGTTGTCAAGACGTTGATCGAGGCATTTATTCTGGTGTTCATCGTTGTGTATATCTTCCTGCAGGATATGCGTTCTACGTTGATCCCGGCAATTGCCATTCCGGTGGCTTTGATTGCGACCTTCTTCGCCATGAAGCTGATTGGCTTCAGTTTGAACTTGCTGACGTTGTCGGCTATGGTGCTTGCCATTGCGATCGTCGTCGACGATGCGATAGTCGTCGTCGAGGGCGTCCATGCGAAGTTGGACCAAGGCTACAAGTCTTCGCGTTTGGCTTCCATCGACGCCATGAGTGAGTTGGGTGGTGCTATCGTTTCCATTACATTGGTCATGATGTCCGTGTTTATTCCTGTCAGCTTCATTGGTGGTACAGCCGGTACGTTCTACCAGCAGTTCGGTATTACCATGGCGTTGGCTATCGGTTTCTCGGCTATCAACGCATTGACCTTGTCTCCTGCCTTGTGTGCCCTGTTCCTGAAGCCTCACAATTCGAACACGACGCTGAAGGAGCGTATGGATACGGCTTACAAGGAGTCACGTCGGATTATGGTCAGCAAGTACACCGACGCTATCGGTAAGCGGTTGAATCCGAAGATTGTCATCCTCTTTGTGATTATTGCCATCTTGGGTATGATTTTCGGAATGTTCAACTTTGACAAGCATCCGGTGCTCTGTGTATTGTTCATCATCATCAGTATCCTGGCTTTTGCCGGCATGACGACTGACAAGTTCAAGGCTTCGTTCAACAAGTCCTATAACTCACTCTTGAACAAGTATCGCAAGTATGTCGTGTTCTTCATTCACCGGAAAGGATTGTCCTTCGGTCTTCTGGGAGCATTGATTGCCTTGATGGTATTCTTCATGAACATTACACCGACCGGTATGGTGCCGAATGAAGATACCGGTACCATCATGGGTGCCGTGACCTTGCCGCCGGGTACTTCTCAGGAGCGTGCTCAGGAAGTGCTCAACAAGGTTGACAGCCTGATTGCCGCAGAGCCTGCCGTACAGTCCCGTACCGTGATTTCCGGTTTCAGCTTTATCGGTAGTGGCCAGGGACCTTCTTACGGTTCAATCATTATCAAGTTGAAGGACTGGGAAGAACGTTCCATGCAGCAGAGTTCGGATATTGTGGTCGCTTCGCTGTTCATGCGTTCACAGAAGTTGTTTAAGGATGCACAGGTATTGTTCTTTGCTCCGCCTATGATTCCGGGATACTCCATTTCAACCGATATCGAGTTGAACATGCAGGATAAGACCGGAGGTTCGCTGGACCACTTCTTTGAGGTTGTCAACTCTTACATGGCTGCCTTGGAAGAACGTCCGGAAATCAGCTCGGCTTCCACGAACTTTAACCCGAGCTTCCCCCAATATCAGATGGATATCGATGTTGCAGCCTGCAAGCGTGCCGGAATCAGTCCGAGCACCATCTTGTCGACCATGCAAGGATACTTCGGAGGTATCTACGCGTCGAACTTCAACAGTTTCGGTAAGATGTACCGTGTCATGATTCAGGCAGAGCCGGATGCAACCAAGAATATGGAGTCGCTGAACAGCATCAAGGTGCGTGGCAGTGACGGTGAGATGGCTCCGATTACCCAGTTCGTGACCATGAAGAGAATCTATGGTCCGGATGTAATCAGCCGTTTCAACCTGTACACCTCTATTCAGGTAATGGTATCGCCGGCTGCCGGCTACACTTCCGGTCAGGCATTGCAGGCCATTTCGGAAGTTGCCACTCAGAACCTGCCCACAGGTTTCGGCTATGAGTTGGGAGGTATGGCACGTGAGGAGGCTCAGACAACCAACACGACCGGATTGATTTTCGTGCTCTGTCTCGTCTTCGTTTACTTGCTGTTGAGTGCCCAGTATGAAAGCTACGTGCTGCCGTTGGCTGTGTTGCTCTCCATCCCCTGCGGTCTGTTGGGAAGCTTCCTGTTTGTGAACGGATTTGCGGCGTTGGGCAGCATCCCGGCACTGAAGATGGTGCTGGGTACCATGTCAAACGATATCTATATGCAGATTGCCTTGATTATGTTGATGGGTCTGTTGGCGAAGAACGCCATCCTGATTGTCGAGTTCGCTCTTGACCGTCGTAAACAGGGTATGAGTATCTCGTGGGCTGCCGTGCTCGGAGCTTCCGCCCGTCTGCGTCCTATCTTGATGACTTCACTCGCCATGATTATCGGTTTGCTTCCGTTGATGTTCGCATTTGGCGTCGGTGCTCATGGTAACCGTACGTTGGGAGCCTCTGCCATTGGCGGTATGTTGATTGGTATGATATGCCAGATCTTCATCGTGCCGACTTTGTTCGTAGTCTTCCAATGGCTGCAAGAGAAGTTCAAACCGATCGAATGGACCGATATGGACGGCAGTGAGGTTGAACCGGATATTGAACAATATTCAAACAAAGACGAAAAATGAAGAAACAACAGATAATATTACTGATGGGCGCAGCTGCTTTGTTCAGCAGCTGCGGCATCTACAATTCCTATAAGCGCCCGAGTGATATTTCCGTTGAAGGGATATATCGGGATACGGTATCCGTCAACGATACGCTGGTCAGCGATACGACCAACATGGGTAATATCTCCTGGCGTGAGATGTTCCGTGACCCGAAGTTGCAGGCGCTCATCGAGCAAGGCTTGACCAACAATACCGACTTGCAGACCGCCATCCTGCAAGTGGAGCAGGCAAAAGCCTCTCTGACAAGTGCGCGTTTGTCCTTCTTGCCTGCATTTACCCTTTCTCCGCAAGGCGGTATCACCAAGATGGAGAATACCTCTTCGTATCGTACGTGGCAGGCTCCGCTGAGTGCCAGCTGGGAGGTTGACCTCTTCGGTAACTTGCTGAACGCTTCACGGAGTGCACGCGCCACTTTGCTGCAAAGCGAGGCATACGAACAGGCGGTGCGTTCGCAGGTGATTTCCAATATTGCCAGTCTCTATTATACGTTGCTGATGCTTGACCGTCAGCTGGAGATCAGCGAAGAGACACATGCGAAGTGGTCGCAGACCCTCTCCATGATGCAGGATATGATGGAGGCAGGCATGTCCAACAAGGCAGGAGTTGCCCAGACGGAAGCCAGTTGCTATGCCGTGGCTGCCAGCATTGCCGAGATTCGTCAGACCATCCGTGAGACCGAGAACTCACTTTCCACCTTGCTGGGTATGGCACCCCAACACATTGAACGTGGACGTTTGGAAGACCAGCAGATGCCTGAGGACATCAATGCCGGAGTTCCTTTGCAGTTGTTGTCAAACCGTCCGGATGTACGTGCTGCAGAGATGTCGCTTGCCAATGCGTTCTACCTGACCAATAAGGCCCGTTCGGCATTCTATCCGAAAATTTCCTTGACCGGAACCTTGGGGTGGACGAACGGAACTACGGGCAACTTGAACCCGGCACAAATCATGAAGAACGCCATCGCTTCGTTGACCCAGCCCATTTTCAACCGGGGCGCTCTGATTGCTAACCTGAAGATTTCAAAGGCACAGCAGGAGCAGGCAAAACTCGCTTTCCAACAGACCGTGTTGGATGCCGGTGCTGAGGTGAGCAACGCTCTGTTTGCTTACCAGACCGTCGGTGAGAAGAGCCAGCAACGTGACAAGCAGGTGAAAGCTTTGGAAGAGGCCGTGGATGCAACCATCGGGCTGATGGATGTGGGACAGACCACCTACCTGGATGTTATCACAGCCCAGCAATCACTTCTCAGTGCCCAGCTTACACAGGTACAAGACAATTATGACTACTTGCAGTCAGTCATCAGTCTCTACCAGGCGTTGGGTGGTGGAAGGACCGGTGAATAAAGGTGAGCTTACAATGAAATGTTGATATATAAGAGGTCCGTTATTGAGCTTCAATAACGGACTTTTTCACACATTCACAGTGAAAAAGGCTTGTAAATATGTAACCTTTTTTATAGCTTTGTCACACTTAGTTACCTTATCGAAATATTAACCTTCTAAATATACGATTATGATTAGTCCGTTAGCTTATGTCGATCCGTCGGCACAGATTGGCAAGAATGTCACAATCCATCCATTTACTTACATTGACAAGAATGTCGTGATTGGTGACAACTGTGTCGTGATGCCATATGCAAGCATAATGAGTGGCGCACGCCTTGGAAGTGGAAATGTGATTTATCAGGGAGCAGTTATCGGAACACCTCCCCAGGATTTCAAACATAAGGGCGAAGATACCATCGTCCGTATTGGTGACAACAATGTCATCCGTGAGAATGCCGTCATCATACGCGCTTCAGCTCCCGAACATGAGACGGTTATCGGTGACGGTAACTTCATCATGCAGGCAGTTCGTATTTCGCACGATGCCACCATCGGCAATCATTGTATTATCGGCAATGGTTCGCAAGTGGCAGGACGCTCAACGGTCGGCAATTATTCCATTCTCGCTTCGTCGGTTATCATGACCGGTCATATCCGGGTGGGCGACTGGTCGGTTATTCAGGGAGGATGTCGCTTTTCGAACGATGTTCCGCCTTACGTGGTAGTAGCACATGAACCCGCCGCGTTCTACAGCATCAATACAAAGGTACTGCAACATAACGGCTTCTCAGAAACCATTATCAAGCACATTGCCCATGCTTATCGCATCATCTACCATGCCAATACATCCGTAGACGATGCCATCTATCGTGTGGAGCAGCAGGTGCCGCGTGGAGAGGAAATCAACAACATCATCAAGTTTATCACAGAGTCAAAAGTAGGCATCATCAAGTGATGCTGCCTTGACCCTTTACCTTATAATATATAGGCAGCTCAAGAAGACACCGGTCAAGAGTCTTCGGGCTGCCTTTTACTTTTTTAACTTTCTGGACCGTAATATTACCTTGTAATAATTACAATCTTAGAAATAATTTCATACCTTTGCATCAAAGAAAACTAACTAACTAAAAGCAATAATTTATGGAAAAGTCATTGAAAGGTACACGTACCGAAAAGAATCTGATGATTTCTTTCGCTGGTGAGTCACAAGCAAGAATGCGCTACACTTACTTTGCAAGTGCAGCCAAGAAGGAAGGCTATGAGCAGATTGCTGCCATCTTCACAGAAACAGCAGATCAGGAGAAAGAGCATGCAAAGCGTATGTTCAAGTGGTTGGAAGGCGGAATGGTTGAGATTACAGCCAGCTATCCTGCCGGTGTTATTGGTACAACAGCCGAGAACCTGAAGGCAGCTGCTGCAGGCGAGCATGAAGAGTGGTCGCTTGATTATCCGAAGTTTGCTGATATTGCCGATGAGGAAGGATTCCCTGCCATCGCTATCATGTATCGCAACATTGCTGTGGCTGAGAAGGGACACGAGGAGAGATACCGTGCTCTGCTTGCCAACGTTGAAAACGGCGAAGTGTTCAAGAAAAAGGAAAATGTGATCTGGCAATGTCGCAACTGCGGTTTCATTTTCGAAGGTCCCGAGGCACCTGCCGTATGTCCGGCATGTCTCCATCCGCAAGCTTACTTCCAGGTGAAGCCGACTAATTATTGAGAATCTGGCAGCGTTATTGCTGATTAATGACCAAGGGTCGGGAAGAACATGACACATGTCTGTTCTTCCTGACCTTTTTCATTCCAGATTGTGTGTATTGACCGGCTGTTTGTATCTTTGTGGTCGATTTTATGTGAACTATTAATTCTAACTATTATTTTTATGTTGTTTACTTTATTAAATGCTACTTCCTTGGTCAATGTCGAGCAGGTGGTCGATAAGCTGATTACTTGGGGCGTAGAGACCGGTAAGGACATCTTGGGAGCAATTTTGATCTATGTCATCGGACGTTTCATCATCCGCCAGATCATGCGTCTGGTTGCTAATATTCTGGAACGCCGTAAGTTTGAAAGCAGTGTACAGACCTTCTTGAAGAGTTTGCTCAGTATCCTCCTCAATCTGGTACTGGCATTCGCCATCATCAGTAAGCTGGGCGTAGAAACAACCAGTCTGGCAGCCTTGTTGGCATCGGCCGGTGTTGCTATTGGTATGGCACTGTCAGGCAATCTTTCGAACTTTGCCGGAGGACTTGTCATCCTGGTATTCAAACCATTTAAAGTGGGCGATTTTATTGATGGTCCCGATGGGGTAAGTGGTACGGTGAAGGAAATACAGATTTTCCATACCATTCTGACCATGTTGGATGACCGTATCATCTATGTACCCAATGGCGTGCTCAGCAGCAATGCCATTACGAATTACAGCCGTCAGCAGATGCGCCGTGCCGAGTGGACATTCGGAGTGGAGTATGGAGAAGACTACGAACGTGTGAAAGCGGTTTTGGAAAGAATCATTGCGGCTGATGACCGCATTTTGAAGACTCCGGAGCCTTTTATTGCACTCTCCTCACTCTCGGCAAGCAGCGTGGACATCAAGGTGCGTGCTTGGGCGAAAGTCTCAGACTATTGGGATGTCTACTTTGACATGAACCGGGTGGTTTATGAAACATTCAATAAGGAAGGCATCGGATTCCCCTTCCCGCAACTTACCGTTCATCAGGCAAAAGACTGAAAATGCGAGTTTGAAGACGGTTTGAAAACCGTTTGAATAGTAAAAAGAAATGTCTTTATTGGAACTCTTCCTTGGCCGGACCGGCTGAAGGAAAGGGAGCTGATAAGGACATTTCTTTTTATTTGCTCCGATATTACTGATTGGCGTCGGCTTTTTTATAATCTTTCTTTCTACAGAATCTTATCGGATTACAGGTATTTTGCAAGGCTGTAAATGTTGGAATAAGGCCTTTTTAGGGTCAGAACAGGGGTCAATGATTTCTAGTTGTATTGAGGAAGATAAGCCTTATACGCTTATCGTACGATTGACGATATTTACAACTTTGGAAAATAATGTTTTAAAACATAGAAAAAAGAAGTTGATATATTTGTTTATATGGAAGAACTACTCTACTTTTGTCACGCAAAAATGAAGGAAACCAATGAAAACACAGATGAGTGAAGAAAACCATCAAGTAAGCCCTAATATCTCGGTCGATTGTTCTTTGATCGGATTTGACGGAGAAGAGCTCCGCGTCCTGTTGGTAAGGCAGGTTGGTGCATCCGAATCGGAACAGGAAACGATGTATAAGCTCCCGGGAAGTTTGATTTATGTTGACGAAGATTTGGATGAAGCAGCCAAACGGGTGTTGTACGAATTGACAGGGTTGAAGAGTGTCCCGATGGTTCAATTCCGTGCTTTTGGCTCGAAGAACCGTACTCGTAACCCGAAAGATGTTGGTTGGTTGGAGCGTTTCCACAGTTTGCCGAACCAGATTGATCGTATTGTGACGATTGCCTATCTGGCTCTGTTGAAAATCGACCGTAAATATACTCGTCTGTCTCATAAATATGAAGCTAGCTGGGTGCCTGTAAAAGATGTGGGTGAGTTGGCTTTTGACCATAACCAGATTTTGGAGGCCTCATTGGCTTATGTCCGTCAGTACGTAGAAAATTCTCCGGCCGTGTTGTTCGATTTGCTTCCCCGTAAATTCACCGCGGCACAGTTGCGACGGCTTTATGAGATTGTTTACGACCGTTCGTTCGACGTCCGTAATTTCCACAAACGAATTTCCATGATGAAATACGTGGTACCCCTGGAGGAAAAGGAGCAGGGAGTATCTCATCGTGCCGCCCGATATTATCGGTTTGACCGGGTTATTTACAACCAGATGCGTAACTAACAGTAACTAAAAATAGATTAAATAATAAGTAGTATGTATTTATTAGGGTATGATATAGGTAGCTCTTCGGTAAAGGCTAGCTTGGTGAATGCGGAAACAGGCGTATGTATCGCTTCTGCATTCTATCCGAAAGTAGAGGCTGAAATTATTGCTGTCCAGCCGGGTTGGGCAGAGCAGAAGCCTGAGATGTGGTGGCAGAACCTGAAACTGGCAACTGCTGCTGTCATGGAACAGTCGGCTGTATCGGCAGAACAGATTGCAGCCATCGGTATCTCGTATCAGATGCATGGTCTGGTTTGTGTTGACAAGGATTTGCAGGTGCTCCGTCCTGCCATTATCTGGTGTGATTCCCGTGCCGTGGGGTATGGACAGAAAGCATTGGAGACTCTTGGCGAATCGGTATGTCTGTCGCATCTGTTGAACTCTCCGGGCAACTTTACGGCCTCTAAACTGGCTTGGGTGAAAGAGAACGAACCGGATATCTATGCCCGCATCTACAAAATCATGTTGCCGGGTGACTATATAGCCATGCGGATGACTGGAGAAGTTTGCACGACTGTATCGGGTCTTTCCGAGGGAATGTTCTGGGACTTCAAGAACAACTGTGTAGCTGATTTCCTGATGGAGTATTACGGCTTTGATAAATCCTTGATCCCTGACATACGTCCGACTTTCTCCGAACAGGGCCGCATGACGGCTGCCGTGGCTGAGGAACTGGGACTGCGTGCAGGTATCCCTGTGACTTATCGCGCCGGTGACCAACCCAATAATGCGCTTTCCCTGAATGTGTTCAATCCCGGTGAAATCGCTTCGACGGCAGGAACATCCGGAGTCGTTTACGGTGTGAACGGGACTGTGAACTATGATCCCCAATCGCGGGTGAACACCTTTGCCCATGTCAATCATACTGATGAGCAAACCCGTTTGGGTGTATTGCTTTGCATTAACGGAACGGGTATCTTGAACTCTTGGATCAAGCGGACAATGGGTACGGACGTTTCTTATGCCGAAATGAATGATTTGGCGGCAGGAGTACCTATCGGCAGCCAGGGATTGAGTGTGATACCTTTCGGTAATGGTGCGGAGCGTGTCTTGGGCAACAAGGAGCCGGGATGTTCCTTGCAAGGGCTGAACTTCAACTCGCATACACGTGCACACATCATGCGTGCAGCACAGGAGGGCATTGTGTTCTCATTTAAATATGGTATGGAAGTAATGGAACAGATGGGCATGCACATCACGAATATCCATGCAGGTAATGCCAACATGTTCCTGAGCCCGATATTCCGCAACACACTTGCCGGAGTCACCGGAGCCACCATTGAGCTTTATGATACTGATGGTTCCGTGGGAGCTGCCAAGGGTGCCGGTATGGGAGCCGGAATCTATAAAGACAACACGGAAGCCTTCTCTACACTGAAGAAGCTGCAGGTCATCGAGCCGGACGTACAGGCGGCCGAACAATACCAGGCAGCATACGCTTTGTGGAAGGAGCGTCTGGCTAACGTAGTTCGCTAAACACGATTTATAAAACACAACATATTAATTGACCTTTAAAAACAAAAGACTTATGGCAACAAAAGAGTATTTTCCTGGAATAGGAAAAATCAAATTCGAAGGAAAAGATAGTAAGAACCCGATGGCTTACCACTATTATGATGCTGAAAAGGTAATCATGGGTAAGAAGATGAAAGACTGGTTGAAGTTTGCAATGGCATGGTGGCACACATTGTGCGCTGAAGGTGGTGACCAGTTCGGTGGTGGTACGAAGAAGTTCCCCTGGAACGGTGACCCCGACAAGGTTCAGGCTGCCAAGAACAAGATGGATGCCGGTTTTGAATTCATGCAGAAGCTGGGTATCGAGTACTACTGCTTCCACGACATCGACTTGTGCGAAGAGGCCGATACCATCGAAGAATATGAGGCTAACTTGAAGGAAATCGTGGCTTATGCCAAGCAGAAACAAGCTGAAACCGGCATCAAGTTGCTGTGGGGTACAGCCAACGTATTCGGTCACGCACGCTACATGAACGGTGCTGCTACCAACCCGGAATTTGACGTTGTAGCCCGCGCTGGCGTTCAAATCAAAAATGCAATTGACGCTACCATTGAGCTGGGTGGTACCAACTATGTGTTCTGGGGTGGCCGTGAAGGTTACATGAGCATCCTTAACACAGACCAGAAACGTGAAAAAGAGCACCTCGCTCAGATGTTGACCATGGCTCGTGACTATGCCCGTGCCAAAGGCTTCACCGGTACGTTCCTGATCGAGCCGAAACCGATGGAACCGACCAAGCATCAATATGATGTGGACACTGAAACGGTTATCGGTTTCCTGAAGGCACACGGCTTGGAGAAAGACTTCAAGGTAAACATCGAGGTAAACCACGCAACCTTGGCAGGACACACCTTCGAACACGAGTTGGCTGTGGCTGTTGACAATGGCATGTTGGGTTCTATCGATGCCAACCGTGGTGACTATCAGAACGGTTGGGATACTGACCAGTTCCCCATTGACAACTATGAGTTGGTACAGGCCATGATGCAGATCATCCGCAACGGTGGTTTGGGTAATGGCGGTTGCAACTTCGACGCCAAGACTCGTCGTAACTCTACCGACTTGGAGGACATTGCCATTGCACACATCTCCGGTATGGATGCCATGGCACGTGCATTGGAGTGCGCTGCCAAATTGCTCGAAGAGTCTCCTTACAAGAAGATGCTTGCTGACCGTTACGCTTCGTTTGACTCCGGTAAGGGTAAGGAATTCGAAGAAGGCAAGATGTCTTTGGAACAGTTGGTTGAATATGCCAAGACTGTAGGTGAGCCGAAGCAAGTAAGCGGCAAGCAGGAACTCTATGAAAGAATCGTAAGCTTGTATTGCTGATTTTCTCCCATAGTTTCTGTCTTCGGGCAGAAACATTGACAGGCAAGGGTGTGTCGCAACAGAACCGGCACACCCTTGTTTCATATTGCCGTACGCTCTTTTTCACCTAAAAGGGCTTACACTCCTGGAATATTTCTTAATTTTGCTCCAATTAACCGGGTTGGCTGGTACCCCGTTACCTTGTCAACGCGGCTTGAGTCTTTGGATGTGAAACCAATTAGAGCAAAATAACGAAATTATGGCAAAAAGTGACAACCATCTTGTGATTATGGCCGGAGGAGTCGGCAGCCGTTTCTGGCCGATGAGTACTCCTGAGAAACCCAAGCAGTTCATTGACGTCCTCGGATGTGGACGTACGTTGCTTCAGTTGACCGCCGACCGTTTTAAGGGAATTTGTGAACCTGCAAATATCTGGGTCGTAACTTCTGAGAAATATGCCGGGCTGGTCAAGGAACAGTTACCTGACATCCCTGAAGACAATATCCTGAAAGAACCCTGCCGTCGCAACACAGCACCGTGCATCGCATACGTAAGCTGGAAAATCAAGGCTCGCAACCCGAAAGCCAATGTCGTTGTCACTCCGAGTGACCATGTCGTGATGAACGTTCCGGAGTTTCAGCGGGTGATTCATTCGGCTATGAACTTTACAAGAGACTCCGACGCCATCCTGACCCTGGGCATGAAACCGACACGCCCTGAGACCGGATATGGATACATCGAGACGGACCTGCGTGCTTCCTCGGCAACCAACAAGGAAGTGTTCCGTGTGGATTCCTTCAAGGAGAAGCCCGATGCAGAGACTGCTTTACGCTATATCGAACAGAACAACTACTTTTGGAATGCAGGCATCTTCGTGTGGAACATCTCTACCATCGTGAATGCCTTCCGAGTATATTGTCCGGCCATTGCCAAGATTTTCGAGAATGTACGTCCGTACTTTTATACGGAAAAGGAGCAGGAGGTCATCGACCGTGAGTTCCCCAATTGCGAAAACATATCGGTGGACTACGCCATCCTGGAAAAGGCGGAAGAGATTTTTGTCTTTCCCGCAGACTTCGGCTGGAGCGATCTGGGTACATGGGGTTCCCTGTATGAACAGATGTCCCAGGACTTGAACAAGAACGTATGCATCGGTGAAGATATCCGCCTCTATGACACCCGCAACTGTGTGATTCATACGACTCAGGAGAAGAAGGTCGTCGTGATGGGGCTGGATGGATACATCGTAGCCGAGAAAGACAACGCCTTGCTGATTTGTCGCTTGAGTGAAGAACAGAAAATCAAACTGCTTACAGATATCAAATAAGAGGAATACCCGAAGGATGATGAAGAAGTTACTTTCCCTGCCTCCCAATCTGGTGGAATGTTTTCATGAGTTGGAGGGGGTCGACCCCCAGGAGTGGTTCTGTACGTCCGATCCCATCGGGGAGAAACTGGGTTCCGGAGGAGGAACGACCTGGCTCCTGGAATCCTGCCGGGCACAATGGGCACCCGGAGAGACTTTCTCGCAATGGCTGGCGGAAGACAAGCGCATCCTGCTGCATGCCGGTGGGCAGAGCCGCAGGTTGCCCGGCTACGCACCGTCGGGTAAAATCCTGACCCCGATACCGGTGTTCCGTTGGGCGAAAGGGCAGCGGCTGAAGCAGAACCTGCTGTCTTTGCAACTGCCTTTGTACCGTCGGATTATGGAGAAGGCTCCGGAGTCCCTGCATACGTTGATTGCCAGTGGGGATGTCTATATCCGCAGCGAGAAGCCCTTGCAGGAGATTCCCGATGCCGATGTGGTCTGCTACGGACTGTGGGTCGACCCGAATCTGGCAAAGAATCATGGTGTGTTCGTCTCTTCCCGTCAGACTCCCGACCGCCTGGACTTCATGTTGCAGAAGCCGTCGGTCGAGGAACTGGGACGGTTGATGCAGACCCATCTCTTCCTGATGGACATCGGCATCTGGCTCTTGAGCGACCGGGCAGTGGAGCTGCTGCGGAAGCGTTCCAGGCAGGGAGACAAGTGGAGGTATTACGATTTGTATTCCGACTTCGGGAGAGCCTTGGGCGAGCATCCCCAGCTGGATGATGAGGAGCTCCGTCAGTTGAGCGTGGCAATACTGCCGTTGCCGGGAGGGGAGTTCTATCACTACGGGACCAGCCGTGAGCTGTTGTCCTCGACGGTTGCGGTGCAGAATCTGGTGGATGACCAGCGTGAAATCATGCACCTGAAGGTGAAACCTCATCCTGCCATGTTTGTCCAGAATGCGCAGGTATCCTTGACCTTGAAGGCTGAAAACTCAGAAGTCTGGATTGAGAACAGTTGCGTCGGTGCCGACTGGAAGCTGTCTCACCAACACATCATCACGGGCGTGCCTCGGAATGACTGGGCACTGAATCTTCCGTCCGGCGTCTGTGTGGATGTAGTCCCGGTGGGAGAGACCGGTTACGTCGCACGTTGCTATGGCTTTACGGATGCCTTCAAGGGCGCATTGGACGACGAACGGACGCTGTTTATGGGAAAGCCTGTTTGTGAATGGCTGGCAGAGCGTGGCTTGCAGCCGCAGTCCATCGAGGGAGCCGGTGATTTGCAGTCTGCACGGATATTTCCTCTCTGCGCCGATACCGACGAACTCGACAAGGTGTTCCGTTGGATGATTGGCGAACCCTCTTTGGAGGAGGGCAGACGCATCTGGCTCGAAAGGCGTCGGTTGTCGGCTGACGAGATTTCAGCGGAAGCCAACTTGCGTCGGTTGGTCGCCCAGCGGCGCAGCTTCCGGGCAGAGGCATGGCCCCTGCTGGCAAAGAACTACGAGAAGAGCGTCTTTTACCAGCTGAATCTGAAGGATGCCGCCGAGGAGTTTGTGGATGCACGGTTGCCCTTGCCCGCGCCTTTGCCCGAACGGGCATCCCTGATGACCCGCATCCATGACCATATATTCCGTTCACACTACCTGAAGTTGCAGGGCAAAGACGGACGTGAGGAAGAGACGAAGGCCTTCTCCTTGTTGCGTGAGGGACTGACTTCCACCGTGCTTGCCGACAGGCAAACGCCTCGTCTGGCTGTCTATGCCGACCAGATTGTGTGGGCGAGAAGTCCGGTGCGCATCGACCTGGCAGGCGGGTGGACAGACACGCCGCCCTATTGCCTGAATGATGGAGGCAATGTGGTCAACATGGCCATTGAGTTGAACGGACAGCCCCCGTTGCAGTCGTATGTGAAGCCATGCAAGGACTTCAAGATTGTCCTGCGCTCCATCGACCTGGGTGCCATGGAGGAGGTGCATACCTACGAAGAGCTGCGCGACTTTGCCAAAGTGGGGTCTCCGTTTTCCATCCCCAAGGCTGCGCTGGTGCTGGCAGGTTTCCAACCGGGGTTCTCGCAAGAGACTTACGCCTCGTTGGAGGCACAGTTGCGGGCGTTCGGTTCCGGCATCGAGCTGACGTTGCTGTCGGCTGTACCGGCAGGCTCCGGGTTGGGAACCAGTTCCATCCTTGCTTCCACCGTCTTGGGTGCGGTTGCCGATTTCTGCGGACTGCCGTGGGACAAGAACGAGATTGGCCGGCGTACGTTGGTGCTGGAGCAGTTGCTGACTACGGGAGGAGGCTGGCAGGACCAATATGGAGGGGTGCTTCAGGGCGTCAAGCTGCTCCAGACACAGAGTGGCTTCGAGCAGTGTCCGGTCGTCCGTTGGCTGCCTGACTTCCTGTTCACCAGTCCGGAATATCAGAAGTGTCATTTGCTCTATTACACGGGCATTACCCGGACGGCGAAGAATATCCTGGCAGAGATTGTCCGGGGCATGTTCCTGAATTCGACGGAACATCTGGATATGCTCAACGAGATGAAGGCACACGCCCTCGATGTGTTTGAGGCCATCCAGTGTGGACGGTTTGAGGAGATGGGTCGGCTGATAGGCAAGACCTGGGCTCAGAACAAGCGGCTGGACCCCGGCACCAATCCGCCCTCGGTAGAGCAGATTATCAGCCTGGTGCAGGATTACTGCCTGGGATACAAGCTTCCGGGAGCCGGAGGCGGCGGCTACTTGTACATGGTGGCAAAGAGCCCCGAGGCAGCCGTACGCATTAAGACCATTCTGACGGAAACGCCGCCGAACGCCTGCGCGCGCTTTGTGGAGATGTCTTTGTCGGATAAAGGACTGAAGGTGAGCCGTAGCTGACCATACCGGCTGTTCACCTGGCTGTTGTTAACCCCAATCGGTCATTAGGCTTCGAGTGGTCTAATGACTGATTGGGGTTTAATCTTGCCAAGGTAGGGGATAGATGCGGACTAAGCCGGGCTTATACAGACCAAAGTATAATACTTAGGTAGGCTAAGTATAATACTTAGGGGGTCTAAGTATGATACTTTGGTCCATTGAAGTCCGGCTTGGTTTGTGTCTATCCCGGGCTTGGATAAAGGAAAAGCCGGCATGAGTCTCATTCATCCCTCTGGGGAGAAGCGTCTCATGCCGGCTGTGTTTCGGGACTTCAGTCTTTCAGCGTCAGCTCTACGACGAAGTCGATGTCATTCGGAGCCTGTTCAAACTCCATTAAAATACCGTTTTTATCTTGACGGAACTTTATCGGGGTCTTGTCCTTGAAGGAGATGGCGCGGGTTACCTTCTGCGTCAGGGGCAGATAAAGTCCGTTGTCCGGCAGGTTGAGGATGTGTACGAAGAGCCGGTTGCCCTTTTGCGTGGTCACTCCCCAGTCACGCGGACCGACCAGTCCGGCACGTGTCCCGTAGAGGGTTTCCCCGTATGTCTGCATCCACTGACCGATTTCCTTCAGACGCTCCACTGCCACAGCCGGAAGTTCCCCGTTGGGTTGCGGCCCGATGTTCAGCAGCAGGTTGGCATTCTTTCCGGCGGCATTGACCAGGTAATGGATGAGCGTCTTGGTCGACTTGTAGTCCTGGTCGACAATCTTGTATCCCCACATGCCATTCATCGTCTGACAGGTCTCCAGGGGGAGGCGGCTGATGGCTTGTCCCGACAGGCCGGCTGTATTCTCACCGGGCAGGTCGCGCTCGAAAATCTGGATATCTTCTCCCTCGAAGGGGGTCTCATGGTGGTTGTTGGCAATCAGGCATCCCGGTTGCAGGCGGTGTATCAGGGCATACTGTTCAGGCAACTGCCAGTCGAAGTCAGGCTTCTGGTCCCACCATCCGTCGAACCAGATGGTACGTATCGGACCATAGTTCGTCAGCAGCTCCTCCAACTGATGGTTCATGAATTCATAGTAGGTTTTCCATTCCCCATGTTTGGTACGTCCGGTTCCCCTTCCGGTACGTCCCAGTGGATAGTAGTCGTCCCGGTACCAGTCCAGATGCGAATAATACAGATGGAGTGCGATGCCCTGCCGGTGGCATTCGTCCGCCAGTTCTTTCAGTACGTCGCGTCCGAAGGGAGTGGCATCCACGATGTTGTAGTCCGACCATTGCGTGTCGAACATGGAGAAGCCTTCATGGTGGCGGGTTGTGAAGCAGATGTATCGTGCTCCGGAAGCCTTGATGGCGGCGACCCATTCACGTGCATTGAAGCGTGAAGGATAGAAGCCGGACGCCAGCTTGGCATATTCGTCGCGGTTGAGGTCCTGGTTGGTCATGACCCATTCGCCCTGGGCGAGCATGCTGTACAACCCCCAATGAAGGAAGATGCCGAATTTGTCGTTCTGGAAGGCTTCGCGCGACTGGAGGTTCTCTTGTGTAGGAACATAGCTCGTCTGCTTGTCATCAGCGGACGGGAATGCGGCCTTGGCAAAGGTCGGTAGAGCCAGAGCCGCACACAGGCATAAGGATTTTAAACAAACTGTTGCTTTCATATTCTATAAGGCTATCATTGTTAATGGAATCAAAGGTACATTTTTTAATCAAATCCTCATACGAAAAACGGACATACGGAGCAGAAAAAAACTCCTGAAGGCAGTTCCCGACAGGTCCCTCGGTGCGAGAGTGCCCTCAGAAAGGTATACAAATGAGTACAGCTTTTATTGCTTATTAAGATTTCTCCGTGCAGTATTTGGCAGTCTTCGGCATTTACTCATTGAGAACAGGTGAAACAGTGACCTGTCCGATAGAACTGTAACTTTAACGAAAGAGATTATGAAAAAGAGATTTATGCCCCTTGCTGCGATGGTTGTTTTCGCATTGTCTTCCTGTCATTCTACCCGGAATGTTGCCGTACTTCCGTCGGCAGACTTCAATGGAGAGTGGAACATCGTGGAGGTAAATGGAAGTGCCATCAACCTCAAGGACTATCCTTATATTGGTTTTGATACGGAGAACGGACGCATCTATGGCAATACCGGATGCAACAACGTGATGGGTTCCTTTGACTTGAACAGCAAACCGGGCACGCTTGAACTGGGCAAGCTGGCAAGTACGATGATGGCAGGCCCGAACATGGATGTGGAGCGTAATGTGCTCAATGCCCTGGGACAGGTCAAGGGTTATCTGCCCGTCAGTGAAAATGAAATCGCACTGTGTAATGAGAAGAAGCGTCCGGTGGTCATCTTGAAGAAAAGAAACCAGACGATGGCGCTGAATGAGCTGTCCGGGAAGTGGAACATCCTGGCAGTGAATGGCAAGGAAGTGCCGGGAAACGTGGAGAAGCAACCCTTCCTGCACTTTGACGTGGCTGCCAGAAAGGTCAGTGGCTGTGCTGGTTGCAACAACATACACGGCGGTTTTACCGTGGATGCCGCGCAGAGTCAGTCCATTGCGTTCCCTGCCTTGGCGTCTACCCGGATGATGTGTGCAGACATGGAGCTGGAGAACAGCATCATGCAGGCGCTGAATGCTGTCCGGAGTTATGGCAGACTGGGTAACGGTCATCTCGCCCTTTATGCCGATGGCAAGCTCGTGCTGGAACTGGCTGAAGTTAAATGATTGGTTAATAGTTAAGATGCGGACCTGAGGGAGGCAGCGGCAAGGACTTGCCATCTCCCGTTCAGGTCCGCATTTGTCTGTCTGTCAGAGACAGGGGACAGTCAGGAACCGGGCTTCCGGGAAATGACGGTTCAGGTATTCCCGGATGTAGTGCTGCGTGTCCTCCTGGATAATCTTGTCTTCCTCCAACGGATAGAGGTTGTAGAGGACACTGTGCAGCCGGAGTTTTCTCGCCTTGACCGCCTCCAGGCTCAGCAACGTGTGGTTGATGCTGCCCAGCCGTCCTGAAGTGACGAATATCAGCGGATAATCCTGTTGTGCCGCATAGTCAATGGTCAGCAGGTCGGGCGTCAGAGGGACCATGAGTCCTCCGGCACCTTCCAGCAACACGGCATCATAGCGTTCGGAGAGCTGCTCTGTCGCCTGCTTGATGTGTTCGAAATTGATGGGGCGTCCGTCAATCTTAGCTGCCAGATGGGGGGAACAAGGATAGGTGAATATCTCGGGCATGGTGAGTCCTTCCCGGTCCTCGGGCAATAGACCGGTGCCCATCAGCCGGCGATGAAGCTCAATGTCTTCAGACATCGTGGTGTTGCCGGTCTGAATCAGTTTCTGGGTGATGGTACGTTTGCCTGCCTCATTCCATTGGCGGGCAAGGAATCCGGTGGCATAACTCTTCCCGATGTTCGTGTCGATGCCACTTACAAAGAATACGTTGTCTTTCATTTTATCATTCTGTTTTGTTGTTATACAGGATTGGTCAGCAGGATGTAGACGGGGTGGTAGGTCAGGCTGACTTTCCCGTCCGTCGTGGAGAAGCGACGTTGATACTCCGTGGTGAAATCTTCCAGCTGCTTCCGCGTCCATGCCTCCTTCCGGATGCCTGTCACGCCGGTCTGGCGTAAGTGACGCAGGACATCGCCGGGGCTATCGAAGCACAGGGTGACCCGCTCTTCATCCGCATGGAGGGGCTGATAGCCCAGGGCTGACAGCTTGCTGCACCAGTCATGGAGAGAAGGATAGTCCAAGGTTGCTCCGGACAGCGCACGTATCTCCTTCAGGTTCTCTTCCCCAAAGAGCGAGAAGGCGACATGCCCCCTGGCGGTCAGCATGGTCCGGCAGCGTTGCAGGAAGCACAAGGGATTTTCCAGCCATTGCAGCGAGGCGCAGGATACAATCAGGCTGAAGCAGCCTTGCGGAGATGCCTTCTCCACGTCTCCGGGGACGAAGCGGGTATGGGCATCCAGAATGTCTTCCAGGGCTGTTTGCATTTCCGGGCATAAGTCGTTGAGCAGGTATTCCTGCGGACGGTGATGTTGCAGGTAGGCATGTGTGAAGAGTCCGGTGCCACAACCGACCTCCCAGACCCGTTGGTGGGCATCGGGCGGCAGGTGCCGGTCCAGCAGTGTCACCATCCGTTGCGCCATGGTCCGTTGCACGGTCGCCTGACAGTCGTAGGTGGGGATGGCGCGGGCAAAGCGTTGTCGTATCAGTGATTTATCCATAAGGTTTCCTTTCCTTCAGCGAGTTGTTGTATGCAGTCTGCGTCGTAATGGGCTGCATGTACCGTTTGGGTTGTCAGGTTCTCCCAGGCACGCAGCTGGTTGGCGGAGGGGAAGATGTGGTCTTCCGTTCCGATAAAGGCTTTGTCCCAGTGCCAGTCTGTGGCTGGTCCGGTCCGGGTGATGGCCTCATACAGGGCAGCCAGCTCGTCGCGGAGCGTCTCCCAATTCCTGTCAGGCGCATGTTGCAGGAAGTCCTTCAGGGCCGGTGCACTGCCGCACATGCGGCGGCGGAACTTGGACAAGGTCTGTTCGGACAGGTTGTCCAGTGTTCCTTTGAAGATGCTTTCGGGGATGCCGCGGAGGTCATCGACAGGCCAGGGTGTTCCGTTGAAAGCCAGGGCATGTTCCCAGGGTAGAGCCAGGGATGGCAGGACCCGGCCGGCAACCCATACGCCCATCGACCAGGCGACGACACGGATGGAGGCATACGCCGCCAGGGGAGCGGCGTCAAACTGCAGGTCCCGGTAGTCAAAGCACAGCATGACGTCATCCGTACCTTCCGGCAGCGGAGCCAGCAGTCCTTCGCCCATGCCCCAGCCTGCAAAGAAGAGCGTCAGCCGGGAGCTTCCCTTCTGTTGTATAAATGACTGTTTCATAATACATCAATTAATTGTTCCAACTCTCCGGACGAGAGTGTTGCCGTCAGTGAAAAGCGCAGGCGCGAAGTACCCTCGGGCACTGTCGGCGGACGGACCGGCAGCACGTAGAAGCCTTTGCGTTGCAGTTCTTCGGCTTTCAGGACCGTCTCTTTGCTGGCTCCGACCAGCATGGGCACGATGTGACTTTCCGACGGACAGGCATATCCTTTCTCCTTCAGTGCCGTCCGCAGTTGCTCCGACAGGGTGGCGAGCCGCTTCCTGCGTTCGTTCATGTCCGGCAGCCGTTTCACGATGAACTCCGTCCAGGCCACGTTGAGCGGAGGCAGGGCGGTCGTGAAGATGAGTGTGCGCATCCGGTTGATCAGGTAGTTGCGGACGGGGAGGCTGCATGCCACATAGGCACCCACTGACGCGACCGCTTTCCCGAAGGTTCCACAGAGGAAGTCGATGCCCGGGATGCACGCCTGCTCTTCGGCTACTCCCAGTCCGTTCTGACCACGCACGCCGATGGCATGGGCTTCGTCGACATAGAGCATGGTTCCCGGGTAGCGTTGCTTCAGCTCGACCAGCTGTTGCAAGGGCGCCACATCGCCGTCCATGCTGAAGATGCTTTCCGTCACGATGAGGATGCGGTGAAAGTCTGCGTGATGTTTCTGCAACAAGGCTTCCAGCTGGGCATAGTCCTGATGCCTGAAGCGTATGCACTTGGCAGCAGAGAGACGGATGCCGTCAATCAGGCTGGCGTGCACCAGCTTGTCGGCAAGTATCAGCGTATGGGCATCCGCTACTGCCGGCAGGATACCGGTGTTCATGTGATAACCACTGCTGAATACCAGTGCCGCCTCTTTCCCGAAGCTTTCTGCCAGCAGACGTTCCAGCCTGTCGTGGACGGCGAAGTTTCCGGTCAGCAGACGGGACGAGGAGGAGGAGAGGAGGGAGTCTTCAGCTGACAGTTCCTCCATGAACGCTTTGCGCAGCGATTCGTCGGTAGCCAATCCCAGGTAGTCGTTTGACGACAGGTTCAGCATCGGCTGTTCTCCGGAACGGACCCACCGTCCGAGATGTTCCACGGAAGGCAGTTGGCGGAAGTTCCCTTTCTCCCGCAGGACTTCCAAATCCCGGGTTAGCATCTGATCATTGTCCATCATATCGTCAGTTTTTAATCTCGGAAACAATCTTTACCAGGGCTGTTGTCAGCTTGTGCAGTTCTGCCGGACGGATGACGAAGGGCGGCATCACATAGACCAGCCGTCCGAAGGGACGCACCCAGACACCTTCCTCCACAAAGCGCCGTTGTATCCATGCCATGTCTACCGGCTGACGGGTTTCTATGACCCCGATGGCTCCCAATACCCGTACGTCAGCTACCTGGGGCAAGCTCCGTGCCGGAGCCAGTTCCTTCTCCAGTTGCTGCTCGATGGCTTTTATCTTCTGTTGCCATCCGGACGCCAGGAGCAGGTTGATGGAAGCACACGCGACAGAGCAGGCGAGCGGATTGCCCATGAAGGTCGGTCCGTGCATGAAAGCATGCGGTTCGTGGTCGGATATGGTCGTGGCGACTTCGTCGGTTGCCAGTACGGCAGAGAAGGTCATGTATCCTCCGGTCAGGGCTTTCCCGATGCACATGATGTCCGGTTCAATGCCGGCATGTTCCCAGGCAAACAGCTTTCCGGTACGTCCGAAGCCCGTCGCTATCTCGTCAAAGATGAGTAAAAGCCCGTAACGGCGGCAGAGTGCGGCAGCTTCGCGCAGATACTCCGGATGGTAGAAGCGCATGCCTCCGGCTCCTTGTACGATGGGCTCGAGGATGAGGCCGGCCAGTTCGGCATGATGCTGCTCGATGATGGCTTTTAAAGGCTCTATGTCCGTGCTGTCCCACGTTCCGTGAAAGCGGGATTGGGGAGCCGGAGCAAAGTGGCGCACCGGCAGGGCATTCCCGAAGAGGCTGTGCATGCCGGTGACCGGGTCGCATACGGACATGGCATTCCAGGTATCTCCATGATAGCCGGAGCGTATGGTGACGAAGTTGTTTTTCCGGGGATTACCCTTTGCAAACTGGTACTGGACCGCCATCTTCAAGGCGACCTCTACGGCAACTGAGCCACTGTCCGCATAAAAGATTTTCTGCATCGAGGGAGGGGCAATCTTCAGCAGCAACTTTCCCAGTTCAATGGCAGGGTCGTGCGTCAGTCCTCCGAACATGACGTGTGACATCCGGTGCAACTGTTCTTCGATGGCATGGTTCAGCACCGGATGGTTGTATCCGTGGACGGCACACCACCAGGAAGACATTCCTTCAATCAGTTCAGTCCCGTCGTCCAAGGTGATGGTGCAGCCTTTGGCGCTTTTCACCTTGTAGGTAGGCAACGGGGTTGTGGTAGAAGTATAAGGATGCCACAGGTGGTCGCGGTCAAAGGTGTCACATTGATAATTATAGCTCATAACCGATTTCTTTGATTCGTTGTTTATCCGTTTCGACGTCGGAGCCCAAGGTGGTGAGCATATCCCCGACGATTGCTGCGTTCATGCCGATCGTCAATGCCCGGCGCAATGTTTGTTCGTCGAGCTTTGCCCGTCCGCCGGCAAACCGCAGGTGAGCGGTGGGATGGATGAAGCGGAAGAAGGAAATGGTGCGCAGCAGTTCTTCCGACGATAACGGCTGCATGTCCTGTAAGGGAGTTCCCTTGATGGGCTGCAATATGTTAATCGGTATCGACTGTACCCCCAATCCGCGCAGGGAGAATGCCAGCTCGATGCGTTGCAGTTCCGTCTCTCCCATACCGATGATACCTCCTGAGCAGATTTCCATGCCTGCCTGTTGGGCTGCCAGCAACGTTTCCCGTTTCTGCTGTTGGGTGTGCGTGGTGCACAGATGCGGAAAGTAGGAGGGGGCTGCCTCCAGGTTGCAATGATAGCGTGACACGCCGGCTTCGTGCAGTCGTTTCATTTGTTGCTCTGACAGAAGTCCCAAGGATACGCAGACGGAAATGGAACAGTTCTGGCGGATGGCGCGTACCCGGTCGCAAATGGCATCCACTTCCTTATCGGTCATCCGTTTGCCGCTTGTCACCAGTGAAAAACGTCCGACGCCATGCCGGGCATTCTCCTTGGCGTGTGTCACGCATTCTTCGACCGGCAACAGTCCGTAGGTCTCCACACCGGTCCGGTGATGGGCCGACTGGGCGCACCATTTGCAATCTTCCGAGCATAACCCCGATTTTGCATTCACGATGGAACACATGTCAAATACCTTGGAGGCACACTTGGCTGTGATCTCCCGTGCCGCTTCAAACAGGCTTTTATTGTCTGTACAGGAAGCAAGTTCTTTCATTTCATCGAAGGTCACCTGGTGCCCTTGCAATACCTTTTCTTTCAGTTCGTGTATCATAGTTCTAAAAACAAAAGAAGAGCAATACCGGAATCACTGTTGTTCCGATATTGCTCTTCTTATCCGACAAGTTATTAAAAAGACGTACCTGTCCCTCCTCTGAGACGGTCAGAGACGGGAATACAATTGTACATAAATCCATTTCATACAGCCAAAGTCTGCATTCGTCGGCCTCTTCCGGCGGTAACGTATCCGTTTCATTCGTCTTGTTCTTCCGGTTTAGACAAGGCTTGTCCAGCCATCCGGTTTTGGTGAGCGAAGCTTCGGCGATGCTCTTGCACACATGTCCGATGGTCACGTGTTTGCCCAAGCTTGCAAAGATGGCATAGCCCTTCCGGCTCCATTGACGGAATCGAATCATGCGATTTTTATGGGATGGATTTTGGCTGTGCATGGTTGCAAAGATAGAGAATAATGCTATATGCGCAACTAATTTGCTCCTGATTTTGAAACGTAAATGTAAACGAACCTTTTAAATATAGACTCTATGGAAGGATATTTTGTTAAATGATGTTGTATAATCGCATTTCGTTTGAACCTTTCTTGCAGGAATGGTTGAAATGAGCTTATCTTTGCAGTGTGTTTTTCATAGTATTAGATTTAAGGTTAACAAAGGTTGGGCTCAGCGGAGCCCTTTTTTATTGCCTCTATCCTGCGTCGTTTCATTGTTTTTCCGCTTGCTTTATTCATCCTTTCTAGCTTTCCGTCCAGGAGTCTGTCTCTCCGTTATGCGTCCTTGGAATTTCCTTCTTGAGCAAATCCCGGTCATCCTCTTGCGCATCTCCCGACTGTCATTCTCTGTAAACCTCTGTCACACCGTGCTTAAGTTCGGTTTGGAAGATGCGCATCTCCTTATCACTCTTTTGCGCAAAGCGATACCGGGGAGATGAGCATCTCGCCACGAGGAGACGAGCATCTCGTTATCAGGAGAAGCGCAAGGTGTCACTGGATAAAACAACAAAGGCCATCCGCACCTGGCGAATAGCCTTTGATTGTTGTATGTTGCTCCTTGATTGATAAGAATATTCCGAGAATATCTCAAGCCGAGGAGTAATTCTAGTGTAAGATGTGTTTAGCTCAATTTATGGATGATGAGTCCGGAGCGAAGTTTGGGTTCAAACCAAGTGGTCTTCGGCGGCATGATGTTGCCCGTGTCTGCGATGTCCATGATTTGTTTCATGGTGACAGGATAGAGAGCCAATGCCATCTTCATCTCTCCGCTGTCCACACGACGTTTCAGCTCACCCAATCCGCGGATACCGCCCACGAAGTCGATGCGCTTGTCGGAACGAAGGTCCTTGATTCCTAAAATCTTGTCGAGAATCAGGTTGGATGAGATAGTGACATCCAATACCCCAATCGGGTCGTTGTCATCGTATGTACCTTCTTTAGCCGTCAGGCTGTACCACTTGCCTTCCAGATAGAGTGAGAAGTTGTGCAACTTGTTCGGCCGATATTCAGCTTCACCTTTTTCTTCTACCACGAAGTTCTCGCGCAGGGCATCAAGGAACTGGGCAGCCGTCAATCCGTTCAGGTCTTTCACGACGCGGTTGTAGTCGATGATGGTCAGCTGATTGGCGGGGAAACATACCGCCATGAAGTAGTTGTACTCTTCGTCTCCTCTGTGATTGGGATTTTGTTTTGCCTTCTCGGCACCCACCAAGGCAGCTGCAGCCGAACGGTGGTGTCCGTCAGCAATGTAAAGTGCCGGCATGGCAGCGAAAGCTTTGGTGATAGCCTGGATGTCATCCTCCTTGTCGATAATCCAGAATTTGTGTCCGAATCCGTCAATCGGTGCGATGAAGTCATATACCGGTTCCTGAGCGGTGTAACGTGCCACGATGGCATCCAATTCGGCATTGTCGGGATAGGCAAAGAACACCGGTTCGATGTTGGCATTGTTCACGCGGACGTGTTTCATGCGGTCTTCTTCCTTGTCACGGCGGGTCAGCTCATGCTTCTTGATGACTCCGTTCAGATAATCGTCCACGTATGCGCAAACCACCAGACCATACTGTGTCTTGCCGTTCATGGTCTGTGCGTAGATGTAGTAGTTTTCTTTCTTGTCTTGTACCAGCCAACCCTTGTCCTGGAACTTTTGGAAGTTTTCGGCAGCCTTGGCATAGACACGGGGATCATGCTCGTCCGTGCCAACGGGGAAATCTATTTCAGGTTTAATGATGTGGTAGAGCGACTTTTCATTGCCTTCAGCCTCTTTGCGTGCTTCTTCTGAATTGAGCACGTCATACGGGCGCGATTCTACTTGCTCCACATATTCTTTCGGGGGACGAATACCTTTGAAAGGTTTTACAATAGCCATAGTAAAATAGAGTTTTGAGAGTTAGGGATTATGTTAAAGGAAGGGTACCTGTAGGCAAAAATAAACACAGAGACTCATTGACTTCGGATGATATTCCAGTCTTTGTGTCTCTGTGTTCATCAGTTCCATTATAGTACCCTTTCACTAAATGTTTACTTGTTCACGCGGAACTTCTCGCAACCGTCCTTGATGAAGCCTACGATTTGCTTGGCAGCAGCGATACCTGCGTTGATATTGGCTTCCGCAGTCTGGGCACCCATCTTCTTCGGGGTCGAGAAGTAACGTCCGGCAAATTTGGTTGCAAATTCTTCATTAGCTACCGGCATGATATCGGTGATGTATTTGATATCCGCACGTTCTTCCATCAGTTTGATAAGCTCTGCTTCATTGATGACTTCCTTGCGTGCAGTGTTCACCAGGATAGCTCCCTTGGGCATCTGATTTACCAAAGCGTAGTTGATGGAGTTCTTGGTCTCAGCGGTTGCCGGGATGTGCAAGGATACGATGTTGCAGGTCTTGTAAAGTTCTTCCACAGAAGCAACAGCTTTTACACCAGCTTCCTCAATGGCAGCCTTCGGGCAATAAGCATCGTAGGCATACACCTCCATGCCAAAGCCTTTAGCGATGCGTGCCACGTTGCGGCCGACATTTCCAAATGCATGGATACCAAGTTTCTTGCCTTTCAACTCTGTTCCGGAAGTACCGTTGTAGAAGTTGCGTACGGCATAAACCAACAAACCGAACACAAGTTCAGCCACAGCGTTGGAGTTTTGTCCCGGCGTGTTCATCACGCATACACCATGTGCAGTAGCGGCAGCGAGGTCAACATTGTCATAACCGGCACCGGCACGTACCACGATTTTCAGTTCCTTGGCAGCATCGAAGACCTCAGCATCAATCACATCGCTACGGATAATCAGTGCATTGGCATCTTTCACAGCTTCCAACAATTTGGCTTTCTCTCCGTATTTTTCCAACAATACGAGTTCATAACCTGCGGCTTCAATCTCTTTACGGATGCCGTCTACAGCCACTTTGGCAAACGGCTTATCGGTTGCTACTAATACTTTCATAAGAAGACTTTTTAATGAAGAATTTAAGAATAAGGAGTGAAGAATGACAGTTTGTTTTCGGTCACTCTTCACTCCTCACAATGATTAATGTGCCTTTTCAAACTCTTGCATGCACTCTACCAGCGCTTTCACGCTCTCCAACGGCATGGCGTTGTAGCAGGAAGCACGGAATCCACCTACGGAACGGTGTCCCTTGATACCTACCATACCACGTTCGGTAGCAAATTTCAAGAAGTCAGCTTCGAGTTCTTTGTATTCGTCTTTCATCACGAAGCAAATGTTCATGTATGAGCGGTCTTCTTCACAGGTTACTGTGCCACGGAAGAGACGGTTGCGGTCGATTTCACCATAAAGCATTTCAGCACGTGCTTTGGCGCGACGTTGCATTTCTTCTACGCCACCTTGGGCTTTCAGCCAGCGCAAAGTCAACATGGCAGAATAGATAGGCAGTACAGGAGGTGTATTGAACATGGAGCCACCGTCGATATGGGTCTGGTAGTTCAGCATTGTCGGGATGGTACGGCTGACTTTGCCTACGGCATCATTCTTCACAATCACGAAGGTCACACCCGCAGGAGCCAGGTTCTTCTGGGCACCACCGTATATGCAGATATACTTGCTGATATCAACCGGGCGGGAGAAGATGTCGGACGACATGTCGGCAATCATGGGAATCGGACTGTCGAGGTCCTTATGAAGTTCAGTACCAAAGATGGTATTGTTCGTTGTTACATGGAAATAATCAGCATCGGTCGGGATGACGAAGTCTTTGGGGATATACGTAAAGTTGTCGGCTGCTGAAGAGGCCACTTCTACCACTTCACCGAAGTTCTTAGCTTCTTTGATGGCCTTCTTTGACCATGTACCTGTGTTCAGGTAAGCTGCTTTCTTTTCGAGGAAGTTGTAAGGAATCATACAGAATTCCAAGCTGGCACCACCACCCAAGAATAATACTGAATAGCCTTCGGGAATCTGAAGAATTTCTTTAAACAATGCAACGGCTTCATCAACGACTGGCTGGAAGTCTTTTGCGCGGTGACTAATCTCCAGAATAGAGAGTCCTCCTCCATGGAAGTCCAACACTGCTTGAGCTGTTTGCTCGATTACTTCACGAGGTAAAATAGACGGTCCCGCATTGAAATTATGCTTTTTCATTTGATATAAGTTTTGGTTAATACTGTTTGTTATAATGTCGTGATGCAAATTTACACATTATTATTCAGCTTACAACTTTTTTAGTAGAAAAGTGACATTTGGAGCTATATTTAATCTAAATGATATAATATTGAGCCAAATGGATGACACTTTGATACTTTGATAACGGGAAAGCAGGCTTATTTATACAAATACTATCATTTTGTTTCCTCTATGACAGTCTTTAACCCTTTAATTTTCTCTCCTTTTATCAAATTCAGGGTTTGTTTTAACTTCTTCTGACAGATTGCTACATAGGCGTAGTGGTCTTTTACGTCAATCCGGCCGATTTCATCGCGCTGCAAGTGTCCCTTTTTATATAGGAATCCGGCAATATCGACTTTGTTGATTTTGTCCTTTTTTCCTTTACCTATATATAATGTTACCCATAAGGGGCGCACGGGCTTGAGTGGACCTTCATCAAGGATGAACTCATCGGGTGATTCATTGATATAGGCGGGCAATACTTCTTCCGGATGAAGAATGAGGAACGAATTTCCTTCGGCATCCCAGCGTGCAGTCCGTCCGTTCCGATGGATATATCCTTCTTCGTTGAGGGGAAGATGATAATGTATCACATTGTCTATCTCCGGAATGTCAAGTCCACGTGCCGCGAGGTCCGTCGATACAAACACATTGCAACTTCCATTGCGGAACTTGTATAGTGCACGTTCGCGGTCTGCCTGTTCCATGCCGCCATGAAACATGCCGTTCTGTATTTTCCGGGAGGTCAGGTAGGTACTGACACGCTCTACTGATTCCCGATGATTGCAAAATACGATGGATGACTGGGTCCCAAGCATACAGAGCAAGCGGGCTAATGTCTCCAGTTTGTCTTTCTCCGGAGAATGTACTACATGCAACCGGATTCGGTCTGACAGGGTAGCATCTTCTGTCAGGAAGTTCAGCTTGATGATTCGATGCAGACCGGTGAACTCAGGTATCTCCTCAGCATCAGTCGCAGACAGCAAGATTCGTTTTTTCAAGGCAGGTAGTTGGGCGATGACTGTTGACATCTCATCATGAAAGCCAAATTCCAGGCACTTGTCAAACTCATCGATGATTAAGGTGTGTACCGTAGAGGCATCGAAGTTCTGCTTGGATAGATGGTCGTTCATGCGCCCCGGGGTACCGATGATGACCGACGGATGGATGCCGTTCATCGTCCGGTGTTCATCCATAGTCGGACGTCCGCCATAGCAGCTCATCACTCGGAAGGGGGTTCCCATCGACTTGAATACCTGTTCTGTCTGTAGGGCCAGCTCACGGGAAGGCACCAGTACAACAGCTTGCACTCCCTGGATTCCCTCTTTTAAGTGTTCCAAGAGCGGAAGCAGGTAGGCCAGTGTCTTACCGGAACCCGTAGGCGACAACAAAATGAGGTCTTTTTGCTCGCGGCCGGCATCCAAGGCAGCTTCCTGCATCGGATTTAATTGTTCGATGTGTAGGTTTTGAAGTATTTGTTCAATCGTTAACATAGTCGTTCTTTATACCTTATTATATATAGACTGAAAAGTGGAAGGTTGCCTTACGGTGTTACCCGATTTGGGTTACAAAGAAGGTCTCCAGGTCGCGGCGGGCATCAGCCAGCTTGTCTTCCCAATGCTTTACCGAATTTTGTCCAATCAGGTCTGTCACATATTTTATAGCCATGAAAGGGACGTTCAGCTCCATACAGACTTGTGCTTGTGCAAAGGCTTCCATGTCGACCACGTCACCTTCCACACCGGAAGCATCGGTCACGAAACTGTCTCCTGTGTTGCAACATCCGTTCGTTGGCAGATTCCATTTCCAGGGAAATGCTTTGAGTGACTCCCCGGTATTCAGTTGCCAGGTTACTCCAAAATCTGCCAGAACACGCATGTCTCGGTCAATGAATTGTGTGCAGAGCACAATATCACCCAGCCGATGCTTTGTTGTGCCAGCTGTTCCGACATTCAGTACCACATCGGGATGTACCCGATAGATGGCCTCCGTGAGTCGAAACGTTGCATTGACTTTTCCTACACCGGTATAGACATGTTCTACTGTAGCTCCCGGCAGTGGGGTGGGGGTATATTCGTCGGGCAAAGCTTGCACGACGAGTAGTTTGATGGGTTCTTTCATTTGTCTGTTGGGTTAAATGGATGTACAAAAGTACGCATAAACCGATAATGCGCCTATTGACAAGGTGAAATTTGTCGTACGGGATTGTAAGTCCGTGAGGCAGGGGAGTGCTCGGGAATAAAGGGCAGATGATACATAAAGAACATTAAAAAAGCCTCCGGCCTGTTGGGAATACCAATTCATTTCGTACCTTTGTTTATACAAAATTGTAACGGTTGCAAAAGAAGATTATCTGTCAAACTAAAATAACTGAAAGGAGAATACAAGTATGTCAAAAACTGCATTCAAAGGAAATCCTGTGGCTTTAACAGGTGAATTTATCGCTGTTGGTGCAAAAGCACCGGAGTTTGCATTCGTGAAGGGTGATTTGTCTACCTTTACGCTTGATGAGGTAAAAGGCAAATATGCTGTGTTGAATATCTTCCCGAGCATGGATACAGCCGTTTGTGCAACCTCTGTACGCAAATTCAATCAGTTGGCGGCTTCTCAGCCTAATGCTGTCGTGCTGGCCATCTCCAAGGACTTGCCCTTCGCACAGGGCCGTTTCTGTACTACTGAAGGCATTAAGAACGTGGTTGCCTTGTCAGACTTCAGAAATTTGTCTGATTTCGCACAGAAATATGGTGTGGGCATGGTAGACGGGCCTTTGGCTGGTCTGTTGGCCCGTGCGGTTGTTGTGGTGAATCCGGAAGGTAAGGTTGTTTATGCCGAATTGGTTCCGGAAATTACTACAGAGCCGAACTACGATGCTGCCATTGCCGCATTGAAATAAGTAGGCCTGCTAGGGTCTTCTTATTAGCATAAACGTGCATGTTTACTATCTTTCGGATAGCGGGCATGCACGTTTCTTTTTTAGCTGTTCCCGTATGTTTCTGGCGGAAGCCAGTCTTGTCATCATTACATGCTTCCGGGAGGCTGGACCAATCCGGCAGGTACTCGGTCTTTACAACGCTGCCTTCAGCTCATCAATCATCTTCTGATATTCGGCATCGGTCAGGTATACCTTGCCGGGATTCATTTGGAATACACCTCCGTAGTCCGGACCGTCTACATATTTCGGTGCCAAGTGGAAATGGAGGTGAGAGAGCTTGTCGCTGTAAGCACCATAGTTGATCTTTTCCGGATGGAACACCTTGTGCATGGCACGGGTAACACGGGCTACATCTGCCATGAAGGCATTGCGCTCTTCGTCACTCAGTTCACACAAATCGTCGACATGTCCGTTGTAAGCCACCAGGCAACGTCCGTGATAGGTCTGCTCTTTGAACAGGAATACGCGCGATACGCTCAGCGGGGCAATCTCAATCATCAGATTGTGTAAGGTCTCATTGTTCTGGCAATAGAGACATTCTTCAGGGTTACTTCTCATAGTATTTATCGTTTAAAATGGTTGTTATGGTTCGTTTGCCTTCTCTTTGGTCTTGTCCAGCAGGTGGGCTACATCTTTTTCTTCGCCGACTACCCAGATGACTTCCCCTTGATGGAGAACCTCGTCTGCATCGGGACTCATCAAGGTGCCGTCAGCTTTCTCGATACCGACAATCAGGCAGTTGTACTGGTTGCGAATGCCACTGTGCCGGATGCTCTTGTCGAGAAAGGGGAAATCGGCATCGATAATGAATTGCTTCAGACGCATTTCCTGATGTTCCCAGTTCTGCTGTTCATTGTCTTTCGTCTCTTCTTCCAACCGGCTCATGGCTTTGCCCAACGTCGCGAGCTGCTCATCCGTGCCGATGACCTGCAAGCGATCATTCGGATAGATGCGTTCGTCACCTCCGGGGATGTTGATGCGCCGGCTACCACGTAGAATCGACGCTACATGTACGCCATAGACTCGTCCCATGTTCAGCTCTTTCAGAGTTTGCCCTGCCCATGCACAATCTGCCGGAATGTCAAAATCGGAGAGGTGCAGGTCGTGTGAGAGCAGATGACCGACGTATTCCGGTTGCTTTTCTCCCCGATACTCTTCGTAGCGGTCGCGCAGATTCAGGTTTTGCATGAAAGTACGCTCCATGACGATGGAGTGCTTCTTCAGCCAACGTGAATAAATCATCAGCAGCACGAGAACGATGGCTGCCCCTCCGGCTAAAGCGGCCGAAGCATGATAATAGGCTGAGATGACATACATCACAAAGCATACTGCCAATACAATACGCAGCAGGATAATCGAAACGAGTGGTGCCCGGTTAAAACGGTTGTCTCGCCACAAGGCCTGGAACTCGACCGAGTGGTTTTTCTTCACCATGATGGCACGCAGGAAAGGAGAGATGGCAAGAATGGTGATGACCATACCGACCAGGTCACCCCATTGCCTGGGAAGCCATGCCAGCAGGAAGGGGGTGATAAATTGGGTACAGATGGCAATGGTTGCTACAGTCACAATGCAGTATACCAGCATCATGCGGAACACGGCCTTCAGGAATTTGCGCCAATTGTTCTCCTGATTGACAGTGGTGTGCGAATGGATGGAGTAATGTTCCAGCAAGCCCATCCATTTGCTTGGAATCCGTTTGCTTGCCCAGTTGTAGGCAGGAACAGACAGACGGATCATGTAGGGAGTCGTGAAGGTCGTGATGACTGATACGGCTACTACGATGGGATAGAGGAAATCGCTGGTGACGTTCAGGCTGACACCCAACGAAGCAATGATGAAGGCGAATTCACCGATTTGTGTCAAGCTGAATCCACACTGCATGGCAACCTTCAGAGGTTGTCCGGCAAGCACGAAGCTTCCGGAACCGAGGATGCTTTGTCCCAGTAGGATGGTAAGCGTGATGACGATGATGGGAATCTTGTACTCTACAATCATGGCAGGGTCAACCATCATACCCACCGATACGAAAAAGATGGCACCGAACAGGTCCTTTACCGGTGCAACAAGTTTCTCGATGGATTCGGCTTCTACGGTTTCAGCCAGAATGGAACCCATCATGAAGGCTCCGAATGCAGCAGAAAAACCGGCTTCAGCTGCCAGTACGACCATCAGGAAACACATGCCGACAGCAACTACCAACAAGGTTTCGGCAGACATCCATTTGCGCACCCGCTTCAGGAAAGTCGGTATGATATAGATGCCGACGACAAACCAAAGGACCAGGAAAAAGACCAGCTTTACTACGCTCTGTACCATCTCCATGCCTTCGAAGTTCTGGCTGACTGCCAGGGTGGACAGCATCACCATGAGTACGATGGCCAGGATATCCTCCAGGATAAGAACACTTAGTACTAGTCCGGCAAAGCGTTGTTGCCGCAGTCCCATGTCGTCAAATGCTTTGTAGATAATGGTTGTGGACGACATGGCAAGCATTCCTCCCAGATAGATGCAGTCCATGCGGTCCCAACCGAACGACATGCCTACAAGGACGCCCAGTACAATCATGACAAGTATGACCGAACAGGCAGCGATGATGGCTGTCCCGCCGACTTTCATCAGTTTCTTGAAGCTGAATTCCAGTCCCAGGGCAAACAGGAGGAATATGACTCCGATGTCTGCCCACAGTTTGATGTCGTTTGTGTCTTGTACGGAGGGGGTATAGGGCATGTGCGGGCTCGCAATGAAGCCCGCAACAATGTATCCTAATACCAATGGTTGTTTAAGTCGCTTAAAGATGAGAGTTGTGAGCCCGGCGCACATCAGTATGAGCGCCAGGTCAATAATCAACGGAGATAATTCGGACATCTTTTTTAGCGTTTAGCTGTCAGCTCGGCAATCTTGATGACCACATTCATGGCTTTTTCGATGGACTGAACCGGCACAAATTCATAGCGTCCGTGGAAGTTTAATCCTCCGGCGAAGATGTTCGGGCAAGGCAACCCCTTGAAGGAAAGCTGTGCACCGTCCGTCCCTCCACGGATGGCCTTCACCTTCGGGGTAACACCGGCTTCTTCCATGGCATGGAATGCAATGTCGATGATGTGCATTACCGGTTCGATCTTCTCACGCATGTTGTAATATTGGTCTTTGATTTCAACCGAGACGGTACCTTCGCCATACTCGGCGTTCAGGAAGTTTGCCACGCGTTGCATCTGTTGTTTGCGGGCCTCAAACTTATTGCGGTCGTGGTCGCGGATGATGTATGAGACGGTTGTCTGCTCCACTTCGCCCTTCATACCTACCAGGTGGAAGAAACCTTCGTAGTCCTGCGTATGTCCCGGGGTTTCTACTTGGGGAAGGAGGGAGACGAAGGTGTTTGCTACCAGGAGGGAGTTGATCATTTTGTTCTTGGCATAGCCCGGGTGTACGTTGCGGCCTTTCACCGTTATTTTAGCCGACGCAGCATTGAAGTTCTCAAATTCCAGTTCTCCGACTTCACCGCCGTCCATGGTATAAGCAAAGTCGCATCCGAACTTCTCCACGTCAAACTTGTGGGCTCCCAAGCCGATTTCTTCGTCGGGGTTAAAGCCGATACGGATTTTCCCGTGCTTGATTTCAGGATGTTCCTTCAGATAAGCGATGGCTGAAACAATTTCTGCAATACCTGCCTTGTCGTCAGCTCCCAGCAGGGTCTTGCCGTCGGTTACGATCAGGTCTTCTCCCTTGTGGTCGAGCAGTTCGGGGAACTGTTTGGGGGAAAGGACGATGTTTTCTTCAGCACAGAGAACGATGTCTCCGCCGTCATAGTTCTTCACGATGCGCGGATTGACATTGGCTCCGGTCATGTCGGGGCTGGTGTCCATGTGGGAAATGAAGCCGACGACAGGGACTTCCTTGTCGGTGTTTGAGGGAAGAGTGGCAAACAGGTAGCCGTTCTCATCCAAAGAGATTTCTTCCAAGCCGATTTCTTCCAGTTCGCTTTTCAGGTACTCGGCAAATACCATTTGCTTGGCTGTACTTGGAGTTGTCTGTGAGTCTTCGCTCGACTGTGTGTCGAAGCTCACATATTTCAAAAAACGTTCAATGAATGTCATGGCGATTGTATTTTTGGTTTATAGTTAGGTTAATTGTCTAAAAGTGGCTGCTGCCATCGAAACAGTGTGTACACACCTTGCATTTGGGAAGGCCGATAGCCTCAATCAATGTTTCAAGTGTGTTGAACTTCAGGGAGCTCAACCCGAAGCGCTTGGCAATGGTGTCGACCATGCGCTTGTATTCGGGGGAGTCGGTGGTGGCATATTTATCCAGATTCTTGTTATGGTCTCCTTCAAACTCCTGGATGATGCGGCGGGTGATGAGCTCGAGGTCGCCCTTGGAGGACGTAAAGTTGATGAAGGGACATCCGTAAATCAACGGTGGACATGCGATGCGCATGTGTACTTCCTTTGCTCCGTAGTCATAGAGGATTTTTACGTTATCCCGCAGTTGGGTGCCGCGTACGATGGAGTCATCGCAGAACAGGATACGTTTCCCTTGCAGCATGGCACGGTTGGGAATCAGTTTCATTTTTGCAACCAGCGAACGCATCTCCTGATTGCTGGGGGTAAAGCTGCGGGGCCATGTCGGGGTGTATTTGGCAATGGCACGATGATAGGGGACCCCTTTGCCTTCAGCGTACCCCAGCGCCATGCCGACACCTGAATCGGGAATGCCGCAGGCGCAGTCTACGACCGATTCATCTTTTTGTCCCATCTTGTATCCGCATGCAAAACGTACCTCTTCGACGTTCTTGTTTTCATAGCAAGATACCGGGAATCCATAGTAGACCCACAGGAAGGAGCAGACTTGCATCTCTTCATTGGGCTTGCGCATCTGTTCGATTCCCTCGGGGCGTATGCGCAAGATTTCGCCCGGTCCGACATAGCGTTCAATTTCAAAGTCCAGATTGGGCAGACTGCTGGATTCGCTGGTCATGGCATAAGCGCCTTCTTTCTTACCTATTATTATAGGTGTACGTCCCCATTGGTCACGAGCTGCAATGATACCGTCTTCGGTGAGCAGCAGCATGGAGCATGAACCCTTGATGGAGCGATAGACGTTTTCAATGCCGTCGACAAAATTTTTTCCTTGTATGATGAGCAGTGAGACCAGCTCGGTGGGGTTTGTCTTGCCGGAACTCAACTCCGCAAAGTGCATGTTACGTTCCAGAAGTTCTTTTTCCAGTTCTTCAATGTTGTTGATTTTAGCAACAGTGACAATGGCGAACTTTCCCAAATGAGAATTGATGACCAGTGGTTGTGAATCGGTGTCGCTGATAATTCCTATACCCGCATGCCCGCTGAACTTTGGCAATTCATCTTCAAACTTGCTCCTGAAGTAAGCGCTTTCCAGGCTGTGGATGGAACGGATGAATCCTTTGTCCTTGTCATACGTTGCCATACCGCCGCGTTTAGTACCGAGATGCGAGTTGTAGTCTGTCCCATAAAACAGGTCTGTCACGCAATCTTTCATTGAAACTGTTCCAAAAAAACCTCCCATATATGCAATACAAGTTTTAGGTTATATACTTATTTCTTGTTTTTGGCTTCAAAAGTACTCAAATCTTTTGAATCGTTTTCTATCCATTTGCCGTTTTTTGACCTGCATCAAGAAAAGAATATTTTATCGAAAAAAGCAGACCGTTTATTTGGATAAAACAGGTATGCCCTATTACCTTTGCAACAGTTTTCAAGGTATTAAAGGTAAAAAGATTTTGTTTCTGAAGATCTAGCTTTAGTCTTTAAGGTATTAGTTTTTTTATGAAAAAAAGTTTGTTGGCACTGTCGTTCGGCACTCTTGGGTTAGGAATTGCTGAATTTGTGATGATGAGTATCCTGCCCGATGTTGCCATCGACTTGTGCGTGTCTATTCCTACGGCGGGACATCTGATTTCTGCGTATGCGTTAGGTGTTTGTGTGGGCGCTCCTCTTACTGTTTTTATAGCGCGTACCCGTCCGTTGAAACAAATTCTTCTTGGACTGATCACTCTTTTTATTATAGGCCATCTGTTGACAGCAGCATCTCCCACTTTCGGAACGATGCTGTTGATGCGTTTTATAGCCGGTCTGCCTCATGGGGCCTATTTCGGAGTCGGGTCTATCATAGCCGATCGTGTGGCGGACAAGGGCAAGAGCGCCCAGGCAATAGCTGTCATGGTGGCAGGCATGACGGTGGCCAACCTGATTGGCATTCCTTTAGGGACTTTCCTGAGTCATGCTTTTTCGTGGCGTATCATCTTTCTGCTTACAGGTCTGTGGGGTATATTTACATGTTATGCCATTTACAAGTGGGTCCCCTTCATGGAGCCGCTGCCTAACACCGGACTGAAGGGACAATTCCGCTTCCTGAAGAATCCTGCGCCCTGGCTGGTCATTTGTGCCACCATGTTCGGCAATGGAGGCGTGTTCAGCTGGTACAGCTACATCACTCCCCTGATGACGGAGGTTGCGGGCTTCATGCCGTCGGCAATGTCTCTGCTGATGGTGCTGGCAGGAGCCGGGATGTGTGTGGGCAATCTGCTGGGCGGTCACTTCTCGGATAAATACCAACCCGGCATTGTCGCGGCAACGACTCAGTGTCTCATCTGTCTGACCTTGCTTTCCATATTTTTCCTTGCTCCGCTGACCTATCTGACGGCTGTCTTGATGTGTGTCTGCACCCTGTGTCTGTTTGCCCTTTCATCGCCCCAGCAACTGTTGTTGCTCAAGAACGCTGAAGGTGGCGAAATGATGGGAGCAGCATGCGTACAGATTGCTTTTAACTTAGGCAATGCGTTTGGAGCCTATTGTGGCGGACTGCCGCTGGAGGCAGGATTGGGTTATGAATATCCTGCGCTCATCGGAGCCGGATTAAGCTTCCTGGGCTTTTTGTCATTAGCCCTGTACAGCTATCGTTATGAACGTCAACTCTTGAAAACCAACAAACTGAACCAAGCATGATACGTCAGTGTTTTATTTTGTTTGGTTGCCTGGCATTGGGGGAACTCATTGTTTACCTGACAGGCATCAAACTTCCTTCGAGCATCATCGGCATGTTGCTCCTCACACTCTTCCTCAAATTGAAGTGGGTCAAGCTCCATTGGGTACAGGGACTGAGCGATTTTCTGGTAGCCAATCTCGGATTTTTCTTCGTTCCGCCCGGTGTTGCGTTAATGCTTTATTTCGATGTCATCAAGGCGGAGTTTATTCCGATTGTGGTATCTACGGTAATCAGTACGATACTGGTGCTGGTATCTACGGGATGGGTGCATCAGTACATCCGCAGACATGCCCGTTTTTCTAAACACGAAAATTCTTCAAACCGTTCTAAAGCACAAGACGATGGATTATCTAAGCAATGATTTCTTTTTGTTGGCACTGACATTCGGACTGTTCTTTATCTCCAAATTGATTCAGCAGCGTACGGGATGGGTTATCTTGAACCCGATTCTGCTCACCATAGCCATGCTTATCGTGTTCTTGAAGTTGACAGGCATCAGCTATGAGACCTATAACGAGGGTGGACATCTCATCGAGTTCTGGCTGAAGCCGGCCGTGGTAGCACTTGGGGTGCCTCTGTATCTCCAGCTGGAGGCCATCAAGAAGCAATTGTTGCCCATCCTTCTGTCACAGCTGGTGGGCTGTCTGGTTGGCATTGTTTCGGTGGTTTTTACAGCCAAGTGGCTGGGTGCATCTCCTGCCATTATCACTTCCCTGGCTGCCAAGTCCGTGACGACCCCCATTGCCATGGAGGTGACCAAGAGTGTGGGAGGAATCCCTTCGCTGACGGCGGCTGTGGTGGTGTGCGTCGGTTTGTTCGGTGCCGTGTTCGGATTCAAGGTGCTGAGCTGGGGGCATGTGGGAAGTCCCATCGCCCAAGGCTTGTCAATGGGGACAGCCAGTCATGCCGTCGGTACGTCAACCGCTATGGAACGCGGACGCAAGTATGGAGCCTTTGCCAGCCTGGGACTGACGCTGAACGGTTTGTTCACGGCCTTGCTGACGCCTACCGTGCTTCATTTGTTGGGTATTATCTGATAAGAGGAGTTTGCTGACTCCAACACCTGAGTTTGACAGGACAAACACAGGCGTTTGATGTGGTAAACATATACGTTTGATGAGGCAAAGTATAATACTTTGGTGGCCTAAGTATAATACTTAGGGGGTCTAAGTATAATACTTTGGTCGGTCAAACTACTATGTTTGATGGATGGAAGGCTTGTGTTTCCTGTGTCAAACGCTTGTATTGGACGGTCGGAAATAAAAAGAAGCCGCAGACTTCAGCGTGAGGAGGTCTGCGGCTTCTTTATGAAGTATGATTTCAGTCTATCAGTTCAGCGGTTGCTCTTTGCGTTTCTTCAGGAAGGCAAAAGCTTGTTTCAGGCGTTCGTGTGCCATGAAGAAATGCTCCATGAGTGATTTTACGAGGTCTTCCAACTGGGGAAGTTCGTCGGTGAATACGGTATCGCAGCGGGTGTGTACGCCCAACTTGCCGTTCTCTTCATCGATGGAGTAGATGACATGAGCCAAGGGAAGGTCCGTGTTCACGAGGTTGACAGCTTCTTTTACTGTTTCAGCATCCGCGTCGGTCAGGTCCATGGCAATCCACCAGGGATCCCAGATAGTGATGAATTTGAAGTTGTTGTCAGCAGATACATATAATGATTCGCCTTGATACTTAAAGCAGATGTTGTCCTTATCATCCACTTCGGGTTGGCAACCCACTTTCTTCAGCGTTTCAATGACTAAATCTCTTGTTTTCATGTTTGTTCTGTTTTTGTTTTATAGTTTCTAAATTATAAGATTAACAACCTTTCTGTTGTTAAGGCAAACAAAATTATCTGTTTTTAGATACTTCACCATCATCTCGTCAATATATTAAGGTTGTTTAACATATTGACGAGAGAGGGGAAGTTGCACGGTTTAGCGTGCGTCTATTTCCTTGAGCAGTTCTTCTACGGCTGTACGGAGCTGGGTGTCTTCTCCTTTGACAATATCCTCCGGACGGTTCAGTACGGGGATGTCAGGCTCCAGCTCTTTGTTTTCCAGATAGCTGCCATCGGGCAGGCGGTATCCGATAATGGGGATTCCGAAGACGAGCGACGGGTCCTGCAAGGTTTCCCAGGATACGCTGGTCATGGTTCCCGGTACAGGTGCACCCACCAGTTTGCCGAGCTTCTGGTGTTTGTAGACCCATGGTGTGCCGTGGGCGTTGGAGTAGTTGGCTTCGCATTGCAGCATGATGGAGGGCTTGTTCCAGCGGCGGCTTGGCATGTCGCAGGCTTCGCGTCCGCGGATGACCTGAGTCAGGTATTTCTTGCCACTGAACAGCACCTCGATGTCTTCATGCAGACGACCTCCTCCGTTGAAGCGGGTATCGATGACGATGCCGTCGCAGTTGTTGTACTTGCCCAGGATGTCCGAATAGATGGTACGGAAGCTATTGTCGTCCATGGACTCGATGTGTACGTATCCCAAGCGTCCGTTGGACCATTTCTTCACATCCTCGGCACGCTGTTTTACCCACCGGTCGTAGAGCAGTCCGTTGAATTGTCCGTTGCTGATGGGCTTGATGACCTCATCCCAGCGCTCTCCGTTGTTCGGGTTGTGGAAGGAGAGGAGGGTCTTCTTGCCGGTCAGTCCGTTGAGCAACGCGGAGAGGTCCGTGTCACCGTCGATTTCCGTTCCGTTGATTTTTTCCAGGATGTCGCCGGCCTGGACTTTGGAGCTGGCACGGTCAAAGGGTCCTCTCTCGACTACTTCTGCCACGCGGATGCCTTTGCCCGTATAGTCCCAGTCGTAGAGCAATCCCAGATTTGCCGTCGCTTCACCACCGAGACGGGCACTGTAACGGCCTCCCGTGTGTGAGACGTTCAGTTCGCCAAGCAACTCACTCAGCAGCTCGGCATAATCGTAGTTGTTGTTGATGTGGGGGAGGAACTTGCGATAGGCAGCCGACATCTTCTCCCAGTCGACACCGTGCATGTTGGTCTCATAGAACCGTTTGGCTTCCTGCTTGCAGACGTGGTCGAACATGTAGGCACGCTCGGCAGCCAGGTCCATTTTGACAGAAGCGCGGTAATTGACCGGTTTGAGTGCTTCACCGGCAGCAGCCATTTTCTGGATGGAGCTTCCGCTCAGGATGAAGATGTTGCCTTTCTCGTCCATCTCCATGTCTGCCCATCCCGTGTTCATCTTGTGGAGCAGGCGGGTGTTGCGTGTGCGCAGCTCCATCTTCCATAGGTCATACTGTCCTTCGAAAGCGGAAAGGTAGTAGAGCTTCTCCCCGTCTTTTGACAGGATGGCTGAAGCCAGGTTGGAGGAGTTGGGTGTCAGACGTACGATGCGATCTTCGATGCCGTCGAGTTCCACTTCGATGTCTTTCTTAGCCTCTTTCTTGTCTTCCTTCTTGGCATCCTTATCCTTTTTCTTTTCATCAGCTTTCGCTTTGGCTTCCTCTTTCTTTTGTTCGGCTTCCAGCTCCTTGAGCAGTTCATAGTCTTCCTTGTTCAGACGGAACTTATCGTAAGCGTCCTTGTTGAGGAACACCAGCATGGCGTCGTTGAGTGAGCCCCAAGAGGCATGGTTGCGCATACCGTACCGTTCGCTCTCGAAGAGGATGGCGTTGCCGTCCAGTACCCAACGGGGAGAGCTGCTGAAGTATCCGCTTTGGGTCAGGTTGATGATGCTGCCTGTGCCGTCCGCCTTCACGATGCCTATGTCGGTATAGGGGTCATGATGGTTGCCGATGAACTCCAGGGTAAACCACTTGCCGTCGGGTGACCATGCGTAGTTGAATCCTCCACCCGTGTCATACCAGGTCGAGCCATCCGTTACCTGGCGTACCTTCTTTGTCTTGAGATTGACGACCATCAGCCGGTTACGCCCTTCGATGAAGGCGAGTTCCTTGCCGTCCGGAGAGAATTGCGGATAGGTGCGTTCGACCGTCTTGGAGGGGAGCAATGCCTCTTCTTCGATTAAGGTAGCGTTGGGGAAGTTGGCGTCTTCCTTACGCCCTATTTTGGCAAGATAAAGCCCCCAATTGCCTCCGCGTTCGCTGGCGTATGCCAATGTGCGGTTGTCAGGAGCAAACGACAGTCCCCGTTCAGCTTCTACCGTATGGGTAATCTGTTTGGTTGTCCCGTATTCAGCGGAAGTGACGAATACCTCGCCGCGTACGATGAATGCCACCTGCTTTCCATCCGGGGACGGAGTTGCCGAAGTCGCACCACGGCTGTAGTTCAGGGTTGCCGGAAGGTTTTCATCGTCGCGAACCAGGTCAATGGCCACTTTCTGCGGACGGCTGCCCGGTTTCTGCGTATAGATTTCTCCGTCATAGGTATAGCAGAGTGTGCCGTCCGTGCCTATGGACAGGAACCGCACGGGATGTGTCTTGAATGAGGTTACGGCTTTGACATCCTGCGGGCTGCTGAGGGGGAATGAATAGACATTGAACGAGCCGCCGTTCCGTTCGCTCAGGAAGTATACCTGTTCGCCGTCGGGAGCGAATACGGCGTTGCGGTCTTCTCCGGCACGTGCCGTCAGGTTGGTATGTTTCCGGGTCGTCGTATCATAAATCCAGATGTCCCGGGTGATGGATGATGTGTGATGCTTGCGCCACTCGTCCTCAAATCCCTTGCGGTCCTGATAGAGGAAGCGGTCTCCCTTCGCGTTGAAGCACACCATTTCTGCCGGTGTCCCCAGGACTTGGCGGGTCTTTCCGCCTTTCACAGGTACGCTGTACAGCTCGGTCATGGCACCGGTCGGATAGAGGGCACTCGTTGCAGGGTCCTGGATGGAGGCGGTGAAGAGCACCTGTTTGCCGTCTGGAGTAAATGCGGTGGGAAGTTCGGAAGCCGAATGGGTGGTCAGGCGTCGGGCGGCACCCCCATCGGCAGGCATGATATACACGTCGAAGTTCCCGTTCCGGTCGCTGGCAAATGCCAGGTATTTCCCGTCGGGCGACCAGACCGGGGTAGATTCATACGAGTCTTGAGTGGTGAGACGCACGGCTTCACCTCCGTTGACTGCTACCTTGTAAATGTCTCCTTTGTAGCAGAAGGCAATCTGCTTGCCGTCGGGCGAGATGCGGACGTCACGCATCCACAGGGGAGTGGCTGCATGGACACCGGCTGCTGCCAGTCCGATGGCAAGGCTAGTGATGAGTCTTTTCATGATGTGTTTATTGTGTGTTAGGTTGTTAAAGCTTTTGTCTTACAGGATAAGTTCCCCTTTGCCCTGGCGTACGATTTCCGGTTCATCTCCGGTGCAGTCGACGACGGTGCTTCCTTCATAACCGCCGATGCCTCCGTCGATGATGAGGTCCACCTGACGCCCGAACTTCTCGTCAATCAGTTCCGGGTCCGTGACGTATTCAATGTCCTCTTCTTCGTCGTGGGGCAAGGTTGTAGTCAGGATGGGAGCATCCAGCATCCGGCATATTTCACGGATGATGGGGTTGTCCGGTACACGGATGCCCACCTCCTTGCGGTTGCGGAATATTTTTGGCAGGCGGCTGCCTGTGGGAAGGATAAAGGTAAATGCCCCGGGGAGGTTGCGCTTCATCAGTTTGAATGTGTTGTTATCCACTTTGGCATACTCGCTGATGTTGCTCAGGTCGTAGCAGATGATGGCGAGCCGGTTCTTTCCCGGGTCGATGCCTTTGATGCGGCAGATACGTTCCACGGCACGTTCTTTCAGCGCATGGCAGCCGATGGCGTAGGTCGTATCGGTCGGGTAGATGAGCAATCCCCCCTCCTGCAGCAAGTCGACGATGCGTTGCAGGTCGTGAGGATTGTTGTTTTTGTCGTATAGTTTCAGTAACATAATGTTGTCAAATTGATAAGTGGTCACAAAGATACGACATTTGAATCGTATTTATTTCATTTCATTATGTCGTAATTGGGGGTACGGTGTGACAATCTTCCCTCGAATGGCTATTTCCGCTTTTTTTCTCTCAATTCTTCGGCTATGGCCCATTGGAGGGCAGCTTCGTCGGTCTTTCCGGCGCGTGAAAGAGCATCTCCATACAGTTCATGCGCCCGGATATGTTCGGGCTTCAGTGTGGTGGCGCGGTCCAGGTCGGACGCGGCACCTTCTATGTCTCCCAGTATCAGACGGTTCTTGCCACGGTTAAACACGGCTTTGAAGAGTCGCGGGCTGAGTCTTACGGCTTCATTGAAGCAATGTGCCGCGTCATGATAGTTCTTTTCGTCATGCAAGGTGACTCCCTTCCGTATCCATGCCTCCACCAGTGTCGGGCATAAGTCCAGTGCCTTGTCATAATTGGCCAGGGCTGCTTTACTGTCGTGTGCCAGCGTGATGCATTCATTGCCCATGCGACAGTATTCTTCGGCATAGGTCTTCAGCCGTTCCTGCTGCTGCCGTCTTTCCTCTTTCAATAGCCGGTTCTCTTCCTTGAGGCGGTTGATGATGCCCAGCTTGCGTCTGATAAGTCTTTTGATGACGGGCTTCTCAATGTCGTAGCGGGAATGTATGGCACGGAAGAAGGTCTCGAGGAACTCGTCAAATTGTCCCTTGTCAAATTGTTGGACGGACTGGACATAGAGCACATCGGCCTGTGCCTTCTTCAGGGCGCGGTCAATAGCCTGCCGGTTGTTGAAATGTTCCGCAAAGCGTACAATCTCCGGACGGACAAAGATGTCGCTGCGTGCAATGGGCTTACGCAGCGTGATGCCCCGGAGTGAAGTGCATCGGCTGAGCGCCACGTAAGTCTGTCCCCCGGCAAATACTCCGCCGGTAAAGTCTATGGCGACACGGCTGAAGGTCAGTCCCTGGCTCTTGTGGATGGTGATGGCCCATGCCAGTCGGATGGGGAACTGGGTGAATGTGCCCAGTTCTTCTTCTTCAATCTTCTTCTCTTCCTCATTATAGGTATAGCGGATGTTCCGCCAGACTTCCCTTTTGACATCGCATTCCCGTCCGTCATCGGTAATGATGTAAATGGTGCCCTCGTCTTCATCGATGCCTGCTACCACGCCAATAGTGCCGTTGACCCACCGTTTGTCCATGTCATTCTTGATAAAGATGATTTGGGCGCCGGGCTTCAATTGCAGTTCCATGGATGTCGGAAGGCTGTTGGCGGGAAATTCTCCATGGATTTCTCCGGTGAAGGTCACAGGTTCTCCGGCTAGTTCCGCCAGATGTTTGTCATTGATATAGTCCACCTGGTCACGTCGGGTGGCAAGTGTGATGCGCATGTCGTCGGACTTGGTTTCAGTATCCGTGTCGACACGTGTATTGAGCAGTTGCAGGTCGGGGATGCCGGCCGTATTGTTGCGGATACGGTCCAGCACATTCACAAAGACCGGGTCACTCTGCCTGTAGACTTTATGCAGCTCGATGCTGACCAGTTCAATCTCATTGAAGACGCGGGCTGAGAAGAAATAGGGTGTCGGGTAGAAGCGGCTCAGAATCTCACGTTCGTCGCTTTTGAGCACAGGCTCCAGCTGATAGACATCACCCACCAGCAACAGCTGTTTGCCTCCGAACGGTTCGCGGAAGTTGCGCGTGTAGACTCTTAGAATCTTGTCGATGAAGTCTATGATATCCGCCCTCACCATGGATATTTCGTCAATGATAATCAGCTCAACCTGCTGGATGAGTTTCCGGTGGCTTGACGGATATTTCAGGAAGTCTTTCAGCTTGGGCGCAGTGGAAAAGCGCGGGTCATCGGGAAGAAGCGGATGGAAAGGCAGTTTGAAGAAGCTGTGCATGGTGCTGCCGCCGGCGTTGATAGCTGCAATGCCGGTCGGTGCGAGCACAATGTGTTTCTTTTTCGTGTGTTCGCAGATGTAGCGCAGGAAGGTGGACTTGCCTGTTCCGGCTTTGCCCGTGAGAAACACAGACTGACGGGTATATTGGATGAGTTTCAAGGCGTCCTGAAACTCCGGATTGTCTTTGTCGATGGTTTCTGATTTCATAAACGATAGCAAAGATACGGACTTCTTTTGAGCTAATCTGTTTCCTGTTTCAAGAATTTGCTATACTTTTACCGCTTGAAAAGAAAACCTATCGCTATGAAAGATTATATAACACTTACATATTGGAGGCTGGGACATCCGTTGCCTGTGGAGAGTACTTCCGATTTCTATTATGTCAATTTTACCCGTCGCTTATACCATACGATCCGTAATACCGATGTTGGTCGGCAGAGTACGGAAGACTGGGTGGCTGAAACAGCCATGACCCTGGCATACTATCTAGAGGATGTGGTCAGCGGACTGGGATTCTGGCGTACGTTTGTGATGAAGCATAAGGCGCTTTATGGTAAATACCTGCCTTTCTTTGAAGTGGATGAGAAGGATTACTATCTGGATGAAATCAACCAGCCGGATGTCTGTTTCCTGTTGTGGATGTCTGTGCAGGACAATAAGCGCGAAGCTTTGGTCAATCCGGAGAATCCCTATCTGACGGAACTGTCGGAGATGCTGTACCGTCAGTTGGACAAGGAATTTGAGCGGGCACCTATCAATGACGACTTGTTGGCGCAATTGAAGAATCCGGACACATACAGTGATTTCAGCCGTCTTTCGTTAGTGGGAATGAAGATGCTGGGTGGGACTTATCTGTTCCGTCCGTTTGTGAAGATGACGGAAGGGGTAGTGGTCCGTGAGGTCAACAGCCTGTTGACTCCCGGCACGCAGTTGTCGTTGCGCGAGTATACGGTGCGCTTCATGCAGGTCTTTGGCAAGAATACCGGCATACTGGCCTTGCGAGGAGCAGAATGGATGTCTGCCTGGCTGGAGTTGTGGGGATTGCCTGACGAGAGCCGCCGGGTAGCTGAGATGGAGGTGGTCCCTCTGGCATACTATCGTCTGCAGACGTATGATGCGGAGAACCTTACCTTGGAGGGTTTTGACGGAACAACCTATACCTTGCCCCGTGATGCCTTCCAGCCTTTGGTGGAACAGTTGATGAATATCAATAAGGTTTGTCTGACGACGCTCGTACATTATGGGGACACTTGGACGACAGCCGGAGCCGTGTCTTGGTATCCGACGACCGACCTGTTTGAGCAATACAGGACCATGATGACGGAACGCAGGAAAATCAATGAGGAGGCTTACCGGAAAGTAATGGAGGGTAACGCCGGACGTCCGATTGTCTATTTCCAGGATTGGACGGCTTTCATGGATTGGGCCAAGCAACATCTGGAATTGGAGGAACAGTTCAAGCCGACGCGTGAGATGGAGAGAGGCAAGTGTCTGGTACTCTTTGCTTCTCCCGAAGAAGGGATGACACTTGTACCCAACGAGGCACGTTTCATCTGCGACGGAGAACATAATCCATGTTACAATGCCGGTCAGGCACGGAGAGGAAGTCTGTCTCTCTTGATTACGCCGGGAAATCTCTCGACACGCATGCTGCATTACCTGCTGGACAACCGTTTGTTGCCGGATGCCGCACTGTCGTCGGCTAAAGATGCCGAGCATGGGAAACAGCTGGTGCAGGAGAATATGGATTTTATAGCCCGCTTCATGCGTACGGCTGACTATTGAGTATAACCATTTATAGAGATTGTTATGAAAAGATTCTTATTGCTACTGGTGATTTGCATGATGGGAGCTGGCGCTGCTTCGGCGCAGATATTCCGTTCGTTTGATGTCAAGGCTAATTTTCGTTCTGACTTCGGGTTCGGGGTGGGGACGACTATCAATATGATGGTTCCTAATCTGGACCTGGTTCCTTCGTTCAATTACTATTTTCGCAGCGGGGCCAACGCCTGGCATGTGGATGCCGACTTGCATTACAATTTCGAGGTGGCTCCGTTGGTGGAACTTTATCCGTTGGGAGGTGTCAGCTATTTCTATTGCAGCAAGGGATACCTCGGTTTGAATTTGGGTGGAGGTGTGACCTATAACTTCTCACCCGAATGGGCCTTGAAAGGTGAATTGAAATACCAGTTCGTGAAACACTGGGATGATTTGTATTTCAGTGTCGGTGTGTCTTACCGGTTCTGATTCACGTTCGGAAGAAGAGATAAAACAGATGCCAGCACACAGGCAGCTTTCTGTCGCCCTTTGGGGCAGATGGCTTCTGTGTGCTGGCTTCTCTTTTGCAGGTGTCTGATGTGTTGATGAGGACTTTGTCGGGTCAGAACGTGAACTTCAGTATTTTGCCATTAAAGCCCTCGACATCGGTCTGGACAGCATGGTCGGGGAGGAAGTCGATGCGTTCAGCCTTGCCTGTCAGCAGGTCAATGACCTGTTGGTGTTCTCTCGGGGGAATACCCAGGAACTCAAGTGCATGGGCAGGGATATTGATGCCGATATGCGCCGGGATTTCATCGAAGTTGACCACGATGAGCAGCACTTCATTGTCCTTCTTACGCAGGAAAGCATATTGCTTATGCTGGTTGAAGTTCCAGTTCTCATAGTTGACGTACATGAGGTCGAAGAACTGTCCGTCATAGATGCTTTTCTCCTGTTTGCACAGATTCAGCAGGCGGGTATAGAAGTGGTACAGTTCCTTTTCGTCCTTCTCCAGCAACTTTCCGTCAAACTTGTCTTTGTTGCGCCAGCGGGCTATGGTGTCGACGTTCCAATAGTCAAAAATGGTTGTACGTCCGTCGCGGCCGCTGAAACCTTCGCTCTGCATTCCTCTTTCACCGAACTCTTGCCCGAAGTAAATCATTACCGGGTTCGTATTCATGCAGGTGGAGACAATCATACCGGGGCGTCCCTTGCGTCCTGAGCCGGCAAAGAAGTCGGAGGCGAGACGCTGTTCGTCATGGTTCTCCATGAAATTGAGCATGTGGCCGGTAATGCCTTCCAGGCTCTTCCAGCAGTTTGTGATGTCGGAAGCGGATGCATATCCACACGTCACATTGCGTACGGTATCATACAGCCCCACTTTGTCATAAAGGTAATCGAACTGCCCCTTGAAGATGTAGTTGCGGTATTCGTTCGGGTTGTATACTTCGGCAATAAAGACGAGGTCCGGATAAGCAGCCTTGATTTGGGGAATGACCCATCCCCAGAACTCCACGGGGACCATCTCTGCCATGTCGCAACGGAATCCGTCAATGCCTTTCGATGCCCAAAAGAGAAGGATGTCACGCATCTTGTTCCACGTATCCGGAATGGGGTCAAAGTGACAGATGTGTCCGTTACAATAGTCTACCCCGTAGTTCAGTTTGACGGTCTCATACCAGTCGTTCCTGTTGGGGCAAGCATCAAAACGGTCGTTGCCCGTAGCTTTGGCCGGATTCTCCACATAGGGTTCTTCTGCATCTCCCTTCATGTCAAAGGAGGCGGTCAGGGGAGTGCCCGGAATGTAGTAGAAGTTGTTTTGGGGATCAAATGCCTTTTGGACATCATCGTCCTCTCCGAGGTCCTTTACTCCTTTGGGCTTGCTGTCCGAGTAGTATTGACGTGCCACGTGGTTGGGTACGAAATCGATGAGTGCTTTCAGTCCGGCACGGTGTGTCCGTTCGATCAGGTGGGTAAACTCCTTCATGCGGTCAGGCACACTGGTTGCCAGGTCGGGGTCTACATCATAATAATCCTTGATGGCGTAGGGTGAACCGGCTTTCCCTTTGACTACGGCAGGATGGTCCGGACGGATGCGGTGGCGTGCATAGCTGGTCTGGGTGGCATGTTCGATGATGCCGGTATACCAGATATGGGTGATTCCTAGCTTCTTAATCTCGTTGAGTGCTTTGAGGGTGAAGTCTGCCATCTTGCCACAACCGTTCTCTCTGAGAGTCCCGTTGGGGCAGGTGGGAATCTGCGAATTCCCGAAAAGGCGGGTAAAGACCTGGTAAATGACAATTTTAGATGTGTGAGTGTCCATTGTATTTTGTTGTTTATGTGTCAGTCTATAAATAAACGCAGATTACGGCTTTCCCTTATTGGTTGGCGTAATCTGCGTTCATTGTAACGTTCCTGGAGTTCAGGAGTATCAGGCAATGCCGTGTGCGTTGGCGTCTTTGTCAATCTTCTTTATTAAGCCCTGAAGCACTGCGCCCGGTCCGCATTCGGTGAATTCATCCGCGCCGTCGGCAATCATGTTTTTGACAGTTTGTGTCCAGCGGACGGAAGCGGTCAATTGTGCGACCAGATTTGCCTTGATTTCTTCGGGAGAGGTGTGGGGCAGAGCGTCCACATTCTGGTAAACCGGGCATTTGGGCTGATGGAATTCAGTAGCACGGATAGCAGCTTCCAACTCGATTTTGGCAGGATTCATCAGCGGAGAGTGGAAGGCACCGCCCACTTTCAGCGGAAGGGCACGTTTGGCACCGGCAGCCTTCATCAGTTCACATGCCTTGTTGATGCCTTCGATGGAACCGGAGATGACCACTTGTCCCGGGCAGTTATAGTTGGCGGCAACGACAACTTCACCGGTCTCTTTGGTAACTTGCGTACAGATTTCCTCTACTTTCTCATCCGGAAGGGCAATGATGGCAGCCATGGTGGAAGGAGCGGCTTCACAAGCTTTCTGCATGGCCATTGCACGTGCATAGACGAGTTTCAGACCGTCTTCGAAAGACAAGGCGCCGGCAGCAACCAGCGCAGAGAACTCACCCAGTGAGTGACCGGCTGTCATTTCAGGCTTGAATGCGTCTCCCATACAGAGTGCAGAGATGACGGAATGCAGGAATACCGCAGGCTGGGTTACCTTGGTCTGACGGAGGTCTTCGTCCGTTCCTTCGAACATGATGTCCGTGATGCGGTAACCGAGAATATCATTGGCTTTTTCAAACAATTCCTTGGCGAGCGGGTTGTTTTCATAAAGATCTTTACCCATACCTACGAATTGTGCTCCCTGTCCGGGAAATACAAATGCTTTCATATTGATATAATGTTTAAATGATTTTCTTAATTTGACGGCGCAAAGGTAGGCATTTTGCCTGTTTCTGCAAGGTCTATTCTTTTATTTTCATGGGAATAGGGGCAAAGAAATGATTCAACGGTCCGTGTCCACTGCCTATTTCGATGTCTTTTCCCTTTCTGATTCCTTCCCGGACGTAGGTTTTGGCTCCATCTACAGCTTCCGGCAATGAACGGCCCTGTGCCAGTAATGTGGCAATGGCGGAGGAAAGGCTGCAACCGGTGCCATGGGTATTCCGGCTTTCAACTTTCGTGGCGGAATAGAGCCGGGGGGCTGTCCTTCCTACCATGAGCAGTACATCGACCATTTGATTTCCTCCCAGATGTCCTCCTTTGAGCAAGACTGCCTTGCAGCCGAACTTGAGCAGTTCCTTGGCTGCCTGTTGCATGTCACTGACTGTTGAGAGCTGTTTGCCACAGAGCACTTCGGCTTCTTGCAGGTTGGGAGTGATGACGTCTGCCAGGGGCATCAACTCCTCGGTAATGAGCCGGATGGCATCATCTTCTATGAGTTTGTGTCCGCTGGTTGAGACCATGACCGGGTCAAACACCACATGGCGGGGATGATAGAGCTTCAGGGATTCTACAATGGCACGAATGACGGCTGTGTCGTTGACCATACCGATTTTGATTGCTTCGGGATGGATATCTTCCATGACGGCGGCAATCTGTCCTTTGACAATCTCTGCCGGGACCGGGTGGATGGCACGTACGCCACATGTGTTCTGCACGGTGATGGCCGTGATGGCTGTAGCGGCATAACTTCCCAGTGCTGAGATGGTCTTCAGGTCAGCCTGGATACCGGCACCTCCACTACAATCGCTGCCGGCAATACTGAGTACGGGAATGTAATGTTTCATAATTAAGGTGTATTTTAACGGTTAATGAAAGCACAGCCACAGATTGTTCCGTGTTGCAGGGGCTGCGTCCGGGGATAAGTCACGGCTCTTGTCTGTGAATCTCCTTTCTTCTGTGGCTGTGCCTGTATGGTTGGTTGACGGATGAAGGAGCTTTATCAGAATACTTCAAAATCTCCTTTGGCATCCGATTTTACTTTCTTCACGGTCTTACCATTGATTTTCAAGTTGTCGAACCGGATATCATGGTATTTCCCGGTCATCTTGTTCCCTTTTGAGGAGACGTTGTTGAACTCGCAGTCCTTGACATGGATGTTGTAGATGTTGTCATCCTCGTCCAGTCCGTTGATCAGGATTCCGAATTTGCTCTTGTTGCACGTGATGTTCTCCAGGTTGACATTCCGTACGACGGGCGGGAAGCTGCGGTCGCACTTCTCCTTGTTCTCATATTGCAGGTTGATGCGCATGACTGCTTCGTTGCATACGCCTACTTGAATATTGCGTACGAAGATGTTCTCAATGATGCCTCCGCGGCAGTTGCTGGTCTTGATGCGTACCACGCGGTCGAGTAACGGACTGTCCATTTCACAGTCTTCCACATACAGGTTGCGGTAACCGCCCGAGATTTCGCTGCCGATGACTACACCGCCGTGACCGTTGCGCATCTTGCAGTTGCGGACTACGATGTTCTCACTGGGAGCAGCCCAACGACGTCCGTCGGCATTACGACCGGACTTGATGGCGATGCAGTCGTCGCCCGTGTTGAACGAGCAACCCTCAATCAAGACGTTCTGACAGGATTCGGGGTCACAACCGTCGTTGTTGGGGCCCAATCCGTCAATGGTCACGTTGCGTACAATCAGGTTGTTGCAGAACAGCGGATGAATCACCCAGAACGGAGAGTTCTTCAAGGTGACGCCTTCGATGAGAACGGCATTGCAGCGGTAGAAGTTCACCAGTTGGGGGCGAAGGGCGTCTTCCGGTGTCATGACGCGCCGGTCAATGGGAGCAAACGTTTCCGCCAGTCCGAACAGACGGTCGCGTCCGCCCATCAGCTGGGTGCGTTTGCCCTCTTTGGCAAAACGGCCGCCTTTCATGTACCACCAGGCATCGGCGGAGCCTTGTCCGTCGACTGTTCCCTTGCCGGTCAGGGCGATATTGGTCTCGCCGTATGCATAAATCAACGGATGTGCATTGTAGCAGTCAACTCCTTCCCAACGGGTAATCACGGCGGGGAAGTAATAAGACTGGTCGGTCGTAAACTTTAAGGTCGCCCCTTCTTCCAGATGAAGATTGACATTGCTCTTCAGCGTGATGGGACCTGTGTAGAAGTCACCTTTGGGGACAATGACGGTACCGCCACCTGCCTGGTTGCATGCGAGGATAGCCAGGTTGATGGCTTCATGATTCAGTTTGTCAGGATTATTGGCAATGGCTCCAAAGTCGGTGACAAGGAACGTGCGATCCGGGAACTGTGTACGTTTGATGTTCTGCACGATTTGCTCTGCCTGTTGGAATGCTTCCTCCATCGTCTGGGAGAAGGCACTGCATACGGCCAGGAGCATGGAAAGTAATAGGGTTGTCTTTTTCATAATATGATTTGTGATGAATTCTTCGCAAATATAAACGTTTCGAAGAAGGTGGCAAAATGTGTTTTGGTAAAACCATTTCTCAATTAGGATTTTGCGTACACCGGAATCAGCAAGTCTTCGTCGGGCCAATGGGGCAGGTAGAAGAGGGGACGAGGCGTGCCACCGATGCCGGTCCATTCGATGCGGCGGACCTGGTTCACGTCAGGAGCACCGAAGTCGAACGAACGTCCATAGAGCAAGATGGCACCCCGGCTGTCGTCTGCCTTCCAGAATCCTCCGCCATAAGGGCAAGTCTCATCGAAGTCCAGCAGGTCGCGGTGCATATAGACGTGCCCGAATCTCAGCACACCGTCTTGGTTGATAATGAATTTCTGGTACATAATCGTTTGGATGAATGGATAACCGTGTGTGAAACGTCGGACCGTCATATAAGGCAGTATGTCAGGACCAGCTGCAAGAGGAGGATGAGCGGAATGCCATACTTGAACTTCTTGTGAAGGGTCTTGTGGTGCCATACCCGCATGCCGCACCATGCACCGATGCTTCCTCCGCAGGCTGCAAGCAGGAGCAGCGAGGACTCAGGGATGCGCCATCGTCCTTTGCGTGCTTTCCACTTGTCGATGCCATAGATGATGAAGGTGAGGATGTTGAGGCTGAGCAGGCAAATCAGCAGGATGGAGACGTAACTCATGCTCATGCGATGCCCAGCAGTTCAATCTCGAATATGAGTGTCGACCCTCCGGGGATGCCAGGCTGTGAGAATCTGCCATACCCCATTTCCGCCGGGATATACACTTCCCATTTGTCCCCTACACACATTTGCTGCAGGGCGATAATCCATCCGTCTATCAAGTCGCAGAGACGGATGGCTAGCGGTGCACCTCCGCGGCTGCTGTCAAACTGTTTGCCGTCAATGGTCTTTCCGGTGTAATGTGCGGTAATGATACTGCGGGGAGAAGGGTGGCGTCCGTCCTGCTTGCCTTCAGCCAGTACTTTATAATAGATGCCTTTGGGCAGTGCTTTGACGCCCTCTTCTTGTGCTTTGGCTGCCAACCATGCTTGGTTGGACTGTGCGTATGCTCCTTTACTCATGATGGGTCAATGTTTGTCTTTCTGTTTAGGAGTCTGTCGGAAGACTCCGGTTCGTGATATCGCAGGCAAAGGTACATGTATGGGACGTATGTTGCAAGAGACCTCTTCAAAGATAGGGATAGATGTGAACGAAGGCAGGCTTATACAGACCAAAGTATAATACTTAGGCCCCCTAAGTATAATACTTAGCCTACCTAAGTATAATACTTTGGTCCCGTTAAGCGGCGGTTTAATCTTTCTTATGCCTGCAGATTGTATAGCTTCAGCTTGTTATAGAGTGTTTTCTGGTCAATGCCCAGCAGGATGGCGGCTTTGCTCTTGTTGTTGTTTGTCTGACGCAGTGCATCCAGTATTTGCCGTTTTTCCATTTCCTCGTTATGCAGCGCCAGTGAAGGAGTGGCTTGTGAGCTGACCGGTTCTATCAGGTCCTGTCCGATTTCGCGAAGTGTGATGAAGTCGCCCTGCGCCAGCAAGGTGGCACGTTTCACCAGGTTGCGCAGCTGACGCAGGTTGCCCGGCCACGAGTAACGTTGCAAGGCAGCCATGGTGGGAGCATCAAAGCCGACGAGATGGCGGTCCAGCTCCCGGTTGGCTTGGTCCAGGAAGAAGTTGGCAAAGAGCAGGATGTCTTCTTGGCGGTCCTTGAGTGCCGGCATGCGTAGGGTAAACTCATTGATACGGTGGTAAAGGTCTTCCCGGAAAGTACCCTTTTCGATGGCTTGTTCCAGGTTCTCGTTGGTGGCACTGACCACCCGTACATCGACTTCAATCTCTTTGGTCGACCCGACAGGGCGGATGCGACGCTCCTGTAACGCACGCAGCAGCTGCACCTGCACGTCGTAGCCCAGGTTACCGATTTCGTCGAGGAACAAGGTGCCGCCGTTGGCTTCGACAAAAGCTCCGGTCTTGTCGGTCACGGCACCGGTGAACGAGCCTTTCACGTGTCCGAAGAACTCAGAGGCTGCCAGTTCCTTGGGGATGGAACCGCAGTCGATGGCGATGAAGGGTTTGTCCGCCCGTTTGCTCAGTTGGTGGATGTGATGGGCTACGTACTCTTTGCCCGTTCCGCTGGCTCCGTTGATGAGCACGGACATCTGTGTCGGAGCGACCAGGCGGACATAATTGTAGAGTTGGTGTGCGGCTTCACTTTCTCCTTCCAGGTAGTTCTGGGGGTCTGTATAGATGGAGTTTGAAGTGGGCTTGGCTGTCGGTGCGGGGGTAGGGCTGCTGACGGCGGACGTGCCGTTGCGCAGGGCTTCCTCGATTTTCTTCAGCAGTTCATCCGGTTGCACCGGTTTGGAGATGTAGTCGAATGCACCACATTTCATGGCTTGTACGGCGGTCTGTATGTCCGCATAGCCGGTCATGATGATGAGCGGACACCCGATGCCCTGCTTATGCATCCAGTTCAGTAAGGCAATGCCATCTTCATCCGGAAGTCTCAGGTCGGACAGGATGACGTCATAGTGGTTGTCGGTCAGTTCGCGGCGGGCACGTGTGATGTTGCTTACCGTGTCTACTTGAAACCCCTTTTTGCCGAGCCAGGTCTTCAGCATCAATGAGAATGTAAGGTCATCTTCTACTATAAGGATGGATGTTGACATTGTTCTTTGTTCTTTTTGTAAGCAAAGGTAGGTGTTTCTAGTGTCTGTGCTGTGCTTCTTTAATTATTTTTTCCATTTGAAGTAACACAATGTTGATTTTTTGTGCGACGGATGCCGTGACTTCTTCATACGGTTCCCTCTCCAGTTCTTTCAGGATGGGCACGCACTCCTTGGCCTCAATCATGGTAAACAGAGGCAACAGCTTGTGGGCGATGGACCGGATGGCCTGGCAGTCGCCTGCTTTGACTGCTTCTTCCAGTCGTGCCTTGTTCTGCCGGGTTTCCTCGATGAACGACCGGATAATCTCGTCGGAGGCTTCAGCGTCGTCTTCCGAGAAGGCTGTCAGCGCAGCAAAGTTGAACGAACCGTCGTCTGTCCGGAGCAGGGTGGTAGCCGATGGGGTGGGCAGGGAGATGGCTGCCAGTGTCCATCCGGTCTGCTGCTCGATGAGCCGGATGACTTCTTTCTTACTGTAAGGCTTGTGCAGGCATCCCGAGAAGCCTTCGGCTATGAATTGCTGTTCATCAATCTCACTGCGGGCAGTCAGGGCAATGACCGGGATGCGCCGGGCTTGTTCACAGGGCAGCCGGCGCAGCTCTTTCAGCAGTTCGAACCCGTTGAGTCCCGGCATCTGGATGTCGGTGAACAGCAGGTCGTACGTGTTCTTTTCCAACTGTTGGAACAGGACGTCGGGGCTTTCACAGCAGTGGACTTCCAGTTGGGGATGGTGCAGCATGGCTTTGGTCAGGTCCAGCTGTATGCGGTCGTCATCGATGAAGAGCAGGCGTATCTGTTGCCCGTCGGGCAGGGGAACCTTGGGGCGTACGGTGGCAGCCGGAACCTTTTCTTCAGCAGCTTTCGGGGACGTATCGCCTGCAGCCAGGTGAAGGGGCAGGCTGACGGTGAACCGGCTGCCTTGTCCCGGATGGCTGTCTACCCGGATGTCTCCGTTCATCAGGACAATCAGCCGTTGGGTGATGGCAAGTCCGAGTCCGAAGCCCTCCTGGCCTTGTGCGTTCTGGAGTCGGGTGAACTCCTCGAACATGTGCTTCTGCTCTTCCATGGAGATGCCGCTGCCTGTGTCTGTCACCGAAAAGTGGAAGCGGGCATCCCGCAACTCAATGTGGAGGGTGATGCTGCCTTGCCGGGTAAACTTGAGGGCGTTTGACAACAGGTTGTCTGCCACCTGCCGGATGCGGAAGGGGTCTCCCATGTAAAAACGGTTCAGCCGCTCGTCTCCTTCAAACCGCAGTTGCAGGTTCTTTTTGTTCGCCAGCGGTTCGAAGCTGGTATAGATGGTCTGGAACAATTCATAGGGGTTGAACGGAATCTGGTTCACTTCCATCTTGTGTGATTCCAGCTTGTGGTAGTCGAGCAGGGAGCTGACAAGGTCAAGCAGGTGTCGGGCGGAACTTTTCATGTTCTGCAAGTAGAAGCGTTGGCGTTCCTCTTTCAGCAGACGGGTCAACAGGTCGATATAGCCCAGGATAGAGCCGACGGGAGCCTTGATGTCATGTGTGATGGTCAGCATCAGCTTCTCGCGAGCCATCAGCAGGCCTTCTGCACGGCGTTTGGATTTTTCCAGTTCCTGACGGTAATGGTTGCTGCGCAGGATATCCCGTTCGATGAAGAACAGGAAGACAACCACCAGGATGATGGCCATGATGGCGACAATGGCAATGGTGTGTACGGACTTGGAGCGTACGTTCTGTTCCAGTTGCAGCCGTTGGTTGATGAGTGCCTGTTCTTCCTGTTCGAAGGCCTGCAGAATCTGGTTCATGCGTAGGCTCAAGTCCCATCCGGTCCGTTTGAAGCTGTTTATCTTTTCCTGGACGTTGCCTTGTACGTGCAGGATGCTGTCGCTCACCTGGGTCTGGATGGTCCGCAGGATGGTGGCTACGGTGTCGGCAGGATTATAGGCATTGACCAGTGTGTCGGTCACCAGTTCGCGTTGTGTGTTGGTGACCAGTGTGGAGTCCTCCTTGGGAGGCACGAAGACTTCCGCCAGCCGCTTGAAGAATCCCGGACGTTTCTGCTTGACCACGTAGGATTTCTCGCGGACGACGACCTTCTGCTGTATTTTCTTGGGGCGGGGGACAGTCAGGGTGTCCTGCCGCTGGATGATACGCTCGATCTTCTGCTGGTAGATTTGACCGGTGTTGGCTTCGTTCATTGCCTGCAGCAGGTTGTACATGTTCCATTCCTTGCGCTTCAGCAGGAATACAATCGTGTCCAGTCGGTTTGCCTGTATCTCGTCGCTCTGGATAGCCTGAAGGTCCTCGATGGCTTGGCGTGAACTGTCCAGTGCACACTGGTAGCGGCGGAACTCGCTTTGCTGTCCGGCACTGACCGACTGACCGATGACTTCCGCCTGGTAGAGCTGGCTCAGTACCCGATAGGTGATGCGGCGCTGTTCGTTCAGCTTGTCTTCATAGGTCTCGCTTTCAGTCAGTATGTTCATCTTCTGATAAATGTAGTTGACCGAGTAGACCAGCAGCAGGATGAGCAGGACATAGCCGATGATGACCTTCAGTTGCGTCGCTTTATAGTTGGTGGACATAGTTGGTTCGTGTTTGCTGACGGAAGCGGAGGTAGAAGGCAATGCCGGCACTGGTCAGACCGATCGGAAAGCCCATCCATATTCCGACTGTGCCCCAGTCCAGGAGGAATCCGAAGATGTAGCTTGTCGGCAACGAGAGGATGATGTAGGCGACAAAGGCGATGTACATCATGGGCTTGACGTCCGCCAGTCCACGAAGGGCGTTGGCAAAGGCAATTTGCAGACCGTCGCCAAACTGATAGGCGAGCATGGGGATGACCAGGACGGCAACCAGCTGTCTGACTTCCTCGCTGTCCGTATACCAGCTGCCCAGCTGATGACGGATGCAGAAAACAATGGTGCACAGGAACAGTCCCCACACCAGAATGAGGTGGAAGCCGGCGTATGCCGAACGTCGCAGGTTGGGCATGTCTTCCTGTCCGCGGAAGTAGCTCACACGGACGGCGATGGTTGCCCCCATGCCATAATAAATCATGAAGCACAGGGTGGTGATGGTATTCATGATCTGGTGGGCTGCCAGAGGAGTCTCGCCCAGCCATCCCAGCATGATGGCGCACAGGCTGAACGAGGCGGTCTCCATGCCCATCTGTAGGGCAATGGGCCAGCCCAGTTTGTTGAGCAGCCTGAAGTCTGCCCGGTTGGCATACGAGCGTCGGAATCCTCTCAGGAAGGTCTTGTATCTGGGTGATAAAAGGAAGATTCCGATAAATACGACCAGCATCATCAGGCGTGCAAAGAGCGTGGAGAGTCCGCCACCGAGCAATCCCAGTTCCGGGAATCCGAACGTACCATAGATGAGCAGGTAGTTCCCGACGATGTTGAGCACATTGCCTCCCAAGAGAATCCACATGGGAGTCTGTGTGTCGGTGATTCCGTCGGCAAATTGCTTGAAGGCATTGAAAAGCATGATGAGGGGAAGCGAAGCCCAGAGAATCAGGTAATAGGGCTTGATGAAAGGCAACAGCTCTTCCGGCTGTCCCAACTTGTCGAGGTTGAGATAAAGGATTCCCATGACGACGCACAGGAATACGGCTATCAGCAGATTGGCGAGCAGGCTGTTTTTCAGTTTGCCTCCCGCCTCTTCTTCTTCGCCACGACCGTAGAGCGCCCCGACGATGGGAGTGAGTCCATAGGAGAAACCCAATCCGAAGATGATGGCGAGGTTGAACAGCGTATTCACAAAGCCGGCTGCCGAAAGTTCCGCAGCACTGTGGTGCCCGATCATCATGGTGTCGGCGAATCCCAGGATGATGGTGCCCAACTGTCCGACCATGATGGGGACCCCGAGATAGATAAGTTCTTTGTAGTGTCGTTTGTAGCTGATGGGTTGGTTCATTTGGCTTCTGCGTTATAATAGAGCGTGCAACTGTTTTCGGGAATGAATGTTTCCTGAGCGACCCGTTGCAGTTGCTGGGCTGTCACATTGCGATACTTGCGTACCTCATCGTTGAGGTCTTCCGCGCGGCTGAGCATCTCGAAATAGGCAAGATTCGTTGCCACGTTCAGGTAGTTGATGTTGCCGAAGATTTGTTCCGCTTCATAGCGGTTCTTCACTTTGTCCAGTTCATGCTGGTCAGTCGGCGTACGCTTGATTTCTTCCAGTTCCTCCCAGACGGCCCTTTCCACATCCTGAAGGGTGTAGCCCGGGGCAGGCTTTCCGATGATGTGGAAGAGTCCGGCATCCAGGCTGCCCGAGATGTAGGCATCGATGCTGGAGCAGATGCGCCGTTCGACGACCAGCCGACGGATGAGGCGGCTCGATTTGCCGTTCGACAGGATGTCGGACAACATGTCAAAGGCGTAATAGTCCGGATGCAGGCGGTCGCACATGTGGAAACACAGATAGAGAGCGTCGACAGGGACGGGACGTGTCACTTCCAGTCTTCGCGCTTCCGTCTGACGGGGTTCCTGCGGCAGGTTGCGTGCGGGGACCTGCCGTGCCGGAATCGGTCCGAACCACTTTTCAGCCAACTGTAACGTCTCGTCAAACGAAACATTGCCGGTGACAGCGAGTATCGCATTGTTGGGTGCGTAGTAGTGGAAGAAAAACTCTTTCACCTCTTCCAGCGTAGCCCCGGCGATGTGGCTGATGTCTTTTCCGATGGTCGGCCATTGATACGGGTGGACCTTGTAGGCAAGGCTGCGTACGAGGTGGGAGGTGTCTCCGTAGGGCTGGTTCAGGTTCCGCTGTTTGAACTCTTCGATGACGACTTGCCGCTGTACCTCCAGACTTCTCGGGTTGAAGTCCAGGCTGAGCATGCGGTCGGACTCCAGCCAGAAGGCAACCTCGATGTTGTGTGCCGGGAGGGTCAGGTAATAGTTCGTGATGTCGTTGTTCGTCCACGCATTGTTCTCTCCGCCTGCATTTTGCAGGGGAGTGTCATAGTTGGGAATGTGGACGGACCCGCCGAACATCAGGTGCTCAAACAGATGGGCAAAGCCCGTGTGGTCCGGAGCCTCATCACGGGCACCCACCTTGTAGAGGAGATTGAGTGCAGCCATTTGCGTGCTTTTGTCCTCGCTATGCACGACAGTCAATCCATTGGGTAAAGTGTATTTATTGATAGCAATCACTTCCGGTTACTCTTCTACGGTTACTTTTTTGATAATGACATTTTCTACCGGACGGTCAGCTCGTCCCGTTTTCACGTTCTGGATGGCATCGACTACGTCCATACCTTCGATGACTTCGCCGAACACCGTGTATTGTCCGTCCAGATGAGGCGCTCCTCCTACGGTCGTATAGGCTTTCTTCTGTTCATCCGTGAAGCGGAACATGTGTGCCAGGACTTCTGCTTTAGCCTGTTCAAATACTTCATCTTCCAGCTTCTTCAGTCCGATGGTATCATTCGTCTTGCGCATCATGAAAATCTCTTTCATGTGTTGGCGTGCCAGGCGGTCGAAGGTCGCTTGCAGTTTCTGCTGGTTCAGTTGGGTCTCCAGTCCGTCCAGTTCCGCTTCTGAAAATTTCTTTCCGGTGACGATATAGAACTGGCAACCTGAAGATTCTTGTTTCGGATTGACGTCGTCTCCCATGCGTGCAGCGGCTAGTACTCCGCGGCGGTGGAAGTATTTCGGATAGACGAACTCGGCAGGGATGGTGTATCCCGTATCACCGGACCCCAGAGTGGCAGTATCTGACGCATTCTTTGATTTGGGGTCTCCGGCCTGTACCATAAAGTCTTTGATGACGCGATGAAAGAGGGTGCCGTCATAGAACCCTTCTTTGGCAAGTTTCACGATGTTATCACGATGTTTGGGGGTATCGTCGAACAGACGCAGGCGGATGTCCCCCATACTGGTCTCTAATAAAAGTACAGTTCCTTCCATATTCTTTTTGTTTTTATTTCCGCAGGCAATAAAGCTGCAGAGTGTCAAGATGCAAAAGATGCTTATAAATGTTTTTTTCATATTGATTCCTTCTTTTAGGCTTCGCAAAGATACATGATTAATCTCGTATTTATGCTCTGTGAGTTGCAAGGGCTGTAAAAAATGTGGAGAATACTTTTGTTGGACCGGGCGACCAGACCGGTCGCCCCTACATTTCACATTGCCTCCAATCAGGTGAAGGTCTGGGCGGCCGCGATACTGGAGGGCGTGGAGGCGGATACAGGAATAAAAAAAGAATTCTAGCTCATCCCGATTTTCCTCTTCGGGCAAGGTAAGCCGATGACCACGGCATGGGACTCCCGGTTCCACGGCTTGGGACTCCCGGTTCCAAAGCCTGGGACTCTCAGTTCCAAAGCGTGGAACTTTAAACCCAAATGTCTTTATAACTTGATGCAAAGAAAAAAAGAGGATGCCGGACGGACCGACACCCTCTTTACTTATAGGAAATTTGTTGGGTAAAGCTTATTTCAGCAGTTCGCTCAACTTATTGGTCAAATCTTCACCACGAAGGTTCTTTGCCAGGATCGTGCCGTCTTGACCAATCAGGACGGTAGCGGGGATAGCGTGAACGTTGTACAGTTTGGCGCCTTCACATTGCCATCCTTTCAAGTCAGACATTTGTTCCCAAGTGATGCCCAGTTCTTTGATAGCCTTCTTCCAAGCCTCTGCATCATTGTCCAAGGAAACACCTACGATGCCAAAACCTTTGCTCTTGAAGTTCTTGTAGTCATTTACCACGTTCGGCATTTCGGCGCGGCAGGGACCACACCAGCTTGCCCAGAAGTCAACCAAAGTCACTTTGTTCTTGGCTACGATATCAGACAGCTTGAGGTCTTTTCCGTCAGGGGTCTTCATGGAGAAGTCGATGAACTTCTGTCCGACAGCAGTCTTCTTCTCGGCTTCAATCATGCTCTTGATATTTTGGATAGCTTCTGTGTTGGCATAGTTGGCAGGAAGCTGACCGATGAGAGCTTCTTGCTCTTCCGTTGTGAATTCAGAATATGCCTGAGTGAAGAAGGTATAACCCAGGATGTTTGTGATGTTCGTCTGGATGAATGACTTGTAGAGGTTGGAAGTCTCCTCGCCAATCTTTCTGCGGAGTTCCATGAACTCAGCCATCTTGGCGTTGCGGTCTTCTTCGCTCAATGTGGTGTCCTGGAGAGCCATGTAGGCAGCTTTGGCAGGAGCGCTGATGCTGTCGTTCTTGTGCATGAAGTCGCCCAGCAGGTCGTTGTGGGTTGTACCGCTGATGAGGTCACCCTCTGCTGTACATTTGATATTGATGTTACCGTTCTCAAGAACGAAAGTTACACCATTGTAAGGTCTCTCTTCGCCTTTATTGAAGAAACCGATGTTGAGGATTTCAGTAGAGTCAGCTTTCCCTTCAAAGACGAACTGTTTGTTTTGTACCTCCACGGTATCCATGTAAACCATGTTTCTGCCCTCTTGTTTGAAGAGGATGGCCAGAGTACTGTCTTTGATGGAAGCTCCTTCGTCAATCGTACCTGTAATTTTATAACCGCTCGGCTGAGATTGACAGGCAGCGAGGATAGCTGCGCTAGCTAATAAATAAGTAAGTTTTTTCATATTAAATGATTTGTTTTTTAAGAGATGCGATAAAGGTAGATATTCTTTTCTATCTGCAAAAGAATCTTATGTAATATTTTGGTAATATTAAATCAAAAACGTTGCCCATTCATACTTTTGAAGAAAGGGCAACGCTTGTATCGATTGGAATTTTCCGTACAAAGTGTTACGGCATAATGTATTGCGAACTGATGGATTCGTTGGCCATCACACGACGTATCGTTTCGGCAAACATGTCGGCAATGGACAACTGACGCACCTTGGCACAGCGGTTGGAGTAGGGGATACTGTCAGTAAATACCAACTCCTCCAGCATGGAGTTTTGCACGCGTTCGGATGCCGGACCTGACATGACGCAGTGGGTGGCGATGGCACGTACGGAACGGGCTCCGGCTTCACGCATGATGTCGGCAGCCTTGGTAATGGTTCCGGCGGTATCGACCATGTCGTCAATCAGGATGACGTTCTTGTCCTGTACATCGCCGATGATTTGCATGGTGGCAACTTCATTGGCCTTTTCGCGGGTCTTGTGACAAAGCACCAAGGGTACAGCCAGGTATTTGGAGTAAGTGCTGGCACGCTTCGAACCACCGACGTCGGGAGTAGCAATCACGAGGTCATCAAGCTTCAATGACTGGATGTAGGGGACAAAGACCGTTGAAGCATAGAGGTGGTCTACGGGTACATCGAAGAAGCCTTGAATCTGGTCTGCATGCAAGTCCATCGTAATCAGACGGTCAATGCCCGCAACGCTCAACAGATCGGCAACCAGTTTTGCACCGATGGATACACGGGGCTTGTCTTTTCTGTCCTGACGGGCCCAACCGAAGTAGGGGATGACAGCGATGATGCTTTTGGCAGAAGCTCGTTTGGCAGCATCAATCATCAGGAGAAGTTCCATCAGATTGTCCGAGTTGGGGAACGTTGACTGCACTAGGAATACGTGGCGGCCACGTATGGATTCCTCATAGGAAACGGCAAACTCACCATCCGCAAAGTGGGTGATGTTCATGTTTCCCAGTTCACATCCTAAACTGTTGCAAATCTTTTCTGCAAGGTATCTCGAATTTGTACCGGAGAATACCATAAAAGGTGCTTTTTCGCTCATGATTTTTACAATAGAGTTTATCTATTCGTTTTTAATTTTTTGCAAAGGTATGAATTTCTTCCTTACTTGCCGGGCAATACCTTTAGTTTTTTTGGTTCTTGTCTTGGGGCATGTTATCCTGTGTCCGGGCTGATTGACCGTTGAATGGCTGTCCTTTGGCTGCTGTTATTCCGCCAGTTTTTTCAGCTTCTTGAAGTGGTCGATGATGCTTTTATAGCTGACGGTGTTGAATGAGTCGAAGCGGTTCCAGATGTCTCCCAATATGGCTGCACCTCCGAATCCCAGCTCCTTGACGTGGCGTATGTTGTTGGACTGGATGCCGCCCAAGGCAATCACCTTGCGGTCTATGATTCCGGTTTTGGATGCTTGCATGAGTTGTGAGCCGGAATAGGCCGAGCTGTAGTTGTTCTTGGAAATGCTGTCGAAAATCGGACTGAGAAAGACATAGTCACAGAGGACCTTGCGGCGTTTTACGTCGTCGATGGAATGGCATGAACAGCTGATGTGTCCTTTATAGGAAGCCGGTATTTCCGGATTACGGTGGTTCAGGTGGATACCCAATAGGTTGAATTCTTCCGTCAGGTAGAAATGGTCATGGACGACAATACGTTTGTGGTATTGTTCGGGGATGAGTGTCAGCAGACGCTCTGCATAGATAGGCTCTGTTCCCGGTTTGCGCAGGTGCAGGTAGTCCAGGCCTTCTTCAAACAGGGCGGTGATGATCTGGTCTTCCTCGGTGAAGAATGTCGGGGTAGTTATGACTATAAGTTTCATTCTGGTTCCAATTTTCCGCAAAAGTAGTAACATCTGTTCTAAGTGCGAACAGTTTAGAGCAAAATAATGTTTGATTGCATCGTTCTTAAATCAATCGTCCACAGTTTGCCGATGAGGGGCTCGCCGAATCCCGTGATGACTTTGAGGGCCTCGCATGCCTCTACGCAGCCTACTACGCCGGGGGTAACGCCCATGACTCCCTTGGGTGGAGCGGGCATGGAGAGCATCTCTTCTTCATCGGGATAGAGGGTCCGGTAGTTGACCGGATGCTCCGGATGGTTGAAGACGGCGACTTGTCCGTCGAAGGCGCGGATGCTGCCATAGACATAGATTTTTCCCAGCCGGACACAGGCGTCGTTGATGAGATAACGGGTGGCAAAGTTGTCGCATCCGTCGATGACCAGGTCATAGGGAGCGATGAGGCTGTCCGCATTTTCGGCTGTGAGTCGGTAAGGATAGGTCTGGATATGGACTTCGCTGTTGAGCCGCTCCAGGCGTTGCCGGGCTTGTTCGGCCTTTGATAGTCCCAGTTCGTCTTCGGCATAGAGTACTTGTCGTTGCAGGTTGCTGTGGTCGACCACGTCGTCATCGACCAGTCCCAGTGTACCGATGCCGGCGCCGGTAAGATAGAGGGCGATGGGAGAGCCCAGTCCGCCTACTCCGACGAGCAGCACTTTGGCACGGCGGATTTTCTCTTGTCCTGCGGCTCCGATTTCGGGGAGCATGGTTTGTCGGTTATATCGGTCCATGTTGAGTATATATATAAGGTGGGTGAATAAGTATAAACGGGGGGAATTGTCCAATGACAGGATGGCACGGACGGTTTCATGCTTTCCGGGGAGGGGAAGCTTCCGTTCGTCCGTGCCATCGGTGTCAGGGGTATTGCAAGGAATTATCTTCCGGCAGCTCTTGTCGCATCAAAGCTGGCGTCCCAATCTTTCCAGACCGGTTCGCGTCCCAGACGTTGGAGTGCCTTCCATACTTCGACAGCTTTACGCTCGTCGCTGACGTGGAACTGTTCCAAGGTCTGCGGGTAGCTGTAGTATCCACCCGGTTCCGTCTTGCTCTCGGCGCTCATGGTGGTCACGCCCAGCGTAGCCATGTGGTCACGGAACTCTGCGCTCTCGCGAGTGGAATAGGAGATATCCACGTCGTGGTCAAAAATGCGCATGGCAAAAGTCAACTGTGCCAGTTCGCGGTCGCTCATGATGACGTTGGGTTGGAAGCCTCCATTTTCCGAAGGACGCATACGCGGGAAGTTGACACTGTACTTGGTCTTCCAGTAATGCTTCTGCAGGTAGCGCAGGTGATAGGCCATCATGGTGACGTCGGTGCGCCAGTCTTCCAGACCGATGAGGACGCCCATGCCGATGGAGTGCACTCCAGCCTGTCCCATGCGGTCAAAGCCGTTTACACGCCATTCGAAGTTGGATTTCATGCCACGGGGATGGTAAATCTTGTAGTTTGCCTTGTTGTACGTCTCCTGGAAGCAGATGACCCCGTTCAGTCCGTGATGGGTCAGCTCCTCATACTCCTCGGCGCTCAGCGGCATCACCTCAATCTTCAGGTTGCTGAAGTAGGGCTTTGCCAGGTCGAGCGCACGGGCAATGTAGGGTACACCTGCCTTGGCTGGATTCTCTCCGGTCACGATCAGCAGGTTCTCGAAGGGGGCAAGCTTCTTGATGGCCTTGTATTCGTTGACCATCTCCTCCTCGGTGAGGATGGTACGCTTCATCGGGTTGCTGGCATGGAAGCCGCAATAGATGCACGAGTTGGTGCACGAGTTGGTGATGTAGAGCGGTACGAACATCGAGATGGTCTTGCCGAAGCGCTCCAAGGTATATTTCTGGCTCAGGCGGGCCATGGTCTCCAGATAGGGTTCTGCCGCCGGCGAAATCAGAGCCATGAAGTCTTCCACGTCACAGTGTTCTTTACTCAAGGCTCGGCGTACGTCGGCGTCAGTCTTTGAAAGGATTTTCTTCGTGGTCTCATCCCACGAAATCTTTTCCAGTTCATCACTAAACATGATTCTTGCTTTTCTATTGATTGTTATAGTCGGTTACTCATTCTTTCTTGACACCTTTCAGGTCGCGGCTGAGCTTCATGGCACAGAAGTTCGGACCGCACATGGTGCAGTATTCTCCGTCGGCATGACCGCCTGCGTTGAAGTATTCCAAGGCACGGTCGGGGTCAAGGCTCAGGTGGAACTGGTCGCGCCAGCGGAACTCATACCGTGCCTTCGACAAGGCGTTGTCCCGTATCTGTGCGCCGGGATGTCCCTTGGCAAGGTCTGCGGCATGGGCAGCAATCTTGTAGGTGATTACTCCGGTACGTACGTCTTCGCGGTTGGGGAGTCCCAGGTGTTCCTTCGGAGTCACGTAGCAGAGCATCGCAGTGCCCAGCCAGCCGATTTGGGCAGCTCCGATGGCGGACGTGATGTGGTCGTATCCCGGAGCGATGTCGGTTACAAGCGGGCCGAGGGTGTAGAACGGTGCGTTGTGGCAGTGGGTGATCTGACGCTCCATGTTCTCCTGAATCTTGTGCAAGGGCACGTGGCCGGGACCTTCGATAAATGCCTGTACGTTCTTGTCCCAGGCACGGGTGACCAGTTCGCCCATGGTGTCGAGCTCGGCAAACTGTGCCTCATCGTTGGCGTCGGCGATGGAGCCGGGACGCAGACCGTCGCCCAGGGAGATGGCTACGTCGTAGCGGGCGAGGATGTCGCAGATGTCGTCGAAGTGTTCGTAAAGGAAGCTCTCGCGATTGTGTGTCGTGCACCACTTGCTCATGATGCTGCCGCCACGGCTGACGATACCGCACAGGCGCTTGTCTGCCAGGTGTACATTCTTCAGGCGGATGCCGGCATGAATGGTGAAGTAGTCCACTCCCTGCTCGCACTGCTCGATGAGTGTGTCGCGGTAAATCTCCCACGTCAGGTCTTCCACCTTGCCGTCTACCTTCTCCAATGCCTGGTAGATGGGCACGGTGCCTACCGGGACGGGGTAGTTGCGTATAATCCATTCGCGTGTCTCGTGGATGTTGGCTCCCGTGGAGAGGTCCATCAGGGTGTCGCCTCCCCACTTGCAGCTCCAGACAGCCTTGTCGACTTCCTCGTCGATGCTCGAGGTGGTGGCGGAGTTGCCGATGTTGGTATTGATTTTCACGAGGAACTTGCGGCCGATAATCATCGGTTCGCTTTCCGGGTGGTTGATGTTGGCAGGCAGCACGGCACGTCCGGCGGCAATCTCCTGACGGACGAATTCCGGTGTGATGTAGGTGTCGATGCCCAGCTCCTTGCAGTTCATGTTCTCGCGGATGGCGACGTACTCCATTTCCGGGGTGATGATGCCTTGTTTGGCGTAATACATCTGCGTGCAGCACTTGCCTTCTTTGGCGCGGTAGGGCAGGGCGATGTGTTCGAAGCGCAGGTGGTCGAGGCTGTGGTCGTCCCGGCGCATCTTCCCGTACTCGGACGTGATGGAGTCGAGCTGCTCGACGTCGCCGCGTCCGGTAATCCAGCTTTCACGCATACGGGGAAGGCCTTTCTTCAGGTCGATTTCCACATTGGGGTCGCTGAAGGGGCCGCTGGTGTCATAAACGTATACCGGTGCATTGGGGGTGACGATACGTTCGCCGTTGACAACTTCTACGGTCGGCGCGAGGTTCACCTTCTGCATGCCTACACGGACGAAAGGATACATGGTCCCTTGCATATAGGCTTTCTCTGCATGTGCATATGCTTTGTTTTCTGTCTTCTTTTCCATGATAGTGTCTATTTATATTAAGTAGTTCCTATTGGTTGTGGGTTGATGGTGGATGAATCACTTGTTCAGGAAGGCTGTTAGGGGAGAGCTGGCGGACGCTTCCAGTGTGTTGCCTACGCTGCCCAGTCCGGCTTCATAGGCACGGCGTCCGGCGATGACGGCTTCCTTGAAGGCTGTTGCCATCTCGACGGGGTTGCCGGCAACGGCAATGGCGGTGTTGACCAGGCAGGCCGATGCACCCATCTCCATGGCTTCGGCTGCATGGCTGGGAGCGCCGATGCCTGCATCCACGACGACGGGGACTCCCGCCTGCTCGATGATGATGCGGATGAAGTCTTTCGTCTGCAGTCCCTTGTTGGTCCCGATGGGGGCAGCCAGCGGCATGACGGTGGCGGCGCCGGCTTCCTCCAGCTGACGGCAGAGGACGGGGTCTGCCTGGCAGTAGGGCAGTACGACGAAGCCCATCTTCACCAGTTTCTCCGTTGCCTTCAGTGTCTCGACGGAGTCGGGGAGGAGGTAGCGCGGGTCAGGATGGATTTCCAGCTTCAGCCAGTTGGTGCCGAAGGCCTCGCGTGCCATCTGTGCGGCGAAAACGGCTTCCTCGGCATCCCGCACGCCTGACGTGTTCGGCAGGAGCTGGATGTGCGGATGACGGATGTGCTTCAGCATGTCGTCTTCCTTGTTGTCCAGTTCGATGCGCTTCATGGCTACGGTCACCATTTCGGTGCCGGAAGCAAGGATGGCTTGTTCCATCAGTTCGTTGGAGTTGAATTTACCGGTTCCCAGGAACAGACGTGAGTCAAACTCACGTCCGGCTATGATTAATTTTTCCATAATGTTATGATGAATTTGTGATTAAGATTAGACATTGATTCGGACGATGCGCGCCACCTCAGCCACCGGGTCGGCAGCACGGAGGATGGACCCCGAGAGGGCGATGCCCTGTACACCGGTCTGCATGATGGCGGGGATGTCATCGTAGGTGATGCCCCCGATGGCAACCACCGGCAGCCGGATGCCGCTTTCCCTCATCTGACGGATGATGTCGCGGTAGCCCTCCAGTCCCAGCACCGGGCTGAGATTCTTTTTGGTGGTGGTGAAGCGGAAGGGACCGCACCCGATGTAGTCGGCTCCGGCGCGGTGATGGCTGCGTACGTCGTCAAACGTGTTGGCAGTCCCGCCAATCAGGTATTCTTCACCCAGCAGCTGCCGGGCTTCGGCAATGGGCATGTCGTTCTTTCCCAGGTGGACACCGTCGGCATGGATTTCCTTCACCAGCTTCACGTGGTCATCGATGATGAAGGTGGCTTCGTGCTGGCGGCACAGTTCCTGCACCTGGAGGGCCGTTGCCTTCAGTTCGTCAGCGGACGCGTCCTTCATGCGCAGCTGGACCCACTTGCAACCGCCTTCGAGCGCGATGCGGGCAGAGTCAAGGTAGGAATACTGTTCGGTGAAATGAGTGATGAATTGTAAGGGCAGCATCGTCGTTATCCTCCACAGGCAGCTTTAATGATTACAACATGCGCTTCGGCGGGAATCTCTGTCGCGTTCCATTCCGTACGCGGAATCATCTTGTTGTTGACTGCCAAGGCTACACCTTGCCCGGGAAGTTCGAGTTGGGCTGCCAGTGCATCCACATGGATGTGTTCGGCAACCTCGTGCTCTTTGTTGTTTACATAGATTTTCATAAGCCTGTATTTAAATGGGTTCGGGAAACAAAGAGAGTTGCCGGGGAAGGCAAATGGGAGAGAAGAGTTGGATTCCGTAACAATCCCTTCGGCGGTACTAACCGCATCAGGTTCGTAGGGTATGATCTCAGCCCGCCAGTGGGCACCCCCTTGTTTGTTCGGGGGCAAAAGTAATAATAAAGCCGGAAAAGCATGTTTATTTCTTGGAATTTCTTTCGTGATTTTGCGACCATGCCGGGCTGTGACCTCTGTCATCTGCGGCTTCCGGCAGGCTTTCGGGCTCGTCTTTGTACGTCAGAGACTTGATACATGTGGCGGATAAATGGACCAAAGTATAATACTTAGCCTGCCTAAGTATTATACTTAGACCCCCTAAGTATTATACTTTGGTCTGTCTATCCCCTGCCTTCATGCGATACGGGCAGGGGATGTATGTGATGGGAACGGGGGCTTAGTGTCCGTTGAAGAAGATGTAGAGGGCAATCATGACTGCAATCAGTGCCGCCCACAGGAATACGACCGACTTGGCAGGCTTGCCCAGCTTGCCATAGTCCAGCTTGTTGCCTTCGGGTCTCTTGTCGAGCAGGCTGATGATGGTCATGCCCACACAGATGGCGACAAACAGGTCAAACGACAGCATCATGAAGTGAGGCCAGATGCCGGGATACTCTTCCGCCGGGAATACCCACAGGTAGAGGATGCCCACCAGGATGCTGAAGGCTGTTCCGAAGGTCAGCGCAAAGTTGGCGGCACGGGTGGTGGCACGCTTCCAGAAGACGCCGAGGAGGAACACGGCGGACATCGGGGGAGCGATGAAGCCGAGGACCGACTGGAAGATGTTGAACAGGTCCAGTCCCTTGATGCTGTCAATCGCCACACAGATGATGATGGAGATGATGGAGCCGGCGACCGTCACCACACGTCCCACACTGATAATCTCCCGGGTGGAGGCATTCGGACGGTACTTCTTCAGGTAGATGTCGATGGTGAACACCGTGCTCAGGGCATTCAGTGCCGAGCCGACCGTGCTGACCAGGGCAGCCGTCAGTACGGCCATCACCAGCCCGACCATGCCGACGGGGAAGAGGTTGGTGACCATGGTCATGTAGGCTTCGTCCGGGTTCTGGAGGGTGGGGAACAGGGCGAAGCAGATGATGCCGGGGATGATGTAGAGGGGCACGTCGAGAATCTTCAGCCAGCCCGTCAGGTTGGCACCCAGCTGGCCCTGTTTGAGGCTCTTGGCAGCCAGCACCGGCTGGACCATCGACTGGTCCGTACACCAGAACCACACGCCCATGACCGGATAGCCCAGGAGGATGGGCAGCCACGGGAAGGCGGGGTCATCGTTGGGGCGGAACAGGTTCCAGTAGTCCGCAGGGACGGCGGCGGCAAGCCCTTCGGGACCGCCGACTTTCACCAGTCCGACGCCCGTCAGGATGGCGGAGACAACGATGAGCAGCACCATCTGGAACACGTTGGTATACGCCACCGCCTTCAGACCTCCGGCAATGGTGAAGAATGCCGAGATGAGCAGCAGGATCAGGGCGGACTGCCACATGGGGATTTCGAATATCTGACGGATGAGGATGCCGCCGGCAAAGAGCGTCAGGGCAAGCCATGAGATGAGGATGGTCACGATGGTGTACCATGCCAGGATGTTGCGGGTGGACTGACCGAAGCGGCGTCCCATGAATTCCGGGAGGGTGGTCACCTTGGCTCCCAGGTAGCGGGGAGCGAACACGAAGGCAAGCAGGCAGATGAACACGAAGGCATACCAGGCGTAGTTGCCCGAGACGACACCGGTCGTGAAGCCTGCGCTGGCTGAAGCTATCAGCATCGAAGGGCCGACATTGGTGCCCCACATGGAGAAGCCGATGTGATGCCAGTTCAGGGAGTGGTCCGCCATGAACAGGCTGCTGTCCTTCTTACGCTTCATGCTTGCCCAGATGCCGATGGCCATCAGGATGACGAAGTAGGCAGCCAGGATGACCCAGTCGAGGGGCTCGAGAAATCTTGCACTCATAATGTTTGTATCAGATAAAAGGTTAGTAATTCAGTGTTCGCATGCCCGGCTCCTCCGTTGGCAGGAGAAGCCGGGCGGATGCGAAACTTGAGTCAGTAAATCAAAAGTTCAAAAAGTGATGTGGGGTGCCGCGTCAGGCTACACCCAGCAGCCGTTTGGCAACGGTGACGGCGGAGTTGGCATTGTCGCTGTAGCCGTCGGCGCCAATCTCGTCGGCAAAAGCCTGGTTGACGGGAGCGCCGCCCACCATGATTTTCACCTGGTCGCGGATGCCGGCTGCGCTCACCGCATCGATGACGTCCTTCATGTAGGTCATGGTCGTGGTCAGCAGGGCGCTCATGCAGAGGATGTCGGCATGCTGGTCCTTCACGGCTTGCACAAACTTCTCGGCAGGCACGTCGATGCCGATGTTGATGACCTCGAAGCCGCTGCCTTCCAGCATCGATGCCACGAGGTTCTTGCCGATATCGTGCAGGTCGCCTTTGACCGTACCGATGATCACACGTCCGATGGTGGTCGAGGCACTGCCCTGAAGAAGGGGCTTCAGCAGCTCCAGGGCACCCTTCATGGCACGTCCCGCCATCAGTAGCTGGGGCACGAATGCCTTGCCGTCCTGGAAACGTTGTCCCACTTCGCCCATCGCCTTGATCATGTAGTTGTTGATGATGTCCTGCGGAGGCACTCCCTTCTCGATGGCTTTCCGGGTCACCTCGACAGCCGGTTCCAGCTTGCCGCCGACAATGGCGTCGAACAGCGGCTTCAGCTCTTCATCCTCTTCCCGGGGAGTCTGTACACGGACGCTTTCGCTGTCGGCAGGCTTCTCCTGTTCGGCTGACGGAGCCTGTGCCTCTGTCGGGGTCGAGGACGACTTGCCGCGATACTCCTCGACGATGCGCAGTGCCTGTTCCACCTCCCGTTCGTTGTGGAAGTCCATTTCGAGGTGTACGCCGTCGGCACCGATGTTGTCGAGCAACGGTTTCAGTTCGTCCAGGGTCACCCAGCTTGCCAGGATGCTCTTGCCGGCGGCGAGGATACGCTTGTAGAGGTCATACCACTTGGGCGACCCACCTTGCGGCTCACCTACGCCCGGCGTCCACTGGATGGCGTTCAGCTCCTCGATTTCGAGCAGGGCGGGCAGGTGGCGCATGGCGCCTACGCCGTCGAGATGGTAGAGTGTGTAGTCAATCTTCTGACATTGCTGGCGGATGAAGGGCTGTACGAAACGCCGGTAGTCCGCCTCGCTGATCATCGTGGAGATGTCGCTCTGCAGCTTGGTCATGCGTCCCGGTGCCCACGCCGAGAAGTAGCAGAACGCCATTTCGTCCCCTTCGCGGATGATGTCATACAGCTCGTCGTACACCTGGAAGTAGATGTCATTGATTTGCTGCATCTGGTGTTCCAGCACCTCGGGCTGCATGGCTGTGTCGAGCAGCACCTTGTCGGTGCCCTTGAGGGCGGCCAGCACATCGAGTCCCTCCATCAGGTCGGGCATGCCGACGTAGTAATGTCCCTGTGCCTTCTTCTTGCAGGCACGCAGCAGGTTCTTGTGCAGCTGCCAGGCGGCATTGTTTTCCGGGTCGAACGTGATGTCGTCGGTGAAGTGGGGGTTCGGATGAATCCAGATGGTGTCTTCCCCTCCTTCAAACACACCTCCCAGGATGGCGGCGAGGGAGCCGGGGCCCAGTTGGGTATTTGCCACGGGCAGGATGTCTGCCAGGAGCGAGCTGTGGGCGACATACCAGTCGAGGTATGCGGCGCGCCACTCCGGGTCGAACCATTTCTGGTTTAAGTCCTTGGGCGGTTCGGGAGCCGGGACGTCGGCGTGCGGGGTCACTCCTTCCTGGAAGTGCTCCCACATGTTCAACACGATGCCTTTGTGGTTCCACCAGTCCATGTAGTGCTGCTTGGTTTCAGCCATATTCTTTTTCCAAGTTTCCATAATACTCTGCCTTTTTTGAATGTTTATCGAATGGTTTTAAAAATGCCTTTGAATCCGGTGTCGATGACAAGTCCGGTCGTTTTGGTAAGATTCATTTCGTCGGTGCATTCCACATCTTCGGGATAGATGGGGATGACGGCGCCCTCGCGTACGAAGACGGGCATCTCCTCCAGCGGGACCTTGACGCTGTAGAGCCACTGGCCGCCCCGGAGCCTTTCACCGGTGAAGAAGTTCACCCAGTCGCCTTCGGGCAGGTAGATGTCCCGGCAGTCGTCGCTGTTCATGACCGGAGCCACCAGGAAGTCGTCGCCGAAGTAATATTCGTCGTCGATGTGCCAGCAGACGCGGTCTTCCGGATGCTCGAATACCAGCGCACGCAGCACTGCATAGCCGGTCTCCGTGGCTTTGCGGCTCTGCTCCACGAGGTAGGGCAGCAGGCGGTAACGCAGTTTCCACCATTGCTTGACGAGCGGTGCGATGGCGGGATAGTGCCACGGCTCGCGCTTGTTGGTTCCGTGATAGCGCATGTGGGAAGAGAACACGCCGAACTGTGTCCAGCGCATGTAGACCTTGTCGTCCACGATGGAGTTCATGAAGTTGGGGAGGGTGTGGAAGCCGGGCACATCGTGGCTCCAGAAGGCGAAGCCCGACAGACCGAAGTGCAGGCCGCCCTTCAGCGAACCTGCCATGCCGTCCCAGGAGCTGCATGAGTCGCCTCCCCAGTGCAGCGGGTAGCGTTGGCATCCCGCCCATGCGGCACGTGCCCACACGATTCCGTCGCCCGTCACTTCCTTGGTCACCTCGTAGGCTGCCTTCTGGTAGAGCAGGGCATAGAGGTTGTTGAGCAGTTCGGGCGGCATGCCTTTGTAGCGGGCATCCATGTGTATGTTTTCACCGAAGTCGGTTTTGATGCACGTCACGCCCATCTCAAGCAGGTTCCTCAGCAGACCCTTGTACCAGTTGGTGGCTGCCGGATAAGTGAAGTCGATGGTCCCGGCATAATCGAGAGCGGAGAAGTTGGAGCCTTCAGAGGCTTGCTGCCTGGTCAGGGGAGCGATGTAGTCGTTGCGGCGGGCTTCGTCGATTTGTTCGGCGTCTTCCGCTACATACGGGAGTTGCCACAGCGAAACCCGGTAGCCCTGCTCTTTCAGGCGATGGATGAACGCCTTGGGGTCGGGGAAACGTTCCTCATTGAATTTCCATTCACACAGCCAGTCGGTGCGGAACCATCCCGTGTCGAGGTGGATGACGTCGCACGGATAATGCTCGGCACGCATCCTGCGGCAAATCTCTTCCACTTCGTCCGCGCTGAAGTAGGTCATGCGGCTCATCCAAATGCCGAAGCTCCAGAGGGGAGGCATGGAGGGATAGCCCGTCAGGTCGCGGTAGCCGCGCAGGATTTCTTCGACGCTGTCTCCCGCGATGAGGAAGACGTCGAGCAGCGCCTGGTCGCTCAGGAATTCCACCGAACGGGTCGAGACGTCAGCCAGCGAGAGCTTGCTGTGGGCACACGTGTGGTAGAAGGTGCCGTAGAGGCGACTGGAGAGATAGAAGGGGATGTTCTTGTAGGTACGCCGGTTGTTCACGCCTTGTCCGTCCTGGTTCTTCAGGAAGAAGGTGTGTCCGCTCAGGTCCATCTTGGTGAAGCGTTCGCCCGTCCCGGCAAAGCACTCGTCTGCCTTGCATTCGAACGAGAGGGTGGCGCGCTCCTTGTGTCCTTCGCGGACGCAGTAGGCGAGGGGCAGTCCGTCGTAGCGGGGAGGGGAGAAGTGGTCGTAGGCTGCCAGACGGATTTCGCGTTTCCCGTCAGGGTAGACCGTGAGGTCGAGTGTCTCCTGCGGGGCGGGGAGCAGGTCGCTCCAGTGGTCGAGCACGGGTTCCTTGACGTTGATGCGTGCCCGGCAGATCCCGTCGGAAGAACGGATGACCCATTCCCCCTCTCCGGCTTCCACCTGCAAGGGGAGCTTCTGCACGCGGTCGCTGAACTGGAGCATCTCCGAACGGTCGGTCAGCTCATGTTCGCCGAAACCGCAGAACAGCCGGAGGACCTTGTTGCTGTACTGACGGAGAATCAAGGTGTATGTTTCGCGGGCGACAGCCGTGTCGGCTGCCATGTCGTTCGACAGCATCTGTTTCTGGAAAGGCACGTCCACGCAGACGTCGCCGTCCTTCTCGTAGACGGCAGTCGGCTTGCAGGCTTTCCACAGCGATTCGTCCCTTGACAGGTCAAGGTCGAAGTCCATGAAGTCGAACAGGTGATAGTTGGTTGGTTTCATAAATGTAGGGTTGTTTGCTGATACGGTTGTTAGCGGGTTGTTGCCGGGGTTCCGGCGGAGGTCCTGCGTCCGGCTTTCATCCTGATGCCTTCATCCACCGACGGACCGTTGGTCTTCCAGACGTTGTGCGGACCGGGCTGGTTGGAGTCGAAGCGTTCCTCGGGGCACCAGTTGTCCGCAACGGTATATCCGTCGGTCGCCTCGTCGAAGTAGATGTAGAAGGCGCGGTCGTTGGTGGCGTACGGCGCATCGGTCAGGTGCTCGATGCGGTTGCCGCACATCCGCGAGCCGGGCTGGTAGGACAACGTGTAGAGTCCGCCGGCATCATACAGCCTGCGGGCGAAGTGGTGCACGTAGTTGTTCTCGACGAGGTTGTTCTTCATGCCGCTTTCACGCAGTGTCCATCCCCAGCCGACGCAGATGCCGGAGTAGTTGACGTGGGACACCTCGTTGTGGGCAATGACCACGTCGCTCACATAGCCGGCACCGATGCCCACGCAGCCCCAGTCTTCGTTGGTCACTTCGGTGATGAGGTTGTCGGTCACGGTGAGGTGGGAGCAGAGCTCGTCGGCGTTGACCGGCTTGAACGGAACGTGTGTCTCGAAGCCTCCGTCGGGAAACGCTCCCATGAGCAGGGCTGTCCCGCCGATGTCCGTGAACAGGCTTTGGCTGACGGACGAGTGGTGGACCGCCCATTCATAATCCAGTCCCGTCGCTCCCAGGTGACGGAAGGTGCACCGTTCGAACCGGATGTCGTGGGCACCGCGTACCCGGATGGCAGCTTCGGGGCGTGCCACCCATGCCTGGTTTTCCAGCGAAGCCTTTTCCGGCAGTCCCGGGACAGCCAGCTTGTAGGCATCCAGCAGACGGAGTCCGCCCTGGAGGGTGACGTGCCCTTCTCGTGAAGGACGGTTCCAGGCGGTATGTTCGAAGCGGATGTTTTCAAACGTCAGGTGATGCACCGGGCGCTCCAGCGAACCGTCCACCCGCATCAGGGATTCCAGGGCGGGCGCGACGGCTGCGACACGGGTCATGTCTTCCCCCGGACGGGGATAATAGTAGATTTTCCCGGACGGATAAGCCTGGAACCATTCGCCGGGCTCGTCGAGCAGCGCGAGGTCGTTCACCAGGCAGAAGGAGGAGTTCCCTTTCTCTCCGCCGATGACCGGCTGCGGCCACGGATGGGCAAACTCCAGCCTGCTCTCGGGATTATGGAAACGCACAATGGTCGAATCGCCCTGCACATCCAGGCTGCGGACGCGCAGGATGGCGATTGCCCAACGTTGATGGACGAGCATCTCCAGCTGGTCTGCCGCGGACGGGTCCGGCAGATCGGGCGTCGGGATGGTGATGGTCTCGCGGACGGGATCGAAGGCGTACATGCGCTCCATCACCCCGTCGGCGAACTGCGACGCACGCTGTGCCTTCCGTCCGTTGACCCAGAATTGGCGGAACTCCAGGTGACGGTTGCCCACGACGGGCGCGTCGGCTACCCACACCTTGCCACGGACAGCCTGAGGCAGACGGGCGGCTTCACCGGCAGCTACCGGACGCCAGCCTTCCACCCGCACGCCGCCGCTGATGACGGCGTCCCCCTCGCCACGCACGATGGTCGGGCTGTCGGCCGTTCCGCTGTCTTCGGGACGGATGAACAGGGGTTCGGACTGAGGATAGACACCCTCGGCAAGGTGGATGCAGATGCCGCCCTCCGCTTCGGGCATGCGCAGACGGCGCCATTCGCGTGCCTGCTTCACGGCTTGTGCCACGGTACGCAGTGGAGCTTCGCGCGTCCCCGAATGGTTGTCATTGCCGGCGGGAGATATCCAGATGTCGCCTGCCTGTGCCACGGAGCTGCATGACAGGCACAATGCCAGCATGTAGAAAAATCTTTTCATGATAGGAATGTTGTGTTTTCGAGACTTCATAGTCTTAGATGGCGACAAACTTACACAATTCTTCCGTAATAAACGAATAAATTGTACAAATCTCTGCAATCGCCTTTCGCCTTGATGGCTTTGGTTTACGGATGGATGTCCCGTGCGTTTGTAGATAATTATTTATTGCTTAGTTTTGCATCTGTTTTTTCTAAACACACAACTCGACTATGAAGAAAGGAATCATCGTGGGATGCGCCCTTTGTCTGGGAGCACTCTCATCAAACGCCGGGAATGTCGACGTGAAGACATTCCGGTATGCAGGACCCTACGTGGTGCAGAAGCCCTTCATGACCGATTCTGCGAACGTGGACGGGAAGCTCTTCCACGAGGAGGACCTCCTGCAGAGTACCTTGTCGCTCGACGCCTTGCGCTCGGGCAAATCGCTCGAAGGCGGCGTGTTGCCTCACACCGCAGGCTATGCCCTGCACCTCGCCGGCTTCAAGGTGGACAATACCCGCTTTGCCAAGGGACGCCTCACCGTGCGGGGCGTCAAGCACTACACCGTCTATATCGACGGCAAGGAGCACAAGGGGGAGGAGGTGAGCCTTGAACCTGCCACCCACCGCATCGTCATCAAGTGTCTCACGCAGCCCAATACCGACGACACGCTCTCGGTCTCGCTGGAGAGCGCGCAGGAGGACATCTTCCGGCTCAACGAAACCGGGAAGCGCGCCTACACGCTGGCGGACGTGCTCAACGGCACACGGTTCAGCGGCATCAGCCTGTCGCCTGACGGACGCTACCTCATCACCGCCTACACCACGACGCACGACGACACCTCGAAGAGCCGCCTGTTCCGTGTGACGGAGACTGCCACCGGAAAGACCGTCGCCGAGACCGACCGTGACATCAGCTGGATGCCCAAGGGCAGCCGTTACTATTATATAAGGAAGAACGTCAGCGGGAACGACCTCGTGACCGTCGATGCCCGCGACCTGAGTGAAACGGTGCTCGCCTCCGGCATTCCGGACGGAGCGTTCGAGGTTGCGCCCTCCGAGGACTATCTGCTCTATACACTGACCGACGAGGGACCGAAGGAGCCCGAAGACATCCGTCGCATCCTGGAGCCCGACGACCGGCAGCCGGGATGGCGCAACCGCAGCTACCTCGCCCGCTACGACCTGCAGAGCGGACTCCTGCAACGCCTGACCTACGGCTACCGCAGTGCCTACTTCAGCGGCTTCTCTGCTGACGGCAGGGAGATTGTCTTCTCCGTCGGCAGGCAGCGCATCACCCAGCGGCCCTTCAACCTGACGTCGGTCTACCGCATGGACGTGCAGACCCTCCGGGTGGACACGTTGCTCGCCGACGAAGGCTTCCTCTCCGGCTGCATCCTTTCACCGGACGGCAAGCAGTTGCTCGTCACCGGCTCGGGCGACGCGTTCGGAGGCATCGGGCTGAACATCCGCGAAGGGCAGAAGTCCAGCTACTACGACAACCAGCTTTTCCTCTACGACCTTGCCTCGCGGAAGGCACGGGCACTGACCCAGGACTTCGACCCCAGCGTGTCAACGACCTTCTGGAACAAGGCGGACGGGCGCGTCTACTTTACGGCGAACGACCGGGACTGCGTGAGCCTCTACCGCATGCAGTTGCCCGGCGGACGCATCGACAAGCTTGCCGCGGGCGAGGAAGTGGTGAAGCGTTTCTGCCTGGCGGCGGAAGCACCCCTGATGGCGTATTACGGCGAGAGCGCCTGCAACGGAGGACGCCTCTACACCTTTGACCTGAAGGGTCGCAAGCCCGTCCTGCGCGAAGACCTGGGCAGCCGGCTCACCGACGGCGTCCGGTTGGGCGAATGTCATGCCTGGAACTTCCGCAACTCCCGCGGAGACAGCATCTGCGGACGCTTCTACCTCCCGCCCGGCTTTGATGCCAGCAAGAAGTATCCTCTCATCGTCAACTACTACGGCGGATGCACACCCATCGACCGCTCCTTCGAAAGCCGCTATCCGCTCCACGCGTATGCCGCCTTGGGCTACGTCGTCTACGTCGTAGAGCCCAGCGGGGCGATTGGCTTCGGTCAGGAATTCTCCGCACGCCATGTCAATGCGTGGGGCGATTACACCGCCGACGACATCATCGAGGGCACGCGCCGCTTCTGCGAGACGCACCCCTTTGTCGACGCGAAGAAGGTCGGCTGCATCGGTGCTTCCTACGGCGGCTTCATGACCCAGTACCTCCAGACCAAGACAGACCTCTTTGCCGCAGCGGTCTCCCACGCCGGCATCAGCAACGTCACCAGCTACTGGGGCGAAGGCTACTGGGGATACTCCTACAGCGAGGCGGCGTCGGCAGACAGTTATCCCTGGAACAACGAGGAGCTGTACACCGGGCACAGCCCGCTTTTCCATGCCGACAAGATACACACCCCGCTGCTCTTCCTGCACGGGACGGCGGACACCAACGTCCCCATCGGCGAGAGCATCCAGATGTTCACCGCCCTCAAGCTGCTCGGACGGGAGACCGCGTTTGTCACCATCGACGGCGAGAACCACCTCATCACCGATTACCGCAAGCGCATCCTCTGGCAGAACACCATCTTCGCCTGGTTCGCGAAGTACCTGCAGGGCGATTCCACCTGGTGGAACACGCTTTATCCCGAACGGAAGATGTGAGCTCCGCCTGCTTGTCAACTTGTTCCCTCCCTAAACTTTATAACTCAATGAACGAATATCCCAAAGTCCTGGCAATTGCCGGCAGCGAGCCCATGGGCAGCGCCGGTGTCCAGGCAGACATCAAGGCAATCTCTGCCTGCGGAAGCTATGCCGCCGGTGCACTGACCTGCATCGTCAACGAGGACACCACCCGTGTCAAGGAAGTCTATCCCCTGCCTGTCGGGCTTGTCATCGGGCAGGTGCGCTCGTTTCTCGACGATGTACGCGCCACCGCCATCAAGACCGGCATGCTCTTCACCGAAGAACTCGTACGCGCTCTTGGCGACGCCCTGCGTGACTACCGCGGCATCCCGCTCGTGGTTGACCCCGTCATGGTCGACTCCGGCGGCACCCCGCTCATCCGTCGCGAGGCCGTCGATGCCTACAAGGACAGCCTTTTCCCCCTTGCGACGATTATCACCCCGAACTTCCGCGAGGCAAACCTCCTGCTGGACCACACGTTCGATGCCGCTTCACCCGAAGCCGACATCCGCGCGCTCTGCCGCTGGGGCAATGCCGCCATCGTGAAGTCCGTCCCCCATCCCGAGGGGCTCATGGACGTGTTCTACAGCGAGGCGACCGGCATGCGCACCTTCGTCAAGGAGAAAGTCGACACGCGCAACGTCAACGGCACCGGTTGCTCCTTCTCCTCGTCCATCGCCGCCTTCCTGTCACAGAAATACACCCTGGAGGACGCCGTGACACTCGCCGAAGACTACATCGACGGCGCTATCCACCGCGGCGCCACGTACCGGTTCGGGACCGGCTTCGGACCCGTCGCCCATTTCTACCGCCTCTGGCGCAAGGGCGACAAACGCTGACCCTCCGGCTCTGCAAACAGCACGCGGGTGGCGCGCTTCCCATTCCTTTTCTCCGGAACAGGGAAGACGCGCCACCCGTGTTGTCGTTTTCTCTTTCTGCCGGGGCGCGCAGGGCGCTCACGGCGTGGACTCCGATTAGCGGAGGTAGATGTTGTACTTCTTCTCCTCGCCGATGGTCGAGGCGGGTCCGTGTCCCGAGTAGATGCGTGTCTCGTCGGGCAGGGGGAGCAACTTCCGCCGGATGCCGTCCAGCAGCAGCTCCTCGCCTCCGCCGCCCAGGTCCGTCCGTCCGATGCTGAAACGGAACAGCACGTCGCCCGTGAACAGGACATGCTCCTCGGCACAGTAGAAGCACAGCGACCCCAAGGAGTGTCCCGGCACGTGGAAGATGGTGAATGCATGGTTTCCGAACTTCACCACATCCCCCTCGTCGAGGTATCCCTTCAGCGGGACGGGCGGCTCGCACTCCATGATGCCGAACGAGCGGATGCGGTCCGTCAGCTGGTCCAGCCAGGGCTGGTCTGCCCGGTGCGCCTCGGCGCCGATGCCGTAGGTTTCCCAGATAAAGCGGTTCCCGAACACATGGTCGAAGTGCAGGTGCGTGTCAATCAGTCGCACGATGCGCAGCCCGTTCGCCTGGATGAAGCGCTTGAACTCCTCCTTCTCCGAGTCGTAATAACAGCCGCAATCGATGACGACGGCTTCCTTTGTTTCGTCCCACACCACATACGTGTTCTCCGGGAGCATATTGAATTCAAAAGTCTTGATGTTTAACATGAGCCTGTGTGTTTTGATTGGGTAATTGTTTGATGAGGCACGTCAGCGGTCAGCCGGAGCGCCGTCAACGGTCGATGGACACGAACACCACCTTCTTCGTCTGGAAATACTCCTCCTCGAACCAGGTGCTCAGGTCGCACTGCTCCATGCGGTGCTTGAAGGGCATGACCTCGTGCTGCAGCTCGCCGCCCTTGAGGCAGATGAGCCCGTTGGGATAGGCGTTCCGCTGCTCGCGGGCGATGTTCTTCGTGACAATCTTCACCAGGTCGGCAAGGGGCATCACGGCACGGCTGACCACGAAGTCGAACAGTTCGTGTTCCTCCTCGGCACGGCAGTGGCGCAGGGTCACGTTCTCCAGGTGGATGGCGGACGCCACTTCCGTGGCTACCCGAATCTTCTTCCCGATGCTGTCCACCAGGTGGAAGTGGCATTCGGGGAAAAGGATGGCGAGCGGGATTCCGGGGAAGCCGCCGCCCGTCCCCAGGTCCATGATACGGGTCCCGGGACGGAAATTAATCATTTTGGCAATGGCGAGTGAGTGGAGCACGTGGTGCTCGTACAGGTTGCCGATGTCCTTGCGCGAGATGACGTTGATTTTCGCGTTCCAGTCGGTGTAGAGGTCGTAGAGTGCCCCGAACTGCTCCTTCTGGCGGTCGGTGAGCTGGGGGAAATATTTCAAGATGATGTCCATGATTGTTTGAGTTGGCAAGTTTTATGGGGTGACAAGGTTTACAGCCGGGCGGAGTCGGTTACTTCTTCTCCAGGTCCTTCACGGCTTCGTAGGGAATCGTCAGTTCGGTCGGTCCTGCGGCGTAGGGGGCAATCTCGTAGGCATTGTAGTAGAAGCGGATGCCCTCGGGGGCGAGCAGGAAGTTCTTCGACGGATACATCTCGGTCCACGTCAGGAAGCCGTTCTCATGCAGTTCGTCGAGCGTCTTCACGCCGAGCTTCTCCTCCAGTGCCGTGAGCAGGATGTGCGTCAGGGACTCCTGGTAACCCGGTGCGAACACGTCGTCGAGCGTGAGGAGCTGCCCCGTGGAGGGCACGAAGTTCATGTAGCTGATGGTGTGGCTGCCGTGTGCGCCGCCTTCGTAGCAGATGAGTTCCAGCTGATAGCCCTGCAGGCTGTCGCGTGCCGGGACGAAGCTGCCCCTGAGCTCATATTCGTAGTTGTACCATCCGCCGACCTCTCCCTTGCGCTTCTCTTCCTGGTAGAAAGGCTCCAGCTCGGTGTGGTAGCGGGCGATGTAGTTGTTGGCAAACGAGTCGGCAGCGGCGGGGAGGGTGACTCCCGTATAGTCGAACGCAGCGTGGGCGACTGCCTCGTTGATGAGGCGGTTGATGCTGTCGTCCGGAGTGGCGTACGCCAGGTTGATGCGCAAGTCGCAGGCAGGTGAGAGGCTGTCGCCCTGAATGAGGCGTTCGGTGGTGTTGATGACAATCGAATCCACACCCCTTTCGACGGGGGCGACCCGGTGCTGGCATCCGGCGAAGAATATGCTCATGCCTGCACCTATCATACATACAGCAAACAAGTTCTTTTTCATAACTTCATAGAATTTTTTTGGTGTCAGGTGCAAAAGTAGCGATAATCTTTGGATTCACGGAAGTCCTTGTCTCTTGCGGGCATTGTTTCTTGTCTATTTTCTTTCCCGGTGGGTTTCGCGGACGCCGTTTTTCCGTTTCCCCGTGCCGTTTGGGGCTGTTTTCAGCGGAAGTCAGGCTCACCGGGAACGGCACGGCGCTACATACAGTGTATATTTCGTGTTGCGGACGTGTTTCGCATTACATACAGTGTATATTTCGTGTTGCGAATGTGTTTGGAATTACATACAGTGTATATTTTATGTTGCGGACGTGTTTGACATTATATACAGTGTATATTTTATGTTGCGGACGTGTTTGGTGTTACATACAGTGTATATTTCATGTTGCGGACATGTTTGGCGTTACATACAGTGTATATTTCATCTCGTCGGTCGGTTTGAAGGAAAAAACGGACGTCAGCGTCCGGAAAACGAGGTGGGAGGAAGCATCGAATGCCGTTTGAAGGGGATTCGAAGGCTGTTTGAAGCGATTGTGCGTGTGCGGGGGCACTTTTCGACGGACGGAAGACCGTTGTCGGGGCTTTTTGCTTACATTCGTGCTTTCGAAGGAAAGGATAGGAAACCTGACCTGTTGTTTCACCTAAAAAAGTATGGAAGGAATGAAAGAGATTAAGGCTATCAGCCTGGAACGGATGAACAACGGTGCGCATTACCTCTACATGAGCACCATGCTGTCGCGTGCCGAGAGTCACGGGAAGCTCCCGGTCAAGGCGGCGGAGCCATTGGCTGCCCTGCGGACGGCTGTCGAGGAGGAGGACCGGTGTCTGGCTGTTTCGCGGAAGAGTCTGCTGACGGATGACATCCGGAAGGCGGACCACGAGCGCGACGTGCTGTTCGGTGCGTACCGGAATGCAGTCCGCAGTTACCTCAGCCTGCCGGAGGGGAAGCTGTTGCAGGCGGCAAGGGAGTTGGACCAGCATCTGACGGATTATCGGATTGACCCGCGGGAGCAGCTGGACAAGGAGACGGGTCTGCTGGTGAATTTTCTTGCCGACCTGGAGACCCGCTATGCCGCGCAGGTCGCCACGTTGTCGCTGTCGCCCTTTGTCACGGGGCTGAAGGAGGTCAACGAGCGTCTGCGTCGGCTGACCAGGGACCGCACGTATGAGCGGATGACGCTGGAGCCGGGGGCGCTCGCCCGGGCGCGTAAGGCGTCGGATGCGGCATACCGCCTGCTGGTGAGGTGGGTCAATGCGCTCGCCCTGCTGGACAACGAGGCGGATTACGCGGAATTCATCGACTATGTGAACACGGAGGTGGTGCACTACAAGCGCGAGGTGCTCGGGCAGCGGGCAAAGGCGCCGTCGGCGTCGGCTGAACAACCGGACGGGCGGACGGAGGCGGGGGAAACGCCGGCTCACCCGTCGGCTGAACAAGATAATACGGACGTGGATGACGGAATCTGACGTCCGCTGAACGAAAGGCGGAGTCAGACAGACGGCAGACAGGCGGACCATCCGGAAGGGAGGATGCAGAGGGGCATCTCCTGCGGGCGGTCCGCCTGTCTGCCGTCATGTGTGTCAGCGGGTGGAGGGAACAGCGGGCGGTCAGAAGTCCCACGACAGTTTCTTTCGGCGTGCCTTCCGGCGCTTCTTCGCCTTCTTCTTCTGTTTGTCGGACGGGACGGTGTCGGTGCGCAGACTGTCGGCGACGGGGCGGCGGAGGGTGCGGTGGAAGAGTTCCTTCCAGTGACCGAAGTCCCACTTGAAGAGCAGGCCGATGCCCTGTGTCGTGAGGGTGGTCTTGGCGAAGTAGCGGTCGTTGGTCTGGTTGTAGCCCTTCAGGCGGATGTCGCCCGAGGGGGTGAGGAGCCACTGGACGTCGAAGTCGCCCACGAAGTTGGTGTTGGCGAGCTGGTTGTCGCGGTAGCCGAAGTTGCCGTTGATGAGGAGGCGGTTGTTCAGGAGGCGTCCGGAGAGCATGCCCTCGACTTCCATGTCCGTCCAGCCCTTGTCGCCCGTGCTGAGGTTGGTGCCGAAGTTCCACTGGCTGCTGTTGATGATGTGGGAGAGCATGTTGTTGAGCTGTCCCGACAGGGTCGACGACAGGAGGGAGTTCATGGCTGACGACTGGGTGCCGTTGTCGACGTTGGCGTTGGAGTAGTCGTAGGTGTAGAAGCGGCCGATGCCCAGGAGGTAGATGATTTGCATCTCCATCTGCTCGTCGGTGCTGATGTAGCTCTTCACCAGCTCGCGTTCTTCCTCGCTGACGTTGGGCAGCTCGAGGTCGAAGTGCAGGTTGGGCGTGGCGAGCTTGCCGGTGAGGTTGAGCAGGCAGTTGACCTTGGCGGTGTTCTGCGTGAAGGCGGCGTTGGGCGCAAGGTCTTTCAGGGACGCCGAGTTGACGGTGTAGACGGCTTGCAGGTTGATGTCGCCGTTCTCGGGCCGTCCGCTGAAGGTGATGCTGCCGCCGGGCTGGAGGAGGAAGTCCTTGCGGATGACTTCCTGGAGGCTGAGCTTGTAGAGCCCGTGGTCGAGGGTGTAGGTGCCGTAGAGCTTGAACTCGCCCTTGTTGTAGTAGCTTGCCTGGAAGTTGCCGCTGCCCTGCGCGCTGGCGTAGTCGCCCGACAGGGGGTCCATGATGACCTTGATGGTGGCGTCGGGGGTGACGTCCAGCTGGGCGTTGATGTGGATGTCGGACGTGCCTTCGTCCTCCTCTTCGTCGGTCTCTTCGGACACGGGGTGGCGGAAGGGGTCGGGGATGGAGTCGTTCTCCCACTTGGCGTGGGGAGTCTTGTCGACGAAGGTGATGAACTCGTTGCTGGCTATTTCTTCGGGCGTCCCGAGGTTGTAGACGAAGGTGGTGTTCTTGCCGGTGCGCAGGTTGGTGTTCACGTTCAGGCTGCTGTCGTCGCCCTGCAGGGTGGTGATGCCGGTGCCGTAGATGCTGCCGTAGATGAGGGCATCCTCGCTCTCGGGTGCGTTGTAGAGCAGCATGTTGTCGGTGTTGAAGGTGAAGCGGTAGCGCAGATTGCGCAGGTGGTCGTGCGCGAGGGTGCCTTCCACCTGTCCGGTGTGTCCGTCCTTGTCGGTCATGCGTGCCTGACGGAATTCGATGGAGCCGGGGAGCAGACTGACGGAGTCGAGCTGCAGGTCGTAGGCGGCGTTGAGTACACCGACGTCGACGCGGGCGTTGCCGGAGGCGTTGCCTTCGAGATTCAGGTTGGCGAAGGGTCCGTGCAGGCGTATGTCGCCCGTGACGCGTCCCGACAGGTGGCGGAACACGCTCGCGGTGTACATGTTGAGGAACTCCAGGTTGGTGCTGTCGGCGGTGATGTGGAGGTCCAGCCCCGCCTTGGGTGGGGAGACCCAACCCTGCACCGTGGTGCGGGCATGGCGGGAGGCGTCGCGGATGTCGGCGTCGAGATGGATGTCGCCCTCCTCGGCGTTCCACAGTCCGCGAATCTTCATGTCGCCCATGTAGCCGTGGTTGAAGGTGAAGTCGCGGATGCGGAGGTCGGCGTCGAGCGCGGGGCTCTTCATTGCCTGCGTCACGACTGCCTTTCCGCTGGCGAACCCGCGGAAGTCGACGGGATGGAACTGGATGATGTCGAAGATGTACTCCAGGCGGATGTCATTGAGGTCGACACGGACGGCGTCGTGCTCGTTTTCGGTCAGCTTGCCGTCGATGTGGATGTGCTGCGGCCCGTGTTCAAAGCGGAAGTCGTTGACGACGACCCGTCCGGAGTCGATGTCGATGACCGACGGGCGGAGTGTCCAGGTGGTGTCGTTGATGATGATGTCCGAGGGGAGAATCTCGATGCGTGCGCTCGGGTTGTCGTGCTTCGTGTCCCGCTGACGGAAGCGTGTCACGGTGGCGAACTCGCCGCTGTAGGTGCGCTCGGTGTTGTTGCCCCAGTGGAAGAAGGTCTTGAGTTCGTTGTCGCGTGCTTCGGCTTGCAGCGAGAGGTTCAGCATGGAGTTGCCATTCATCTGCTGCGTGAGCCGCACCAATGCCTGCAGCCGGTCCTGCGGATTGTCGATGAGCACCATGCCCGACTCGTAACGCTTGCCCTTGTAGCTGAAGGCGGGGAAATAGCCCTCGACTTTCACCTGGTTGTTGCGTTCGTGGAAGTATCCCTTGATGGTGGCGGGCATGCGGACGTCGAGCGGGACGCGGAACATCTTCTCCAGCATCTCGGTGTCCGTCAGGCGGAGTGAGAAGCTCAGGCGGTTGTTGCCGGGCTCCGTGTCGGTATTCTTGCGGATGAACAGGGGCAGGTAGTTGCCGAGCATCCGTGTGAAGCCCCGCGGCAGGTCGGCGAAGGTGAAGTGTCCGTGTCCCTCGCCGTTGAGGAAGTCGGAGTCGATGTGAATCTCCCGTTCCTTCTGCTCATTGGGGTAGGAGCTGACGGTGAAGTGGTGCAGGACGTAGTTGCCCTCCGGCGAGCGGAAGTGCAGGCTGTCGACGTGTATGTTTCCCGTGAAGTTGTCGAAGGTGTTTCCTGTGAAGTTCGTCCGGATGCGTGCGGAGAGTTCGCAGCCGGGATACTTGTCCGTCAGTCCCAGGCGGTCCGGCCGCAGGTGGTCGAGGGAGGCGAGGAGGTTGAACTCGGGGATAGTCTTCGTCGGGTTGAAGTCCCCGCTGACGGCGAGGCTCCCGTCGGCATCCTCCAGGTTGAGGAAGCCCCGGTAGTAGCCTTTGCGGTAGTTCACGTTGAGGTGGATGTCGCCGTAGCTGTGTCCCTTGTATTCCACGAGGGGCAGGTGTCCCGTCACGTTCAGTGCCGGGTAACTGCTGCCGGTCTGCTGTCCCTTGACCTCGACGTTCAGCGAGACGCGCCCCAGGTCCGGTTGGGCAAGGAGGCTTCCGAGTTGGAATCCCTCGGTGAGGAGTTGCCCGTGGAAGCTCTTCTGCTGTCCGTCCAGTCCCAGGTGCAGGTTGGTGTCCAGTTCGCCTGCCGCGCTCCGGATGAGTCCCTGGAGCTGCAAATCCTTGAGCATGCCTCGTGCGCTACCCTGGAAGGAGAGATAGCCCAGCCTCGTGAGCAGCGGATGGATGGTCTCCATGCCCAGGTTCTGCGTCAGGAAGCGGAAGCCGGTGCTGGTGACGTTCAGTTCCGGCAAGGTGCAGTCAAAGAACCGGTGCGACGGCTCGAACGGGTTGCGCACGCGGCAATGCAGGCGCAGGCGGACGTCGTTGTTGTCGGAACGTATCTGCAGGTGGCTGAGGGTGACCTCCTTCTCATTGCCCTGTATGCCTGCCTGCACCCAGAGCGGGTCGTTGAAGGACGCGAGGGCAGGCACGAAGCATTGCAGGTCGCTCAGCGTGACGGACGAGCGTCCGATGCCGCCCCTGACGCGCATCGTCTTCCACGGCTCCCGGGCGCCGGAGTCGTAGGCAGCCTCCAGCGTGTCGAGCCGCAGGAGCGTGCCCGGCATCTGCAAGGCGAAGCGCGAGAGCGTCAGGTGACGCGGATTGGCGACCAGCTTGAAGGCAAGGTTCTCCAGCGTGAACCCGGAGTGTTCCCGGAAGCTGAGATGGCGTATGGTGGTGTTGATGGAGTCGTTGCGGAGCGCCTTGAGCGAGATGTTCGCCCGGAGGTCTTCGAGTGCGAGGTGCCGGGCGTTGAACCGTCCGGGAGTCTCCTCTGCAGACGCCAGGTTGTAGGTGATGCGTCCGTGGCGGATGAGCAAGGCGTTGATGCGGAGGCTCAGGTCGCTCCCCGATGAAGGTTCGTCGGACGAGAAGGCGTCGATGAGGAACTGGTAGTTGGGGGCGGCGGCAGAGTCGCGCTTGGCGAGGTTGAGGTGCATGTTGTGCAGCTGCACGTTGTTGATGACGATGTCTCCCTGCAGCAAGGCGCGCAAGTCGAACTTGGCAGAGACGCGGTCCGCCTTCAGGAGGACGTTGCCCTCGCGGTCTTCGATGCTGACATTGTCGATGATGGCGCGGTTGACCAGCCCGACGTCGACGTTGCCCACAAAGACCTCCGTCTGCAGGAGTTTGCTCAATTCTTTTGATACCCATACGGACAGATGCTGCTGGACATAAGGTATGTTCAGCAGGAGTATCAGGGCTGCATACAGGCAGAGTATGCCGGTGATGCAGATGCGCGCGATGTTGCTAAGTCGTTTGATAAGTCGTCTGTCTTTTTCGTTTGAGGAGCAAAAATACGAATTCTCGCGTCTTGCCGCGGAAAAAGAGCGTAAAAGATTGTTGCAGGCTCAAGATTCTTTTTTAAGTTTGCGACAAATATCTTTTAAAATTCTTTCAATCTATGAAGAAATCTATCCTTTCAGTCTGCTTAATGACCCTGGCATGGGGCGGATTGCAGGCACAGCAGCAGGGAGGCATCTCTGAAGACATGTTGCGCGAAATCAGAAAAGCGTACAAAGGTACGGCAGCCGACAAGGCTTTGCTGAACGCCATTACAGCCAATGACATCCGTGTGTTGGCGTTGAATCACGAAAATGCAGCGGACTTTGACACGTATTTCAGTGACAAGGTCCTGTCGCGCGGCATCACCGACCAGAAATCATCGGGCCGCTGCTGGCTGTTCACGGGATTGAACGTGATGCGTGCCAAAATGATTGCCAAGTATGACCTCCCTTCGTTGGAATTCTCGCAGAGCTACGGTTTCTTCTGGGATCAGCTGGAGAAGTCGAACCTTTTCCTGCAGGGCATCATCGATACGGCAGACCGTCCGATGGACGACCGCATGGTGGAGCATCTCTTCAAGAATCCGTTGAGCGACGGCGGACAGTTCACCGGTGTCATGGATATCGTGATGAAATACGGTGTCGTGCCCAAGGGAGTAATGCCGGAGACCTTCAGCAGCGAGAACACGGCACAGATGGCAAACTTCATCAAGCTGAAGCTGCGTGAGTTCGGTCTGCAGTTGCGCGATCAGGCGGCAAAAGGCGCCAAAGCCAAGCAATTGGAACAGAGCAAGACGGAGATGCTGGGAACCATCTACCGCATGTTGGTACTCACGCTGGGCGAGCCTGTCACCGAGTTCCAGTGGGTGATGCGCGACGCCGACGGCAAGCCGCGCGGTGAGATGAAGACCTATACACCGCAATCCTTCTTCAAGGAATTCATCAACGAAGACTATGTGAATGACTACATCATGGTGATGAACGACCCGTCACGTCCCTATTGGAAGGTGTATGAAATCGACTACGACCGGCATGCCTACGACGGCCACAACTGGTTGTACGTCAATCTGCCGATGGATGAAATCAAGCCGATGGCGATTGCCTCCATCAAGGACAGCACGATGATGTACTTCTCCTGCGATGTGGGCAAGTTCCTCAACCAGAAACGCGGCTTGCTCGACCTGCGCAACTACGATTACGATTCGCTCTTCGGTACCACGTTCGGCATGGACAAGAAGCAACGCATCCAGACCTTCGCCAGCGGTTCGACGCATGCCATGACCCTGATGGCGGTAGACCTGGACGCCAATGGCAAGCCCAAGAAATGGATGGTGGAGAACAGCTGGGGACAGGTGGGATACAAAGGCCATCTCATCATGACCGACCAATGGTTTGATGAATACATGTTCCGCCTGGCTGTCAACAAGAAGTATGTTCCTGCCAAGGTGCTGGAATTGCTTGAGAAGGAGAAACCCGTCCGCCTGCCCGCCTGGGATCCGATGTTTGCGGATGAAGAATAAGTGACGATTTCAGCCTACGGGAAACATCCTGTTGCATCATAAAAAAGGTGGCATCTTCTTTGCGGAGGGTGCCACCTTTGTTTTAGCAGGTATTCTTATAAAAGTTCAATCAGTGCGTCCACATCCTCTTCGCGGGTCGCCCAGCTCGTAGCGAACCGGACGGCGGAGTGCGATTCGTCGATGACCGCCCACGTCTCGAAGGTCGCATGGCGGTGCAGTTCCTCCTTCTGCCGGTTGTCGAGAATCACGAACTGCTGGTTGGTCGGCGAATCCATGAAGAAACGGTAGTGCCTGTCAGCAAATCCCTTCTTGAGTTTCTCTGCCATGTCGTTGGCGTGTCGGGCGATGCGGAAATACAGCCCGTCGGTGAACAGCGTGTCGAACTGGATGCCCAGCAGACGTCCCTTTGCCAGGAGGGCACCGTGCTGCTTGATGATGGGGAAGAAGTGAGTCAGCAGCCGGGGATTGGTCACGACGACCGCTTCGCCGAACAACGCCCCGACTTTCGTCCCACCGATGTAGAAGACATCGCTCCAACGTGCAATATCTTCCAGCGTGACATCTGCCGGTGTGGCCGTCAGTCCATACCCCATCCGCGCCCCGTCGATGAAGAGCGGGATGTGGTGGCGGTGGCATGTTTCGCTGAGCGCCTCCAGTTGCTTCCGGCTGTAGAGCGTGCCATATTCAGTCGGGAAGGAAATGTACAGCATCCCCGGAGCCACCATGTGCTCGTAGGTCGCATCCTGGTAAAACGACGTGATGTAGCGGTCCACATCCTCTGCCTGGACCTTCCCGTCGGTCTGTGGCAAGGTCAGTACCTTGTGCCCGCTGGCTTCGATGGCTCCGGACTCGTGCACGTTGATGTGTCCGGTCTCGGCAGCCAGTACGCCTTCATACGTGCGGAGCAGTCCGTCGATGACCGTGGCGTTGGTCTGTGTGCCCCCTACCAGGAAATGTACGGCAGCCTCGGGACAGTTGCAGGCTTGCCGGATTTTCTCTTTGGCACGTTGTGTGTAGATGTCGCAGCCATAACCGGGTGTCTGTTCCAGGTTTGTCTGCAGGAGACGTTCCAGGATGAGCGGATGCGCTCCCTCCATGTAGTCGCAGTCGAAATGTAGCATGTTGAGTCAGGTGTAAAGATAAAAGCACGAACCCGCAAGTTCCCCGGATTCGTGCTTTGTGTGAATTTATTAGTATGAATCAGTCGATCATGTCGAAGCCGCAATACGGAACGAGTGCCTTCGGGATGCGGATGCCCTCGGGTGTCTGGTTGTTCTCCAGCAATGCAGCCACGATACGCGGCAATGCCAGTGCAGAGCCGTTGAGGGTGTGGCAGAGTTCCGTCTTCTTTTCCGCCGTACGGTAACGGCACTTCAGGCGGTTTGCCTGATAGGTGTCGAAGTTGGATACGGAGCTGACTTCCAGCCAACGTTGCTGAGCTTCCGAATAAACCTCGAAGTCATAGCAGATGGCAGAGGTGAAGCTCATGTCTCCTCCGCACAGACGAAGGATGCGATAGGGGAGTTCCAGTTTCTTCAGCAGTCCTTCCACGTGGTCCAGCATTTCCTGGTGTGACTGACGGGAATGCTCCGGCTTGTCGATGCGCACCAGTTCCACCTTGGAGAATTCATGCAGGCGGTTCAGTCCGCGTACTTCCTTTCCATAGGAGCCGGCTTCCCGACGGAAACACTCCGTGTATGCGCAATTCTTGATCGGGAGGTCCTTCTCATCGAGGATGACATCGCGGTAGATATTCGTGACAGGCACTTCAGCCGTCGGGATGAGGTAGAGGTCATCGACTTCGCAATGATACATCTGTCCCTCCTTGTCAGGCAATTGTCCCGTGCCGTATCCCGATGCGGCGTTCACGACCGTCGGCGGCATGATTTCCGTATAGCCTGCCTCGCGTGCCTCGTCCAGGAAGAAGTTGATCAGCGCACGTTGCAACCGTGCCCCTTTCCCTTTGTATACGGGGAATCCGGCGCCGGTAATCTTTACGCCCAAGTCAAAGTCGATGATGTCGTATTTCTTGGCAAGCTCCCAGTGGGGCAGTGCGTTCTTGGGCAGTTCTGTCTCCATGCCGCCCATCTTGACCACGACGTTGTCTTCCGCAGTCTTGCCCTCAGGCACTTCGTCGTAAGGGATGTTGGGAATTGTGTAGAGCAGAGCCTGCATTTCGTTGGCAGCCCCTTCCTTGGCTTCCTCTAGGCTTTTGTTGGCTTCTTTGATTTCAGCCACGCGTGCTTTTGCCGCTTCGGCTTCCTCTTTCTTTCCGCTCTTGATCAGTGCGCCGATTGTCTTGGAAGTTGTATTGATTTCGGCAAGATTGTTGTCTAGTAATGCTTGTGAGGCTTTTCGTTTATCGTTTAGTTCTATTACTTTAGCGATGACTTCTTTTGCGTGTTCGAAATGTTTCTTTTCCAGTCCACGGATGACTTTCTCCGTGTCGTCTGTAATTTGTTTGATGGTAAGCATATCTGTATGTCTTGTTAAATTCCTGAATGGTATGTAGAATCGCTTGCAAAGATAGAGATTCCTTTGTATAAAATACAAAAAAGGCTCACGGATTTTCCATGAGCCTTTCTATGTCTTCAGTATGAGGTTTACGCTTCAGCCGTCGGGATAATCGATACGTAACTCTTGTTGTTACGTCCCTTTTTGAAGCATACAGTACCATCTACCAATGCGTAAAGAGTGTGGTCACTACCCATGCCGATGTTTTCACCGGGATTGTGCACAGTACCTCTTTGACGAACAATGATGTTACCAGCTTTGCAAACTTGTCCACCAAATATCTTTACGCCTAATCTTTTACTTGCTGATTCACGGCCGTTCTTTGAACTACCAACACCTTTTTTATGTGCCATTTCTACTAAAATTTAAATGATTAAGCAATAACTTGTTTGATTGTTAACTCTGTGAATTGTTGACGGTGACCGTTCAACTTTCTGTAGCCTTTTCTTCTCTTCTTGTGGAATACGAGGACCTTGTCGCCCTTAACCAGATGAGAAACTACTTCGCAAACAACTTTTGCACCTTCTACAGTAGGAGCACCTACCGTTACATTACCATTGTTGTCAACCAACAAAACTTTGTCAAATTCAACAGTTGCGCCGTTTTCAGCATTCTGAATGTGGTGTACAAACAGCTTCTTGCCTTCTTCAGCTTTGAACTGTTGTCCGTTAATTTCTACGATTACGTACATTTTATAATAAGATTAAACGGTTTCTCCGTCAGGTGAATATCGGCCTTCCGATATTACTTCTTCGTACCCGAACGGACTAAATCGGGCGCAAAATTACATCAATCGGTTGATATACACAAATGTTTGTAGAGAAAAAACAGAACAGTATCAGGTTTGCCCTACTAATAAATGTTATTTTACTCTTCCTCCGGAGAGCCAGTAGCGTTTCCAATAGCTTTCATCCAAGTCACTGACGATGACTCCCTGACTGCTGCTGGCATGGATAAATTTGTTGTTCTTCAGGTAAACACCGGCGTGATTGGCAGTGCGTCGAGAACGCTTTCCATGAAAAAAGACGAGGTCGCCTTCCTGCAACTGCCGTTTGCTGATGCGTCGGCAGTCCTTTTTGAGTTGTCCGTCGCTGGAACGTTGCAGCTTGACCTTATATACCTTATTATATAGGGCGGCTGTCAGTCCGGAACAATCCACTCCCTTGCGGTTGCTTCCTCCGTTGCGATAGGGAGTTCCAATCCATTTGGATGCTTCCACGTAGAGACGGTGGTTGTCTTCCTGCTCGATGTCCATTCCCAAGGTGATACCGGCACGCGCCAGTTCGCGGTAATTGTAGGAGGGGGTGATGCTGCGGCACGAAGACAGAAACACAAGAAACAGCAGACACAGGCTGAAGGATAGGAGAGTAGTTTTTCTCATCTCGTAAGTCGTTGGTTGAAGAATAGGGACAGGCAAGCCTTTTGTTCGCTTGCCCAATGAAAAGAACGCAGATGGCATGGCTTGTGATAGCCTGATGCCATCTGCGTTATCCGTTACACAGACTTAGAGTCCGTGTTCGCTCAAGTATCTTTCCACTTCGATGGCTGCCTTGCAACCGCTTCCTGCCGCCGTGATAGCCTGACGGTAGTGCGGGTCGGCAACATCGCCGGCAGCAAATACGCCGGGTACTTTTGTACGCGGAGTTGCTCCTTCCGTGATGATGTAGCCAACTTCGTCGGTGTCTACGTAGGGCTTAAAGATGTCGGAGTTCGGTTTATGCCCGATGGCGAGGAAGAATCCGTCAATAGCAATGTCGTAACGTTTCTCTTCCGGTTCACCCATCTTGTAGACTACATGTGCGCCTTCAACACCGTTTTCTCCAAACAAACCTACTGTATTGTGTTCAAAAAGCACCTCGATTTTCGGGTTGTTCAGTACGCGGTCCTGCATGATTTTGGATGCACGCAGATAAGGTTTGCGGACGATGAGGTATACCTTGGAAGCCAATCCCGACAGGTAGGTAGCCTCTTCGCAGGCAGTGTCACCACCTCCGACTACGGCTACCACTTTCTTGCGATAGAAGAATCCGTCGCAGGTAGCACAAGCACTGACGCCCATACCTGCGTATTTCTTTTCATCTTCCAATCCCAGGTATTTGGCTGTTGCGCCGGTGCTGATGATGATGGTGTCGGCTTCGATTTCTTTTCCATCGTCAATCGTAACCTTATAAGGAGCTTTGCTGAGGTCGGCTGCTACGGCGATACCACTGCGGATGTCAGCACCGAAACGTTCTGCCTGTTTGCGCAAGTCTTCCATCAGTTCCGGTCCGGTAATTCCGTCCGGATATCCGGGAAAATTCTCAACTTCTGTCGTCGTAGTCAACTGGCCGCCCGGTTGGATTCCTTCATAAAGGACCGGAGCAATATTTGCACGACCGGTATAAATTGCCGCTGTATATCCGGCAGGGCCTGAACCGATGATCAGGCATCTAACTCTTTCTGTACTCATACTGTTTGATCTTATTTATGTGATTCTGATTATCTCAAGTCAATGACTTCAGCATTCGGATATTGCTTTGTGTCAAAGATAAACCGATTGTCCGGTAAAAGTAGAGCTTTTTTCAGAGATGTAACTTCTATCTCATTGATATTTTTGTTACAATCTGTTATTTTGATATAAAGAGGTTGCGCATTGCGCTTGTCGACATACAACTTGACAGCCTGAATCTCTTGTTTGGGGTTTTCCGCTTGCAGGTCGATTTCGTCGATGGCTTTACCCTGATAGTTCTTGCGTGCCCCTACCCGATAGGTGTAACCTTGCTTGTACAGGCCGATGAAGGCATAGGGATTGATGCTCTGCAGCTCTTCAGGTGTCGGGTTGCTGACGTTCACTTCCTGGTTGGCAGGCAGGTAGCTCCACTGTGTCTTTCCATCGAACCACGTGATGGCGGATGGAGTCGTCAGATGAAACTTGTTGCCCTTTACGGCAATGCTTCCGGAGGTTTGATCCTGTTTGTTCCCATTCGTCCAGAATCTGAATTTCACGTCTACCCCCTTATCGTTGAAGATGGCAGCGGTCTTGTCCAACAGCTGACGGGCCTGCGTCTCTTTTTGCGCCTGCACTCCCAAGGTGCAGACGGATAATAATATGCATGATAAAATGTTCCTGATTTTCATAATGATATTGAGCTTACTAAAGTTTATTGTTGCAAATTAGCCAATCGCGTCTCCAGGTCATCCAAGTCTACGCATAGCACTTGACGTGCCTTGCTGCCTTCACTGGGACCGACGATACCTGCATGTTCCAGCTGGTCCATGATGCGTCCCGCCCGGTTGTAGCCAATGGAGAACTTGCGTTGGATAAGGGAAGTCGAACCTTGCTGGTAGCTGACAACCAGTCTGGCTGCATCGGCAAACATCGGGTCGAGTCGGTTCATGTCCACCTCATTCATGCTGCTGTCACTCTCTTCTCCCACATATTCAGGCAGGTAGAAGGCCGACGGGTAGCCTTGCTGGTGGCTGATGTACTCCGTGATGTTTTCCACTTCAGGCGTATCGACAAAGGCGCATTGGATACGGGTCAGTTCGTTTGACTGGGAAATCAGCATGTCTCCACGTCCGATGAGTTGGTCCGCTCCCGGGCTGTCGAGGATGATGCGTGACTCCATCATCGTGGATACCTTGAAGGCAATCCGTGCCGGGAAGTTAGCCCGGATGACTCCCGTGATGATATTGGCGGCAGGACGTTGGGTCGCGATAATCATGTGGATACCCACGGCACGCGCTTTCTGGGCGATACGGGCAATCGGTGTCTCGATTTCCTTACCGGCTGTCATGATCAAGTCGCCGAACTCGTCAATGATGACAACGATATAGGGCAGGAACTTATGTCCCTTTTCCGGATTCAGTTGCCGGTTGATGAACTTCTGGTTGTATTCCTTGATTTGGCGGACGTTTGCAGCTTTGAGCAATTCATAACGGTTGTCCATCTCGATACAGAGTGATTGCAGCGTCTGTATCACTTTGGTCGGGTCTGTGATAATTGCTTCATTGCCATCGGGCAGTTTCGCCAGGAAGTGCTTCTCGATGGGATTGTACATGCTGAATTCGACCATTTTGGGGTCAACCATGACGAATTTCAATTCTGCCGGGTGCTTTTTATAGAGCAAGGAGGTAATGATGGCGTTCAATCCGACAGACTTACCTTGTCCGGTAGCTCCTGCCACCAGGACGTGTGGCATTTTGCATAAGTCAGCGACAAACACTTCGTTGGTAATGGTCTTACCCAACGCGATAGGAAGGTCGAAAGTTGACTCCTGGAATTTCTTGCTGGCAATGATGTCGCGCATGGGGACAATCTTAGCCTTCGAATTAGGCACTTCGATACCGATCGTTCCCTTGCCGGGTATCGGGGCAATGATGCGGATACCTTTGGCTGCCAGGCTCAGGGCAATGTCACTGCCCAGGTTGCGGATTTTGGCAATGCGCACTCCCTGTGCCGGCGTAATCTCATACAGGGTAATGGTCGGACCGACTGTGGCATTGATGGAAGAGATTTCCACACCAAAGCTACGCAGCACGTCGATGATGCGATCCTTGTTGGCATCCAGCTCATCCCGGTCGATGGACGGAGAGTTGTCCTCGTATTTTTTCAGCAGGTCAATGGTCGGTGCATGGTAGTTCTCCAAATCGAGTTTGGGATTGTAGGGAGGAAGCTGGGTGATTTCGTTGTCTTCTTCCGTTCCACCGATACTGACTTCCATTTCCGGGGCCTTGTCAGGCTTCGGAGGAGTCGGAGGGGGTACTAATGTGCTTTTTTTTTCATCCTCAGGCGTTTCTTCCGCTTCTTCCTCCGTAGTTGTGAGTGTTGCCTGGCGACGGGAGGCGTTTGCAGGCGATGACGGAGTCGTATCCAGATTGAAAGTCAGCGGTTGGGACTCCTCTTCCACATCCTGAGATGTTGTGTCCGGTGTCTTTTCTTCCGTACGTTCTGGTCCTGTTGTATCATTCTGTTGTGGAGCAGGAGCCGCCGCAGCAGCAGACACGGTTGTATCTTTCTTCTTCTTGAGAGACGGATGAAGGATACGGCGTACGACACGGATGGTGGAACGGCTCATATATACAAGGTAAATGACAGCTACCCCCAATAGCAGGAGGATAACTCCCGTAGCACCAATCTGTGAAGACAGCCACATGCTGATGTTATGTCCGTGGATTCCGCCCGGGTAGATAAAACTGTTTCCAAACGTACTTTCAAACAAAAAGCCAAAGAAGATAGAACCCCATATCATCAGAATTGTACAGCTGATGAACCATTTCCATATCCGGAAATGATACTCAGCCTTGACAAGCTGCAGACCGGCGATCCCCAAGAAGATTGCGATGAAATAGGCGGAAAAACCGAAGCAGCGATTGATGAGGAATTCTGCAAGAACAGCTCCTCGTGAACCGGTTGAATTCTGTATGTTGTTGTCGACTGAAAGTAGCTCTCCTGCCTCCGGATTCGCTACAATGCTTTGATCGGCACCTCCGTTGAAGAAGAAGGAGGTAAATGCCAGCAATAGGTAGAAAGAGAATATAATACACAAAAGCCCGAAAATGAATTGGACGGTTTCACTTCTCAGGATGTGAATGATATTGCGTAAGGTGGATAATTTGTCTGTAGAAGCAGCAGCTTCTGTCTTTTTTTTCGTCATAGCCTGTTCGAAATTTTATGGATGATTTCGTTTATGGTCATTCTCTAGTTTGTCTGTCATGGCTTGTACAATCATGACTGTTTCTTCCCGGACGGTCTTTAGCTTGTTTGGACAGACTCGTTTTAAATCAAAAATCCACTCAAAAGCCAATGAACAATCGGGTCGAATTTTCATGCAAACTTACGGAATTTCTCCGGAATAAACGAAGAAATCTTCGCGGAAAGCTGTCATTATGTTGGGCACTGCCCGTTTTCTGTAGCGTTTGGTTTCTCTGTCGGGGAGAAAGGTGACGTGCCGGTCAGCTGCTTGAGAGGAAATCTTTTTAGGGCTATGATTTTTTGCCTGTTTATTCTACTTTGTCTAAGTTTGCGCCCAAATAGAAATTCTGATGCAAGCGAGTACAAATTATATAGATGAATTGAATGAGAGTCAGCGGGAGGCCGTGTTGTATATTGACGGACCTTCGTTGGTGATAGCCGGAGCCGGTTCAGGTAAGACGCGCGTATTGACCTATAAAATTGCTTATCTGCTGGAACAGGGCTATGAACCTTGGTCCGTATTGGCGTTGACCTTTACCAATAAAGCCGCAGCGGAGATGAAGAGCCGCGTGGCACGGCAAGTGGGATGGGAGCGTGCCCGGTATTTATGGATGGGAACCTTTCATTCCATCTTTGCACGCATCTTGCGGACGGAGGCTGAGGTCCTGGGCTTCAAGTCCAACTTCACCATTTATGACCAGACCGATTCCCGTAGCCTGATAAAGGCAATCATCAAGGAAATGGGGCTGGACGATAAGACTTACAAGCCGGCTTCTGTTCAGAGTCGGATTTCCAATGCAAAAAACTATCTGGTGTTACCGCAGGCGTATGCCTCCAATACGGAATTGCGGGAGTCGGACCGGGAAGCGAAGATGGGTGATATATATAAGGTATATCTTCGCTATTGGGAACGTTGCCGGCAAGCCGGAGCCATGGACTTTGATGACCTGTTGCTCTATACCTATTTATTGTTTGAAGAACATCCTGAAATTTGTCATAAATATGCGGAACGTTTTGCTTATGTGCTGGTCGACGAGTATCAGGATACAAACTTTGCCCAGCATAGCATTGTGTGGCAACTGACCAGGGAGCGGCAACGTGTCTGTGTCGTTGGCGATGACGCGCAAAGTATCTATTCCTTCCGGGGTGCGAATATCGACAACATTCTGAAGTTTACCCGCCAGTATAAGGATGCCAAGCTGTTCAAGCTGGAACAGAACTATCGCTCGACACAGACGATTGTAAACGCAGCCAACAGTCTGATTGAGAAAAACAGGGAACAGATCCGCAAGGAAGTCTTTTCGGAGAATGAGACCGGGGACCGCATCAAAGTGACAGATGCCTATTCCGATGTGGAAGAAGGAGAGATTGTGGCCAATAAGGTGGTGGAGCTGCATCGGCGGGAAGATATAGCTTATTCCGACTTCGCCATCCTGTACCGTACCAATGCACAATCGCGAATCTTTGAAGAGGCATTGCGTAAACGGTCTTTGCCTTATCGCATCTATGGAGGTCTGTCATTTTATCAGCGGAAGGAAATCAAGGATGTGATAGCCTATTTCCGTCTGGTGGTGAATCCCGACGATGAAGAAGCGTTCAAGCGTATCATCAATTATCCAGCCCGTGGTATCGGCGATACGACTGTCAATAAGATCATTCAGGCAGCCACTGAAGCTCACGTCAGTCTGTGGACCGTTCTGTGCCAGCCTGAGGCGTATGCACTGTCCATTAATAAGGGCACTGCAAACAAGCTGATGGCGTTCCGGCAGTTGATAGCGAATTTTCAGGCACGTGTGATGACGGAGGATGCATACACACTTGGAGCAGACATCATACGTCAGTCCGGTATCATCAATGAAATCTATCAGGACAAGTCTCCGGAAAGCCTGAGTCGTCAGGAGAATGTGGAAGAACTGGTGAATGGTATACATGATTTCTGTAGTACCCGTCAGGAAGAAGGAGAGGCGGAACATGTGTATCTGCCGGATTTTCTGTCTGAAGTATCATTGCTGTCCGACCAGGATATGGATCGTTCTGATTCCGAAGAGAAGATTACCTTGATGACGGTACATTCAGCCAAAGGCTTGGAGTTTAACACAGTCTTTGTCGTAGGCTTGGAAGAGGACTTGTTCCCCAGTGCGATGGCAAAGAACTCTTATCGGGAACTGGAGGAAGAACGTCGCTTGTTCTATGTGGCTATTACCCGGGCAGAGAAACATTGCTTCCTTTCTTTTGCACGGAGTCGGTTTCGTTATGGGCACATGGAGTTTGGCAATCCGAGCCGTTTCCTGCGTGATATTGATGCACGATTCTTGGAACTCCCCCAAAACATGCAGGCTTCTTCCCGACGTGTGACACCGGTGTGCAAGACTACCGAGCCCGTACGTTCCCGTCTTTTTGCAGAAGAACGTCCGAAGGGTAAGACGGAAGCTCCGGAGACTCCCCGCTTGAAGAAAATGACCAGCACGGAGCCTGTGGCATCTTCGGGTACGAACAGCTATGGAGTATGTGCCGGTCAACAGATCGAACATGAGCGCTTTGGCATAGGAATAATCGAACGCGTGGAGGGGACGGGAGAGAACTGTAAAGCGACTGTCCGTTTCCAAAATGCCGGAGTAAAGCAACTTCTGTTGAAGTTTGCCCGTTTCAAGGTTATCGGGTAAGCGGTGGAAACCGGTCCATTGCTTCCGGCTGGCTGCAGCTGGGAGTGGCTTCAGCCGAATCGAAATGTGAAATAAATAAATCTACAATAGTTTATAGAATGGAAAGCAACCTTCATTTTTCAAAGGTGTCAGAACATCTGGACATTATCCCTTCTCCTTGTTATGTGATGGAAGAGGAACTGCTTCGTCGGAATCTTGAACTGATTCGTTCGGTCAAGGAACGTGCCGGGGTGGAAATCATATTGGCATTTAAATCATTTGCCATGTGGAAGTCATTTCCGATTTTCCGGGAATATATTCATTTTACGACAGCCAGCTCTCCCTATGAGGCCCGTTTGGCTTTTGAAGAGTTTGGGAGTAAGGCACACACCTATTCTCCTGCTTATACGGAGGAGGACTTCTCTGAAATATTGCGGTGCAGCAGTCATATTACATTCAATTCTTTCAGTCAATATGAACGTTTCTATCCGCAGGTGAAAGCTTATGCGGAACCCATATCGTGTGGCATCCGTGTCAATCCCGAATATTCGGAAGTGGAAGTGGAGCTGTACAATCCCTGTGCGCCGGGTACTCGTTTTGGAGTGACTGCCGATTTGTTGCCGGAGCAGTTGCCTGAAGGAATCGAAGGATTTCATTGTCATTGTCATTGTGAGAGCAGTTCCTATGAGCTGGAACATACGTTGCAGCATTTGGAAGAGAAATTCTCCCGTTGGTTCCCTCAATTGAAATGGCTCAATTTGGGGGGTGGGCATTTGATGACTCGGGAGGACTATGATGTGGAACATCTCGTCCGTCTGTTGCAAGGCTTGCAAGCGCGGTATCCCCATCTGCATCTTATCCTGGAGCCCGGTTCCGCTTTTACCTGGCAGACGGGACCGCTCGTCAGTCGGGTAGTAGACATCGTGGAGAGCCGTGGCATACGTACAGCCATTTTGGATGTAAGTTTTACCTGTCACATGCCCGATTGCCTGGAGATGCCCTATCAGCCTAAAGTACGTGGAGCGGAAACATTGCCGGATGAAGCGGTGAAACATGCAAAGCCCAATGAGCCGATTTACCGTTTGGGCGGAAATAGTTGCTTGAGCGGGGACTATATGGGGGCTTGGCGCTTCGATCACTTCCTGCAAGTGGGTGAGCCTGTCATCTTTGAAGATATGATACATTATACAATGGTGAAAACCAATATGTTTAATGGCATCCAACATCCTGGAATAGCCTTGTTGCGTGCGGATGGGACATTAGACGTATATAAGCGTTTTACCTATGAAGACTATAAAAATCGCATGAGTTAGTGATTTTTTTTGTCGAATTGTTTGCAGGTTTCAAAATTATGCCTACCTTTGCAACCGCAATCGAGAAACAAAGATTGATGCGGAAATAGCTCAGTTGGTAGAGCACAACCTTGCCAAGGTTGGGGTCGCGAGTTCGAGTCTCGTTTTCCGCTCATCATCCTGCTGTTATAGCTCAGTGGTAGAGCACTTCCTTGGTAAGGAAGAGGTCACGAGTTCAAGTCTCGTTAACAGCTCTTATAAATGCAGCTTATTTTTGAATTACTAATCGATAAAAAACAATAAAGCTATGGCTAAAGAGAAATTTGAACGTTCAAAACCGCACGTTAACATCGGTACGATCGGCCACGTTGACCACGGTAAGACTACTTTGACTGCTGCTATCACGACTGTGTTGGCAAAGAAAGGTCTTTCTGAAGTTAAGTCTTTCGATCAGATCGATAACGCTCCTGAAGAGAAGGAAAGAGGTATCACTATCAACACTTCTCACGTTGAATACCAAACTGCAAACCGTCACTACGCTCACGTAGACTGTCCGGGACACGCCGACTATGTGAAGAACATGGTAACTGGTGCCGCTCAGATGGATGGTGCTATCATCGTAGTTGCTGCAACCGACGGTCCGATGCCTCAGACTCGTGAGCACATCCTGTTGGCTCGTCAGGTAAACGTTCCTCGTTTGGTCGTATTCTTGAACAAGTGCGATATGGTTGATGATGAGGAAATGTTGGAATTGGTAGAAATGGAAATGCGTGAGCTCCTTTCGTTCTACGATTTCGACGGCGACAATACTCCTATCATCCGTGGTTCTGCCCTCGGTGCCTTGAACGGTGTTCCTGAATGGGAAGAGAAGATCATGGAGTTGATGGATGCTGTTGATACTTGGATTCCTCTGCCTCCGCGCGATGTTGATAAACCTTTCTTGATGCCGGTTGAAGACGTGTTCTCAATCACTGGTCGTGGTACTGTTGCTACTGGCCGTATTGAAACCGGTGTTGTTAAGGTTGGTGACGAAGTTGAAATCCTCGGTCTTGGTGAAGACAAGAAGACTGTTGTTACCGGTGTTGAAATGTTCCGCAAATTGTTGGATCAGGGTGAAGCCGGCGATAACGTAGGTCTGTTGCTCCGTGGTGTTGACAAGAACGAAATCAAACGTGGTATGGTTCTTTGCCACCCGGGTCAGGTTAAGCCTCACTCTAAGTTCAAGGCAGAGGTTTATATCTTGAAGAAAGAGGAAGGTGGTCGTCACACTCCGTTCCACAACAAATATCGTCCTCAGTTCTACCTCCGTACCATGGACTGTACCGGTGAAATCACTTTGCCGGAAGGAACTGAAATGGTAATGCCGGGTGATAACGTAACTATCACTGTTGAGTTGATCTATCCGGTTGCATTGAACGTAGGTCTCCGCTTCGCTATCCGTGAAGGTGGTCGTACGGTAGGTGCAGGTCAGATTACTGAAATCCTCGACTAATCCATAAGAATAGAATAGGTAAACTCCCGACTGGTCCTAGTCGGGAGTTTATTTACGGGAATAGCTCAGTTGGTAGAGCACCGGTCTCCAAAACCGGGTGTCGGGAGTTCGAGCCTCTCTTCCCGTGCTAAATACAAAATGAATATGTTTAAGAGTTTAGTGAATTATTGTAAGGAATCTTATGACGAACTTGTCCATAAAGTGTCTTGGCCAACTCGTTCAGAACTTACTAACAGTGCGGTAGTTGTTTTATATGCTTCCCTGCTCATCGCGCTGGTGGTTTTCGCTATGGATTCTTTCTTCCAATGGGTTATGGAACTTGTCTACCCGCATTAATCTGAAAAAGTATGTCTGAGATTGAAAAGAAGTGGTACGTACTGCGTGCCGTCAGTGGAAAAGAAAGCAAGGTCAAGGAATATCTCGAGGCAGATATTCGCAACAGTGACCTGGGCGAGTATGTATCTCAGGTACTGATTCCGACCGAAAAAGTATACCAGGTTCGCAATGGTAAGAAGATTGTGAAGGAACGGAGCTATCTCCCCGGTTACGTTTTGGTGGAAGCAGCTTTGGTGGGTGAAGTCACTCATCATTTGAGAAACACTCCCAATGTGATTGGCTTCCTGGGTGGCATGGATAACCCGACTCCTTTGAGAACATCTGAAGTAAACCGTATCCTGGGTATCGTTGACGGACAACCGGAAATGGAGGAGAATATCCCCTATGAAATCGGTGAAACTGTCAAGGTGACGGAAGGTCCCTTCAGTGGTTTCAGCGGATTGATCGAAGAAGTGAACAGCGAAAAGAAGAAGCTGAAAGTGATGGTAAAGATATTCGGGCGTAAGACACCGCTTGAATTAGGCTTTATGCAAGTAGAGAAAGAATGACGTATCCTGTTACGTATGTCGTTCTTTACAATAAACATTTATATAAAACAAGAAGACAATGGCTAAAGAAGTTGCTGGATTAATCAAATTACAGATTAAAGGAGGCGCTGCAAATCCGTCACCTCCCGTAGGTCCTGCTTTGGGTTCCAAGGGAATCAACATCATGGAGTTTTGCAAGCAATTCAACGCCAGAACCCAGGACAAGGCAGGCAAGATTTTGCCTGTAATCATAACTTACTACACGGACAAGTCTTTTGATTTCGTAATCAAAACTCCTCCTGTAGCAATTCAATTGCTCGAAGCTGCCAAGATTAAGGGTGGTTCTGCAGAACCCAACCGTAAGAAGGTGGCTGAGCTGACTTGGGATCAAGTTCGCGCAATTGCTCAGGACAAGTTGGTAGACTTGAACTGCTTTACTGTAGAAGCTGCCATGACTATGGTTGCCGGTACAGCTAGAAGTATGGGTATCAGTATTAAAGGGGATTTCCCGGGTAATAACTAATAAACTTCAATTACAATGGGTAAACTGACAAAAAATCAAAAGTTGGCTGCATCGAAAATTGAAGCAGGGAAAGCATACTCACTGAAGGAAGCTGCAGAGTTGGTGAAGGAAGTGACCTATACCAAGTTCGACGCTTCACTCGATATTGATGTACGTCTAGGTGTAGACCCTCGTAAGGCAAACCAGATGGTGAGAGGTGTCGTTTCACTTCCTCACGGTACAGGTAAGGTTACAAGAGTCCTTGTTCTGTGTACACCGGATGCTGAAGCTGCTGCACAAGAGGCAGGCGCTGACTATGTTGGTCTTGATGAATATATCGAAAAGATCAAAGGTGGATGGACTGATGTTGATGTGATCATCACCATGCCGTCTATCATGGGTAAGATTGGTGCTCTGGGTCGTATCCTCGGTCCGCGTGGATTGATGCCGAACCCCAAGAGTGGCACCGTAACTATGGATGTTGCCAAGGCTGTCAGAGAGGTTAAGCAAGGTAAGATTGACTTCAAGGTAGACAAGAGCGGTATCGTTCACGCTTCCATCGGTAAGATTTCATTCTCTGCTGATGCAATCCGTGAGAATGCGAAAGAGTTCCTGGCTACGATTATCAAGCTGAAACCTGCTGCGGCTAAAGGTACATATATCAAGAGTATTTATCTTTCTAGTACAATGAGTCCGGGCATTAAGGTTGACCCGAAATCTGTAGAGGAAAACTAATAACAAGGAGGAATCATGAGAAAGGAAGATAAAAGTTTGATTATAACTCAGCTGGCTGAGACTGTAAAGGAATACGGACATTTCTACCTGGTTGACGTGACTGCCATGACGGCAGGTGAAACCGCAGCCTTGAGAAGAGAATGCTTCAAGCAGGAAATCAAGATGGTGGTTGTGAAGAACACGTTGCTTCACAAGGCCCTTGAGAGCTTGGAGGAAGATTACTCTCCGTTATATGATTGCTTGAAAGGTACCACTGCTGTATTGTTCGCCAATGTAGCAAATGCTCCCGCCAAGTTGCTCAAGAAAGTAGCTAAAGATGGCATTCCGGGCCTGAAAGCAGCTTATGCTGAGGAAAGCTTCTACGTAGGAGCTGATCAGTTGGATACTCTTACCAATATCAAGAGCAAGGACGAAGTTATCGCAGAAATCATTGCATTGCTGCAATCGCCCGCGAAGAACGTTATCTCTGCTCTTCAATCAGGTGGCAACACCCTTCACGGAGTTCTTAAGACTCTTGGTGAAAGACCCGAATAATTATCAAAATCAATTAGTAATAAACAATTAAAATCATACAAAAATGGCAGATTTGAAAGCTTTTGCAGAACAATTGGTTAACTTGACAGTAAAAGAAGTTAATGAACTGGCAACTATCCTGAAAGAAGAATATGGTATTGAACCTGCTGCTGCAGCTGTAGCAGTTGCTGCTGGTCCCGCTGCCGGTGGTGCCGCTGCTGCTGAAGAGAAGACTTCCTTCGACGTAGTGTTGAAGAGCGCAGGCGCAGCTAAATTGCAAGTCGTTAAGGCTGTGAAAGAAGCTTGCGGCCTTGGCTTGAAAGAAGCTAAAGACTTGGTAGACGGTGCTCCTAGCACAGTGAAGGCTGGTCTTGCTAAGGACGAAGCTGAATCTTTGAAGAAGACCTTGGAAGACGCTGGCGCTGAAGTTGAACTTAAATAAGAATAGCCTGAGTAATCAGGTAACTCGGTTAAGAACCTCACTACTTAGGGGTTCTTAACCTTTTTGTGTCTATAATTAAATTAAGTTCTACAAATTCATTAACAGATGTCTTCAAATACTGTAAATCAACGAGTTAATTTTGCTTCTATCAAAAATCCGATGCCTTATCCGGATTTCTTGGAAGTACAATTGAAGTCATTCCGCGACTTTTTGCAGCTGGATACGCCTCCTGAAATGCGTAAAAATGACGGCTTGTATAAGGTCTTTGCGGAGAACTTCCCCATTGCTGACACAAGAAATAATTTTGTTCTTGAGTTCTTGGACTACTACATTGACCCGCCCCGTTACTCTATCGCTGAATGTCTGGAGCGTGGACTGACATATAGTGTGACCTTGAAAGCCAAACTGAAATTGTATTGTACTGACCCGGATCATGAGGATTTCGACACAGTGATACAGGATGTCTTCTTGGGCCCCATTCCTTACATGACGGATAATGGAACGTTCATTATCAATGGTGCCGAACGTGTTGTCGTTTCACAGCTGCACCGTTCGCCCGGCGTGTTCTTCGGACAGAGCGTACACGCCAATGGTACCCAACTTTATTCGGCACGTATCATCCCCTTCAAAGGTTCTTGGATTGAATTCGCCACAGACATCAACAATGTGATGTATGCTTACATCGATCGTAAGAAGAAATTGCCTGTCACCACGTTGTTGAGAGCTATCGGTTTTGAGAATGACAAGGATATTCTTGAAATCTTCAATCTGGCGGAAGAAGTCAAGGTCAACAAGACAACCTTAAAGAAATATATTGGGCGTAAGCTGGCTGCTCGTGTATTGAAGACATGGGTGGAAGACTTTGTAGACGAAGATACCGGCGAGGTGGTTTCCATTGAACGTAACGAGGTCATCATTGACCGTGAGACCATCTTGGAACAGGAGCACATTGATGAAATCATCGAATCGGGCGTATCTACGGTGCTGATTCATAAGGAAGAGGCTAACCAGTCAGATTACTCCATCATCTTCAATACGCTCCAGAAAGACCCGAGCAACTCGGAGAAGGAAGCCATCCTGTACATTTATCGTCAGTTGCGTAACGCTGACCCGGCTGATGATGCCAGTGCACGTGAGGTCATCAACAACCTGTTCTTCTCGGAGAAGAGATATGACTTGGGTGACGTAGGACGTTACAGAATCAACCGTAAGCTGAACCTCTCCACCGACATGGATGTCAGAGTGCTTACGAAAGAAGATATTATCGAAATCATCAAGTACCTTATCGAGCTTGTCAACTCGAAAGCCGTCGTTGATGATATCGACCACTTGAGCAACCGTCGTGTGCGTACGGTTGGTGAACAGCTCGCCAACCAGTTTGCCATCGGTCTGGCTCGTATGTCACGTACGATTCGTGAGCGCATGAACGTACGCGATAATGAGGTGTTTACTCCGACAGACCTGATCAATGCGAAGACGATTTCTTCGGTGATCAACTCCTTCTTCGGAACGAACGCCTTGTCACAGTTCATGGACCAGACAAACCCGCTGGCCGAGATTACCCACAAACGTCGTCTGTCTGCGTTGGGTCCCGGCGGTCTGTCGCGTGACCGTGCAGGATTCGAGGTGCGTGACGTGCACTATACCCACTACGGCCGTTTGTGTCCGATTGAAACACCGGAAGGACCGAACATCGGTTTGATTTCTTCGTTGTGTGTTTATGCTAAGATTAATGATCTGGGCTTCATCGAAACGCCGTACCGTAAAGTCGGTGACGGCAAGGTGGACCTGGATAATGAACATATTGTCTACCTGACTGCTGAAGAAGAGGAGAACAAGATTATTGCTCAGGGCAACGCGCCGTTGAATGACGACGGTACGTTCATCCGCAGCAAGGTCAAGGCTCGTCAGGATGCAGATTATCCGGTGGTTGAACCGGGACAGGTAGAACTGATGGATGTGTCGCCCCAGCAGATTGCCTCTATCGCAGCTTCGTTGATTCCCTTCTTGGAGCATGACGATGCGAACCGTGCATTGATGGGCTCGAACATGATGCGCCAGGCAGTACCTTTGCTCCGTACCGAGGCTCCGATTGTGGGTACCGGTATCGAGAAGCAGTTGTGTGAGGATTCCCGTACGCAGATTACAGCCGAGGGAGACGGTGTCATCGAGTTCGTGGATGCCACGACCATCCGCATCCTTTATGATCGGACGGAGGATGAAGAGTTTGTAAGTTTCGAACCGGCCTTGAAGGAATACCGCATTCCCAAGTTCCGTCGTACGAACCAGAATATGACCATTGACTTGCGTCCGATTTGCGACAAGGGTCAACGTGTGAAGAAAGGCGATATCCTGACTGAGGGATACTCTACCGAGAACGGTGAGCTGGCTTTGGGTAAGAACCTGCTGGTGGCTTACATGCCTTGGAAGGGATATAACTATGAGGATGCCATCGTGCTGAACGAACGTGTTGTCCGTGAAGATATCCTGACATCCGTCCATGTAGAAGAGTTCTCATTGGAAGTGCGCGAGACCAAACGCGGTATGGAGGAATTGACTTCCGATATCCCCAACGTGAGCGAAGATGCCACCAAAGATTTGGATGAGAATGGTATCGTACGTGTCGGTGCACGCATCGAGCCGGGCGATATCCTGATTGGTAAGATTACGCCGAAGGGTGAGTCTGACCCCTCACCGGAAGAGAAACTGCTGCGCGCCATCTTTGGTGACAAGGCAGGTGACGTGAAGGATGCTTCGTTGAAGGCTTCTCCGTCGTTGAAGGGTGTGGTTATCGACAAACGCCTGTTCTCGCGTGCAATCAAGACCCGCAGCTCGAAGATGGCAGACAAGGCCTTGTTGCCGAAAATCGATGAAGAGTTTGATGCCAAGGTGGCTGACCTGAAGGGTATCCTGGTAGACAAGCTGATGACGTTGACCGACGGTCTGGTGTCACAGGGCGTGAAGGATTATCTGGGTACGGAAATCATTGCCAAGGGTGCCAAGTTTGTTCGTCGTGACCTGGAAGGTTTGGACTATACCGCCGTTCAGTTGAGCAAGTGGGTGGCTGATGAGCACAAGAGCGACATGATCCGTGACTTGATCATCAACTTCCTGAAGAAATACAAAGAGCTGGATGCAGAGTTGAAGCGCAAGAAGTTTGCCATCACAATCGGTGATGAACTTCCTGCCGGAATCGTGCAGATGGCGAAGGTATACGTTGCCAAGAAGCGTAAGATCGGTGTCGGTGATAAGATGGCCGGACGTCACGGTAACAAGGGTATCGTGTCACGTGTGGTTCGTCAGGAAGACATGCCGTTCCTGGCAGACGGTACTCCGGTAGATATTGTACTGAACCCGCTGGGTGTGCCTTCGCGTATGAATATCGGACAGATTTTCGAGGCAGTTCTCGGACGTGCCGGAAAGCAGCTCGGTGTGAAGTTTGCAACACCGATTTTCGACGGTGCTACCCTGGATGACCTGAATGAATGGACCGATAAGGCCGGTCTGCCCCGCTATGGCAAGACGACCTTGTATGACGGTGGAACCGGTGAGGCATTTGACCAACAGGCAACCGTCGGTGTGACCTACATGCTGAAGCTCGGTCACATGGTTGAAGACAAGATGCACGCACGTTCCATTGGTCCGTACTCATTGATTACCCAACAGCCTTTGGGTGGTAAAGCACAGTTCGGTGGTCAGCGTTTCGGAGAAATGGAGGTTTGGGCACTTGAAGCCTTTGGTGCTGCCCATATCCTGCAAGAGATTTTGACCATTAAGTCCGATGATGTCGTTGGACGTTCGAAAGCTTATGAAGCTATTGTGAAGGGCGAGCCGATGCCTACCCCGGGTATCCCCGAGTCGCTCAACGTATTGCTGCATGAGTTGAGAGGTCTGGCTTTGAGCATCACGCTGGAATAATCTGATATGTGATTGAGATTCGGAAGTGACGGGATCCTTCCGAATCCCAATCTTCTACCAATATACAACTCTTTAAACTCTTTACATTATAATCAAACAAGTATGGCTTTCAGAAAAGAAACAAAGATAAAGAGTAACTTTACTAAAATCTCCATCGGTTTGGCTTCTCCCGAAGAAATCCTTGAGAATTCGAGCGGCGAGGTGCTGAAACCTGAAACCATTAACTACCGTACTTACAAACCGGAACGCGACGGTCTGTTCTGCGAACGTATCTTCGGTCCGGTGAAAGACTATGAATGCCATTGCGGAAAGTACAAGCGTATCCGTTACAAGGGCATTGTCTGCGACCGTTGTGGTGTGGAAGTGACCGAGAAGAAAGTACGTCGTGAGCGTATGGGACACATCCAGCTCGTCGTTCCGGTGGCACATATCTGGTATTTCCGCTCATTGCCCAACAAGATTGGCTACCTGCTCGGATTGCCGACCAAAAAGCTTGATTCCATTATCTACTACGAACGTTACGTTGTCATCCAGCCGGGTGTGAAGGCTGAAGACGGCATCAACAAATATGACCTCCTCTCTGAAGAGGAATATCTGGACATTCTGGATACCCTTCCCCGGGAGAACCAGATGCTCGAAGACACTGACCCCAACAAGTTCATTGCTAAAATGGGTGCGGAAGCCATCTATGACCTGCTGGCTTCGCTGGACCTGGATGCACTGTCCTATGAGTTGCGCGACCGTGCCAACAGCGATTCTTCCCAACAGCGCAAGACGGAAGCCTTGAAACGTCTGCAGGTGGTTGAGTCGTTCCGTGCATCGCGTGGACGCAACAAGCCGGAGTGGATGATTATCCGCATCGTGCCGGTCATCCCGCCTGAATTGCGCCCCTTGGTTCCGTTGGATGGCGGACGTTTCGCCACTTCCGACTTGAACGACCTCTACCGTCGTGTCATCATCCGTAACAACCGTCTGAAACGTCTGATTGAGATTAAGGCACCTGAAGTCATTCTGCGTAACGAGAAGCGTATGCTCCAGGAGGCTGTGGACTCTCTGTTTGATAACTCCCGTAAGTCGAGTGCGGTGAAGACGGATGCCAACCGTCCGTTGAAATCACTCTCCGATAGCTTGAAGGGTAAGCAGGGACGTTTCCGTCAGAACCTGTTGGGTAAGCGTGTCGACTACTCCGCACGTTCGGTTATTGTCGTAGGTCCGGAGTTGAAGATGGGCGAGTGCGGTATTCCCAAGCTGATGGCTGCCGAACTCTACAAACCGTTCATCATCCGTAAGCTGATCGAGCGCGGTATCGTGAAGACCGTGAAGTCTGCCAAGAAGATTGTCGACCGCAAGGAACCGATTATCTGGGACATCCTGGAATATGTGATGAAGGGTCACCCGGTATTGCTCAACCGTGCGCCGACACTGCACCGTCTGGGTATCCAGGCATTCCAGCCGAAGATGATTGAAGGCAAGGCCATCCAGCTGCACCCGTTGGCATGTACGGCGTTCAACGCCGACTTCGACGGTGACCAGATGGCGGTCCACTTGCCGCTGAGCAACGAGGCTATCCTGGAAGCACAGATGCTGATGCTCCAGTCGCACAACATCCTCAACCCTGCCAACGGTGCGCCTATTACTGTGCCTGCACAGGATATGGTGCTTGGTCTGTACTACATCACCAAGCTGCGTAAGGGCGCCAAGGGCGAAGGTCTGATTTTCTATGGTCCGGAAGAAGCCTTGATTGCTTACAACGAGGGCAAGGTCGATATCCATGCTCCGGTGAAAGTCATTGTAGAAGACCTGGACGAGAATGGCAACATTGTCAAAGTGATGCGTGAGACTTCGGTCGGTCGTGTCATCTTCAATGAGATTGTTCCTGTTGAAGCCGGATTCATCAATACCATCATTTCGAAGAAATCTTTGCGCGACATCATCAGCGACGTAATCAAGCGCGTCGGTGTGGCACGTGCAGCCGACTTCCTGGATGGTATCAAGAACCTGGGTTACTACATGGCATTCAAGGGAGGTCTGTCGTTCAACTTGGGCGATATCATCATCCCGAAGGAGAAGGAAGAACTGGTAAAACGCGGAAACGAGGAGGTGGAGCAAATCATGATGAACTACAACATGGGTTTCATCACCGACAACGAACGTTACAACCAGGTCATCGATACATGGACACACGTCAACAACGACTTGTCGAACATCCTGATGAAGACCATTTCTGCCGACGACCAGGGTTTCAACTCCGTATTCATGATGTTGGATTCCGGAGCCCGTGGTTCTAAAGAGCAGATTCGTCAGTTGTCCGGTATGCGTGGTTTGATGGCCAAGCCGCAGAAGGCCGGTGCAGAAGGTGCACAGATCATCGAGAACCCGATTCTTTCAAACTTTAAGGAAGGTTTGTCCGTGTTGGAGTACTTCATCTCTACCCACGGTGCCCGTAAGGGTTTGGCGGATACTGCATTGAAGACTGCCGATGCCGGATACCTGACTCGTCGTCTGGTCGATGTATCGCACGACGTGATTATCAATGAAGAAGACTGTGGAACACTCCGTGGCTTGGTATGCACCGCGTTGAAGAACAACGATGAGGTCATCGCTACCCTGTATGAACGCATCCTCGGACGTGTTTCCGTTCACGATATTATCCACCCGACTACGGGTGAACTCATTGTGGCAGCCGGTGAAGAAATCACCGAAGAGATTGCCCAGAAGATTGAAGACTCCCCGATTGAGAGCGTTGAAATCCGCTCGGTATTGACCTGTGAGTCCAAGAAGGGTGTGTGTGCGAAGTGCTACGGACGTAACCTCGCCACCAGCCGGATGGTACACAAGGGAGAGGCTGTCGGCGTCATCGCTGCACAGTCCATCGGTGAGCCGGGTACACAGTTGACACTGCGTACGTTCCACGCCGGTGGTATCGCCGGTAACTTGGCTGCCAATGCCAGCATCGTGGCAAAACATGACGCCCGTCTGGAGTTTGAGGAGCTGCGTACGGTGGATACCGTAGAAGAGACTGGTGAACCGGTGAAGATTGTCGTAGGCCGTCTGGCTGAAGTACGCTTCATCGACCCGAATACCAACATTGTACTCTCGACCCACAACGTGCCTTACGGCTCGAAGCTTTATGCCAACGACGGCGAAGTGGTAGAGAAAGGCAAGCTGATTGCCAAGTGGGATCCGTTCAACGCCGTAATCATCACCGAAGCTGCCGGTAAGATTGAGTTCGAATCGGTTATCGAAGGTGTGACTTACAAGGTGGAGTCGGACGAAGCTACCGGTCTGCGTGAAATCATCATCACCGAGTCGAAAGACAAGACCAAGGTGCCTTCCGTACGTATCATGTCTGAAGAAGGTTCGCTCATCCGTACGTACAACTTGCCGGTGGGCGGTCACGTGGTAGTCGAGAACGGCCAGACCGTGAAGCCGGGTGACATCCTTGTGAAGATTCCGCGTGCCGTAGGTAAGGCAGGCGATATCACCGGTGGTCTTCCCCGTGTTACCGAGTTGTTCGAAGCACGTAACCCGTCGAACCCCGCCGTGGTTTCTGAAATTGACGGTGAGGTGACCATGGGCAAGGTGAAACGTGGTAACCGTGAAATTATCGTGACCTCGAAGGTCGGTGATGTCCGCAAGTACCTCGTGCCGTTGTCCAAGCAGATCCTTGTTCAGGAGAACGACTATGTGCGTGCCGGTACGCCTTTGTCCGATGGTGCCATCACGCCGTCTGACATCCTTGCCATCAAGGGTCCCACGGCAGTACAGGAGTACATCGTCAATGAGGTACAGGACGTATACCGTCTGCAAGGTGTGAAGATCAACGACAAGCACTTCGAAATCATCGTGCGTCAGATGATGCGCAAGGTGGAAATCAACGAGCCGGGTGATACTCGCTTCCTGGAACAACAGATTGTCGACAAGTTCGAATTCATGGAAGAGAACGACCGCATCTGGGGCAAGAAAGTCGTTACCGATGCGGGTGACTCTGAGACACTCGTTCCGGGTCAGATTGTCACAGCACGCAAGCTGCGCGATGAGAACAGTATGCTGAAGCGCCGTGACCTCCGTCTCGTGCAAGTGCGCGACGCCGTGCCTGCTACCTCGACGCAGATTCTGCAAGGTATCACACGTGCCGCATTGCAGACTTCGAGCTTCATGTCAGCCGCTTCCTTCCAAGAGACGACCAAGGTGCTCAACGAAGCTGCCATTAACGGTAAGGTGGATAAGCTGGAAGGTATGAAGGAGAACGTTATCTGCGGTCACCTGATTCCTGCCGGTACGGGCTTGCGCGAGTATGACAAAATCATCGTAGGCTCGAAAGAGGAATACGACCGTATCCTTGCCAACCGCAAGAATGTGCTTGATTACAGCGAAGTGGAGTAACTCCCCACACCGCATACCGAGTTTGTGAAAACTCACGATTTACAGTAATATATTTGAAGACAGAAAGGCTGTCCCGTTCGTTCGGGGCAGCCTTTTTTAATCTGAATAGGCCATCGAACCGCTCAAAGTTCTTAATGACCGATTGGGGATTATCCGAAGAGCTCACGTAGTTCTTGGTTGGAAAGTTTGCCTATCCAGTTCTCACCGGAGGTTACAGTCCATTCGGCGAGATGCCGTTTCTCCTGAATCATCCGGTTTATTTTTTCCTCAAAAGTATTTCGGGTTATCAAGCGATGCACCTGTACATTCTTATGTTGCCCAATGCGGTAGGCACGGTCTGTAGCTTGTGCCTCTACAGCCGGGTTCCACCACAAATCATAATGGATGACGTGAGTGGCAGCTGTCAGATTTAGGCCAGTCCCTGCTGCTTTGAGTGAAAGGATGAATACCTGTTCGGTGCGGTCGTTTTGGAAACGAGTCACCATCGAGTTGCGTTGTTTGATGGTGCAACCGCCGTGATAGAACATCGGGGCTTGTCCCAAGCGCTCTTGTATGAAAGTCGACAACAGATTTCCCATTTCTTTGAATTGGGTGAAGATGAGCACCTTCTCATGACTCTCCACAATACTCTGTACCCAATCGAGGAGCCACATCGTCTTGCCTGAAAGTTCTGCCTTTCTGTTGTCATCTTTTAAGAACTGAGTGGGGTGGTTACAAATCTGCTTCAGGGCCATAATCATTTGGAGGATTAATCCCTGTCGTTTGAACATTGCCTGGGTGTCTTCTCCCTCCTTGATGTCTTCTATGCCTTTCATGGCCTCTTCCAAGGTCTGTTGGTAGAGTGCTGCCTGGCCGGGTGTCAGTAGGATATATTCATCATGTTCTATCTTGTCAGGCAAGTCGCTGATGATGGATTTGTCGGTTTTCAACCGTCGCATGATGAAGGGAGCCGTCACTTTCTTGAATCGTTCACAGACCTGCTGATCACCATGGCACTGGATGGGCTGTGCATATTGTGAACTAAATTGTTTCTCTGTCCCCAGATAGCCATGATTTACAAAGTCCATCAGTGTCCAAAATTCCGATAACCGATTCTCGACGGGTGTGCCACTCATGGCAATGTAGGTAGTTGCAGGAATGCTGCGTACTGCCTTGCTTTGGGCTGCCGTGTGATTCTTGATGTTTTGCGCTTCGTCAATGACCATGATTTCCCATCGCTCTTTCTTTATGAGGGCGGAATCCGAGCGTAGCACGCCATAGGATGTCAATAGGATATCAGCAGTGAATGTGTCAACAGAACGTTTTCCTCCGTGATACATCATGACCGACAATGAAGGAGCGAAACGCTTGATTTCCTGTTGCCAGTTGGTGAGCAATCCAGTAGGAGCCACTACCAGGGCCTTTTTCTGTACAAGTGCACCTTCCTGCTTTAATTTCAACAGCAATGTGATTACTTGCAAGGTCTTCCCCAATCCCATGTCATCAGCTATTATGGAGCCAAAGCCCAGTTGGAGGTTGCGGTACATCCACTCGTATCCTCGCTGTTGGTAAGGGCGAAGTGTTGCATGCAGATTGTCCGGAAGGGCTATTTCGCGCTGTTCCCTTAATCCTTGAATCAGCTGTTTCACTTCAGGGGTCAGTAAGACGGGTGCGGAATCATACTCGCCCGACAGAGCTACCTGTAGCATCTGTGCGGTGGACAGCGGTTTGCTTTCGTTGACTGTCTTCCGGATACGTGCCAAATCATTGGCATCGACATAGATGTATTGCTTCTTATAGCGGATAAGGCCTGAAGCATTGCCTAACAACTTCTCAAACTCTGAAGGCGGCAGGCAATCATCACCCAAGGCTATCTGCCAGTGGAAAGTCAGCAGGTCATCCAATCGGATAAATGCTCGGCTGTCCGTAGCGCGTTTTGACAACTGCACCGACACTTTGGGCCGTATCAGATGCTTCATGGATTGGGGAAGGAGGACTTTAGCCTGTAAGAGCTGTATGAAGGGGACTGTTTCAAAAAGGAAAGGAACGATATCCTGCATGTAGAGAAATACAGGTTCTGTCGCCCCTTCATTCATGTAAGCCGTAAGCTTGGGAATCTTCTTGGTCAAGACGGATAAATCTTTCAGAATCTCATAGCGGCTGGTTTCGTACTGTTTGTCTGACAGTATAACGGATAGCGGGATTGGCAAGGACTGTTGAGAGGAAGTATCCGTTACCTGGATGGACAAAGCAAATCCGTGTGAGGTCTCATCGACTTGGAGAAGCGGGCGGAAACGTTGATTCCCCATGAAAAGGCAATCTGTCCATGCTTTTATACCACCAGGAATGTTCTTCTCTCCGATTTGTGAGAATGATACAGGTCCTGTCCCGAAGAACAGGTTGCTGACTGGATGAATCAAAGTGGTGGGAGCAGCCCATGTCTGCACTTGTTTCAAGAAGAACGATGTCAGCCACAGTTCAGGATGTTCCACTGGCAGGGCTTGGTCGCCTTCTTGATGCTCAACTAGACCTGCAGGCAGTACGCGGTCAAGCTCGGTCGAGCATCGGGAGACATATTCGTTCAGTGGCGTAGGTAGCCAGCGGACGACATAGCTCTGTTCCCGCAGGCTTACTATTTGGGGAACTACGGCTCCCATAGTCCACAGTCCCAGTGCCCACTGGGCTACCTGATAGAGTAGCTCCACTTCGGGTTGATAGCGACCCAGGTCATCAGGATTCAGGCTCAGCAGCGAGGCAAACAGTGTAGAGAAAGATATGGTTCGGGACTCATCCATAGCATTGTCTGACAACTGGGCGGAGGGCTGGTCGTGGTCATTGAAACGAACTTGTAACTTTGTGGATGGGTATATCGTTTCCTGTTGGTAAGCTTCGGGAGGTAGTGCCTGAACTCCGTACCTCTGGAGTTTTGCTGCTAACCGGCTGCACCGTTCCGTGCCCTTCTGGTAAATAGACAGGAAATCTCCAGCGTCATAAAATGCAGGGGACGGTTGCAATAGTTTGCATTGCAATTTCCCCATCGGAGGGAGGTTGGACATATCTGGCGTGAATCTTTCGGGCACTGAAGTCCTTTCTCTCTCTTTATCCGGATGCACCAATGTGTGCCATTCCACGGGAGACAGGAGCTCTTTCGTATCCAGACGAATGCCTCTGTCTCGTATCTCTTGTAGTAAATCGACCCCATGCAATTCGAAGATCAGGAAAGGATTGTTATCGATTTCCTGGCTCACCTTATAGATGGCTGCAGCAATGTGCTTGCACGGCACAGCCCAGTCCGGACAGCTACAACTCATTTTAAGGTCATTCCACGTCCGGGGAAACAGATTGAGATGAATCGATTGAGCTATCTGCAACAATGCTGGGTCCAGCTCACGATTCAACAGGCGTGAAAGGATCATGGGTTGGGAAAGTATCTTGTTAATCAGTTGTTTCACTTTCGTAGGAGAACAAGGAGGAAGGGATAGGAGGACCTTGTATTTGCGTGTTCCTTGGACAGTCGCTTTGATTTCTCCTTTATTTTTATTGATTGCAAGCTTTGTTACAGCTCCTTTGCGTGCATACGAAGCCCCGCGTGGAATACGGTTGGCGTAGTCGATGTGCGTCAATGCACCCAGCCACTGTTCTCCCCACCAGGTTTTTCCAAAATTTCGTGCCATGGGTTCTTATTTTAGGTCTTATGGTTTTTATCAATATTCTTCGTCTCTCAGCCTGTTATTGATGGTTAGGTAGTAGGTCATTCCATCGATTGTGTTAAAAAAGATAAAGCTCCTGCCAATAAAAAAACGCCAAGTAGTTAATGAATATCTACTCGGCGTTTTTATGAAGTGCGCTTGATAGGAACACAATTTATATAAATCTATGTAATGCAATGGAGAAGATATGTAATATAACTATCTAAAATACAATATATATTAAGGCTCGTGTAACTCCATTTACTTTTATCTATTTGTGCCTTATCACACTAAACAGTAGCAAAAATAGTAGCAAAAAATAAAAATTGCTACTGTCAATTTTTGTCGGCTGAGCGGAAAGCCTTACCTTTGCGATGTTCAATTAAAAATATTAAGTTATGGCATCAATTTACAAACGTTTATCCACCAAAGTACAAGCCGACACAAATTTAGCGGAAGTACTGATTAGCCTGAAAAACGGCAATGATTACTTTGTACGTTCAAAGTCGGGTATTTTTGTTACACCTGATAATTTCCGTAATGGGGAGATTGTGGTTAATAGGCGCAAAGTTGGAAATGATGTGCGGTATCACGAAGACCAGCTAAAGAAGATGAATGACCTTTGCGCTTTCATTATGGTCAAAGTATCGGAAACCCCGAAAGAAAAAATTAACTCTGTTTGGTTTAAAGATATTGTGGATAGATTTATCCATCCTGAGAAGTACGTTCCAAAGGTTGAGGCTAAAAAGACCTTTTACGAATTGGCTGAGGAGTATTTGGCAAAGAAAGATTTTTCAGTAGACCACACAAAAGCCGTTCGTGTACTTGTGCGTGATGTGGCACGCTATGAGGGATTCAGGAGAGTTACAGAGGATAAATGTTACACATTCGATGTGGATAAGGTGACACGTGCCGATATAGAAGACTTTTTAGACTATCTGAGGAACGAAAAGAGTCTGTCCGAAGAATACCCCAAAATCTTTGCAAAGTTACTCAAAAGCTATCCTATTGGGGTGAAGAGAGGTCAATGTAAATTAGTGGTTAGAGGTGATAACACACTCATTAAACTCACCAAGAAACTAAAGGCTTTCTTTGTGTGGCTTTATGAAACTGGCAAAACGAAGAATAGACCATTTGACGGAATAAAGATAGGAAGTGAAAAGTTTGGCACTCCCTATTATATCACTATAGAGGAAAGAAACGCTATTGCGGATTTCGATTTCTCAGACTCTAAAAGTTTGGAGGTGCAAAGAGATATTTTTGTATTTCAATGCTTTGTCGGTTGCCGTGTGGGCGACCTTATTCAACTAACGGAGGATAATATAATAAATGGTGTGTTAGTTTACGCTCCACACAAAACAAAGGATGAGGGCGAACAAACTTTGCAGGTGCGTGTTCCCTTACACCCGAGAGCCGTTGAGCTGATAGAGAAATACAAAGGTTGTGTTCCTGATGGTCGTTTGTTTCCATTCATTACCCCACAGAAGTACAATGAAGCCATTAAAGCGGTATTTACAAAGGTGGGGATAACTCGTAATGTGGTAGTAAGAAACCCAAAGTCAGGAGAGAACGAGATAAAGCCTATCAATGAAATTGCAAGTAGCCATTTGGCAAGACGTACATTTGTAGGCAATGCTTACTTTAAGGTGAACGACCCGAATATAATAGGCAAGATGAGCGGACACGTTGAGGGGTCGAAAGCCTTTTCACGTTATCGTAAAATTGAGGATTCCACATTGTTAGATGTTATCAACCAATTAGGGTAAAGGAGGGCTTTGTGGAAAAAGTTTGGCTGACAATTGAAGATAAATTGATTAATTGGGTAGTTGGGGAAACTGATATTTACGACAAAATGGAGGTCGTAAAGGACAAAATAGAATTTCCCCAAGTGAGCAAACACGTATTAGAGGAATGGGCGAAAAGCCTTATTTCTTCTATTGTGTATGCCGATAGTGGTGACATTGAAGACGCGGCAAGTGATTTGATGGAAGACATTTTCACGCAAGAACGAAACTCCTATTTTCGTTGGCGCAATGGGTACGATGAGGAAGAAAGCCACCTGATATTTAACAAGTGGCAAAAATTACGTTGCTTAGTTTGTGGCGGATTTCCTGATTTGACTTTCAGTCTCAGCAATAAAGTAAGAGAGTATCTTCAAGAAATAGGGCAGATTGAGGAAGAGGACACCGACACGGAGAACTTTCAGGAGAGCCGAGAAAAGGCAGCTTTTCGCTTGAAATATGATAGATATATAAACGATATAGATACTTTTTTTGCATCGTTGAAAACCATAAAGGGGAAAGAGCTAAAGGCTATCTTTGATAAATCATTTGCAAAGTCAAATGTTGCCTTTAAAATGTTCTTTGCCGATTGCGCTGCAATAGTGCCCGAGCGAAAAGGCGAAAGAGGTTGGAATTATGAAGCAATAAAGAAGTATTAAGGAGGGAGGCGAAAGCCTCTCTTTTTTTGTTAGCCTTTTATTTTCCCTTTGTCTTTTCCCTAAAAACTCCCCTATAATTCCCCCGATTCCCCTGAGCGTTTTATTTCCTGACATTCATTTTAATTTTGCACCGTCAAGTTATGGCAAGGGGTCGCTTCTGTTTGCTCCTTTGTCATTCTTGAAACGGAATAGGTGGGGAGAAGCCCAAACAGACACCGAGAGCCGCAAAAAGGAAATAAAACGCTTATTATATGATTATAGAATCTTTATTAGAAAGCGGTGCGAATGTTTTAATAACAATAACACCCACAGACTTGAAAGAGTTTGCTGTGAGTCTGATTAATGAGGCTATCAATATAGGTAGCAAACAGAAGATGCCTGAAAGCTATCTCACCCAAAAGGAGGTAGCCGAGAAGTTGAACGTGTCGGAGAATACTTTGTGGCGATGGAAGAAAATAAAATATTTAGTACCATCAAAGGTGGGTAATTCGGTTTATTACAAGTTGTCGGACATTGAAAGGTTATTGGAGGGCAGAAGATGAAACAATACAAGTTTTACGACCTGATGGACGATTTGCCTATCGAGGTACAAATGGCTGTCAGGGAAGCAAGAAAGCCGTTTGGTGTTGAGGCTGCAAAACATTGGGGATTGTGTGAGACCTCTGAGTCTTATGAAATAGACATTACTCAGATATACCCCGAGCCACGTTTTACGGTTCGTCTGAATGGTGTGGGGACATTGCCAAGGGGCGACATTCAGGCGGTAAAGGCGAAGAGCAAGAACGGCAAGAGTTTTCTTTGTACTGTTTTTGTTGCAAGTGTTTTGGGCTGCAAGGATTTCCAATTTGAAGCCGTTGAAGCTGATGCAAAGGTGTTATATTTCGATACGGAGCAAAACGAGAGGAACACAGCAGCACTTGCAAAGCGTGTTTACTCCATGATGAAGTGGAGCACGGAGCGGAACAATGAACACTTTAAGGCTTATTCTTTGCGTTCTGCGTCAATTTCAGAGCGCTTGCCTGTCATTGAAAGGGCAATAAAAGAGAACGCTCCCACAGTGGCAGTAATAGACGGAATAGCCGATTTGTTGGAGGATTTTAATGACGTGGGGCAGTCGAGCAAAATTATTAACTCTCTGATGAAGCTTTCAGCTGAGAATGATGTGGCGATAATAAACGTATTGCATACCAACAAGCGCAAAGATGATTCTGATATGAAAGGACATTTAGGTACGTTGTTATTACAAAAAGCTTCTGATGTGTTTGAGGTTAAAAAGAACGATAGCACTTTCAATGTTACGGAGAGCGATTGTCGAAACATTACTATACCTGATTTTTCCTTTTCCATAGGCGTAGACGGTGTGCCTATTTGGTTGCCCGATATGAAGACCACCAAGGGAGAAGAGGAGTTAATGGAAGTAATGGTAAAGATGAAAACGATATTTGAGGGAGTGCCTGATGGCTTTACTTACAAGGAACTCACCGAAAAGTATATGATGGAGGCGGCAGTGGCTGAGCGAACGGCAAAGAACAAAATAAAGTTTGCCAAGGATTCCAATATCATAAAGGCTGATGGCAAGAAATACGTGTTAGTGGATAATGACCCGATTTAGTGCAAAGATGGCTCTTGCACCAACTCAGGAAAACAAGGGCGAAATGTGATGCAATATTTAGTGCAAGTGCAGCACCCCTATAGGGGTGCGCTTGCACTAGCACAAGAAACTATTGCGGATTTAGTGCAAGACACCCGATTTGCACTAATTTGCACCTTTGCACTAAACAATAAAAATGAAATAATATGAAACCATATTTAAATATTAAGGTAAGTACATTTAAAGATGTGCGAGCAATGGCAGACAAAGAGCCTCAATCCCTGAGAGCCATTTTAACAAGTGGCGACTATAAGGAGCGAGTGGAGGCGGTGCGAGCCGTTGAGTATCACAGTAGAGAACAAAAGGAACTTAAAAAGAAGTTGCCTTTATTTGCGATGGGGGTTTTCAACAAGGAGAGGCGAGCCAATAAAATTTGTGAGGTCGTTCCCTTGATTGCCTTAGATTTCGATGGCAAGGACAATGAGCCTAACACGAAAATGCCTAATTTAGCTTTCAGGGCTTTCAAGCAAGTAGTGGATGGCGACCCCTATACGTTGTATTGTGGTCTTTCGTGTAGTGGCAAGGGATGGAGGGTAATATTGCCGATTCACTCCACAGAGAAGCGCAAGGAGCATTATATGGCAGCCGTGAGGTATTTCCTGAAACGTTATGGAATGGTTGCGGATGAGGCTTGCAAAGATGTTGCGCACGCTTTCTTTGTGTCGTACGATGGCAAACCGTACATTAACGAAGATGCTAAGCCGTTTCCTTATGTGGTACAAGCTGCAAGGTTATCTCCTGTTAGGGAGAGGGCAGACAATACCACAGAGGCGGTAAAGATGTTACTTGCTATTGAAAAGGCTGAGGCTGAGAATCTGATAGCTTTTGGTAATTATGAGGAATGGGTAAAGATGGGGCTTGTCATAGCCTCAACGTTTGGCGAAGATGGGCGAGTAATGTTTCATAGGCTTTCGGCTCTTTGCCCTGAAAAGTACGATGAGGAGCAAGCAGAAACAAAGTATAACAATTTGATTGCCTCAGCCTCAACTTTGCCGAGTGCCACCGTTGCCTCTGTTTATTGGCAGTTGTCGGAGGCGAGAAGGGTGAAGAGTATTGAAGAAGATTTTAGTAACATTAATTATGGAGAATATAATAATGAGGAAGATTTTTGAAAATGTGGTGTTGGCAGAATTTGCGACAAACTTAGGAAGTGAGTCGTTTATGTGTTTTAAGGCTGAGAACGCCAAGAAACAAAAGGAAAGATTGCTAAAGACTTTCTTTAATAACCTGATTGCTCCTTTGCTTAATGGTACGGAGGCAGAGGTGGAAGTTAAGGCAATGAAGACAAAGGAAAAGGCAAACTTTGCAGCCGCTGTAATAGATGAATTGTTCAGTTGCATTATAGAACCTAATATGGTGCAAGATGGTGAAACTACTGATGTTTCCTTTGCGGTTGCTATGATGGCTTTATTTACAATCAGACACACCAGCAAAGAGCCGTTTGTGTGTGCGTGTCAGGCGGTGCGCTTAGAATCCTTTGCGCCTATTTGTTGCCCAAGTCTCAGACCTGACAGAGTGAGAACCTTGGCAGAAGAGTTGGAACTTGAAAGGCATTTGCAGAAGTTGGAGAAGTGGAGCAAAGTTTTCTCCAAGATGTGCAAGAATGTTTGCAGGTCCTGATGGGGGTATGTTTTTTTAATGGGGGGTGGGGCGTTAAACCTCACCCACTCCTCTTTCTATGCGAAGGGTAAAAATTGAAATTCGTGTACTTTTGTAAAATTGGAGATTATGAAGAATTATTCAAACCGTATTAAAAGTGGTATTAAAGAAGTGCGGAAAGTATTATGGTGGTGTGATATTACTAATAGATTTCACGGCGGTAAGCCTCAACACAATGGAACTTTGCCGTAAAGAGTTGGGAGCGTTGGAGAGTACCACAGTAACCGTAAACACACGTTATGGCGAGAAGTTAGAGTCTTACCTAGTATTTAGAACCTCAGAGACATACAAACGGGTTGTTGAAGAACCGCAAGGAGTTGGGGCTAAATTATGGGAGGGCGAGAATGGTAGCAGAAGACAAAGACACCTTTAAGGGCTTATGAAAGATGTTAATGATGTGTGATAAATTGGGGGAAAAGTGGTATTTTTGTACCTAAATTTAGCTATAACGGCTAATTTTTAATTGAACATTTAAAGCGATTGTCCGTGATGGATAGTCGCTTTTTTTGGTTCCATTGCTGAGGCTCTAAAAGAGGTTATTCAGGTAAACAGTAGCAAAATTAGTAGCAATTCTTATAAAAGAAAAATGCTAAACAGTTTGTAATTAACCGTTTAGCATTTTATGAAGTGCGCTTGATAGGACTCGAACCTACACGTCGTAAGACACCAGATCCTAAGTCTGGCGCGGCTACCAATTACGCCACAAGCGCAGGAAGGCATATTACCTTATTTAGCGGTGCAAAGATAAACGGATTTTTCTTTATCACAAAGCCTTTTCATTCAAAATGCGGCGTGCGGTCTCGATTATCGTGTCTTTGCCGCGCCGCATGTCATCGGCACTCATGTCCACCTGCACATCCGGATCGATGCCGAACTCCAGGTGGTTCATCTGCGGGTCGTACATGGGGCTGGCGGAGAAACGGATGGACCACCCGTTGGGAAGTTCCGAGGAGAAGGGGAGACCAGAGCCGCCTCCCGTGCGGTCGCCCACGATGGTGATGTTCTCCAGTTGCTTCATGGTGTTGACAAAGTCGTTGGTGGCGCTGTAGGAGCTTCTGTTTGTCAGCACACAGACGGGCTTTTGCCAGCGCACGCTGCCCGATGGCTCCAGGTAGACCGGATAAGGTTCGGAGAAGTCGCTGTGCCCCGGACCGGTCTTGTGGCAGATGTAGCCGGTCAATACCTTCTTGTTGGTAAAGCGGGCGGCAATGCGGTCGGCGTTGGTCAGCTGGCCGCCGGAGTTGTTGCGTACGTCGATGATGAGCCCCTTGCAGATGGCGAGCTCCTGCAACATGTCGCTCAGGTTGCCGTTGCCCACGGCATCGCTGAAGCTCTCGTAGTAGATGTAGCCGATGTTGTCGTCGAGCACCTTGTACTTCAGTCCCGAGGCGATGTGGTAGTCCTTGCCGAGGTAGATACGCTGAATGCTGTCGCTGAAGTTCTTCGGGTAGTCCTCGTACCAGTCCCAGTAACGTGCCACATCGAAGCCCGTGTAGAGATTGACGTGTCCGTCGCGCAGTTCGGCAAGCATCCGGTCGAACACATTGAACAGGTCCTTGTCCGTCATGTTGTCGACGATGTCGCGGCTGTAACGTTCGTGCACTTCGTCCCAGTCAAGCCCGTACTCCTGTGCCTTGTAGTCCAGGAAGCAGTACTGCTCGTCGATGGTGTGCCACAATGCCTCGAAGTTGCCCCGTGGGCTGTTGCTGTACGTTTCGGCGTCGATGCACGAGAACAATCCGAGAGTCAGCAGATAGAATAAGGTATGAAAAAGTCCATGTGAATGTTTCATGTTGCAGTAGGATTAGAACGGCAGTTGCTTGCGCAACGGGTCTTTGTGTTTGATGAGGTAGAAGTTCTTCACGAAGCCCACCATGAAGGCGTGGGAGTATGTGTGGCAGCGGATGTTGTTCACCTTCGACTGCTGGTAGTCGCCCAGATAGCCCACGCGGAGGGTTGTCCCTCCTACCGGGATGTCGAGGGTGAGCAGCTGACGCATCGACGGCTGGTTATGCAGGGAGGTGAACCGTACCACCTTGTCGTGGTTGCCCAGGGTGAAGATTTCGTAGTATGACTGTTGGTAACCCGGGGAGAACATCGCCCCAATGAAGGGGACGTTCACCTGGTAACGTACGGAGAAGGGCCGTCGTCCGATGCGGAACTTGTAGAACGCCATCGCCGAGGCGGTGAGGTTGATGTATGCCTTGGCCTGTGCCGGGTTGTTGGAGTTGCGCGTGTTGTAGATGAAGCCCAGGTTCCCGTCGCCCAGTCCGCCCACGAGGATACGCAGGTTCCCGTTTATCGGGAAGTGGTAGTGCAGTCCGTAGGTCCAGTTCACCATCCCGGCGAACTCGCTGCCGGAGCCGGACCGGTTCTCGGTGTAGGCGAGGTTGCTCTGCACCATGCTTTGGGTGGAGACACGTCCGCCGAACAGCTTGGTCATGCGCATGCGTTCGTGCAGGAAGCGTCCTTCGATGCCCGCATATTCGGCGGGGGACAGGTAGGTGTCCAGTATCTGTGTGTAACCGACGCCCACCAGCGTGGAGCGTGTCACGAAGTGGTTGATGGGGAGGCTGTCGTTCTCTTGACTCAGCGCGGAGACCGCCCAGGTGAAGAGGATGGCGAGGAGCAGGATACTACGTCTCATGGCTAGAACAGTTTCATTTGACCGGTGATTTCGTCGATGATGTCGCTGTCACTCTTGTGTGCGTCGGGGTCCTCGTTCACAGGCTCGGGCTCTTCCTTCTTTTCCGGTTCAGGCTTGGGCTCGGGCTTGCGTGTCGGCTCCAGCTCGTTGACGGCGGCGACCTGGTAGGAGGTCACCCGCTTGCCTTTTGCACGGAAGCCTTTCTGGGCGACGAACTCTTCCGCCTCGATGTCGAGCGGTTCGCGGAAGCTGTCTTCGCCCCCGAAGACCACCTGCAGGTGCGGATAACACTCGTCGGTGAGGAGTACCTGTTCGTTGCGCTTGTTGTCGCCCATGTAGTTCAGGTGACGTGCCGTGCTCTCGAAGACGAAGCGTTTCAGGTAGAGGTGCCCCTTCTGGGAGTGGTCGAAGAGGGCGAGCGTCCACACCTTCGTCGGGTCGAACTTCTCGAGGAAGCTCAGGTTACGCTCGAAGTGGTTGTTCTCGTCGAAGTCCGTCGTGTAGAAGTCGCCGTTCTTGAGTACCACGAGAATCTGGTCGTCGTTCTGGAACTCTCCCAGGTACTTGCCGCGTCCGTCGTAGTTCAGGCGTTGCACGTCGGTGTCGAACCACACCTTCCGTCCGCCCAACGTCGAACCGCCACGCTGCTTCAGCGCAATCTTGTGAATCTCGTTCCGCGTCAGCAGATTGCCGCGGGCACCACGCGCACGGATGGGGACCTCGGCGAAGTCGCGTTCGAAGGTGATGCGTCGCAGGCGGGGGACAGGCTTCAGCGTGACCTTGATGACCTCTGCCTCCCCGTTCGGGTTGACCGTGAAGTAGACCACTTTCGAGTCCGGCTTGCCGTAGGTGCAGTCATATTCGCGGTCGCGTATGATGCCGGTGATGAAGAAGCGCTTGATCATGTAGTCGCCTTGGGCACCGTCCCGGTAGACCACGTTGTAGATGGTGCGCTTGTCGTTCTTCTTGAAGATATCGATGTGTATGAGGTCCGTCCCCACGAACATCTTGTCGGGGACGCGGACAATCTTGTACTTGCCCGTGCTGTAGAAGAGGATGACGTCGTCGATGTCCGAGCAGTTCGCCACGAACTCATCCTTCTTCAGACTCGTGCCTATGAAGCCCTCGTCGCGGTTGATGTACAGCTTCTCGTTCGCCTCCACCACCTTGGTAGCCTCGATGGTGTCGAAGCTGCGTATTTCGGTGAGGCGGGGATGGTCCTTGCCGTACTTCTGCTTGAGCATCCGGAACCAGCGCGAGGTGACCTCGACCATGTTGCCCAGTTCCTTGTCGATTTCGGCTATCTCCTCGTTCATGCGTGCGATGGCCTCGTCCGCCTTGTCGCTGTTGAACTTGAGGATGCGTCCCATCTTTATTTCCATCAGGCGGAGGATGTCGTCCTTCGTCACTTCGCGGATGAACTGCGGGTAGAAGGGGGTCAGACGCTTGTCGATGTGTGCGCAGGCGGCATCCATGTCCTCCGCCTGTTCGAACGGACGGTCCTTGTAGATGCGCTCCTCGATGAATATCTTCTCGAGGGAGGCGAAGTGCAGGCTCTCCTGCAGCTCTCCCTTGCGTATCTCCAGTTCGCGCCGCAGCAGGTTGAGGGTGTTGTCCACCGACTTGCGCAGCACGTCGCTCACACTGAGGAAGTGGGGCTTCTTGTCGTCGATGACGCAGCAGTTGGGCGAGATGTTCACCTCGCAGTCTGTGCAGGCATAGAGCGCGTCGAGTGTCTTGTCCGACGACACGCCCGGTGCCAGGTGGACGAGTATCTCGGCATGTGCCGCCGTGTTGTCCTCCACCTTCCGTATCTTGATTTTGCCCTTCTCCACCGCCTTGAGGATGGAGTCTATCAGGGTCGAAGTGGTCTTGCCATAGGGAATCTCCGTGATGACGAGCGTCTTGTTGTCCAGCTTGTTGATTTTCGCACGGACTTTCACGCTGCCGCCCCGTTCGCCGTCGTTGTACCGCGACACGTCGATGGAACCGCCCGTCTGGAAGTCCGGATAGAGGTGGAACGGCTGGCCGTGCAGGTAGGCTATGGCGGCGTCGCACAGCTCATTGAAGTTGTGGGGCAGTATCTTCGACGAGAGTCCCACGGCGATACCTTCCACACCCTGCGCCAGCAGCAACGGGAACTTCACCGGGAGCGTGATGGGCTCGCGGTTGCGTCCGTCGTAGGACAGCTTCCATTCCGTCGTCTTCGGGTTGAACACCACGTCGAGGGCGAACTTCGACAGGCGTGCCTCGATGTAACGCGGAGCCGCTGCATCGTCGCCCGTGAGGATGTTTCCCCAGTTTCCCTGATGGTCGATAAGGAGCTCCTTCTGACCCAGCTGCACCAGGGCGTCGCCGATGGAGGCGTCGCCGTGCGGGTGGAACTGCATCGTATGTCCCACGATGTTTGCCACCTTGTTGTAGCGTCCGTCGTCGAGCCGCTTCATGGAGTGGAGGATACGGCGCTGCACGGGCTTCAGTCCGTCGTTCACGTGCGGCACGGCACGTTCCAGGATCACGTAGGAGGCATAGTCCAGAAACCAGTTCTGGTACATGCCGCTCAGTTGGTGGCGCACGTTGTCATCGCGTGTGTCGGCAGGCCGATAGTCCGAATGTTCATTGGTTGGTGTCTCTGTGTCTTGGATGTTATCGCTCATAGCTGTTGTTCCACTGTTCATGTATATTGCGCAAAAATAGTCAATTTGTCGCGGAATCCCTTGCTTTTTCGTCCGTCTTTTCGGGAAAATGAAGGAATATTAGCATCCCGACGGGCGCAGGGCATGTCGGGAAGAAAGCGGCAGACGGGGTGACGGGACGCCTCTTCCGCTGGAGAAAGAAGCGGCCCCCGCATCGGGAGGGCTTACAGGTAAATCGAGAGCGAGAGGTAGGCACCGTGTAGGACACGCGCCTTGGGGTAGAACGTGTCGAACCGCACCCCTTCGTAGGAGAGGTCCCGTCGCATGGCGTAGGGGTCGAGGGTGGAGAGCTGGTAGCCGACGGAGAGGGTCAGTCCGTCATCGATGCCGGAGGAGACGCCCACGCGCAGCTCGAAGGCATGGATGCGCCCCTTGTGGCTGTTGATGTGGTCATAGTCGGTCGGGATGCCCGGTACCCCGTCGTAGCGTGTGATGTCTACCCGTTCGTAGGGGATGTTCAGCAGCAGTCCGGCTTCTCCGGTGAGATGGAAGTCCGTGAAGCGTGTCCGCAGGAGGGGTGGGGACACGAGGAAGACCGACGGACGGAGGTAGAGGTTGGTGGGGGACTTTGGGTCGTCGGTGACTGCCCACCCTTTGCCGCTTGGGGTACCTTCCATGTCCAACGCTCCCCAGAAACCGACGGCACCGCCGACACCGACGTAGGGTAGCGCCATCCAGTGATAACCCACTTCGACCTGCCAGAGGTCTTCCGTCAGGATGTTGCCTGTCAGGTCGATGCGGTGGTGTGGCGTGTCATCTTCGTTCCCGGTGGTGGCACGGACGGGGAGGAGGGGGAGCCCCAACGCTGCGAGGGCGAGGAGGAGGCGGGAAAGGTTCTGCGTGAGAGCCTGAAGCACACAACGTTTCATATTCTTTTTTGGGCGTAAAAATAAGTGGTGGCAAGTGATTGTGCAAGGGTGATCCCGGCCGATAAGATTTTTTAATCCAATCACCTCTGATTGTCATTCTGTCAAAACGTCAAACGAACCGCCTGAGAAGCCCCTTCGTTGCGGCAAAATACGAGTTGGTGACCGGGAAGGGGCTTCTCGGGCGATTCGTGAAATGCACATGGACGGTTTTTCAGTCCGTTCCCTTCCCTTTTGCCGTATTCTTCTCCGTATTTATTCCCTTCCGTCGGTCTTTTCACACGGACGGGCGCAATTTCACACCTGCGGGATCGTGCCCCTTCGGTCGCTAAAAAATGGGGACAGGTGGCTGTTTTCGTACGGACGAACGACTACGAGCGTGCGGACACGTCGGTA
>ERZ824978.26-NODE-26-length-211952-cov-11.331935_pt1 | contig 211952 bp, 158 predicted proteins | sample MGYA00519860_ERZ824978 | MGnify/ENA primary metagenome ERZ824978 (study PRJEB31778, sample SAMEA3449184) | human gut metagenome | biome: human gut; feature: human-associated habitat; material: faeces | place: United Kingdom | collected 2010/2012 ... | reverse complement strand
TTAAACCACATGTTCCTCCGCTTGTGCGGGCCCCCGTCAATTCCTTTGAGTTTCACCGTTGCCGGCGTACTCCCCAGGTGGAATACTTAATGCTTTCGCTTGGCCGCTGACAATATATCGCCAACAGCGAGTATTCATCGTTTACCGTGTGGACTACCAGGGTATCTAATCCTGTTTGATACCCACACTTTCGAGCATCAATGTCAGTTACAGCTTGGTGCACTGCCTTCGCAATCGGAGTTCTTCGTGATATCTAAGCATTTCACCGCTACACCACGAATTCCATGCACCTCAACTGCACTCAAGGCTCCCAGTTTCAACTGCAGTCCTACGGTTGAGCCGCAGAATTTCACAACTGACTTAAAAGCCCATCTACGCTCCCTTTAAACCCAATAAATCCGGATAACGCTCGCATCCTCCGTATTACCGCGGCTGCTGGCACGGAGTTAGCCGATGCTTATTCATAAGGTACATACAAACACTTACACGTAAGTGACTTTATTCCCGTATAAAAGAAGTTTACAACCCATAGGGCAGTCATCCTTCACGCTACTTGGCTGGTTCAGACTCTCGTCCATTGACCAATATTCCTCACTGCTGCCTCCCGTAGGAGTTTGGACCGTGTCTCAGTTCCAATGTGGGGGACCTTCCTCTCAGAACCCCTATCCATCGTCGGTTAGGTGGGCCGTTACCCCGCCTACTGCCTAATGGAACGCATCCCCATCCTTTACCAGTTCACACCTTTAATTGAAGCCCCATGCGGGAATCCAATGCCATCGGGTATTAATCTTACTTTCGCAAGGCTATCCCCGAGTAAAGGGCAGGTTGGATACGTGTTACTCACCCGTGCGCCGGTCGCCATCCGAATTTCATTGCTGAAACCCTATGCTGCCCCGCGACTTGCATGTGTTAAGCCTGTAGCTAGCGTTCATCCTGAGCCAGGATCAAACTCTTCATTGTAATGAATTTCTTTAATCTCTTTTGCCCGGATTCCGATTTCCTTTGACTTATTGTCCAGGTTTTGACGTTGACCTTTCATACCCATTCCGCTGATTACCAATCATCAGCAGAGCTCTTGTACTACTTGTCTGTTTGTTGCATTCTTTTCAAGTATCTAACGCTTTGCAGCGGCTTTCCTTATCGAAAGCGGATGCAAAGGTAGAGCTTTTGGATATTCCCTCCAAACATTCTACGCACTTTTTTTGAATATTTTTTGAGGCTTTCTCCTAAGGGTTTCATTCACAGACATGTTTTACAACATGTTTTTCGGGGATTGTTACGGGGATATGACGGGAGAACGGGCGGGAAATGGGGAATTGATGTGGAGAGAGCATGGTATTTGTTTGCGTTTGTTTACATTTTAAAAGGGAATTACAGAATTGACGGGTATGGGAAACCTATATAATAATGTAGGGGCGACCGGTCTGATCGCCCAGTCCAATCATTATTGCCCCGTTATTATGGGGGACAATATTATTTGTTGGCAATTGGATGGTGGTAATGAGATGTTGATGGACCGGGTGTTTGTGGAATGTACATTGGTGGAACATACAACCGTTATTGGGTCGGTCGTTGTTGAACCATTCATTGTTGGACCGGGCGACCAGACCGGTCGCCCCTACATTCGTGTGGTGAACGTTCCGGAATTGCGTTTTGACAAAATGTCAAACGAAGGGGGCTACAATGCCCTTCCTCGCACCAAAATACGATTTGGTGGATTCGGAGGGTCTTCTCGGGCGATTCGCAAAATACAGATTGATGCAGACAGGGGCGTTGGAACGACATTCCGGAGGGTGTTGGGAACGGATGGGTGTCCTTTTTCTGTTTTCGGTTCCTAATGGTTCCCTTTTTATTACCTTCCGATTTGTTGACAGCACCCTTCTTCTAGAGAGTGAAACTCACTTCTTTTTACTTTCATTTTCCAAAGATTTGACTTCCGGGCGCGAAACAATTGTGTTTGGCAGGTGAAACTATATTGTTTGAGGCGGCAAACTATATTGTTTGGCGCGCGAAACAATATTGTTCCGGGCACGTTTTGTCTGTTTTTCGAAAATGAAATGTATAGTTTTCTAAAATGAAGGGCATTTTTCGGGCATTCCGTTTGCAATCATTCACGTTTCGTCTCCAGATTATCGGATATGCGAAAAGGACGAGTTAGCGAGAAAGGATGTTTCAGGCAAATCTGTCAAGGGAAAACAAATAAATGATTGCAGCATGAAAATGTAGGGGCGACCGGTCGGGTCGCCCGATACACATGCCGCAGGGGACAATTGTCAATTATCAATTGGAACGATGATCCATTGAAGAAATTCCCACATCATACACCAACGTACCGTCGGGGGTTACGGCGTCAGGTTCTCCCAGCGCGAGGGTACGTGTGGGGAGGGCGGCACGGGTCGTCGATCCGTCTTCAAAGATGATGGGGGGCACGTCGCGGCCTGTCAATTCCGAAGGTTTGTCCGTCAGCGTCAGGTTCAGACGGATGCGGTAGATGGTGTTTGCATCGAGCTGGTACGGATTGTCGATACCCGGAGTGCTCAGGAGATTGGCAGTCAGGAAGACACGGGCATTGGGGATGACATGCTGGTCGCGTGGGACAGCCTGCACGGGCGGGTTCGCCAATGGATTGCCGAAACGTTGCTCGCATGCCTTGCCGTAGAACAGGTCGGCATAGACGGCTGTCTTCCAGTCGGTGGCTGCCGTGGCAGGAATGTAGAGATACCGTTGCACGGACTCTCCGGGCTTATAGCTCTCCCGGGGACCCCAATAGGCATTGCCTTCGCGAGGCAGGATGTCGACAATCTGGAAACGGGGCGGCCAGTTGCGGTCGACCTTCACCCGTTCGCCGGGGAAGAGGTGAATCTGCGACGCGACGTTGTAGAACTCCGTACCGAAGGGCTTGTTCAGCTCGCTCTTGAAGTACAGGGTGAAGTTGAGCAACGTCAGCAGACGGCCCATGTAGAAGGTGATGCCCTTGTTCTGGAAGTCACTGGGGACGCCCTCGAAGACGGCGGACATCGGCATGGAGACGGGCAGTCCCTCGTAGACGCTGGAGTAGAAGGCCTTCTCATAGGCGGTCTCGGCATCGTACTGCTGATATTCCACGTCAATCATCCACTTCTTGAAGTCAGCGAGCGTGATGTGCCCCTCCTCCTGTTCGGTTCCTTCACCGGAATAGGTGTTGTAGAGGTCCTCCACGTTGCGCGGCGTGACGTTTGCCACACAGACGATGGTCCGCGAAAGCTCATGAAACTGGATGGTGATGTTCGGGTACGAGGTATGCCCCTGCGAGAGCAGGATTTCGTGGTAGTCCTCGTCGCGGTTGTGGAACCCTTCCTGGTCGAACTCAAAGAAGCGCAGGGAGTTCATGTAGTTCTCCGTAGCCGGGTCCAGCGGATTCTCTGCCCGGGTGGTGACGGCATTGACCATCGGACGCAACCCGATGTGGACGGGCACTTCCACCAGCCCGTCGCCTTCCTTCTTCGGCAGGACATCGTCCCGTCCGGAATCATCGCAAGCCGTAAACGCCAACAGGGCGAACAGCAGTATAAATAAATTCTTCATATCCAAAAAATTGTCAATTGTCAATTGTCCATTGTCAATTATCCTCGTATTGTGATTCATTATAATTCAGGTCCACATCCGCCTCCCAGCTGTTGGAGCCCCAGTCGACGACGACGACACCCTCCTTGATGTCAATCTTGCCCAGGTAGTGGTAGTAGTAGCCGGGGCGGAAGACCTTCTCGTTGAGGTTGTAGGAGAAGTTTGCGGGGACGCCGTTCACCACGCCGCTGAAGAGGATGTTCAGGGGATGCGAGGTGGCATCCGTCGGCAGGATGTCCGCCATGACGTTGAAGGCGCGGTAGGTGACGATGCTGTCGCTGCCATCCTGTGCCTGATGACGGATTCTGACGGGGGTGATGTACTTGTTCAGCAGGATAAGGCTCTCGTCCTTCTTGCCCCAGGTGGTCTGCAGCGTGTCGGTGTAGTTCATGCTGTATTCATCGCTGTTGTAGTAGACCGGAGGCTGGAGTCCGTTGACCTGAATACCGGCGTTGAGCAGGTCGACCGAACTGATGAACTCGTTCTCGGAGTAGAGCGAGAGGACGAGCCGCGCATTCTGATGGATGACGGGGTTCAGGGTCATCTGCACCACGTCCTCATCCGTCGGTGCCAGGTGGAAATAGGTAGGATAGGTCTCCACGTAGCGCCAGTCGCTGCTCATGTACTCCTGCCCGTTGGTGAGCTTCAGCTCCGCATTGTTGCCCAGCGGAAGGGCAGGCGACGCGGCATAGATAATCCAGTCGCCATCCCGCAGGATGAGGGGCGTACCCACCTCCTTGTCAAAGCTCCCGTCCGCCTTGACCGAGCAGGGACGGAGGTAGTAGAAGTGGGTGTCGGCATCACCGCGCACCACAAAGGTGCAGTTCAGCGGAGCGGTATTCGGTTGGCGCTGCCACTTGTCGTCCGCCTTGTTCTTTACAGCGGGCCAGACCAGCAGACGGACGGTGCTGCCGATTGCCATGTCGTCGAGGTAAGGGTTGAGTATCTGTTGCACGCTGCGCGGGTTCTCCAGTTCGGGATGGACCTGTGCCGGATTTCCCGTCACGACCAGGGCACGTGTGCCGGTGCCGACAGTGCGTCCTGCAGCAGGGCTGCCCGAGAGAATAATGTCCACACGGTGTCCTTCCTCCTTGCCGGGTTGCGGCACCTCGTTGTCGGAGGAGCAGGCACCCAGGAGTGCCAGCACCAGACTGCCGAGGCAGACTGTCAATGTATGTTTCATGTAAGTCATTGCGTTTATTCGTTGTTTTCGGGTTTATTGGGTTAGCCGCCATCTATCCGCCACATAGACGGCATCCAGGTGGCGGATAGATGAGGTCAAAGTGGCACTTACTTACCGCTTGATAAGGCGGAGCTCGCCGGTGAAGTTGTTGATGCCTACGGGCTGTGAAGCTGTGAACGGCAGGCGCGGAGAAAGTCCGAGGCGGACATTCAACTTACCGGATTTACCCCAAGGCGCCTTGAACCATACACAGAAATAACCGGCATCACTCATCGAGGCAGTCAGGTAAACCGACTCGATGCCGTAATAATACATTCCAGCTATATTTTCCTTCAGATTCGCCATTCCGGTAATGGGCAGGAACATGGTTGCCGAGGGATTGCTCCAGTCCACGAGGTGCTCGTAGTTCAGTGCATCCAGTGTGGCATTCACGGGGTCCGACAGCTTGTAGCGGTCGATGCGCAGGTAGAAGACAGGTGCTTTCCTCCCGTTCAGCAGGGTCTGCACCTTCGGGCTGACCTCAAGTCTCCAGCGCATGGCATACGCCTCCGGTGTGTGGAGTGCCTTGATGGCGTATACGGTTCCCCACTTCTTGATGCTGTTCAGATCCAGATTCTCTGCCGGTTTTTTAGCAATCTCTTGCCGAAGCGCCTCCGGTTCGATGCAGGAACCGATGGCATCGTGCTTCCGCACGATGAGGTAGACCGATACCTGCCCCGGAGCCGGGTCATAGGCCGGACAAAAACGTCCCCCGCCTGTGGAATTCGTCTCATAGTCTCTATCCGGAGCATCCCATGTAGTCCTGGAGGGATAATTACCCGGCTCGCCGTACTGCTCATGAAACTTCTCCCATAGCGCATATCCCTCCAGGTAGCTCTTGCCCTGCGTATCCTTCATGTCTGCGGTAGGCGCCTTCATGCCCGGTCGGTAAAAGGGAATGCAGACACGCAGGATAGAATCATTCCGCAGTCTATTTTGAAAATTCGTATCACTCCACTGACCGTTACCGCTTGAAGGGCCGGGCATAAAGGCATAGTTTCCGGCAGCGGAACAGGAAGGATAGATTTGCAGGTATTCGTCCATGGTGGGAATCCGCCATCCGGGAGGCACAGGCTGCTCCGAGGGACCAACCTCCCAACGTTTCCGGGGATACTTGGTGGCACGCATGTAAGTCTGGCTGTTGGCTCCTCCATTCGTCCACTTGTCGTACACTTCCTTCTCCACAACCTCGTTGGCGGCATGCTGGTAATTGGACAAGACATCACCCGCCCCCCATTGCCATCGCGCCTCTTGAGGGTCTTCATTGAGCTTATACCACTTGGTCCGTGCGGTCTCAACCATGTAATCGGGCAGGATGGGAAAAAAGCGCATCTTGCCATTACCATATCCACTGCCCTCGCTGTTCACCAACGGCACTTTCCAGCGGTCCCGCCACGTGGGCAGGGGGGTTGAAGAGTTGTAGCCGTATTGGTAGAACGGCCAGTAAGGAACATTCCGTCCCGGCTGGTAGTAGTAACCTTGCAGGCGGTCGGGGTCTGTCTCCGGGTCGGAGGCGTCCCACTCTTCCGCACCGAGGTTGCGGTCCATCCACATGGAGCCGCCGAAGTAAACCGGGTTACCGGTGGCAAGCAGCTGGTAGTCGAACACACCGTCCGAACCGTCGCCCACGCCGTTCTCCTTGCCTTCGCCGTGAATCCAACGCACCTTCTGCGGGATTTGCGTCACGATGAACACGCCGTATTCGAGGAAGGAGATGCGCACGGTGTAGCTGTAGCCTGCGCGGAGATAGAGCTTGGTCTCGCCCGGTTCATCCGCGCTCTGCACGGTGCGCGGCAACTCAAAGGGCGGCAGCACGAGGGTGGCGGTATCCTCGTTATTGGGAACGGGCACCACCTGGTCGATGCTTCCTTTGTATGCCTTCATCGCAAAGCGGTTGAGCACATGTCTGTCACCTCTCAGCGTCACCTGCGCCTGGAGGGCATAGGTCTCGTTGCCACCGGGGGCAGTGACACCGCTTGCCAGGTCGTAGGAATCCCCGTGTGTGGGGAAGACCAGCGAGGTGGAGAAGCGCGACGAAGTCACGGGGATGGGACTCGTCAGCAACTCCGGCACGTCGGGGTGTATCCGGGTCGTGCAGGGAGCACCCGTCACGGTGAGCCTGCCCGTCTGGAGGTTGACCTGTCCCTGACGGTAGATGTTCGTCAGGGTGATGTCGGCAATGCTGATGTCATACAGTCCCTTCCCTTTCTCATCCGGATGCTCCTGCTGCATCACCTCGAAGGTGAGCTGCGAGAAGACGTGCTGGAAGGGGATGTGGCAGTGAGGCAGGGCGGTCTTGACGTTCTGGTTGAGCAGACGTCCCCACATGAGGTCGCGCAGGCTGTCCTTCGGGAAGCCGTTGCCATCCTGCTTGCTCAGGTCCGGCGTCTCATAGTAGTAGCTGGCGGGGTCGTCGCCGTCCGCCGAGGCACCTGCCGTCCGCTTCAGGGGGACGAAGTTCTCCTTTGTGTCCTTGGCAGGATAGTGGTTCTCCCCGTCGTAGGTGAAGCCGTAGAAGTCGATGGTGCGTTTGGCGGAAGGGTCCTGCCGCTTCTCCCGGTCATTGGACGGGTTGAAGCTGAAGTCGGTGTTGACGTTTGCCACCTTGATGTATTTGTGGTTCGCCTCTCCCGTCTCCTGTTCCGAGGCGAGCTGGTCAAAGCGGAGCATCGTGGCAGGTTCATAGGTATCCGGTGCCGCCTCGTCATACGTCTGTGTGAAGGCAAAGAGGCGGTAGAGCGAGCCGGTGGGGAAATGCATGGTGTCAGTCCCTTCCTCCACGGCACGTGTGGCGACGAGGTCGCCCACCCGGTCATCGGGGCGCATGCCGTCCAACTCCTCCTCATGGAAGAGGTCGGAGCAGCCGGCTGCCAGCAGCAGACCGAATGCTAAGAGTGGTAATCTGGTGTATCTGTTCATACAATGGACTATTCAATTGACAATGGACAATTGACAATTCGATTCAATTGACAATTCTATATTTATTATGAGTCTACTTCATTGGAACCCGGGCGGAAGACGTAGTCATGCACTCCGCCATCCTTCCATTCCATGAGCACGGCATCGAGGTAGAGGTTGTGGCGTCCGAAGACGAGGGTTATCTTGTACCGCTTGCCGGTATCGATGGACTTCACGGGATTGGTCGTGCCCACCTCATGCACGGGGACGATGACATCCTTCCACTGCATGGTGTGGGTCAGTCCGTTCTCTTCGTTCGTACGCTGCGTGTCCATAGGGAAATTGTCGAGGTGCGAGAGCAGGGCGCTGACGTCCATCTTCAGGAAGACCCCTTTCCCGGCAGGCGTGTTCACGATGTCTGTCGCTGCAGTGCGGCTGGTGCGCACGTTGACGAAGAGGGAGTCCACTGCCACATCGCGCCCCACGGTGAGCTGGGTGTGTCCCGTCGTGCGGATGGAAAAGTCATCGAGGAGGTCCTGCATCTCCGTCACCTTGTAGCCGTGGATGGAGGAGGTTTGGTCCTGTGCCGTTGCCTGGTCCGGCAGCCAGTTGAGCTTCTGCGGAACACTGAAGGGCATCCAGCCGGCATCCGTGGCAGTCGGAGCAGTATCAGTCCCGCCGTAGTAGCACACCCGGAGGTTGCTCAGCACGACGTCGCGCACATACTGCATGTCGACCATCGACTGGTCGCGCTGTGCCACGAAGAGCACCTGCGCCGTCAGGTGGCGGAAGTAGAGGCGGTTCCTTTCCTGTCCGAACTTGTCCTCCTTGTTTCCCCAGTAAGCAGGGTCGGCATCGAGAGAGAGGAAGTCCATCCGTCCCAGGGGCAGCTTGCCTCCCGACACCGCCTCGCTGCTCAACGTCAGTTCGCGGTAGTCGAACGCACCACGGTCTGTCCCCCGGGGTGCAAGCACCACTGCCGGCGCATAGCCCCGCGCGAAGTACGTATCGCCGTTGGAGGCATACTCCACGCCGGTGTTGTAGGTCACCTTGTAGTAGTCGTTGATTTTGCCCAGCACCTCCACGAGGTGGGTGTAGGCGTCGTCCGAGTTCAAGTAGTCCGCAGGCGGATTGTCGAAGTCGGTAGCCTGCTGCTGTGTCATGAGCAGGATGTTCGGGGTCATGCGTACGCCGTCAATCTGTTGCAGTCCGGCGCGGCTCACCACGAAGTTCATCTGGATTTCGTTCGTCGGCGCATCCTTTCGCATCATCCGGTCTTCCTCCGAGACGACGCACGAGGCGAGCAGCCCCATCGCTCCTGCCAGGAGGGGGAGCAACGGACGGAAACGCCGGATTGTCAAGTGGGAGTTTATCTTCATGTCTCGTCAGTCTAAAAAGGTTTTACCTTCACCAGCGTCCGCCCAGGGGATGCTGAAGGTGTTCACTTCGATGTACGTACCTCCGTCGTCGCCGTTGCCGGGGACGGTGATGCGGTGCAGCTGCGGCAGGTAGTAGGTGTTGCGCAGCAGCTGGGAGTTGACATAACCCATGTTCGGGTCTGAGTAGTGGGTGATGTCCTCAGAGTTCTTCACGTTGTAGTCCTCGATGTAGGAGAAGAAGTAGCACCAGCCGCCCACGTGGGGGACAATCTTGTTGCGCACCCCGGTGAGTGTGCCGGGGGTACGTGCCATGCGTTCGGTGATGAAGTAGTATTTCGTCTCCTGCTTTCCCGTCACCGGGTCGGTGTACGGCAGGGGAACGGTCCAGTAGGTACCGGGCGTGAAGAAGTTCGCCTGCCACTCCGTTCCGGGATTGCGGTAGGCACCCTGCACCTTGAGGCAGAGGGCAAGGAAGCGCTCGATTTTCCGGTACAGGTCCACCTCGGTATCGGTGGTGTTCGGCACCACGGTGGTCTCTCCCGCTACCTGAAAGCGTTGCCCGAAGTCGATGTGCACGCAGTCCAGCTCGAAGTTTGCCTTAGCACTGCCTGCTGCCAAACGCACCCCGCGGTCGGACATGAAGACATCCTCATAGAAGTAGCCGTCCTTCGTCGTCGACTGGCGGAAAAGCTCTTCCACAAAGTCACGCTCCTCGTCAGTCAGGTTGGTATTCTTGCCGTCTGTCACGGACGTCCACGTCGCGCGGTCCACATAGAGTTCGCGGGGCATGAGTCGGGCAGCCACCTGCAGGTGGGTGATGGAGCGGACGGGGTTAATGCGGTTGTTCGCCAGCAGGTTGTTGCCGTCTGTCTGGTCAGGCGTCGGCTTGGCATAGCCGTTGGGCAGGGCATAGACACCCTTCACGTAGCCGCCACCCTGACGGCTTTTCGTACGTTTGAGCTTGGCATCATCGAGCTTCTCCGCCCGTTCGAAATGCTGGTAGAACTGATCATTGGTCAGCTTGCTGTAGTCCTGCGGCGGTGTATAGACGAACTCGGCATCGAGCTCGCTCTGGTCGTAGCGGTAGGTCTTGGCGTCGACCTTCTGCATCACCGACGTGAGGTCCATGTTGGGGTCCTCGTACCACAGCTTGGAATACTTGCTCGGCTCCGCCTCCTTGGGGATGAGGTAAATCTCGCGGTTCAGGCTGTTGACGGTGTAGTAGACCGAGTCGGCACGGATGAAGCCGATGCCGCCGTTGATGTTGGTCACCCCGGTCTCGTCCGCCTTCTTGTACGTCTTGAGGAAGTCCACTCCCCCACTCGTCTCCGTGTCGGCGTAGAGCAGATGCACCTTCGCCACGCTGCGGGTCAGCTCGAAGTGGACGTCGAGCGGATTGTCCTTGGAATGGACTTCGCTGAGGTCGAACGAGGAGGAGCCACTGTTGTTCTTTCCGATGCCCTGCATCTGGATGCATCCGTCGGGAGCTTCCTCCAGCAACGACTGCCGTCCGTAGGAGTCGCGGGCAAAATAGTTGATAACGTCGTAGAAACGCGACATCCCCATAACCGACGGTCCGGAACCGACGTTCACAGGGATATAAAGGAAGTGCTCGGGGTCACTTGCCAGATTCTTCACCTTATCATACAACGCTTCCGGCAGGTTGGCAAACGCCACCATGTAGTGTGTGCCGGACTTCAGGACAAGGTTATCGGTAGAATAAAGATACTCCGTGTTGTTCTCCACCTTTCCTGTGAGGTTGATGTCTGTCACATAGCCGTAGTTCCCGTCGAAGATGAAGACGTAGAACGAGCGGATGGCGTTCTCGTGGTCCGAACCGACGGACTCGCCCGTCTCCTCTGCACGGGTAGTGGGAGCACCCGGCTCCGCCAGCGAAATGTGGAAGCGGAAACAAGTCTGCCCCACCGTTACGGGTTGTGGCTCAGGCAACGGACCGATGTCGTCCTTCATGTCGGAGCAGGCACCCAGCAGCACGGCAAAGAGCAGGAGGCACAGCGGCAACATCCGTCGGCTAAGCACCCCTGCGAGGCAGTCTGTCTGTATATTCAGTCTGTTCATGGTCAATGGCAGTTTAGTTGGCATCTATGTGTGTAAAGTCAATATTCTGGTCGCTCTTGACGCGCCACGGCAGGATTTCGATGTAGAAGCGCAGGTAGCTCACCATCGAGTCGTCCTCGCGGTCGGCATCAAAGGGTTGCGGCTCCGGTGTGCCGGGCTTGTCCACGCCGGTGATACACAATTCATACCAGTTGTTGCGCACCACGCCGTAGCGTCCCAGGTAGTTCTGTCCCTGTGTGGCGACGGTCGCTCCGGATGCTTCGTCGTTGGTCTTGGGATAGACCACCTGCGAAGGTATCGGCGTCTCGCCGGCATGCCACGGTGTCTCGTTGTCGTCGAAGTGGCGGAGAGGCACGACGTAGTACATCTTCCCGCCCCGGTAGAAGCCGAAGCGCGAGGTGTAGTTGTCTGCCAGCCAGGAGAGCGCGGAAGTCAGGAAGTTGTGCAGCACCTGTGCCACCTCGGTGTGGGTGGCATCCGTACCGGTCGGGTTATTGGTCCAAGTCACGGGTGTTCCCTTCACGCGGACGAGTCCTTCCAGTCCGGTGACGGAGGTCAGCTCGGCATCGCTCTTGAAGTGGGAAGCCGCCGCAGCGAAGGCTGCACCGAAGTCGCCCGTCGCCGTCCCTGCCGGGTTGACTTTGGGAGCCAGCAACGGCGTCGTGCCGTTCATGCCGTAGAGGTCGGCAAAGTGCACGGTCCGGTCCTCCGCCATAAACGAGGTCCGGAAGCGGTCGGTGTTGGCTGCATGGAACTGCTGTGCCGTCGGCTGGCTGAGCAGGCTGCGGAAGAGCGTCAGCCAGTTGGTGCGCCACGCCGTCAGCTGTGCCTGAGTCACGGAGTAGCCCGCGGGATATTGGTAGGTCGCGTCCTTCGCAAAGAGGTCGGCGAGCAGCTTCAGGTTCTGGTCGGCAAGCAACTTCTGCGTCACCAGGTTGTTCAGCCCCTGCACGGTGAAGACCTCGTCGGGCAGTTCGCTGGAGGTCAGCACGCCGTAATTCCGTATCTCCTGCCCGTTCTTCGACGAACCGAGGGTCACCTCCAGTTCGACGGCGGTCGTGGTGCGCTGACGCATGCGGTCCACGTCGGTGGTGTTCTCCATCGGGTAGTCGGCATCCGCAAGCGAGTTGTGCCATGCAGCACGGTCGGGAACGGTCGTGTTGAGGTAGTTCGCAGTATTGTAGTCCGCTTTGTAATGGGGAGACACTGCCCAGTTGATGAGGTAGAGCGGCGTCCCCGTCCCCAGCGGAGAAGCACCCAGGAAACGGTAATTGTCCGTTGCGCCGGAAGAGGCATAACGGGCATAGGTAGCGAAGGTCCCCTGCGGTGAACCGTTGTCGATGTGCTTCGTCAGGTATGCCGTGCGGGCGGCATTGAGCAGGGTCCATCCGGTAATATCATAGGTAAAGGCGGCATTGCCGTCGTCCTTGCCGATTGCCGTCGTTCCCGTCTTGCTCACGTTCACCTTCGCCACGGCACGCTCCACGTAGATGGTCGCGGCAGGCTCTCCACTCGCCGCATCCGACGCCTTGCCGTAGAGACGGTCGAGGGCGATGGGCGCGAGGACCTGTGTCGAGGAGTTCGACACGGACGGAACAGACTTCAGGTTTCCTCCCTTCACGGTGGAGAGGACGGCGTTGGTCATCAGCAGGTAGTTCACGCCGTAGAAGTCGGCAAAGGGATGGGGCGTCTCTCCATTTCCGCCGGGAGTGAGCCGAGGCAAAGTGTTCACCGACGAGTCAAAGCCAGCCTTGAGCCGGAGGAAGTCGGGAAAACGAATGTTGCCGCTCCCTCCTGCATCGGTGTTGCCCACGATGTAGGTGTCCGGACCGAAGCGCAACGTATTGCCTGCCGCACCGGCACCCGCCGTGAAGTGGAACAGCTGCTCGGGAGCATTGAGGAGGACGAAGGCATAGAGCTTGTCCGTGTCGCCGATGTTGTTGCGCACGATGGGTGTCACGAACGAAGAACCCGATGTGATGTTCGGGTCGCTCTCCTTCGTGAACGAGCGGTCGAGCCGGTAGACGGAACGTGCCACGGCACTGTTCTCGTCCGCCCCGGAGAAGAGTATCAGGTAGGAATGGGAGAGATTGACGGCATATTCAGCCTCGGACCCGTCCTGCGGAGTGGCAGCACGGGTACGCCCCTCCGTCGGTACTTGCAGACGGAGCAACATGTAGGCTTCGCCGTCGGCGTTGAACACCTGCTCGATGCCGACAGGACGCAGCTCGTCGCGCAACGTCTCGTCGGAGCAGGCGGTCAGCATCCCCAGGCAGAGGAGCGCCATCTCTATCGTATGTATTGTTTTCAGTTTCATCTGCGTTGTCAGGTTGTTGTTGGGAGGATGGAGCGTCGTCCATCCATCGTCATCCTAAAACTCATACACCACACTAAGTGCCACCTTCTGCGGCCCGATGTAGTGTTTCGTCTTGTCGCGGGTCTGTTCGCCGCACGTGGGGCAGGCATACTCCCGGTAGTCCACGTATTCATAGCCGAGTCCTACCGAAGCCTCCATGCCCCAATGGTCACCGAGGGACCATACATAGCCGTAGGTCAGTCCGCCACCGGCGAACTTCGCCTCATAGCGTCGGTCGGCAAGGCTCTTCCAGATGCGGAAGGGCAGCTTGACCCCTCCCAGGTTGGCCTGCCCGGCATTGAGTGCGACACCGAAGAAATGTCCCTTGAACCAAGGACGGAGGTAGTGGCGCACTTCGGGTGCGAGGCACCAGTTGCGCAACTTCTTCCCCTCTCCCAGGCTGAACGGGCTGAACCCGTATGCCGCCTGCACCGTGGTGTGCCATCCCAGCTCCATCTCGACCGCCACATTGGGTGTCAGCGTGGCATCCCACAGCAGGTTGTTCTTCAACCGCACGGTCTGTGCGGAGAGCGCTGCCGGGAGCACGGCGAGGAGGAACGGGAGGAGGAGGCGGGGCATGGGGAAGTTTTTTATCTGTTCATTAAATGTCTTCAAACTGAATGCGCTTCTGCCACTTCAGGATTCCGATGCGGATGGTGATGGCACGAAGGCGGTTTCCGGCAATGAGAAGGTCAATGTCGTACTGGTTCTCACGGTCGAGGTATTCCTGGGGCGAATAGCGTCGTGCGTAGGCATCCCGTCCGTAACTGAGAAACTCCGGCAGGTTGAGCACAGCCACCAGTCGCTTGTTGTCTTTCTTGTTCACGATGTAAAGCTTTGCCGCACGGTCGGCTTCCGCCTCGGGATAAACCATCAGACGGGAAACCGAGAAGTCGTAATGCAACGAGTTGGCATGCACGATGACCCCGTCATCGGGAGTCGTGACCGCCGACGAAGCCTCGTCGATGGTCCACTGGGCAAAGGGAGTATAGAGCAGGGGCTCTTCAGCCACCACCTCGTTCTTCTCATTCAGGTGCCCGTTGTCAGCCGTGATGAAGACCCCGTAATCGGTATCTTTCAGTTCGGCAGCATCCTCGGTCTGACGGATGGTGAGGTTGATAAGCTTGGTGTCGCGTATCAGGGGCACCGTGGCATACGTCGGCTTCATGAAGCGTACCTCACACGTCTGCACCTCCAGGGTATGCCAGAGTGTATCCAGCGCCACCCCTCCGTTGTCGACAGCACGGGCTGCCAGTGTTTTCCCGTCATACTCTCCGAGAGAGACCGTCCGCGGGTCTTTGCTGCGTTCCAGCTCAATCTGCAACTTGTCGAGCGCATCTCCGGTTTGCAGGTGGGGAATGACGAACTTCGCTCCCGGTCGCTTTTGGCGTTGAGCCTCTCCGGCTTGCATGGCCACAGCCATCAGGCGATAGTTCCCCGGTTCGAGTCCTTCGACGTGCATCCGGTAGCCGGGGTCAGCCAAGGGGGCGTTGTCAGCATAGTTTTCAGCAGTCTCCACGCGTACCACCTTGTTATTGGTGTCGAGCACATAGAGCGTGACAGCTCCCACCTGGTCGTTGAAAAGGTCGCCGTGCATGTTGTAGTCGTAGCGGAAGCTTACGTAGAGGCCTTCCTCACAGTCGCTGCGGTCTTCGTCCATCAAAGTGCAGGAAGAAGGCAAGAGCAACATCAGCAGGCATGCCAGCAGGCCGATAGATGGATAGTTGATCATTCGTTTCATAAATAACTGTTAGGTGAAGGGTTCAGTGTGTCTGAAAAAAGGAGTAGGACACAGAGTCACAGAGACACAAAGGTCGTTCTGTCAACGGAAGTCGCTCTGCGCTATTTGTGTCTCTGTGTCCACTCTTAAGGTTCCTTCCTCCTGCGAGGAAAAGTATTAATCATTACAGGTCCGTGTTCTGTGTACGTTTCTGCCACTTCACGGTGTGGATCTTCACGCTGAGGTAACGCTCAACGGAGTCATCCCAGTGTCCCTTATCACCACCGTTGGGAAGTTCAGGAATACCGGCAGTACCGATTTTGCTGATGCTGTTCACATTGATTTCATACCAAGTGTTACGAACAACGCCATAACGACCCAGGTAGTCTTTGGCTGCATCATGCTCTCCTTGTACAACATCATAAGGTTTGCCATTCAACGGTGCCCACTCGCTCTTCCAGGGAGTCTCGTTGTCGTTGAAGTGACGGATCATGACCGGATAGTAAGCCACACCATCCGTATACTTGCTTATCGTGATCTTGGCAAGACGGTTATTGATTTCTGTCTGCACAGCATCGAGACCTTCTGCATTGGCAGTACCCTGAGGAGCTTCCCAGCCGGTTTTTACCAATTCCAGTTCAGGAACGAGCTTGCCATTGACATAGCTAAATGCTTTGAAGGTTGCAAAGTTTTCAGCGGTCAACGGAGTGGCTGCCTGATTGTGCTTCTTCATCCAGTCTTTTACGAAATCCCAGCTGGTAACCTCAGCCAAGAGGTCTTTCTGTACAGAAGCTTCATCTGCATAGATGTTGTTACCCTTGTCGCTACGCAGATAGAAATCGGCAGCTGTGTATGTATCTGTAGTCCCCTGTTTCTTCTGCAATTCTGCTTTCACGATGACACGGGTGGTCTGGTAATCCAACATGTGCGCTACATCAAATGTATTCTCAAAGCAGTAAGCCACATTTTCACTGCCTACACCGTTCCAGTTGTCGACAGCTTCAGGATTAGCCAAACGATTGAAGTAATCCCCTGCTTTGCCGTCAGCAATAGCCAATGCATAAGTCGGAGCTTCTGCAAAGTTGATACGATACAAATAAGCCGCACCGTCCATCTTGCGGTTCTCAATGAAACGAGAGGTTTCAGGTACATTGTAACCCGTCTCACCCCTACGTGTAGATACATAGTCGCGGTAAGTCTCAAAACCACTTACATTGCGGGTAATGTACTCCTGCTTAGCCGTATTGTCAAGCGTCCAGCCGAGAATCTTGTATTTGAACTCCGCATCACCAACCTTGAAAGTCTCCTTACCAGACTGAAGGTTCGCTGTTACATCAACCTTTGCTACGGCACGTTCTACGTACACTTCGGTGCTTTTACTACCTTGCTCGGCAGCTTGGCGGGAAGGATAAATACTGTTGGCATCAATCTTTACCAAAGTGGTAGCTACAGCAACCTTCGCGTTAGCAGCAGCATCATCCTTGTTGCTCAACGGAGAGTTACCCATGAAGAAGCCATTGGAAGTGAAGATTTTCTCATCAGTCTGTGCAGCTGCAACCAACTTCGCAAATTCCTTATAGGTCATTGCCTCGTTTGTCTCAGACTTTGCATTGCTTCCATTATCGTATTTCTGCACAGCATCTGTCAGCTTGATGGTGTTCTTGTCAAAAGTAATGGCTTCCGGCTTGTTCAGCATCACGTATGCCATCAAATTCATTTTCGTAGGATCGCTTGAATCCGCAATACCTGCACCGTTAATCTCCTGAATGATTTGAGCGGTAGAAGTGATTTCATCATGATTCACCAGCGCAAAGTTTCCAGTCATGTCATAAGCAGCACTGAATTTTGCATTGGATTCAGAATCACCTGTAAAGAGCAACAGCCAGGCATTGTTCACCTTATATTCATCAAGCACACCGTTATCATTGGGTGTGGTTGCACGAGTTCCCGCCACAGGCACATCCAACGACAAACGGATGTAGCCCTTACCCTCTTCGTTGAAAAGATAGGTGTTGTCTCCACCTACCTCCGGCTTGAGGACCTCGTTGTCACTACATGCTGTAAACGCAGTCAGGCAAAGGGCTGCGGCAGCAACAAAAAATTTAGTTCTCATAAACATAGTTGGTTTGATTATTAATACTCGATTTCAATTCATTGTTTCAGCAAGTTCAGGTTGTCGGCAGCCAACTGCAATCCACCTTGTGCCGCACGGGCGAAGTGGGCAATCGCGGCTTCCGTCTCTCCATGCAGCACGCACAGGATGCCCCGGGCATTCTCGGCTTCAGCGGAATCGCCTGCACGGGAGAGGAAACGCTCGGCAGCCTTGTCATCGCGACTCCTCAACGACACATTTGCCGCATTGAGGTTGGCGATGGCATCGCCCGGATACATATAGGCTGCTGTCAGGAACACCTTATTATATTCCTCACTTCCGGCAGGATAAGTCTGTGCCAGAAGGTAAAGCTCTTCCAAAGACAGCTGGTTGGGTTTCGTCCGGAATATCTCCGCAGCCTCCTCCGGAGTGAACGGACGGACCACATACTGCACCGTGTAATCGGCATGACGCAGGAGCGGATAGATGGCGGTGAGCAACGTCCGGTAATCATCCGGGTAAGTAGCACGGATGCGGTGCTCCTTCTCGTCGGGAGTCCCTTCGCCGTCGATGAGTTCCAGAATCCCGTCGCGGTGTGCCAGCGATGATTCGGAAACCCGGCGACGGAAGCCTTCCCAGTCCTCCGGTGTAGAGGAAACATCGAAACGGACGCCGTCAAAGCGGTGCAATCCTTTCACATAATCCAAGAGTGACTGCATACGCTCACGCGCCAGACGTTCGTTGTTGGCATATGAACCTTCCGGCGAAGCATAACCGTGGATGGTAATGGCGGTGATGCTCACATTGGGGTCTTCCTTTACCTTATTAATCGTACCGCGTATCTTGTCCAGTTCCGCCGTATTCTCCATGTAGGATGCATCGATGGCAGTCGCATTGACCCGGTAATTGAGCAATGCACTTCCGCTGACCTCACGCAGCTTGCGAGGTTCGGCAGGCGGCGTCACAAACGCATACTGCATCTCGTCGAACGGGTCGTAGTCGATGCGGACTGTCTGGGCAGTCGCCTGCTCCAGCTTGTCGCCGCAGGCACAGAGGTCCTGCATCACGGCGAGCGTGGCACCTTTCATCCAAGGCTGGTAGACAGCCACATCGGTGTAGGCATACGTCTGTGCCGTGCCGTTCCGTCGACGCATCTCGACCGCATCGGGATAGGCATCACTTCCTGCCCGTTCGTGGTAGATGTGGGCGCGGCGTCCCGTGACGAGGAAAGGCGTCAGAGGCATCTCCCGGCTTCCGTCGGCAGAGGTGATGACCGGCTGGAAAGCCATGAGCTGGTCAGCCTTCAAATCCAGTTCGTCCAGCACAAACTCCATCGACACGACCAGCTTTCCGGAGTTGGAACGTGCGGTGAGCTTGCGTATATCCACACGAGGTGTGCCTGCCGCAAGGGGCAGGCATACCATCGCAAGGATGAAAGTGAGAAAAACATTCTTCGTTTTCATAATGGTTCAGGGTATGGGGTTAGAAAACATACACCAGGTTGATAGCGGCCTTCGTCGGGCCTACATAATTCTTGTGGTCGCGTCCGAGGAGTGCGCCACAACGTTCACACTCATACTTCTTGTACTGCGTATAGACATAGCCCACGCCGATGGCAGCCTCCACGTTCCAGTGCTTGCTCAGTGGAAACGCATAGCCATAGGCGATGCCGCCTCCGGCATACCAGCCCACGTAGCGGTTGTCCTTCAGCGAAGGGAACATGCCGAAGGGGAGGTGGATGCCCTGCACACGGTATTCTCCGCCCAGTGCGTCGACACCGACGAAGTGTCCCATCATGGGACGGCAGAACCAGTAACGGAATTCGGGATTGACTACCCAGTGGCGCATCAACCGTTCGCTATCGGTCGATTTCCAGGGGTTGAGTCCATAGATTACCTGCAACGAAGTGTGCCTCCCCGTCTGCAACTCCGCCCCGATGTTGGGAGTCGTCGTCGCATCATAGAGCAAGTTGGTCTTTACAGCCACTTTCTGTGCACGGATGGCGGGGGTCATACACAGCAACAGTATCATACACGCGAGTACGCGATAGATGAGAAGTGTTGAAGATCTCTTTATCATACGGTGCATTGTTGTTTTATAAATGCTAGTTGTCTTACGTATCACTTTTAAATCCCGTCCCTATTGCGTATATTTAGGACCGCACGAGCACGGAATTTGTTTTCGTTGCAAAATTAGAGAGAATAGCGCGTACAGTCGACGAACATCAATGTACATCTGAAAACATCATTTCGCTGTTTATTAGCGAATTATAAAATATATCCATGTACAAATGCATCCAAACGCATGATTTTGCCTCCTTCCAGCACACGGACGCCTTCCTACTGACATTCCCAAGCTGTTCCCGCCGCCGGACATCAATGAGGAAGGGAGGATTCCGCCCCACGCCTGGGGGTCATTGTCCATTATCCGTCGTCGATTGTCAAGAGAGACGGCTGCCATTGACCGCCGAAGAGGTGTTTTGACAAAATGTCAAACGAAGGTCTCCACAGTGCCCTTCCTCGCACCAAAATACGATTGGGTGGATTCCGAGGCCCTTCTCAGGCAATTCGCAAAATACACATTGACACAGATTCGTTCCAAGCGTTATCATCCCGACACAACCTAAGAGCAACATCCTTCCCATGCGACAGCAGGATTCCCACACAGCACACATGATGAAACCTTCCGATTTATTGACACGCCTCATCTTCCAGCGAACGAAACCCGGAGTTTTTGCCTTTCATTCTCCGAACATTTGACTTCCACGGATGAAACAATATTGTTTGGGAAGTGAAACTATATTGTTTGACTCGTCAAACACTTGTGTTTCGCATGTGAAACAATATTGTTTGAGCCTCAAAATGTAAGTATTTCGAAAATTAAATGTATAGTTTTCTAAAATAAGAGTCCTTTTCCGGCATTTTCATTAACCTTCATTTGTAATTGCGCGCTATTTGCTCCGAATTTCATTAAATACACGTTAGGAGAAAACGGCATTTTCCGTGCATTTGTAAAGAGAAAGCAGCATTTTGATTGACAACTGATAATTTCCAGCGATGTGATGTCCAATCATCCCCCAAAAATGTAGGGGCGACCGGTCGGGTCGCCCGATACACATGCCGAAGGGCAGTTGTTCTTGATGGGTGGGAATATTGAAAGGGAGGAAATGGTGGGACGGACGAAATGAGAACAGGCGTGATTGGGATGAATTTGGACGGGTGTGATTGGGATGGGCGTGATTGGACCGGGCGACCAGACCGGTCGCCCCTACATTATTTATTATTGGACGCTATGGCAGGATTCCTTCACAAATGACCGAACAAAATCATCACAAATGACCGAACGAAATCGTCACAAATGACCGAATTTATAAATAAAACATTGGATATTAAAATCATAAGATATATCTTTGCCTAAGACTAAGAACAATAAAATATGGTAGCCTATAAACCTAGAATTGCAGATAGATTGTTGGCACGGAAAATGGCAGGTAAGGGTGCTGTTCTGATTGAAGGCCCCAAATGGTGCGGCAAAACCACAACAGCCAAACAGCAGGCCAAGAGTATGCTCAATCTCGGAGACAGCAACGTACTGCGGCAAAGTCTGCAAATGATGGAGCTCAGCCCTATCACCTTGCTGGAAGGAGATACACCACGCTTGATAGACGAATGGCAAACCATTCCACCGCTATGGGATACCATACGGAGCGAAGTAGACCGACGGGGAGACTTTTCGCAATTCATCCTGACCGGTTCATCGGTCCTTCCAGATGCTGAAAGTACCATCCACAGCGGGACTGGCAGATTTGCACGCATCAAGATGCGCCCCATGAGCCTGCTTGAATCGGGGGAGTCGACAGGCAGCGTCAGTCTGACAAAACTGTTCGAAGGTGAGCCTCTAAAGCCACAAGTCAATCAGAAGGGACTGGAGGATATTGCCTACTATACCTGCCGTGGGGGATGGCCGCAAGCCACCTTGCTGGAGGGTGAGATTGCCTTGGACCAGGCACTGGATTATTTCGATTCGGTCGTGGAAAGGGACATCCAACGCGTCGATGGTGTCAAACGGAATGCAGACCGGGCACGCCTGCTCCTGCGTTCGTATGCCCGGCACATTTCCCAACAGGTCTCTTATGCAACCATCAAGGCGGACATGTTGTCCAATGATTCGCAGACGTTGGATGAAGACACGGTGGCGGATTACATCAAGGCACTCAAACGGCTGTTCGTCATTGAGGACCTGGAGGCATGGAATCCGAATATACGCAGCAAGGCGGCAATCCGTACGAGTGACACCCGCCACTTTGTGGACCCGAGCATCGGCACGGCAGCCTTGGGCCTGGGTCCCAAAGACCTGATGAATGACCTGGAATCTTTCGGATTGTTCTTTGAAGACCTCGCCGTCCGTGACCTCCGTATTTTTGCAGACGTGCTGGACGGACGTCTGTATCATTACCGCGACAGTTCCGGGCTGGAATGTGACACGGTCCTGCACCGCCGCAGCGGGACGTATGCCTTGATTGAAATCAAATTGGGAGGAGAGAAAGCCATCGAAGAGGCGGCAGACTCCATGAAACAGCTGGCTGAAACAATCGACCACACCCGCATGCCCCAACCTGCCTTCCTGATGGTCCTGACAGCCGTCGGCCCATACGCCTATCGCCGCCCCGACGGGGTTTTCGTGGTTCCCATTACCTGCCTCAACAGTTGAGCACAATTACGAAACAGGGAGGGCTGATAGCTGAAGCCAAAACGGATAAATAAATTGATGGCATGCAATCGAATGTAGGGGCGACCGGTCGGGTCGCCCCTACATTATTTATATCGGACGTCATTGTGGGATTCCGTCACAAATGACCGAACGAATTTATGACACATTACACATTATATCCAAATATCATACAAGCAGGAATAAACTTGGTAGAAAACGAAAGCGCGAACCACGCAGACCGTTCACGGTTCTGCCTGATTCGCGCCCTTATCTATACACGTTCCTCCACAAGGGAGGAATCGGGAGAGGCTTGGGAATTGTTACTTCGCCAATTTGTCGTTAGAGCCCAGCACATTCACAATCTTGTGCATGTAGAGCTTCTTCATCTCGTCACGAGCCGGACCGAGGTACTTGCGCGGGTCAAACTCGGCAGGTTTCTCAGCCAATACCTTGCGGATGGCAGCAGTCATCGCCAGACGGCTGTCGGAGTCGATGTTGATCTTGCAAACTGCGGACTTGGCTGCCTTGCGGAGCTCGTCTTCGGGGATACCGATGGCTGCTTCGAGCTTGCCACCGAACTGGTTGATCATGTCAACATATTCCTGGGGAACGGAAGAAGAACCGTGGAGCACGATGGGGAAGCCCGGCAACTCCTTCATGACACCGTCGAGTACGTCGAATGCCAAGGGAGGAGGAACGAGACGTCCGGTAGCAGGGTCAACGTGGCACTGCTCGGGTTTGAACTTGTATGCACCGTGTGAGGTACCAATGGAGATAGCCAAGCTGTCGCAACCGGTCTTCGTGGTGAAGTCAACCACTTCCTCAGGACGGGTGTAAGTGTGATGTTCGGCAACCACCTCGTCTTCCACACCGGCAAGCACGCCCAGCTCACCTTCTACGGTGACATCATACTTGTGCGCATATTCTACCACGCGACGGGTCAGTTCCACATTCTCGTCATACGGCAGGTGTGAGCCGTCGATCATGACGGAAGAGAAGCCCAGGTCCACGCAGCTCTTGCAGAGTTCGAACGAATCTCCGTGGTCGAGGTGGAGCACGATTTCAGGATGTTCACATCCCAGTTCCTTGGCATATTGAACGGCACCTTCAGCCATGTAGCGGAGCAAGGTCTGGTTGGCGTAGTTACGTGCACCTTTTGACACTTGCAGGATGACCGGTGACTTGGTTTCTACTGAAGCTTGGATGATGGCCTGCATCTGCTCCATGTTGTTGAAGTTGAAAGCAGGGATTGCATAACCACCTTTGATGGCGCGTGCAAACATGTCTCTTGTGTTCACAAGGCCCAATTCTTTATAACTTACCATAGTGTAATTGTTATTAAAATTGATGAATGATTGATTCTCGTTTGTTTATCGTCGGCACAAAAGTAGCAAAGAATGTGAAAGGAAGGACCACAAAAGTTGCAAATATTCCGTTCTTTTCTTGAAAATTCCTTCAGTTTGATGCCCCCTGCAACCTTTCTGACAAATGTTTGCTACCTTGAGTTTGCAAGCACAGAAGGGAAGGAAACGGCTGTCCCTCCCCTCTCCTGCCCTCACTTTTCGTTCTTTTTCGCCTCCTCCCAGATGGCATCCATCTCGGCAAGGGTCATGTCGGTGAGCTTCCGTCCTGCCTTCAGGGTATGTTCCTCCAGGTAGTTGAAACGGCGGATAAACTTCTGGTTCGTACGTTCCAGGGCGTTGTCCGGATTGATCTTGTACAGCCGCGCGGCATTAATGAGGCTGAAGAGGACGTCGCCGAACTCCGCTTCCGCCTTCTCCTTGTCCATGTCAGCCACTTCGGCTTCAAACTCGCTGATTTCCTCCTTCACCTTGCCCCACACCTGTTCGCGCTCTTCCCAGTCAAAGCCGACGTTGCGTGCCTTGTCCTGGATGCGATAAGCCTTGATGAGCGAAGGCAGCGCGTCGGGTACTCCGCTGAGGACACTCTTGTTGCCGTCCTTCTCCTTCAGCTTGATTTGTTCCCAGTTCTCCGACACCTGTTCGGCAGTGTCCGCCTTCACCTCTCCGAACACGTGGGGATGGCGGAAGACCAGCTTGTCACTCAGACGGTCGCAAACATCCTTGATGTCAAACTGTCCCTTTTCAGAGCCTATCTTGGCATAGAATGCCACGTGCAGCAGGACATCGCCCAGCTCCTTGCAGATGTTCTTGGGGTCGTCCTTCATCAGGGCATCACAGAGTTCATAGACTTCTTCGATGGTATTGGGGCGCAGACTTTCGTTGGTCTGTTTCTTGTCCCACGGACACTTCACACGCAGTTCGTCGAGTATGTCCAGGAAGCGTCCGAATGCTTCCAATTGTTCTTGTCGTGTATGCATCGTTGTTGTTTTTGTTGACGAGGGTTTAACTGAATCCTTGCAAAGGTAATGATATTACCGCTTTACCGGTTCCATCCGGAAGGGGAAAAGTCGTTTTGGAGGATAAAGGGAATATTCCTTTCCCCTTTTACGTTTTTTTAATACTTCATTTTACTGCCAAAGGAAACGAACGCCATACAGCGAAAAACTATTACTTTCACATCAGCCCACAGGCGGGACTTTGGCGATATATCCATTTTACCCCCCCCCGCCAGCTTTTTTACATAAGTTTTTACATCACTGATTCAAAAAAGGATAACAGAAAACCGAAAGAGTCAGGAAGGCACCGTCAAGGAGTGTTGCAGTCTATTAAATAACTCCTAGCTTTGCGGACTGACAAACCAAAACCTTTAAACAATGAAAAAGATCCTGGCCTTCACTTTATTTGTCCTCATGGGAGTGGTCATAAGCTTTTCCCAGGACATCAATTTTCACGCGAAAGCCGGTGTGGGCTTTGCCAATTTCACTGGAGATGCCAACGGCGACCCCCTCTTCTCTTACAAAGTCGGTGTGGGCATGAATATCGGTCTGGGAGGACACTGGGAACTGCATCCGGACCTCTTCTTCGTCCGCAAAGGAATGAGCAACAGCGCCGAGGTCCGTTCCGATGACATCGGTATGAAAGGTGACCTGACGCTCAATGCCTGTTACCTGGAACTGCCCGTCATGGCTGCTTACCGCATCCCCCTCGAACGGATGGATGTCGTGCTGTACGCCGGTCCCTATCTTGCCTACGGAGTAGGAGGCAAGGTCAAGTCAACCGTCATCGGCAGGGAGGACTCGGATGAACCTGTACGAAAAATAACTGAAAGCCAGAGTGTCTTCGGCAACGGCGGACTCAAGCGTTTCGATTCCGGCCTGGGACTGGGTATGGACCTTGAATTCGGACGTTTCATTGCCGGCATCAATGTCAACATCGGACTGGTCAACCTGGCTAGAACTAAGGATTTCGATTACGACGAGGATGACATCGCAGTCCGCAACCTGGCGGCACACATCTCCTTCGGCTACAAGTTTTAAAAGTGAATCAATAAAAAGGAGTCAACCGACATCCCGTTGGCTCCACCATACTACTAACCCCAAAATAACAAGTAACAATGAAAAAGATTTTCTTTCTTGCCTTGTTTGCCATTCTGGGAATGACAGCAAGCTATGCACAAAGTGTAGGTTTTAACGTGAAAGCCGGTGCCGGTATTGCCAACCTGAACGGCGATGCAGACGGTGACCCCCTCTTCTCCTACAAAGTCGGCGTCGGTGCCGAAATCGGCTTGGGAGGCAACTGGGCACTCCAACCGACCCTCTTCTTCGTCCGTAAAGGAACGACCAGCAGCATCGGTGAGAATATAGAAGGAACGCTATTCACATTAAAGCAGACCATAAATGCCAACTACCTGGAATTGCCCATCATGGCTGCCTATCGCATCTCACTGCCTTCAACCAACGTGGTACTCAATGCCGGTCCTTACCTCGCCTACGGGTTAAACGGGAAATACAAGTTTGAAGCAGGTGAAGAAGAGATGAAAACAAACATCTTCGGTAAAGACGCTTTCAAACGCTTCGACTGCGGTCTGGGCGTAGGTGTTGCCTTCGAATTCGGCAAGTTCATTGCAGGCATCGACGCCAACTTCGGTTTGGCCAACATTGCTCCCTCTGGTAAGGACAACGACCAGCCTAGCATGGAAGTTACTGACGTAGAAGTTGATAAAGATTTCAAAACCCGCAACATGGCTGCCCACATCACTATCGGCTACAAGTTCTAAAAAAACATCTTACATCGTTTCGTAACTATGGGAGGCTGGCTCTTTGCCTGATAGCAAGGGTCAGCCTCCTCTTTTTGAGTGTCCGGTAATTCTGCCCCGGTCGGACGGTTCACTCATGATACTAGGATTTTAATTAAAATATAAGATAACATAATCACCAAGATCCTTATAACCTATCAAATTATTAAGGTTAAACTTGCAGCTGAAATCCGGACGATACGTAATCACAATAAACGGATTCTCTATCCGATACGAAGTCGACTCATTATTGGGAGTAGATTCAAATCCTATGGATTCACAAACAACCTCCACCCGCAGAATCCTATGTTCCTGAAGGTACTTAATCATAATTTCAGCTTGCGTAGGTTGAAGAACCATGTCCTCATCATCGTCGCATGATGCAAATGCCACGCTAGCCATGCTTAACAGCACGCAGCCAATCAGTTGAAATAATTTCATGATATTATATGGTTTAAAGTTTGTAATGGGGCAAATATATAGGTAAAGAACAGTCAGGCGCAAATAAAAAGGCATCCAATATTGGCAATTGCCGGAAATGGATATTTTTTTCCAAAAAGTCTGTATATACAGAGCCTTTTTTAGCCCATTCGTGATTTTTTCTACCTGCCGATGAAAACGATACACCCCATTTTTAGTACTTTTGCAACCTGTTCAATGAATACACGATCATAAACAATACGCATAACAACAATGGAATTAGCAAGTAAGTACAATCCCGCTGACGTGGAAGGGAAATGGTACCAGTATTGGCTGGACAACAAGCTTTTCAGTTCGAAACCTGACGGTCGTGAGCCTTACACCGTCGTCATCCCGCCGCCCAACGTCACCGGCGTGCTCCACATGGGACACATGCTTAACAATACCATTCAAGATATTCTGGTTCGCCGTGCCCGCATGATGGGCAAGAATGCCTGCTGGGTGCCGGGAACGGACCACGCCTCCATCGCTACCGAAGCCAAGGTGGTGAACAAACTTGCCCAGGAGGGTATCAAGAAGACGGACCTCACCCGCGAAGAGTTCCTCAAACATGCCTGGGCATGGACCGAGGAGCACGGAGGCATCATCCTGAAACAGCTCCGCAAGCTGGGTGCGTCCTGCGACTGGGACCGCACCGCCTTCACCATGGATGAAGAGCGCAGCCGGAGTGTCATCAAGGTCTTTGTCGACCTCTACAACAAGGGACTTATCTACCGAGGCGTCCGCATGGTCAACTGGGACCCGAAAGCCCTCACGGCCCTGAGCGATGAAGAGGTGGTCTACAAGGAAGAGCACAGCAAGCTGTACTACCTCCGCTACAAAGTGGACGGGGACGCAGAAGGACGCTATGCCATCGTTGCCACCACCCGTCCCGAGACCATCATGGGCGACACCGCCATGTGTATCAACCCGAACGACCCGAAGAATGCCTGGCTGAAGGGCAAGAAGGTGATTGTACCCCTCGTGGGACGTGTTATCCCGGTGATTGAGGATGAATACGTGGACATCGAGTTCGGTACGGGCTGTCTGAAGGTGACTCCGGCGCACGATGTGAACGACTACATGCTCGGCGAAAAACACAACCTGCCCAGCATCGACATCTTCAATGACAATGGAACGCTGAGCGAAGCTGCGGGACTCTACGTCGGCATGGACCGCTTCGACGTACGCAAGCAGATTGAAAAGGACCTCGCCGATGCCGGTTTGCTGGAGAAGGTGGAGGCCTATACCAACAAGGTGGGTTGCTCTGAACGTACCGGTGTGCCCATCGAGCCGAAGCTCTCCATGCAGTGGTTCCTGAAGATGGAACATCTCGCCAAGCCGGCTCTCGAAGCGGTGATGAACGACGACATCAAGTTCTATCCTGCCAAATACAAGAACACCTATAAATATTGGATGGAGAACATCAAGGACTGGTGCATCAGCCGCCAGCTGTGGTGGGGACACCGCATCCCTGCCTATTTCCTGCCCCAAGGTGGCTTCGTCGTGGCTGAGACTGCCGAAGAGGCACTTGCCCTCGCCAAGGAGAAGACCGGCAATGCCGGACTGACCCTTGCCGACCTCCGTCAGGATGAAGACTGCCTCGACACCTGGTTCTCCTCCTGGCTGTGGCCCATCTCGCTGTTCGACGGCATCAACCATCCGGGCAATGAGGAAATCAGCTACTACTACCCCACCTCGGACCTGGTGACGGGACCGGACATCATCTTCTTCTGGGTGGCACGCATGATTATGGCAGGCTATGAGTATGAAGGCAAGATGCCGTTCAAGAATGTCTACTTCACCGGTATCGTGCGCGACAAGCTGGGACGCAAGATGTCCAAGTCGCTCGGCAACTCGCCCGACCCGTTGGAACTCATCGAACGTTACGGTGCCGACGGTGTACGTATGGGTATGATGCTCTCGGCTCCTGCGGGCAATGATATCCTCTTCGACGACTCGCTCTGCGAACAGGGACGCAACTTCAACAACAAGATATGGAATGCCTTCCGCCTCGTGAAAGGCTGGCAGGTAGCCGACAAGGAACAGCCTGAATCTGCCGCCATTGCTACCCGCTGGTTTGACAGTCTGCTGGCAAAGACGGGTGCCGAGGTGGATGACCTCTTCGGCAAATACCGCCTGAGCGAAGCACTGATGGCTGTCTACAAGCTGTTCTGGGACGAATTCTCCAGCTGGTACCTGGAGCTGGTAAAACCTGCCTACGGGGAACCCATTGACCGCCGGACCTACGAGCAGACCCTCGCCTTCTTCGAGGAGTTGCTGACGTTGCTCCACCCCTTCATGCCGTTCATCACCGAGGAGCTGTGGCAACACCTGGCTGAACGCAAACCGGGAGAAAGCATCATGACGGCACAAATCAACCGCCACGAACAGACGGACCGAGCAGAAGCCCAAGCCATCATCGACGGCATGGAACACATGAAAGAGGTGGTGACGAATGTACGCAACGTCCGTGCGCAAAAGAACATCTCCCCCAAGCAGCAGCTCGGTCTGCTCGTCATGGGTGAAGACAACCTCGTGGACCAATTCAAGGCTGTGCTCATCAAGCTGGGCAACCTGACCGGAATCAGCATCCCCAACGAGAAACCGGACAATGCTGCTTCCTTCCTCGTGGGAACTACGGAATACTTTATTCCGTTGCTTGGCATGATTGATGTGGAAGAAGAGCTGAAGAAGCTGGAGGCAGACCTGACCTATCAGGAGGGCTTCCTGCAGAGTGTCCTCAAAAAGCTGGGCAACGAGAAGTTCGTCAACAATGCCCCGGCAAAGGTCATCGAGATGGAACGCAAGAAGCAGGCTGATGCTGAAAGCAAGATTGCCGCACTCAAGGAAAGCATCGAAAAGCTGAAGGGATAACAACCACCGTTACCCTGAAGAACCATAATAAGACTGAGGCGCAGAGATACCGGGAGTCCTCATCCTCCCGCATCTCTGCGCCTCTTTTGTATTCTTTCTCCAATAACCGGCAATCACCGCTTAGAGCAGCAATAGGCTCATCGCCATGATGGCCATGCCTGCCACGATGCCGCCGACACCCAGATGGTGGTGACCGTATTTCTCAGTACCGGGCAAGAGTTCGTCAAACGAGATATAGACCATGATGCCCGAGACGAAGGACAGCAGCAACGCATTGAGCGTCGGAGTCCAGAACGGTTGCAGGAACAGGAAGCCGACCAGGGCGCCAACAGGCTCTGCCATGCCGGAAAGGAACGAGTACCAGAATGCCTTCTTCCGGCTTCCGGTGGAATGAAAGATGGGGACTGACACGGCAATGCCCTCCGGGATGTTGTGGATGGCAATGGCAAACACGATGGGCAGGGCGATGTCAATGTTCGTCAGTGCCGACGCAAAGGTCGCCAGTCCCTCCGGAAAGTTATGGATGCCGATGGCCAGCGCCATCAGGATGCCCGTACGTTTCAAGCGGCGAGTCTGCCCGTAATCGGAGTCCGTGTGTATCTCGTGGGGGTTCTCGTCGGCAGGTACCAGACGGTCGATGAGGGCAATCAGCCCGATGCCGGCAAAGAAAGCCAGCAACATGTAGACCTGCGGCAGCCTCCCGGGATAGATGCCGCTCAATGCGAGCACCGACTGCGGCATCAGCTCCATGAAGGAAACATAAATCATCACACCGGCTGAAAGTCCCAGTGCGGCTGAAAGAAATCGGGTATTGGTCCGTTTGGCAAAGAAGGCTATCAGGCTGCCTATGCCGGTGGAAAGGCCTGCAATCAGGGTCATTCCCAGTGCGAGTGCAACATTATCGTTCATTTTGTCAGTATTTTCGGTCAGGTTATTACTCGGTAAATATCATGGGCGCAAAAGTACAGAAAGGTGACATATGAACCAATACCCACATCCATGTATTTGCAGCAGGCCGTCCGCCGACAGCTTTTCTCCCGACTAACGGAGCCGGGCAGCCTCATCGCGCCGGCGCTTCTTCCACAACTGCCAGGAGTTGATGATGTTCTGCCACAGCACATATCCGCCGGGGGCAACCGAAGAGAGCGGATTCAGGTAGGTATATGCCATCCAGATGGCAAGCACGGTGTTCTTCTGCCCGAGTGCCTGACCGCCACTGATGCGTTCGCCGTAACAGGCTCCGATACGCTTGCCCAGGAAAAACTGCAGGCAGCAGGCGACCAACGCAGCCAGAGCCACCAGCCACTCGACAAAGACCGGTGCGTCGCTGTTGACCAGTGAGCGTGCGGTCTGTCCACAGACGATGGCCAACGAGATGCCCCAGATATAGAAAGCCGCATTGCTGACCGTGGCAAGCCAGTGATGTACCCTCGGCAGCCACCAGCGAAGCAGCACCGCCAGGATGAACGGACAAAGCAACAAGGGGAACACCTTGCTCAGAATCTTCAGGAAAGCCACAAAGAACGACAATCCCTCGTGGGGTTCCACCAACGGAAAGACCAACGGGACCACGATGGCGGCAAGCAGATTGGACAGCAGTGTATAGGTCGTCAGACTCGCCGCATTACCACCCAGCTTGCCGGTGATGACAGCCGCTGCCGTAGCCGTCGGACAAATAAAGCACACCATGGCTCCCTCGAACACCTCCCGGTAGGTCTCACTCATGGAACAGAACAACAGGATGGCAGCAAGCCCCAGACAGGCAAACAGCTGGAACAGCAACAGCCACAGGTGCCACTTCACAGGCATCAGGTCGCGCAGGTCAATCTTACAGAACGTCAGCAACAGCTGGGCGAAAATAAGCAGCGGCGTAAGCACGTCGACCGAGACCAGAATGAAAGGCTTGAGCGGAGCCACCAGGGGGACATTCGCAAAAAAGAAATAACACAGGACACCTGCCAGCATAGCCACAGGCAAAGTCCAGTTCTTGAGAAATTGAAGCATAGTCCTATCGTTTTTCAGCTTGCAAAGATAGGCTGTTTCTTCCAAACACGGCTCCATTCCGAAGCGATAAGTTCGGTCGTGACACCGTCCTGCCCCAACCGGCAACCAACTGGCTCGCAGATTGCCCCTTCCGCCGGACAAATCCTAATAAAATTCGTGAAAACAACGACGTTCCTTATTGCAGGAGATGAATATAAACCGTAATTTTGCAGACGGAAAAAATGGGAGGTTAAGCAGCCTTTCGACAAAGAATTGTGGTTACAACTATTTTCTATTCTATAAAACGTAATTGATATGACTTATTCACACGAAGTAGAACACATGTGTGTTGTAAAGAAAGGTCCCAACCACGGACCGGCTCCTATTCCTGAAGAAGGAAAATGGGTAAAAGCGAAAGAAATCGTTGATATTTCCGGTTTGACACACGGTGTGGGTTGGTGCGCTCCCCAACAAGGTGCATGTAAACTGACTCTGAATGTTAAGAACGGCGTTATCGAAGAGTGTCTGGTAGAGACCATCGGCTGCTCCGGTATGACCCACTCGGCTGCCATGGCTTCTGAAATCCTGCCGGGCAAAACCATCCTCGAAGCCTTGAACACCGACCTCGTATGCGATGCCATCAATACAGCTATGCGTGAATTGTTCCTCCAAATCGTCTATGGACGTACCCAGTCAGCTTTCTCTGAAGGCGGTCTGATGATTGGTGCCGGTCTGGAAGACCTCGGTAAAGGTCTCCGCAGCCAGGTAGGTACGCTCTATGGTACGAAAGTGAAAGGAACCCGTTACCTGGAACTGACCGAAGGCTATATCACCCGTATGGCGCTCGACAAGGACGACCAGGTGATCGGCTATGAATTTGTACACATGGGCAAATTCATGGAACAAGTGAAGAAAGGCGTTGACGCCAACGAAGCACTGAAAGCTGTGACAGGCACTTACGGACGCTTCAAGCCCGAACAAGGCGCAGTTAAATATATTGACCCACGTAAAGAATAAAGGAGGACACAGATTATGATTAGACCAGTACAATTTGAAAGCCAAGATCGCCGTATGAAGCAAATTCTGGCTGCTTTGAACGAAAACGGCATCAAAGACATCGAAGAAGCTAACGCAATCTGTGACGCTGCCGGTCTCGACCCGTACCTGACTTGCCAAGAGACACAAGGTATCTGCTTCGAAAACGCAAAATGGGCTTACGTGGTAGGTTGTGCCATCGCCCTGAAGAAAGGTTGCAAGAACGCTGCCGACGCTGCTGAAGCCATCGGTATCGGTCTGCAGGCATTCTGCATCCCCGGTTCTGTTGCCGACGACCGTAAGGTTGGTCTGGGTCACGGAAACCTGGCTGCCCGTCTGCTCCGCGAAGAGACCCAATGCTTTGCGTTCCTCGCAGGCCACGAGTCATTCGCCGCTGCCGAAGGTGCCATCAAGATTGCCGAAATGGCAAACAAGGTTCGCAAGAACCCCTTGCGCTGTATCTTGAACGGTTTGGGTAAGGATGCTGCCATGATTATCTCACGCATCAACGGCTTCACCTATGTTCAGACTCAATTCGACTATTATACCGGCGAACTGAAGGTGGTAAACGAAATCGCTTACTCCGACGGTCCGCGTGCCAAGGTGAAATGCTATGGCGCTGACGACGTGCGCGAAGGTGTTGCCATCATGTGGAAGGAGAACGTAGACGTTTCCATCACCGGTAACTCTACCAACCCGACCCGCTTCCAGCACCCGGTTGCCGGTACCTACAAGAAAGAGCGTGTCCTCGCCGGTAAACCCTACTTCTCTGTAGCTTCCGGTGGTGGTACGGGACGTACCTTGCACCCGGACAACATGGCTGCCGGTCCTGCTTCTTACGGTATGACCGATACACTCGGCCGTATGCACTCCGACGCTCAGTTCGCAGGTTCTTCATCCGTTCCTGCTCACGTAGAAATGATGGGCTTCCTCGGCATCGGCAACAACCCGATGGTAGGATGTACTGTAGCTTGCGCCGTAAACGTGGCTCTGGCTTTGAACAAGTAATCCCTGCACACATTCACCATATCCGGACGCTCCTGTTCCCGCAAAGGAACAGGGGCGTCCTTTTTTATGCCTCTTCGGAGCAGATACAACTGAAAAGGTCAGGACCGCATCATACAGTCCTGACCTTTTCATGTATCTGTAGCAGCTAACCGGAAAGCGGATAGCCGGTCAGTTCAATCAATAGCCGTTGTTGCCATACTCGGCAGAGTTCTCGATCTGGTTCAAGAAGTCGTAAGAGATGGGGCGCAGGTAGTTCTTCTCGGTGAACGAACGGGCGGCACGGGGATTGCCTTTGGCAAGCTGGGACTCGAAGGCGTGGTGACGCTTGAGCAATGCCCAACGGTTGAACTCACCGCACAACTCACGGGCATACTCGTCGAGCACATCCTGTTCGGTTGCGGTCGTCAGACGCATGTGTGCCTCGAAGTCTTCGGCATTGCGGCAGGCACGCTGACGGAGCGGATTCAGGTACTGGGCTGCACGGGCACCGTCACCCAACATGGCATTTGCCTCGGCGGCAATGAGGTAAACCTCAGCCAGACGCATGATGAAGGTATCACCCACCTTACGTTGCAGGTTGCTCGTGTAGGCACCGTCAAAGCACCAGTTGAGCTTGTTGAAGCCCGGATAGAGCTGGTACGTGTTGGTCTGATTGGCATCAAAGGGAGTCTCTACATATTTGCCTTCCTCATCGAACAGGTCATCTATATTCACACAGACGTAGGCACGTTCAGCCTTCTCTTCGGCTGTCAACGGGTCTTTCGACAGGTAAATCACGAAGCGGTCTTCGTCCACATCCAACGGATAGGGCGTATAGTACACGTTGTCTACATCCTGCAGCACGGTGATGTCACCGGAGTGGTCGCCACGCGGCCAGATCTTGTGCGGCCATTGGTTCCAGGTGCCGGTAGTCATGTTGCCGTCGGCATACGGATAAATCTTCTTGCCCACATGACGTTGGTCGATGCCGTACTTCTCGCACAGTTCCTCGTCCAGGGTTACGGTCTTGTCCTCATAATCGGACGGGTACCAGGTAGTCTGCTTCAGTGTCGGGTTACCGTAGGCAGTCATGAAGGTCACCTCCCAACGCTTGTCATAGTCGGCGTCGAACAGGTCGATAAGATACTTGGACGGAGCGAGGATGTTGTTGTTCACACGGCCCAGGTAGTAGTTCGCATTGTCCCTCACCAGGTAGATATCGTTGAGGTTGTTGGGCTTGGGATACATGTAGGAGAAGATGTTCGACTGCGCATAGTTGGCAGAAGTAGCCACCTTCGTACTCGGAGCGGAAGCGATGAAGAGTGCCTCATCGTTGGACTTGTTGTTGGCTGCTGCCCAAACCTCGGCTACATCGTCATAGAGACGGGCACCATAAGTGGAGGCGTTGGCAATCAGGTCTTCCGCTACCTCCTTGGCACGTTGCCAGTAGGACACGCCGTCTTCGCTCAACCCCTCGCCTGCTCCCTGTGCATAGACACGGGCCAGAAGACCGAGAGCCGTTTTCTTGGTGCAACGGGCATAGTCACCATTCAGCGGTTCCACGTCAAGGTATTTGGCTGCCAGCTTCAGGTCTGCGACCATCTGTCCGTACAGTTCCTCGTAGGTGTTGCGCTGCGGACGCATCTCGGCACCGTCCTGCGAGCTGTTCAGCTTCAGCGTCACATTGCCGTAGTTGGAGACGAGGATATAATAGTAGTAGGCACGCAGACAGCGGGCTTCTCCTTCGAGCACCCGGATGGCATGTTCGTCACCGCCCACCACTTCGGGAGCCACCTCGATGGCAGTGTTACAGGTATTGATGAGCGAATAAGCCTGGTTGAACAGCTTGTTCGTGTAGTTGGTATTCGTGGTCAGACCCTCGTAGTAGAACACCTGCTGTCCCCACGTACGATTGTTGGAAGTCAGCCAGAGGTCCGTTCCGCCCTCGGCAACGGCAAAGTAGTCGAAGGCCGAGAAGAGCTGTCCATAGAGAGGTTCGTAGCAATAGGTCACCATGCCCTGCCACTTTGTGAAGTTGCGGGTCTCGTCACCGCCGCTTCCGGCACCGGGATTGTATTCATCCAGACTGCAAGCGCCGAGTGCAAAGGCTGCGAACGCCACAGTCAATGCGTTGGAAAATATGTTTCGTTTCATTGTTTTAGATGTTAGTGTATTCAACTTCCGCAAGCCCAAGTGGACAAATTGAACTTATCCCCTTGTCAACGTCACCCCTTGAGCATGCACGGAACTTAAGTTAGTGATGTTTATGGATGGGGTTAGAAGGAGAGGTTCACACCGAAGACCATCTGCTTGGTCAGCGGGTAGTTCAAGCCTCCGTTCATTTCCGGGTCATAGTCTTCAAGCAAGTGGCTCTTGGCTACCACCAGCGGGTTGGTGATGGTGGCGTAGAAACGGCACTTGCCGATGCCTGCCTTCTTCAAGAGGTTCTCGGGAAGGGTATAACCCAGGGTGATGTTGCGGATCTTGAAGAACGAACCGTCGACATACTCCAGCGCTGAATAGCCTACGTAGGAAACACGCTCCCTGTTGGCGTTGATTGCCGGGAAGTCATTCGAGGGATTGTCCTCCGTCCAGTAGTTGAAGTAGGTCGGGAAGTTCTCGATACCTCTCGGGTCATAGGAGCTGAGCATGCCGTACTTGATCATCTGTCCCCAGCGCATGTACATGAAGATACTCAGGTCGAAGTTCTTGTATTTGAAAGTGTTCTGGAAGCCCAGTGTCCAGTCGGGCGAATTGTGTCCCAGCACCTGGTAGTCGGCGTCGCTGTAGGCGTACTTGTTCTCCGAGTTGTAGTAGATGCGGTCACCGGTCTCTTCGTCGATTTTGTAGAACACACCATCGGACTCCTTGTACAGGCCGGGCACGTTGATCTTGATGTCACCGGGAGCGCAGTTGAAGACAGCGGCGTCCGCCTCTTCACCCTTCTGCCACATGCCGTCGATCTTGTAGTTATAGAACGAGTTCACCGGCTCGCCGATGGTGAGGGAGTAGTCGCCGTTGGTGATGTTGTTGGCAGCGCCGTCAATGAGCGACTTGATTTCCTCCTTGTTGTAGTTGAAAGTCACGGTGGAGTTCCATGAGAAGTCTTTCGTCTCGATGTTTCGGGTGTTCAATGCCATCTCGAAACCGCGGTTCTCGGTCTCACAGATGTTCATGTTCATCTTGTAACGGGTCGACGAGTTGTAACCACCGTTGGTGATGGGCAGCTGACGTTCCCAGATGACGCCCTTGGTCTTGGTGAAATAGTAATCCATCGACACGTCGATGCGGTTGTTCAGGAAGGCAGCATCAAGACCGATGTTGGTGTTGTAGGACTTCTCCCAGCCCAGTGCACGGTTGGTGTACATCTCCGAGAAGCGGTAGATGGTATGGTTGGCGCCACTGAAGCTCAGGGTAGACTCTTCCAGGTTGGAAGCCGACGAATAGGGGTCGATGGAGGCAGTACCGGTAATACCCCAGCCGACACGCCACTTCAGGTTGTCGAGCCAGCTGCGTGTGCCCTCCATGAATTTCTCGTCAGACATACGCCATCCGGCAGATACGGCGGGGAAGGTATCCCAGCGGTTACCCGGAGCCAGGCGCGAAGAACCGTCATGACGGACGGAAGCCGAGAAGAGGTACTTGCCCTTGTAAGAGTAGTTGATACGTCCTACCAGACCGAAGCCCTTCGACATGGTGTAGTCCGAAGCGGCTGTGACGTAGTCGTTGTTGAGACCCATGTTGTGCCACAGGTAGGCGTTGTCGGAGATGTTGGTCTCCTGCTGCCACGTCTCATCGTGCTGGTTGTGGTTCCAGGAGGTTACGGCAGTCAGCGTGAAGTCGTGGTCGTTCTTGATCTGGAAGTTGTAGGTGATGACGTTCTCCCACTTGTAGTCGTAGTCGCGCGACTGCGTGATGCGGGCGTAGACGTTGGCATTCGTGCCCACGGCATCGGCACCGCTCGTATTATAATATTGGTAAGAGCCGATGCCCTGGAAGTAGTTCGTGCGCGAATAGTTCAGGTTGGCACCGATACGCGAGAGGATGGTCAGTCCCTTGACCGGACGCAGCTCGATATAGGGGTTGAAATAGAGCTTGTAGTTCTGGTCCTGGTTGCGGTAGTTGCTCTTGTTGTTCAGCAACAGGTTGGTCAGCGTTCCAGCGGACGGGTTGACTTTGTAGCTGCCGTCCTCGTTATACAGCTCACCGAGCGGCTCACTTCTCAACGCACGGTCGAGGCTGGCGTATGCCCGGTTGCGGTGTACGTAGGACATCTGTGCGTTCACACCGACGCTCATCCACTCCCTTACCTTGTGGTCGATACGCATGTTGGAGGAGTACACCTTATATTCATCGTCGCGGTACTGGCCGTTCTCGTTGGAGAAGTTCAGGGAGAAGTAAGCCTTGGTCTTCTCCGTTCCGCCCGACACGGCGACACTGTAGTTCTGTGTGATACCGGTCTTGAGCAGTTCGTCCGCCCAGTCGATATACTTGCCCTGCTGGTGCAGCGCGTAGGAGCCTGTACCGAGCACAGCGTCCAACACACGTTCGTCATCGGCGGTACTGGTCCAGTTACCGGTTGCGCGGTTGGCATCGCGGATGCCCTGGAGGTAGGTCTCTCCCGTACGCATCTCAGGCACCTGGGACCATCCGTTCACACCGACGTAAGCATTGAAGTCTACATTGATTTTGCCTTCCTTGCCGCTCTTGGTCGTAATCAATACCACACCGTTGGCACCGCTCGCACCATAAACGGCTGTCGAGGAAGCATCCTTCAGGACTTCGATGGATTCGATGTCGTTCGGGTTCAACGTAGCGTAGTCACCGGGCATACCGTCGATGATGAACGTCGGGTTACCGCTCGCAGTGAACGAACGCGTACCACGCAGCTGCATGTTGACGCCTTCACCGGCCTGACCCGACGTACGGGTGATGTCCAGACCTGCCACCTTTCCCTGCAAGGCCTCCATCGGGTTCGAACCCGGATTGAGGGTAATGTCTTCGCTCTTGACAGAGACGATGGAACCGGTCAGGTCGCGTTTCTTCATCGTACCGTAACCGATGACCACCACTTCGTCAAGCAGTTGGTTGTCAGGCTCCATCGTCACACGCATCGGTCCGGAAGTAATCTTCACGGTCTGTGACTTGTAGCCCATGTAAGTCAGTTGGAGTTCGGTGGCTCCGGCAGGAGCGCTGATTTTGAAATTGCCATCGAAGTCGGTGATGGCACCCGCCTGCGTACCTTTTACCAGTACGGAAACACCAATCATCGGCTCGCCATTCTCGTCAATGACTTGACCGGTGACGGTCTTTGTTTGCAAAACTTCCTGAGGATTAGCGCCTTCTACCCCTCCCCACGACGCTTTTGCGGACAAAGGCAGAGAGAACAATGCTGCGGACAATCCCCACACAAAAAGTGAACGGCCACAAAAGGCCTGTGTGGCACCCGACGGATGCACAGATCTTTTCTTGTTTTCCATTTTTACAAGGTTAACGGATGAATAATTGGTTAGTTTTTCCAAACGACAAAGATAATGTTTCTCCCTGATATCGCATGCTATCTGAAAGAAATTTATTTACTTCCGGGAGCGTTTTTAACATACTAGGGCACAGCGGACGTATGTTCTTTTCAACGAGCTGCCGTCCGTCTGCCGTCCACCCTGCCGGCAGGCAACAAAAAAGACGAGTGAACAGGAGCCTGCACAACAAAGAGAATGATTCTCCTTGCGCTCCTGTTCACTCATCCCTTGTGGACGGACCGTGGTCCGCCCTTTACTTTCTCTGCAACCAGTAGACGCCCTCCTTCTTGACAGTGAGACGGAAGGAATCCTTCACCTTCACGTTGTCCACGAGGACGGAGACTTTGCACGTCTGCGGGTCAATGTACTTCACGGCGTATTTGCCGGATGAGAGGGGGACGGTGATGTCCGTCAGACGGTGCACATTGAGCACGGCACCCTGCTTCTTCCCGGCTATCATCTCATAGTCTTCCGTGTCAACCGGCACCACGTCCATCAGGGGGACGGCAGCCAGGAAGGCCTCATCGGCTACCTGAAGCACGGGACACGAGCCGCCGCCCATCAGCACTGCCCAACCGTGGTCGGGATAGTTCTGGGCATAGAGCACGACAGCCTTGTCGGGATACTTCGTACGGTATTCGCTCACTGCCTTGTATGCCTCGCGGTATCCCATCTTGCCGACCTTCATCTTGCGGGCATGCTGACGGGGTGCAAGGTTCTTGCCACCCTCGGGAGCATAGACCGTGCCGTCAGTGCGGTAGTGCCAGTAGCGGATGTCGATGATGTCGACCACGGCAGCACGTTTGGGGTCGCTCAGGATGGCATCCTGCACATCCTTGGTCGCACTCAGGGCGACAGTGGCGTGCTTGTCCGTCTCCTGCTCCCACTCGGCAATGCAGTCGAGCCAGAACTCCATGAAGTGGAGCGGTCCGGTGTACTCGGCACTGATCAGCTGCACGACGTTCCGGTTGTCCGCGAAGTTGTCGAGGCACTGACGGATGTACTGCCGGTGAAGCTCGCGGCGCACGGGGTGAGTCGTGTCATAGAACTTGTCGGCGACGAAGATGCGCTTGTCTCCGGCAAAGTTGACCGGTTCGCCCATGTCGGTGTGGTTGATGTTGTTGGCATCGCGCCAGGGGCAGTCCACCCAGTGGGCGCCGGCTTCAAGGATATTGTGCTGGAAGTAGTTCTGGTGGAAGAGCAACATGCCCGCCGCTTCCGCCTTGTCGGCAAACGACTTCAGGCGGAACCAGTACCAGGCGTTGGGACGCGTCAGGTCGTACTTCGTCAGTCCGTCCCAAGCCTTCCCCTCGCCCGAACGGCCGAAAGGTTGTTCATAGAGGGGCGCCCACACATCGCCGTCGCGACGGCGGATGCGTTCGTGGTCGGTGCGGCGCAGGTCGTACCAGAGTCCGTAGTTATGGTCGAACACCACGTTGCCACGACGCTTCATCATGACCAGTGCGGAGTCGATGCGGTCGGTCAGTCCCAGCCCTTCCTGGTCGGGGACGAAACGGGTGACGTGAGGCTTGGCGGTCTTGATGAAGTTGTACTTCGTCCGTCCGTTCCACCACACGACCTCCTGACGGTTGCCTTCGAGCAGCTTGCCGTCAGCCACGAGGTGTCCGTTGAGCAGGGCGAACTGCATCTTGGCAGGTGCCTTCCGCGGGGTTGCCTTGAGGTCATCGACCGACTTCAGCCCCGTGGGGTCCACGGACGCGGCAAAGGTGCCCTGGCTGATCCAGTCTTCCAGGGTCAGGCGGGGCTCCAGGCTCTGCTTCGCCATCTCGGCAGCCTGTTCAACGGTAGGGCTGCTCGTGGCGTCGGTCCATCGTGGCAGGAGGCGGGCACGTGCACTCACGTCCGTCTTCAGGCGGTCAGCAAGCTGGGCATAGAAACAGCTGCGCGGATTGACATGGTTGTTCGACTGTGCCCATTCGCCGTCGCCGGAGAAAGAGCCCCAGCACCCGAAGGCACGGTTGGGAGCGTCCTTCACGGGAGTATAGCAGAAGAGTTCGTTGGCGGTACACTGCCAGAAGAGACTGTTGCCGGTGTTCCAGCCGGCACCGACCTTGTCCTGTCCCAGGTTCTCGAACTTCAGGTCGTGCCCGTCGATGTTGACCACATCGAAGAGCAAGCCTGCCGCCCACGAACCGATGGAGCCGCTGAAGCTGTTCGACTCCCAGGAGTCACACTGCACGAAGGCGTTCGGACCGGCAGCGCTGTAACCGGCGACAAAGTCGTTCATGGCATGCTCGGAGTAGCAGCGTTGGAAGAGCACCTGCTGTCCGAGGGTGAAGAAGGCACGGCGACGCATGCCTGCCAGTTCGGACACGGGCTCGAGCGAGCGGCAGTCCTCCACGGTGACACGTGCCCCGGTGCGCTGCACGACGACGGCACTGCCTGCAAAATGCCTGAAGTCCACCCGACGCACCCAGCAGTTCTCGGCGTTCTCGAAGGAGATGCCGCTCCAGCAGTGGTCTTCGTCCAAGGGGTACTTGCGGTTGTAGTCGGACATCAGCGTGAGGTTCTCCACACCGGAGTCTGCCACACGTTGCGTCCATGTGTAAGTCATCAGGCGGCACTGTCCGTAGCTCTTGTCAAGTGCCATCGACACAGGCGCATCGATGGTGACGCGGTTTCCTTCAACGGAAGTGACCGTACGGTCCCAGTAGAGGTCCACGTCACCGGGTTTCCAGCCCAGTGCGCTGATGCCTCCGCCGAAGATGCTGCACCCGAGCGAGGCAATCCACTCCTGGGTACACGGACGGTAGAGCATCACGCGGTCTCCCGCCTTCAGCCCGTCCGCCGAAGCGACTTCAAAGGTGAGGGCATTCACCGGGACGTAGTCGGACGTAATGTCGGTCGAGGAGGTCTCGCGGTAGTCGTTCTGCCCCTCGATGTAGAGCAGGGCACAGCGGTCCACGCCTTTCTTGAGGAGAACGGTCTCCTCTTTCGACTGTCCTCTCAGCACGACTCCGGAAGCGGAGATACGCAAGGGCGCGGACAGTTCGAAGGTGCCCTTGCCGAGCAGGACGGCACCACGCAGTCCGTTGGCACCGGGAGTCAGCGTAGCCACATGGTCCAGTGCACGCTGGATGCGCTCGCTGTTGTCGCCGGGCTGACAGGAAACAAACACGACATTGTCCGCATTGGGAATGTCAACATTGGAATTGCGGTAGCCGCAGGTGGAATAGTCCAGCAGGCGGTTGCCCCGTGCATCCGCCACATACGTCAGGTGTGTGCCGTCAGTCTGCACGGTGAAGTCCTGTGCCTGCATCGGAGCCGTTATCCCCGCAGCGAGCAGTCCCAAGGCTAGAATCTTTAAATGAATGGCATGCATAGTTGTTCTGATTGAGTTGACTAATGGAGGCATCTGCCTTCACTTCTTAGAGCAGGCTCTTGCGTCCAGCCAGGGTATCATGATTGTTCTTCACATCGGTCCAGTCGACCTTCTTTGTCGGGTCGATGCCGTTGATGTATTTCTCGATGTTGGTGTAGCCGTCACCGTTGCAGTCTTTCACGGCATCGGTCGGGTCGTTCGGGTCCAGTCCGTACTTGATTTCCCAGGCATCGGGCATACCGTCGTTGTCGCTGTCGACCACGGGCGTACCTTTATATTCAGGCAGACCGCCGACCTGGCTCGGATGGGTGATGATGCCCAGCTTGTAGGAGTCGGCAGGCAGACGACGTTTGATGTAGGGACTTGTGAACTCCTTGGCATCGGGGGCATAGATGGCCTTGCCGGTCTTCACGCTCTCCACGACACGGGCATCGACGGCATCGCGCTTGGGGAAGGTAGCTCCCACGTTGGAGAGTACGAAGTCATACGCCTCCCTGGCAGGCATAATGGTCACGTGGGGCATGGGGAAAGGCTTGTCCACGCGCACCTCGGGGATGCGTTCCGCCGGCACGGGACCATTGCCTATCTGTACGCCTCCTGCCCAGTTGTCCTTGGTGACCTGCTCGTTGCCCCACACGACGTTGCCGCTCACGTAGGCTTTGCCGAAGGTGTTCTTGGATTCAGGGGAACGTCCGGAGTCCAGCTTCACGATGCGGTAGCTGATGGGCTTGCCTTCGGGAGTGATGGGACCCGGCTTGAAATTGTTGTTGATGAGATTCAGGCGGCTGGTGTGGTCGCCTCCGTCGACGGAGCGGTTCCACCAGTTGAAGGTGATGTTGTTGACAAAGTTGAAATCCTCGTTCATGCCGATGGAGCAGTTGCGGCTGATGTTCGAGGCGAAGAGGTTGCGGGCGAACATGCAGTTGTGTCCGCCGATGGTAGCGCCGAAGGCGTGGTTGTACATGTCAAGAGCCTCCGAGAAGATGGAGTTCTGGATGGTGATGTTCACCGTGGGCAGTTTCTCACCCTTCTTGGTCTTCGGGTCGCGGTTGTACACGTGGCGGTACATGGACATGTTCTCGTCGAGTCCCCACGATGCCGACACGTGGTCAATCATGATGTTGCCCACGCCGTTGCCGCCCACCGCGTCGTCACGGAAGCCGACGTCGGTCTGTCCGCGACGGAAGCGCATGTGACGGATGACCACGTCGTGCGTATCAATCAGGAAGGAAGCTCCGGTGACGCAGATGCCGTCGCCCGGTGCGGTCTGTCCGGCAATGGTCACATAGGGAGCGCGTACATTGATGGGGCTCTTCAGCTCGATGACACCGGAGACATTGAACACGATGATGCGTGCACCTCCCGTCTCGCAGGCTTCACGGAAGGAGCCGGGACCGCGGTCGTTGAGGTTGGTCACCACCAGCACCTTGCCGCCACGTCCGCCGGGCGTATAGGCTCCTCCCCCTTCAGCTCCCGGGAAGGCGGGAATCTCTGCCTTGAGCAGGTCTCCGGGACGGGAAGCCCAGGGTTTATAGGGACGGCCGTTGATGGCCTCTTGTTCGACAATGGGTAATGCCTTGTTCCAAGCCGCGTCGGACAGCCGGTCGATTTCTGCCTGCTGACGCTCGATGCGTGCCTTGATGGAGTCGGGGATAGTGGGATACTGCGCTGCCGCAGGCAGTACGCATGCCGACAGGAGGAGTGCCGACATGAGTTTCTCGAAGTTTTTCATAGACTCTTGTACTTTACAGATTGGTTTGTAACTTTAGACGGCAAATATACAGAAAGTTTAATAGGAGAAGTGTTAAATTACATTGCCTTCCACCGCTCTGTGTCGTATCTTTGCGGCGATAAACCATAAAACAGCCAATGACTATGAAAAGAAGTAACTTATGGAAGTGCGTATGCCTGCTGCTCCTGTTCAGCCTCACGCTTCCGACGCAAGCACAAAGCTTGAAAGACCTGTTCGGCAGCCTCAAGGAAGGAGTGAAGGAAGGGGTGGACAAGGTAGTCAACAAGGTGACGGTCAACGACAGCACCATCGTCGGCACATGGCACTACGTGAAACCTTCCTGCAAATTCAAGAGTGACAACCTGCTGGCACAGGCAGGCGGAGCGGTTGCCTCGACCAAGGTGGAGAGCGAACTGGCAAGCGCCTGCAAGAAGCTGAAGATAACCAACAGCAACACCACGTTCACCTTCAAGAGCGACAAGACGTACACCCAGACCATCGCCGGCAAGTCGACCAGCGGCACCTACACGTTCGACCGCGACAAGATGACCGTCGTCATGACGGGCACGCTGGGATTCAGCACCACGGCACACGTCAAGTTCCAGAAAGACAAGATGACCCTGGTCTATGATGCCGACCGTGTGTGGGAACTGGGCAAGAGCCTTGCCAACGTCGCCGGAAAGTTCATGAACAGCAACATGCTGACCATCTTCAACTCGGTGTCAGACAGCTATGAGGGCATGCAGCTGGGCTTCGAGCTGCAGAAGTAAGCACAGACGGGACTGACCCTCCACGCAACGACACGACGCGGATGGACGGTTTTCTTCGGCAGACGACGGAGGAAGCGTTCATCCGCGTCTCTGTTTCTAAAAATATCCTAAAAAAGAGGCTGCAAGGTGTCCGTTTCCATCCCTATCGCGTATTACATATAAAACACAGTTTGTTAAACGACATATCCTTATGACACCGACTCCCATGCACGAGCGGCACATCGCCCGACTCATCTATAAACGCATCATCGGCACCATCACCCCGGAAGAGACCGACGAACTGGAGGCATGGCGCAAGGCAGACCCGCGCAACGAAGCGACCTACCGGCGTCTGCTCGACACCCACTTTCTGGAGCGTGAGTACCGACGGGCGAAACACATCGATGCCCGCCGTCCGCTGGAGGACATGAAAGCACGCATCCGCCGGGAATCGCGCCCGTCGCGGTTGCGCAGACGCTGGGCAGTGTCACTGGTGGCTGCCGCCTCACTGGCTGCCGTGATTTGCATCAGCTACTTCGGCCACTCCCCCGTGAACGATGAACTCACCCCCATCGCCCGGCAGCTGGAGCAGGCACAAATCCGACACGGGAAGACGCAGGCGATGCTGACCCTCGCCGACGGGTCGGAAATCTCCCTGGGCGAAGACTCGGCACGCAACTCCCGCCTCATCGCCCGTCAGCGGACCGACGAACCGGAGGCTTCCCGCAAGGCACGCATCAACAAGCTGACCACTCCCCGCGGAGGAGAATTCAAGATTATCCTGGAAGACAGCACCGAGGTGTGGCTCAACGCCGAGTCGCAGCTCATCTACCCCGAGAACTTCACCGGCTCTGAACGTCGGGTCACCGTGAAGGGGGAAGCCTACTTCAAGGTGGCAAAGGACAGCCTGCGTCCGTTCTACGTGGAGTCGGGCAACATGCAGGTGCGCGTCTACGGAACGGAATTCAACATCAATGCCTACAACGAGGAGAACTGCATCTACACCACCCTCGTGTCGGGCAGCATTGCACTGCGTCCCCTCAACGACACCCACGCCGAACTGGTGCTCACACCCGGACATCAGGCGGTATTCCTGAAGAGCGACCGCTCCACCCGCGTCCGTCCGGTCGACACACGCGCCGTGACGAGCTGGCATGACGGACGGTTCTCCTTCGAGGAACTCACCTTGCAGCAAATCATGACGACCCTCTCCCGCTGGTACAACTTCGACTTCCGGTTTGCCGACGAACGGCTCGCCTCCACCGTGTTCAAGGGGAGCGCCCCCCGCTACGCCGAACTGGCGGAAGTGCTGTCGATACTGGAAAAGAGCGGCGGCATCACCTTCCGCGTCGAAGGCAAGACCATCGTCGTGGAGCACGCGGAAGACTCCCTGTAAAAACCGACTTTCATCCGACAACCGCATTGTCCAACCCTATCCGACTCAGGGACTTGCAGACAAGACTGACAGTACCCTCCTGCGGGACTGTTGGTTCCATGCGCTTGGGACTTCGAGTTCCACGGCTTGGGACTCCGAGTTCCAAAGCCTGGGACTGTCAGTCCCACGCCGTGGGAATGTGAGTTCCACGCCGTGGAACTCAGAGAGTCTTGCCCGTCAGGCAAAAACGAGATAAGCAGGGAGCGGTCAGCGGCAGCGCATCCGCACGGAGACAAAAGAAAGAAGGGAAACCAACATCTCCTCCCGGAGTGATGGCTTCCCTTCTTCATGAACAGGACATGAACCCTTTCCTTTTTAAGCTATTATTAACACAAAGTCCCTTTCAACATCTCTTCGAGAGAGATTCGAAATCGCATTCTCGCTCTCTATACATTCACCTTTTTCGCCTCTTCTACATATTCCTTAACTGTCAAGCTGTGCTTTGGAAAAATGGAAGAGGGCAATCACGCCTGACTTCCCTCTCTCTAGAAAAACAACCCTAAAACTAAATAAAACCTATCGAAAAACTCTAGGCATTGGTATCAAACTATCATATCTGTTCATTATATATATATCATCTTTCCCTTTCTACAGCTGCAAAGGTAGGCGGGTTTCCCGGGAAATAATAATACAATCTTATCCAATTCTAATACTTTCTTATCAAAGTTTAAATCTTGGTGGGACGATATGACTGTTCCGGACGGTCCGTCTGGAGGCATCTAAACGATAACTTTCTGCTTGCGGTAGTTCTCCCGGTACTCCTTGGGCGAACAGTGTTTGTTCTTCTTGAAGATGCGGTTGAAGTTTGACAGATTGTTAAATCCGCATTGGAAGCAGACTTCGGCGACAGGAAGTCGCGAGTCGACCAGCAGACGGGAGGCATGGTCCAGGCGCAACGTGATCAAATAGTCAGAAAAGGTCTGTCCGGTAATCTGGCGGAAGAAGCGGCTGAAGGAGACTTCGGTCATGCCCACCATGTCCGCCAGCGTCGACAGACGGATTTCGTCCTTATAATGTTCTTCCACATAGTCTTGTACTTTATTGATGCGCACCGAGTCGACCACGTGACGGATGCGGGCGAACGATTCGCTCGACAAAACTTTCGCCTGATGGTCCTGTGACAGTTCGTAGAGGATGACCATGAAACGTACGACGGCATAAAAACCCGGGGTCGCAGCCGCCAGCTCATAGAGCATGGGACGCACTTTGGCAATGATGTCCGCCGAGAACGACAGGCCGCACCGGGCACGTTCGAGCATGGAAAGGATGGAGCGGAAATGGGTCTTGCGCGTGAACGCACCGTCAAAGAGGTCGGAAGAGAAATGGATGGTTATCTCGCGCACATCGGTCGACGTACACTGATAGCGTTCCCAGACATGCTCCAGGTCCTGTCCGGTGATGAGCACCAGGTCATAGTCGCCCAGGGTCTCCATCGAGTCGCCCACGATGCGCCGCGCACCGGCACCGTGCTCCGTGAAGTTCAGCTCGTAGTCGGCATGGCAGTGGATGGGGTACGGGAGGAGCTTGTTGTAGCGGTCGGAGATGTAGAAACAGTCTTCCGCCGAGAGTTGGGTGTCAACTTGTGAGTTCAGTTTCATGATACATCGGTTAAGGTCAACGACGACGGCTCAGCGTTCCATGTGTTCCAGGAAAGTGGCAATCCGCCGGCGTATCCGGTCGTAGAACGGGGAGTCTTTGTAGTAGGTATGCTTCCGAATCACCTGGTCCACCCCGCTCTGGCTGCGCTGGTAGCAGGTCAGCTCGTTCTGGAACTGGATGTCGTGTTCGGCAAGGTCCCTGATTTCATTCTCACGCTCCCGTCTCAGGATGACACAGAGCGGGGCGAGTATCTTCAGCACCACATTGTCCATGATGTGGTGTCCCTGGATGAAGAGGTAGGTGTTGTCGGGGGTCACTCCCAGTCCGCGCATCTCCTTCTTCAGGGCTTCGATTTCGCGCAGCGCCTTCGGGTAGTCGTGCTCCAGCCGGTGCAGCTTCTGGTTCACCCGACGCTCCATCCGTTGCAGAGCGACTTCCAGGTGGTAGACGCTCACCTTGTCGAGGCGCACCACCTCGCAGAAGTCCAGCAGGGAGAACACGCCGGGACGGTGTTTGCGATAGAACCACACGGACCACACGAAGAGCGGATAGGCGATGCGCGAGTACATCCGCATGAACTCTTCGAGGTCGATAATCTCGCGGTCGTTGAGCGTCGCCATGACACACACCTCATGCAACGCACCGGCATAGCAGAGGTAGTTCTCGATGGCGTAGGTATAGGTCTGGAAGACGAAGCGGTTCTGGTTTATCATGCGCGACGTGGAGGTGGCTCCCTGCAGCAGGTAGTCGTAGTCGCTGTCGACGCAGGCTATCATGTTCTGCCCCAGTTGCTCGCCCAGGTTGTTCATCAGCACCGACTTCTTGCCTTTCGCCAGGGAGGTGGATGAGGGGAGCATCACTTGGAAATAGAGGCGGTCGTTCTCAAACTCATTGAGCAACGTACGCCAGAAGAACACATCGTCGTAACTCTCCACGTAGGCAACAATCTTCCGCCGTGCCTGTTTCGGGCGCAGACGGTTGGCAGCCTCCACGTAGAGAGAGTTGAGATTTTGGGCAAGACGTTTACTCATGGTACATATATAATAAGGTATAGGGATAAAGTGTCACTGTTGGGTGATGTCGCTCACCTCGGTCACGGCATCCATCCATCCGTCTATGATGACGGCAGGCGAATGGGTGGTCAGGATAATCTGCACGTTCGGGTTCAGCTCGCGGATGAGCTTGATGAGCTGCTGCTGCCATTCGATGTGGAGGGAGATTTCCGGCTCGTCCATGAAGAGAGCGAAGGGCTGTCCGTCCTGTACGAGCACCGTCAGCAGAATGAGCAGAATTTGTTTTTCTCCCGATGAGAGCTGGTAGGGATGCAGCTCGTCGCCATCCTGCTCGATGAGTATCTCGTTGCTCTTGCGGTTGATTTTCTTGCCGGTCTCGCTGAAGAGGGAGTCAATCATGTCCTGGAACTTCCGTTTGGGGACGGACGCCTCCGTTGCCTTCCGCTGGCTCTCGGGCGTCCCCTCGGTCAACAGCTCGATGATGCGATTGCCGATATTCACCTGATAGTCCAGGTAGCGGCGTTGCAGCCGGTAGAGCTGCCAGTCAAGCTCCGTACGCACATTCACGTCCGTCACCTTCTGCATCAGCCCGGCATTGAGCAGCGGACGGTCAAAACTACGGATGACATCGAAACGGATGTAGGACGCGTCTTCGGGGGAAAAGACGAAACGGACGTTCTCCGGCAGAATCTGTTTGTCAAGTTCTCCGCCGGAAAGCAGGTGAAGCACATGGACAGCCTGGTTGACGATGGTGCTCTTCCCGATGCCGTTGATGCCGCTCAGGATATTCACGTCGGGACGCAAGTCCCAGGCAATGTTCTTCCATCCCCAGATGCCCTTGATCTCAATACGCTTGATGTAATCGGCTTGTTTGCTCATGGTATGCTCCTTTCGAATGATAAAGTTTGTTGTCAAAGCAAAGATAAGGAAATCTCACTAAAGCAGTTGCCTGTCGCTTTATTATTTTTCAAGAAAACAGACGAGAAAAAAAGAGCGGCAATCCTGCCTGCCCGAACGGGGATTAACCGTACCTTTGCACGTCAAACCAATATCTGATTCATCATATGAAAAGTAAAAACTACACCGGACATATCTGCATGCTGATTGCCAGCACAGCCTGGGGACTGATGTCGCCCATCGGGAAAGACGTCATGAGCACTGAAATCACAGCCTTGTCGCTTGCCACCTTCCGCATGGTGGGCGCGGCGCTCTGTTTCTGGATTGCTTCCCTCTTCACGAAGCGTGAGGAAGTGAAGCCGCACGACCTGATGCTGCTGTTCTTTGCCGCCCTGTTCGCCATCGTGTTCAACCAGGGCATGTACATCTTCGGACTGTCGCTCACCTCGCCCATCGACGCTTCCATCATCACCACCACGGCACCCATCGCCACGCTGATTCTTGCCGCCATCTTCCTGCACGAGCCCATCACCGGCAAGAAGCTGGGCGGCGTGTTCCTCGGTGCCATCGGTGCGCTCATCATGATTATCGGAAGCAACTCCACCGACGGCACTCACAACAGCAATGCGTTGGGCGACTTCCTCTGCTTCATTGCCCAGGTGAGCTTTGCCGCCTACCTGACCTTCTTCAAGGGGCTCGCCTCGAAATATCACCCCATCACGTGCATGAAGTGGATGTTCACCTATGCCGCCATCTGCTTCATCCCCTTCTCCTACAGCGAGGTATCGGCAATCCCCTTTACCGAGATTTCCGCCCGGACGTGGGGTGAGACCGCCTTCGTCGTCGTGGGTGCCACGTTCATGACCTTCCTGCTGCTGATGAACGCACAGAAGGTGTTGCGCCCGACGGTGCTCAGCATGTACAACTACACACAGCCCATTGTGGCATCCATCGTGTCCGTCCTCATCGGCATCGGCACCTTCGGCTGGACCAAAGGCGTGGCTGTGGTGCTGGTCTTTGCCGGCGTATACCTGGTGACCCAGAGCAAGTCCCGCGCACAGATGCTGAAAGAGATGGAGGAAAAGGGCTCCTGAGGCCCGTCCGCTCCCTCCTGCCTGCCAACTTAACACCTTGAAGCCTTATGCCCTCCTCCCCCATTCTGGAACTGCAACGGCAGTATGAACTGCTGGAAATGGAATACAACCACGAGAAAGAGCTCTTTCTCCAGCAAGCCGACCGCACCGACCTCGACAAGAAGGTGCGCCGCGGCATCTGCTGGTTCCCCCTGTCAGTGGGAAGGAGCTACTACAACTCGCTCAACCAATATGTCGTCGAGGTGTTCCGCACGGAGAACACCGACGTCGACCACCACTTCGAGTTCGGGCGTCCCGTGATGTTCTTTGATGCCGACACCGTCAACGGACAGACCCGCAACCTCCCCTTCACCGGCACGGTAAACTATGTCGATGAAGACCGCATGGTCGTCATCCTGCCGGGTCCCGAGGCGCTGGCTTCCCTGCAAGGCGCCCTCCGCCTCGGCGTACAGCTCAGCTTCGACGAGAACATCTTCAAGCTGATGTTCGCCTCGCTGCGTGCCGTGATGAATGACAAGAACGGACGGCTCGCCGAACTGCGCGATATCTTCCACGGGACACGTCCGGCGGGTGAGCTGACCTTCACTCCCCTGCGCTTCCCCTGGCTGAACAGTACACAGGAGAGTGCGGTGAACAAGGTGCTCCGTGCCAAGGACGTTGCCATCGTCCACGGTCCTCCCGGAACAGGAAAGACCACGACCCTGGTCGAAGCCATCTACGAGACCCTCCACCGCGAGAATCAGGTGCTCGTGTGCGCCCAAAGCAACATGGCTGTCGACTGGATTTCGGAGAAGCTGGTCGACCGAGGCATCCCCGTACTCCGCATCGGCAATCCCGTCCGCGTGAATGACAAGATGCTGTCGTTCACCTACGAACGACGCTTCGAGGCACATCCCGACTACCCCCTGCTGCACAGCATCCGCCGCGCCATCCGTCAGCTTTACGACACCTCGCGCAAGGGACGGTCGGAGAGCGTCCGCCAGAAAATCAACTCTCTGCGCGACCGTGCCGACGAACTGGAAGTGCGCATCCAGGAATCACTCTTCAACGAGGCACGCGTCATAGCCTGTACGCTGACGGGGGCTGCCAGCAAGCTGCTCTTCCGCCACCGTTTTGCCACCCTCTTCATCGACGAAGCGGCACAAGCACTGGAAGCCGCCTGCTGGATTGCCATCCGCAAAGCCAACCGCGTCATCCTTGCAGGCGACCACTGCCAGCTTCCGCCCGTAGTGACCTGCTACGAAGCCATGAAGGGAGGACTGGCACAGACGCTGATGCAGAAGATTGTGCGCAACAAGCCCGACTGTGTCTCCCTGCTGAAGGTGCAATACCGGATGAACGACGCCATCATGCGCTTCTCGTCCGACTGGTTCTACCACGGCGAGGTGCGTTCCGCCCCTGAAGTGAAGTACCGCGGCATCCTCGACTACGACACGCCGATGGTGTGGGTCAACACCGAGATGGAGGATGCAGCGGAGGAGTTCGTGGAACGCAGCTTCGGACGCATCAACAAGGCGGAAGCCGAACTGACCCTCAGCTCCCTGGAAGCCTACCTCACGAAAATCGGCAAGCAACGCATCCTCGACGAACGCATCGACATCGGCGTCATCTCGCCCTACCAGGCACAGGTACACTACCTGCGGCAACTGCTGAAGAAGCGTGCCTTCTTCGCCCCCTGCAAGCATCTCATCACGGTGAACACCGTCGACGGCTTCCAGGGACAGGAGCGCGACGTGATTGTCATCAGCCTGGTGCGCGCCAACGAGAAAGGCGAGATAGGCTTCCTGAACGACCTGCGTCGCATGAACGTTGCCATCACCCGCGCACGGATGAAGCTCATCATCCTGGGCAACGCCGACACACTGACACGACATCCGTTCTACAAGCGGCTTTATGAGTATATTTCAACATTGGAAGCGTAAGATTTTACAACGTTTCTTTGGGAGACGCGATTCAATTCGCTATTTTTGCCGCTGTCTATAAGTGTAATAAGGCACCCAAAACTAAGAAGGAACATCCTCCGGACCTCCACACCGCAGACCGGCCGTCGGGCTGGCATTGCCGGCGGAGCTCCGTGAACAAGCTATTAATTCACTAATACCAAAAATAAACGAACATGAGTTTAAGAATCGTTGTACTGGCAAAACAAGTACCCGACACACGTAACGTCGGCAAAGATGCCATGACCGCAGAAGGCACAGTGAACCGCAGCGCCTTGCCTGCCATCTTCAACCCTGAAGACTTGAACGCACTGGAACAGGCATTGCGTCTGAAAGACCAACATCCGGGTTCCACCGTCACCCTCCTCACCATGGGACCGGGACGCGCTGCCTCCATCATCCGCGAAGGGCTCTTCCGCGGTGCCGACAATGGCTACCTGCTGACCGACAGGGCTTTTGCCGGAGCAGACACACTGGCTACGTCATACGCCCTCTCCATGGCAATCCGCAAAATCAAAGATTATGACATCATCATCGGCGGCCGCCAGGCCATCGACGGCGACACCGCTCAGGTGGGACCGCAAGTTGCCGAGAAGCTGGGACTGACCCAAATCACCTACGCTGAGGAAATCCTGCATGTCGACGAGGCTGTACGCACCATCACCGTGAAGCGCCACATCGACGGCGGCGTGGAGACCGTAGAGGGTCCGCTGCCCATTGTCATCACCGTCAACGGTTCGGCTGCTCCCTGCCGTCCGCGCAACGCCAAGCTGGTGCAGAAATACAAACATGCCCTCACCCCGACCGAGAAGGCACAGCAGGCTCCTGCCTATCCCGAACTCTACGAACAACGCCCCTACCTGAACCTTGTGGAATGGAGCGTTGCCGATGTGGACGGAGACCTGGCACAGTGTGGCTTGTCCGGCTCGCCCACCAAGGTGAAGACCATCCAGAACATCGTGTTCCAGGCCAAAGAGAGCAAGACGCTCACCAGCTCGGACGCAGATGTCGAGGGACTGATTGTAGAACTGTTAGCTAACCACACCATCGGGTAAAAGAAAGAACTATGAACAACGTATTCGTATACTGTGAGCTTGAAGGCACAACCGTTGCCGACGTAAGTCTCGAACTCCTTACCAAAGGACGCAAACTGGCGAACCAACTGGGTTGCCAACTGGAAGCCGTCGTTGCCGGTGCCGGCCTTGATGGCGTTGAAAAGCAAATCCTTCCCTACGGGGCAGACAAAGTGCATGTGTTCGATGCCCCGGGACTCTTCCCCTATACTTCCCTCCCCCACACCTCCATCCTCGTGAACCTCTTCAAGGCAGAGAAACCGCAAATCTGCCTGATGGGAGCGACCGTCATCGGACGTGACCTCGGTCCGCGCGTGTCGTCGGCACTGACCAGCGGTCTGACAGCCGACTGTACGTCTCTCGAAATCGGCAACCACGAGGACAAGAAGAACGGTGTTACTTACGAGAACCTGCTCTACCAGATTCGTCCGGCATTCGGCGGCAACATTGTGGCTACCATCATCAACCCCGAACACCGTCCGCAGATGGCGACCGTGCGCGAAGGTGTGATGAAGAAAGAGGTGCTTGACCCGAACTACCAAGGCGAAGTCATCCGCCACGACGTGGCAAAGTTCGTGCCTGAGACCGACTACGTGGTGAAGGTCATCGACCGCCACGTGGAGAAAGCCAAACACAACCTGAAAGGCTCGCCCATCGTGGTTGCCGGAGGCTACGGCATGGGCTCGAAGGAAGGCTTCGACATGCTGTTCGACCTTGCCAAGGAACTGCATGCTGAGGTAGGCGCCAGCCGTGCTGCCGTGGATGCAGGCTTCTGCGAACACGACCGCCAGATCGGTCAGACGGGAGTCACCATCCGTCCGAAACTCTACATCGCATGCGGCATCAGCGGACAAATCCAGCACATCGCCGGCATGCAGGAGAGCGGCATCATCATCTCGGTCAACAACGACCCGAACGCCCCCATCAACAGCATCGCCGACTATGTCATCGTCGGTCCGGTGGAGGAAGTCATCCCGAAGATGATCAAGTACTACAAGCAAAACAGTAAGTAACCCCGTCTGATACAGACACAACAAGTTAGCAACAATGGCAAACTTTTATACCGATACCCCCGAACTGAAGCATCACCTGAACCACCCGTTGATGCAACGCATCGTGGAACTCAAAGAGCGAAACTATGCGGACAAAGATAAATATGACTACGCCCCGATGGACTTTCAGGACGCCATGGACAGCTACGACCGTGTGCTCGAAATCGTCGGCGAACTGTGCGGCGACATCATCGCTCCCAACGCCGAGGACGTGGACCACGAAGGTCCGACCGTAGCCAAGGGACGTGTGACCTATGCTGCCGGCACGCAAATCAATCTCGATGCAGCCCGCAAGGCAGGACTGATGGGCATGTCGATGCCGCGCCGTTTTGGCGGACTGAACTTCCCCATCGTGCCTTACATCATGGCTGCCGACATCGTGTCGCGCGCCGATGCAGGCTTCGAGAATCTCTGGGGCTTGCAGGACTGTGCCGAGACGCTCTATGAATTCGGCAACGAAGACCAGCACCAGCGTTTCCTGACCCGTGTCTGCCAGGGTGAGACCATGTCGATGGACCTGACGGAACCGGATGCCGGCTCCGACCTGCAATCGGTCATGCTGAAGGCTACCTTCGACGAGAAGGAGAACTGCTGGCGGCTGAACGGCGTGAAGCGTTTCATCACCAACGGTGACTCGGACATCCACCTCGTCCTGGCACGTTCGGAAGAGGGCACACGTGACGGTCGCGGACTGTCGATGTTCATCTACGACAAGCGCAACGGTGGCGTCGACGTACGCCGCATCGAGAACAAGATGGGTATCAAGGGCTCCCCGACCTGTGAACTGGTCTACAAGAACGCCAAGGCAGAACTCTGCGGTGACCGCAAGCTGGGCTTGATCAAATACGTCATGGCGCTGATGAACGGTGCCCGCCTGGGCATCGCCGCACAGAGCGTCGGTCTCTCGCAGGCAGCCTACAACGAGGCACTGGCATACGCCAAGGACCGCAAGCAGTTCGGCAAAGCCATCATCGAGTTCCCGGCTGTCTACGACATGCTGTCGGTCATGAAGGCCAAGCTCGACGCCTCCCGTGCATTGCTCTATGAGACGGCACGCTTCGTCGACGTCTACAAGGCTCTCGACGACATCGCCCGCGAACGCAAGCTGACTCCCGAGGAACGTCAGGAACAGAAGAAATACGCCAAGCTCGCCGACAGCTTCACGCCCCTCGCCAAAGGCATGGGCAGTGAATATGCCAACCAGAACGCCTACGACTGCATCCAGATTCACGGAGGTTCGGGCTTCATGAAGGACTATACCTGCGAACGGCTCTACCGCGATGCCCGCATCACGTCCATCTACGAAGGCACGACCCAGCTGCAGACCGTCGCCGCCATCCGTTATGTGACTACCGGCGCTTACCTGAACCAGATCCGCGCCTACGAGGCACAGCCTTGTGCTCCTGAGCTGGAAGGCCTCAAAGCTCGCCTGAAGGAGATGGCAGACCGCTTCGCCGCCGTTACCAACGAAGTGAACGAGCTGAAGAACCAGGAATTCCAGGACTTCGTGGCACGTCGCCTGGTGGAAATGGCAGCCTTCACCATCATGGGACACCTGCTGGTACAAGAGGCTACCACCGCTCCGGAACTGTTCGCCAAGTCTGCCAACGTCTACGTGCGCCATGCGGAAGCTGAGGTTGAGAAGCACTTCAACTTCATCCGCAAGTTCCAGCCGGAAGACCTCGACAACTACCGCAAGTAATACACTCCGCCTTTCCCATCCCCGGCTTGCATGTAGTCGGGAAAAGGGTAAGGAACGGACGCAAAGGCTACAAATACCGCGAGGGTGTATCGGACACATTGAATCCGATACACCCTCGCTTCTTTTCTACCGCTCCCGTCCTGCCGACAGGAATGTGGCATCACAGTTCCTTCAACTCCTGGTACAGGCGCTGGATGGGAAGCCCCATCACGTTGAAGTACGAGCCCGACAACCGACGGACCCCGATGAAACCAATCCACTCCTGCACCCCGTAGGCACCCGCCTTGTCCAGCGGACGGTAGTGGTCGACATAGTACGTGATTTCTTCTTCCGTCAGCGGAGCAAACTCCACCTCGGAGGTCACGGCAAAGCTCTTCTGGAAGGCAGCAGTCGAGAGCGTCACTCCCGTAATGACCCGGTGCGTACGTCCGGAGAGCTCCCGCAGCATCCGGCAGGCATCCGCCTCATCGGCAGGCTTTCCCAGCACCCGTCCGTCCAGCCAGACGATGGTGTCGGCTGTGATAATAAGCTCGTCGGGAGCGATGGACGGCAGATAGGCAGCCGCCTTCTCACGGGATATGTAGACGGGGATGTCCTCCCCACTCAGTGTGTCAGGATACGACTCATCCACTCCGGGAAGAGTCCGGACCTCATAGTCCACTCCCAGCCCGCTCAACAGCTCACGCCGACGCGGAGAGTTGGAGGCAAGGATGATGTGATATTTCTTCAGATTGTCTAACATGTGTCTTTGTTTAACCGATTACCACCCGAAGGCCTTTTCGTGTGCCATCCACTTGCCCTGGGCTTTCAATACCTGTTCAATGACGTCGCGTCCGCAGCCGTAGCCGCCGTTGCGATGGGAGATGTAAGTCGATATGGACTTGATTTCAGGCGCGGCATCTGCCGGACAGCAGGGCAGTCCGCACCGGGTCATGACCTCGTAGTCGGGGATGTCGTCCCCCATGTAGAGCACCTCCTCGGGTTGCAGTCCGTATTTCTCCAGCAGGAGGGAGAACTCACGGGTCTTGACCGCCGCACGCATGTAGATGTCCCGGATACCGAGCCCTTCGTAACGCAGACGGATGGCTTCCGAGTGCCCCCCGGTGATGATGGCGACGTGAAGCCCCATCTTCACAGCCAGCTGCAGGGCATAACCGTCCTTGATGTTCACCGTACGCATGGGAAGCCCGTCCGCTCCCACCTGGATGGTCTCGGCACTCAGCACACCGTCGATGTCGAACACCAGTGCCTTAATTCGTTTCAGATCGTAGTTTATCATTGTGTATGCTTTTACTGATTCGTTCGTATAGGTCCTGCCACTCCGGGTGGGATGCCAGTGCGTCCAGGTGCTTGCCGATGACATTCTCGTCGTAGCGGATTGCCGGACCGGTCTGTGCCTGCGAGGGGGACAGCACGTGGACTTTCGCCGCCGTCTCGTCAATCAGCGGAAGCATGCTGTCGAAAGGCAGTCCCGCCTCAGCCAGCAGATGGGCGCTGAGCGCATACATGTGGTTCGTGAAGTTACAGGCAAAGACTGCCGCCAGGTGCAGGGCACGTCGTTGTGCCGAGTCTGCTTCACGGACGTTCGACGACAGGGAGGAGGCAAGTGCCTTCAGGCGACGGCAGTCGTCGGCATTGTTCGCCTCGATGAACACGGGTATCCGGCTGAAGTCCACCTCGCGCTGCTTGCTGAACGTCTGCATCGGATAGAACACCCCGTGACGCGGTGCGATGCCTTCCCACACGGACATGGGCAGGCTGCCTGCGGTGTGGACGAACAGTGCCTGCTCCCGTCCCTTCACGATGGAGGCTGCCAAGGCAGAGAGTGCCGAGTCCTTCAGCGCAACAATGTAGAGTTCCGCATCCCGGCAGACCGCGTCCAGGTCAGTGACCGCCTCACACCCCAGCTTCCCGGCCAATGCCGATGCGGAAGCTTCCGTCCGACTGAACACCTGCACCACGTCCTCGCCTCTCCGGACCAATGCCGTACCCAGCTGTGTCGCCAGGTTCCCGGCTCCTATCAACACAATCCTCATCGGCGTGACATGAAGAACAGGATGACACCGACAACCAGCAGTCCCAGCGGCAGCAGATAGCCGGACAGGTGACCGAGCAGGTTGATAATCAGTCCCAGATTGAGTATTGCCCAGATGAAGAGCAGGAGCAGACCGACGGTCTTTTCACTTTTGACCAGCAGGAAAATGATGGCGGCGAAGAGCAACAGGTTGCTTTTGTCGACCAGCCAGCCGTATCCGTGAGCAGCGAAGTGGAAATACTTGTCGAGCATGAACAGGGCACCCGCCACCATCAGGGTGATGGACGATGCGAGATAGGTCTCTTTGTGATTTGCTTGTGCCATCGTTATTGTGCTCCGTATTTGTTGATGTGTACTTTCTCCCACAGGAGGTTGTCTTCATTGAACGGTTTCCGCTCTGCTGCCTTGTGTCCGACAGCAACGATGGAGAGCACCTGCATCTGCAGGGGGATGTCCAGCAACTCGCGCACCACCTCGTCAGCCGGAGTCTCGTCCTCCGTATAGCGTTCGCGTACCTGAATCCAGCAGCTGCCCAGTCCCAAGTCTTCCGCCTGCAACTGAATCATCAGCGAAGCGATGGCCGTATCCTCAATCCACACGTCGCTCACCAGCGGGTCGCCTAGCACCACAATGGCGAGCGGCGCACCTCCCAGGAACTCTGCCCCGTGTGCCTTGCAATGGGACAGACGTTCCAGCATCTCCTTGTCATCCACCACGACAAACTGCCAGCAGTTCGTCCGCTTAGAGGAGGGGGACATCAGAGCGGCTTTCAGCAGTGCCACCACTTCGTCCTGCGACAGTTCTTCGTCCGTAAACTTCCGCGTACTGCGACGCTTCTTTATCAATTCACTAAAGTTTTCCATATCCTTTTCCTTTTTATCTGTTAGCTGTTTCCTTCTCATAAATAGGTATTCCTACCCGACGTATATGTTCACCGATAGGCTTGGTTTCATTCTTTCCATAATCAACCAGGTCCACCTTGTAGAGTAAGCCCAAATTCTCTATTTGAGCTCCCATGTCCAACAACTGACGGAAGGTAATCCCCTCCCCCACTATAGCCAAGTCTATGTCAGAGCCTTCATGATAAGTTCCTTTGGCTCTAGAACCAAAAAGCAAGACTTGAGTTATATTAGGGAAACATCGGAACACATTACAAATACTACGAAGTACATTCTCACTTAATCCATACATCGTTCAAAACATTATGTCCATATCTGCCCTCAACCGCTCTTCATTCAACCGGACGTCCAGCTGTTGCAAAAGAGCGGCAAATTCATCGTAAATCTGCCGTGCAATATCCATCGCATCCCCTTCATTGTAAGTATGCGAAGTCGTCACCCGAGCCTGAGCCATGCGACGCCAACCATCATGATTGACGACCAAACCGTCTTCAAATGCTTGACGTAAGGTCCCGTTGGGGCCTTGCATAAACTCATAGCCTTTATATTTGAGCAGGTCTTGAAGGGTCTTCCAAGCCAACTCATACGTATATTCGAAACGCTGTATCAGCCCTTCTCTTTCAAGTTCCGATAAGCTTTCCGGAGATGAGAAAGTCTCTATCACCTCCTGAATCCTTTTGTTTGCCCGATGAAAGCTGTCATATCGCTGCAACCAACGAACGTCTTGTACCATGGTTTACTATCTTGTTTTCAGTTCTGCAAAAATAAAGCTTTATGCCGGAACCGTCAAACCTTATCGGCGGAAGACGGCAGGCGTCAACCCTTCCTTTTTTCCCATTTCTTATGTTCTAGAACATAAACGCAGCAAATTCCCTCCATGAAAGCATCTCCCTTTGGCAGAGTTCACCTATCTTTAGTCCCTACAGAACATCATTTCAAATCACAGAACCTAATAACAAACACCTTAACCATGGGATGGGACATTAGCTATCACCCCATATCCGAGCAACAAATGCAGGAATGGTATTTCGACGTACTGGACAATCCGGAACGCATCGAGCAAGTGATCAGACGAAGCGGCATGGAGGAGTTCTATGCCGCCAAATACCGACAGACAATGGACGTGGCACGCTCCACCGGACCGGAAGACACCTTCGACAAGACACATGGATTCTATATCGCTGTCGTACAGGGCTTCTTCGGCGACTATTTCTACACACGGGGCAGTGCACTCTCATTCATCGAGCACCCGGTCTTCAGGAACTACTGCCGCCCGTGGACAGACTTCGTCCCCGAACGGTATCTCACACAGACAGTCCACAACCGGCTCGTCGAGAACTATTGCGGCGGCGTATACCTGCCCTACGAGTCGGCTGCCCGTCTGCTGACGGACTATGCAGACGGCGGTCCCGTCCGCGAAGAGCTCGACCGGATGTTCTCTCACGGACGCATCGAGGTCCTGCTGAAGGCCTTACGTTTTGCCTGTGCACAGCGGACCGGACTGCTGGAAGCTGCCGAAGTGGTCACCCCGGACCCGTTCGACCTGAACAACTCATCGAGCTACTCCAACCTTTTCCACTGCGACATCGACGGTCCCCTGCTCTATCACGAAGCTGCGAAAGCACAGCTGGAGCAACTGGACAGGCTGCCCGCCAACGAACTCCAACCCGACAGAAAGACGAATTACTGACCCATATTGTAGCCTATATTCAAACGTATGATGTAAATTTGCAGGACAGGGCATCCACCTTGCCCGCATACGGAAAACCATGAAACCAACAGTCCGCATCTATCGCAACAGCCAGGACATACCCGAACAGGTGAAGGGGAACAACCTCTTTCACTCGCGGGAGCTCTTCACCATCTGCGAGCGTACCCCCGGCTATACCCCTCTCCTCTTTGTCGCCTGGAGAGGTGAGAAGCCTGTGGGCAAACTGTTGTGCATCATCCGCAAGAGCGACCGGCTCTTCCCACCCTCGTTTATCCGGCGCGGAGAGGTCTACGGCACAGGCGAATATGCCAAGGGGGAGTCTGAGGAAGGCATCTTCCGCCTCCTGCTTGACACACTGACGCAGACGGCTCTCAGCCAATGCTTCCTCATCGAATTCCGTAACCTCTCCAACCCGCTCTTTGCCTACGGGCACTTCCGCAAGAACCGCTACTTCCCGGTCAACTGGCTGCGCATCCACAACTCCCTGCACGGGAAGTCGCCCCTGAAACGCATGAGTGCCTCACGCCGCCGGCAAATCAGGCGCGGACTGAACAACGGTGCATCCATCCACATCGCCCGGACAACCGACGAGATACGTGCCTTCTTCCGGATGCTGAAGAAATACTACGCCTCCAAGATACGCCAACATTTCCCCGGCATGGACTTCTTCCTGAAACTGGTCCAGGCATACCCTGACAAGGAAATCGGGCGCATCTATATAATAAGGTATAAAGAGCGCATCATCGGCGGCTCCGTTTCCGTCTTCTCCGACGGGACCGCCTACCTGTGGTTCTCCGCCGGACTGCGCAAGAGCTACTCCCGGCAGTATCCCGGCGTACTCGCCGTCTGGGCAGCCATCGACGACGCCCGGCAGCAGGGATACGAACACATTGAGTTCATGGACGTGGGGCTTCCCTTCAAACACTACGGCTACCGCAACTTCATCCTCCGCTTCGGCGGCATCCAATACGGCACCCGGCGCTGGTTCCGCTTCCGCTGGAACTGGCTCAACCGTCTGCTGACCAAGCTCTACATCTGACCCGCTTCACCAATTCCCTATCCGGACGTGAGGGAACAGGATGACAGTTTGCAATCCAATCGCCCGCTTTGCTTGACAAAAACAACAAAATTCCACATTCCGACTAACGCCACTTTTTACAAAATCACTCGAAGTAGGTTATTTTAAGAATATTCATGCAGACGAAGCTGCATAAACTTTCCATCCAAGGAACAAAATGAATATTTATGCTACTCAAACAATATTGTTTGATGCATGAAACACTTGTGTTTGACTCGCCAAACAATATTGTTTGAGACGTGAAACAATATTGTTTCGTCCGGCAAACAACCTTGTTGGCGCAGTGAAACGTTACAGTTAGCTATCCGATACATTAATTTACATTCATTCACCTCCAGTTTATCACGGAAGGCAACAAATGCAGCAGTATTATTCTGCACCGTCATCCGACCAGACAACATCCGAAACAACATCCTTCTGGGTGATTCGGTATCCAAAAGGAAACACATTCCGTCCGAACGGCATCAAAGTGGATTTGGCAAATTGCCCGAGAAGGGGTTTCCCGGTCACCACCTCGCATTTTGGCGCAAAGACGGGCACTGTGGAGCGATTCGTTTGACAGAATGTCATTTTGTTACTTCCGACTCCGGGGAATTCTCCTTGATGCTTCCTTCTCCTCCCCTTCCTTTTCATCCGACGGGACTTAAACACGGACAGAGCATACAAAGACATCCGTACAAACAGGAAGTCCCCGTCCGTCCCTTCCGCAACAGGGAGCACCGCTCCACAGGGCATCCTCTGATAGACAAATAGAAAGGAGAAAGTCCCGATAAACAGTAATAAATATGTATAAAAAGTATCATTTTGCAGCCAAATCCGCAGAGTTGGCAACAAACAAGGGCGACTTGTTTGCAAAATAATTGCGGAAAAATTTCCTCATTAAGTTCAAAAGCACTACTTTTATGCCAATTTATGAACCTCTAGTATTTAACTAAAAAGAAAAATCATGAAAATCTCACACATCGAGCACTTAGGAATTGCCGTGAAAAGCATTGAAGAAGCCCTTCCGTACTATGAAAATGTATTGGGTCTGAAATGCTATAACATTGAAACCGTAGAAGACCAAAAGGTGAGAACTGCCTTCCTGATGGTGGGCAACACGAAAATAGAATTGTTGGAACCGACGGGTCCCGACAGCACCATTGCCAAGTTCATCGAAAACCGCGGCATGGGTGTGCACCACGTGGCTTTTGCCATCGAGGATGGCGTCGCCAACGCACTGGCTGAAGCGGAAGGCAAAGGCATCCGCCTCATCGACAAAGCCCCGCGTAAGGGTGCTGAAGGCCTGCACATCGCATTCCTTCACCCGAAATCAACCTTGGGCGTACTGACCGAACTTTGTGAGAACTAATCAAAAATAACTCATTTCCGTTTCGCACCGACCCGACGCACAGCAGCTGACAAGCCGGAGGGGTGCGAAACAATAAAGACCTTATTATTCATATAATCCGGACAGAATCTATACTGTTATGACTAAACAATTGGACAGAATCAAGGAGCTTGTGGAACTCCGTGCACAAGCCCGTATGGGTGGCGGTGAAAAAGCCATCGGCAAACAACACGACAAAGGAAAGTACACGGCGCGTGAACGCATTGCCATGCTGCTGGATGAAGGCAGTTTCGAAGAACTGGACATGTTCGTGCGCCACAGATGTACGAACTTCGGACAAGAGAAGAAGTCATTCCCGGGCGACGGTGTGGTAACCGGCTACGGAACAATCGACGGACGTCTGGTCTATGTGTTTGCACAAGACTTCACCGTTTTCGGTGGTTCATTGTCTGAAACCATGGCACAGAAGATTTGCAAAGTGATGGATTTGGCCATGAAAATGGGTGCGCCTGTCATCGGTATCAACGACTCGGGTGGTGCACGTATCCAGGAAGGTATCAATGCACTGGCAGGATATGCGGAGATTTTCCAACGCAACATCCTGGCTTCGGGTGTCATCCCGCAGATTTCCGGTATCTTCGGTCCCTGCGCCGGCGGTGCCGTTTATTCTCCGGCATTGACCGACTTCACCCTGATGATGGAAGGCACTTCCTACATGTTCCTCACCGGACCGAAAGTGGTGAAGACCGTGACGGGTGAAGACGTTTCACAGGAAGACCTCGGCGGAGCCAGCGTACACTCCACCAAGTCGGGTGTAACCCACTTCACAGCCTCAACCGAAGAGGAAGGTCTTGCCCTCATCCGCAAACTGCTCAGCTACATGCCGCAGAACAACATGGAAGAGGCTCCCTACGTGGAATGCACCGACCCCATCGACCGCATGGAGGACTTCCTCAACGAAATCATCCCTGACAACCCCAACAAGGCATACGACATGTACGAGGTCATCAGCGCCATTGTCGACAACGGCGAATTCCTCGAAGTACAGAAGAACTATGCCACCAACATCATCATCGGTTTTGCCCGCTTCAACGGACAATCGGTAGGTATCGTTGCCAACCAGCCCTGCCGCTATGCCGGTGTGCTCGACTGCAACGCTTCGCGCAAGGGCGCACGTTTCGTCCGTTTCTGCGACGCCTTCAATATTCCCATCGTTTCACTGGTCGACGTACCGGGCTTCCTGCCGGGTACAGGTCAGGAGTACAACGCCGTCATCCTCCACGGTGCCAAGTTGCTGTATGCCTACGGCGAGGCAACCGTACCCAAGGTGACCGTCACCCTGCGCAAGTCTTACGGTGGTTCGCACATCGTGATGAGCTGCAAGCAACTCCGTGGCGACATGAACTACGCATGGCCGTCGGCTGAAATCGCCGTTATGGGTGGTGCCGGTGCCGTGGAAGTGCTCTACGCCAAGGAAGCCAAAGAAGCTGCCGACCCGAAAGCCTTCATGGCAGAGAAAGAGGCAGAATACACCAAACTGTTTGCCAACCCGTATAATGCAGCGAAGTACGGCTACATCGACGATGTCATCGAGCCGCGCAACACCCGCTTCCGCATCATCCGTGCCCTGGCACAGTTGCAGACCAAGAAGGTAGTGAACCCTGCCAAGAAGCACGGCAACATACCTTTGTAACCTAACCTTACTCGCTAATTCTTAAGAACATGCAGATTATGAATAAATTGAAAGGAATCCTTTGGGGATTATTGCTGACCGTCGGACTGGTTTCATGCAACCACTATGACGGTACTTCCAAACTGCTCATCAACGAAGTGCTGACAGACAACGAAGCCAACTTCCAAGACGATTATGGTATTCATAGTGCATGGATTGAGGTATTTAACAAGTCGTATGGCAGTGTGGACCTGGCAGGTTGCTACCTGAAAGTGAGCAACAGTCCGGGTGACACACTCACCTATACCATCCCGAAAGGCGACGTGCTGACTGTTGTCAAACCCCGTCAGCACGCCCTTTTCTGGGCTGACGCCAAACCTAACCGTGGAACTTTCCATACCAACTTCATCCTCCACGCGGAACGTCCCAACTGGATTGGTCTCTATGACTCGGGCGAGAAGTTGCTCGACGAGATTGTCGTCCCCGTACTGGGTGCCGACCAATCCTACGCCCGTGTACAGGACGCCTCGAAGCAGTGGGAAGTGAAAGGCGGAAGCCCTGACAAATACGTCACCCCGAGCACCAATAATCAGACCATTGAGAAAAACGAGAAAATGGAGAAGTTCGAGCTGCATGACAGTGCCGGCGTCGGAATGTCGCTCACAGCCATGCTGGTCGTGTTTGTAGGACTGATCCTTCTTTATGTCATTTTCCGCACTCTTGGGAAAGCGATCTTTAAAGAAAAACAAACAGCAAAACCATCTGTAGATATGAAGCAAGAAGACACTGCCAACAAGGCTGCCAACTGTCCTGACGAAGTTTATGCAGCCATCGCCATGGCCCTTCACGAGGAACTGGGAGGTGTGCACGACATCGAATCGAATGTCCTGACCATCCACCGTGTCCACTCACCCTGGAGTGCCAAGTATGACGCTCTCCGTGTCATCCCGAGAAAGAAATAACCAACGAACACTGTAATCAACCTTTTTCAAAGAAACGATCCGATATGAAAGAATATAAATATACCATCAATGGCAAAGAGTACAAAGTAACCATTGGCGAAATCGAAGGCAATATTGCCAACGTGGAAGTAAACGGCCAGTCCTATAAAGTGGAAATGGAGAAGAAAGCCGAAGAACCCAAACCCGTGGTACGTCCGGTAGTCAAACCGGCAGCTCCGGCAGCCAAACCCGCAGCACAGCCTGCCGCACAGCCTGCACCCGCAGCCGGTGGAAGCGGCAGAGGCGTGAAGTCTCCGCTTCCCGGTGTCATCCTCGACGTGAAGGTTAAAGTGGGAGACGCCGTGAAGAAAGGACAGACAGTCGTCATCCTCGAAGCCATGAAGATGGAGAACAACATCAACGCCGACCAAGACGGTACAATCACAGCAATCAATGTCAAACAAGGCGACTCAGTCCTCGAAGGTACTGACCTCGTCATGATTGGCTAATCAAGAAAAAAAGAGCATTATGGGAGAATTTGCTACATTTATCGCTAACAACCTGGCAGACTTCTGGACCTACACCGGCTTCTGCAACGCCACGCCGGGACATCTGGTCATGATTCTGGTAGGACTCTTCTTCATCTACCTCGCCATCGCGAAGGAGTTTGAACCGATGTTGCTGATTCCAATCGGTTTCGGTATCCTCATCGGAAACATCCCCTTCAACATCGAGGCAGGTCTGAAGGTGGGTATTTATGAAGAAGGCTCGGTGCTGAACATCCTTTACCAGGGTGTGACCTCCGGCTGGTATCCGCCGCTCATCTTTCTGGGCATCGGTGCCATGACCGACTTCTCGGCACTGATATCCAACCCGAAGTTGCTGCTCATCGGAGCTGCTGCACAATTTGGTATCTTCGGTGCCTACATGATTGCACTGGAGATGGGTTTCAACCCGATGCAGGCCGGCGCCATCGGCATCATCGGCGGTGCAGACGGACCGACCGCCATCTTCCTATCATCCAAGTTAGCCCCAAATCTGATGGGAGCCATTGCTGTCTCTGCCTACTCATACATGGCATTGGTGCCTGTCATACAACCTCCCATCATGCGTCTGCTCACAACGAAAAAGGAACGGGTGATGCGTATGGCTCCTCCCCGCAAGGTTTCCCATACCGAGAAGGTGATGTTCCCCATCATCGGCCTGTTGCTCACCTGCTTCCTTGTGCCGTCCGGCCTTCCCTTGTTGGGTATGCTCTTCTTCGGTAATCTGCTGAAGGAAAGTGGTGTCACCCGCCGCTTGGCAGAGACCGCCCGCGGTCCGCTGATCGACACCATCACCATTCTGCTGGGTCTGACCGTCGGTGCATCCACACAGGCATCTGAATTCCTTACGTGGGATTCCATCAAAATCTTCCTGTTGGGAGCCCTGTCGTTCATCATCGCCACTGCATCCGGCGTGTTGTTTGTGAAAATCTTCAACCTCATCCTGCCGAAGCACAAACGCATCAATCCGCTCATCGGCAATGCCGGTGTATCTGCAGTGCCTGACTCTGCACGCATCTCACAAGTTGTCGGTCTGGAATATGACCCGACGAACTACCTGCTGATGCATGCCATGGGTCCGAATGTGGCAGGTGTCATCGGTTCGGCAGTTGCTGCCGGTATCCTGCTTGGATTTCTCTCCATGTAACGGATAGCACCCTGAATAAAACAGACGCTCCATCCGAACGGTTATCCCGTCACGGATGGAGCGTCTGTTTTATTATTGTCAGGAACAGGTCACGAGGATTGCATGCCGCGGACCTACCGGTCCGTTTCCTGCTCCGGAATCATTTCACGATGCGGTTGTCTGCATCCGGGAAAGCCACCTTCGGCTTGAAGGTCTTTGCTTCCTCGAAATCCATCAGGGCATACGACATGATGATGACCACATCCCCCACCTGCACCTTGCGGGCAGCGGCGCCATTCAGGCAGATGCAGCCCGAACCGCGTTCGCCCTTGATGACATAGGTCTCAAAACGTTCGCCGTTGTTGTTGTCCACAATAGCCACCTTCTCACCGGCAATGAGGTTGACTTCATCCATCAGGTCCTCGTCGATGGTGATGCTGCCCATATAGTTCAGGTTCGCCTCGGTGACATGCACACAGTGAAGTTTTGACTTCAATACTTCTATCATCATAACTCTTACTTGGTTTCCTCTTTATATTTGATGTTATCAATCAGACGGACTTCACCACAATAGACCGTGATGCAGCCTACGATGTAGTCGGTATCCTCCCAGGCACGAACCGTCTGCAAGGTGTTGCCGTCCACAATCTCGAAATATTCCAGTTCCAGCCCTTCTACGGCAGCAATGGCATCCTCCACAAAACGCTTGGTCTCTGCCAGGGTATGCGTCTTCGCATACTCCACACTGCTGAACAGCGTGCGGGAAATATTCAGCGCCGTCTCCCGTTCGGCAGCAGACAACCGCGCATTCCGGCTGCTCAACGCCAGACCGTCAGCCTCACGCACGATGGTGCATCCCACGATTTGCAATGGATAGTGCATCTGCCGCACCATCTCGCGGATGATTGCCAGCTGCTGGAAATCCTTCTCACCGAAATAGGCACGGTCCGGCTTTACCGCTTCAAACAGCTTGCTCACAATCTGGCAGACACCGTTGAAATGTCCCGGACGATGGACACCTTCCATCACCGTATCCAGCGGAGCATAGCTGAAGTGACGGGTATCCGGCTCAGGATACATCTCATCAACCGACGGCGCAAAAACATACGTCGCACCGATGCCCTCCAACAGTTTGCAGTCAGCCTCCAACGTACGGGGGTACTTCAGCAAATCGTTTTTATCATTAAACTGGGTCGGGTTCACAAAGACACTCACCACAGCCACATCATTCTCAGTCACACAACGTTTCACCAATGAGGCATGTCCCGCATGCAATGCACCCATTGTCGGGACCAGACCAATCGTTTTGCCCTGTGCACGGCATTCACCGAGCGCAGCCTGTAGTTCTTTAATTGTTTGTATCAGTTTCATTTCTATACAATTAGCTTTATAGGCCTTCACGTTTGAAAGTCGGTGCAAAATTACACGGATTTGATTAACTGACAATAAAAAATGATTTCTATTTTCAAGAATCTCACAAAGAAGCGTCCTATCCGCCAACCCGATAGAAGCAGCATCTACCTCCATATCCTCGCGCAAGGCACCCAGCCATTCCCGTTTCCTGCCACGAGTAACTCTTGACAAAAACTTCCCGTTTTCCTCGTCCGGAGACTACTTTCCGTCTGTTTCTCCAACAGCATAATGCACACAATCTGCCGCCGACAACTACAGAAATGTCAGCTTTTTGACTTAAAAAAGAATAATAATAGCCACGCTCCGGGCTCTTTAAGCCATATTTTTACTACCTTTGCGAAATGATTTATGACAAAGAGAAATAACAATGAAGGCTAAAAAAGTTTTATTTATCACTCAAGAAATTACCCCCTATGTATCCGAATCACCGTTGTCCGTCATGGGCAGAGAACTTCCACAGTACATTCAGGAAAAAGGCCGTGAGATTCGCACCTTTATGCCCAAGTGGGGAAATATCAATGAGCGAAGAAACCAGCTTCACGAAGTTATCCGCCTTTCGGGCATGAATCTGATCATCGATGACACCGATCATCCGTTGATTATCAAAGTCGCTTCCATCCAATCGGCACGCATGCAGGTGTACTTCATCGACAACGATGACTATTTCCTTCACCGCCAAATGGTAGCCGATGAGGAAGGGAACGAATATGCCGACAATGACGAACGTGCCATTTTCTATGCCCGCGGTGTGCTGGAGACAGTGAAGAAGCTTCGCTGGTGTCCTGAAATCATACATTGCCACGGCTGGATGAGCGCATTTGCCGGCATGTACATCAAAAAGGCATACAACGACGAGCCCTCCTTCCGCGACTCCAAAGTGGTTTACTCCACCTACGGAGACGACTTCCAACACCCCATCGAACCGGGACTGGGCGCACGCGCCATGCTGAAGGGGCTTGAACAGAAAGACCTCGATGTGCTCAATGGCATCAAGTCATGCCTTGACATGGAGAAAATGGCTGTTGCCTACTCCGACGGCCTGATTTTGAACAGCGAGAACTGCAAACCCGAGCTTGCCGAATATGCCAAAGAACTGAACATTCCCATCCTGCCTTTCCAGACTGACGATGCCGCATTCAAGGAGGCATGCAGCGACTTCTACGACGAAGTCTGGAGTGCAGGCAAAGAATAAGAACAAGAATCCTAACAAAAACTGCTGGAGAATAACGACGATGAGAATCTGTAGCATCCTGCGCGGGGCATTGGTTTCCTCCCTGCTTGTGTTCACCGCATGCGACGACAACACTTCAAACCTGGGTGTGGAAGTAATGCCCGATGGCGACTTCACCATCAGCACACAGACTGACTACCCCGTGAACATAACATCGTTTGCGGTAGACAGCATACTCGCCCGCACAACCACAGCCTACTTGGGCAAGTTCACGGACCCGTATACGAACACCGTGTTTGAATCGGACTTCCTGACGGAGTTCTATTGCCCCGAAGACTTCAAGTTCCCCGACAAGAGCCTGCTCGCAGACCCGGAAAACCCGGAAGCACGCTCCGTGGAGCTCAACCTGTACTACTCTTCTTACTTCGGCGATTCGCTGGCAGCACAGAAGCTGGCGGTCCATGAGCTGACAAGGGTGCTTGAAGCGGATGAAAGCTACTACACCAACCTGGATCCGACCCAGTATTACGACGTCAACCAGACTCCTATCCAGGAACAGGCCTATACCGCCATCGACATGATACATGGCGACTCGCTGTTCGCAAGCAATGGAGTGCACATGCTCACCATCCCTCTGCCCAAGAGCTTCGGCGACCGCCTGTTCAAGACTTACTACGAACACCCCGAATATTATAAGAACTCCGAGGAGTTCATCCGCAATGTGTTCAAGGGATTCTATCTGAAGCATACACAGGGCGACGGTTCCGTGTTGAACATCAACTATGTCTACCTCGATGTCTACTTCGACTACAAGGTGAAAAGCTCCACCGGTCAGGTCGATTCATTGGTAACGGCCTTCTCCCAGTTCCGTGCAACACCGGAAATCGTACAGGAGAACCGCTTCTCCATGAAGAACATAGACCAGCTGATTGCACAGAACAATGATGTGGCATACGTCATGACGCCGGCAGGCGTGTTCCCCGAAGTGGAACTGCCGATTGATGAGATTTCTCTCAATGACACCATCAACGCCGCCTCGCTGACCATCTACCGCAAGAACAACCTCAATGCTTCCAAGTACCAGATGGGAACCCCGCAGGAACTGCTGATGATACCGAAGTCGGAATTAGGTTCGTTCTTTGAAGAGCAAAAGGTGCCTGACAACATTACTTCGTACTACACGACGCTCTCCAACAACCAGTACACCTATTCCAACATCACCAACCTGGTGAATACATTACGCCGTCAGCGTCGCGACAACCCGGACTATGACAAGGATCCCGACTGGAACAAGGTCGTGCTTGTCCCCATCACGCGCGTGACACAGACGACCAGCAGCAACACGGTCATCACCGTCCGTGTGCTGCATGACCTGAGCCTCAACTTTGCCAAGCTGAAGAAAGAGGACATCAAGCTCAGCATCATCTACAGCAAATACCAAGATTCAAAATAGGCTTTTCAACCCTCTACATGCGCCATGCGGGCATAACGGGCACTGTACCGTTGTGTCCGCATGGTCTTTTTATCAAGGCGTAAGAAATGCAGGTCCTCATACCTGCTATCCCAAAGGCTTTTCTTACATTTGCACATCAACAAAAACATACATCCGTATCATGAACAAGACTCACGTTGCAATGATGTCTGCCGCGATGCTATTGGCTTCGTGCGCAACACCCGGTGGCAATCCGGAAACCACCGACGACGGTCCCGTCATCGGCCGTCAGGAAATCACTGTCAAAGACGGACGTCTCAGCCCCGAGGCACTTTGGGCAATGGGACGTATCGGAAGCATGTCCGTCTCACCCGACGCACAGAAAGTGGCCTATACGGTCGCATACTACAGCGTACCGGAAAACAAGAGCCACAACGTCATCTACCTGATGAATGCCGACGGCACAGGAAACACGCTCCTCACCCAGGGAGCCGGCAATGAAGGTGAACCGCGCTGGATCAAAGGGGGTACCAAGCTGGCCTATCTGAGTGCAGCCAACGGAAAGAATGAGGTTTGGGAAATGAATCCCGACGGCAGCGGACGTACGATGATTGCCTCTTATGACAAGGACATCGAGGGATTCTCATTTTCACCTGACGGCAAGAAACTGCTCTTCATCGCTCAGGTAAAATATGGCGAGACAACCGCCGACCGCTATCCGGACCTGCCGAAAGCTTCAGGCCGTGTCATCACCGACCTGATGTACAAGCACTGGGATGAGTGGGTAACCTCCGTACCCCATCCGTTTGTGGCTGACTTCGACGGCAAATCCATCAGCAATGTGACCGATCTGCTGGAAGGCGAGCCTTACGAATCGCCCATGAAACCTTTTGGCGGCATGGAACAGTTGGCATGGAGCCCCGACTCCAAATACATCGCCTACACCAGCCGGAAGAAGACAGGCAAGGCGTATGCCCTGTCGACTGACTCGGACATCTATCTCTACGAAGTGGCTAGCAAACAAACTACCAACCTATGCAAGCAGGAAGGTGATGCCGACCAGAACATGGGATATGACACCAACCCGCAGTTCTCACCCGACGGACATTATGTAGCCTGGCAAAGCATGGCCCGCGACGGCTATGAGAGCGACCGCAACCGCCTGTGTGTGTATAACCTGACAGACAAGAGCAAGACTTATGTCACTGAGAGCTTCGACTCCGGAGTAGACTCCTACTGCTGGAACCACGACTCACAATCGCTCTACTTCACCGGCGTATGGCATGCCACGAAAATGGTCTACCGCACCACGCTGGAAGGGAATGTGGAGAAGCTCACCGACGGTGTGTTCGACTATGACGGCGTAGACCTGCTGGGCGACCGTGTCATCTGCAAACGACACTCCATGAGCAGTCCCGACGAGCTGTACGCCCTCAATCCGGCAGACGGACAAGTGGCACAGCTCACCACGGAGAACAAACATATCCTCGACCAGATTGAAATGGGCAAGGTGGAAGAACGTTGGATGAAGACCACCGACGGCAAAGACATGCTCGTCTGGATCATTTACCCGCCCCACTTCGACCCGGCAAAGAAATACCCCACCCTGCTTTATTGCGAAGGCGGACCGCAAAGCCCCGTCAGCCAGTTCTGGTCCTTCCGCTGGAATTTCCAGATTATGGCTGCCAATGACTACATCATCGTAGCTCCCAACCGACGTGGACTGCCGGGCTTCGGCAGCGAATGGCTGGAAGCAATCAGCGGCGATTACGGAGGCCAGTGCATGAAAGACTACCTGACAGCCATCGACACCTTCTCCAAAGAGCCGTTTGTAGACACGGACCACCTGGGCTGTGTGGGAGCCAGCTTCGGCGGATTCTCCGTATACTGGTTGGCAGGACATCACAACAAACGCTTCAAGGCGTTCATCGCCCACGACGGCATCTTCAACATGGAACAGCAATACCTGGAAACAGAAGAGATGTGGTTTGCCAATTGGGACATGGGCGGTGCTTACTGGGACCGCAACAACGCCACAGCCCAACGCACCTTTGCCAACTCACCGCACAAGTTCGTAGACAAATGGGACACCCCCATCCTGTGCATACATGGTGAAAAGGATTACCGCATCCTGGCTTCACAAGGCATGTCCGCCTTCAATGCAGCCGTACTGCGCGGTATCCCGGCTGAATTGCTCATTTATCCGGACGAGAACCACTGGGTGCTCAAACCTCAAAACGGCATCCTCTGGCAACGCACCTTCTTCGAATGGCTTGACAAATGGCTGAAACCTGCCCAATGATGAACCTTCGTCACACGTCAAGACCTGCCCTGTAAAAATGACGCGGACGACACCGAGCTGAATGACAGCCGTGTCGTCCGCGTTATCTGTTTATCCAGGCCGGAAAGCCTGTTGCGAACAGTCTCAGAAATTGAAAAGGGTCAGAAAGGCAGGTCGTCCTTCTCGTCGGTTGCAGCAAAGTCTGCCGGAGCAGCCGATGCAGGCGGGAACGGAGCTTCAGGAGCCGGTTCCGGAGCACCCATCTGCGGGGCAGCCACACGTTCAACCTTCCATGCACGGATACTGTTGAACCAGCGGTCTTGCCACTGACGAGCGTCAATATCGAACGAAACGGTCAACTCTTCACCCATCTGGATATTGAATTGCGCAATCTTGTCTGCTCCGAACACATCGAAACACATCTTGCGGGGATATTGGTCATGATTCTCGATGACATACTCTTGGGCCTTCCATTCGTTGCCCGTTGACTTGGAAACACCACCTCTTGGGGGAAGTATAGCAATGACTTTTCCTGTAAATTCCATTTGTTTAAGTGTATTAATTCAGCTGCGAATGTACACCATTCTTGGTAATTAAACGAATTTTCGACACTTTTTTTAGGGGCATTACATATAAAATTAGTAGTTTTGTGCACGCATAATAACCAATAAACATAAATAGAAAGACGTATGAAATTTATCGTTTCCAGCACTTCTCTTTTAAGTCATTTGCAAGCGATTAGCCGCGTTATCAACTCCAAAAATACTCTCCCCATCATGGACTGTTTCCTCTTCAATCTGCAAGACGGAACACTCTCCATCACTGCATCCGACACCGAGACCACCATGGTAACCTCCATCGAGGTGACCGAGAGCGATAGTGACGGACGCTTTGCCATTGTGGCCCGCACGTTGCTGGACGCGATGAAGGAAATACCGGAACAACCCCTGACTTTCAATCTCAACCCCAATACCCTCGAAATTACCGTGCAGTACATGAACGGACAATACACCGTCATGGGACAGAACGCCGATGAATATCCGCAACCTGCCACCCTGGGCGACAATGCCGTACATGCCAACATCCCCGCTGACGTACTGTTGAACGGCATCAACCGCGCACTCTTTGCCACGGCTGACGACGAGTTGCGTCCGGTGATGAACGGTATCTATTTCGACATTACTCCCGACGACATCACCATGGTTGCTTCTGACGGACACAAGCTGGTACGCAACAAGAACCTCTCGGTCAAAGGCAGTGAGAAGGCCGCCTTTATCCTCCCCAAGAAACCGGCGAACCTGCTGAAAAACGTGTTGACCAAAGAGGAGAACTCGGTAAGCATCGACTTTGACGACCGCAACGCTGTCATCACGCTGGAGAAATACCGCATGGTATGCCGACTGATTGAAGGACGTTATCCGAACTACAACTCCGTCATTCCTCAAAACAACCCCTATAAGATTACCATTGACCGCGCCGTGCTCCTGAGCGCCTTGCGCCGCGTGTCGGTCTTCTCCTCGCAATCGAGCAGCCTTGTGAAGCTCCGCATGGGTGACAACAAGCTGGTCATCTCCACACAGGACCTCGACTTCTCCACTTCGGCAGAAGAGACGCTTGTCTGCCAATACGAGGGCAATCCGATGAGCATCGGCTTCAAGGCTCCGTTCCTCATCGACATCCTGAACAACCTCCCGGGACAGGATGTCATCATCGAACTGGCTGACCCGTCACGTGCCGGCGTAATCGTCCCTGCTGAACAGGAAGAGAACTGCGACCTGCTCATGCTGCTCATGCCCATGATGCTCAACGATTGATGCATCCTGTTTTTATTCTGACTGACTTTTACAAGCTCCGGCACTCTACCGCTCCCTCAATGGACCTGCGTCCCGTTACGTTACGGTCTGGAACGGAAGTCTGTCTGACCACCGCCAACCCAATCAGGAGGTGAGGCAGCGACCGGATGCTTGCGACATTTGAAATACCGACTTATGAAACTGAACTTAAAGAATCCCATCGTGTTCTTTGACCTGGAAACGACGGGAACCAACATAAACTCCGACCGCATCGTCGAAATCTGCTACCTGAAGGTGTACCCCAACGGAAACGAAGAGAGCAAGACCATGCGTATCAACCCGGAGATGCACATCCCCGAAGCTTCCACCGCCGTACATGGCATCCATGATGAAGACGTGGCAGACTGTCCGCGCTTCAAGGATGTGGCTGCGTCCATCGCCCGCGACATCGAGGGCTGCGACCTCGGCGGCTTCAATTCCAACCGATTTGATATTCCCGTGCTGGCGGAAGAGTTCCTGCGTGCAGGGGTAGACATCGACCTGAACCGCCGCAAGTTCGTCGACGTACAGGTCATCTACCACAAGCTGGAACAGCGCACCCTGTCTGCCGCCTACAAGTTCTACTGCCACAAGAACCTGGAAGATGCACACACGGCTGAAGCCGATACCCGTGCGACCTACGAGGTGCTGCAAGCACAGCTCGACCGCTATCCCGATGTACTGAAAAACGACATTTCCTTCCTGGCAGACTACTCAAGCTTCAACCGCAACGTGGACTTTGCCGGACGGATGGTCTACGACGACAAAGGAGTGGAAGTATTCAACTTCGGCAAGTACAAGGGAGTACCCGTAGCAGAGGTGTTGCGCAAGGACCCGGGCTACTACAGCTGGATCCTGCAGGGCGACTTCACGCTCAACACCAAGCAGATGTTGACCAGAATCAGAATCCGCGAAGCCTCGAAATAAACAGAATCATGCTTGAAGGAAAGAAGTTCGTACTAGGCATCACGGGAAGCATCGCCGCTTACAAGGCAGCTTACCTCATCCGTGCCTTGATCAAGAAGGGAGCCGAAGTGCAGGTCGTCATTACTCCTGCCGGCAAGGAGTTCATCACCCCCATCACCCTCTCGGCATTGACCAGCAAGCCTGTCATCAGCGAGTTTTTCTCGCAGCGAGACGGCACGTGGCACAGCCATGTGGACCTGGGACTGTGGGCCGACGCCATGATTGTAGCTCCGGCTACCGCCTCTACCATCGGCAAGATGGCACACGGTATTGCCGACAACATGCTCATCACGACTTATTTGTCCATGAAGGCTCCGGTCTTCATCGCACCGGCCATGGACCTGGACATGTTCGCTCATCCTGCGACCCAGCACAACCTTGACATCCTCCGCTCCTACGGCAACCACATCATCGAACCGGGAGAAGGAGAGCTGGCAAGCCATCTCGTGGGTAAGGGACGCATGGAAGAGCCGGACAACATCGTCCGGATACTGGAAGACTACTTCGCCAAGGGCGCAGAGCTGGCAAAAAAAAAAGTAGTCATCACGGCAGGACCAACCTACGAGAAGATTGACCCCGTGCGCTTCATCGGTAACTACTCCTCCGGGAAGATGGGATATGCACTGGCTGAAGAATGTGCCGCGAGAGGAGCCGAAGTCATCCTGGTAAGCGGACCGGTACAGCTGACGACGTCACACCCCGGCATACGCCGTATTGATGTGGAGAGTGCTGCGGAAATGCACGAAGCCACACTCCGCGAGTTTGCCGACGCCGATGCTGCCATCCTCTGTGCTGCCGTGGCAGACTTTACACCGGAAGAAGTGGCTGACCACAAAATCAAACGCGAACACGATGACCTGATGTTGCGTCTGAAACCGACGCATGACATAGCCGCCGCCCTTGGACAACGGAAGCAGGCACACCAATGCCTCGTCGGATTTGCCCTGGAGACTGACCACGAGGCGGAACATGCACAGGACAAGCTCCGGCGCAAGAACCTCAACTTCATCGTGCTGAACTCCTTGCGGGATGCAGGGGCAGGCTTCCGCCACGACACCAACAAGATAACCATCCTCGACGCCGAAGGGAGCACCGCCTATCCGCTGAAAAGCAAGAAGGAAGTGGCAGCCGACATCGTCGACCGCCTGTGCCGGGAATTTGTTTCATAACCGTAGAAGATATGCTACAATCTCTATTCATACAGAACTACGCACTGATTGACACGCTCGACATCCGCTTCGACACCGGATTCTCCGTAATTACCGGCGAGACCGGTGCGGGAAAGTCCATCATCCTGGGAGCCATCGGCCTGTTGCTCGGACAGCGTGCGGACACCAAAGCCATCAAGAAAGGAGCTTCACGATGCACCATCGAGGCACATTTCCAGATTGGCAACTACCACATGGAGGACTTCTTCGAGCGCAACGACCTGACCTATGACCCGGAATGCATCTTACGCCGGGAAGTGATGGCGTCGGGCAAGAGCCGTGCGTTCATCAATGACACCCCTGCTCCGCTCAGCCTGATGAAAGAACTGGGCGAGATGCTCATCGACGTGCATTCACAGCACCAGAACCTGCTGCTCAACACCGAAGGCTTCCAGCTGAATGTGGTCGACATCATCGCGCAGGATGCAGCCTTGCTGACGGAGTACGGCAAGTGCTTTGCCCAATACCGGTCCAGCAGCAAGGCTTTGGCGGAAGCCATTGCCACGGCGGAGAAGAACCGGGCAGACGAAGACTACATCCGTTTCCAACTGGAACAGTTTGCGGAAATCGGGCTAAAGGAAGGCGAACAGGAGGAACTGGAACAGGAGGCCGAGACTCTGAGCCATGCAGAGGACATCAAGTCGGGACTGTACCACGTCGACGCCCTGCTGGCCGGTGATGAAGGCGGCATCCTTGCCAACCTGAAGGAAGCGCAGAACCGCCTGCACGACCTGAACTCCATCTATCCCCCGACAGAAGAACTGTCCGAACGCCTGGAGAGCTGCTACATCGAGCTGAAAGACATCGAACACGAAATCAGCAACCAGAGCGAAGAGGTGGAGTTCAATCCGCAACGGCTGGACTATGTCAACGAACGCCTCAACCAGCTCTATACCCTGCAACAGAAACATCATGTCGACACCGTTGCCGAACTGATGAGCATCGAGCAATCGTTCCAGGAAAAGCTCCATGCCATCACTTCCGCCGACGACCGGATAGCGGAACTGACCGCACAGAAAGAGAAAGACTATGCCCGCGTCATGGAGGTGGCAGGCAGGCTCACGAACGTACGCACCGAGGCTGCCCGAAGGATTGAGAAGGGCATGAAGGAGTACCTGGTGCCCCTGGGAATCCCCAACGTGCAGTTCGTCGTGGAGCTGACTCCGCGCAAGGAACCGGATGCTTACGGAGCGGATTGCGTCAACTTCCTCTTCTCCGCCAACAAGAACGGAGTCCTGCAAAATGTAGCATCCGTCGCATCCGGTGGAGAGATTGCCCGCGTCATGCTCTCCATCAAGGCCATGATTGCCGGAGCCGTCAAGCTGCCGACCATCATCTTCGACGAGATTGATACCGGTGTCTCGGGACAAATCGCCGAACGCATGGCACACATCATGCAGGAGATGGGCAACCGCGAACGGCAGGTCATCAGCATCACCCACCTGCCGCAAATCGCAGCCTTGGGAAGCAACCACTACAAGGTCTACAAGCAGGACGACGAGCAGGGCACGACCAGCCACATCCGTCAGCTGACACCCGACGAACGTGTGGAGGAGATTGCCCACATGCTGAGCGGAGCCACCCTGACCGAAGCTGCCATCAACAATGCCAAGGCACTGCTGAAGCACTGAAACCCTACCCCTATTCCATTGACATTACCGATTTGAAAAAGACAATGAACGAAGAAAGAAGCGAAATGATATTCGGCGTAAGAGCCGTCATCGAAGCCATAGAAGCCGGAAAAGAGATTGACAAGATACTCGTGAAACGGGACATACAGAGCGACCTGTCCAAGGAGCTGTTCGCCGCACTCAAGGACCGGTTCATCCCCGTACAGCGCGTCCCCGTGGAGAAACTCAACCGCATCACCCGCAAGAACCACCAAGGCGTGGTGGCATTCATCGCGGCGGTGACCTACCAGAAGAGTGAAGACCTCGTGCCCACCCTCTTTGAAGAAGGGAAGGTACCCCTGTTCGTCATGCTCGACGGCGTGACCGACGTACGCAACTTCGGCGCCATCGCCCGTACGTGTGAATGTGCCGGAGTGGATGCCATCATCATCCCTGCCAAAAACAGTGTGAGCGTCAACGCTGACGCCGTAAAAACCTCCGCAGGCGCCCTGCACACCCTGCCCGTCTGCCGCGAACAAAGCCTGACCACCACCATCAAGCAACTGAAGGACTGTGGCTTCAGAATCATCGCAGCCACCGAGAAGGGCGACTATGACTATACCCATGCCAACTATACCGACCCCGTTTGCATCATCATGGGAGCCGAGGACACCGGCATCCCCTACGAACACCTGGCACTGTGCGACGAGTGGGTGAAAATCCCTCTCTTCGGACACATCGGCTCGCTCAACGTGTCTGTGGCAGCAGGTATCCTGATGTATGAAGCCGTCAGACAACGGGGACTCGGACAATCCTGATTGATAACTCAAATTCTTCCTATCCATGAAAAGATTCTTATACCTCATCCTTGCCCTGCTGACGTCCTGGACAACCGTGTCCGCGCAGACTCCCAAATGGGTCGGCAAGGCCCGCAAGGCAATCATCTCCATCGTGACCTACGACAAAGACAATAAAATCATGAACACCGGCAACGGCTTTTTCGTGAAGAGCGACGGAACAGCCGTAGCCGACTACAGCCTGTTCGAAGGTGCCCAGCGTGCCGTCATCATCAACTCCGACGGCAAAGAGTTCCCCGTGGACTGCATCCTCGGCGCCAACTCGATGTACGACCTCGTGAAGTTCCGCGTACAGACCGACAAGGAAGTGGACGCCGTCACGTTGGCAAAGACACCGGCAGCCGTTGGCAGCACCGTCTTCCTGCTGCCGTATGCCTCGCAGAAGGAGAACACCCTCGGACGCGGAACGGTGGACGCCGTCACCCAGGTAGAGAGCAAATATTCCTACTACACACTCCACCTGCAGACCGGCGACAAGTCGGTGAGCTGTCCCATCACCAATGCCGAAGGCGAAGTGCTGGGCATGATTCAGAAGTCCGCTGACAGCCAGTCCGCCGACAGCTATGCCGTGGATGCTGCCTTTGCCGCCGAACTGAGCCTCAACGCCCTCTCTCGCATGGACTATGCCCTCAACAACATCGGCATCCGTAAAGGACTCCCCGAGAAGCAGGACGAGGCACAGGTCTACCTCATGATGTCGAGCAGCCTGCCTGCCGACGACTACCTGGCACTCATCAACGACTACATCCGCCAGTTCCCCGCCAGCCACGAAGGCTACCTGCGCCGTGCCACCTTCTACCTCGACCAGAAAGGGGAAGACAACTACAAGCGGGCGGACGAAGACATCCGGCAGGCGCTGGAAGTATCGGAACAGAAGGACGACGCTTACTACAGTGCCGCCAAAATGCTGCTCCAAATCGTTGCCAACGGCATCACTTATTCGGAATGGACCCTGGACAAGGCGTTGCAATACATCGAGGAGGCCATCAAGCTCAACCCGATGCCGCTCTATGTACAGACCCAGGGAGACATCTACTTCGGCAAGCAGGACTATGAACACGCCTATGCCTGCTACGACCGCGTCAACCACTCCGAGCTCCGTTCCGCTGAAAGCCTGTTCAGCGCCGCACGCACCAAGCAGCTGATGGGCTCTCAGGACGAGGCGCTGGCACTGATGGACAGCACCGTTGCCTTCTTCGGCGACCTGCTAACGGAAAAGGCAGCCCCCTACGTCTTCCAACGTGCCCAGATGAAAGTAGAGGCAGGCAAATTCCGTGAGGCAGTGGCTGACTACAACGAATACGAGAAACTCGTGCTGGGAAAAGCCAGTGCCGAGTTCTTCTACGTCCGCGAACAGGCAGAGATGCAATGCAGACTCTACCAGCAGGCACTCGACGACATCGAAAAAGCAGTGGAGATGGACCCGAAACAGGTGCTCTATGTCGTGGAGCAGGTGGCTCTCTACACCCGTTTCAGCCAATTCGACAAAGCCGTCGAAGCCGCCCGGAAAGGCATCGCACTCGCACCGGACAATGCCGACCTCTACCGCATGCTGGGCTTCGGACAAATCCAGCTGAAGCAGAAGGAGGAAGGTAAAAAGAACCTGCTGAAGGCCAAAGAACTGGGTGACCCCAATGCCCAGACCCTGCTGGACAAATACGCCAAATAAACCATTCAACTTATCCCGCACAGGGGCACCGGTTGTTGACAGCCGACCCGGTGTCTCTGTGCCCGCTTTTCCCCGCTACGGGGACAATCCGACTCCACATGGCAGAAGAACTCCTATTGACAGCTTCCGATAAAAAAGGACGGTACGAAGAAGTGCTGCCCCAGCTTGTATCCGTCCTCGAAGGCGAGACAGACCGCACCGCCAACCTTGCCAACACCGCCGCCATCCTGAAAGAGGCGTTCGACTTCTTCTGGGTGGGCTTCTATGAAGTGAAAAGCCGCGAAGGCGAAGCTCCCCAACTGGTGCTGGCACCTTTTCAAGGTCCGCTGGCATGCACCCGCATCCACTACGGACGGGGAGTATGTGGCACCGCCTGGGCAGAAAGACGCACCCTGGTTGTACCGGATGTTGACCGCTTCCCGGGACATATCGCGTGCAGCTCCCTGTCACGCTCGGAGATTGTTGTTCCGGTCTTCCATCCCGGCACCGGCGAAGTGGTCGCCGTGCTCGACATCGACAGCTGCGAACTCTCCACCTTCGACGAGACCGACCGTCACTACCTGGAAATCCTCTCCTCACACCTCTCCCACCTGTGGGCATGACCGACGGAAGCAGCCTGCCGGGAAATCAAAAAGAAAGCACTTCCCGGCTTTTGCTTGACATAGTTGACAAATATCCCGTTTCCAGCTAACTCGTCCTTTTCGAAAATCCGATAATCTGGAGACGAAACGTGAATGATTGCAAACGGAACGCCCGAAAAAAGCCCTTCATTTTAGAAAACTATACATTTCATTTTCAGAAAACAAACAAAACGTGCCCGGAACAATATTGTTTCGCGAGCCAAACAATATAGTTTCACCTCCCAAACACGATTGTTTCGTGCCCGGAAGTCAAATCTTTGGAAGATGGAAGTAAAAAGAAGTGAGTTTCACTCTCCAGAAGGTGTGCCGTATCAACAAATCGGAAGGTAATAAAAAGAGGGGTATTCAGGAAGGAGGAACAACAAGGAACGGCGCTTCCGCTGGCAACCTTCGCAAAAAGGAAGAAAAGTTTCCCACACAGCAACAATGTGTATTTTGCGAATCGCCTGAGAATGCCACGAAATCCACCAGACTGTATTTTGGTGCGAGGAACGGCACTCTCAGAGCCTTCGTTTGACATTTTGTCAAATCGTAATCCAACCTGTAAACGAACACCGACAGTAGACACCCCGTCGTCCCTGATGTAGGGACGACCGGTCTGGTCGCCCGAACCCCACGCCGCATGGCCATCGATTTCGGATTGACCCGCAATTGGAGTCGACTTACAGAAATAGCACAAGCTGAGCCACCGTTAAAGCCCCAAGAAAACAAACTGAGCCCTGAACCAAGCTGAGCCACCTTGGCGCGCCCCTGTTTGAAAGCACCCATTAACCAAAAAAGGAACACATCTGTTGATGTATTCCTTTTTTATCGCTGGGCTACCTGGATTCGAACCAAGAATGACAGGACCAGAATCTGTAGTGTTACCATTACACCATAGCCCATTGTTTTTGTTTTGACGCTGCAAAGATACAACATTTTTGATACATGCAAATACTCTGGGGAGATTTTTTTCAAAAAAAATTTTTGTCCATCCCCATTTCCTTATAATAAGGTGTATAAGCGGGAGGCAATCCGGAAGCCTTCCGGAGAAGATGGACAAAATGACAAGATTCATTCTCAAAAAATACAAAAAACAAGGCACATTTATGGATTGCATCTTTAGCTATTTCACAAATCCATGTATCTTTGTAATCCGTATTTCAGCACGGATTAAAATATTAAATAGTAACCATTTTTTAGAATGAACGAACTGCTAGAGAACATAACCAAAGGTATTCAAGAAAAAAAAGGAAAAGGCATCGTCATTGCCAACCTCACCGATATCGAAGATTCCATCTGTGATTATTTCGTGATTTGCCAAGGAAACTCCCCCAGTCAGATACAAGCCATCACCGAATCCATCTATGAGACCGTCAGACAGGCGACCCATGAAAAGCCGCTCAACGTCTGCGGGCTGGAGAACTGCCAATGGGTGGCACTCGACTATGCCAACGTCATGGTACACATCTTCCTGCCTGCCCCACGCGCATTCTATGACTTGGAACATCTCTGGGAAGATGCCCAACTAATCACTATTCCGGACATTGACTAAGACAACTATGAGCAACAATACGAATCCGAAAGCCAACAACGGGGGCCCCAAATTCAACTTGAATTGGTTCTACGCCCTCATCATCGTGATTCTCGGTATCCTCTACCTCACCAACCAGGATGGAGGAATCAAGAAGAGCATCACGTACACCGAGTTCCAGAACTATGTAGAAAAAGGATACGTCAACAAGATTGTCGCCTACAACGACAACTCGCTCGACGTATACATCAAACCCGAACATGCACCCGAAGTGCTGAAAATCCCGGTTGAGAAAATCGGCAGAAGCCCGATGGTCAATACACGCATCGGCTCGACCGACAGCCTGGAAGAGTTCCTGAAAGAGGAAAAGGCCAACCACCCCGACCGGGCAGACATCACCATCGACTATCAGGAGAAGAGCAACTACATGATGTCCATCCTCATCAACCTGCTCCCCTTCATCCTCATCATTGCCATCTGGATGTTCTTCATGCGACGCATGGGCACCGGCTCAGGCGGTGGGTCCGGCGTGTTCAACGTCGGCAAGTCAAAAGCACAGCTCTTTGAGAAGGGAAGCGCCAACCGCGTGACCTTCAAGGATGTTGCCGGGCAAGCGGAAGCCAAGCAAGAGGTGCAGGAAATCGTGGACTTCCTGAAGAAGCCCCAGAAATACACCGAGCTGGGAGGTAAAATTCCCAAGGGTGCCTTGCTGGTAGGTCCTCCGGGAACAGGTAAGACCCTGCTCGCCAAGGCTGTGGCGGGTGAAGCCGACGTTCCGTTCTTCTCCATCTCCGGTTCGGACTTCGTGGAGATGTTTGTCGGCGTAGGTGCATCACGCGTGCGTGACCTTTTCCGTCAGGCGAAAGAGAAGTCGCCGTGCATCATCTTCATCGACGAAATCGACGCCGTGGGCCGTGCCCGTGGCAAGAACCCGTCGATGGGTGGAAACGATGAACGCGAGAACACGCTGAACCAGTTGCTGACCGAAATGGACGGCTTCGGGTCAAACAGCGGCGTCATCATCCTGGCAGCGACCAACCGGGTGGACATCCTCGACAAGGCACTGCTGCGTGCCGGCCGCTTCGACCGTCAGATACACGTCGACCTGCCGGACCTGAACGAACGTAAGGAGGTCTTCGGTGTCCACCTCCGTCCCATCAAGATTGACAGCACGGTGGACGTAGACCTGCTGGCACGTCAGACCCCGGGCTTCTCGGGTGCCGACATCGCCAACGTCTGCAACGAAGCAGCCCTGATCGCTGCCCGCCATAACAAGAAGACGGTCAGCAAGGATGACTTCCTCTCTGCCGTCGACCGCATCATCGGCGGTCTGGAGAAAAAGACCAAGGTGATGACACAGAACGAGAAACGCACCATCGCCCTGCATGAGGCAGGACATGCCACCCTCTCGTGGTTCCTCGAACATGCCAACCCGCTCATCAAGGTCACCATCGTGCCCCGCGGACGTGCCCTGGGTGCAGCCTGGTACCTGCCGGAAGAACGTCAGATTACCACCAAGGAGCAGATGCTCGACGAGATGTGTGCCCTCCTGGGCGGACGTGCTGCCGAGCAGCTCTTCGTCGGCCATATCTCCACCGGAGCCATGAACGACCTGGAACGTGTGACCAAACAGGCCTACGGCATGATTGCCTATGCCGGCATGAGCGACCGTCTGCCGAACCTCTGCTACTACAACAACGACGAGTATGCGTTCAACAAGCCTTACAGTGAGAACACGGCGCAACTCATCGACGAGGAAGTGAAGAAGATGGTGGAAGAACAATACGAACGTGCCAAGGCTATCCTCTCCGAACACAAGGAAGGCCACAACCGGTTGGCAGACCTGCTGATGGAACGTGAAGTCATCTTCGCGGAAGACGTCGAGCACATCTTCGGCAAACGTCCGTGGGCTTCGCGTTCGGAAGAAATCCTTGCCGACTCTGAGCCGCAACCGGAAGAGACAGAGACTCCCGCACAGACGGACGACAAGTCCGCCCAACCGGAACCGTCGGCTGAAAAGAAGCCCGAAGACACAGCCATCGACCGGAAGATAGCCGAGGGCGAAGCTACGGAAGTGAAAGAATAACCAAAACACAAACGCTGTGAACAATCTCATACAAAGAAGCATCACGGGCATACTGTTTGTCGTCCTCCTCATCGGCGGCATCCTCTACAGCCCGTTTACATTCGGACTGCTGTTCGCCCTCATCACGGGTCTCTCTCTGTGGGAGTTTGCCCGGCTGGTGAACAGCAAGGAAGACGTATCGGTCAACCCGTTCATCACCACCATGGGCGGTGTGCTGCTGTTCCTTGCCTTCTTCTGCTACTGCACCGAGGCATCGGACGCCCGCATCTTCATCCCCTACCTGCTGATTCTGATTTACCTGTTTGTGAGCGAACTTTACCGCAAACAGAGTAGTCCCCTCAACAACTGGGCGTACTCGTTCCTGAGTCAGATTTACGTGGCCTTGCCCTTTGCCCTGCTTTGTGTGCTGGCGTTCCAGCGTAACACCGACCTGTCGGAGAGCTCGCCCGTCAGCTTCAATGCCATCCTTCCGCTGTCCGTCTTCATCTTCAACTGGAGCAACGACACGGGAGCCTACTGCACAGGCATGCTGTTCGGCAAGCACCGTCTCTTTGCACGCATCTCGCCCAAGAAGTCGTGGGAAGGTTCGATTGGCGGAGGGGTCATCTCCATCCTTGTCTCACTGGTCATGGCACACTTCTTCCCCTTCCTCACGGCGGCACAATGGGTAGGCTTTGCACTGACCGTCGTGGTCTTCGGCACATGGGGCGACCTGGTGGAGTCGCTCATGAAACGTCAGCTGGGCATCAAGGACTCGGGCAACATCCTTCCGGGTCACGGCGGCATGCTCGACCGTTTCGACAGCACCCTGCTGGCGGTTCCTGCGGTAGTGCTCTACCTGCAGGCAATCAGCCTCTCCTGACCCCATTCCATCTCCATAGATTCATCTTTCCGACGCGGACGATACAGGCTCCGTCTTTCTTGACGCAACAAGAGACGACGCGACCTGCATCGTCCGCGTCCGCTGTTTCCGAAAGGAGATGTCAAGACTTTTATCAATCACTCCTATTTTTATCACCGTCCAACGGAAAGTCAATCAAAAGATTTCCTACATTTGCAGAAGCTACCTTGCTATTTCTGAATACTAACCTTATAATTCACACGAATTGACTATGGAACAACTGTGCACGCATAAACTGCCCGTCGACATCGTGTTTCACCCGTCCTGGTGGAACAAACATACAGGCATCGTTTTCGATGAAGATTTCTTTTACAATCCCCTCCGCCGTGTGGAAGATGAACGCCGCATGGAACAGGAACTGCACGACCGCTTCGGCGAATACGGTCTGGGAGCAGACTATGACAAGGACCTGCCTCAAATAGGTGCCGTCCATCTGGCTGCCGGCTACCTGCTCTCGGAGATGCTGGGGTGCAGCATCGAATACACAGCCAACTCGGCACCGCAAGTCATCTGCGCCCATCGGGAAGGCTTCGAAGTGGACGAAGAGGCTGCCTTCCAAAGTCCTGCCTTCAAGAAGCTCCAACATCTCATCGAAGAGCTGAAGGCCAAGTACGGCTATGTCTGCGGCGACATCAACTGGGGAGGCGTCCTCAACCTTGCCATCGATCTCAAGGACGAGAGCATCCTGATGGACATGATTATGGAACCGGAAAAGACCAAAGCCTACTTTGCTGCCATCGCACGAGTCGTGGAGCGCTTCTTCACCTATATATATAGTGAGACAAAAACAACCTCCATCTCGGTCAACCGGCTTGCACGCCTGCTCGACGCACCGCTCTATCTCCACTCGGAATGCTCGCACACGATGATATCCACCGAGGACTACCACGACTACCTGCTGCCCATCGATGTGGAATGGAGCATGAAGTACCGTCCCTATGGCATCCACTACTGCGGCAAAGACCCGCACCGGCACGCCGAGAACTTCGCCAAGGTGCCTCATCTGGACTTCCTCGACCTGGGCTGGGGAGGTGATGTACACCTCCTGCGCGAGGCGCTGCCCAACACCTTCTTCAATATCCGTCTGAACCCCGTGGAACTGAACAGCTACACCCGCAGCGAACTGGAAGGCATCATCAAGGAACGTGTGATGCAGTCGAAAGATCCCTACCTGACCGGTATCTGCTGCATCAATATGGACGACAAGGTACGTGACGAACAGGTACGTGCCATCTTCGACATTGCCGAGGATTGCCGGCAAACCTTGTTCAAAGACTGATGGAACGGATGAGAATGGAAGATACATTCGACGCTTCACTCGCCGACTCACAGGCGACCGCCGTCACCCCACTCAGTCCGGCAGCGTTTGACTTTGGGGCCTATGCTGACTATGCCGCCCGACTCGAAGCACGTTGCAAGGCTTTCTGGGAAGCCCCGTCAGGCGTACTGGTCTACCGGCGCATGCGTGTGCAGGAAGTCTTTGCCGGCGACTGCCGGAACATGGAACATTCCCTCCACTGGCAACTCGGTGCCCTGAAACAAAGCATGGCTTTCGATGCCGACGTCCCCAACTTCCTCGAGCCGTGGTATGGACTGGGGACCGTAGCGGCCGCTTACGGATTCGGCTACGTCTGGGAGAAAGACCTGGCTCCGGCAGTAGACGGCAAATTCCCGTCCACCGCCGAGCTGCTGGCTGCCCCCTTCCGTCCGGTGGAAGAGACGGAAACAGGCAGACACACGCTCCGCATGATACAGTATTTCCTGGAGGAGACCCAAGGACGCCTGCCCCTGTCCTACTGCGACGTCCAGTCACCCCTCAACACCCTGAGCAACATCATCGACTCCAACCAGTTCTACCTGGACTTCTACCTCGACCCCGACTCGATGCGGCAGGCCATGGAGCGTACGGCAAACCTGCTCATCGATTTCACCCGCACCCAGCAACGCCTCATCGGCGATGCCCTCGTGAAACCGGGGCACGGGTTTGCCTCCAGCCGCATGTTCGACGGACTGGGCATGAGCGATGACACCGTCACCATGCTTTCGCCCGACCTGTACACCGGTATGGCCGTCCCCGCCATGGTCAAAGCCGGCAATGCATTCGGCGGTACGGTGTTCCACTCCTGCGGTAACTGGAGCGACAAGAAGGCCGACATCGTGTCCATCCCCGGCATCCGCATGGCGGACGGAGCCTTCTCCAAAGCAACGGATCCCGGCGCCAATCCGACCGATGGCTTTGCCGACACCTTCGCCGGTACCGGCGTCATACTGAATGCCCGCATCGTCGGCACACCGGACCTGATAGAGGCAAAAGTCAGGGAACTCTGGAAGCCGGGCATGAAACTCATCGTCGTCACCTACTGCCCCACCCCCGAGGAACAGGCAGAAGCCTACCGGCGTATCCATGCCGTCTGCCAGTAGACCGGCAACCGCACCCCTACACAAACGACGCGGATTTCCCGCCGCCCCGCAACCGGGGTCCGACGGAAAGTCCGCGTCGTCCGTTTTTTCAGACAGTCACCTGCCCCGTGTCAATTCACCCGGATGCCCCGTGCCATCTCGTCGGCAACCACTGCCATCATGCCTTCGACCTGGGCAAGAGCCAGCATACGCCCGTGGAACGAATAGCCGGCATTGTATCCCTTGTCCTCGTCGCCCAACATCATGCGTCCGTGGTCCACTCGCATGGGCAGACCGGGATTCTCGCGTTCAAAGATGCGGATGAGGTCAATCAGATGCCCACGTCCGCTCAGGTGAGTACTCTCGATGAAATTGCCGCCGGGCATGGCTTCCGTGCTGCGCAGATGCACGAAATGCGTCCGCCGTGCAAACTGACGCGCCAGCTCACGGGTGTCATTGTGCGTCCCTGCACTCAACGAACCGGCACAGAACGTCAGCCCGTTATGAGGATTGTCCACCGCCTCCAGGAACCAGCGGATGTCCTCTTCGTTGGTCACGATACGCGGAAGACCGAGTATCTGGAACGGAGGGTCATCGGGATGCACGCACATGTTCACCCCATACTCCTCGCACACGGGCATGATGGCTGCCAGGAAATAGCGCATGTTCTCACGCAAGGCAGCACGGTCGATACCCTCATATTGTGCCAGCAACCGGCGGAAGATGGCGACAGGATTCTTGTCCCCCTCACGGATGTTCCCGTTGACAAAGCCTTGCGTCTTCACGATGATGGTGTCGACCAGCTCGTCCTTTTCTGCTTCCGTGATGGTCCGGTCAAGCTCCGCCACCCGGCGCAGCTCCTCTTCCGTATAGTCTGCCTCTGCCCCCGGCCGTGCCAATATCTTCGTATCAAAATAAGCGAAACGGATGCGGTCATAATAGAGCGAACTGGTCCCGTCGGGCCATGGATGCTGCAAGTCCGTGCGCACCCAGTCAATCACCGGCATAAAGTTGTAGCAGACGGTTTTCACCCCGCAACGCCCCAGGTTGGCAAGACTCACCTTGTAATTCTCGATCAGCTGTTCGCGCTCCGGTCCTGCATACTTGATGGCTTCACACACCGGCAGACTCTCCACGACCGACCAGCGCAAACCGTGCGCTTCAATGTACGACTGCAAATCGCGGATAGCCTCTTCGGTCCAAACTTCACCGTTGGGCACATCGTGCAGTGCCGTCACGATGCCCTCCACGCCAATCTGGCGCAACATCGAAAGCGTGATGGGATCTTTCTTCCCAAACCAACGCCATGTCTTTTCCATCATAATGTTCTATCTGTATGTAGTAATTAAATCCTCTTGAGAAACATCTCGTCGTAGTATGCACAAAAATACAGCTATTTCCCCACAAACGCACAGGGACGGCAGACGAAATGTGTCCCCGTCCCTGAAACCGGCAAAAAAACAGCAGCGAAAGGAAGAGCCCCTTTCTTACAACCGTCCCAATGACCGTGCTCTTCCTGTTCGCTGCCGGATTTTTCTACTGTCAGAAGTCGTCCTCTCCCTCACCGGGGAAATCACGCGGACGTTCCGGACGCCGCTGGCGGGAAGCCTCCCGACGCTCGCGACGCGCCTGTTCGTCTTTCTCAAATGCCGCAAACTGCTCGGCTGTCAGAATCTCCTGCAATGCTTTCCGGTAAGCCTCTTCCCTCTCTTTCATCTTCTCGAACAGGTTCTTCCCCTGTTCCTTCATTGTCTTCTGATACGCCTTGCGTGCCTCCTTGTCCATCTTCCGGAGTGAGTCTCGGGAGATGCGTGGTGGACGCTGCTGCATCATCTGCTCCATTTGCTGCTTGTTCAGTTCAAAGAGACGGTTGGTCTGCTCCTGATTCAACCCATACTTCTGCACCATGTAAGCTGTACGCTGTTCCGCCATCTCTTCCGGTGACAGACGTTTGCCGCGTTCCGGACGCTGCGCTTCCGCCTGAATGCCCAGACACAGGAGGGCAGTCAGGAATAGAATCAATTTTTTCATACTATCTGTTGTTTTTAATGATACGACAATTCCCGTGACGACGTCCACAAAGTCCCGTCCCCGACATACAGTCACCCGTACGTCCTTTATTCAGAAGACCCGGTCACCTTTTGAAAAGTTCAGTCAAATGAAAAGAAAAAGCCGAAGAATTGCCGTTTTAAACAGAATCTGTTAATTTTGCACAGCAAATCATTTGTTTTACATCGTAACTTATATGGGATTACTCGACATATTTAAAAAGAAAACCAACGATACAGAAGAGAAAGTAGGCGGCATGGAGGACTTCATGACCCTCATCCGGGTGTATTACCAGTCGGTCATGGCGTGCAACCTGGGTATCACCAACCTCGCGTTCCTGCCCGATGTCGCCGTGTTCAAACGTACACTGAAAGTACCCACGCAGAACAACAAGCTGGGAATTGCCGAAAAGAGCCGCAGCAAGAAAATGCTCAAGGAGATTTACGGGCTGAGCGACGACTTTTTCAAGGAAATCGATGCCTCCATCAAGAAGAACTGCCGCTCGGTAAACGACATCCGCAACTACCTCTTCATGTTCCAGGGATTCAGCCAAGACCTGATGATGTGTGTCGGCACCCTGATGAAGTGGAAGTTCCGCATGCCCAGCATCTTCAAGAAAACCCTTTACCAGCTCACTGCCAAAACCGTCAACGACATCCTGACCCGCTATGAGTGGAAGGACGATGCTGTACGGAAAACTTGTGGCAACATCCGCAAATACCAGCACACCCTGGGATATTCCGCCCAATGGATGAGCGAATATGCCTTCAACATCGTCATGCTCGCCAAGAAAGAGCCCAAGCCGAAAAATGACGATTAGCATAGGCAAATCTCACAAATCCGGCAAAATTCTTTTGTAGTTCGCGAAGAAAGCCTATATTTGTGTGACAAATTGGTTTCATCATGACGGAAGAAGATAAAAGACAACTCAACATCTTTGAGGCTCGTTTTCGTCAGTTGCTCTATCAGTATGACCTTTTGAAGCAGCAAAACGAATCCCTCCGCCGGACACTTCTTCAGAAAGAAGAAGAAATCAAGGCTTTGCAAACACGTTGTCAGCAATCGGAAACCGACTATGCCAATTTAAAGGCCGCCCGAATCATCAGTATCAACGACGACGAGTCGCATGACACCAAACAGAGGCTGGCCAAACTAGTGCGTGAAATCGATAAATGCATCGCTTTATTGAACGGATAAAAGGATGTATGATGAACGATAAGGAAAAAATGATAATTCATTTAGACATTGCCGACCGCAAGTACGGAGTGTCCATCAACCGGAAGGATGAGGAACTCTACCGGAAGGCGGCCACAATGATAAATGAACGAGTAAATAAGTATCGGGAACGGGTCCCCGGCGGCATGCGGGAAGACTACATTGCGATGGTGACTTTTGACCTCGCCTTCCAACTGACGACCATGGAAAGCCTCAACGATACGGAACCCTACCGGCAGAAACTGGCCGAACTGACACGGGAGCTCGAAGGACGCTTCCGCGAAGAACAGACGGAGACAAACGCCGGGTAGACATTTTTTTTGAATAAAGATATTCGCGCATGACTTCATGTTCAGGAGGGAAGTGTCCTCCTGAAAGGAGTGATGCGCTTTTTTATTATAAATTCTTAGTAAAATGGTTTTAACGATAGTAACATCACTTGTGGCGCTCGTCATCGGGTTGGTGATTGGTTATACGATTTTCAGATACGTCATGAAATCAAAGTATAACAGCATCCTGAAAGAGGCACAGACTGAAGCTGAAGTCATCAAAAAGAACAAGCTTCTGGAAGTAAAGGAAAAGTTCTTGAATAAGAAAGCTGACCTGGAGAAAGAGGTGGCACAACGCAACCAACGCATCCAACAGGCGGAAAACAAGCTGAAACAACGCGAACTGGTATTGAGCCAACGCCAGGAGGAGGTACAGCGTAAACGCAACGAAGCGGATGCCATCAAAGCCAACTTGGAGAACCAACTGGTGGTGATCGACAAGAAAAAGGAAGAACTGGAAAGTCTGCAGGCTCAAGAACGTGAGAAACTGGAGGCCATCAGCGGACTGTCTGCCGAGGAAGCAAAAGAAAGACTGGTCGAATCTCTCAAGGAAGAGGCAAAGACCCAGGCACAATCCTATATCAATGACATCATGGACGATGCCAAGATGACCGCCAACAAGGAGGCAAAACGCATCGTGATTCAAACCATCCAACGGGTTGCCACGGAAACTGCCATCGAGAATTCCGTCACCGTATTCCACATTGACTCGGATGAAGTGAAGGGACGCATCATCGGCCGTGAAGGACGTAACATCCGTGCCCTGGAAGCTGCCACCGGTGTGGAAATCGTGGTAGACGACACGCCCGAAGCTATCGTTCTCTCTGCCTTTGACCCCGTGCGCCGTGAGATTGCCCGCCTGGCTCTCCATCAGCTGGTGACCGACGGACGCATCCACCCGGCACGCATCGAAGAGGTCGTAGCCAAAGTACGCAAACAGGTGGAAGATGAAATCATCGAAACCGGAAAACGTACCACCATCGACCTGGGTATCCACGGTCTTCACCCGGAACTGATCCGCCTCATCGGTAAGATGAAATACCGCTCCAGCTATGGACAGAACCTGTTGCAACACGCCCGTGAGACAGCCAATCTTTGTGCTATCATGGCTTCCGAACTGGGACTGAACCCGAAAAAGGCCAAACGTGCCGGTCTGCTGCATGACATCGGTAAGGTGCCTGACGAGGAACCCGAATTGCCACACGCTCTCCTGGGACAGAAGCTCGCAGAGAAATACAAGGAGAAACCGGATATCTGCAACGCCATCGGTGCCCACCACGACGAGGCCGAGATGGAGACCCTCATCGCTCCCATCGTACAGGTGTGTGATGCCATTTCCGGCGCACGTCCCGGCGCACGCCGCGAAATCGTGGAAGCCTACATCAAGCGCCTCAACGATTTGGAACAGCTGGCTCTCTCCTATCCGGGTGTCACCAAGACATACGCCATTCAGGCTGGCCGTGAGCTGCGCGTGATTGTCGGAGCAGACAAGATTGATGACAAGCAGACGGAACAGCTCTCTACTGAAATCGCCAAGAAGATTCAGGATGAGATGACTTATCCGGGTCAGGTGAAGATTACGGTCATCCGCGAGACACGTGCCGTCAGCTTCGCCAAATAAAAATAATATGCAAGAAATTTGGTAGTATAAGAATTAGCCACTACATTTGTAGCCCTCTTCGGTGGAAGAGGGCTATATTTTTTTCTGGGCTTGTTTGGATTTGACAGCGGGCAGAAATGGTATGTAAGCATGCAGTGCGTCGGTGATTAGCACTTAAATCACAGTTACCGAACAATTATCTGGCGAAAACAACTACGCTCTCGCTGCTTAATCGAAGTACAGTAGATTAACTTTATTTCCGCACAAGGTGTGGAAACGAGACATCACTCGGAAGCTGTTGCTCCGAAGCATTCCGGTCCAGTGGTGCAGTCAAATCGGGGATAGTCGCAGTCCGGCCTTGGGGCTACGATGAAACTTTAAAGGCTAAGGCGCAAGTGGGTGGCTCTGGTCTTGCTTACGCACAAAAACCGAAGACAGAGATAAGCATGTAGAAAGCGTATGGTTTCCTCGTTTGGACGAGGGTTCGACTCCCTCCAGGTCCACAAAAACGCGAGAGACAGACTGAAAATCAGTCTGTCTCTCGCGTTTTTTGTGGATACTCAAGCCTCTTCAGAGGCTAACCAATCGGGAAGTACATCAGTTTCCTTATAGACTGTTCTTGTATAACCGCGCAACGGCTTTCTGGAAGCGGTTCTCTAGGTCTGCCAGGCGTTCTTGGTTGGCATAGACGGTCTCAGCCTCGGTGAAATAGTCGATGACGGAGAGTTGGCCCGATTCTACAGCCTGTTTCAGCGCATCAAGGGTACGGGTCATCAGGTCTGTATCATATGCCTGGATGGACTGGCGCAGGCTGACAGCCTCATTGAAAAGCGATTGCACATCTGCCTCCAGCTGTTGGGCAGCCTGCTCCTGCTCCAGTTCCGCACTGAGCTGACGGGCGCGAGCAGCCTTCACCTTTCCACGGTTATTGAAGAGAGGAACGGACACACCGACGATGAAGCCATTGAGCATCTCGCCCTTGCCTCCTTCGCGGCCATAGCCCACTTCCAACTTCGGCAACCAGCCATGCTTGTTTACCGTGACGAGCTTACGGGCAGCCTCCGAACCAGCCTCCGCCTGGCGTAGTCCGTAATCGGAACCGAACACTTCATCCCTCACCGCATCAAGGCTTTTCAGTTCTGGGGCAAGCGGATAGACTGTCTCATTGAATTCCAAAGGCATATTGCCGTTCATCGCCAACAGGTTCTGGAGGGCTGTACGGTGATCGGCTCCGTTCTCTGCCATGGCAGCACGCACGTTCATCAACTCCATCTTCACCTTATTTACTTCCAGGATATTGGCGTCTCCTTCCTTCAACCGCTTTTCAAAGAGCACATTCAGCTCTTCGGCATTCTTCAGACGAAGTGCATAAAGGTCCTGCAAGCGGTTGAGACGGATCAGGTCGAGACACAGCTCCTTGGCACGTAACAGGATATCACGACGAAGCACGGCGTGTTGCAAATCCAGTGCACGCCCCTGCAACTTGCCGTAGGCACGACGTTGGGCATAGAGCGTGGGGAAGTCAATGCCTTGCGACACCTCCAGCTCCATTTCAGGGCCGATTCCGTCTTTCTCGCCGAACTTGCGGGAATAGCTTACTGACGGGTCTTCCAGGTTGTTTTCGTTTCTCACTTCCAGCTTCTCGGCACGGACGGCTTCTTCGCCGGCCCGGAGTTCACGGTTGTTTTGTTCGATGCTTTTCAGCACGCGCTCGATGCTGCCGGTCTGTGCATACAGCCCGGCAACACCCAAACAGAGCGCAACAGTCAGGAATATCTTTTTCATTGTTCACTTTGCTGTTGAGGGTTCAACGTACGTCGGCGATTCATCATCAGATAGACGATGGGGATGATGAAGCCGTTGAGGAAAGTAGACGTCAGCAGTCCGCCAAGGATGACCTTTGCCATGGGACTTTGAATCTCATTGCCGGGCAGGTCGCCATGGATGGCCAGCGGAATCATTGCCAATGCCGAGCAGAGCGCCGTCATCAGGATGGGATTCAAACGGTCGAGCGAACCGTGAAGGATACTGTCATGGAGCGACATGCCTTCATCCTGCCAATGGTGGTAATTGGATATGAGCAACATACCGTTACGCGTGGCAATACCGAAAAGAGAGATGAGTCCGATGATGGCAGGGATACTGATTTCCCCGGTGGTAACGACCAGTGCGAACACTCCTCCAATCAATGCCAGCGGCAGGTTGATGAGGATGATGGCACTGTGTGCGGCACTCTTGAACTGCGTATAGAGGATGAGGAAGATGACGACGATACTCATGAGCGAGGTCAGCAGCAGCGTACGCGATGCCGCCTGTTCGCTCTCGAACTGTCCGCCATACTCGATGTGGTAATCCTCGGGCAACTTGATTTCTTCGTCAATGCGGTGCTGGATGTCATTGACCACACTGCGCACGTCGCGTCCGGAGGTATTGGCGGAGATGACAATCTTCCGCTTTACGTTCTCACGGCTGATGGTGTTCGGTCCGGATGCGGAACGTACGTCGGCCACATATGTCAGGGGGACTTTCTGTCCGTCGGGGGTATCAATCATGAGGTTACGCACCTTCTCCATCTCGTTCCGGTAGTCTTCCTCCGTACGGACGACAAGGTTGAACGACTTGCCCGACTCGTAAACCTGCGAAACGACCTCTCCTGCCATGTTCACGGAGACGAACTCGCGGAAGTCGGGCAACGTGATGCCATACTTCGCCAACATCTCCCGCTTGGGCTCGATATTCAGTTCCGGACGTTCGATCTGTTGCTCCACGTTCAGGTCGGCCACTCCGTCTACATCGGCAATAGCGTTCTTGATCTGGTTACCGAGCATGAACATCTTGTTGAGGTCGGTACCGAAGAGCTTGATGGCAATGCTGGCCTGCGTACCGCTCAACATGGCGTCGATGCGGTGACTGATAGGCTGTCCGATTTCAATGTTCGCCCCGGTGATGGTGCTCAACTTCTGACGTACCTCCTCGAGCACCTCTTCACGCGAACGGTCACCTAGTTCGAAGGGGGCTTCGATTTCGGACACATTCACACCGAGAGCATGTTCGTCCAGTTCGGCACGACCGGTCTTACGTCCGACGGTCTTTATCTCGGGGATAGAGAGCAGCAACTCCTCTGCCTGCCGTCCGATCTTATCGCTTTCTTCGAGCGATATGCCCGGCAGCGAGCTGACATTGATCGTGAACGAGCCTTCGTTGAAGGATGGCAGGAAGCTGTGGCCCAAGGTAAAGAAGAAGCCCAAGGCTACGAGGAACACGGCAATGGTCGTACCCAGAACCGCCTTGCTGTGGCGCAATGCCCACTCAAGTGCGACGGCATAATACTTGCGCAACCACACGGAAACGAAACTTTCCTTAGGCAATCCCTCCCCCTTCTCGCGTCCGAGCAAATAGCTGCACAGCACCGGGGTCAGCGTCAGTGCCACCACGGTCGAAGCGACCAACGCCACAATAAAGGCGATGCCCAGCGGAACCAGCATGCGCCCTTCCATACCGGAGAGGAAGAACAGGGGAACGAAGCTGACGATGATAATCAGGGTAGAGTTGAGAATCGGCATACGTACCTCCTTCGAGGCGTGGAACACGACGTCCATTACCGACTGACGTTCCGCCAGAGGTTTCATCTTATTCTCGCGCAGACGTTTCCAGACATTCTCCACGTCGACAATGGCATCATCGACCAGCGAACCGATGGCAATCGCCATACCGCCGAGCGACATGGTGTTGATGGTCATGCCCATCCAGTGAAGCACCAGCACAGAGACTACCAGCGAGAGCGGCAGAGTAACCAGTGAAATCAGGGTCGTACGCACATTGGCAAGGAAGAGGAACAGAATCACCACCACGAAGATGGCACCTTCGTAGAGCGAGCGGCGCACATTGCCAATGGAACTCTCGATGAAGTGTGACTGGCGGAAGATGTCGGTCGACACCTTCACGTCGGCAGGCAGGTTCTTCTGCAGGTCCGCAAGCGAGGCATCAATCTTTTCGGTCAGGTCGAGCGTACCGGTGTTAGGCTGCTTGGTGACGGTAATGAGCACGGCAGGTTTGCCCTCGACAGAGGCGCAGCCCAGCTTGGGCTGTTGTGCCCCGACACCGACATGGGCTACATCGCCCAGGGTGACAGGCATATCGCCTACCCGCTTGACGACGGCACGCGACAGCTCGTCCACATCCGTAGACGACAAGGCACCGCGCACGATGTATTCGTTCCCGTATTCATAGATGACTCCTCCATTGGCATTCTGATTCATGTCGCGCGTAGCAGCCATCACCTCAGGCAGGGTAACGCCGTAGTGTTTCATGCGTGCCGGGTCCAGCCGGATCTGGTACTCCTTGATGTCGCCGCCCAACACGGCAACCTGTGCCACACCGCCCATGGAGAGCAGGCGTGGACGGATGGTCCAGTCGGCAAGCGTACGCAGGTCGAGCATCGAGGTGCTGTCGGCTGTCAGTCCGATAATCATCAGCTCACCCAGGATGGACGACTGCGGTCCGAGTGTCGGGTTGCCCACATTGTCGGGCAGCTCCTCGCTGACGATGGCCAACTTCTCCGACACAATCTGGCGAGCCAGGTAGATGTCCGTTCCCCAGTCAAACTCCACCCAGACGACAGAGAAGCCGTTGGTGGACGACGAACGCACGCGACGTACATTGGTCGCCCCGTTGACTGCGGTCTCTACGGGGAAAGTCACGAGTTGCTCCACTTCCTCGGCTGCCATACCGTTGGCTTCGGTCATGACCACCACCGTGGGCGCATTGAGGTCGGGGAACACATCCACTTCGGTGTGGAACGATGTATAGGCACCGCCCACCATCAACAACACGGAAGCAACCAGGATAAGGATGCGGTTGTTGAGTGAGAAATGTATAATCTTGTTCAGCATACGCAGTTCCTCCGATTAATGTTCGTGCGTATGGGCAGGGATGGCATTGCTTGCCGAAGCGAGCTTCACATGATAAGCGCCCTCGACGACAACCTTATCGCCGGGCTTCACACCGGAGAGAATCTGCACCTCGCGTCCGTTGTCAGCTCCCAACTTCACCTCCTGCTTCTTATAGCCTTCGGCATCCACCTGCAGGTAGACGAAATGGATGCCCTGCTCCTCGGTGATGGCACTCTTGGGCAGCGCGATGACATTCTCCATCTCTCCAGACAGGAGGTAAATCTCGACAAACGAACCGGGAATGACGTCGCCCCGGTTGTCAAATTCAAATGTGACCGGCAGGTAGAACTGGGTGGTGTCCGTCGACTTGCCGAACGACAGGACCCGTCCGCGCAGCTCGTCGAGGGCATAGACGCGGTCGTCGTACGGTGTCTTGAAGTTGGCAGACACCACGCCGGGAAGATACTTGTAATACCGTTCCGACACCTCGGCACGGAGGAACAGACGGCGGTTCTGCGTGAGGGTCATCAGAGGCTGTCCCACGGTCACGTAGTCCCCCTCCTTGACCAGGCAGGACTTCACATAACCGCTGATGGGAGCCTGGACACGCTGTCCCGCCTTGCCGGCACCCGACAAAAGGGCTTCATATCCCAACCGGGCATTCTCGTAAGTCTCCTTGATGACAGCAAACTCCTTGCGTGACACGATGCCGCTCTCCACCAGTTTGGAAGCACGGTCGTATTCATCTTTGGCGGCCTCATAAGCGATGCGGGCACGTTCGGCAGGTTCGCCTTCCGCAAAGTGACGGGCAGAGACCACCAGCAGGGAGGCTCCCTTGCCCACACTCTTGCCTTCCACCATGGGAACAGGGAACGAGACCGTTCCGGCCGTTGTTGCCACGACGGTCGCTTCGTCGCCCTGGGCTGCCAGGACCTCTCCACTTGTGCGGATTACCTGACGGAACGTCCCGACTTCAGCAGGACGCACCACGATGCCGGCAGCCTTTGCCTTCTCGGGTGTCAGAATGATTTCATCGCCGTGTGCTTCGCCTTCTCCATGAGCATGAGGCTCAGCCGCCTCATGGGCATGGTCATGCTCCTCTTCCGCCTCGTGGGCATGTGCTTCGGTTTCGGCATCGTGTATGTGTTCGTGTTCATGTTCATGCCCGTCATGGGCGGTTCCGCTGCCGCAGGACGACAGCGAAACAAGCAATGCGCCTGCAAAAACCGCAAGCGACAGATATAGTTTTTTCATAAGATTGGTGCGTGTAAAAATGTTTGTATGATAATCCCGGGTATCACAACGGCAAAGATAGACCTGTTCCGTTGCAACCCCGTTGCAAATGATAAACCGCAGGCAACGGGAATTGCCTGTCGTCTTCCAACAAGTTTACACGCAGGGAGGAGCACGCCATCCGCCGACGGCTTGCACGTCCAATGGATGGAGGCGTTCGACATAGACACAGGTATCCCCGTCGACGACACGTTCCGGCAAGGAAAGCCTGTACGCGTCAGCCCGGATACCCAGGTCTACGATGAAATAAAAGAGAGGGGAAATCAGATGGGAAGGATGAGGGGCGTCACAGCAGAACGAGGTGACACAGGCATTTCCGCAATCACGGCCTCCGTGATGGTGGGGACTGTCGGGGCACTCCGCGTCACAACACGTCTGCAGGTCATAGTGCATGCAGAGTGTCAGGTCATCGTGGTGATGATGCGGGAAGACCGCCGCCACCAGCATGACCAGACATACTGAAAACAGTATCCATGCGAAGTATCTTTTCTTTTTCATGGCCCCTTGTCGATGGATGCACGCTCGTCTGCCTGCCTCCTTCCTTATTCTATTTGGTCAACGAATAAACGACATCCATCACCTTGCGCCCTATCTCGTCGGCGGCTTCAGGAGTCGCAGCTTCGGAGTAGACACGGATGATGGGCTCGGTATTGCTCTTGCGCAGGTGTACCCACTTGTCGGGGAAGTCAATCTTCACCCCGTCGATATCGTTGATTTCTTCGTTATGATACAACTCTTTCACTTTCTCCAGGATGGCATCCACAGGGGTGCCGGGAGTCAGGTCAATACGGTTCTTGGCGATGAAGTACGGCGGATAGGAGGCACGCAGCTCGCTCATCTTTTTCCCTTCATGTGCCAGGTGGCTCAGGAAGAGGGCGATGCCTACCAGTGCATCCCGGCCGTAGTGGCATTCGGGATAAATCACCCCGCCATTGCCTTCGCCTCCGATGACGGCATTCACCTCTTTCATCTTGGTCACGACGTTCACCTCTCCTACTGCCGCGGCATAGTAGTGCTGTCCGTAGGAACGGGTCACATCGCGCAGGGCACGTGTCGAACTGAGATTTGACACCGTATTGCCCGGAGTGTGCTTGAGCACGTAATCCGCCACAGAGACCAACGTGTACTCTTCGCCGAACATCTCTCCGTTCTCACAAATCATGGCAAGACGGTCCACGTCAGGGTCAACCACAAATGCCACGTCGTAGCTGCCTTCACGCATCAGGGACATGATGTCGCCCAGATTCTTCTCCAACGGCTCAGGATTATGCTGGAAATCGCCGGTCGGTTCGCCATAGAGGGTCTTCACGGTCTCTACACCCAACGCAGCCAACAGCTTGGGCAGGATGATGCCACCCACCGAGTTGACCGTATCGAGTGCCACACGGAAGCGGGCGCGACGTATGGCATCCACATCCACCAGCTTCAGCGATAGAACACGGTCGATGTGCTTCTGGTCATAAGTGAAGTCCGTGCGATAGCTGCCCAGTGAATCGACGTCGGCGAAGGTGAAATCTTCCGCCTCGGCTATGCGGAGCACCTCATTGCCTTCGGCAGCATTGAGGAACTCCCCGTGTTCGTTCAGCAGCTTCAGGGCATTCCACTGACGGGGATTGTGGCTGGCCGTCAGAATGATTCCGCCACAAGCACCTTCCATGGTCACAGCCAGTTCGGTCGTGGGGGTTGAAGCCAGACCGATGTCGACCACGTCAAATCCCATTCCCATCAGGGTGCCGCACACCACGCTCCGCACCATTTCACCGGAGATGCGTGCATCCCTGCCTACCACAATCTTGTTGCTTTCTGTCGCATGGGTCCGACGGACCAGGGTGGCATACGCAGCCGTAAACTTCACGATGTCCAGCGGATTCAGCCCGTCACCGGCTTGTCCGCCTATCGTACCCCGTATGCCTGATATGGATTTAATGAGTGTCATCGTTTCTTCTGGTAAGTGATTTCATAATAGTAGGGAGCCACATAAGACGAAGCCGTCTGGTGTCCGGCACTGTGGGGAACAATCACTCTCACACGTGCCAGGTCTTCGTTGGGCAATTGGACGGCGGGCTTGATGTAGTTCAACGGGACGAGCCATCCTGTCGGAACGGACTGTCCGTAGTTGGAAGCCATGTTGCCTTCGGTGAACGAGGCAGTAAACTCGCCGCTGCTCTTGGAACACATCATCACGTCATAGGAGTTCGTACCGATGAGGTTCGAGGTCGACAGCGTGTCGCCTGTCTCCACCAGCACTTCCACAAAACGCAGGAGGAACTCGGCACGTTCGCCGTTGCGCATCAGTTCGCCGTCACCGCGCTTGAGAATCTGCATGTAGACACCGCTGTCGTCGAAATAGACATACTCGTTCCGCGACACGTCCGTCGTGGTGTCGTTGGCATAAAATTCATTCTCACTGATGACCTTAATATTGTTGGCAGAGATGTAATTACTAATCCATCTGCGTTCCTTTTCCTTCTTTTCAGCATACGTCTCCGTGTCATTACAGGCCTGGAACACCAGTCCCAACGCGAAGAAGGCAAGCAGCAGGTAACTTAACTTTTTCATCCAGATTCGTTTCTACATTAATGTCGCAAAAGTAATAAAACAGGATATTGACCGTCTTTCTTTTCTATGACTATTATACTTCTATAACTATTTTTTTATCAGCTCATCCTGGTATTTTACCAAAGCACGCTTGAATAAATCAACGGCTTCGCTCATGCTGCCATAGAACTCTCCTCCCGACGCATTCAGGTGCCCACCGCCATTGAAATATTCAGACGCAATCTTGTTACAGGGGAAATCGCCGACCGAACGGAGGGAGATTTTGATCATGCCGGCATCCCGGTCCTCACGCAGGAAAGCCGAGAAGCGGATGTTCTTCACGGACAGGGGAATGTTGACAAATCCTTCCGAATCGCCTTTCACATAGTTGAAGCGTTGCTGCTCGGCATTGGTCAGGGTAATCAGCGCCGAACAGAACTCGGGATAGACCACCATCTTCTCATACAGGATGAAACCCATGAGGCGCAGACGGCTCTCCGAATAGGTGTTGAACACCTTTCGATAGATGGCGTCCTTGTCAATTCCCTTGGCTATCAGTTCGCTGATGATGAAGTAAATCTCGCGGTTGTTGGAGTTGTAGGTGAAGCCTCCCGTGTCGGTCATCATGCCCGTGTAGATGCACTCGGCACTCTCCTTGCTCATCTCTTCAAAATCGCCCAACCGGCAAATCAGGCGGAAGATGAGTTCCGACGTGGAGGCAATCTCGGGATGGGAAATCGTGATGCGGCAGAACTCCTCCGGATAGGGATGGTGGTCAATCATCGCTTTGCGTGCCGGCGAGGCAGCCACGGCATCCGCCATTTTGTCCAGCCGCTTCAAGGCGTTAAAGTCCAGGCAGAACAACACATCGGCGCCGGCAATCAGTTCGTCGGCAAACTCCTTGTATTTATCATAACGCAAGATATCCTTGGAGCCGGGCATCCAACGCAGGAAATCCGGGAAGGCGTTGGGCACGATGACATTCACCGTCTTGCCCTGTTCCTCCAGGTAATGATACAGTCCGAGGGAAGAACCGATGGCATCGCCGTCGGGGGCGACGTGCGCCACGATCACAATCTTCTCTGCACGGTCCAACCACTTCTTCAGATGGTCTATCTTGGCTTGCGGAATAACTTTGGTCAGCATAGTCGTATGTTTCATTCTTTGATTATAGCCTGCAAAGGTACTTTAATTTTCTTCATGACAGGGAACTGTCTCCCGGAATCTTCACCACCAGGCGAAAATCAGTTCCGCAGCCAGGCAGGCACAGAGGCATCCCAACAGCCTGTACACGGTGAGCCATGAGCGGAAGTGGTAACAGGCCAGGAGTCCGAGCAGCAGGACGTAATAATAAGCCAGGTCATAACCGTTGAAGCTCACGTCGACGGATGCACCGGACAACCGGCTGACCCACGAGACGGCCGCATTCAGTGCCCACAGCATCCCCTGCAGGAGACTGTCCACCCACTGAAGCGGGATGCTGAAGCCATACAGCACCCACCACAGCAGGGACAAGCACAATATAATCATCGTCAGGGGGATGACCAGCAGGTTCGTCAGCAGGAAATAGACGGAAAAGTTCCCGAAATGGTAAGCGACCAGCGGGGCGACTCCCAGCTGCGCCGCCAGCGACACGCCGACCAGCTGACCGACCGAGTGAAGCCCCAGCCGTCGGTGCTCCTCCATCCGTGGAAAGAAGACGGGCATGAAGAGCGCAATGCCTGCCACCGCGGCAAACGACAGCTGGAAGCCGACGTCGAACAGGTAATAAGGCTCGTAGAGCAGCATGACACAGGCGGCAAACGCCAGCGAGTTGAGCGTGGGTGAGCGACGTCTCAGGCATCGGCCCAAAATGAAGACCGTGAACATCACAGCCGAACGGACCACCGAACCGGAGAGTCCGGTGAGGAAGGCAAATGCCCACAAAAGGGCTATCAGAATCAGTCCCCGCGTCCAGTGATAACGCTTGTTGTGGACGAGCAGCAGATGACTGACCACCATCATGATGATGTTCAGGTGCAACCCCGAGAGCGCCAGGATGTGGCTGGCTCCGGCACGGGAATAGCGGGCTCGCAATTCCGGGTCGAGGGAACGCTTGTCCCCCAGCGTCAGTGCCGAGACGACAGCCAGTCCATCCCCCGTGAATCCGCAGGAGCGGTAGGTATCAACCAGCTCGTCACGGCGTTGCAACGCCCACTGCTTCCATCCGGGCGTCCGGTGGCGGTCGCCCCTCTTCCACTGGTCCTTGCCGGCATAGGCTGTGCCGCTGACACCCTGACGCTTCAGGTAGGCGGCATAGTCGAACGTGCTGCCTTCCCGGTTCCGAGGCGGACGGATACGGGCGTAAAACCACAGTTCATCCCCACAGGCAACCTGTGCGGAAAGGGAGTCCCTGGGCACATAGAGCAGCACGTTCCTGTCGCCAATCGCCATCGGGACAAGCCTGCTTTTCTTCTTCTCCTCCGGGATGCCTGCCACCCATCCGTGCCAGACCTCCTTCCCGTCCGTCCATTTCACGGACGCCTCCTGCACCCGGCAGGTCATGCGCCACGCGCCTCCGCAGAAAATCAGCAAAATCAAGACCGCACCGAACAGCCACCGGAAACGGTAGGCAGTATAACTGCCTCTCAAGAACCGCAAAAGGCATAAAGAAAGGACACACCCTGCCGACAAGGCAAGGAGTGTCCCCTCATGTATCTCCAGTCCGGCATTGACCGCTGCAATACCGGCTATAAAAGGAATATCGAATCGTACGAAAGGATATTTCGTCAGCCAACTCTCGACAGCCTGCACCTCAGCTGTTGCGCAAACGATGAATCATGTCCGTCGGGTCGGGCGCACCGAAGACTGCATTTCCGGCGACCAGCATATCCGCTCCCGCCTCCACCAGACGCCTGCCGGTGTCCAGGTTCACTCCGCCATCGACTTCAATCAGGGGGGATGCTCCCGTCCGCTCCATCAGGGCGCGCAGGTCACGCACCTTCTTCAGCGTGTTCTCGATGAACTTCTGTCCGCCGAACCCCGGGTTGACGCTCATGAGCAACACCATGTCGACCTCGCCGATGATATCTTCCAGGACGGCAACCGGGGTGGCAGGATTGAGCGTCACACCGGCTTTCATGCCCGTCTCCTTGATTTGCTGGACGACACGGTGCAGATGCACGCATGCCTCATAGTGCACATTCATCATGTAGGCACCGAGTGCCTTCACCTCGGGAATGAACTTCTCGGGATTCACAATCATCAGATGGACGTCAAGCGGCTTCGTACACAGCCGGGCGACATGCTTCAGCACCGGGAAGCCGAAAGAGATGTTGGGCACGAACACACCGTCCATCACATCCAGATGGAGCCAGTCTGCCTCACTGTTGTTTATCATCTCCAGGTCTGCCTGCAAATTGGCAAAGTTGGCAGACAAGAGCGAAGGGGCAATCATACAAGTAGCCATAGATTCACAGTTTTTCTGCAAATATAGCCATTATATTCTCATACGAATGCTTGTCAACAGGTATTTCAACGGACAAACTGACACCGGTTGACTCCCGTCGGGCACTTGAGGAGTCTCTTCTACCCGATAGCTGAAGGCAGTCTGACCGCCTTCAGGAAGAGCCATCACAGTTCCACGCCGTGGGAATCACAGTTCCACGCCGTGGAACCAGCAGTCCCAGGCGGTGGAACTCGAAGTCCCAGGCCGTGGAACTCGAAGTCCCAAGCCGTGGAACTCGAAGTCCCAAGCCGTGGAACCCGAAGTCCCAAGCCGTGGAACCCGAAGTCCCAAAAGCAGGGAACCTGTTGGAACCACTTCTTCTTTGAGAATCAACAATATGAGATTCCCATCGGAACACCTTCAGACAGACGTTCCGATGCGTACGGGAGCATGCTGTGACGCTCTTTTACAAAAAACAGGGAGTTAATAGGAAAGGCGCAGTCCGGTCTGCAGGTTGAAGTTCAGCGGATGTTCCTTCCGGATGGTCTCCACGGCACTGCCGTCCTTGAAATAGTAGTTCACGCCCGGCTCGATGTACAGTCCCAGGTGACGGGTCAACTTCACCTGAGCTCCTACGGCAGCAGCTACCGACCATTGGAGTTCCTTGACCTTCAGGTCGTTTGTTTCATGATTCTCTACCACGCCGTTGAGGGTGTAGGTGGTGCTGACTTCTCCCGACACACATTTCTCGACCGCTCCGCCTGCCGAGGCATAGAGGGAGAAACGCTCGTTCTCCCACAGTCTGTAGCTGGCTTTCACGGGGATGCCTACGTAGTGCAACTTCTGGTTGCTCTCATAATAATCGTCCTCGGCACCCGCCCAAAGCTCGGAAGCGAGTTTGGTGTATGTCAAACCGCTCTCCAGCGCCCAACGGTCGTTCAGGTGGAAACGCACGGAGATGCCGAACGTGACGGGCATCTTGTGCTTGGTATGCGACTCGACCTGATTGTCCAGGTTGGCTGAGAGCAACTGGCTGTAAGGGCTGTTCGACAAGTAGTTGCCGACAGGCATCAACTCCCGTTCCTCCTGGGACAACAGCCTGTAGCCTGCTCCTTGCGACTCGGAGCCGAAAGAGCCGTTCCCCACGTTCATGCCTACTTCCCAGCGACGTCCGGAGGAGCGTCCGCCTGTCGACCGGCGGGGAGTGGAGGAGCTGAAATCATACGTATAGGTATTCTTGTTCTTGCGGGGAGCTGCGACCTCTTTCCGCTCCTCAACCGGCTGTTCGGCTGACTCCTGCGGCTTCTCGTCCGTGTCAGCGACAGTCGGCTGAACGTCGGCTGACAGGGCACGCGCCGCCATCAGCATCGGCACCGCACGTCCGGCAGCACCGGCGGCAGCCTCCTTTGCCTGCGCCACCATCGAGAGGGGACGTTCCACGGAAGCCGGAGCCGGCAGACCGTCGTTCACCGGAGTGAGGGAGGCAATCTCCCGGGAAATACGGTCGACATCCTCCACCGACGACGAACGCATCCACCACAAGCTGAGTGTGGAGAGCACGACGAGGACGGCAACCGCTGCCACGGCGGCATAACGGCGGTAAAAGGGGATGACACGCGGACGGGACAGCTCCTGCTCCAGCTCCGCCCACAGCCCTTCGGGAACAGGCTCGGTGTGATTGTCCAGGCGTTCCTTCCAGCTTTTCGTCCACTTATCTTCATTCTTATTCATAGGCCTTCTTGCTTTAGGTAAGCCGAAACCTTCTGCTGCAGCATCTTCTTGGCACGGAACAGTTGCGAAGACGAAGTATGCTCCGTGATGCCCAGCAGGTCGGCTATTTCTTTGTGACTCTTATCTTCAAACACATACAGGTTGAACACCGTGCGGTAACCGGCAGGAAGCTCTGCGATGAAGCGCATCAGCTCCGCTTCAGGAACCAGCTCCAGGCTTTCCTCGTCCTCGATGTCCTCCGGAAGTTCCTCGATGGGCTGTTCGTTCATCAGGCTCTGCTTGCGCAACTGCTCCAGCGCTCCGTTGACCATGATGCGGGTCAGCCAGGCACGCAGCGAGCCTTCTCCCTTGTACTGAAAGCGGTTGAACGAACGGAACGCCTTCAGAAAGCCGTCGTGAAGGATATCCTGTGCCGTGTCGCGGTCTCCGGAGTAACGGACGCAAACAGCCATCAACAAGCCGGCATATTGCTCGTACAATTGTTTACGGGCAGCATTGTCACCTTGCCGACAGCGTTCGACCATCTCCTTTTCACTTAATTTCTGCAACACGAGTCTACCTGTTTTTTTATCCTATAAATGATGAAAGTGCAAAAATACTGCACGAAGGGAGTAACTTTTTCTCATTAACAAGCTTTAATAGTTTCGGATGCAGTATTCTGCCGCCCCCTGCATTTACCAGACAGAAAACGAGAAATTGAGACCTTACACAAAAACCCAACATTAGAAGCCTTATGAAAACAAAGAATTTACTTCTTGGATTGCTGTGTCTGCTGACACTCCCGACCACATTCATAGCTTGTGATGACGACGAGTTTGTCTACTATACGGACATGGCTACCGTGACGGACCGCGACGGCCGCTGGGTATTGGAAAGCGACAATTGCGGCGAACTGATTCCGCTCAACACCGCCGCCCTGACGATGCACGATGCGGACAAGGACAACCAGCGTGTCATCGCTGCGTTCAATTATGTGGATGAAAAGGACCGCAGCAACAAGGGCATCGAACTGTACGACATCTACCGGGTATTGACGAAGGACGTCTATTGCATGCCTGCCGACGACACGGAGGCAAACGACAGCATCGGCAACGACCCGATCCATATCCGCCGCATCACCACGAGTGCCAAGCATCTGAACTTCTACTTCTCGGTGATGGGCAACAACTCCACCATCGCACACTTCATCAACCTGATTACCGTCGGCGACAAGAAGGAACCGGACAGCAACGGAGTGCTCCACATGGAGTTCCGTCACAACAACGAGGGTGACCACCCCCGTTTCCTCCAATGGGGCTGGGCAGCCTTCCCGTTGAGCAGCATCCCCGGCTACACGGAAGGGAAGACCAGGAAACTGTCTATTAAGGTATATGAAGGAAACGACACGGAAACGATTATCTCCTACGACTTGACGGATGCGGAAAAGGCAGATGCATCTCTTGAAAAGAATGCGAAAGAATATGCCATTTCAGACTTTTCCAACACAAAGACTAAATAAATTAATACTCTCTTTCACTTACTAAACTATCCTTCCGCCCCGAAAGGGACGATGGAAGCAAAAAGGCTCTGTTGTGAAACAGGGCCTTTTTCTTTATAGGTAAGGGGACGAATGAACGTCACCCGGTTAATCCATCCGGTGCTCGTCCGTCAGCTTGTAGCCACGCAGGAAGTCAGCGACTCCCATACGCTTCTTTCCGGCGAGCTGAAGGGTCCGCAGGTCCAGATAGCCGCCTTCGACCGCTACCTGAAAGTAGGTCTTTCCGTCCGTGTGGACACTCCCTGCCGGCAAGGAATGGGTGGCAGGTACCTTGGCAGCCTCATAGACTTTCAGCACCAGCCGCTTGCCGTCGGGCTGTTCCAGTTCGGTCCAGGCTGCGGGATAGGGTGAGAGTCCGCGCACGAAGTCATAAACGGCTTTGAGTGAACGGTTCCAGTCGATGCGGCACGTATCCTTGAATATTTTGGGAGCCGGACGTAACGCTTCACCTCCGGTCGTCAGTTCCTCCTGGGGAATGGTCCTGACGGTCCCTGCCAGGATGGCATCGACCGTCTCCACGACCAGCTTGCCGCCCAGCATCATCAGTTTGTCGTGCACCATGCCCACATTGTCCGTCTCCTCGATGGGAACGCGGACCTGCTGGATGATTTCGCCGGTATCGATCTCATGCTTCAGGAAGAAAGTGGTGATGCCGGTCTCCTTGTCCCCGTTGATGACTGCCCAGTTGATGGGAGCCGCTCCCCGGTACTGGGGCAGCAGGGAGGCATGGAGGTTGAACGTGCCCATCGGAGGCATGCTCCACACCACTTCCGGCAACATGCGGAAGGCGACGACAATCTGTAAATCCGCCTTCAACGCGCGCAGTGCCTCTACGAACGCTTCGTCCTTCAACCGCTCCGGCTGCAGGATGTTCAAGCCGTGCTCCTGCGCATAGACTTTCACGGGGCTGGGTTGGAGCACACTGCCGTGACGTCCCATCGGTTTGTCGGGCATGGTCACCACGCCCACTACATTGTATCCGCCTTCCACCAGGCAACGCAGACTCTCCACGGCAAAGTCGGGCGTGCCCATGTAGACGATCCTTAAATCTTTCTTTTCCATCGTATAATGATTGTGTATGCTTGAATGAATGTGACCGGCTTCCACTGCCGGCCGTTGTCCGCACCTGGACGTGACGTCCGTCAGTCTGCCGAGAACTCCACCAGCACCTGACGGTAGCTGTTGAATATCTTCGACTTCGAGATGAAGCCGACGTATTTGCCTTCGGCATCCACCACGGGCAGGTTCCAGGCTTGTGTGTTGTCAAACTTGCGCATGACCACGTCCATCGGCTCGGTGAGCAGTACCCGCTCGGGAGGAGATACCATGAACGTCTCCACCTTGAAACGGTGATAAAGCTCCTGCCGGAACATGATGTTGCGTATGTCGTCCAGCAGCACCACACCGAGCAGTCCGCCCTGGCCGTCGACCACGGGGAAGAGGTTGCGGTGTGCCTTCGAGATGACCTGTACCATCTGTCCCAGGTCCATGTCGGGAGTCACTTTCTCGAAGTCGGTCTCCACGACATTCTCCACGTTCATCAAGGTCAGGACCGCCCGGTCCTTGTGGTGGGTCAGCAGGTCACCCTTCTTGGCAAGACGCATCGAATAGATGCTGTGCGGCTCGAAGACGATGATGGTCAGGTAGGCACTGACGGAGACAATCATCAGAGCCAGAAACAGGTCATATCCCCCGGTCAGCTCGGCAATGAGGAAGATGCCGGTCAGGGGAGCGTGCATCACGCCCGACATCAGTCCTGCCATCCCCAGCAGGGCAAAGTTCTTCTCCGGAATGTAGGGACCCAGGTTGAACTGGTTGCAGAAGCGGGCAAAGATGAAGCCCGTGATGCATCCCAGGAACAGGCTGGGCGCAAAGATACCGCCACAACCGCCGCCTCCGTTGGTCGCACTCGAAGCGTACACCTTGAAGAGGACGATGAGCAACAGGTAGACCAGCAGCAGGTTGCCGTGCCTGTAGAAGAACGAGTTGTCGAGCACACTGTTCCAGTCTGCCAGCGTGGTCCCGTTGAGCAGCAGGTTGATGGTGGTGTATCCTTCACCGTAAAGCGGCGGAAAGAGGAAGATGAGCACACTCAGCATCACACCGCCTATGGCAAGCTTGATGTAAGGGTTGGAATACTTGCGGAAAATGTCCTCCATCGAGTCCATCGCACGGGTGAAGTAGAGCGACACCAACCCGCAGGCAATGCCCAGCAGGATGGCGTACGGGATGCGTTCCACCACGAACGGATTGTCGAGGTTGAAACGGAACATGGCTTCCATGCCCGTAGTAATATAGGAGAAGGTGGCTGCCGTCACGCAGGAGATGAGCAACGGGAGGAGCGATGCCATCGTCAGGTCAATCATCAGCACTTCGAGCGTGAAGACCAGTCCGGCAATGGGTGCCTTGAAAATGCCTGCCACGGCTCCGGCAGCACCGCAGCCGACCAGCAGCATGAGTGTCTTGTGCTCCATCCGGAACATGCGTCCCAGGTTGGAACCTATCGCCGAACCGGTCAGTACGATAGGAGCCTCGGCACCCACTGACCCTCCAAAACCGATGGTGATGCTACTGGCAATGACCGACGACCACACGTTGTGCCGCTTGATGCGTCCCTGTCGGCGCGAGATGGCATACAGAATCTTCGTCACGCCATGCCCGATGTCGTCGCGCACGATGTTGCGGACAAAGAGTCCCGTCAGGAAGATGCCCACCACGGGATAGAGCAGGTAGAGCCCGTTCGCCTGTGTGGCATCGAAGTTCTCGGTCAGGAACGCCTCAATCTGATGAATGAGCATCTTCAGTACCCACGCGGCAAGCGCCGTGAAGATGCCCACCAGGAAACTCAGCAGGAGGACGAAACGCTTTTCACTGATGTGCTCCTCGCGCCAACGGATGAGCTGCTGGAGGAGCGAAAGTTGTCTTGTGTCTGTGTTCATCATGCCCCTCCTCTCACTCGCGAATCACTTTCACCACTCCGCCGGCACCCAGCTTGATGATGCTGGAGGGCTTGGGATGGCCGGTTTCCTCACGACGGCTCTGCACGATATAGTCCACGGCTTGCTTGATGTCTTCTGAAATGTCGCTGAACACGGCGGCTGCGGGTTGTCCGCTGATGTTGGCGGAAGTCGACACGATGGCTTTCTTGAAACGGAAGCAAAGCTGCTTGGAGAAAGGTTCATTGGTCACCCGTATGCCGACGCTGCCGTCTTCTGCCAGAAGGTTCGGCGCCAGGTTGCGTGCCCCGTCGTAGATGATGGTCAGGGGTTTGGTCGACAGCTCGATCAGGTCCCATGCCACAGGAGGCACGTCGCGCACATAGAACTCCACCTTGGCTTCCGAGTCGACCAGTACCAGCATGGCTTTGCTGTCGGCGCGTTGCTTAATGTCATACACTCGCTTCACGGCTTCCGGGTTGGTCGCATCGCAACCGATGCCCCACACCGTATCGGTGGGATAGAGTATCACTCCACCCCGCGCAAGCACTTCGCAGGCTTGCTTGATATCTTCATTTACGTTCATAGGCTAGTTTTTTAACCGGAGGATGCATCAAACTGCTTCGAAGACACCTCTTCATTGAAAACAAGTGTTGCAAAAGTAGAAAGATATTTGTTCACAGCCAACAACCAAGCCCCAAAAACCAAATGAAAAAGAGCGGCACATGCCTTGGATTCGGCTGTACCGCTCTCGCGCCTTCTTCTTTATAGATACCTATCAATTACTTTTTACCTTTCTTTTCACAATAACGGCGGCATTGGCCGCAAATGTCGTAGCCCAGCATGGCTCCCAGGATGAAGTCTTCCTCCGGAGTCAGCTTGTTCAGCGGACGGGATGTCATGAAGCGGATGGCATTGATGCACTCCGGACGCCCGAAGAAGAGGTTGATGCGTTCACAGTCGATGGGCTGTATGCAGTAGGCAATGTGCTGGTTGTTCAGCCTGTTGACTGCAAAGGCTTCGTACTTCCTGTTGGTCGTATAGAGCACCATGTTGCGGACTCCCTTCTTGAACTCGTAGACATGGTTGAGAAACACCTTCAATTCGGCAGGATGGATATCGGTCGGCATCAGGAATAGAGTTTTAGGGGTTGTTTTATCCTTCTTGAAAAGTCAGGCGGAGCGAAACGTCCTCAGACGAGTGTCTTCACCCAACGGTCGATGCGCTCTTCGGTCTTGTCAGGCTCGTTGATTTCATCGAGAGGCAGACCGACGAACTTCCCGTCGACCACGGAAATGGAGGATGAATAGTTGTAGTCGGAGGGGTCTACCCCGTTGCCTACAAAGGTGCAACCAGTATCCTTCAACTCTTCATAGAGCACACCAATGCCGTCGCAGAACGTGTCGCAGTAGGACTCGGAGTCGCCGCAGCCGAAGAGGGCAATCTCCTTGCCTTTCAAGTCGCAGCCCTTCAATACCTTCACGCCGTCATACCAATCGTCCTGCAACTCACCGTCGCCCCAGGTAGATGTTCCCAGCACCAGCAGGTCATAGGCAGCGACCTGGTCAGCGGTCAGTTTTGCCACATCGTGTATATCGGCGGCAGCCACACCGAGCTTCTGTCCGATGGTTTCTGCCACTCCTTCTGTCGTTCCGGTTGAGGAACCGTAAAATACGCCAATCTTTTTCATAGTCATTTCATCTTTCGTTGTTTGGATGTTGCAAAGTAAGTGCATCCGACGCAGACATGAAATACCTATTTATAGGGGTTTTACGGTCGGGAGAATACCCACTTCCGGTTAGCCGCATGTGAGTACTCCCCTATCAGAACTCGCTGGTAAAGTGGAACTTGATATGTTTGAAATCGTTCTGTGCCATCTGGAGCACATAGCCGCTGTCCGCGAGGAAAACATCCCGTCCTTCACGGTCTTTCGCCATGAACTGGTACTTGCGCTTCTTGAATGCCTCCAGCTCTTCGGGGTCGTCGCTCTCGATCCAGCATGCCTTGTAGAGGCTGACGGGTTCCCAACGGCACTTGGCGTTGTACTCGTTCTCCAGACGGTACTGGATTACCTCAAACTGGAGCTGCCCCACGGTACCGATCAGCTTGCGTCCGTTGAACTGGTTGATGAAGAGCTGTGCCACGCCTTCGTCCATCAGCTGGTCGATACCCTTGGCAAGCTGCTTCGCCTTCATCGGGTCGGCGTTCTCGATGTACTTGAACATCTCGGGCGAGAAGCTGGGCAAGCCCTTAAAGTGCAGGTTCTCCCCTTCCGTCAGCGTATCGCCGATCTTGAAAGTGCCGTTGTCAGGCAGACCGATGATGTCGCCCGCCCAGGCCTCATCGACCGTGGTCTTGCGTTGCGCCATGAACTGCGTCGGCGAAGAGAAGCGCATGGTCTTCCCGTGACGGACATGCAGGTAGGGCGTGTTGCGGGTGAAGCGTCCGGAACAAATCTTGCAGAACGCCACGCACGAACGGTGGTTGGGGTCGATGTTGGCGGTTATCTTGAAGACGAAACCGGTGAACTTGGGTTCCTCGGGACGCACCTCACGTTCTTCCGCCATGACGGGACGCGGACTGGGGGCTATCTCCACAAAGCAGTCGAGCAGCTCCTGCACACCGAAGTTGTTCAATGCCGAACCGAAGAACACCGGTGCCAGCTCACCCTTCAGGTAGTCGTTCACCTCGAACTCGGGATAGACACCCTCTATCAGTTCCAGGTCTGCACGCAACTTCTCTGCCAGCGGAGCGCCGATGTGCTCGTCCAGATCCTCGGTGTGGATGTCCACCTGCACCTTCTCGGTCACCACCTGTTTCGATGGTTGGAAGAGGTTGAGGTTCTGCTCATAAATGTTGTACACACCCTTGAAGCGTTGTCCCTGGTCGATGGGCCACGAGAGCGGACGCACGGCGATGTGCAGCTCCTCCTCCAGTTCATCGAGCAGGTCAAAGGGGTCCTTACCCTCCCGGTCCATCTTGTTGACGAAGATGATGACCGGCGTGTTGCGCATGCGGCACACCTCCATCAGCTTGCGGGTCTGCGTCTCCACGCCCTTGGCGCCGTCGATGACGATGATGACGCTGTCGACCGCCGTCAGGGTGCGGTAGGTGTCCTCGGCAAAGTCCTGGTGACCCGGCGTGTCGAGGATGTTGATTTTATAGTCATGGTAGTCAAACTCCATCACGGATGTCGTCACCGAGATGCCGCGCTGCTTCTCGATGTCCATCCAGTCGGAAGTGGCTGTCTTCTTGATTTTGTTTGATTTCACTGCGCCTGCCACCTGGATTTGTCCACCGAAGAGCAACAGCTTCTCGGTGAGTGAGGTCTTACCGGCATCCGGGTGGGCAATGATGGCAAAGGTTCGTCTTCTTTCTATTTCGTTCATGGGTCTTGAATGTTTTTTTATCGTACTCAGGTTTCGCTGACTCCCGGCTCATCGGCAACGGGGACTTGCTGTTTTCGTATTCCCGTCGCTCATTCGTCAGCCAGCAGTTCGTCCAGTTCTCCGTTCTTCTCCTTTTTATAATAGGCAGCCAGCAGCGCGATGAAACGGCTGATTTCCGCCACGGCCGCCGCCGTCTCACGGCTCACTTCCCGCTTCTGCAACTTCAGGAGCATCACCCCGTAGAGCGCGTCGAAGCAGTTCTCTATTTCCGGGACATCCCGACGGTCGCCCCGTGCACGTATCTCGACGATGTAGGGCAGCACGTGGTAGTAGTTCGCCCCGTAGGTTGGTATCTTCGGGGAACGCAGCAACCGCAGGTGCAGGTCGGTGAGCAGGATGATGATGTTCTTGTTGATTTGCAGGTGTCCGCTCTGCGCCACTCCCTCGCGGCGCATCATGTCGATGAGGTCTTCATACCACTGTGTGAGTTCCCGTTTCCGTTCCTCGTCGAGTTCATACGGACGGATGATGCTGTCCTTGATGCGTTCGATGTCAAGCCCGTTGGCACGTATCAAGTCTTCCACCTGCCACATGTAGAGCAGGTATTCTGCGATGTTGGATTCCTTGAGTTGTTTTGCAATGAACATAGTAGTGACGACACTTAATAAAGAGATTTACCCAACAGGGTGCCGAAGAATCCCGCCAGGGAGGCAACGATGACGATGCCGCCGATGACGCGGTTCAGAATCCAGATGCCGCGCAGGTTGAAGCGCGTGCGCACCTTGTTGACAAAATAGGTAATGCTGAACCACCACGTGATGGCTCCGGCAAAGATGGCCAGATAGCCCAGCGTCTGTTCATAGACCGGGATACCGGGCAGGACAAACGAGAATCGGGCGAAGAAGCCTATAAACAGGAATATAATCAGCGGATTGGAGAGGGTGACAAAGAAAGCGGTCACAAAGTTGTGCACCAGCGTCCCTTTGCTGGTCGACACCGGACGGAGGGCATGCACGGGATTGCTGCGGAAGGTGTAGAGCCCGAAAAAGAAAAGCATGATGCTCCCGATGAGTTGCAGGTAGAAGATGTTCGACGGACGTTGCAGGAAGTCATAGATGAACGACATGCCATAGCCTGTCATCAGACTGTACATGATGTCGCTCAATGCTGCTCCCACCCCGGTGACGAAGCCATACCAACGTCCCTTGTTCAGCGTACGCTGGATGCATAGCACTCCTACGGGTCCCAAGGGTGCGGATACGACCACACCGATGATGAACCCTTTGACCAGGAATTCAAGCAACGAGAACTGTTCTAACCAAGCGTAATGTAAATTCATGCTGCAAAGATGCGACTTTTTTGCCAAAGAGGGGACAGGATTTACATTCTTTTTTGAACTCCAACCGGGCATTGGAGCGCATGAAGGTTCCCTTCCGTTCCACAAGGCAAGCTTACCGGACATCTTGTCCGGCTCTGCCGGCAAGGGCTAATCCGAAGATGAGCGCACACGGAGAATGGAACTTATACGACCTTTTTGTGCTCCTACGCACAGCCTCCTTATAGCTTTTGCAATCTCCTTCTGCACCAACCACAAGGGGGAACGCCACCCCCAACAACCGCCAAAACACAATGCAAGCAAAACACTGCTTTTGCTTGACAGAATCAGCTAAAATACCGTTTCCGGCTAACGCGTACTTTTGAAAAATCGGGCAAAGTAGGCTATTTTAAGAATATTCATGCGAAACAGATTGCATAAACATGTAGAAGACGGGGCTGAAACGAATAATTATACTGCGAAACAATATTGTTTCACTCGTCAAACAATATTGTTTGGGAGGTCAAACACTTGTGTTTCGTGCGGCAAACAATATTGTTTCATCCGTCGAAGTCAACTATTCGGAAGATGAAACGCTTGTTTTGCATTTTTAAAACACAAATTTAGAGTCATTCACTCCTGGTTTGTTCCCGGAGACATCAAATCTGAAAGTGTGAGAATGTGCCCTACATCCCCCCGTTCTGATTCTTGAGGATTCCATTCGGACGTATTTTCTTCCGTTATGAGACAGTATGAATAAATATGGCAGCAAGGTGCATTTTGCAAATTGCCGGAGAAGGGCTGTTTTGGCCACCAGCTTGTATTTTGGTGCGAGGAATGAATTTTCAGAGGGGTTCGTTTGACGTTTTGACAAAATGACAGAAGCGCCGTCCATGCATTCCGAGACTCTGCATGCGACGCCTCCGCATTTCTGTTACCTAGAGGTGTCCGGAAGTCCTCAGTCTTCCAGGTATCCGAACTTGCCTTGATTGAAGTCATCAAAAGCTTCTTGAATCTGGGCACGGGTATTCATCACGAAAGGTCCGTAGGACACGATGGGTTCGCGGAGAGGCTCGCCGCTCATCACCAGCACGACCGTATCGTCAGTCACTGCCTCGATGGTGAACGTCTCACCCTCGTTGGCAAACTTCACGAAATGGTCGGTCGGTGCCTTCTGTCCGTTCACCAGGGCGGAACCCTGAACCACCAGCAGACCGGTGTTGTAGTTGGAGGAGAAGGAGAAGTCCGCCTTCGCACCCTCCTGCAGACGAGCATTCATCAGCATCACCGGACTGTGGGTATCCGCCGGTCCTTTCACTCCGTCATATTCGCCGGCAATCACCTCGACGAAGCTCTTGCCGTCCGCCAACAGCCGACGTCCCATGTCGGCATTCCGGATCGCCTGATAGCGCGGCTCGGACATCTTGTCCTTGGCAGGCAGGTTCACCCACAGCTGCACCATGTGGAAGATGCCGCCCCGCTTGCTCCACTCCGTTTCGTAATACTCCTTGTGGAGCACACCGCGGGCTGCGGTCATCCATTGCACATCTCCGGTCTCAATAATACCTCCGCCACCGGCACTGTCGTGGTGCTGCACTTTGCCCTGATAGGCGAGGGTCACCGTCTCAAAACCACGGTGAGGATGTACACCGACTCCTGCCGGAGTGCGCAAAGCCGGGACACGCATCGGCGCATTGTAGTCAAGCAGGATGAAGGGGTCCATATGCTGCATGTCCAGTCCGGGAGCTGCCGGAATAAAGTTATGTACCTTGAAACCATCGCCCACCCAATGGGTCTCCACAGGCGACAAAATCACTTCGATTCGTTTGGTTGTTGTCATAGTCTTAATCTCCTTTCCTTTGTTTTCGAGTGCAAAGGTAGGCTGACAGGGGATGCTGTGCATTGATGTAAGTTAAGATTGGGAGACGGAGGGGCAGCGGAAGCTACTTCTTCCACTTCTTCGCCAGGTCTCTCCGCACACGGCTCAGGGCTTCGGGAGTCATGCCCAGATAGGCTGCAATCTGCACTTGGGAGACACGGAGCATGAGTGAAGGGAAACGACGGGTGAAGTCGAGGTAACGCTCTTCGGCGGAAGAGCTGAGCAGCTGCGTCACCCGTCCCTGAAGTTCCTGAATCTGACTGTGCAGCAGGTTACTGTTGAAGTTGCGGAAGGCGGGGAACTCTTCCGACAGACGGTCGATGAGGGGTTGGTCAAGCAGCAGGATGCTGGTCGGTTCGAGCGCCTCCATGAAATAGTCGGACGGACGACCGAAGTGCACGGTCTCGATGTTGGCGGCAAACCAATATTCAGGCGCGAAAAGGAGGATATGTTCCTTCCCCTTCTCGTCGATGGTGTACTGTTTCAGCAGTCCGTGCTCCACAAAGAAACTGTGCTTGCACGTCTCGCCTGCCCGCAAGGCAAACTCCCCCTTCTTCAGCTCCATCCGCCGGCAGGTCTGCGTCAGACGGGCAACGATGGCGGGGTCGATGTCGATGTTGGATGCCAGGAAGGCATCGAAGGTCTGTAAATCCATCATACACAAAACGGTTGGATGTGGTTTGTAGTTCAGGTTCACTGCACGATGGGGCGGCCTGTTGCTCCACACGGCATGCAAACATAGGGAATGTCTGTCTATCTGCCAAGATTACACGCGGAAAAGAAGGAAATCCATATTGCTCACTCACAGATTTTGACTACTTTTGCGCAGGCTTTCCAAAGCCGGCATACAAACGAGCATAATACACTTATCCATAACTCAAAAGTATATGATTCTATTTTTCAGAACATCCACTAACACAGTGATTGCCACGGAAGCCAACCGTGAATTGAGTGCCGAAGACACGCGGAAGCTCTGTTGGCTCTTTGGCGAAGCCACTGTTGAGAAAGAAGAGAACCTGACGGGCTATTTCATCGGTCCCCGCAAGGAAATGATTACCCCATGGAGCACCAACGCCGTGGAAATCACCCAGAACATGGGCCTGACAGGAATCCTCCGCATTGAAGAGTACTTCCCTGTAAAGGACGAACACGCTGACTATGACCCCATGCTCCAGCGCATGTACCACGGACTGACACAGGACGTGTTCACCACCAACATCAAGCCCCAGCCCATCGTCTATATCGACGACCTCGAAGCATACAACGAGAAGGAGGGACTGGCACTCTCGCGTGAGGAGATGGATTACCTGCTGAAAGTAGAAAAAGACCTGGGACGCAAGCTGACCGACTCGGAGGTCTTCGGCTTTGCACAAATCAACTCCGAACACTGCCGTCACAAAATCTTCGGCGGAACATTCATCATCGACGGGAAGGAGATGGAGTCATCGCTCTTCCAGATGATCAAGAAGACCACTGCCGAGAATCCCAACAAGATTATTTCCGCCTACAAGGACAACGTAGCCTTCGCCGAAGGACCGGTCGTGGAGCAATTCGCACCTGCCGACCACTCGACCTCGGACTACTTTGTCATCAAGGATATCAAGACCGTCATCTCCCTGAAGGCCGAGACGCACAACTTCCCCACCACGGTGGAACCGTTCAACGGTGCATCGACGGGTACGGGCGGTGAAATCCGCGACCGTATGGGTGGCGGCAAGGGTTCCTGGCCCATTGCCGGAACGGCTGTCTACATGACCTCCTATCCGCGTACGGAGGAAGGTCGTGCCTGGGAGAAGCTGCTGCCGGTGCGCAAATGGCTCTATCAGACACCCGAACAAATCCTCATCAAGGCTTCCAACGGTGCGTCCGACTTCGGCAACAAGTTCGGTCAGCCGCTCATCTGCGGTTCGGTGCTGACCTTCGAGCATCAGGAGAAGGAGACATTCTACGGCTACGACAAGGTCATCATGCTTGCCGGCGGTGTGGGCTACGGCACCCAGCGCGACTGCCTGAAAGGCAAACCCGAAGCCGGCAACAAGGTGGTGGTCATCGGCGGTGACAACTACCGCATCGGTCTGGGTGGCGGTTCCGTGTCGTCGGTAGACACCGGACGTTACTCGTCGGGTATCGAGCTGAACGCCGTGCAGCGTGCCAACGCCGAAATGCAGAAACGTGCCAACAACGTGGTGCGTGCCCTCTGCGAGGAGGATGTGAACCCCATCGTCTCCATCCACGACCACGGCTCGGCAGGCCACGTGAACTGCCTCTCGGAGCTGGTGGAAGAGTGTGGCGGACTGATTGACATGTCGAAGCTCCCCATCGGTGACCATACCCTCTCTGCCAAGGAAATCATTGCCAACGAAAGCCAGGAGCGCATGGGCTTGCTCATCGACGAGAAAGCCATCGAGCATGTGCAGAAGATTGCCGAGCGCGAGCGTGCCCCGATGTACGTTGTCGGCGAGACGACCGGCGACCATCGCTTCGCCTTCCAGCAGGCTGACGGGGTACGTCCCTTCGACCTTGCCGTCGACCAGATGTTCGGTTCCTCCCCGAAGACTTATATGGTGGACAACACCGTGGAGCGTCACTATGAGAATGTGACCTACGATGCGTCCAAACTCAACGAATACCTGCGCAACGTGCTCCAGCTGGAGGCTGTTGCCTGCAAGGACTGGCTCACCAACAAGGTTGACCGTTCGGTGACCGGAAAAGTGGCACGCCAGCAATGTCAGGGCGAACTTCAGTTGCCGCTGAGCGACTGTGGCGTGGTAGCCCTCGACTACCGTGGAGAGAAAGGTATCGCCACGGCCATCGGTCATGCACCCCAAGCTGCCCTGGCTGACCCTGCTGCAGGTTCTGTCCTGTCGGTTGCCGAAGCACTGACGAACATTGTCTGGGCACCGTTTGCCGACGGCATGGACAGCATCTCGCTCTCAGCCAACTGGATGTGGCCCTGCCGCTCTCAGGAGGGAGAGGATGCCCGTCTCTATACCGCCGTCAAGGCACTCTCGGACTTCTGCTGCGCCCTGCAAATCAACGTACCGACCGGTAAAGACTCGTTGTCCATGACCCAGAAATACCCGAACGGCGACAAGGTCATCAGTCCGGGAACGGTCATCGTATCCGCCGGCGGTGAAGTATCCGACGTGAAGAAGGTGGTATCGCCCGTACTGGTGAACGACAGCAAGACGACCCTCTACCACGTGGACTTCAGCTTCGACAAACTGCGCCTGGGCGGCTCCGCCTTTGCACAGTCACTCTATAAGGTAGGCGACGATGTGCCCACCGTACAGAACCCCGAATACTTCCGCGATGCCTTCCTCGCCATCCAGGAGCTGGTGAAGAAAGGCCTGATACTTGCCGGCCACGACATCTCTGCCGGAGGTCTCATCACGACCTTGCTGGAGATGTGCTTTGCCAACACCGAAGGCGGCTTGAACATCAGCCTGAACAAAATCAAGGAGGACGACCTCGTGAAGATTCTCTTTGCCGAGAACCCCGGTGTTGTCATCCAGGTGAGTGACAAGCACAAGGATGAGGTGAAGAAGATTCTCGAAGATGCCGGTGTGGGCTACGTGAAGCTGGGCAAACCGACGGACGAGCGTCATATCCTCGTAGAGCACAAGGATGCCACCTACCAGTTCGGCATCGATTACCTGCGCGATGTCTGGTACTACTCCTCCTACCTGCTCGACTGCAAGCAGAGCATGAACGGATGCGCCAAGAAGCGTTTCGAGAACTACAAGCAGCAACCCGTGGAGTTCGTGTTCAACAAGGACTTCACTGGCAAGTTCTCACAATATGGTGTCGACCCCGACCGCCGTACGCCGAGCGGTGTCCGTGCAGCCATCATCCGTGAGAAAGGTACGAACGGCGAACGCGAAATGGCGTATGCCCTCTACCTGGCAGGATTTGATGTGAAGGACGTGACCATGACCGACCTGGTCAGCGGACGTGAGACCCTGGAGGACATCAACATGATCGTGTTCTGCGGCGGCTTCTCCAACTCCGACGTTCTGGGTTCTGCCAAAGGTTGGGCTGGAGCCTTCCTCTTCAACCCGAAGGCGAAGGAAGCTCTCGACAAGTTCTATGCCCGCAAGGACACCCTCTCACTCGGTGTCTGCAACGGCTGCCAGCTGATGATGGAGCTGAACCTCATCAATCCGGAGTTCGAGAAACGCGGCAAGATGCTCCACAACGACTCCCACAAGTTCGAGTCCTCCTTCGTCGGTCTGACCATCCCGATGAACCGGAGCGTGATGTTCGGCTCACTGAGCGGTTGCAAGTTGGGCATCTTCGTGGCTCACGGCGAAGGCAAGTTCTCCCTGCCCTACGATGAAGACAAGTATAATGTGGTGGCAAAATACAGCTATGACGAGTACCCCGGCAACCCGAACGGCTCCGACTATTCCGTAGCCGCCCTGGCAAGTGCCGACGGACGTCACATCGCCATCATGCCCCACCTGGAGCGTGCCTTCTTCCCCTGGCAGAACGCCTGCTACCCGGCTGAGCGCAGAGACAGCGACCAGATCACGCCGTGGTTTGAGGCATTCGTCAATGCCCGCAAGTGGGTGGAAGCACACAAAGCATAAGCTTCTCGTTCCAATTTAGATAACCATGCGGAAGGGCTGTGTCGTGTGGCACAGCCCTTTCCTTTCTGACCTATCCTTATTTTGATATGAACACCTATCTGCAATTCTTCCTGCTATTCTTCAAGATCGGCATCTTCACCATCGGAGGAGGCTACGCCATGATTCCGCTGATTGAAGACGCGCTGATTCGCAAGCGGAACTGGATCAGCCGTGAAGAGTTCGTCGACCTCATGGCGGTGGCACAGTCGGCACCGGGCATCTTCGCCGTCAACATTGCCATCTTCATCGGCTACAAGCTGAAAGGCACCAAGGGCAGCTATGCCTGTGCGCTGGGCACCATCCTGCCCTCATTCCTCATCATGCTGCTCATCGCCCTGTTCTTCCAGAGTTTCAAGGAATACCCCCTGGTGGAGAACATCTTCAAGGGTATCCGCCCGGGCGTGGTCGCCCTGATTGCCGCCCCCACGTTCACCGTGGCGAAGTCTAGTAAAATCAACCGTTTCAATGTGTGGATTCCCATCCTGGGAGCCCTGCTCATCTGGGCATGGGGCTTCTCTCCCATCTATGTCATCGTCCTTGCCGGTGTGGGAGGTTACTGCTGGGGACGCTACCAGAACCATAAACAAGCCAAGTCATGATATTCCTGCAACTCTTCTACACCTTCTTCAAGATAGGTCTCTTCGGTTTCGGCGGAGGCTATGCCATGCTCTCCATGATTCAAGGCGAAGTGGTGACCCGCTATGGATGGCTCACCAGCTCCGAGTTTACCGACATCGTCGCACTGAGTCAGATGACTCCCGGTCCCATCGGGATCAACTCTGCCACCTACGTGGGCTATTCCGCCATCGTCCATGCCGGCTATTCGCCTGTCATCGGCGTATTGGGCAGCATCATCGCCACCTTTGCCGTGTGCTTCCCCTCGTTCGTGCTGATGCTGCTCATCAGCAAATACTTCCTGAAGTTCCAGAAGCACCCCACGGTGGAGTCCGTCTTCAAAGGGCTGCGTCCGGCGGTCGTCGGACTGCTTGCCGCCTCCGCCCTGCTGCTGATGAACACCGCCAACTTCGGCAGCCCCGACGAATCGATGCTGCAGGTCGTTGTGAGCATCCTGCTCTTTGCCGGCACGTTCATTGCCTCGTATATCTATAAGGTAAATCCTATCCTGCTCATCATCCTCTGCGGTGCCGTGGGCGGAATAGTCTACTCCATCTGACGGTCCTTTGCTGCGAATCGCCTATATTTGCAACCATCAATACAAGCAATCTATCGAATAACAGACCCTATGAGAAACAAGACTCTCCTCCCCCTCCTGTTGCTGCTCCTCTTTTGCGGGACAGTCTACGGACAGACGGCACCCAAACGCGAGTTCCGCGGTGCATGGATACAAGCCGTGAACGGACAGTTCCAGGGCATGTCGCCTCAAACCATGCAACAGACCCTCATCCGGCAGCTCGACGTACTCCAGCAAGCCGGCATCAATGCCATCATCTTCCAGGTGCGTGCCGAGGGTGACGCCCTCTACGCCTCCAAGTATGAACCGTGGAGCCGCTTCCTCACCGGTGTGCAAGGCAAGGCTCCCTCGCCCCTGTGGGACCCGCTGCAGTTCATGGTGGAAGAATGTCACAAGCGGAACATGGAGCTACATGCCTGGATCAATCCCTACCGCGCCAAGACCAAAGGCACCGCCACGCTGGCAGGCAACCATGCCGCCAAGCTCTATCCCAACCGCTTCATCGAGTACGAAGGACAGCTCTACTTCGACCCGGGCTATCCGGAGAACCGCGCCTACATCTGCCAGATTGTGAAAGACATCGTGGAGCGGTATGACGTGGATGCCATCCACATGGACGACTACTTCTATCCCTATCCCGTCGCCGGTGTCCCCATCCGCGACGACGTGAGCTTTGCCCAGTACGGGACAGGCTATGCCAACCGCGCCGACTGGCGACGCAACAACGTCAACCTCCTCATCCAGGAACTGCACGAGACCATCCGCTCCACCAAGCCCTGGGTGAAGTTCGGCATCTCTCCCTTCGGCATCTACCGCAACCAGAAGAGCGACCCCAACGGAAGCCGCACCAACGGTCTGCAGAACTATGACGACCTCTATGCCGACATCCTCCTCTGGGTCAACAAGGGATGGGTGGACTACAACATCCCGCAGGTGTACTGGGAAATCGGACATCCGGCAGCCGACTATGCCGAACTCGTCGGCTGGTGGGCACGTCATGCCGACAACCGTCCGCTCTTCATCGGACAGGACGTGATGCGCACCGTGAAGAAACCGGACCTGCAGAACCCCAACATCCACCAGCAGGCACGCAAGATGCAGCTCCAACGCTCGCAACCTGCCATCCAAGGCTCCTGCCAGTGGTATGCAGCCGCCGTCGTGGACAACGTGGGCAACTACCGCGAAGCCCTCAGCCGCTACTACCACCGCTACCCTGCCCTGCAACCGCTCTTCCCCTTCATGGACAAGAAAGCGCCGAAGAAGGTCCGCAAGCTCAAACCGGTCTGGATGGAAGACGGATACATCCTCTGCTGGACCGCCCCGAAAGCCCGGCATGAGATGGACCGTGCCATCGAGTACGTGGTCTACCGCTTTGCCAAAGGCGAGAAGCGCGACCTGGAAGACCCGTCAAAGATTGTCACCATCACTCGCGACACCTTCTACAAGCTTCCCTACGAAGACGGCAAGACTACCTGTTATTATGTAGTGACCGCCCTCGACCACCTGCAGAACGAGTCGAAAGCGGTGAAGAAGAAAGTCAAACTGTAAAGTCCCCCTTGTCCACTCCCGACAGCCATGACTGAAGAGACCCTCAACAAGCTGCGTATCCTGACGGAGTCGGCGAAATACGACGTGTCGTGTTCGTCGAGCGGAACCGTACGTGCCAACCGTGGGACGGGAGTGGGCAACACCGTCGGGGGAATAGGCATCTGTCACAGCTTTGCCGACGACGGACGATGCATCTCGCTGCTCAAGGTCATGCTCACCAACTACTGCATGTATGATTGCGCCTACTGCATCAACCGCACGAGCAACGACATCCCCCGCGCCACGCTGTCCGTCCGCGAACTGGTCGAGCTGACCATGGAGTTCTACCGGCGGAACTACATCGAGGGGCTCTTCCTCAGCTCGGGCGTGGTACGCAACCCCGACTACACCATGGAGCGGCTCGTCCGTGTGGCAAAAGACCTGCGCACCATCCACCGCTTCAACGGCTATATCCACCTGAAGAGCATTCCCGGAGCCAGTCGCGAGCTGGTCAATGAAGCCGGACTCTATGCCGACCGCATGAGCGTGAACATTGAGATTCCCAACGAGAGCTCCCTCAAGCTCCTTGCCCCGGAGAAGGACTTCCGCAGCGTCTACGAACCCATGTCGTTCATCCAGCAAGGTGTCCTGGAGAACAAGGAGGACCGGCGCCACTGCCGCCATGTGCCCCGCTTTGTCCCCGCCGGACAGAGCACACAGATGATTGTCGGTGCTACGGCAGACCGTGACCGCGACATCCTGCGCCTCTCTTCCGCCCTGTATGCCCGTCCCACGATGCGCCGCGTCTACTACTCCGGCTACATCCATGTCAACACCTACGACAAACGGCTGCCTCTGCTCAAGCAACCGCCCCTTGTGAGGGAGAACCGGCTCTATCAGGCAGACTGGCTGCTGCGTTTCTACCAGTTCCGGGTGGACGAAATCGTGGACGATGCCCATCCCGACCTTGACCTGGAGGTCGACCCCAAGCTGGCGTGGGCCTTGCGTCACCCGGAAGTCTTCCCCGTCGACATCAACAAGGCGGACTACGAGCTGATTCTCCGCGTGCCGGGCATCGGGGTCAAGTCCGCCACGCTGATTGTCAACTCGCGACGCTTCGGCCGTGTCACCTCTTTCCACCTGAAGAAGATGGGAGTGGTGATGAAGAAGGCAAAGTACTTCATCACGTGCGGCGAGCTGGTTTCGCCCACCATCCACGAACTGCATCCGGAGAATGTGCGCCGGCTCCTCGTCCCGCATCCCAAGCGGAAGACCGATGACCGTCAGCTGACACTCGACTTCGGCGACTCCGCCTCACCCACTCCCCTGCTGCCATGACGATTTTCCGCTTCGACCGCACCCTCGACGGACTCCTGACGGCAGTCTTTGATGCCTATGCACGTCGCTCCTTCCCCGATGTCCTGCAAGGAGACGAGGTCCCCCTCCCCCTGTTCTACGAGGAGGAACACACCGTCATCACCGACGAGGCAAAAGCCACCCGCGTCTGGAATGCCCTCCGCAAGAAGCTCTCCCACCAGGCCCTCTCCTGCCTTGCCACCGCCTACCTCTCCGAACTGCCGGAGCTGGACATGCCCCTCTTCCGTTACATCCGCAAGTCCATCGACTCCCCGCAGAGCATCGAGCGCAACTTTGCCGACCCTGACGTGCTCTTCGTCACCAATACCTGCCGCAAGGTGGCACACGAACGGCTGCGCATGCTCCAGTTCGTCCGCTTCCAGAAAGCAGCCGACGGCACCTATTTTGCACTCATGGAACCGCTCTACAATGTCCTTCCGCTTGCCATCGACCATTTCCGCGACCGTTTTGCCGACCAGCCCTTTCTGCTCTATGACCGACGCCGGCACTACGGTTACTATTACGACTGTCGGGAGGTGACCTGCGTGCACTTCGACGAGCAGCTGCCTCACTTCCAGTCGGGCAAGCTCGACGAGTCCCTGCTCGACAAGGACGAGAAGCTCTTCCAGGAACTGTGGCGCACCTACTTCAAGGCCATCTGCATCCGCGAACGCATGAACCCACGCAAGCAGCGTCAGGACATGCCCGTCCGCTACTGGAAATATCTGACGGAGAAGAATGGGAAGTAAGAGCAACAGACATCCATCCGCAAAAGCATGCCCCTGAGCCTCCCGACTCAAAGAGACAGCGACGAGATGCGCATCTGCTTGTCGCGAGATGAGCATCTCATTCTCCTGAGATGAGCATCTCATTGGTGACGAGATGCGCATCTCACAAACAGGGCTTACGGTTGGTGTGACAGTGAGTTGCGCGAAATGCAGGTCGGGAGATGCGCAAGAGGACACCGGGAGATGCGCAAGAGGGTGATTTGAGACGGGTGAAAAGGGGTGTCGAAAAACGGGATTTGAACGCCGATGGAATGAAGGGGAACGTCCTGTGTCTGGCAGGAAGTCAGGCAAAACGGGAGTTCGGAAGGGAGGTACGAAGATAGGGATTTCCGGTGATGATAGCAATATATGGATATTTATCCGTATATTCGCGACGTTGATAGCAACCTATCGCTCCATGAACAATTGTCTTGGGCACATTGTTCTACCGTTTCACTAGTGAATAGATAAGAAGGATAAGTTATGAGCAAGGAAAAGTATTCCGGATACGTTCCACCATTTACCGTGACTCCCCGGGCAATCAGCCTTGTTGCCGAAATATCGGCACAAATCGAACGGTACGCCATACGCATGGAACAGGCAGATGGGCTGCGCTTACGAAAAGCCAATAAAATCAGGACAATCCACAGTTCGCTCGCCATAGAAGGCAATAGACTGTCAGAGAACCAAGTTCATGACATTTTGGAAGGGAAGCATGTGGTGGCACCATTAAGGGAAATACAGGAAGTCAAGAATGCCATACGGACTTATGAGCTGTATACTTCGTTAGATCCGTTTGACTTGAGAGATCTCCTGAAAGCGCATGGGGTAATGATGGAAGCCTTGGTGGATCATCCGGGATGCTTCCGCAGCAGTGGAGTCGGCGTATTTGAAGGTGACAGATGTGTTCACCTTGCTCCCCCGCCCATGCGTGTACCCGAACTTATGGAAGATTTGTTCCATTGGCTGAAACATGCTCCAGACCATCTTCTTATCCGTAGTTGCGTTTTTCATTATGAGTTTGAGTTCATCCACCCGTTCAGTGATGGGAATGGACGGATGGGACGGTTGTGGCAATCTCTCATATTGGGACGCCTCAACCCGGTATTCGAACATCTCCCGATTGAAAATCTGGTATATGCCAACCAACAACTATATTACGAAGCCATAGAGTCCAGTACACTACAGGCAGACAGCGGTCCATTCATTGATTTTATGCTGAACGAAATACTCCATGCGCTGAAAAAGTATCAGGGAGAACCGCTGATACCTGAAGTTCCTGATAAAGTTCCTGATAAAGTTCCTGATAAACTGAAGCTGCTCCACCCTGAGCTTTCTGACACGACATGGGAAGTCCTGGCGCGCATCATGGATAATCCACAGGTTACTGCTGTCGAAATCGGGAGCCTCATGGGGATTTCAGACAGAATGGTCAGGAAACACATAGCCTTGCTTCGTAATGCCCACATTATCTCTAGACACGGAAGCAACAAGAACGGTTATTGGCGCCTGCTTGATGAAGAGGAATGACAGCTCTCCTTCAGCCATCGGTATGCCCGTCTTTCTATAAACGCACTCATCATATTTAATATTCAGGACTGAATGCTTGCCTATTTCAACTGTACTGATTAGCTTTGCGAACATTACCTATAAACCTTTAAACATGAAAAAGATTTTCTTACTTATGTTCGCAGCTATTTGCTTTGCGGCATGTGGTGGTGACGAGAACAGCATTCCGGGCGTAACTCCCGACGAACCGAACACCACCCCTAAGGAGTTTCTAGTCTCTCTGGGCTTCTCCGGTGAAATCACATCCATCGAGGAAAGTCCTCTCTCACGGGCTGCCACCAACGATCTCTATGGCATTCAAGTCTATTCTTCTCCGACTTCCAGTGATAATTATAAGCCCTACGCCTATGGCTTGTTTGACAGCAAGGACGGCATGGTCATCAAGCTGCTGGAGGGATATAAGTATAAGTTCGTGTCATCCATGGTGGTGGATGGGAAGCAGAAAATCAACTCTTACGAAAGCTCATATGATCATCCATTCACGAGATCAGGTTTTTCCACAAAACTAGAGAACAAGTTCAACTATGATAGTGGCAAAGAAATGGACAGGTTGGATTATGGCTCTACTAATTTAGGACTATTCGGCAATTTCTACTTCTACCATCCCAACATCATGCGTTACTATGGTGAAGTGACCGACTACGTCCCGACCGCAAACGGTTCCGTATCCATCAATATGAAGAAAGTGGTATTCGGAGCCAAATTCATCACGGAAGGATTCACGGAAGGTACGTTGTACATCAAGCTGAAAGATGCTCCCACTTTACAATTGGTCTTTCCGCAAACAGAGATAGAAGATATTTTCACATTTTCGCATAACTATGGTGGCAGTTGGACTGCCGATACCTACACAGAAACCATTCTGGTCTCCATCTCCTGGCAGAAGGGAGACGGAGTCATTGAACCTCTCATGAATCAAGAAATCACCTTCAAACGTAATATAAAGACCACCATCACGGTGAAGGTGAATGACAGCTCCGTCAATCAGGGACTGAACATCACGGAAGAGAAGAACGAACTCCAACCGGGCGAAAACATTGTGCTTGAATCTTCCGGTGCAGGTAATACACCGGTTAATCCGAGCACCAACTAACCGCCCTTAAGACCTATCCAGTAAAGCCTATCCACATGCTATGGCGTATGTGGATAGGCTTTTTTATGCCCTTCAAACACCGTTAGAACGTTATTTGAAAGGAGGCGCCGCCCACGAGCTGGTTCATGTATTCACCGCTGCTCTTGCTGTGGGAAGGCAGGAGGTTGTAGTCCATGAACAGCTTCACGCCGTAATGGTGCGAGGCACGGAACGTCAGGGAAGCTCCGGTGCCGAAACCGATGCCGCAGCGGGCAGGAACGGTCTGGTCGGTCAGCTCCAGACGAGGGTAATGCAGCAAGCCCGTCAGGAGCTTGCTGCCGATGAGCCAACGGCGGGAAAGAGGATAGGAGAAGTAACTTCCGCCGAACAACGACAGGGCATCGAAGGTGTTGTCCTCGGCCAGGCTTCCGTTGACAATGATGGAGGTGGAGGACACCGTGAAGCGTCCGCCTATCCCGACGTAAGGGTTGAAGAACCACGCCCCTTCCAGACCTGCCGAACTGCCGGAGGAGGTGCGGAACTCATGCTCCTCGTCGATGTCGTAACTGCTCAGCGGGATGTTCAGACCCATGTACAGGCCGAAGAACGAAGGAGCGTCCGTGCGGTCGATGAGTCCTTCGTCGGACAGCTCGTTGATGCCCCTGCCGCGGAAGATGAGGAGCCTAGTGGACGCCCTCACGAGAAATCGACCGTAAAGCAGTGTCTGCCAGTGTAGCTGTAGGAGACCTTCCACCCGTGATACTGGCAGATCGCCTTCACGATGGCAAGCCCCAGTCCGTTGCCCTTGACCTGCTCGGAGGGACGATAGAAACGGTTGAACAGCAGGCATTCGTCGAGAGCTTTTCCATCGGACGTGTTCGACACCGTCAGGCTGCCTGCCGCCACGGTCACGGTTATCTCCCCACCGGGACGGTTGTGGCGCACGGCATTCACCACGAGGTTGTTGACCAGACTCTCCAGCAGCGTCCGGTTGGCACGCACCGTCAGGGTCCGTACACGGAAGTCGCGGTGCAGCGTCAGGTTGCCTGCCAGGCTCTCCAGCGATGGGAGAAGCTCGTCCAGGAGTCCGACGAGGTCCACCTCCTCGGTCTGTCCGTACTGGCTGTTCTCGATTCTGGCGAGAAGCAGCAGGTTGCGGTTCAAGCGGGTCAGGCGGGACGATACCTGATAGAGGTCCTGAATCATCGCCGCCTGCGGTCCGGTCAGGTCCGGACGCTGGAGCAGCAGGTCCAGCTTGCTGCGGAAGACTGCCAGCGGGGTCTGCAACTCATGGGAAGCGTTCTCGGTGAACTCCTTCTGAAGGCGGTAACTGTTCAGGCTGTTTCGCATGAGCGTCTGCAACGCCCGGTTCAGCCGGACAAACTCAGCGACACGACTTGTCGGCAGGTCGGGCAGACGTCCGTCCTCCAGGCGGAAGTTCTCGATGCTGCGGAGGGTCTCGTCGAAGGGTCGCCACAGACGGCGGGCAATGAAGCGCAGAGTCAGCACGATGGAGACTGCCAGCACCAGGGATATGACACCGAACTGGAGCATGATGCCCTGCATGATGTCTTCCTCCAGGTCGACTGACGGAAGCGGATGGTCCCGCCCCACCACCTCAATCACCCGTATCAGGTCTTCGGCATAAAACCACCGGGTGAGGAAGTAGAACAGCGGCGTGGCAAGCAACAGCAGCCCGACGATGCAGCCGACGAACGGCACCAGCATCTTCTGCGACAGACTCTTTGTCCCCTTCGTATGCAGGGATTCACTCTTCATTCCATTTGTATCCTGTTCCATAGACGTTCCTGATGCAGTCCGCCACTCCGGCGTCTGCCAGCTTGGCTTTGAGGTTCTTGATATGAGTATAGACGAAGTCGTGGTTGTCCAGCATGTCCGCCATGTCGCCACTGAGGTGCTCGGCTATGGACGCTTTCGACACGACCCTCCCGGCGTTGCTGACGAAGAACAGCAGCAGCTCGTATTCCATCCTGGTCAGCACCACGGGACGTCCGTCGACACGTACCGACTTGCCGGGCAGGTTGATTTCGATGCCGTTGCTCCAGAGCGTATTGTTGGCGGCAAACTCTTTCCGGCGGATGAGGGCATAGATGCGCATGCTCAGCTCAGCCAGGTGGAAGGGCTTGGACAGGTAGTCGTCCGCTCCCAGCTCCAGTCCCTTGATTTTGTCGTCCAGCGAGTCTTTTGCCGACACGATGATGACACCCACGGGATTGCGCCTGCGCCGGAGTTCGCGCAGGAGGTCCAGCCCGTTGCCACCAGGCAGCATCAGGTCGAGCACCACGCAGTCATAGTCATACAGGCCGGTCTTCATCCCGGCTTCCTCGTAGGAGAATGCCTGCTCACACACGTAATTTTCCGAACTGAGGTAGGACACGATGTTGTCCGACAGTTCCCGTTCGTCTTCTACAATCAGCAGTTTCATTTGAATAGGGAGTAAGGCCCGGGCGGGCAATCCGTCCGTCGGGCGGTTAAGGCTTCCGCCTGCAAAGTTATCAGATGGATGCAAAGATACGAGCAGATTCTGTAGCAAATTTGAAGTCCGCCGCCCCTGAACAGACAAGAGGGCACGTCGTCGGCGACGTACCCTCTTTCCACTTTATGCAACCTAATCCTATAGCACCATGAGTGATGGATGTATAGTCTGCTGATCGTGCCACCGGGTCATTCAACCCAATAGCGTTTTTGCGCTTGTTCGATGAGCTCTTTGGGCGTGCAGTTGAATGTCTTCCGCACGTATCTGTTCAATTGTGATTGTGAGTCGAAGTCGCAGACCTCCAGCAGCTCCTTCACGGAGATGCCCGGACGGCAAGCCTTACCCAGCAGACGGTTCGCCCGCTGACGAAGCAGCCACTGCTTGGCGGTGATGCCGAAGGCGCTCTTGAACTTCGTGAAAAAGACGCTGCGGCTGAACTGGGACAGCTCAATCAGCCCTGCGATGTTGTCCACCTTGGGATAGTTCTGCAGGACAAAGCTCTTGAACTCCGGTTCCTCCCCAAGGAGGGGACGGAAGAAGCCCACCATGTCCTTCCGCGGATAGAACTCCTTCAGCAGGAGGATGAACTCCTGCGACATGACCTTGTGCCAATGGGGGCACATGGCCTTCCGCCTCAGGCAGTAGGCGAGTGTCTCGGTGAACAGCGCCAGCGAGGGCTGCATCTTCAGCGGACACACCTCGTCCGAGACGGAACAGGCATGCTCGTGCAGGAGCTGGAGCAGGGCACTGTTGCACAGATTCGTCAGGTAATCGAACGACAGCGAGACAAGGTGGGTCTGTGCCCGCGCCTCCAGACGGATGAATGAGGACTGGGGTAACAAGAGGATGTTGCCTTCCACAAACTCGCCGCAATAGCTGTCGGTGTTGAGCAGGACACTGCCTCCGGTCAGAAACAGGATGAAGTTTTTACTGCTATACTCGCATTCCAAAACCGTAGTGGTGTCAAAGACCAGATGCTTGAACCTGCAGTCGTCATTGACGACAGGACCCAGACAAGCCGGCTGCTCCGTCTTTACAGTCAATAGGGTGTTAAAATCGTTCATTCAATAAAAAGCTACTGAGTTCATGTCCTTCGCTGTGAGGATATGAGTATCATCTTACCACTGCAAAATTCGACATTCTGCGCTGAACGAACGTTACCTATCCGGGGGATACGTTACCACATAACCCCTCCTCCCTTTCCTATCGGCGTGCAACTGTTTGCACATCACAGCCGGGAGGGAAGCAGCCGACGCATCCGCTATTCACCTGCCGCCTTGTAGGTGTAGGCTTTCCCGTCCACGCGCAGGGTCGCACGGTTCTCATTGTCAATGCTCCACTCCACCTTGTCGTCGGCATAAACGGCGGTCTTTGCCGAGGCTTCCGTCTGCGGAAGGGTGTAGCAATGTGCAAGGTCGGGGCACAGGAGCTTGACCAGAGCACGGTTGCCGTCGTTGTAGTAGACCACGTCGAAGGAGGCTGGCCCCTCTCCGTCCGCTACATATACCGTGTTGGCAGGTGCAAGCACCGTGAAGCGGAAGTCGTTTTTCCCGTCCGTGAAGTCAGCCTGGACGAACGGCGCCTTCTGCACAAAGTCCGCCGGCAGCCTCAACGAAGCCGCCCCGTCCTTGTACTCCTCGGCAGAGTCCGTCCGTGCAACGGACTTCAAGGCATACTCTTCTCCCTTGAACGAGAGGTCGGCATAGTGCACCCCGCCCTTCTCATAGAGCTTGAGGGAAGCGTCCTCACCCTGACGGACCTCCTTCAGCTGCAGCGTCGTGTACAGCTCTGCCAGCTGTCTGTCGGAAGAGACCAGGCGCAAGGACTGTTCACCGGACGACAAGCCTCCGTCGGTCAAGGTGAACTCCTTGCCGTTGTCCAGGCGGAGCACTTTCCCGTCGAGGGTGGCGTCCCCGCAAGTGAGGAACGAACCCGGACGGGAGATGTATTTCTCAAACAGTTCGTACCGGTTGCCATCGACAGCCAGCATGACATAGGTGCCGGCACAGTCGGCTGCCGGCAGGACGCCTTCGTAGGTACCGTCGCAGGACGGCTTCGTGGCGCAGGAGGAGCATACTGACAGAACCGCCAGCAGCCCCCATTGTAGAATCTTATTCATCGTGTGTTGAGTTTTAAATCAGTTAGTTTCAGATGTACTCCCGTGGTCAGTGTGCCAGGCATGGTGGACCAGCTGACGAGGAGGCGGCCTCTGACGTCATCCAGCCCGGGGACAGACTTCATCAAAGCCCGGCTTAGACGGACCAAAGTATAATACTTAGGCAGCCTAAGTATGATACTTAGACCCCCTAAGTATTATACTTTGGTCCATCTAAGTGGCGCTTCCTGCACGTTCATCCCCCGCTCGGATGCGGTTAAGGGCCGGCTTGTAGTCGGAAAGGAGCACGGAGGAGCAGAGATTCGGGTCTTAATGAAGCGTTGCTGAGTATGGAGAGAATGCTGCTGCCCTCCGTGCGGGTAAGAGTTTGTTATTTCCCTTCCTGTATGGTGCAGATGCTGACGCGGTTCCAGTCGGGTTCAGAGAACATGTTGCCCACGCCCTGACCTTCTGCCGTGATGCGGGTGGCATTGATGCGGTATTTGCGTACCAGCAGGTTCACATTCGAAGCGTCAAAGGCGGTCTTGCTCTCACTGGTGTTGATATACCCCATGCCTTCCACGCCGATGCCGAACGCCGGGGTCACCTGTTTCGTCAGCTCCACGCCTGTCGCGGCACGCATGCTCTTGAAGAACGGGCTGTGCTTCAGAGGGGTGATGACACCGCCCTTCACACCGAACGACCAGTTATCAAAAAACTTCGCCCCTTCAAGCAGTTCTTGACCGTAGGCGCTGAATGTGCTCGCAGCGAGCAACAAAGATAGGAACGTTTTCTTCATACATTAATTGGTTTATCAACTTCCGTCGCTCAGCTGACTGCCGGGCAGTCGGGCAGATGCGGAAGCCTCATTAATAATATTAAGATTCAACTCACCAACCGGACGAGTGCCGTCCGATTGGTTTTGCAAAAGAACAGAAAAGCCCGTTTCGCCCTCCGTCTAAAAATCCAAAAGAGTTTGCATTTCGTCTTTCGTCCTCCCGGGGGCGGGCAAGGGTCAGATCTGTCCCTTCCGCGTCCGCCCTGCCCCCTTCTGCCTGATTTCATTGGGCGTGGCACCCAGGTTCCGCTTGCAGTAGGTCGTGAAGTGCGAGAAGGTCTTGAAGTGGTAGTCGAGCATGATTTCCTTGATTGACACCGAGGTGTTCCGCAACATGAAGTCTATCTCGTCCGACGTCCGCATCTGCAGCCAGCGGTAGGGCGTCTCGCCGGCAAAACACTTCTTGAACAGCTGGTTGAACACCGACTCGCTATATCCGCAGAGCGTAGCCAGCTCCTTGGCGGTCCGGCAGGTCTTGTAGTGGGTCATGACCGCCACGAAGAACTGCAGGTCGCTGGAGAGTGCATCGCGGAAGATGGAGGCTATCTCCTGCTTGGAGTAGCACATCCGGAAGAGGGAGAACAGCTCATACTCCTTGGCATAGTGCAGGTCGGCATTGACCTTCCCGTGCTCCATGTAGTCCAGCAGTGAATCCAGGTAGGAACGCATCAGGGGCGTGATGGGCAGGGTCTCCAGCGGGTCTACCTCCTCCATGGAGATTTCCTTCAGGTAGGCGATGACGCGGCGGTGGAAGTAGGGTGCCACCATGTTGCAGGCATGGACTGCCAGCAGGACATCGTCCATCGCCTTGACCTTGCAGTGATGCAGACGGCTGACGAAGAAGAGCTCGTTCTCCATCACCATCCTCGAAGAGAAGTCTTTCTCATTCAACACATAGCACAGAGAGCCTTTCAACACAAAACAGACCAGGAACTCATCGTTCGCATTCAAGTCCGGGACGACCTTCCCCTTGCCCAGCCGGTAACAGCGGAACTGGCTGAAACGGGACAGTGCCAGAGGGTCATGGCATACATTCTTCAATAAATACAGGGTTTCCATAAGCTTATAGTTTCTTCTTGTTTAATCGACTGACGAGGGTTCATCCGCCCCGCCGTTCAGAGTCTCACGCAGATGCCTCCTCCCAGGCTGATGCCGGGCAAGGGCGCCAGGTAGCGCAGCAGGGAGTTCTGCGGACGGGCTTCGCGGTCCAGCAGGTTGGTCCCGTAGACGTAGCACTCCACTCCCACACTGCCGACCGACCTCTCACAGGACAGCCGGGCGCTGAGCAGGCTGTAGGCGGGGAAGGCAAATTCATCGCTGATGTGCTTGCCCAGGTACTTCTGCCGGAGGTAATGGTCCAGCGCGACATGCGCCGTGAAGTGTCCGACGTGCCCCGACAAGCTTGCCCCCAATCGGCTTGTGGGCATGTTCGGCAGGAAGTCCCCCTCCGCCCAACGGCTCATCTCGCTGTCCGAGAGGTTCCTGCTCTTCACACGGTCGTAATATCCTCCGAGCTGCCAGCTGCCGAGTGACTTCAAGTCCACTTTACCGACGAGCCGCACTTCCCAGCCGGACAGGAGGGCGTCGGCAGCCCGCCACTCCTTGACCGTCAGTCCTCCCCGCGACACACCGGTGTGCGCCAGGTAGAGATAGCCGTCGTAGTGCGTCCGGTACCAGTTGACCGTCACCTCGAGGTGCTTCGTCGCCAGTCCGCCTTCCACCTCCACCGCGTTGGCAATCTCCTTGCCCAGGCGGTCGTCGCCGTTCTCCTCGGTCACGATGGCATAATGGTTGTTCCCGGCATACAGCTCGTTCACCTCCGGGGCACGCTGGGAGTGGGTGAAGGACAGACGCAGGTAGGCAGGGCGCAGCACGTCGAGCTTCATCCCGGCACTGAACTGGTCGAGTCCGAACCGGCGCGGTGCACGTTCCCTGCCTGCCAGTCCGCGTCCCGGCTGGTAACCGTTCCCCTCCACCGCCCTGCGGCGGATGAAGTCGTGACGATAGCCCATCATCAGTTGCAGCCAGGAGAAGTCCGCCCGTTCGTCGACGAAGAAGGCAAGTTCCCGGCTTCGGGTATCGGGCAGATAGCGTCCCCTGCCCCGTCCGTCTATCCGACGGGAGTCATAGTCCATCCCGACTGTGCCGTTCAGGAAAAGCCACTCCTTCTGCGACAGCTCCAGCCGCGCCATCCCGCGCGAAGTCCCCAGCCGGTTGACGGTCGCCTCGCCCAGCAGCTCCTTGTCAGATGCGAACTGACCGCCCAGGAGCAGCTTTGCCTTCCGGAAGAGCGGCATCTCCCCCGTCCAACGTCCCTGCAGGAGCAGCAGGTTGGAGGTGGACCGCACGTTAATGGGCAGAAAGGGTTGCTGCACGGCAAAGAGGTGCACCGTCCCGTCGGCATGCGTATGGGTATGCCCCGCCTCGGGAATCTTCGCATACGCCGGCACCCCATAGTAGGCGTAGTCGCACTGATAGCCGATGCCGACCGCCAGCCGGTCGTCCACGTACGCCGTCCCCAGGTTCAGGGAGTTCGCCTGCGCATGGCTGTTGGGGATAACACCCCGCCGCATCGGTCCGTAGTCACGGATGTCGCGGACCACGTCCCTGTAACGGTCGCGCTCCGGGTCCTGCCCGGGTACGTAGCCCGGATTGGGCGGATTGTCCTTATAGGAATAGGAGGCGGCATCGTAATAGCGTGCCTTGAAGGTCCACACATCCTCCGGCGAGAGTCCCCACTCCGGGTCGTTCAGGTGGTCGAGGACGAACCGATCCATGTAGGGGAAGAGGGAGGTGTTGAGCACATGCTCGGCATCGACAGCCACTTGTGCCATCAGCTGCAGGTTCGTGTCAAAACCGACGATGGCAGGGTCATACACTCGCTCGGGCTTGCTGTTGCCGGGGATATGGCGGCGGGACACCCAACTGTTCATCCCGCCCAAGGTCCAGGTCCAATGTTGCGCGACCCGTCCTTCGGCAGCGAACGACTGACGATACCCGTTGTTGGTGCTCCCGTCCAGACAGGCAGAAACCGCCAACGGCTTCACCGGCGCCGTCAGAGGGACCCGGTTGTCATCCAGGTCCACGGCGCCGCCAATGGCCTTTCCGCCATACAGCACCGTGGCAGAGCCTTTGTAAAGCGTCACGGAGCGCAGGTTGTCCGGATTCAGGCTGACGTTGAAATCGGGACTAAGCCCCGACAGGTCGTTCAGCGAAAGCCCCTGGTGCAGCACCTTGACACGGTTGCCGCTCAAGCCGCGGATGACGGCTGCACCCGCGTTCGGTCCGAAGTAGCTGTTCTGCACGCCCGGCACCCGGCTCAGGGTCTCGCCCAACGTAGCCGCCCGGCTCCACTTCAGCTGCTCGCCTCCGATTTCATCCCTGCCGGTCGCCACGGGAGCCTCTCCCTTCACGACCACCTCGTCCAGCATCACGGGCTTCAGCCTCCTGCCCAGAGAGTCCGGAGGCATCCGGAGGTCGTCAGCCGCCCGTCCGATGAGCGGAAGCATGACTGCCAGCCACACCGGCACGCCCCTTCCCGGTCGTTGCCGGAGCAATCCATTGAGAGCCCTCATCATGAAGCCTCCACGATTTTGATGCTCACCGATTTCAACTCCTGCCAGCCGGCACGGTCGGTCACCCGTATCATGAAGTGATAGTCGCCCGCGTCGATGTCGTCGGGAATGGGAATCTCCACCCGTGCATCGTGGCGCAGGCTGTGCGGCGGAATGGAGAAGTCCCGGTTGTAGACCCAGGGCTTCACCGGCTTCTTCACCGGGTCGAACGGACAGTCGCCCGCCTCGGTGCTATGGGTATGATGGTCGAAATTGTTATGCACTTCGATGTTATAGTTGCCCAGCTCCACATCGTCGGTGAACGCATAGTGGAACGGGATGACTCCCCCCTTCACATACACCTGGCAATTGGTGGGGAAGGAATCGTCGAGTGTCTCGATGACAGGCTTCCGCAAGTCACCCTCTTCACTGCTGCAGGACGACAGTCCACAGATACACACAGCCAGCAGACAGACTACTGCCTTAAACCTGGCGATACATACATTCTCTTTCATAGGCTTATTGTTTTAGGGAAGGCAGGGAGCATCCACGCGACGCATCCCGCCTTCGGGTGTTATAAGTTCAGGGTATTCACTTTCCCGTCACAGTTCCATCCCCAGCAGGACGGAGAACTGACGTCCCGGTCCGGGCACATCAATCAGACGGTAGTAGCTCGTGGCATCGTAATAACGCTTGCCGAGCAGGTTGAGCCCCTGCACGTGCACGCTCATCCGATGTCCTTTCCAGACAAAGGCTTTCCCGGCAGACACATTCACCAGTCCATAACCCGCCGTGGGCAGTTCGGGAGGGACGATGCGGTTCCGCCTTCCGACGAGCGTATAGCTGCATCCGACGAACCCGTCCCCCGTCCCGTCCGCGGAAGGGAACACGTACTTCAACTCCAGTCCGGCTCTCCAGGGTGGAGAGAAAGGCAGGGCGGTCCCTTTGCCGGCACCCGAAAGCTGGACGGCATACAGGTACTCTCCCTGCACGCCGACTTCCAACCGAGGCAGCACCCAATAGCTTGCCCCGGCTTCAAAGCCCCAACGGAACACCCGGCTCTGGGTATGGACATACGTCTGCAAGCCCTCCGTATAGCCGGCTGTCGGCAGGAGATAGATGTAGTTCGGGAAATAGTTCACAAAGGGTTCGAGGTGGAGATGTGCCTGCTCCGTACGCCATGCCATGCCGGCATCCAGCTGGTAAGACTCTTCGGGCTGCAAGTCCGGCATGCCTTTCTCATAACGGAAGACGTGGTAGTTGACACCGTCCGCTCCCACTTCCTGAGGCTGGGGGACACGGAAGCTCTTGCCCACATTGGCTTTCCAGGTCCATGCCCCCGACACGTAACGTCCTCCGACCGACCAGGTCAGACTGCGGAACGTCCAACGGCCTTCAGGCGAACGCTCCTTATGGACCGAATCGGCATCCGCCACCGGAGTGAGGAACCAGTCACGGTAACGGTGCACATGCAGACTTGCACGGTCCACACGGATGCCGGCATTCAGCGTCAGGGCATCCGACAGGGTGTAGCGGTCGAGCAGATAGCCTCCCAGCGACAGTGCTTCAAAAGCCGGAAGGATGAACCCCCAACCGCCGCGACGGTTGTGCTGGAAGTCCGCCGTCAGTCCGGCTTGCAAGCGGTGCCTTTCCTGGACGTCCACTTCCAGACCGATGCCGGCTGCCAGCGTCTGCTTGCGGAAGCTCCTCTCCACATTGCCGGACGGAAGGGGCATGTAGCCATGGGACACCGCCTCCGACAGCTCCTTGCGCCAATTCGCCTGGTAAGCCACGCGGCTCTCCCAACGAACATCTCCGGTCTGCCAGAGGGAGTGATTTGTCAGTTTCACATGATTCACCCGCTGGCAAGGCAGGTCGACATCACGCGACGAACGGTCATAATCGATGTCAGACAGTCGCACCTCCAATCCGTGTGCGTCGGCAAAGAAGCCGCTCTCAAGATGTACCAGCGACGCATCGACCCGGGTGGAGAAGTTCTCGCCGGTATATCCCCAGGCCAGACTTCCGTCATACTCCCTGCCAGCCGTGTTCCGCAACCGACGCTTCCGCAAGGGAATCCGATAGGAGTAATAGCGGACGCTGTCTGTCGTCACCTTGTAGTCGGCATAATCGACCACCGTAAAGCATACCTTATAATAATGTCTCCCCCGACGTCCACCGACACGGGCAGACAGCCCCACCGAAGCATTCCCCGTCTGCGCAAACAGACGGACACCTGCTTCGAAAGGCTTCATCGGCATGACACGACTGTGCAGACTGACGACTCCGCCAATGGCATCCGAGCCATAGAACAACGCAGCCGGTCCCTTGATGATTTCCACACGGTCGACCGCAAACTGGTCAATCTCCAGTCCGTGGTCGTCGCCCCACTGCTGTCCCTCATGCCGGAGTCCGTTTTCCACCACCAGCACGCGGTTGAATCCCATGCCCCGGATGAGGGGTTTCGATTGTCCGGAACCGATGTGCATGGCACGCACACCCGGCACTCCGTCCAGCGTCTGCATCAAGCTGCCCGCACGCTGCTCGTCCATCCGGTCCAGCCCCACACGGACGACGTTGAGCGAAGGGAGCAGACGGCTGCCTGCTTCCTCCCGTCCGCCGACCACGACAACCTCATCCAGCGTCACGCTCCTTGCAGCATGCGGTGGAATGGTGTCGGACGTCTCCGCCCGGGAATGCAACATAAAAAGGAGTAGAATGCCCACAAAAATGTTTCTCATTGCTTTTCACATAAATGAATACATATTCTCTCTGAGCGGACCGGGCAGGCACAATGCATCCCTGACGTAAATCCCGGCATCCGAAGAAGCCGGAACATACGGACACACCGTCCGATGCCTGTATCCGAACAGACTTACGGTAAAAATGTAATGATAGTAGGAAATTTGTTGTTCTTAGAGGGAAAATCAAACCAGAACAACAGGCGGGGCGCGAAGTTGAAAGAGGTGGATACACCTACGGTCCGGCATCGCCACATACAGGGAATATTCAGCTTCAGATACCGGAACAGCTACTTCCACTTGCAGCGACTCGGCTTCAGTGAAAGGTGAAAGCATGAAATGGCAGATGGGGCACTGTTCCTCGGAAGAATGCTCATGCCCGTCGGCACTCCGGCAAACATCCTGGGTGCACGTCCCGTGGTGATGAAGGGTCTTCACCACGAAGAAAGGCATGAGTACCAGGAACAGCATCCATGCCACGGCAATCCGGCGTTTAGCCGTTGTTTTCATTCCATGTTTCTTCGACATGCTGCAAATATAGAACTCTTATCGGGAAGTCTTGTCACATATTATCTTAATATACTGTATCATTTTGCAAATATGCCTAACGGAGAACCGACGGGCAGCTCCGGTTTTCGCTTTCCAATTGCCAACGCCTCTCAAAATACCTAGAAATGGTGATTGCAGCATTCAACCCCGCCGACTACTTTTGTACACGCTTAAACTTTTTAATGATTACAATTATGGAACCCATTATTAATTCACAACTGCCCGCATTCAAGGTGCAGGCATTTCATAACGGAGAATTTATCACGGTAACCAATGAAGATGTAAAAGGCAAGTGGGCTATTTTCTTCTTCTACCCGGCAGACTTCACCTTCGTATGCCCGACAGAGTTGCTTGACATGGCTCAAAACTACGACCAGTTCAAGGCAATGGGTGTAGAGGTTTATTCTGTCAGCACCGACTCACATTTTGTCCATAAAGCCTGGCACGACGCTTCGGAGAGCATCCGCAACATTCACTATCCCATGCTTGCCGACCCGACAGGTGCCTTGTGCCGTGCATTCGGTGTCATGATTGAAGAAGAAGGTATGGCTTATCGCGGCACTTTCCTGGTCAACCCGGAAGGTCAGATCAAGCTTGCCGAGATTCAGGATAACAACATCGGACGTAACGCCGACGAGCTCTTGCGTAAAGTGGAAGCTGCCCAATTCGTAGCATCCCACGACGGTGAGGTTTGTCCTGCCAAATGGAAAAAAGGCGCTGCAACCTTAAAGCCCAGCATCGACCTGGTGGGCAAACTGTAATCTCAATCGGATCAGAAACAGGTCGAAGTCAAGATGCAAGTACGGAGGGCAAACCGTACTTGCATGCTTGTTTTATATCAGGGGGTATTTAAATACTAAACCCTGAGCCTCCCAAAGTCAAGAAAACAAACTGAGCTAATTTTGCTTCCAAATTACTATCTTTGCGCCATCAGAGACAGTTCAGCTCCGGATGGTCACGGGCATACTGGAGTTGTGACTTGCTTCCAAATTACTATCTTTGAACCATCAGAGACAGTCATACTCCTATCATTATTAAGTTCCATTGGGTTGTGACTTGCTTCCAAATTACTATCTTTGAACCATCAGAGACAGTATAAGTCAAACCTCAAAAACACATCATTAGTTGTGACTTGCTTCCAAATTACTATCTTTGAACCATCAGAGACAGTTTAACGCAATCAAATTAGATACCGACTAAAGTTGTGACTTGCTTCCAAATTACTATCTTTGAACCATCAGAGACAGTCCATTTCGTTGGCGATACGTTCTAACTTGCGTTGTGACTTGCTTCCAAATTACTATCTTTGAACCATCAGAGACAGTACATTATACATTACTCTCTGATTATAAACAAATTATCATCCCTATTAGGAAGATAAAAAAGACTGTCTCAAAACAATAAATCCCACTCTGAAGTGGGATTTATTGTTTCCAAAAGAGTTCCATTGTTAGGAATAAAGACAAAACGGATTTATAATCTATGGCTTTATGTTTCATATGGCAAAGATAAGATTTATCTGCCATTTGTTAAATCCCCAAGAAAACAAACTGAACCCTGAACCACTGAGCCGAATGTTCATGCTGGGCGAACCAAAGAAAAAACGCTAACTACTTTATTAGTAATTAGCGTTTCTTACGGGTGGCAGATGGGACTCGAACCCACGACATTCAGAACCACAATCTGACGCTCTAACCAACTGAACTACAGCCACCATGTATGTTTTGCTTTTGAGATATCGCTTTCTCAATTGCGATGCAAAGGTAGGCATTATTTTGAATCCTGCAAATAGTTTGGTCGATATTTTTCAGAAAACATACTCTTTTATGCCTCTATTGTACTTCTCGAACAGGCGACGGCTCTCGCCGACAAACGTATGAAGGCGCGTCCGCTCAGCCGGAGTAAGGTCTTGGGGAGGATTGGCGGCTGGATAAAGACGATATTGACTCTTGCCACTCAACACCGGACGTGATACCCACACCAGGCTATAGGCACAATTACTCAGGCGAGTGGTCTCCCCCTTCTTTGTCAACTGCAACCGGACCATCAGCCCTCCGTCTGTACCGGACTTTGACATGTTGCTGATGTAGTTGCCCAGTGAATAGACCACCAGATGGCGTCGGGAGCGCTCCTTCTCGTCTTCCCAGACCTCAATGGGCTGCACCACATGGGGATGCGAACCTATGATGTGGTCTACCCCTTCACGAATCAACCAACGTGCCAACTGACGGGTGGATGCCTCGGGCTGGCTCTTGTATTCCAGTCCCCAATGCATCAACGCAATGATGGCATCGGGACGAAGCCGGCGGGCAGCCTGGATATCCTTGCGGATTTGCAGCGTATCAATGTAGTTGACCACTTGGGGAGGAGACACTTTCAGCCCGTTTGTCCCGTACGTGTAATTGAGGAAGACAATCCGCAGACCGTTCTGCTCCACCAGCAGCGGATAACGGTGGAAACGCTCCGCGGCATCACGGTAAGTCCCTGCAAAAGGAATACGGAGGGAGTCAAGCATCGAAATGGTGCGTGCCAGCCCTTTCTTTCCGCCGTCCAGGCAATGGTTGTTGGCAGTGACCAGCACATCGAAGCCGGCATCCTTGACCGCCTTCAGATACTCATCGGGGGCACTGAACTGCGGATAGCCCTTATAAGGCTTGCCTGCCAAGGTCACTTCCAGGTTGGCAACAGCCAGGTCGGCCTTCTCTATCTCGGGCTTCACCAGCGTAAAGCAGGAATCATAATTGTAACCGGTCGCCGTACGGGCGGCATCGATTTGCGCCTGATGCTGCATCAGGTCGCCGGCAAACAGCAAGTCGACAGTCTGTGCAGGGGCAGCATGCCACAGGATGCAGCCTAGAAGCAGGCATCCGTATTTCATCAATCGTTGCAGGAACATGGGAGAAAAGTGAACGGGTGGATAAATGGAAAGGGGACAAGGCGACGAGAAACCTGTTCACTCGTCCGCCCGTCCCCTGAATTTCTTACAGTCTTCAATCCTTATAGACGGCTTTCTTGCCGGCAAGCAGGGTATTCTTCATCAACGACACAATCGTCATCGGACCCACACCGCCCGGCACCGGAGTGATGAACGAACACTTCGGAGCCACTTCGTCAAACTTCACATCGCCGGTAAGCTTGAAGCCGGACTTACGGGTTGCGTCGGGCACACGGGTCGTACCGACATCGATGACCACGGCGCCTTCCTTCACCATTTCGGCTTTCACAAAGTTGGGCTGTCCCATGGCGGCAATGATGATGTCCGCCTCCTGACATTCCTTCACCAGGTCCTTCGAACGGCTGTGGCAGACGGTCACGGTCGCATCTCCGGGATAGGCTTTCTGCATCATGAGCGTAGCCATCGGCTTGCCCACGATGTTGCTGCGTCCGAGCACCACACACTTCTTGCCCGAAGTCTCGATGTTGTAGCGGCGGAGCAACTCCAGGATGCCGTTAGGCGTAGCCGACACATAGCAGGGAAGTCCGATGGACAGACGTCCGACATTGATGGGGTGGAAACCATCCACATCCTTGCGGTAGTCAATCGTCTCGATGACTTTCTGCTCGGAGATGTGCTTCGGCAGGGGAAGCTGCACGATGAATCCGTCCACGTCGGCATCGGCATTCAGCTCTCTCACCTTGTCGAGCAACTCGGCTTCCGTCACATCCGCCTCATAACGGATGAGAGTCGATTTGAAGCCGCACTCTTCGCAGGCCTTCACTTTGTTTGCCACATACGTCTCGCTGCCTCCGTCGTGACCCACCAGGATGGCGGCCAGGTGAGGACGCTTGCCTCCGGCAGCCACAATCTGTGCCACCTCTTCGGCTATTTCCTTCTTAATCTGTGCCGAAACGGCTTTTCCGTCGATTAGTGTCATAGCATCTATTCTTTTTTAATGTAACTTTTGCAAACTTACTTCATTTTCGGCATGCCCGGCATCTTCGGCATCCGTGCCATCATCTTGCCCATCTTGCTTCCGGTGACCATCTTCATCATCTTGCGTGTCTGGTCAAACTGCTTCAGGAGGCGGTTCACTTCCTGAAGGCTCGTTCCGCTACCCTTGGCGATGCGCTGACGGCGGGAGTTGTTCAGGATTTCGGGGTGTGTACGCTCCTTCGGCGTCATGGAGTAGATGATGGCCTCAATGCTCTTGAACGCGTTGCCGTCGATTTCAATGTCCTTGATGGCTTTGCCCACACCGGGAATCATCGAAGCCAGGTCCTTCAGATTACCCATCTTCTTGATTTGCTGGATTTGCGCCAGGAAGTCGTTGAAGTCGAACTGGTTCTTCTCGATTTTCTTTTGCAGACGCTTGGCTTCCGCCTCATCATACTGTTCCTGGGCGCGTTCCACCAGGGAGACGATATCACCCATGCCGAGGATACGGTCTGCCATACGGGCAGGGTGGAACAAGTCGATGGCTTCCAGCTTTTCTCCCGTACCGACGAATTTGATGGGCTTGTTGACCACCGTACGGATGGACAACGCAGCACCACCCCGGGTGTCACCGTCCAGCTTTGTCAGGACCACGCCGTCGAAGTCAAGGCGTTCGTTGAACTCACGGGCAGTGTTCACCGCATCCTGTCCCGTCATGGCATCGACCACGAAGAGTGTTTCATCCGGCTCGATGGCACGCTTGATGGACTCGATTTCGTTCATCATCTGCTCGTCGATGGCGAGACGTCCGGCCGTATCGACAATCACCGTGTCATACCCCTTCGCCTTGGCTTCCTGGATGGCATGTTGGGCTATCTCCACGGGGTTCTTGCTGTCCGGTTCGCTGTAGACAGGCACCTGCACCTGCTCGCCCAGCACCTTCAGCTGTTCGATGGCGGCAGGACGATAGACGTCGCAGGCTACCAGCAACGGCTTGCGTCCTTTCTTGTTCTTCAGCATCAGGGAGAGCTTGCCGGAGAAGGTCGTCTTACCCGAGCCTTGCAGACCGGACATCAGGATAACGGCAGGACGGCTCTTGAGGTTTATCTCCGCCGTTTCGCCACCCATCAGGGTCGTCAGCTCATCGTGCACGATCTTCACGAGCAGCTGGCTCGGCTTCACGGCAGTCAGCACATTCTGTCCCAACGCCTTCTCCTTCACCGTGTCCGTAAAGGTCTTAGCCACTTTGTAGTTCACGTCAGCATCGAGCAACGCACGGCGTACATCCTTCAGCGTCTCTGCCACATTGATTTCGGTGATTTTGCCTTCACCTTTCAAGATTTTAAACGACCGTTCGAGTCGTTCACTCAGATTATCGAACATATATATTATCGCTTGTTTTGTTTTTTATTTCGTGTTCAATCCTATAGAATGTTGCAAAAGTACAAAAAACTTCAGAATCCACGACTACCCGGCTAAAGTTTCGCTATGCCCAACTCATCTGTTGACAAGGATTTATTTAACGAATCGCTCTAAAAAGCCTGTCTTAGTCACCAACCTGCATTTTGATGTGAGGAAGGGCGTCGTGAAGTGATTCGTTTGACATTTTGACAGGCTGGCACTTCTGCTGGAGAGAGGAAAGCCAATCCCTTCCTAGGGTTGTACCAGCACTGATTGAAGTGCATACGACCGTATTCACCACCGGCTAAAGAAGAATACGGTCGTCCTCCCTTGCAACGGCAATTTTGACTTTTGGCTCCCATTTATCCCCTGAAATCAGTCCAAAAGATACAAAAAAGCCCATAAGTTTCAAATAAAACTGTTTCAGTCCTTCCTTTTCTTCAAAATTCATGCCTTAGTTTTGTTTTTATCATTTATATTTGCAGGCGGTAAACATGGTTGAAGACCATGTACATGGGTATGACAAATCAGGATGTATCTCCGGTGCGTCCGATGATTGGTCCCGCCTGTCCCGGCAGGCCGTTTTCAATTGCCCAATGTCTCTCTCCATACTCTTTTCCTACACGGATGCTCCGAAAGACACTTCTTTTGAGCATCCGTGTTTCCTTTCTAACATCCCTTAATGATTTTGGAACAAATCAAGAGAATTCATTAATATTATTTCATACTTCTCACATTATTCCTTATATTTGCCCCAACTGTAGGAAAAAGAGACTTTAAGATTTGACAGATGTCATGAGTCGGAAACTGAAATCAAGAATCACCCTTACGCTTGTCTTCGTCCTTTGTTGTGTCGTGACAGGTGTGTTCTTCTATGCCCAGTTGAATCTGAAGGAGAAGAACCAGAAGGCCGACCTCTTTTCCCTCGTCCCCCTTCATGCACAGGCCATCATCGAGACCAACAACATCAACAGCCTCTTCCAGGCGTTGGAGGCCAGCCCCTTTGTCGACGAATACGAACAGCTCCACTTCTCCGACCTCTTCAACTTCCTCAACCACAAGATTGATGAGATAGCGGAAGAGAAGGGTCACGGACTGAGTGTCCCCATGAGCAACGTACTCATCAGCTTCCACAATCCGGGACTGCCGGAGGACCAGGTCCTGTACGGACACCTGGGCAACGGCGACCGCAACCTGATGGAGAACATCCTCCGGGAACTGAGTTCCACAGGATATACACCGAAAGAAGTCTCCTACAAAGGGGAGAAAATCATCATCTATCCGCTCGACAACGGGAAGTTCCTGGCATGCTTCTTCCAGCAGAACAGCTATGCCATCAGCTTCCAGAAGAAACTCATCGAGGCTGTCATCGATGCCGCGACCGACAAGGCGTCCATCCGCCACGATTCGCTCTTTGCGAAAATCTACCGACAGAAAAAGAGTGAGAATGCCACACGGCTGTATGCACGCACACGCCCCATCGCCGACTGGACACAGTATGACCTCCACCTGCAGGGGAATGCCATCTACCTGACCGGACTGTGCTACCGGGCGGAAGGCGACAAGGACGGTTACTACCCGCAGCTGGCACATGCACGGGTCCCGTTGCTGTCTGCCGATTTCCTCCCGACAAACACCTATACATTCTATCAGATGGGTATCCCGCAAATCCAACACCTGGTCGACGCGCTTGCCTGCCGGGACTCCATTGCCGGGAAAGATACCCTGACCGAGCGTCCCTTGCAACAGGCTTTCTATCGGTTTGTGGAGGACTACACACGCACGGAGCTGGACATCATCGGGTTCCGGGGGAATGACTCTACGGAAGACCATCGGGTCATGTTGCTGCCCCTGCGTTTCGAGCTGTCCGCCACGCGGGGTGCCTGGCAGAAGATAGCCCGAAGCGGCTGGAAGCGCATCTGGCACAAGGGACAGTCCTACCCCATCTACACGCTGCCCAACAACCGGCTAGCGAAACACCTGCTGACGGAACGTGCGGCTGAAGCTGACAAGCTGCACGCCATCCTCAACGAACAGTACCTTATCCTCTCCGACCGGGAAGAGGACCTGAGGGCTTACCTGAACAAACGTTCCTACTCCGAGGTAGCCCGGGTGGCATGGACCGACTATCTGGACACATTGGCGCCGGAAGCAAACTTCACCTTCTTCGCCGACATGGAGGACATCTACCTCCATCCGAATGAGTTCAAGACGATTCTTCCACCCTTCTTCTTCAACCACCCGAAGTTCTTCGGCGATTTTACCATCACGCTCCAATTCATCGAGGCAAACGAAACACTCAACACCAACATCACACTGAACTTCAAGCACTGAGCGAGACACCGGACGGTTCAAGGGACAGAGGACCGGCTTTCAGCCTCCCATCCGCCATCAGACTTCGATTTCCAGTCCGTCGTATGCCATGTGTACATGCGGCGGCAATGACTGGGAGAACACGGCATGCAGTCCGATGTGATGGCTGGCATGCGTGAAGTAAGTCTCTTTCGCACCGACACGGGCTGCAAAAGCCAAAGCCTCCTCCACATTCTGGTGCGTCCAGTGCGGTTCAAAGCGCAAGGCATTCACCACCAGACAATCGACATTCTCCAGATGCGCGAACTCCTCTTCAGGCATACTCTTCATGTCAGTGATGTAGACCAGTCCCCCGATGCGGTAGCCCAGGATTGGCAAGGGTCCATGCATCACCCGGAGAGGCATCACCTCCACCTCACGGATGAAGAAGGGACGTCCCGGATAAATCTCCTGCAGCTTCACTTGAGGGACTCCGGGATACTTATGTTCGGCAAAACAATAGGGAATGCGACGCCTCAACCGCTCCGCCGTGTAGTCCTCCGCATAAAAGGTGACTTCACCCAGGCGGCAGAACGGACGCAAGTCATCGATACCTCCCACATGGTCGTAATGCTCATGCGTGATGAGCACCCCGTCAATGGGTTGAAAAGGAAGGTTCATCACCTGCTCCCGGAAGTCGGGTCCGCAGTCAATCAGGATACGCGTGTCGTGCGTCTCCACCAGGGCAGACGTACGCAGACGCTTGTCGTGCGGGTCATCCGACCGACACACCTCGCAGGTGCATCCGACCTCGGGAACCCCGGTAGATGTCCCGCTGCCTAATATCGTTATCTTCATAAGAATCTCTTTAGGACCGAGTTGGATTAAACTATGTAATTCACTTCCGGATGAATCTCGACACCGAATTTCTCCTTCACATCCCGGCGGACGGCCTCAGCCAATGCCATGACCTCTGCACCCGTGGCACCACCCCGGTTGACAAGCACCAACGCCTGTCGGTCATGCACACCGGCACGTCCCAGCGCACGTCCTTTCCAGCCACACTGGTCGATCATCCATCCGGCAGGGATTTTCACATGGTCGGCATCCACCTCATAGAACGGCATGGAAGGATAGTCGGCACGGATGCGTTCAAAACACGGACGCTCCACCACCGGATTCATGAAGAAGCTGCCGGCATTGCCCTGCTTGCGCGGGTCGGGCAACTTGCTGTCGCGGATACGGCGCACCGCCTCGCGTACAGTTGCCAACGTCAGGGGTTTCCCTTCCAGTTCCGTACGCAGGTTCCCATAATCCAGGCGGAAGTCCGGCTGCTTGCCCAGACGGTAGATGACATGCGTCACGATGAACCGCCCTTTCCACTCATTCTTGAATATACTCTGACGGTAGGCATACCGGCAATCGGCTGCGGGAATAAGCCTCAACGCGCCGGTTGCCACCTCCACTACTTCCACTTCGGTGATCAGGTCTTTCACCTCGGCACCGTATGCACCGATGTTCTGCACGGCACTGGCACCCACCTCCCCGGGAATGGCGGACAGGTTCTCGGCACCATACCAACCCCGGTCCACACAGTGGGCCACAAAGTCATCCCACACTTCACCGGCACCGACCTTCACCCACACGTGGCTGTCATCCTCGGCTACAGGCGTCATGCCACGTATGGCAGAATGGAGGACCGTTCCGCTGAAATCGCCTCCAAACAGCAGGTTGCTTCCACCCCCGATGGGGAGCAGACGGTCTTCAGCGCCTGCACGCCGACGTTCGGCCAGCACCGTCTGCAGGTCATCAACCGAAGTGTATTCCACAAAAAAAGCTGCCTTCACATCCATCCCGAAGGTGTTGTGCGGCAGCAATGAATAGTCTGTATAACGATGTATCATAAACAAATATAGAACACGATTTAGAAACTGTTTCGCACCTGTCGTGCAGAAACGAATATGCAAGTCCGGGAAAGCCTTTTGCTGGAGCTCAAAGCCGTTTCCTAGTTGCTCAGGTCTTCAAAGCTGGACAGGTACCACTCATCATGCTTGCGCGAGAAGAAGAGCGTATTGCTGTATCCGCTGCCGATGCCCCGGAAAGTGACAATCTTTTCCTTCGACGAGGGACTGTAAGGCTGTCCGTAGTTGATGTTGGTCATCTTGTCCTTGGGCAGATTCGGACGGAAGGCAAACCACTGGTCGACCTCGATGAACGCCTCCATCACATTGAAGTCATCGTCAGGGTCTGTCGTGACGAACTTCAGCGGAGACTCCACATGCTCCCGCTGGAAGATGGAGTCGTTGTAGAACTTGTAGAAGAATTGCAGGAAGTCCTCGTTGGGGTCATTCTTCAGCGAAGTCTCCTCGATGTCTTCCAGCATCCAGCGTCCGTTCACTCGTTCGAAATGGTAACGCCGTGTCTTCGACGTATCCAGGAAGAGCCATGAGACGTAGACCCGGTTGACGTCGGTCTTCTTCTCATACTCCATGTCCGGCTCACTGTCGAAGAGCATGTTATAAAATTCCAGATTGGTATACAGGGCATCATGAATCCATGCCGAACGGGCGATGGTCGTCTGCACACTGTCTTCCTTATAAGGCAGAGGGAAATGCGTCCGATACAGCTGGAACTGCTTGTCTGAGGCATACGTATAGACAAAGTCGTCAAATGTCTCATCCAGATTTTCAGGGACATCCATCATCGCACGCACGGAATCAGCCGCCACGGAATCGGCAGCCACTGAATCTACAGTCACAACTCCGCTATTCACTCTCTTGGCTCCTTGACCGTTGCTGCATGCGCCAAACAACAGAAGCACGATTATTCCGATAGATAACGTTTTCATACCTTCTTTAAATTGGCACAAAAGTAGGTCTTTTCTCAATAGTAACAAAAGATTAAGGAGACAAATCCGTGTTGCCTTTCGCCCAAACAAAATCTTTACATTGAGGTCTGTATAGATTTTGCTGATATACGAGAATCAAAAGGTGGTAATCAAAACGACAACGACTATTTCCATAAGTTTATTGTTCAGTTGGTGGTTTAACAATAATACGCCAATAACCAGCCTTATCAGAACCTTCATGAATGAGAATGCCTCTGTCTCGAAGATTCTTGATATTTTTCTCTATAGCGCGCTTTGTTACACCAACCTTATCAGCCATATTATCAGCTGTAATTGATGGGTCAGCAATAACGAGGTCAATTATCTTTTGTGCCGTTTTACTGACTTTCTTAGATGTTTCGGATGTATCCCCGCACTTATCTGCATTTACACCGAACTTTTTCACCGAACTTTTGCTCGTTACACCGAACATTTTTGCATTTACACCGAACTCTTTGACCGAACATTTTTCGTTTACAGGACACTTTTCAAAAGTACTATTTACCCTATTAGCAGCTTCTTCCACAGATATTCTTCCATCCTCACTCCAGTTCAAATTATATAAAGTAGTATAAAAAGAAGCAGCTTCCGTTTGATATTGCGGTTCTTTTCCTAACAAAAAGTTGGGAAGTTTTTCTGTAAGCTCTCTCATTTTACGTAAGCCGGAACCACGTTTCTCCATATAGTTTAACTGTGTGAACACATCTGCAATAACGGGATTACGGCGCATGGACGGCACTTTACTTATATCCCGATCTTGAATCTGTGTACCGTCAAGCATGTCCCCCGGTGATACCAGTTCGACGCGGTCATCATAAATATCTATATGCACTTCACCACCCATTATCGTATAATCTCTATGAATGAGGTGATTTACCAGTCCTTCAAAGAGGGCACGATCGGTAGACCAACAATCTCTCCGTCATCGTTTACTCCATAAAACAGACTGCCACCCTCCGTATTGGCAAAAGCTGACACGGATTTAAGCCATGATTTTATTTTCTTACGTTCCAACATTTCCTTGAAATCGTAAGCAGAACATTCTACTATCAATTTATTATTGTGTATCTGCATCATTTCCTTATTGTTGTTCAGGCATAAAGTCTTGATTCCATATACAAAGGTAAGTATAAAGCTGAAGAATACGTTAAAATTATCACTGTCATTCGATTGTTATGCGCTGATACCACTATCAATATGGGATCACATCAGAAAAATTTCCCCTAATCTTTACATTTCTTATAAGGCAGTTTCGAAAAAGGAATCCTATCCAAGCCTTCTTCCAGCGTATATTGTGCATACAGATTTCCAAAGAATATGCAAATCAGACAAATCAAGGTGAAAAAGCGTTTCATAATCCATTCATGGTTTCAGGTTCGAGGGCTACATACCGGGGGCCCAGATATCCAGGTTATACAATTGGTCGTAGGTGTAATATTTCTCAGGGAACGGACGTTCTCCGATTTTTACGAACTTACCTTCTTTCACTTGATAGAGTTCGTCCATACGATAGGCACGTACCGGTGCCCGTTCTGTGAAATACTCATGATAAGTAATGTACGCCGGCTTGGTTACAACCAGATGGGAAACCGTGATGGACAGGTCCTCGTAAATCCGATACTGCTTGATAGCAATATTACTATTAAGGGTGCAACCTTCCAATACATCAGTGATGTTTCCGTTCTCATCAGCCAAAAAGAGCTGATCATTCAAATAATCAGTGGCTCCTCCAAAGGTAACTGCACCAAGCACGTACTTTGAATCAGGGATTTTCACCTTCAGATAAAGAGAAGGATACAAATCCTCATTCTTATAAGCGCGGATATACTGTGTGGATTGCAAATCCTCATAGAGATTGTCCGGTATAACCGTGTTGATGGGAAATTCGCCCAAATAAGGGAATAGAGTCCACTTGCGACTAGAATAAGGAAGATCTACAAAAGGGACAGCATCTAGAGCCTGTTTAACAGTCTTGACATCCTGAGCAATACACCAATCTGCAGTCATCATGCTCAACATACAAATAAGTAATAGCAATCGTTTCATAATCATTTATTAGGTCTAATTTGTACTACATTATAAATATCTTGATTAGTCCATTTATAACCACTAATTTTATCTTTCTTTGGGTCATAGTATAACCGATTCCCTGAGACTGCATCATGTGCCTTATTCTTAGAACGTCCCGTCTCAATATAGGTAAAATAATATTGTTCTTTCTCCGAATCATACCCTCGTCCTGTTATAACAACCCAATGATCCGTCAGATTCTTGCCGGAATGCGTGAATCAAAACTGACACAGCAAGTACCTTCATACTCAACAGGCAGATAGCGTTCCTTATAAGGCAGTTTCGAAAAAGGAATCCTATCCAAACCTTCTTCCAGCGTATATTGTGCATACAGATTTCCAAAGAATATGCAAATCAGACAAATCAAGGTGAAAAAGCGTTTCATAATCCATTCATGGTTTCAGGTTCGAGGGCTACATACCGGGGGCCCAGATATCCAGGTTATACAATTGGTCGTAGGTGTAATATTTCTCAGGGAACGGACGTTCTCCGATTTTTACGAACTTACCTTCTTTCACTTGATAGAGTTCGTCCATACGATAAGCACGTACCGGTGCCTCATTTGTCAAATACTCATCATAAGTAATGTGCGCCGGCTTGGTTACGACCAGATGGGAGACCGTGATGGACAGGTCCTCGTAAATCCGATACTGCTTGATGGCAATATTGCTGTTGAGGGTACAGCCTTCCAATACATCGGTGATGTTCCCGTTTTCATCAGCCAAAAAGAGCTGGTCATTTTGATAATCGGTGGCTCCCCCAAAGGTAACAGCACCTAGCACGTACTTCGAATCAGGGATTTGTACCTTCAGATAAAGAGACGGATACAAATCCTCATTCTTATAAGCATGAATATACTGGGTGGATTGCAAATCTTCATAGAGATTGTCCGGTATTACTGTATTAATGGGGAATTCTCCTCGATAAGGGAATAGCGTCCACTTGCGATGAACATGAGGCAGACTCACAAAAGACACCGCATCCAGTGCCTGTTTGACAGTCTTGATGTCCTGAGCGAAACTCCAATCCGTGAGGAGGATGCTCAGCATGCAAAGAAGGAATAATAGTCGTTTCATAATTAGGGTTTTCAGTTATTTCATGCAACGTTTTATCAAGTGTCGGGGGTTGCCCGCCCGGGGCGTCAGACAACTTACCCCCGGAAATCGCCTGACAGTCCCATACGGGCGGACAACCTCCGACACTGCAAGGCTTCTGTCAGACCGACTGACACAGGCCGTCAGCAAGTCACAAAGATACGTTTGAAACAAGCCATCTTCCAAAGGAGAAATTTAAGATTTAGGATTCTTTTTGAATAAGATTCTCGTTTGTATATCATACACTTATAGAATATTCTTCACAGGATTTTTCATTTCATCCCGTACTTGCAGGGCGGACTGACGTACTTCGGTTTGAGAAAAAGACGTAAGTCTCGCGTATGCGGTACCTGCCCCGGGAAACGAATTGTTAAAAGGGACCGTCCGTTTTGTCAGAATGCAGCCGTACTTCCACTTTTGCTTGACAGATTTCACAGAATGGGACTTTTGCCCTAACGCATACTTTTCAAAATCCGGGCAAACCAGCGCGCAAACGTAAATGAATGCAAACAAAAAGCCGGAAAAGAGGACTTGGTTTTAGAAAACTATACACTTCATTTTCGAAATCCTTACATTTTAACGCTCAAACAATATTGTTTCACGCGTCAAACACTTGTGTTTGGGAAGTCAAACAATATTGTTTCACCTCCCAAACAATATTGTTTCGTCCGCGAAAGTCAAATGTTTGGAAAATGAAACGCAAAAACATCAAGTTTCATTCGCTGGAAGGAGAGCCGTGTCAACAAATCGGATGGTAATAAAAGGGAGGGATATTTCCGTTTACAAGAAAACAGGTGAACCGTGTTTCATCTTTACACATGGCAGATGGAAAGCACCAGGAGCTTATCGGCGACAATCTGCATTTTGCGAATCGTCTGAGAAGGGCCTCGGAATCCACGGAAGCGTATTTTGGTGCGAGGAAGGGCACCGGGAAGGGCTTCGTTTGACAAAATGTCAATTCCGGGAAGCGACGGGACCGGAAGGCAGAGCGTCCGCTCGTCGGCTGACAGAAAGGGAAGCAGAATGAAAATATTTCCTCGTCGGCTAAAAACAACCATTATTCCACAGATTTCATTACCTTTGCAACGATTTTGCACACAGACAAACAAAACATTAAGGACACAATAATGATAGCAAAGATTCAACAACTTCTATCAGAGGTAGAGACCTTGAAGGCCAACAGTGCCGAGGAACTGGAAGCACTGCGCATCAAATACCTCAGCAAGAAAGGGGTCATCAGTGAACTGATGGCGGACTTCCGCAATGTGCCGGCTGAACAGAAAAAGGAGGTCGGCATGAAGCTCAACGAACTGAAACAACGCACGCAGGAGCGCATCGCCGCCCTGAAAGAGGTGCTCGAGAGTCAGGACCACGGCTGCGACGAACTCGACCTGACCCGCACGGCTTACCCCATCGCTCTGGGCACACGTCATCCGCTCTCCATCGTGAAGAACCAAATCATCGACATATTCGCCCGCATGGGCTTCAACATCGCCGACGGTCCCGAGGTGGAGGATGACCTCCACGTCTACACGAAGCTGAACTTCGCCGCCGACCACCCGGCACGCGACATGCAGGACACCTTCTTCGTGGATGTCGACCCCGACGACGTGACGCGCAACGTCATCCTGCGTTCGCACACCAGCTCCGTGCAGGTGCGCACCATGGAACGCCAGCAACCGCCCATCCGCATCATCTGCCCGGGACGTGTCTACCGCAACGAGGCCATCAGCTACCGTGCACACTGCTTCTTCCACCAGGTGGAAGCGCTCTACATCGACAAGGGGGTATCGTTCACCGACCTGAAGCAGGTGCTGCTGCTCTTCGCACAGGAGATGTTCGGCAGCGACACGAAAATCCGTCTGCGTCCGTCCTACTTCCCCTTCACGGAGCCCAGTGCCGAGATGGACATCAGCTGCAACATCTGCGGCGGCAAGGGCTGTCCCTTCTGCAAGGGTACCGGATGGGTGGAAATCCTCGGCTGCGGCATGGTGGACCCCAACGTACTGGAAGCCTGCGGCATCGACAGCAAGGTCTACAGCGGCTACGCACTGGGCATGGGCATCGAGCGCATCACCAACCTGAAATATCAGGTGAAGGACCTGCGCATGTTCTCCGAGAACGACGTCCGCTTCCTGCGCGAGTTCGAGGCTGCCAACTGACATACCGGTGCATGTGTGAAAGGCTTATCTGCCGGCAAGGAGTCTGCCGACGGGTAAGCCTTTCGCCCAAGCGCCCTATCCACGCAAGAACTTTTACCATACAATGAAGGACAGACTATTCACTCCCAGCTACTATTTCATCCTGGCAGCCAACTTCCTGCTGTTTTTCGGATTCTGGTTCCTGATGCCCGTGCTTCCCTTCTACCTCCAGGAGGTCTTCCGGGTCAATGAGTCGGGCATCGGCATCATCCTGGCTTCCTACACGGTGGCATCGCTCTGCATCCGTCCGTTCTCGGGCTATCTCATCGACACCTTCGCCCGCAAGCCCCTCTACCTGCTCGCCTATTTCGTGTTCACCTGCATGTTTGCCGGCTACATCGTGGCAGGCGCCCTCACGCTGTTCGTCATCTTCCGCGTCATCCACGGACTGTCGTTCGGCATGGTAAGCGTCAGCGGAAACACCATCGTCATCGACATCATGCCGTCGTCACGACGTGGCGAGGGACTGGGTTACTACGGACTGGCAAACAACTTTGCCATGTCGACGGGACCGATGGCAGGACTTTTCGCCCACAATGCCGGCGCCTCGTTCACCCTCATCTTCACCTGTTCGCTGCTGTCCGCCGCGTTGGGGTTCGTCATGGCAACCCTGGTGAAGACACCCTACAAGGCACCCGTCCGTCGTGAGCCCATCTCCCTCGACCGCTTCATCCTCCTGAAGGGCATGCCGGCGGGACTCGCCCTGCTGCTGTTGTCCATCCCCTACGGCATGACGACCAACTATGTCGCCATGTATGCGCAGGAAATCGGGCTGGATGTCGAGACAGGCTTCTTCTTCACCTTCATGGCGGTGGGCATCGCCATCTCCCGACTGTTCTCCGGACGGATGGTCGACCGAGGAAAAATCACCCAGGTCATCTCGGCAGGCAACTGTGTGGTCATCGTCTGCTTCTTCCTGCTGGCAGCCTGCGAGAACCTCTACGCCTGGTCGGCAACGGCAGCCGGCTACCTCTTCTTCGGTGTCGCCCTGTTCCTGGGCATCGGGTTCGGCACCATGTTCCCCGCCTTCAACACGCTCTTTGTCAACCTGGCTCCCAACAGCCAGCGCGGCACAGCCACCTCGACCTACCTCACCTCGTGGGACGTAGGCATCGGTCTGGGCATGGTGGCAGGCGGATACATCGCCCACATCAGCAATTTCCACGACGCCTACCTGTTCGGTGCCACGCTCACCATCATCTCGGCGCTCTATTTCCGTTTCAAGGTCACTCCACATTTTAATCATAACAAGGTAAGATGAAAAAACAAGAACTCTATGACCGGGTCATGGCGTACATGCGCGAGGCAATCCCCGTCGCCGAGACCGAGCTGCACTACCGGAACCCCTACGAACTCCTGGTGGCAGTCATCCTCTCGGCACAATGCACGGACAAGCGGGTGAATCTCATCACCCCTGCCCTGTTCGAGGCATACCCCACCCCGGAAGTGATGGCAGCCGCCACCCCGGAAGCCGTCTTCGAGTACGTCCGCAGTGTCTCCTATCCCAACAACAAGGCCAAGCACCTGGTGGGCATGGCACGCATGCTGGTCAATGACTACCACGGCGAGGTGCCCGACACGCTGGAGGAACTGGTCAAGCTCCCCGGCGTGGGACGGAAGACTGCCAACGTCATCCAGGCGGTGGTGTTCAACAAAGCCGCCATGGCGGTCGACACCCATGTCTTCCGTGTGAGCCACCGCATCGGACTGGTCCCCGACCGTTGCACCACCCCGCTCAGTGTAGAAAAAGAACTGACAAAGTATATCCCCGCAGAGGTCATCCCCACTGCCCACCACTGGCTCATCCTGCATGGACGTTACACGTGCATCGCCCGTCGGCCGAAGTGTGAACAATGTGGTCTGAATTTGCTATGCAAACATTACAAAAAGGAGCACAAACTCCGGGAAGCTGACAAATCTGAAACCAATCCGGGTACTTCCGAAGCGAAATAAGCCGGGCAAACGCCTTGACTGAAAGCATAAAATTCCTACCTTTGCGTGCACAGAATATTGCCAAGAACTAAAATCCATATAACAAAAAATCAAAAACACTATGCAAACCATTGACAACTTCAATTTTGCCGGAAAGAAGGCATTTGTCCGTGTAGACTTCAACGTTCCCCTGGACGAGAATTTCAACATCACCGACGATACCCGTATCCGTGCAGCCATGCCTACCTTGAAAAAGATCCTGGCCGATGGCGGTATGCTGATCATTGCTTCTCACATGGGACGCCCCAAGAAGAACCCGGATCCCAAGTATTCGTTGAAACACATCCTGGCTCATGTATCTGAAGTGTTGGGCGTAGATGTCAAATTTGCTGACGACTGCCAAAAGGCTCAAGATATCGTGGCTTCCCTGAAACCGGGCGAGGCTGTCCTGCTGGAGAACCTCCGCTTCTATGCAGAAGAGGAAGGCAAACCCCGCGGTCTTGCCGACGATGCTTCGGACGAAGAGAAGAAGGCTGCCAAGAAGGCCATCAAGGAAAGCCAGAAGGAGTTCACCAAGGTGTTGGCTGCCTATGCTGACTGCTATGTGAACGACGCCTTCGGTACGGCACACCGTGCACATGCCTCAACGGCTCTCATCGCCGACTACTTCGATGCCGACCACAAGATGTTCGGTTACCTGATGGAGAAAGAGGTGAAGGCTGTCGACAAGGTGATGAACGACATCAAGCGTCCGTTCACTGCCATCATGGGCGGCTCGAAGGTGTCGACCAAGATTGAAATCATCGAGAACCTGCTGACCAAGGTGGACAACCTGATTCTCGCCGGCGGCATGACCTACACGTTCATGAAAGCCATGGGCGGAACGGTCGGTACTTCCATCTGCGAGGAGGACAAGCTCGACCTGGCGCTGGACATCATGAAGAAAGCCAAGGAAAACGGCGTGAACCTGGTACTGGCTGTCGACACCAAGGTGGGCGATGCCTTCTCCAACGACGCCAACACGAAGATTGTTCCTTCCAAGGAAATTCCCGACGGATGGGAAGGTATGGACATCGGTCCGAAGTCCGAGGAACTGTTTGCCAACGTCATCAAGGGTTCGAAGACCATCCTGTGGAACGGTCCGACCGGCGTGTTCGAGTTCGACAACTTCTCACACGGTTCGCGTGCCGTGGGTGAAGCCATCGTGGAAGCTACCAAGAACGGTGCCTTCTCACTCGTGGGTGGCGGCGACTCCGTGGCTTGCGTGAACAAGTTCGGCCTTGCCAGCGGCGTATCTTACGTGTCAACCGGTGGCGGTGCCTTGCTGGAAGCCATCGAAGGCAAAGTACTGCCGGGCATCGCAGCCATCAAAGGCTAAGGCTATTGGTTTGTATACCCTACTTTCGCAGACTCCGACAGCTGCCGGACAAGCTCCGGTCAACGGACAGGCCGGAGTCTGCGAAACTTCAATTCCATGAAGAAAGAGGCTGTCTCAACCTGCACATCAGGCCGGTTTCTTGCATGCAGACGACGCAGGGTTCCTGCTTCCCGGTGCAACGGGAAGGGCTTTCCCCGCATCATCGGTGTCCTCTGCGCCTGAAGCACAAGCCTTGAGACATCCTCTTTCTTTTGTCTTTCTCACCCATCCATCGTTCAGCTATGAGACTAAAAGCTACAGCCCTTCTCTGCTTCTGTCTGGGACTCGTGTCCCTGGCTTCATGCGGACTGTTCCGGAAGGAGAAACCCGTCGCCGTGAAGCCCGACCTGGTCATAGGCTACTTCCCGTCGAGCGACATGCTGCCTTTCTACCTGGCACTCCAACAGGGATACTTCGATTCGTTGCAGGTCAGACCTTTCTTCCTGCGGATGGAATCGAAGCTTCAATGTGACACGCTCTACCGCAAGGGGCGGCTTGACGGATGCATCTTTGACCTGACCGATGCCCTGCGCATGTCTGCACAAGGCAACCGCATCCATCCCGTCATGGGCAACGAGGGGTGCTTCTACCTGCTCGGCACGCCCGACTCGACCATCCTGACACACACTGCCCTGAAGGACCGCACCATCGCCGTGGCAAGCTATACGGCTGCCGACTACCTCGCCGACCGCCTCATCCGCAGGGCGGGACTGACCAACGACGAGGTGAGCAAACCGGCCATCGGCGACGACGTGACACGGATGGAGATGCTGCTCAACGGACAGGTGGATGCCGGCATCTTCCGCGAGCCCTACTCCACACAGGCGGTGCGGAGGAAAGCCCTGAAGCTGTACTCCTTCCGCGAGCTTGACGAAATCACCACCGTGACGGCTTTCAGCCAACAGGCGCTGAACAAGAAAGCCGAGTCCATCCGCAAGCTCATCCGGGCATACGACCGGGCAGTGGACTACATGAACTCCCACCCCGTGAGAAGCTGGTATCGACCTGTGGCGGACAGCATCGGCTTCCCCCACTGGAAGGCGCCCATCCGCATCGCCCCGTTCCACCGGGCACGCCCCATCCCGCAAGCACACGTCGATTCTGCCGCCCAATGGATGAAGCGCTACGAGCTGATTCCGGCAGGATTCTCCGCCGACATTGTCGACCGCACCGTGCTGAACAGTCTGAGGAAGAAGAACTAACATTCCCCTTTTTCATCGAACATTGAACCATGACTTATAAACGATTCTACGCGCTGTTGCTGGCAGCACTGCTGGTCCTGCCTGCCTGCGCCCAACTGAAACTGAAAGAGATTGCCAGCGTCCCGCAATTCGGGGGTTACCTCGTCGGACGCGCCCAATATACCAACGACCGCACCTCCAAGAACGGGGGCGGCTTTGACCTGCGCATGGTGCGCGGTTACGTCAAGGGAACCATCCTGAAGGAGTGGAACTACTACATCCAGCTGGAGTACAGCGGGGCACCGGGAGTGGACAAAGGGGTCCGCCTGCTTGATGCCTACGGCGAGTGGAAACGCTTCCCCGAATTCAGCGTGAAGTTCGGACAGATGAAGCGCGTCTTCACCTTCGAGAATCCTTACAGCCCCTGGGATACGGGGTTCGGCAACTACTCCCAGCTGGTGCAGAAGCTGGCAGGCATGAGCGACCGTGTGGGCGAACATTCGTCAGGCGGACGTGATGCCGGCATCGTGGTGCAGGGCGATTTGTTCCCTGCCGAAGACCACCGCTGGCTGCACTACCAGGTGGGCGTGTACAACGGACAGGGCATCAACCACTCTGACGAGAACAAACAGAAGGATGTCATCGGCGGTCTGTGGGTATCCCCGACCAAGGAACTGCAAATCGGTGCCTTCGGCTGGACGGGACGCTACACCAGGAACAATGTCACCGTCGACCGCAACCGCATGGCTTACGGCATCAAGTACGAGGGCGACTGGACGGTGCGTGCCGAATATGCCACCTCACAGGGTGGAAAGACCGACAACCGGTTTGCCGCCACACGCGCCGACGCCTGGTATGTCTCCGTGGGGGCTCCCCTCTGCAAGAAGCTGAAGGCCTATGCCGTGTGGGACGTGTACCGCGACGAGAAGACGAGCGACACACAGAATGCCCTCTACACGCTCGCCCTGAACTACCGACTGTGGAAGAACCTCATGATACAGGGCACCTACAGCTACACCGACGGCAGCCAGGCCGCCTACTCCGACACAGGAGAACGGAGCGTGAGCAAGAACAACTACCACACCGCCATGCTCCAGCTTTACGTACGTTTCTAATCACTGCATACAACAATGAACAACGCCAATCAGATCCAGACACACTATCAGAGCATCGCTGCCCTGCTGGCAGACCACCGGCTGAAGCAGGCGCTCGACGAACTGGGGTCGTTCGTAAAGGAGGTACCCGAATGGGACCTGCACAGCCAGTTTGACGAGCTACAGACTGCCTACCGCTACATGCTCCAGTACTTCCGCCGCAACGTGAGCGACCCGCAACGTGAGCGTCTTCATGCCGACCTGCTCAGAAAGACCTATGCCTTGAACGAACGCCTGCTCATGGTGCAGATGGAGCTGATTTCGTCGGAACTGTTCTATGCCACCCTCCGCGAGCAGAAACAGGACGCACGCAGCCTGGCAGACTATCGCCTTGTCTTCGAGACGTTCGCCGAGGACATGGCGATGACGCGCCTGCTCCATCAGGGTGAACAGCTGACGGCAGAGCTGGACAAGCTGCGCACCAGCCACGAATCGGCACAGAACAGCCTGTTCAACAAAGTCTGGACCTCGCCGGCATGGGGTACCGGCATGCTGGAGGAGGCGCGCACCTTCCTCGCATCGGTACTGGTGCCTTCCAACGACCTGGCACTCTTCGTGAGTGCGGTGACGATGGGACTGCTGCAGGTGTTCGATGCCCGCAAGCTGCACTGCCTCTTTGATGCCTGCGAACACACCGACACCCAGGTGGCACAGCGTGCGCTGACAGGCATCGTCCTGGCATGTCTCGCCTATGAGAAAAGACTGACGGCGGAACCGGAACTGCTGGCACGCCTGCAACTGTTGCAGGAGAAGCCGGACTTCACCCGACGGCTGCTGGAGATGCAGATTCAGCTGCTGCGCATCCGCGAGACCAAGAAGGCAGACCGCAAGATGCGCGATGAAATCATCCCCGAGGTCCTCAAGAACAGCCGCAACATCAACCGCTCGAAAATCAACTTCATCGAGCTGGACGAGGAGACGCTCCTCGATGACAAGAACCCGGAATGGAAGAAGTGGGAGGAGGAGAATGCAGGACTGACCAGCAAGATGCAGGAGCTGGGCAACATGCAGATGGAGGGCATCGATGTCTACATGAGCACGTTCTCCCAGCTGAAGAGCTTCCCGTTCTTCCGCAACGTCTGCAACTGGTTCTACCCCTTCGACCCGCAACACAGCGTGGTCGTCCGTGTCTTCCCCGAAGAGGAACAGCAGAAGAACTTCATGGTGCGCGGCATCCTCGCCTCGCCTTTCTTCTGCAACTCCGACAAATACTCCTTCTGCCTCACGGTGAACAACATCCCCGCCAAGCAACGGGAGATGTTCGCCTCCGGCTTTCCCGGACAGAACGAGCTGCCCCAGGAGGCGGAAGCCTGGAAACAGGAGAATGCCTCAGCCGAAGTCATCAACCGGCAATACCTGCAAGACCTCTACCGCTTCTTCAAGGTGCATCCCCGACGCCATGAGTTCACCGACATCTTCGAGACGTTGTCCTTCAACTTCCGCGATAACAGCCTCCTGCGTCCGCTCCTCTCCGATGCCGACGCACGTCGCAAGGTGGCTGAATACCTGTTTCACAAGGAATACTACGACGAGTCCCTCCGTCTGTTTGACGAGCTTGTCGCGGACGGAGCCGTGGATGCGGAGCTGTTCCAGAAGGTGGGATTCTGCCACCAGAAGACCAAAGACTATCCGAAGGCAATCGAGGCATACCTGCAAGCCGATGTGCTGAAGCCGGATGTGCTGTGGACCATCCGTCACCTGGCGCAGTGCTTCCGCCTGTCGAAGGAACCGGAAGCTGCCCACCCCTACTACCTGAAGGCGCTGGAAATGCAACCGGACAACCTCGCCCTGCTGCTCCAGACGGGGGAATGCGAAGTGGAGATGGAACGTTACGAGGATGCTTTTGCCCGCTTCTTCAAGGTGGAATACCTCGACGGAAGTTCCCTGCGTGCCCGTCGCTGCATCGCCTGGTGTTCGTTCATCACCGGCAAGTATGACCAGGCAGAGAAATACTACAACCAGTTGCTCCAAGCCGACAAACCCGACGTGCAGGACTACCTGAATGCCGGTCACACCGCCTGGGTGCAAGGCAACACGGAACGTGCCGTATCTCTGTACCTGAAGGGCTGCCGTGCGAAGGGCGACACGGAGTCGTTCATCGACCTCCTCTTCAAGGACCGGGAGGAACTGGAACGTCAGCATGTCTCTCCCGACGACCTGACCCTCATGGCGGATGTGCTGCGCTATGGGGAGGGGGAGTAAAGAAATATAGAAGGGCTTCGGTGCATGAAAGGAACAGGGGAAGAGCAAAAGAGTCGTGTTACAAAACCTTAAAGTTCTTCCCTTCTCATGGTAGTTTTTCGACAAAGGACAGTCTTCGGGTAAAAGACTTGCATATTCTAACAAAAACTTACCATTATGAGAACAAGATTTTTGCTCCTTTTTGCCAGTATGCTCCTGCTCCTTTCATGCGAAAAGAAGGATTATTCACCCCACATCTCTCCGAACTGGTTTACCCTGTCCGATAAGAATGCGGAAGTACATGTCGAAGTAGATCCGGATTGCGAAATGTGGGGATTCAACATGGACGAATCACCCATATACTATATTTCGGAAGAAATGAAGGAAAAGTCCATGAGCATCCAGCCCATTGACGAACACCACCAAGCAACCATCTACTGCAAAGAAGACCAAGTGGAAAAGATAGACTTTGGTGTGATGACCATCGAGAAAGAGGGAAAAGGCAAGTACAAAATCCTATTCACTCCTAAAGACGGTTTGCCCGTTCCACAATTTATCACCTGCGGTTTCATGTCAGCCGAAGGAAGAGCCAATTTAGTTATTCTCTTCAAACGACAAATCCGGGACACAGACTATGATGACTTCTAACCGCTGAAAGCAATCCTTCGACTTTCGCAAACTGAAGTCGCAGTAAATAAGAAGCCCGAATCGCATCAGACCACTTGAATCTAATGACGATTCGGGCTAAATCGTACTTATCTCACTCCGCAGGCATCACCACATCCGCCTTACGCTCACGAGGCAGGACATCCAGCCGTTTCACCTGCCCGTCTTCATAGAGCACCTCCACCGTCGTGTTGCCCGGTGTATGGAGCTTGAAGTGGACATCCCGGTCGCGAGGCCATGCCGGAAGGATGTATATCCTGTCACCTTCCGTCTGCAGAAGCATCTCCTGCAGACCAATCATGCCGCTGCCACCCCAGTTGTGGTCGGGAGTCCAGTCGTAGCCGGGACCCCAGAAGGCAGGGAAACGGTGCGGACCGTCAGCCAGCTTCTCATCCGTCCACTTCACCGCCTCATCCGTCAGACCCAGACAGGCAGCCCAGATGTTGTCCTGCTTCCAGCCCTTCGACGTGCGGAACTTCAGCGCGTCGGCATCATGGAGATAGGTGTTGCGCGCCACTTCCAACCCTTCCGCGTCCGCCGAAGCGACGGTGTGGATGCGCCACGGGAAGACGGGATAGAGCTGAGGAGTCTCCACATTGTTGATGCGCTCCCAGGTCTTTGCCGGCGCAATCATCTCCCGTCCGTCGACCACCCGACGGGGAATCTCCGGGATGCGGGCGAGCAGGCTGCGCCATGCCGAGGTGGCTGTATCGCCCTGCGCCTCCTTCACCTCGATGAGGGTGCGCGTGACCGTCTGCAGGGCGGCAACGGTCGAGGCGGCATTGTTCGCCATCTTGTAAGTCTCACAACCGGAACCGGGGAAAAGCACCAGCTTGCCGTCGGCATCCAGGGCGTTCCGACCGCGACGGGAAGCCAGGTAGCGGTAGTGCTCGTCAAAGAACGTCAGTGCACTCTCCACCAGGGGAAGATAGCGGCTGATGTCAGCCTGACGGTAACGGTATGTCTCCAGAATCATCTGGCAGAACTCCAGCACGGTGTCCCACTCATACTCCAGCCAGGCATTGTACTCCAGTCCAGGGTCAAACCAGGAGGGGCGTTTCGTGCCGTACTCCGCCGGGTTGGGCAGTCCGAAGTTCTCTATCTGCTCGCAGAAGCAGCCCCCGGCATGCCCCCAGTAGACCAGGCTCCGCAGCTCGGCATTGCCCAGCATGCGCAGGTAGGTGTCAAACTGCGACGGCATCAGGTCGAAGTCCCCGCTCTTGAGCATTCCCCAATAGACCAGGCGCTGGTTCTGCGCCGTCATCGTGCCTCCTCCCCACTTGCGGTAGTCGGGTGTAAAGGCTTGCGTGGAGTCCACCTCGCAAGGGTCGAACGTGAAGAGTCCGCCGTTGAACTTCGTCGGGTAGGCTCCGTAGGCGTTGCAACCCAGCATGTAGCGGAAGAGCGTGTAGTTGCGTGCCAAGGTTTCTGCCTTGCTGCCGGCTGGCGCGTCGATGAAGCTGCGCTGCCAGAAGGCGTTCCACCAGGCACGTGTCTCCCTGCGGTCGCTCTCGGTACGGACGGAAGCCACGGTCTGCCGCAAGCCGTCCCTCCATGCCTCCAGGTCGGGGGTCTGCCGGGTATGCAGGGCTATCAGCACCTCGTGCCGACGGGCTGCCTGCCGTGCACGGAACTGCCAGGCACGGAAGTCCGTACCGGCATACGTCGCGTCCGCTGTCCCGACGAAGGTGAGGTTCGTGCCCCACAGCTTTCCGCCGCTCACCAAGTTCCCGATGGGGTTCATCAGACGGGACTTGACGCCCTCCAGCCCTTGCTGTGCGACGACCTCGTCAAAGACCGTCCGCCCGGGGTTGCGGTGGTAGAAGAGCACGCCGTCGTCCGCGGGCTCCATCACGTCGTGCGTCGTCACCGCCTTCTTGGGAATCGCCCACTTGTAGGAGCACTGCTGTCCCTCTCCCTTGCGCAGCGGACGGTCGGCATACCGCCAGTTCTCGTACGTCAGCGTATAGGTAAAGGGCCGTTTGCCCGACAGCTCCAGGTGCACCACCGGACGGTGCACATCCGCCCACAGCTGCACGGTGACGCCGCGGAGCAGGACCTCCACATAGCCGTCGTTCAGCTTCAGCGTCTGCCGGAAGTCACTGTCCAGCAGCGAGGGGTCGTCCAGCCGGACACGTACACGCCCCTGCTTCAGGAGCGTATTGTGCTCATCAAAGGTACCGCTGCGGCTCAGGTAGAACAGCAGTTCGCCGTTTTCCACCCATACGTTCATGCCGATGTCGCCACCGCCGCAAGGCATCGACTCCGAAGAGTTCCGGCTCGGCGTGGTCCACGTGTAGTCGTCCGGTTGTGCCCACAGGCCGAGGGACACCAGGACGGTCGCTAAGAATGTTGTGAATCGAAGCATCTGTCTCGTCATTTTCAAGGTCCGACAATACGGAGAAACCGCTGACGAAGTTCCTTCCTCGTCAGCCGACGTCCGTACAGACCGGACTTAGGTTATCTGTTAATCATACTTTCCAGGCACACACTTCTTCATACAAGCTCCCCAAGAAGCATCCATGAATCCGGCAAGCCGAGTCCCAAAAGGAGTTCCACAGCTTGGGACTCGAAGTTCCACGGCTTGGAACTTGGAGTTCCACAGCCTGGGACTCGAAGTTCCACGGCTTGGGACTCGGAGTTCCACGGCCTGGGACTCGCGGTTCCACGGCCTGGGACTCGCGGTTCCACGGCGTGGGACTCGCGGTTCCACGGCGTGGAACTGACAGTACCATGAAGTAGGTGTCCCAAGGTGTTGCTGAAGGGGTCAGTATTCTTCCGTGAAGTCGTAGATGTCCCGATACGCATCGAAATGCAAATCGCCCGTGTAGCCGTAACGGTGGAAGAGGTTGATGATCCACTTCTGCTGTTCGGGGGTGAGCATCCGCTCGCCGTGATGGAAGCGGTAGTAGGTTGTCTTTCCACCCAGGTAAGCCCGGATGCGGTTGCGCAACGTGGAGCTGTCTTTCTGCTTCACCTCGGCGAAGAGGGCGGTAAACCCACAGGCAGCATGGATGATGCGTGCCTCCTTGTACATCTTGCAGGTGTTGCCCTGTCGTGCCGTCGGGTAAACTGCCTGACCGCAAACCCGGTCGCCCGGAAGGCAGCTTCCGGCAAGGAAACGGATGCAGGTGTCCGACTTCGGACAATCGCCCTGAAAACAGAGGGAAAACATGGGTGGAATCTGGTCAAAGGTCAAAGAAATTCTTGTATCCATAAAGCGTCAGGTTTTGGTTAGTCAAGTGGAAGAAGGCGGACGAATGTCCGCCTCCCTTATTTGATGTCTTTTGTTTCGGGCCAGTTGTCGGAACGGAACGAAGAGACGGGGATTTCCTCGCCGAAGAGGTCTCCGTCGACCCAGTTCGTGAAACCGTAGCGCACGGCAACGGGATGAGCCACTTCGCTGCTCTTCACATAGACGTGCTTCTGCACAATCCATGCCTCGGCAGGATGGAAGACGCGGTCCTCGCCTGCAACTTGGAAGTTCTTTGAGGTGAACACGCCCTTGCCGGCGGGCCACATCTTGTTGCGGTCGAACGTGATGATGACGGTGTCGCCCTTCACCTCCATCTCCTTATAGACGGGAGGGTCGCAGACGAGACCCTTCATGCCGTAGGTCTTGCAGAGCGCCTGCAGCGCCAGCCGTTCGCCAGCCTTGTTCTTCTGACGCGGATGGATGCATGTCTCCAGTCCGGCATCGAGCAGCACCGCCATGCCGCTGTTGGGAATCAGCTCGGCAGCTTTCGCCTGCTGTTCGCGCAGGAAAGCGGAATTGGGCACTTCCTCGCCCTCCTTGAAGAGGAGGCTGTAGTCATAGGGAGCAATCTGGCAGAAGTAGAAGGGGAAGTCGCCCTGCCCCCACTCCGTGCGCCAGCCGCGTACCATGGTGCTGAGCTGGTCGGCATAGCTCCATGCCCGGTCGTAGTTGTCCTCGCCCTGGTACCAGATGACGCCCCGCATCGTGTAGCCGATGAGCGGATGCAGCATGCCGTTGTAGAGCACGGTGGCTGTACGGTTCTTCGAGGGGATTTTGCCGCCGGGAGCCGGCACGGGGTACTTGTAGTTCTTCATCCATTCGGGTTTCAGCCAGGCGGGATTCATCCATGCCTCGCAGGCAGAGCCGCCCCACGCCGTCACAATCAGTCCGACGGGGACACCGTCGAGCACGCGGTTGAGCATCCGCCCGAAGTAGTATGCCGTGGCACTGAACTCGCGCACGCTCTCGGCGCACGCTTCGCTCCAGTGCCCCTTCACCGTGTCTTGCGGTGTCGTCTGTGAGTTCAGACCGACGGTAAAGAGACGGATGCGGGGGTTCCGGCTGTATGCCGCGTCCATGTTGGCACCCTCCACGGGCTGCATCTTGAAGCCCTTCATGGGCATCTCCATGTTGCTCTGTCCGGAGCATACCCAGACTTCGCCAATCAGTACATTCTTCAGGGTCAGGGGCTGTCCGTCGCTGATGGTGAGGTCATAGGGTCCTCCGGCAACGGGCGTCTCCACGGCAAGCTTCCACTTGCCGTCCGCTGCGGCAGTCGTCGTATAGGTCTTCCCGTCCCATCCGGTCTTCACGGTGACGGTCTTCGAGGGTCTTGCCCAGCCCCAGAGGTTGGCTTGGGTCTGCTGTTGCAGCACCATGTTGTCGGCAAAGAATGCCGGCAGTCTGATTTCAGCCCGCAGGCTGACGGCTGCCGACAGCATCAGAGCCAGGGCAGCCAGTGTCTTCAATCCTTTCATGATAGATTTCTTTATTATGGCGGACGGGGGAAAAACCCCGTCCATTCTCTTTTACTTCACCAGTTTCCATTCCAAGGGAGCGGTCAGTCCGGCAGGGAGCAACTCCTTCTCTGCCATCCGGAACCTGGCATTCGTCCAGATGCCGTCGAAGGGAGCCTTGCCCTCGTCCACACCGAGCAACGCGTTCGCCCAGGTATTGGTCACCTCGATTTCAAGGGTATTCTTGCCTTTCTTCAACGCCGAGGTGACTTCCACCTCATAGGGGGCCGTCCATGCCGTGCCGCAGGGCACCCCGTTGACGCGGACGGTAGCCACATCGCTCAAGCCCTTGAACTTCAGGAACACGCGGCTGCCACGCTCGGACTTGCCTGCCTTCCACTTGAACTCCGTCGAGTAGACGGCAGTCCCGGAGTAATAGCGCACCTTCGGGTCGGACGAACGTGTCCAGCTGCGCAGCTCGGTCACGGTCTCGTCCGTATTCAGGGTGTTGTAGTGCACGTTCCACTCCTTCACCTCCAGCGGACGGCGGCGTACGCTTGCCACCGTGGCGTTGCCCACCTTGGATGCCGGACGGCGGAACACGACGAACATCGACTGTGAAGGAGCCAGTGACAGCCCGACTTCCACCCGTCCGTCTTTCTCACGCCAGATGCCCGGCTCGGTGATTTCGCCCGTCATGGGATTCCACAGCTCGGGCTGCATGCCACTGATGCGGAACGAAGCCGTGAAGCTGCTGCTCTCCGCCTCATCCTGGTTGGCGATGAAGTAGATGTCCGCCTCCTCGCCCCGGCGATGCGTCCAGGCAATGCCCTTCGGCACCACGACGTCGCGGTCCAGTCCGAAGTCCGAGAAGCTGTCGTAGAGGAACGGCTTGTCGACCACCAGCACACCTGCCTGATACAGCTCCTTGAGCTTCTTCTCCACCTCGGGAGAGGACACGCGGTTGGGCATCATCGGACGCGTCTGCGGAACGACAAGTACCCGGTACTCGCCCCCCCAGGGCATCCGTATCACGCCCTTCGTGTTGTCAGCCTGTACCAGGCGGAGCAGGGCGTCGCGGTTGAAGGAGTCATAGGCATAGCCGCGCAGAGGGTTCACCCACTTCTCCGGGTCCGCCATGTTTGCCGAGTGAGTCACGCCGACGGGCATGGTGCGCAGCGGCTGTCCGATGTTTGCCAGACGGACGTGCTCGCTCTCCACCCGTTCCCGTCCGAAGATGCCGGGAAGCATCGGAACCAGACGGTCCGGGAGGACTGCCCGACGCGGCATCTCCTCGCCGGTGAACACGGCAATGTCCGTCACGGGCCAGCCGTATTGCAGCAGGGTCTGGCAACGGCGGACGTAGTCGACCAATGCCTTGCCTCCCTGTTCGAACCAGGTATTGTCGCGCTGGAAGAACAGCCCGATGCCGTCGAGCGTCATGCCCGGCTTGCGGTCGAGCCACGGGTTGTGTGCGGTGACATGGAAGAAGAGTTTGTTGATGCCCAGGGCGTAGTTGCGGTCAAAGAGTGCCTTCACCGTGGCAGGCGCCTCGTCCCAGGTGCCGCGCACCTCGGTGCCGCCCTCCGCCTGGATGATGCGTTTGCCGTAGATGTGTCCGCCGCTGATGGCATCGAGTATGTCGTTGGGCTTGTCATGCGTCGGACTGCGGAGCCAGAATTCCCCCATCGGCAGGTCTACCGACTGGTAATGGAGCATGCCGTCGCTCACCATCGTCGGTGCGACACACTCGGCGGAGAACTGGCAGCCATAGTCCCTTGCGCATGCTGCCAGCGTGTCATAGAACACGTCCTTCACCAGCTCGGCACACGTGGTGCGGACATCGCGCAGCACCTGTTCCGAACGGGCTGCCGTCTCCATCGGGATACCTGCCAGCAAGGGCAGGTAGGGCATGAGGTCATAGCCCCGGCGTGCCTTGAACTCGGCGGCGAAATTGTCGCTCCAGTTCTGGCAGCCGCATTCCCAGCTGTCCACGTGCATGTATTTCAGAACCCGGTTCGCCAGGTCGCGGTCCACCATCGTGAAGACCTTGCCGAACCAGTTGTCAAACTGCTTGCGGACAATCTTTGCATCAAACTTGCTGCACTCCAGTCCGCGTCCGCCTCCCGCCGTGGCATTGTCATGTCCCGTGGAGGTATGTCCCATGCGCAGGATGCGCCACTGCCCTTTCGGGAGGGTGGCGACGAGCACGCCGTCCTTCAAAGAGGCGGTGAGGTTGATGACCTCGGACGTCTTGACACAGTCGGCATCGGGCACATCCGTGGCAGGCGTATCCTTCGCCACCCGCCAGACCAGTCCCGCCTTGCCTTCCCACTGGTTGAGGCGTGGCTCGGAGTGCAGGACGAGCTGCTTGATTTTCAGGTTGGGTTTCCACTTGGCGGCGTCCATGTCCTCGCTGCCCGGCTCGCTACCGGCAGGCGTCCAGTAGAAACGGAAGAACCGCGCCTTGGTCGGAGGGATGGAGTGCGTGGAGTTCTCGTCGGTGTTCTGCCACCCTTGCCGGGCAGGCTCCAGCTGCTTGATGAAGCGGAAGTCCTTCCCGTCACGGCTTGCCATCACCTTCATGCGGTGTGCCTGGTAGTTGTTTCCGGTGAGGATGATTTCCACGTTGCGGCAAGTAATCTCTTCGGGGTATTCCAGCTGAATCCAGCAGGGCACCGACGAACGGATGACTCCCTTCTCATCGATGCTCACCCCTTTCTTCGGGTCACCCGGCTCGTTGAGGTTGCCGCACGTCATGCGGGGCGTCAGACGGACGTCCGCCTGCCCTTTCACCGGCAGGGCATAAAGAGCGATGTCCCTGTAATAGCCTTTGTAAGCTTCCGGACGGGAGAGCTGCAGGTTCACTTTCCCTCCGCTGACGATGGTATCGGTGAAGACCACCTTCTGCATCGACTCTTCCGGTGTAATCCACGGACCGCCCGCCAGGGCAAAGCCGTCGCAGATGTGCATGCCCAGTTTCAGTCCGAGGCGGTCCGCCTCCTGCATGCTGAAGCGCACCATCTCCCACCATTCGGGACTGAGCTGCTCCGCCTTCCCGTTGAACTCGGGTCCTTGAGAGACCGACTTGATGGGCATCAGATACGTACCGCCCAGTCCGACGCGCTTCATCGCTTCCAGGTCGGCGGTAATACCTTCCTTGGTCACGGCACCGAACATCCAGTACCAGAAGGTCCACGGCTTCGCTTCTTCCGAAGAGAGTTGCGTGAACTGGTTCTGGAGCGTTGTCTGTGCGGCAGCCTGCGGATGCAGACCGGCGAGCAACGCCAGTGCCAGACTCCATGTTGCTAATCTGTTCTTCTTCATTGTTCTGTTGATGAATCTGTTCTTTCTGCCTGTTCAGCCCTTCCCCGCCTTCCGAGCTCTTCGTACGGACAGAGGATGCTGATAACGAACGGCTGAAAGCACAGACGAAAGTAGACAAAATCTGTATCAAAGCAAAGGAGAGACTCTGCCGAATTGCATCCCCGGCAAAGTCTCTCCCTTGTCAGTCTTCTTACTCAAAGCGCAGGACGATGCGTCCGTTCTGCGTGCCGTCCACCCACTTGGCTTGTGAGGACGGACCGATGAGGTCGGTCGTGTTGACCTTGTTGCGTACGGGCGGAATGACCTTCATCACCGAAATGCCGGTCTTGGGCAGGGTGTAGAGCAAGTGGTCACGTCCGTCGCGCGGCTCATAGATACCGATGTAGGAATCGGGAGTCTCGTTCTGGATGTGGATGGTCCCCTGCTTGGTGCGCAGGCTCATCCAGTCGACGTGGGCAAAGTAGCCCTTGAACTCCGGATAGTCAAAGCTTTCTCCGGGGATGGGGTCGTTGTAGTCGTTCTCCCAGAGTCCGTACTGCGGACCGTGTAGACGGTTCTGCCAGACGCGGTACGGTCCGTCGCCGACCCAGCGTTTGCTGACAACCAGCTCTTCGGGGTAGTCGAACTTCACACCCATGAGGTCCACCACTCCCGAGAAGTTGTAGTAGAAGTCCAGTAGCGCCGTCCCTTCGCTGTCGATGGTCCACACCGCCATGTCAAAGCAACCCAGCTTGTAGGTGGCTGTCACCACGACACGGTTGCCGTCCTCCTTCGCATCGAGGCTGACGAGCTTGCCCAGGTCCTCAAACTCGGTATACTGGGTCTTCTTCTTCTCGGCATCCTTGTCATCGTGGTTGTAGAACTGGTCCATGGAGCGGTCGGCACGTTTGGCACAGATGAAGCGCGGTCCGTCCTTCAGGTCAATCTGCTTGCCGTTGACGCTGACGCCCTTCAGCTGTCCGTCCTTCTGGCTGAACGTGAAGGCACGTCCGCCGGCAGTCACCGTCAGCCGGTCCGCCTCACGCTGGATGGCAGGTGCCGTACCGTCGGTAGCCAGTACCGCCTTCGTCGCCCGAGAGGGCAACGGATACGACCAGGTGAAGAGCTCGTTGCCGTACTTGTCGACAGCCGTCACCTGCAACGCATCCGCCCCGTCGTTGGCAAACGGGATGGTCAACGTCCCCTTGCCGTGAGCCGGGACATCCGGACCTTTCACCTCGCCCTGCTTCAGCACCTTTGCCTCTCCGCTCTCCGTCACGGCAGGGAACTGCACGCGCTTCCACACGAAGCGGCAGGTATTCAGGTTGAGGAAGTCGTAGCGGTTCTCCACCTGGAACACCCCGTTGAAGTCGGCATCAATCGACCTGTTCATGAGCTGTACGGGCGACCATACCTGCTTCACGGTCCAGTAGCTTCCCTCCTTCTCGTGGTGCGGACCGACAATGCCGTCGGCTCCATAGTTGCCCACGTTGTCGATGAAGCCACCCATGTCGACGCGCTTCACTCCTTCGTCCGCCAATACCCAGAGGAAGCCTCCGGCACATCGGGGATGCTTGCGCATCATCTCCCAGTAGTCATACAGTCCGGCTCCGTGTCCGCCGTCATACAGACCGTGGAGGAACTCCGTCGGCATGAAGATTTCCGGCAGACGCATGTAGTTCTGGCTCTCGCCGTAGGAGCGGTAGTGCATGGTCTCGAAGCCGCCGAAGTTGCCTTGCGGATGGAGCACGGGACGCTTCTGCGGGTCGTACTTGTGGAACTCGCCATTCAGCTCGTCGTTCCAGCCTTTCTCGTTGCCGTTGCTCCACCAGATGATGCACGGATGGTTCACGTCGCGCTCCACCATTTCCTTGACCAGCTTCTGGCCGACGATGGTCTCGTGCTTGCCGTGCCAGCCGGAGAGCTCGCTCATCACATAGAGTCCGAGCGAGTCGCATGCCTCGTAGAACTCCGGGTCTGCCGGATAGTGCGACAAACGGACGGCGTTCATGTTCATGCTCTTGATGAGGTTCACGTCCTCGATGTTCTTCGCCTTGCTGAGCGTGCGTCCGCTCTCCGGACGGAAGCTGTGGCGGTTCACGCCCCGGATGTTCACCTTCACACCGTTGATGTAGAGTCCGTCGCTCTCGCGCACCTCGATGGTGCGGAAACCGAACTTCTCGTTCATCCGGTGGAGCACCTTGCCGTCGGCATCGAGCAGGGTGAACTCTGCCTTATAGAGGTTCGGCGTCTCTGCCGTCCACAGGGCAGGCTGCTTCACCGCCATGTTCACGAGGCAGTGGTCCCCTCCCGTAGGCAGTGCCGTCACCGACTCGCCCACCTTCTTGCCGGCGGCATCATAAATCTCCGTCTGCACCTTCGCGCCGGGGACGGCAATGTTCAGGTAGCAGTCCGACTTGAACGTTCCGTCAGCCTTCGCGTCGATGGCGACCTGGTGGATGTTCATTGCCGGACGGGCAATCATAAACACCGGACGGATGAGTCCGCCGAAGTTCCAGTAGTCCGCACGACGTTCCGCCAGGTTGACACCGGCATTCTCGCTCTCCTTGCTGACGGTCACTTCCAGCACGTTCTTCTTTTTCGGTCCGAAGAACACCCGGTCGCTCACGTCGTAAGTGATGCGGTAGAAGCCGCCCTGATGGGGCGTACCCGCTTTCCGTCCGTTGATGGTCGCCTGCATGTCGGTCATGGCAGCTTCGAAAATCAGCTCCACCTGCTTGCCGTTCCACGACTCCGGCAACGTGAATTCATACTTGTACATTCCTTTCTCATCGGCAATGCCTTCGGGGAACGCTTTGCCATAGAACTTCATGCCGTACTGGAACGTACCGAAGCCCTGGCACTCCCAACAGGAAGGCACACCAATCTTGGTCCACTTGCCGGAGTTGTTGCCGCCTGTGCACATGAAGTCCCATTGCACCATGTCGTCGCATCCGGTTCCGGAAAGGTACTGCCGCTCCGTCTCCACCGACGACTGCGCCCAAAGCGCCGCCGAGAACAGCAACGAAGCAACACACATCATTGTCTTTTTCATATCGTTTAAGGGGTTTTTAGTTCTTGAGTCTGAATCCTTGAATCCGCACGTGCAACGTATGCGGCTTCTTCTCGATGGCATACTTCTTCAGTACGCCCGGTCCGCAGCTGCTGTTGCCCAGGCCCAATACGGCTGTGTCGATGTTCAGGTAGACCGCACCGGAGGGCTGCAGGTCGCAGTCGTGCGAGGCGTGATAGATGTCCATCACCGAATAGGGCAGTGCCGAAGCGGAGAAGGGTTTGTCCAGCGCCGACACGCTGATGCCGTGCCCTGTCCCGTCCGTCAGACGGATGACAGCCACCGACTCCAGATTGCCCGAGTCCTGCGGACGCGGATAGTGCGTGTACTGGTCGCCCGCCTTGGCTCTCCACCAGTTGATGGTGGCAGAACGGTGCCGGTCGGGATAAGTCTCCATGGGACCGTAGCCGTACCACTCCACATTGTCACAGGCGGCGTCGGCAACGAAGGACACTCCCAGACGAGGCAGTTCCGGCAGGTCTCCCTCCGGCGTATACGTCTGGCTGAGGTCCATCGTCCCGTCTTCATATACCTTATATATACTGTTCACCAGGATGCTCCCGGCAAGGTAGGCATACCGTTGCGCGGTCTCCACTTCGACCGAGCCATCATCGAGCGCACGGCCCGTGCATGCCAGCGCCTCCACCTTCGGGGCGTGCAGGAGGTTCTTCTGCCAGTCTTTCGCCAGCCAGTTGCCGAAGCTCTTGTCGTTGTCCGTCGGAGCACGGAACGCCTGGAAGTTCGCTGCAGCCAGAGAGTCCTTCGCCTGGAGGACGGTACGCCCGGCATAGGCGAGCTGACGGAGCGTAGCCGACCTCACGTCCCAGACTGCCAGCACGGCATTGTTCTCCACCCGGATGGCAGCCTCATCCGTCGTGAGTGCCAGCTTGCGTCCGCCTTTCACCTCGGTGCGTGCCAGCTGCATCAGGTTGTCCTTCAGCGTCAGCTGTTCGGCTGCCACCTCGTGACCTGCCTTAGCCCAGTCGCAAGCCGTCTTGAGCACCAGCGAGAGGTTCAGACGCACATCGTCCGTCTCCCAGTCAATCTTCTTCACTGTCTTAGCCAGGTCAATCGTCACATTCTTCGACTCCGCCGGGAGGATGTAAGGCAACTCCGCCTCCCCTTCCGCCTGCTTCACGCCGTTGCTGTACAACGTCCAGAGGCAGCGGTAGCCGTCGACACCGATGTGGTGGTTGTGGTTGGTCATCTCCACGGCACATTGTCCCGTGGCGGCATCCCAGTTCGCCAGCTTCATGTAGACCGGCTGATAGACCTTCTTCACCTCCCAGTACTTGGGCGTCAGCGTACGGTCGCACCGCACGATACCGTTCAAGCAGAATGCCTTCAAGTTCGGCTGGTCACCGAAGTCACCGCCGTAAGCCACCTGCTCGCGTCCGTCGGGCAAGGTGCGGATGATGCCCTGGTCCACCCAGTCCCAGATGAAGCCGCCCAGCATGCGGTGGTTGCTGTAAATCTCGTCCCAATATTCCTGGAAGTTCCCCAAGGCATTACCCATGGAGTGCGCATATTCGCTCGTCAGCACCGGACGGTTGTCGTTCGTCCGCTCGGCAATGGACAGCAGACGTTCCCAACGGGCATTCTCCGCCCGCTCCTCGTCGGCTCCTTCGGGGATGCCCGGATTCAGGTATTCATCCTGCGTACGCGGATAGAAGCGGCTGATGACGTCCACCGTGTACGGGTCGGGAGCGCCGTCCAGTCCCTGTGCCCCTTCATAATGGATGGGGCGCGTCGGGTCGAAGTCCTTCAGCCAGGCCGAGATGGCTGCAAAGTTCGGACCGTAGCCACTCTCGTTGCCCATGCTCCAGAACACGATACAGGCATGGTTCTTGTCCCGCTCCGCCATACGGACGGCACGGTCCAGGAAGGCTGCGTGCCAGTCGGGCGTACTTGCCAGCGTACCGCGCAAGCCGTGCTCCTCGATGTCCGCCTCATCCATGACATAGAGTCCGAGCGAGTCGCACAGTTCGTAGAAGCGCGGATGGTTGGGATAGTGTGCCGTGCGCACGGCATTGATGTTCGCCTGCTTCATGAGCAGGATGTCCTGCAACATGCGTTCTTCGGTCATGACACGCGCCGTCCGCGGGTCATGCTCGTGCCGGTTCACGCCCCGGAAACGGATGGGGCGTCCGTTGACCAGCACCTGCCCGTCCTTCACCTCGACGCTGCGGAAGCCCACCTTGCTCGTGGCACGTTCCACCACCTGACCGAGGCTGTCCTGCAACGACAGATTCAGGGTATATAGATAAGGTGTCTCTGCCGTCCAGCGGTGAGGCGCCTTGATTTCGCCCGCGATGCGTCCCAGCTTGCGCGGTCCGCGTTGGGGATACCATTCGTTCATCACGGCCGCCTTGTGGTCGAGGTCCAGGATGGGCTCGGCGTCCGCCTGTCCACTGAAGACGGTCTGCCCCTCCCTGTCTGTCAGGACCGCCACGACCTTGTAGCCTTTTCCTTTCCGGCTCTTCTCCTCGCCGAACACGCTCAGCTGCGGGTCTATCTGCAAGGTAAAGTCCTCGTAGCCGGCGTGGGGAAGTGTCCGCACGGCATAGTCGCGGATGCGGATGTCCGGCGTATGGAACAGGGTGACATCACGCTGGATGCCGCTGAAACGCCAGAAGTCCTGGTCCTCCAGGTACGAGCCGTCGCTGTAGCGATAGACCTCCACAGCCACCTGGTTCGTCCCGGGCTGCAGGTAGGGAGTAATGTTGAACTCCGACGGCTCCATGCTGCCCTGGCTGTAGCCGACGCGCTTGCCGTTGACCCAAACGTAGAACGCGCTCATCACGCCGTCAAAGCGCAGGAAGGTCTGTCCGCTCTGCCAAGCCTCGGGCAAGGTGAACGTGCGGCGGTATTGTCCCACGGGGTTCCGCTCGATGAAAGTCGTGTACTTCTGCTTCGGTTCACCCATCACATAGGGAGGGTCTATGCGGAACACATAGCCCGCCGATGCGTAGATGGGGGTTCCATAACCATTGACTTCCCAATTGGCGGGGACGGTAAAGTCCGTCCACGAGGCATCGTCAAAGTCCGTACGATAAAAATCGGGAATACGTTCGTCGGGAGTCTTGGTCCAACGGAACTTCCAGGTGCCGTTCAACGACAGCATGCGGTCGCCCTTCTGTACGCCGAAGGGGATGAATGCCGCACGTGCCGGCTCGCGGTTTATCTGGAGTACGTGATGGTTCTCCCAATCATGCTGCTGGGCGTGCAAGCCCAACAAGGGTAGCAGCAACGCTGCCAACATGCCGATACGCTTCATGTGTATGCTTCTGAATGTTGAGTTACTCAAATTGCTATCTCACCGGCGTCATTGTATGTCCAATGCCTCGAATGCCAGTCCTTCCAGGTTGTCGCCGGTAATGACCACCCGGTAATGTCCGGCATTGATGAACGTCCCGGTCGTGGTACTCATCATACGCCACTTCTCCGGTGTCTCGGGGAAGTTCAGCGTGTCGTCCTTGAGCACGACGCCCTTGGCATCGATGAACTTCATGTTCACCGGGATGGGTTTGCCGGTACTGTTCATGTATTTGAACCGCAAGGCATAGACTTGCGCCAGGCCCGTGGAGACCTTCCACTCGATGCGGTTCCGCGTCCCTTTGCCAAAGAAGATGCCGCTCTTGTCCTTCACGACCTTCACCTGGTAGTTGCCGCTCACCTTGGCGTCCTCTGCCTCGTACGTCACGTTGACACGGGCATTCTTGTCCTCGGGCAACAGCTCCTTCGGGGTCTTCACCAGCACCTCCCTGGCAGCCTTCTCCCAGCTCCAGTCATTGCCGACGGGAAGGGCAGGCACCGTCACCAGCGCATTGTCCGTGGCGATGGCTATTGCCGAGATGACCGCCTGTCCGGCTTTCACCTCGGGGAAGTCGATGACGAGCTTCCCGTCGGTCACTTCGGCTTCGACCACCTGCTTGAATGCCCCGTCGTGTCCGGCTTCCGCCCAGATATCGAGGTCATCGATCACGGTCTTGCCGTTGACCGCCACGTCGAAGATGCGCATGCCTTCGCAATCAATCAGCGGCGCACCCGTACCGTGCCACGGCTCGATGAAGTACAGCTCGACCCGGTACTTGCCGTTCGGCACCTCAAACCGGTAGTTCAGCTTGTGACGCCCGAAACGGAAGGACTGGAACAGTTTCCAGTCGCGCGTGCCACGGATGGGGTCGTTCGTCGTGCGCTGGCTGGCAAGGTAGGGATTCAGCTCCTTGAAGTCCTCCGCCCATGAATGGGAGAAGTAGGTGTTATCCGTCTCCCACGTCTGACCGAACTCGTCGACGTACTGGTCTCCCCCGCAATTCACCCGGTAGAGGTAGTGATAGCCCGGAGCTGCCTTCAGCAACGGCTTCGCATCCTGGTAGAGCCGGTCGAAGTTGGGGGCTTCGGGCAGGTTGTTGAGCACAATCAGGTCTTCCGCTACCGCCTTGCCCTGGTAATAGCCCACGGCACGCAGGACGTTGTAACGGATGTCGCGGTAAGCCCAGATGAAATGGGTCCCGACTTCCCCCTTGAGCTTATAGCCCAGGAAGGCCTCTTCGCCCGCATCGTTGTACAGGCGGACGGAGTCACAGTTGCTGTACACCTCGATGGTCGCACGGCGCGGTTCGGTGAACCGGTCGGGCCAGGTGTGCGAGGCGATGTAGACCATCGGGTCCTTCTTCGCACTCACGTAGTTGGAACGGTACATATAATAGACATCCAACGGCTCTTCCCACGGCGTGACCAGTCCCTTGTAGTTGAACGGACCGACCTTGTCTATCTTGCGGTACGCCTCGTCGGGCTGACGCCGTCCGGGATTGTCGTGGCTGCTGTAAATCCACTGGAAGTGTCCGCAGACCTTGTCCTTCGCCTGTTCGGCAAGGCGCACCTTCACCTCCATCAGGTGGCACATGTGCTCCTCGCTCCAGATACCTTCCGAAGCGGCGGCACCCGGCTCCGTATGCAGGTCGATGCTTCGCCATCCGCCATACTCGCCGTTGAGCAACTGGTTGGGCTGTGCCAGCTCCTGGTCATACTTGAAGATGTCGCCACCGTACGTGCCGCTCCAGTTCTGGATGACGTTCCAGTCGGTGCCGTCACCCCCGTTGCAGGTCGTGATGATGCGCATGTTGCGGGCGGTCGGGTCCATCTCGCGGATGATGTCGCAACACTCCTCGGCAAACGCCTTGGGCAGCGTGCTCTCGTTCTGCAAGCCCCACATCACCACGGACGGGGAGTTGCGGCGCTCCTTCACCCAGCGGCGGAGCATCGTCTTGAAGTTCTCGCGGAACTCCGGCGTGTCGTACCAGATGTGTGCCGAGAGCTGCGTCCACCACAGGATGCCCTCCTTGTCCCAGTACTTCTGATATTCCAGGTTATGCGGTTGGTGGGCATCACGGAAGGCGTTGAAGCCCGCATTCTTGATTTGTTTCACACGCGAGGCAATCTGTTCGTGACTGAAGGCGTGGCTCTGTCCGAACTGGTGCTCATACTCGCACACGCCGTTGAGGAACACCGGCTTGCCATTGAGGTAGAACCGTCCGTCGCCATCGTTGCGCTTCACCGGCCAGCTCAGCGTACGGAAGCCGAAGGGCGTGGTTATCTCGTCGGTCGTAGCCGTGCCGCGCTTTATCATCGTTGCCAGGGCGTAGAGGTAAGGACGCTCGGTGCTCCAGCGTATCGGGTCCTCGATGGGCGACTCCTGGTGCACCACCTTGGTCTCTCCGGGTTGCAGGGTCACCTCCACCGGAAGGCGGAAGACCTGTGCCCCGTCGGCATTGTTCAGCCGGTTCACCAGCTGCACGGTCTGCGGCTCGCTGCCGTAGTTGGTCACCTCGGTATCCATGTACACCGTCTTCACGGCGTCGTCGTGCCAGATGTGCACGCCGAAAGGCTCGATGCGCACCTCGTCGGTCACCTCCAGCACCACCGGACGGAAGATACCGAAGGGCTGCGAGCCTTCACTGAAGCCCCACTCCGACGAGCAGCCTCCGCACACCCACGGCATGTCGGCAATCATCTCCGGATGTTCGGCTTTCACCTCCAGCGTGTTCTCCGTAGCGAGGGCGTCGGTCACATCAAGCGTCAGGGTCGTACGACCGATGGGGTGACGCCCCAGGTCCTTGCCGTTCAGGCGGATGGTGGCATACGTGCCCACCCCCTCGAAGCGCAGGAAGTAGCGTTTGCCCGGTTCAATCCGGTCGAGCGTGAAGTGCTTCTCATACCCGGCGGTGCCGTGCAGGTTGCCGTGCGTCAGCTGACGGTAACCGTAGTAGTCGTCCCAGTTGTGGGGGATGTTGACGCGGTGACGCTGTGTTTCCTTGCCATCGGACGTGAGGAGCCAAGTGGTCCAGTCGCTGTCCAGGTTGACCAGCGTGCGTCGCTTCTTGCCCTCCGGTTCCGGGAAGTGCACCTTCGACCGTCCCATCGGACGGCTCGTAGCCACGGCAATGCCGCGTTGCTCGGCGTTGTTGACCGCGCAATAGAAGTGATAGACCACGCCGTCATGCTTCACCACATAGCTCTTGTGGGCGAACATCTCGTCGTAGGGTTTCGTGGGGTAAATGAGGTCATCGCCCTGCCAGTCGTCCCACGTCACGAGGTCATAACTGCAGGCGAACGTATTGAATGCCTTGTAAGGACGGCTCGGATTGAAGGCGGAGAAGTAGAACATCACGTAGACATCGCCCATCTTCACGATCTGGGCATCGCCCGTGATGGTCCCCTGCGCCTCGTGGCTGAAGACCGGGTTGCCCTCGTAACGGGTCCACTTCTTCATGTTCTTCGAGAGCGCGATGCCGATGCGCTCGCCCTTGATGTTCGTGGCGGGGTTGATGCCGCCGGCATTGTAGTACATCACGAAGGGTGCCCCCAGGGTCTCGTCCTTGTCCCAATAGACCATGGTCTTGTAGTGCGTGAGCCGTTCCCACCACTGTGCCTTCTTCTCACCGGGAGTCATCACGGGCTTCTTCCCCGTCTCCCACTCGTGGGCAACGGCAGGACTCTCCTCGGTCCATGCGACACCGATGGACAAGGGCGCCTCGATGGCTTCATAGCCCCGCCCTTCTCCACCGAAGTAGCTCATCCACGCCCGGTCCTTGTAACGCTGGAGGGCATAGCTTCCGCCCCACTCCATATCGACCAGTGCAGGGAATCCGGCACGCTGGTTGCTGTCCCACATGCCGTCGCGGTAGGAAAGGACACGTCCCAGTGTCTTCCATTCCAACAGGTTGTCGCTCTCGGCAAGCCAGGTCTCATACCCGCGCCCGTCCTTGGCTTCCTTTCCATTGTAAATGACGTAGGTCATGTACCACTTGTCGCCCTCACGGAAGACCGTCGGGCAGTCAATCTTGGCATGGTTGCTCGTCGGAGCTACGACCAAGCCGTATTTGTAAGGAGTCTTTGCCTCCTCGTAGACTTCCGCCATGCGCTCCTGTGACACGTGACGCTGCGCCTGCACATTCCAGCAGCACAACGCCGTCATCAGCATCAGTAATAATGAGTGTCTATTCATTCGTTCATCGTTTATTCAAGTCATTGTTCCAACAGCGTGAAAGCAGGGGACCAGTCTGCAACAAGCACGGGATAGACGGACCAAAGTATAATACTTAGACCCCCTAAGTATAATACTTAGGCAGCCTAAGTATTATACTTTGGTCCGTACATGCCCTATGATGTCCGCGTCAATCCCGGGCTTGGCAGATGTCAATCCCCTGCCAGCACTGCCGTGGCTTAGTAGAACAGCCAGTCCATGGCATCGTCCGTCCCGTCAAGTGCCGCATTGCGGGTCGTGATGGCGGAATCGGTGAAACCGAGGACCAGAGCCATGCCTGTCGGCAGCAGCAAGGTGTGCTTGCCTGCCTCAAAGCGGTAGGCATGGATGTTCGCCAGCGGCATCTTGTCCAGATGGATGGCGTTGGTCAGCACGGGTTCTGCCTGTCCGTATTCGTTGGCGGACGCATCGGTCTCCAGCTTGGGTGCCTTGGCATACTTCTTCTGGTCGTCCTTGAAATAGCCGACCAACAGGCTGACGGGCGCCTGGCACTCAAATTCAATCTTCGTGCCTTCCTCCCGTTGGGCAGCTCCGTCGACACAGTATGCCGTGAGTCCCTTCAGCTCGGGAGCCAGCGCCTGTACCTTGTTCGCAGCGAGGTTGCTCATCAGGACCGCGCCTTCAGCCAGTTTCACCGGTTTCAGCGGACTTTTCATTTGGACTGCCGCAGGCTTCAAAGGTTCAATGGCGGCAGCCTGCTCGGTCACTTTTCCGGCAGCCTTGTCCTTCAGCGTCTGCAAGTGTCCGCGGAAGTTGGCAAGCTCGGCTTCGTAGTGCGGCAGCAGCTCCTCCCAGGTCTTGTTCTTCCCGTCATCGCCTCCGATGGGGATGCGGCGTTGGGCGGTCTGCATGCTGTTGGCGTAGAGATAGCGGTCCTTCGTCATGTCCACCAGCTTGCGGTAGTGCTCCAGGCTCTTCTCTAGCAGCGGCGCCACCTCGTCGAGGTACTTCAGGTCCTTGCTCCACTGGTAGTTCAGCACCTGCTCGGCCGCCTTCACCTTGTAGTTGAAGAAGTAGGCGAATTCACGGTAGCAGTGCATGTCGTTAATGAGGCGTGCCAGCTCGTCCTGGTTGGCTGTAGCCTTGCCCGCCAGCTGGTCGATGGCAGCCACTGCCTTGTCGCCCCGCTCGGCACAGTCGTTCACGACGTCCAGCGGAAGTTCGCCCACGTGGGGCTGCTTCTTCCATTCCTTCTCCACGTATTCGATGAGCTTCTCCCCTTCCGGTCCGCAGCTCTCGTAGAAGCCGGGGTAGATGGTGTACTTGTAGGGGTTGACCAGCTGACTGACGAACATGCCCAGCAGAAGGGTCTGCCGGTTGCCCTCGGTGATGCCGAAGCGACGGAGCAGCTTCGGGGCAATCTCGCCCGACTGTTCGTACGCCTCACGCACCAGCGCGCCCTGTTCGTCGCTCAGTCCGTAGAAGTTGGCAAACTCACGGTCCCAGTACTGCATCTCCCCGTTGCGGTCGCGTCGGCAGTTCCAGGCATAACGTCCCCAGAGCTTGTACCATGCCCAGTCGCGGTAGAGCTGTTCCTCGCGCTGTCCGTCGGGCAGCTTGTCGGCGGTGTAGGGATACTCCCAGTAGGAAGCCTGCGGGAAGAGGTGCAGCGCGTTGGCACCGTGCACATCGTGCATCGCCTGTACGGTCTTCTCCACGAAGTCGGGCGAGCTCCAGCGGAAGGGCTCCAGGTTCGCCAGCACATGCACGTTCTCGATGTGTGTCGACCCGAGGGAGCTCAGGTCCTTGTGTATCTGTGCCCAGGGTCCGCGCGGCTCGTAGGTCGTCAGCGACTCGCCGTTATACTTGTGCATGGTGTAGAGGTTCTTGTACAGCGGAAGGGCGGCATCCATCACCATCTTGCAGTTGGTGTCGTGGGCACGCACCAGGATGGGCGGTTCGTCGGTACGTCCCAGTGCCTGCAGTCCGTCCTTCACACCGGGGATGATGGTCTGGGTGAACCACTCCACGTCGTCCTCGTAGGTATCCATCGCCTCGCCCAGGCAGACGAGCAGGCCGACGTTGGGATACTTCTCCACGAAGGCGGCAATGCTCTTGCGGGTATAGTCGCTCAGCAGCGGGGTGATGGGGCGGTTGCGGTCCTGCGTCTTGATGCCGTAGTGTTCGGCAAAAGGCTTCGACACGAGGATGTTGTAGAACTTCTGGATGACGAAGATGCCCCGCTTGTCGGCTTCCTCGGTCAGGAACTTGTACATCTCCTCGTTCTTCTTGAAGGTCTCCTCGTCCACCTCGACGGCAAACGGATAGTCCTCCAGCTTCACCAGCGAGGCAAAGGGGTGCCCGTTCCACAGGTAGAGCGAGTTCATGCGGTTGTCCACCAGCATGTCGAGGTACTTGATCCAGCGTTCCTTGTCATAGAACCAGGGGAAGTTCTCCGGCGTGTAGGGGTATTCGTACACATGGTAGCCGGGCAGGATGTAGGTCTTCTGCACGCCGATGCACGTACCGCGCAGCACCATCTCGGGCGCGTCGGTCACCTGGTCGGGCAGCTCCAGCTCTCTGTTGTGTTGCAGACGGTCCGTCAGGTCGCACGTTCCGTAGATGACACCGCTCGGGTCGTTGCCACAGACGGTGGTCACGTTGCCTTCGGTGGTGATGGTATAGCCTTCCTTCCTGAGGCTGTCCTGAGTACTTACCGTGAGCGAGATGACTTTATGTTTGTTGTCTCCTTCGGGCAGACGGTCGGTGAGGGAGGCATCATAGCCCGATGCATCCAGGATGCGCTCCAGGCGTTCCCCGGCATACTGTACACGGTTGCCGGCACCCGGCGGCACCACGACGATAATCTTCTCCTGACCGCAGGCGGCGAGCAGGATTGCCATCAGCGAGGCAGCGAATAGTTTGCACTTGTTCATAAGGTTGTAAATAGTTCGTTTAGTACTAGTTGGATGAATAGTTGACAATGACTTCGTCCGTCCCGACGATGCGTACCCGGTAGCGGTCCCCGCCCACGTGTTCCACCACGCCGACGGAAGCCTCGGGCCGTCTCTCCGAACGGAAGTACAGGTAGCCCTGTCCTCCGGTCGCCCGGATACGGATTTGGGCAGCATCCATGCGTACCCGTATTTCACCCTGCGGGGTGGGCACGGCGCCCTCCATCCACTCCAGACCGCCCAGCGTCGGCGTCACGGTGAACTCTTCGTAGCCGGGCTTCAGCGGACGGACGCCCAGGTAATACTTGCCCAGCAGGTAGATGGGGCTGGCTCCCCAGGCATGGCAAAGGCTCTTGCCGTACGGACGCCCGTACATGGAGAGATGCTGCGTCCCCGTCTCCGCGGGGTTGTACTTCTCCCAGAAGGAGGTGGCGCCTTCGCGGAGCATGCCGCCCCAATAGGCCTTCATCTCACGCATCACCGCCTCATGCTCGCCCAGTGCACACAGGGCTTCCAGCTCGTAGAAGCGCATGTAGGGAGTGGTGATTTTCAGGATGGCGTCGTTGAGCAGTACGGAGTGTTTCACTGCCTCCTGCTGTTCCGGCGTCAGGTAATCGAAGAAGACGGCAAACATGTTGGCATAGCGGGTCACGGCTTCGCTCTGCCGTCCGCCAATGCGGTTGTGCACCAACGCCTGCCGTGCCTCGTCCCAGAAGGCGGGCATCAGCTTGTCGCGCAAGGCGGAAGCCAGCTCGCCGTACTTCTGCACGTCGGCAGTGCAGCCTGCCAGACCGGCACAGAGCGCCATCGTCTCCAGGCTCTTGCAGAAGAGCACCTGCTCGAACGAGAGCTCGCCGTGCTTGTCCAGGTAGCCGTCCGCCCAGTCGACGAACACCCAGTCGCCCGTCAGTCCTTCGACCATGCCGTCGGCATTGGTACGTCCGAGCACATAGTCCATCATCGTCTGCATGCGCGGATAAATCTGGCTCACGAAGTGGCGGTCGCCGGTGTACATATAGTAATCATAGATGCTCAGGAACCAGAAGAAGGTGTAGTCCATGATGGTGTTGGTGTGGCTCGTCACGGGGTCCTTGCCGCGCAACAGCCAGATGGTGCGCTTCACCGTCTCGCTGTCGAAGAAGAGGTAATAGTTCATCAGGTAGCTCTGGATGGCATCGCCGCTCCACACCCAACGGTCGCGCTTGATGCCGTCGATGAAGAACTCGCGCGTGGTGAGGTGCATGGTGTAGGCTCCCACCTCCCAGATGCGGTTCAGCTCCTCGTCGTTGCAGCGGAAACTGCCCCGGTAGTCCTCCGGCAGGAACTCATACTCCATGCCGACGCGGTCCACGCTCAGCGCATCGCCCGGCTTGAGGAAGACGTAGCGGAACGCCTTGCTGCTCTCCAGCACGTAACGGTCGGTGCGCTCCACCGTCCGGTTCGTGGCAAGGTCGGCAATGTGCTGTCCGTTGACCTCCAGGCGGTCGAGCGTCTCGCAGTGTTCCGTGTCGCAAGCCTCTTCGGGGCTTTCCCCGTAGTAGAGGTCCAGGCAGCCCGTTCCCTGGATGCCTTCCAGGACGACATAGCCGAACGTCTCCCGTCCGAAGTCGTACAGCACGCCTCCGTTCTCCGGAGCGGTCGTCACGGGTTGCAACGGCTTGCGCTCCAGCCGGAAGTCTGACGGCCGCTGCGACGGGTCGTCGAAGTTCCAATGTCCGGCATCCATGTATACCGTGGCGGACGTGTCGCTTGCCTTTCCGCTCTCGTCAATCCACTCCTTGTCTTCGTAGGTCACCTTCCAGGTGCCGTCGGTGTGTACAGTCGGTCCGCTGACATAGAGGGCAGGCGGCGTCGCCTGGTTCCAGATTTTGATGTTCAGCTGGTGCCTGCCTGCAGGAAGCCGGAAGGCACGAGGCATGCCGAACTGCAACTTGCCGTCGAGCTTGATGTTGTAAGTCCCCTCGGCAGCAATGAGAATCTCCTCTTCCTGCTCCAGGTCAAGCGTCTTGCTGAATTCCACGGTCACATAGTGGCTGTCCATCTTCCAGAAAGGAGGGAAGAAAGCTCCGCGCTCCGTGCGACGGCTGTTCATGCGGTTGCCCAGCCAGATTTCATAGTCGCCCGGATACCATATCCATGTACTCTTATTCTTCATCGCCATATCGTTCTTTGGTTATTTGCTCCAGTGTCTTCCCGCGTGTCTTCGGTGTCCAGATCGTACCGACCAGCAACGACACCATCAAGAGACCTATCATGATGTAGGAGGCGCGGTAGAAGCCTTCCCCGTTCTCGCCGTAGATGTAGACAAAGCAAAGTCCCCACACGGCAGACAGACCGCGCACCACGAAGAACATGATGCCCTGTGCCGCCGCCCGGTATTTGGCAGGGAACAGCTCCGATGCCCACAACGCATAGAATGCCTGCACGGAGACACCTGCCTGAATCGCCCACAGCAGGGTGAAGAACAGCAGACCCGACAGGCTCTTGATCCCGATTGCCACGATGATGAACCATGCCAGCACGCCCATGCCCACACCGAAGCAGTAGAGCCAGCGCTGGTTGACCTTGTCCACAACCATCGAGAAGGCAAGGGTGGCAAAGATGATGATAATCCACTGGGCGGCAGAGAGCATGTTGGCATACACGTTCGAGAGTCCGCCAGCCGTCTCGTAGATGTGCTGCTGGAAGAAGCCCATCACCGAGCTGACGAGGTTCCACGTCAGGTAGATGCCGGCGAGGAAAATCATGGTGCGGATGTTCACCTTGTTGGTCAGCAACGTGCCGAAGGAGGCAAACGTGCCGCCCTGCTTGCTACCTGCCCCGGCGGCAGACTTGGCAGCCTTCCACTCTTCCGACTCGTTCAGACGGCGTTGCAGCAGCCAGGCGATGAACGCGACGATGAAGAGCGACGCGAACACGATGCGGCTACTGAAGACATTCAGGGCAGCCCCCGTCAGTGTACCGCCGCTCACGGCCTCAGCCAGCGACTCCACCCAGCCGAAGAGGATGCCGCTCGTGCCGTCGCCCGTCGGCGGAGCCAGCAGCATGCCCAGAATCAGGATGATGGTGGGACCTACGCCCCATGCCATCTGGGAGATGCCGATGTTGCGTCCGCGATTGTTCACTTCAGAGTTCTCGGAGATGTAGGTCCACGATGCCGGTACCCCGACGCCGACCGAGATTCCGGTCACCAGGAATCCCGCCAGCAGCATGGGGAAGTTCACCGAGATGACGATGAGCGCCACGCCCAGCATGTAGACCAGCATATTATAGGTATAAATGGCTTTGCGCCCGTACTTGTCGGCGAGGAATCCGCCGATGATGGCACCGATGGCAGCGCCCAGACAGTTGGCACTGATGGCATTGAGCCAACCCAGATGCCCCTCGGTCAGGCCGAGGTAGCTCTGCCACAGCGTCAGACCACTGGCACCGGCAACGATGGCTCCGGCGTCCAGGTAGTTGGTCAATGACACGGCAATGGTGCTCTTCAGACTTCCTTTTTGGTTTTTCATTTCGTTTGTACTGTGATTGTTCGATTGGCTTATCTTTCAATTGGTCGGAGCAGGCCGGCTCTCGCCTTGATGCTGTCGCTGACCATCGGTCCGTTGTTCTCCCACACATTGCCTGGTCCGTTGGCGTTCTTGAGGAACTTCTCCCCTTCGGTCCAGTTGTCCTTCACGGTGATGAACGACGACCCCTCGTCGGTGTAGAGATAGAACCAGTGGTTCGGGTCGTGCGCATAGCCGGGCGTGTAGATGCTGTGCACCACGTTCTCCACCACGTAGCTCTTGGGCTGTGCACCCAGGGTGTAGATGCCCGCGGTGTCATACATGTGCTTGGCATAATGGTGAATCAGGTTGGCACGCACGACGTTGTTGCGCATGCAGTTCACCGTCTGTGTCCAGCCCCAGCCCAGGCTGATGCCGGTGTAGGAGACCTCGTTGATTTCGTTGTGCTCGATGGTGATGTCCGCCACATAGCCTGCGGCAATCGCCACGCAGCCCCAGTCCTCGTTGGTCACGTCGGTGAAGAGGTTGTTGCGGACGATCTGGAAGGTACAGAGCTCCCGACGGTCGGCAGGGTCATAGGGCTGATGGGTCTCGTGGGCTGCCGGCGAGAAGCTGCCCACCACCAGACCGTTGCCGGCAATGTCGCGGAAGAGACAGTCCTCCACCAGTCCGCCTCTCGTGCCTTCCACATAGTCCAGTCCGGTAGAGCCCAGGTGCTCGAAGTCGCAGCCCAGGAAGTCGATGTCGTCGGCAAAACGCACGCTCACTGCCGTACCGGGACGTCCCAGCCAGCCCTGATTGTCCAGCTTGTGGTTGTTGTAGTTGCGAATCATCTTCGGGGTGATGCGGTAGCCGTCCGTCATGTACATACCTGCCTGCAGGGGCACATGTCCCTGCAACGAGGGACGCATCCACGTGGTGTAGTGGAAGTCCACGTTCCTGAACTGCACGTTCTGCACCGGACGGTCGATGGTGCCCAGCACCTGTACCAGTGTCTCCACTGCCGGGACGACTGCTTCCGCCGAACGCATGTCCTCGCCTTCACGGGGATAATAGTAGACCTTGCGGGTATTGATGTCGTGATACCACTCACCGGGACGGTCGAGCAGCTCACGGGCATTGGTCAGATAGAACGCCGAGTTATGTCCGTCGGTAGTGACCATCGGACTGGGCCAAGGATGTTCGAACTGGATGCGGCTCTCCGGGTCGTGGAAGCGCACACCTGCCGAATCGCCCCGCACCTCGATGGACTTGATGCGCAGGTTCGCCACGCACCACATCTCGTGGAGCACCATCTCGGCATAGGGCGCCTTCATCACCTTCTTCACCGCCTCGGCAGGCACCCAGAGCACCCGCTCCTGCTTGTCGACACTGCGGATACGGTACATCTGTTCAAAATCGTCCACATCGCGGGCACGGACTGCTTTCACCCCGTTGACCCACAACTGACGGAAGTCCAGCGGACGTCCGTTGAACGTCGGCACGTCTGCCACCCACAGCTTGCCCTGCCGCTTCCATCCCGTCAGGGTCACACCTCCGCTGATGGAAGCACCGTCCTCTCCCTGGATGACGGTCGGGGCAGCCGCCGTCCCGCTGTCCTCCGGACGGATGAACACCGGCTCATAGACCGCATGTACGCCCGCGGCCAGGTGGATGGTCACCCCGTCTTTCACCGAGGGGTCGTCCAGCCGACGCAACTCGCGTGCCTGGCGCAGGGCAGCCGTCAGCGTCGCCTTCGGCTGTTCCTTTGTTCCGTCGTTGGCATCGTTGCCACGGGGCGACACCCAGATGTCGGCAGCCGACAAGCTGACACTTGCCGACAGCAACACAATCGATAAGAAATGTCTCATAATATATTTAAGGTAGTTAAGTTTCATTTTGCCAACGGTATCCACACCGTCATCTCCGACTTGCCGCGGTTGCCCCAGGCGAAGTAAGGAATCAGGCGGATTTTCACCGTACGGTCAGCCTTGCCCACCTCCCGGTAGAGCACATTGTCCCACGAAGCCTCGTCCATCAGGCGTGCTTCACCGTCGAGGGCAATCATCTTGCTGCCGTCGATGGTAATTTCCGTCGGGGTGAACTGAATCGTGGAGGGAATCAGCACGTCGTCGATGCGGCGTCCGTCAGCCACATCCATGCCTTCCAGACAGTAGACCAGCGGACCACGCTTCACCACCACCTGGTTGCGGGTCTCCTCCACCAGCGGGTTGGACTCCATCAGCTTCACACGCATCTCCATGTCGAGTTCCACCACGTCGCCCTTCTTCCAGACACGGTTGAGTGTGGCATACGTATTCGCCTTCACCGGCACGTCGACCACCTCTCCGTTGACCTTCACCGTGGCACGGTCACACCAGGCAGGGATACGCAGGTGGAGCGCCATCTCCTGCTTCTTGGGGACGGCACGGAAGGTCAGCATCACCTTCCCGTCATAGGGATAGCCCGTCACCTGAGACACTTCCAGGTCGTACTTGCCCAGCTTGGTCGTCAGTTCGCTCTGCCCGTAGAGGTTGCACCACAGGGCATTCTCGCTCACGGTGTAGGCATAGTTCTGTGCTTCGCAGATGGTGCGCAGCGTGTTCGGCGGACAGCAGAAGCAGCTGATGTACTCCTGACGTTCGCGCGGCCAGCGCAGGGTATAGGGGAAATCGTCGCTCAGACGCAGGGGGTTGGTGTAGAAGTAGCGTTTACCGTCGAGGCTCACCCCGCTCAGCACGCTGTTGTAGAGTGCCGTCTCCACGATGTCGGCATACTTGGCGTCGCCCGTACTCTCGAGCATCCGCCAGTTGAAGAGCATGTTGCCGATGTTGGCACAGGTCTCGTTGTGCGCCGTGCTGTTGGGCAGCTGGTAGGCACGTCCGTAACTCTGATGCACCTTCTGGATGCTGTCAGGCTCGTAGCAGGTACCGTCGGGCGATGTGCCGTCGTAGAGCGCCCCACATGCACCGGTGACATACATCTTGCGGTTGACGATGTCGTTCCAGATGCTCGTCAGGTTCTTCATCAGCTGTGCCTCTCCGGTCTCAGCATACACGTCAGCCACGCCGGCATAGAGGTAGTTGGCACGCACGGCATGTCCCATGGCATTGTATTGTTCACGGAAGGGGATGCGGTCCTGGTTGTCGTCGGTCCCGTTCTCCACCATGCCGCGGATGTCAATGAGGTTTTTCGACAGCTCCAGGTAGCGGGGATTGCCCGTAGCGCGGTACATCTCCACCACACCCATGTAGTGCGACGGGCAGATGGCGTTGCGTGCCAGTTCGGCTGACGCTGTCTCATAGAAATGGCAAAGAAAATCGGTCGCCTTGATGGCTGCGTCAAACAGGGTACGCTTACCCGTGGCGCGATAGTGGGTGATGCCCGCCATCATGAGGTGACCCAGGTTGTAAGTCTCGAAGTTCAGTCGGTTGGCAAAAGCCCCCTTCTCGTCTTCCGCTCCGACCTTTGTACCGATGACGGTCTGGTCGCGGTGTTCGCTGTGTGTATCGATACCCTTGTTTCGCTCTTCGATGATGACCGGTGTGTGGATGTATCCATCGGCACGCTGTGCCTTCACCACCTGTTCGATGAACTTGTCCATCAGGGCATCCAGTTCGGGGTCTTTGTTGACGGCATAGACGGCAGCCACTGCCTCCAGCCATTTATACATGTCGCCGTCGTGAAAGGGAGGTCCCCAGTGTTCGCCCTCACACGTTCCGGCAGCGATTTCGAAATTACGGAAGCCGTGCGAGATGTCCGGATTGCTCCAGGTTGCCCACATGCTCTGCAAGGAAGTGTTGCTATAGACATTGAATCGTTCCCCCCAGAAGCCTCCGGTCCACTTCACGGCACCGAGGGGTGTGTTAACCATTTTCGCATACTTACTGTGCGCCATATCAGTCAGTCCGCCTGTTTGTGAAAGGGCAGCCCCGACTACGCACGTAGCCAGTGCGACTGTAGAGAATAGTCTTTTTATCATAGTATTATAGTATTAGTTTCATAGATTAACGTGCAAATATATAATAAAATATATGGATAAAGGAAGCATAAAAGGATTCTTTTGTTCTTTTCTTTACTTTTCGGGATAGATGGATGCCACGGACGTTGCTCCGCCTGCCTCTCTGCTCAAGTTATTGTTGCGCCCGTCAATCTTAATTGTTATGTGCGATGTGAGGAAGGATGGTGATTGGACGGAATTGGGCATCGCGAAGTACCCGACATTTTGATGCTATTTTAGGTTAAACGCTTGACAAAATCAGCAAATACGAACTTTCCATCTAACGCGTATTTTTGAAAAATAGAGCCTTCCAGCGAAAAGTGCAAAAACCGTTTAACAATCATATTCTGGAATCCCTATTCATTTTTATCAAATTAGAGTCATGAATGATATTTTAACCTTCAAACTATATTGTTTGACGTGTCAAACACTTGTGTTTGGAGTGTGAAACAATATTGTTTGACGACCCAAATAATATTGTTTCATCCGTCGAACACTTGTGTTTTATGCTTTGAACACATTATTTCGTATTACAAAACATTCTTTTAGTTCCTTTCACCTCTATTTTGTCGATGAATCAAGCTTTTTCAGATATGTGATTTAGCAAAGCAATTACTCTCTTTAGCATTCATTCGGACATCATTTGAAAGGACAGGAATGCCTTATACCACCAAACACCAAGGGAAAGTGTCATTGTGTATTTCGCGAATCGCCCGAGAATGGCAATTTTTGCCACCAGCTCCTGGTTGGATGCGAAGGAGGGCCTTCTCAAGCGATTCGTTTGACGTTTTGACACTTTGACAATCTGTACCAACCGGGAGAGAGTCGTTGCTTGATTCGGCGGACGCTATGCAGCTGCAACCGAAGTAAACTCAAGGTGTATGAGGCAGCTCTCTCACCTTCAAACGTACTTTTTCGCCACAAAAAGGACACATGACATCGGACAGCCAAGCCGATTCTCATTCCGCTTCCTCGCGCCACAAGGCTTTTTTGTAACAAACCGTGACAATTTTTTGAAGCTGAACAAATAAACATTACTTTTGTGTCGAATAACCCTGTTAACAGCAAATTCTATTACTTAATATACTCGTACTATGAACAATCAACCGAGCATTCCGGAGCTGACTCTGAAATGCGAACAAATCAGAAAACGATTGGTCGAAGTGGTTTACAAAGCCAAAGCCGGACACATCGGCGGCGACCTCTCCAGCCTCAATGCCTTGACGGCACTCTATTTCCGCATCATGAACGTTGACCCCAAGAACCCGAAGATGGACGGACGCGACCGCTTCATCATGAGCAAGGGACACTGCGTGGAGGCTCTCTACTCCGTGCTCGAAGCAAAGGGTTTCATCACCAAGGAGTTGGTGGACACTTACGGGGAATATCTCTCGGTACTGGCAGGACACCCCACCATCGAGGTGCCGGGCATCGAATTCAACAGCGGCGCACTGGGACACGGACTGTCCATCGGTGTGGGCTGTGCCATCGCTGCCAAGATGGACGGCAAGCCCTACCGCACCTTCGTCCTGATGGGCGATGGTGAACAGGGGGAAGGCTCCATCTACGAGGCTGCCATGGCGGGCAGCAAATACAAGCTCGACAACCTCGTGGCTATGATTGACCGCAACGGTTTGCAAATCAGTGCACCGACGGAAGACGTGATGCCCATCGAACCGATACGCGACCGCTGGGAAGCTTTCGGATGGGATGTGCATGACATCGACGGCAACGACATGGGCGCCATCGTCCGTACACTCGAAAACATCGATTACACCAACGGCAAACCTCACCTCGTGATTCTCCGCACGACCAAGGGATTCCACGTGTCGCTCATGGAGAACATCCTGAAGTGGCACCACGGCGTGCCCACGGCTGAGGAGTACGACCGTGCCATCACCGAGATCACAAACCGCATCGAAGAACTTAAAAAGAACTGTTAATCATGGAAATCAAGAGTGTTGCTTGCCGCAAGAGTTTCACCGACGCACTGGTGGAACTGGGCAAAAAAGATAAGAATATTGTAGCCGTCACCACGGACGCACGCGGTTCGGTGACGCTGACCGACTTTGCCAAGGAGCTGCCGGAACAGTTTGTGGAATGCGGCATCGCCGAACAGGACGCCGTGGGCATCTCTGCCGGACTGGCTTCCTGCGGCAAGAAGGTGTTCGTCTGCGGTCCTGCCTGCTTCTATGTCGCCCGAAGCCTGGAACAGGTGAAGGTCGACGTCGCCTACTCCAACCAACCGGTGAAAATCCTCGGTGTGAGCGGGGGTGTGGCATACGGCGCACTGGGTGCCACCCACCACAGCCTGCACGACATCGCCGTGCTCCGCACCTTCCCCGGCATGCAGGTGGTGCTTCCGTGTGACGCACGCCAGACCCGCAAGCTGGTGGAACAGCTCGTCGACTACCCGCACCCGGTCTACGTCCGTGTAGGACGCAACGCCGTGCCCGATGTCTATGAGAACGACGACTTCGACTACGAAATAGGCAAGTCCATCCAGCTCCAGGACGGCCGCGACCTGACCATCATCGGTACCGGTGAAACCGTCTACCATGCACTGGAAGCCGGCAAGCGTCTGGCTGCTGAGGGCATCAGCACCCGCGTCATCGACATGCACACGCTGAAGCCTGCCGACACCGAGGCCATCGTGAGAGCTGCCCGCGAGACGGGACGCATCATCACCGTCGAGGAGCACAGCATGTTCGGCGGACTGGGAGGCATCGTGGCAGAGACGGTCGTACAGTCATGCCCCGTGCCCATGCGCATCCTGGGCATCCCCGACGAGAACGCCGTGCACGGCAAACCGCTGGAAATCTTCCACTACTACAACCTCGATGCCGAAGGAATCTACAACACGGCCAAGGACTTCGTAAACGCTTGATACTTATGAGATACATCATAGCCATCGACCAAAGTACGTCAGCCACGAAGGCGGTGCTGTTCGACGAGCAATGCCGCCTCATCGACCGCAAGAACGTGGCGCACCACCAGTACTATCCGCAGGCAGGATGGGTGGAGCACGATGCCGAGGAAATCTACCGCAACACGGTGGAGGCCATCCGTCGGCTGATGGAAGGACGGACGGACGCCGACGCCTCCTACTCGCTCGCCATCACTAACCAGCGCGAGACCGTCGTGGTGTGGAACCGGCTCACGGGCAAGCCTGTCTGTCATGCTGTCGTGTGGCAGTGCCAGCGTGGAGCGGACATCTGCGAGGACCTGAAGCAACGGGGCTACACCGAGTTCATACGCGAACGCAGCGGCCTGCTCATCGACCCGTATTTCGCCGCCAGCGGTGCCAAGTGGATTCTTGACAACGTGGACGGCGCCCGCGATGCTGCGGAACGGGGCGAGCTGCTCATGGGTACCATCGACTCCTGGCTCGTCTGGAAACTGACGGGCGGACGGGTACATGCCACCGACTACACCAATGCCTCGCGCACCCTGCTGTTCAACATCCATACGCTGGACTGGGACGACGAGCTACTGCGACTCTTCACCATCCCCCGCAGCATGATGGCGGAGCCGCATCCCTGCGACTCTGTCTTCGGTGAAACCACCGTCGAAGGCATCTTCTCCTCCCCCATCACCATTGCCGGAGTTCTGGGCGACTCGCACGGCGCACTTGCCGGACAGATGTGCTTCGAACCGGGAATGGGCAAGGCGACTTACGGCACGGGCTCATCCGTGATGGTCAACATCGGAGAGGAAGCCATCGGTGCTCCCGAGGGACTGGTGACCTCCGTCGGCTTTGCCGCCTGCGGCAAGGTGTTCTACGCCTTTGAAGGCAACATCCACTGCACCGGTGCCACCATCAAGTGGATGGCGGACCAGCTGCGCCTCATCGAGAGCCCGGCTGCCATCGAAGCGCTTGCCGCGGGTGTGCCGGACAACGGGGGTGTCTACCTCGTGCCTGCCTTTGCCGGACTGGGCGCCCCGTGGTGGAACCCGCACGCCAAAGCCATGATTTGCGGCATGACACTCGGGACGGAACGCGGACACGTCTGCCGTGCAGCCCTGGAAGCCATCGCCTACCAAATCAAGGACCTCATCGACCTAATGACCTGCCACGCCGGCATCACCCTGAAGGAACTTCGTGTGGACGGCGGACCGACGAAGAACAAGCTCCTCATGCAGTTTCAGGCAGACATGCTGAATGCCTGCATCAACCGCTCCGACGTGGAGGAAGCGTCTGCCATGGGTGCCGTCGTGATGAACGGACTGGCACGCGGCGTGTGGAAAGACCTGAACGAAGTGGCTGCCCTGCGTACGACCGACAACCGCATCCTGCCACAGATGGCGGACGACGAGCGTGCCCGTCTCTATGCCGGATGGGTGGATGCCGTCCGCACCGTGAACAAACAGTAAACAGACAACCCCATAACAGAACAACTAATTAACTTATAAGGTATGATACAACAAGCTAAACCCGGAAAAGAGACTTTCGGTTTGATTATCGGTACACGCGCCTACTTCAACTCGGAGCTGGCAATCGACGTCCGCAAGACACTGCTCGAACAGCTGGAGAAGGCTGGCTACGGTTACGTGATTCTCGACGAATGCGACACGCCGACGGGCGGTTCGATGGAGACCGTCGAGGACGGAAAGAAGTGCGCCAACCTCTTCCGCGCCCACCGCGACGAGATCGACGGCATCATCGTGTCACTGCCCAACTTCGGCTTCGAGGTGGGCATCATCAATGCCATCAGCCGCGCCGAACTGCATGTGCCGGTGCTGGTACAGGCATGCGATGACCAGAACGACAAAGTGGACCTGGACAGCCGCCGTGATGCCTTCTGCGGAAAGATTTCCGTGTGCAACAACCTCTACCAGTGCGGCATCCCGTTCACGGATACGACCCTGCATACCTACTCCATCCACAGCGAACTGCTGATGAAGGACATCGACAAGTTCGCTGCCATCTGCCGCGTCGTACGCCGGCTGACCCACGCACGCATCGGACAAATCGGTACCCGTCCGCTCGGCTTCAACACCTGCCGCTACAGCGAGAAGCTGCTCCAGGCGAGCGGCATCACAGTGGTGCCCGTCGACATGAGCGAAATCATCTTCAACGCACAGCGCATCGACAACAATGCCGCTGCCCTGAAGCAGAAGATGGAGGAAATCAGCCACTACGCCAAGGTGCCTGCCGCCTACCAGGAGAAGCTGGCGATGCAAGCCAAGTTCGGCCTCGCCGTGGAAGAGTGGATCGAAGCCAACGAGGTGGATGCCACTGCCATCCAATGCTGGGACTCACTGGAGCAGAACTACGGTTGTGCAGCCTGCGTCACCATGAGCATGCTGGGTGAACGCCTCATCCCGTGTGCCTGCGAGACCGACGTCGCCGGTGCCGTGTCAATGTATGCCCTCCGTCTGGCAGCAGGACAGCCTGCCGCCCTGCTCGACTGGAACAACAACTTCGCCGACGACCGCAACAAGTGTGTCTGCACGCACTGCGGCAACTTCCCGAAGAGCTTCGTGAAGAACGACCTCGAACTCGGTCCGCTCGGTGTGCTGGGACGTACGCTCGGCAAGGTGAACACCTTTGGCGCCGTCTACGGCAAGTGTACGGAAGGCGACTTCACCTTCTTCCGCATCTCGACCGACGACACCCTGGGCTGCATCAAGAGCTACCTGGGCAAGGGACACATGACCAACGACCCCTATGGCATGGACGGCTGCATCGCCGTGACACAAGTGGACAACCTGCAGAAGTTGCTGAAGTTCATCTGCAAGAACGGTTTCGAGCACCACGTGGCAATGGTGCGCACCGACGTGGTGGACATCCTCCAGGAAGCCATCGACAACTACCTGGGCTGGGACTTGTACGTACATGAATAAGGTCCCCGCCGGTCAGCCACGACGTCTGACCGACTGAAATACTACGGAAAACGCCTGCCGGAAGCACGAAGCTTGCACGGCAGGCGTTTTTTCTATCAACAGGTTTTCAACTCGCTCAGTTGTTCTCGGGACGGAGCTTGCGGACCACGGCACCGGTCTGCCACATCTCGCTCTCACGCAGCTGACGGAGTTCCTCGTTCAGCTTCTCGCGGTAGTCGGGCTGTGAGTTGGAGTCGATGGAGCGTTGTGCCTCCTCGCCGCTTGCCACGGAATTGTAGAGTTTCTCAAACACGGGCTTGGTGGCATCGTGGAACGGACCCATCCAGTCGAGTGCGCCACGCTGTGCGGTGGTCGAGCAGTTGGCATACATCCAGTCCATACCCTTGGCTGCAAAGAGCGGCATCAACGACTGGGTCAGCTCTTCAACCGTCTCATTGAATGCCTCCGAAGGGGTGTGACCATGCTCGCGCAAGGTCTCGTATTGCGCCAGGAGCAAGCCTTGGATGGCACCCATCAGGGTTCCACGCTCACCGGTCAGGTCGGAGTACACTTCGCGCTTGAAGGTGGTCTCGAACAGATAGCCCGAGCCTACGCCGATACCGAGGGCGATGACACGTTCCCAGGCACGTCCCGTAGCATCCTGATAGATGGCGTAGGACGAGTTCAAGCCACGTCCTTCGAGGAACATCGTGCGCAGAGAGGTACCCGAGCCCTTGGGTGCCACCATGATGACGTCGACGTCGGCAGGAGGAACAATGCCCGTACGGTCGCTGTAGGTGATGGCGAAACCGTGAGAGAAATAGAGCGCCTTGCCGGCTGTGAGGTGCTTCTTGATGACCGGCCAGCAGGCAATCTGTGCGGCATCCGACAAAAGGACCTCGATGATGGTCGCACGTTCGCAAGCCTCTTCGATGCTGAAGAGGGTCTCACCCGGTACCCATCCGTCTGCCACTGCCTTGTCGTAAGTCTTGCCGGGACGCTGGCCGACGATGACATTGAAACCATTGTCACGCAGGTTGAGCGACTGGCCGGGGCCCTGTACGCCGTAACCGATGACGGCGATGGTCTCGTTCTTCAATACCTCACGCGCCTTGTCCAAGGGAAACTCTTCACGGGTTACAACGTTCTCGGTAACCCCTCCAAAATTCATTTGTGCCATTTTACTGAAATGTTTTAAGTATGTGTTTAATAATAGAGTCAGTCGAATCTCACTTTGCTGCGGCAGACCACGTCACCGCCGTTCTTGCGGACCTCGATGTCGTACTCGCGCTCACCGGTCTCGTCGCGGAAGAATGACAGGGTGTCGCCGTAATAGCTCTCGGCGGAGTATGCCATCTCGAAACGCTTTATCCGCCGCTCCCGGAACATCTCCATCGGGAAGAGGTCCAGGATGTGCTCGATGTACTTGATGCTGTTCACATGTCCGTTGATGTCAATGTCGCTGTAGAGGGCACGGTGCTCGCCGACGGCTTCCTGACTGGTGACCTTGATGCGCCCGGGCTTCTGGATGGGGCATTCCTTGTCACTGCAGATGTAGTCGGTGATGTGGCCTCCGTGGAGCGTCAGCAGGTCAGCGGGCTTCCGTGTCTTCATGTCAATCATTGCCCAGATGGAACGGGCATACCCGACGGGATTCCCCCCGGCATCGAGGATGGCAAAGTTGCGGTCGGTGAACAGACGGTAGACATTCTCCACCCAGGTCTGTATGGAAAACGACTCATACTGCTCCGGCATGCGCTCCAGCTCGATGGCCAGACGGGACAAGACCCAGGTGTAGTGGTTGTCGTTGAGCGTCTGCATGCCGAACCCACGCTCCTCGGCATGGAAGCCGGCACAATTGAGCAAGTGGTTGCCCAGCACGCCCATCGTCAGCCGTCCGGTGAAGTCGACGTGGAACGGTTCTGCCACGAAGTGATACTTTCCTATTTTCTCTGTACTCATATAATAGTGATGTTTATTGGATGCAGCGGCGATGCTTCTCCGCCCGTTCGTCCAAGTACTCGTTGACGCGCTCCACGCAACTCTTCGTGATGGCGACACGTCCCGAACGGACAAACTGGAGCACACACCCCAACGACTGAAGCTCGCTGTTGAGCGCCGTAATCTCGTCACTCATACCGGTCTTCTTGACGATGGAGTAGACGGGGTTCACCTCCACGATGCTGGCCCCGTAACGGCGGATGACCTTCGAGATGTACGAGTCGCTCTCCAGCTTCGGGGTCGACAGCTTGTAGAGGGCTATCTCGTGGTAGAATATCTCATCGTCGGTGAAGTAGTGAGCCTGGATGACCTCAATCTTCTTCTCGATTTGCTTGACCACCTTCTGGATGGTTTCTGCATCGACCCACGCCGTGATGGTGTACTTGTGCACACCCTGGATGGACGAAGCGGACACGTTCAGGCTCTCGATGTTGATTTGCCGACGAGTGAACACCGCCGTTATCTGGTTGAGCAAGCCGGCGATGTTCTCCGAATAGACGATTAGTGTATATAAGTTCTTTTCCATGTGTTCGGTCCTCCTCTCTTAGCATTCAAGCAACATTTCGTTGACCGTTCCTCCCGGGGGAGTCATCGGCAACACGTTCCCTTCTTCAATCACTGCCACCTCCAGCAGGAACGGTCCGTCGGTGGAGAGCATCCGTCCGATGGCTTCCGCCAGGTCCTCCCGACGCTCCACCAGCTGCGAGGGGATGCCGTATGCCTCGGCAATCTTCATGTAGTCGGGGTTGAGCATCGGGGTGAATGAGTAGCGGCGTCCGAAGAACATCGCCTGCCACTGGCGCACGTTGCCCAGGTAGTTGTTGTTGAGCACCACGATTTTCACCGGCGAACCCTGCTCCATGATGGTACCTAGCTCCTGAATGCTCATCTGCAGACCGCCGTCGCCCATGAAAGCGAACACCGTACGTTCGGGGGCGCCGAAGGTGGCACCGATGGCAGCAGGCAGGCCGAAGCCCATGGTGCCCAGTCCGCCCGAGGTCACGATGCTGCGTTTCTGTGCATAGTTGAAGTAACGGGCGGAAAGCATCTGGTTCTGACCGACGTCGGTCACCAGGATGGCATTGCCCCCGGCAGCATCGCTCACGGCGCGTGCCACCTCGCCCATCTTCAGAGGTCCCTCCTTCGGGTATACCTCCGACTCGATGACATGGGCATACTCCTGCTCCTCGTAGGGCTTGAAGCTCTCTATCCAGTCGGTGTGACGGGCTTCAGTGATGCGCTCGGTCAGCTGACGCAACGTCTGCTTGCAGTCACCCAGGACAGCCACGTCGACAGCCACATTCTTGTTGACTTCCGCCGGGTCGATGTCCAGGTGGATGATTTTTGCCTGACGGGCATAGGTCTCCAGGTTGCCCGTCACCCGGTCATCAAAGCGCATGCCGATGGCGATGAGCACATCACACTCGTTGGTCTTCACGTTCGGTCCGAGGTTGCCGTGCATGCCCAGCATGCCCTTGTTCAGCCGGTGTCCGGTGGGGATGTCCGACAGACCGAGCAGCGTGGCACCGCAGGGGATGTCCGCCTTTTCCAGGAAGGCGAGCAGCTCCTCCTGTGCATTGCCCAGCTCGACTCCCTGTCCCACCAGTGCAAACGGGCGGCGGGCAGCATTGATGAGCCGGGCAGCCTCGTCGAGCGAAGCCTCGTCGGTGTCGGGCACGGGGACATAGCTGCGGATGTAGTCGATGTCGACCGGCTCGTAGTTGAAGGTCTCCACCTGTGCGTTCTTGGCAAAGTCGAGCACGACGGGACCCGGACGTCCGCTGCGGGCAATGTAGAATGCCTTCGCCACCGCCATGGGCACGTCCTCGGCACGGCGTATCTGGTAACTCCACTTGGAGATGGGCTGCGTCACGCCCACGAGGTCCACTTCCTGAAAAGCATCCGACCCCAGGAACGAGGTTCCCACCTGACCGGCAATGACCACAATGGGTGTACTGTCTATCATGGCGTCGGCAATGCCCGTCACCGTGTTCGTCGCACCAGGACCGCTCGTCACCAGGCAGACGCCTACCTTGCCCGACACACGGGCGTAACCCTCGGCAGCATGGGCAGCCGCCTGTTCGTGGCGTACCAGGATGTGGTTCAATTGTTCTCTATGGCTGTATAACGCATCAAAGGCGGGCATGATGGAACCACCGGGATACCCGAAAAGGGTCGTTACTCCCTGATGTTCCAGCGAACGCATCAATGCTTCAGCACCGGTTATTCTTTCTTTACTCATAGCTGTAACTTCTTCTCTCGTTTAATCTACGTCGTTAGTAGTGGGCAGGGGAATTCAGTCCTCCACCATTCTCACACCTCCCTTGTCGGCTGAACTGACCATGCTGGCGTATGCACGGAGCGCCTTCGACACCCGGCGGTCGCGCGTCACGGGGGCCATGGGACGTGCAGCCAGTTCCTCGTCGCTCAGACGGACGTTGATGGTGCGTGCCGGGATATCTATCTCGATAATGTCGCCATCGGTCACCTTGCCGATGTTGCCTCCGGCAGCCGCTTCCGGTGAGATGTGACCGATGCTCAGGCCTGACGTACCGCCGCTGAAGCGTCCGTCGGTGATGAGTGCACACTCCTTGCCCAGGTGTCTGGACTTGATGTACGACGTCGGGTAAAGCATCTCCTGCATCCCCGGTCCACCCTTGGGACCTTCGTGCGTGATGACCACCACGTCGCCGCTCACCACCTTGCCACCCAGAATGCCTTCGCAGGCAGCCTCCTGGGAATCGAAGACCTTTGCCGGACCGGAGAAGCGCCAGATGCTCTCATCCACACCTGCCGTCTTCACCACACAGCCGTCCTGGGCAATGTTTCCCTTGAGCACCGCCAGACCGCCATCCTTCGAGTAGGCATGCTGCAGGTCACGGATGCAGCCGTTGGCACGGTCGGTGTCCAGTTCCCCATAGGTGGCATCCTGTGAAGCAAAGCGGATGTTGAAGCGGTTGCCCGGAGCACTCGTGTAGATGCGCCGTGCCTCGTCACTGACGTCCGCCCGGCTGATGTCATAACGTTCGATGGCCTCGCCCAGCGTCAGCCCGTCCACCCGGGAGACGGACGTGTCCAACAGTCCGCCCTTTGCCAGCTCACCAAGGATGTTGAGGATGCCTCCGGCACGGTTCACATCCTGGATGTGGTATTTCTGCGTGTTCGGCGCCACCTTGCACAGGCAGGGTACACGGCGTGAAAGCATGTCGATGTCGTCCATCCGGAAGTCCACTTCCCCCTCATGGGCAATGGCGAGCAGGTGGAGCACCGTGTTAGTAGAGCCTCCCATGGCGATGTCGAGCGTCATGGCATTGAGGAACGCCGCGCGGGTAGCAATGTTCCGCGGAAGGACGCTCTCGTCGCCCTCGTCATAATACTTATAAGCATTCTTCACAATCAGCGCGGCAGCATCCTTGAACAACTGACGCCGGTTGGCATGGGTGGCAAGGATGGTTCCGTTGCCGGGGAGCGCCAACCCGATAGCCTCGTTCAAGCAGTTCATTGAGTTCGCCGTAAACATGCCCGAGCAGCAACCACATCCGGGGCACGCATGCTGCTCGATGGTAGCCACGTCTGCATCGCTCACCGACGCATCGGCTGACTTGATCATCGCGTCAATCAGGTCCAGGTGCTGCCCGTCCCATTCTCCCGCCTCCATCGGTCCTCCCGACACGAACACCGTGGGAATGTTGAGCCGCATGGCAGCCATGAGCATCCCCGGCGTAATCTTGTCGCAGTTGCTGATGCAGACCATGGCGTCCGCCTTGTGCGCGTTCACCATATACTCCACGCTGTCGGCAATGAGGTCACGCGAAGGCAACGAATAAAGCATCCCGTCATGCCCCATGGCAATGCCGTCGTCGATGGCGATGGTGTTGAACTCGGCAGCAAAGCAACCCAGCTTCTCAATTTCCTCCTTGACCATCTGCCCCACTTCGTGCAGATGCGTGTGTCCGGGAACAAATTGAGTAAAAGAGTTGACTATCGCAATGATGGGCTTTCCCATCTGTTCACGTTTCATCCCGTTTGCCACCCAGAGAGCCCTAGCCCCTGCCATGCGGCGACCTTGCGTACTAATGGCGCTACGTAGTTGATGTTTCATCGTTCTAAATGCTTTACGCGGTTCCTATAATTGAAAGAGCCTTCCCCATAACTGAGAAAGGCTCTTTCCACAAATATATTCATGACAGCATGACACGCGGCCTTTCTCACGGTCTTGATGGAATCACCACGACGTGAATCAGAATGACTGACAATACTAGGCTGACGATAATCATGCTTGTATACATAATCCTGTGTATTGGGTTGTTCAATTGTTAACGGAGGCAAAGGTACAGTTTTTTCCATAACAAGCAAACAAAATGAATATTTTTTGCGCATAAAAATAGACATTCGTAAGAGAAGTCTCATTTTCTAAACAATATTATCACATCCACCCCTTCTCTGAATCGGGGAACAGCCCTCCCTGCTCCGTCTTCTCCATCCGACGCCTTCTCACATTGTCACCCTTTTTCCGTTTCCACTTGACAAAAAGAGAAAAAGCAACTTTCCAGCTAACACGTGTTTTTTGGGGAATCGCCTGAGAAGAGCCTCGTTGCGCTCCATCCCGGCTTCGGATGCGAACAAGCGATTTTCAGAGGGGAGGGAGCATTTGACGATTTGACAATTTGCAATCTATTGGCATTCTTACTATTTTCGCTTCCAATCAAACCGACAAAGCCATGAAACAACGTATCACGAGATGCGTATGGGGTGCCATGGTCTTCGCCCTTACGCTTTCCGCCTGCGGCGGAAAGAACCAGAAGACTGCAACAACAAATTTCTCAACAGATTCCATCATGACCAACGACACACTGAACGAACTCCGAATCGACAGCGTTCGCCTGAGCTGGCTCAAGGACAATGCCGGTGAACGGCTGATGCCCCGCACCTTGTTTCCGGATGCACCGGACAACCTGATTGACAGCCTCGGGTTGCAAGACGGCATTCCGGCAAGCGTCGGCACTTTTCTCGTGGAGACGAACGGATGTCTCATCCTCTTCGACACGGGAAACGGTACACCCGACAGCCGCTTGCTCCCGGAATTGAAACGACGTGGCATCTCACCCGCAGACATCCATTATCTCTACCTGACTCATTTTCATGGCGACCACATCGGCGGCATGATGCAAGGCGACAGTGTCGTGTTCCCCAACGCGGAGGTCTATGCTTCACAGATGGAATATGATGGTTGGATGAACATGCCTGAGGAGAGAAAGGCTCAGGTCGTCAAGACAATGGAGGCATACAAGGAACGGCTTCACCTGTTCAACTTCGACGATGTACTGCCGGGCAACGTAACCGCCCTGAATGCCATCGGTCACACTCCGGGCCACACTGCCTTCCAAGTCGGACGTCTGCTCATCGTAGGCGACCTGATGCACGGCACCGCCTTGCAGCTGCTCCGCCCCGACATTTGTGCGACTTTTGACATGGACCAGGAGGCAGCTGCTGCCACACGGAAACGTATCCTGCACTATGCCAAAGAGAATGGTCTGACCCTGGCAGGCATGCATTTCCCGACTCCGGGATGGATCAAAGGGGAAGGAAAATAACATTCAAGCCATCGCTTGAAAGAAAATATCCGTAAAACGCAAAAAGCCTCCGCAACACTCATGCTGCGGAAGCTCTGCTTTCAAAAACGGCGACTACCTACTCTCCCACTTGCGCAGTACCATCGGCGTGACGAAGCTTAACTTCTCTGTTCGGAATGGGAAGAGGTGGAACCTTCGTGCCATAGTCACCTGAATAAGTTGATGTTCTACAAACCCTTTGTATATTGTGTCTGTTGACCTGGTCTGCCTGTCATGCGTATCCTTGACAGTCAGAACCCAAGAACCAAGCGTATCATCCGACACCGGAAGGAAGTTTCGGGCAATTAGTAATGCTCGGCTGTGATGTCGCCATCTATACACCTGCATCCTATCAACGTCATCGTCTGTGACGACCCTCGTAAGGAAATCTAATCTTGTGGCCGGCTTCGCACTTAGATGCTTTCAGCGCTTATCCGATCCAGACGTGGATACCCGGCGGTGCGCCTGGCGGCACAACCGGTAGACCAGAGGTCTGTCCAACACGGTCCTCTCGTACTAGTGTCAGAGCCACGCAAATTTCCTGCGCCCACGATAGATAGAGACCGAACTGTCTCACGACGTTCTGAACCCAGCTCGCG